>Ga0180007_10000009_pt1 | contig 398324 bp, 367 predicted proteins | sample MM_PC_MetaG_FD_121122 | JGI IMG/M metagenome (GOLD analysis project Ga0180007, IMG submission 121122) | Groundwater microbial communities from the Aspo Hard Rock Laboratory (HRL) deep subsurface site, Sweden - MM_PC_MetaG | ecosystem: Environmental > Aquatic > Deep subsurface > Groundwater...
AGAGCCTTTGAAGCATCATCTGGTTTTGCTTGATTCCCGGAGCTTTGCCGGGCTCTTCCGTCTTCCGCATTTCTCCGAGTGCATGTTCATGTCCAGGCCCTGCGGGGCCTGGGGCATCGGGAGTAACTGAACTCCCGCCCCTTCGTTCCAGCAGGGCCTCATCCGACCCAATCCTGTGTTGAATGGCCTTAAAGAGCGGAGAAACATGTATACGGAACGTTATTACAGAAACTGGACCTCATCATCCGGCCTTGCTACCTGCAGGGTAGTGGTGGGGGAAAGTGATCTTCAGATATACGCAGAACGATGCCTGAGAAAAGAAGCAATTCTAATTCTCGGAAGCATCAGACGTGCGCTCCATGAGCACATTGCACTGAACCCTGTTTTCAGAAGATCCTTAACTCCATTAATATCCGGAAGCACACATCCTCTTGTTCGCAGAATGGAAGATGCCGGCAGAGAATGGAACACAGGCCCGATGGCTGCCGTCGCGGGTGCAGTTGCACAGGAAGTTGGCACTGCACTTCTTAATCATTCAAAAACAGTCATTGTTGAAAACGGAGGAGATATCTGGGCGTATTCCGCCCGACCTCTGGAGTTTCTTGTTTACCCGGGAGAGGAATCCCCTCTATCGGGAGGGATAGGTTTCAGCGTAAATGCTTCCAGGGGAGTCGCTGTGTGCACATCAAGCGGCAAAGTGGGACCATCCTTTTCCATGGGCAGGGCTGACGCAGTAACCGTTATCCATTCCTGTGCCGCAAGGGCCGATGCTGCTGCAACTGCTCTGGCAAATCGAATTCACGGAGAATCCGATGTAGCCCGGATTGTTGAGGAAGTTGCCTGCAGAAGGAAACTTAAGGGAATTATTGCCACCTGTGGCGAGTCCATCGGAATCTGGGGAGAAATACACCTTACAAGAGGAGGGCGGAGAGATGCCTAAATCAATAGAACAGATAAATGAAAAAATACGAAATGGCTCTGCAGTCGTTCTTACTGCAGGGGAAATGACAGACTTAGTGGCAGAACAGGGCACAAGGGAAGCCGCGAGGCGGGTGGATGTGGTAACTACGGGAACTTTCGGGCCGATGTGCTCAAGCGGCCTTCTTATCAACACCGGTCATTCATCCCCCAGGATCAATTACAGGGAAGCTACCCTTAACGGAGTTCCCGCCTACTGTGGAGTTGCGGCAGTGGACCTGTTCCTGGGGGCAACCGCACTTGGCGACAGTCCGGGCTACGGAGGGGCTCATGTGATAGAAGACATGGTCAGCGGCCGTACAGTTTATCTCGATGCTGTCGGGCACGGTACCGACTGCTATCCAAGAACACGCCTCAGCACTGCTGTCAGCCTTTCTTCCGTGTCATCTGCGGAATTGACAAACTTCAGGAATTCCTATCAGAACTACAATGTGGCAGTGAACGGATCAGATAGAGAAATAAGAACCTATCTCGGGGCACTGAAGCCGGGATTTGCAAATGCAGGTTACAGTTGCTCGGGAGCGTACAGCCCGCTTATAAACGACCCCTATTTCAGAACAATAGGTACTGGCACAAAAATATTTCTTGGGGGAGGAACAGGATGGGTGACCGGCCGGGGAACCCAGCACAGCGAAAACCCCGGAAGAGGTCCTAACGGTGTGCCCACAGAAGGAGCGGGAACCATCTCGGTTAGGGGAAACCTCAGGGGGATGAATTCCAGGTATCTCAGGGGAGTGACTATAAGGGGATATGGGGTTTCTCTGTCTGTAGGTCTTGGAATTCCCATACCGATCATCGATGAAGAGATGGCCCGGTTTACCGGTGTTTCAGATAAGGACATCCTTGCCCCTGTCGTGGACTATTCTTCGGACTACCCCGAACGAACCGGCAGAGTTCTCTGCCATGTCTCCTACCGCGACCTGTTTTCGGGGGAGATTTCAGTTCAGGGCGTGAAAGCAAAAACTTTCAGTCTATCCAGCAGGAAAATGGGAGAGGAAATTGCCGTGGAGTTGAAAAGCTGGATAGAAACGGGAAAATTCCTTCTCTCCTCTCCTGCCGAGTCATTCGAACCCGAGTCCAAAACTGCCATGTGACCGAAGGGTAATGTAAAACATGGCAATGCAAGAGACAGGCAGTGATAGCAGTCTCCGGCAGCTGCACAGAAATTTTCAGCCTTCATTGCTGAACATGAGACAAACGTGTATTTTCTTCCGGTATCCGATTGAATGCAGGGGGAGGAACACAGGCAAGGGGTTGCTTCACTTCTTACGGCTGCCCTGAAAACGCTGATCTCTATCGAGGTTGAACAGGAGGAACCGATGAAGTATCCGATACTGTCAGATTCTGATATGAAAGCCATGGATGCTCTTAAAGAACACCATGGCGGTGCGGAGAAAATTGTCAGCACGATCAGAGAAATGAAGAAATATGAGACACGGAAGCGAATTCTTGCCGAAAAAGGTTTCGGAAAAATGATCGAAGACGCGGAAGCCTTCGTACAGGACTTTCCTCAGGTGGAAGCTTTCGAAAAAAGCAACGGAATCGTTTACAACGATTCTCTGGGCACAGGAACAAGCCAGGTTTCCGGATTTCAGGGAGCCAAAGTTACCCTGGACTGCATCAGAAGGATAGCAGAGAGTGCAGACACTTCCGAGCCTTGCTATGCTCCTCAGGAGATGATATCTGTTGTGGCTCTGACTGACAACTACGTGTACAATGGCGACCTGATGGCAACACTCACCATGGCCGAAAACATCATGAAAGCCAGCAAATTCTGCAGCACGAATCTCATCGGCATACCCCAGCCCGAGGCCCGTTTCAAGGAACTGCAGGCTGTAACCGGGGAAAAATTCGTAAGGTATGAATGTGAGAATGGAATATGCTCACTTATACTGAAGAATCAGGGAACGCCCTTCGGTAATTTCGGTGGGATAGAAGTGGCCAACAACAACCACCTCATCTATCTCGACGGAGTTACCCGCACAGCTCTTGCAACCGGTGGAGATTTCTACCTGAATCCCAGCTGGAGCACAATTGCAGCAATTTGCTATTACGGCAAGGATATACCGAATCTTCACATCAAAATTTCCATGCTTCTCTCCACGCAGAATCTTATACAGTTCAGAATGATTCTCAACATTATCAGTGAGTTCATTCGCCCAGACGGAACATCTCCCATTTACGAAATCAATATTGGAAATGGAGCCACGTCCGACACTTTCATTCAGTGTGCAAAAGAGCTTGACGCAAGCGGTATAAAGGGAATCAGTCTTGCTGCCCACATCTACATCAATCCCGACCTGGGCATGGCGAATTTCAACTGGACAGAACACATGTACAGAGTACTTGAGAGCGGCACCAACATGACCTTCAAGTATGAGAGCGATGGAACCGCACATGAACTTGATACTATGGCGACATACTTCGTTTCCGAAGAAGAACGCGATGGAATGAGCAGGGCTATCGGGGAAGTCATCTTCAACAAATCCCTGAGAGCTTCGAAAGACGGCAGAGCTCTGATGAGAAAGGGCATAAAGGCCATATTCGCAAAGAGTTCCCAGAAGCACTGAGAATTCAGGTTACCCGAGACAACCGGAATCCGGAGGCAGGTTCTCATGATACAGGATTGGCAGTCATCTTTCGCAGATAATATCAGGGCATACGGAGGATACTCTATAGGCAAGCTGTTTGATCTTCTTAAAGACCCCGGGATCATTTCCCTTGCCGGAGGGCTGCCGTCACCGGATATGTTTCTGAAGCACGAAATGAGGATTGCCTCCGGAACCATTCTTCAGGAAAACATTGAGAGAGTGATGCAGTATACAGCCATCAGAGGTGAGCAGACTCTCCTTGATGCAATTGTGCCGTTTCTGTTGCGCGACAACATAGAGGTTACCGACAAGAATATTGTAGTAACATCATCAGGTCAGCATGGGCTCGACCTTGTCGGAAGGCTCTTTCTCAACCCGGGTGATGTTGTTCTGCTTGACAGGCCTACTTTCGCCGGGGCAATTGTGGCTTTTCAGATGCAGCGACCTGAGTTTGCAGGAGTAGACATACAGGAAGACGGCTCCAATGTTAACGGATTCCGCTCCAGGGTTGAAGCTATGGGAAAAGAAGGAAGAAAACCGAAATTCATCTATGTTGTTCCTGATTTTCAGAACCCAACGGGGATTACCATGAGCCTGAAAAAGAGACTCGCCCTTATAGACCTGAGTAGAGATCATGACATTCCTATTCTGGAAGACAGCCCCTACCGCGATTTCCGGTACTACGGAGAGACCATTCCCTCCATTTTCGCGCTTGACCAGGAGAGAGGCGGAGGGAATGTAATCGGTCTGTACACTTTTTCAAAGCTTTTCTGCCCCGGGCTCAGGGTGGGGTTCAACATCGGCCCTTCAGATGTTATTGCGAAAATGACCAACATCAAGGAAGGAAACCTCCTCAATACCCCGAAATACAATCAGGATATGTGTACCGCCTTCCTTACCGATATGGGCATGGAGGAACACATAGAGAAGTGCAGGAAATACTACCGTGAGAAACTTGAGGTTTTTCTTGCAACCATGGAGGAGTGTTTCCCGGAAGACATGGGAGTGAAATGGACCAGACCCGATGGAGGTCTCTTTCTGTGGGTAACAGTTCCAGAGCATATTGATACCCAGGAACTCTTCTATGATGCCATCAAGTATAAGGTTGCGTTTGTTCCTGGAAATGTTTTCTTTGGAGAAAATCCTTCCAGGAACACCATGAGAGTCAATTTTTCATTTTCCACGAAAGAACAACTTAAAGAAGCAGTTATAAGACTCGCCGACTGCATTCGAAACAGACTGGCATAGTCGGTGTGAACTGGTAACCAGGCAAGGAACCCAGCATGGAAAACAAACAGATACTGTTAAGTTCAACGAACCTCAAGGCTCCTGCAGTTTCCTTCGAACATGCGCTTCTGAAGGGAATTGCACCAGACGGCGGCCTCTACATGCCCGAGGAAATACCTCTCCTTACCGTTGAGGATATTCTCAGATTTTCAGAAGCCGACTATCACGAAATTGCATTTGAGGTCAGCAGGAAGTTCCTTGCGGGAGAGATCCCCGATGAAGACCTTGAGCGTATTACCAGGGATGCCTACAACTTCGAGATACCTCTTGAGCACGTCTGTGACAGGAAATACGTCATGAGGCTCGACCGGGGTCCGACGGCATCGTTCAAAGATTTTGCAGCGAGGATGATGGGCAGGCTGATGCAGTATTTTCTTAACCGTAACGGCCGGAAACTGCTGATTCTTACTGCCACCTCCGGCGACACCGGCAGCGCAATAGCCAATGCATTCTACGGGTTGGAGAATGTTCAGGTCGTGGTTCTGTTCCCGGAAAACGAAGTTACTGCCCGTCAGAGAAAACAGATGACCACCCTGGGCAGGAATGTTTCCATTCTGGGTCTTGACGGAAAGTTTGACGATTGTCAGGCACTTGTGAAGCAAGCTTTTGCAGACTCAGAGCTTGACTACCTGAACCTGTCGTCTGCCAATTCGATAAATATCGGGCGTCTCATACCCCAGATGGTGTATTACTTTTATTCGTTTGCCAGGCTTCGGTCAGATAATCCCGGCGAGCGAGCAGTATTCTCTGTTCCATCGGGCAATTTCGGAGATCTCTGCGGAGGTCTTCTTGCCATGAAGATGGGTCTGCCCGTAAGGAAATTCGTTGTGGCTACAAATGAGAATGACGAATTCCCGACATTTGTCAGAACAGGCGTTTACGAAAAAATAGACCCGTCTCTCAACTGCATATCAAGTGCGATGAATGTGGGGCATCCAAGCAACATCCCCAGGCTTGTTGCGCTCTACGGCGGAAGCATGGACCAGCATGGAGCCATACGCACTGCGCCCGACCTTGACCGTATCAGGAAAGACATGTTTGCGGTGAGCATAAGCGACTCTGAAACCGAGGCAACCATAAGCAGTGCCTATAAGGACTATGGTCTTCTGCTCGAACCTCACGGCTCTGTGGGATGGGCAGGTCTGCAGCGCTATATAAAAGAGGAGCAGGTTGAAAGAGATCAGCTCTGCATTTCTCTTGAAACAGCTCATCCAGCTAAATTTCCGGAAAAAATCAGGGAAATCCTGTCTTTTGACCCGGAGCTGCCGCCGAGTTTGCAGGGTATTGAAGACAGGGAAGAGTCATTTGAACACCTTCCGGTGAACTACAAGGCTTTCAAGGAGTTTCTGAAGAATAACTACTGAAAATGCCATGCTTTCATACTGAACTAATCACTGGGGGATGCAACTCTCTGCATATCCCCCGACAAGGAACGCAATGAAGTACATCATTATTCTTGGAGACGGGATGTCTGACCGCCCTGTTGAAAGCCTGGGCGGAAAAACACCTCTCATGGTTGCTGACATACCCGCAATGGATTCACTGTGCGCCAGGGGCAGGTGCGGGAAGTTCATTACAGTACCGTCAGACATGACTCCCGGCAGCGCTGTGGCAAACCTGGCAGTGCTGGGATACAATCCCGCAGAAGTGTTTCAGGGAAGGGGAGTGCTCGAGGCTGCCAGCATGGGAGTTGAACTGAATTCTGACGATCTGGCCATGAGATGCAACCTTATCTGTATAGAGGGCGGGAAGATAAAGAATCACTCCGCCGGGCACATCAGTACCGCGGAATCACATGAGTTGATCGAGGCACTTAACAGAGAGCTTGGTTCGGAAATGATGGTGTTTCATCCCGGAGTCAGCTACAGGCACCTGTTTGTGATGAAGGGTGGCAGCAGCGCCATTTCCTGTACTCCCCCTCACGATGTTCCAGGTGCCGACTTTTCTGCTGTCATGATTCGCGGGTCAGCCCCGGAAGGAGAAGAAACCGCCTCCATTCTTAACCGACTGGTGCTGAATTCCCAGGCTATTCTTGAAAAACACCCGGTGAACATGAAGCGGATTTCCCAGGGAAAGGATCCTGCCAATTCAGTCTGGTTCTGGTCGCCCGGCCATAAGCCTGCGATGAAAACTCTCACCGAGCTGTACGGGATCAGAGGAGCGGTTATCTCCGCTGTGGATCTGGTAAAGGGTTTAGGAATCTATGCCGGGATGGACGTTATAGAGGTTGAAGGAGCCACCGGTCTCTACGACACAAACTACGAGGGGAAGGCTCAAGCCGCAGTGGATGCCCTGAAGGCGGGGTATGATTTCGTTTACCTTCACGTTGAGGCATCTGATGAAGCCGGGCATGAGGGGAATGTCGACCTCAAAATAAAAACCATTGAATACCTCGACAGCAGAATTGTCAAGTTTATAAGCATGGAAACTGAAAAAATGAAAGAACCTGTTTCTATTGCCGTAACACCCGATCACGGAACCCCCTGCCAGGTACGAACCCATGTTCATGATCCTGTGCCCTTCCTGATATATCATCCCGGAGAGAAGCCGGATTCAGTACAGCGCTATGATGAAGTCAGCACCGAAAGCGGAAGCTACGGAACCATAAGGGGAAACACCTTCATCAGGAGTCTGCTAAAAAGCTGAGCTTACAGATTTCATTCAAGCAAGCCTTGTCGGGTTTGTGGCGAATGATATTGAACAGCCGGTAACACAATGTTCCCGGCTGATCCGGATTTCTTCTCAGTTCAGCAATCTAACTGCAGAAGCTGTACATCGGTTCAATACGAAGAACACTACTCCCTGAGGAAGACCAGAGGAACTGATGGTGGTTTGTGTACCATCAACCTGCCATTGCCCGGCATTTCGTCCGTCTGCAGTGTAGCAGTAAAGAGTACCTGTTTCTTCAGTTAACACGGTAAAAGTTGAAGAAAATGGAGAGGTTACGCAAAATGGATCCGGTCTTGCTTCTTCTTCCTCTATTCCGGTTGACCAGTTTACTGCCACAACAGCATCAAGATCAAAGAGACCTCCGTCTGCCGCAGAGTCTCCGCAATCCGTCAGCTTTACGAAACGAACCCAGTTCAGCCCTATGTCCTCCAGATCGAAGAGATCCCCTCCTGAAACAGCAGGATTGGTGGGATCCGCCCCTGTCGTGGGCATAAGACCAGCAAGCCCTTCGAGAGTAGTGCCGTTCCATGGAAACGGAACCCAGTACAGACCGTTCTGGCTAACTTCTATATAGGCGCACTCCTGAAAATACCCCGAGCCAGTGTCCAGAACATTTTCGAAAACCGTGAAATCAGGCCCGGGTCCGTCAATTATGCTGTTATCTGTGAATTCAACCACAACCCAGCCGTCTTTTCCAGGCGTAAGAAGGTTGTTTTCACCGTAGGAAGGGAAATAAGGGGTGGCTGCCGGATCCGGTGGCCCGAGAATGTTTTCGGGGTAAAAAGGCTGACCGTAGCCACCGCCTTCTCCATAGTGAACTTCCGGAGAGTTATCTGCCCAGGGATCCGCTATCATGCACAGCAGAATGAGAGCCGTCATTCTTCGGTCACCGCCAATCGTACCGTTTTTTCTCCGCAAACAACTGAATACAGACCCGGCTGGAGCTTACCTGCATCTATTGCGCAGACACCGTTCTGATCTGTGAGATGTTCTGCAGCAATCCGTCCTGTGATGTCATAAACTCTTACAACTCCTCCTGGACAGCCTCCAGATACAGTTGCCCAACTTGTTGCCGGGCATGGGTACACAGAGAGAGTAACGTCTGATCTGCTGTTTTCTGAGATACCCGTCCAGGAACCGGATACTGCCAGAGGACCGGGGTTTTCAATAGAGTAAATCTGTAGAAGATTATCAGCCTGATCATAAACTCGTACCTCATCTGCCATTCCGTCAGATACCCACAAATAGCCGCTATCATCCACAGCAATTCCGTTCCCGCCTGCACAGAGAGGATTGCCAGCATCATGAAGGATATCAAGTGTGTTCATGTTAATGGCAAAAACACCCGTGCTCCAGGGATCGGCCGTGTAGAGAATGCCATTCGCATCGGTGCTGAATGCAGGAAAGCCTCCCAGAGACAGCTCTGCTGTTACTGATCCGGTTGAGATATCTATTACAGCAACACTGCCGTTATCACTGCCGTATGTTCCGCTGCAGGTGACAAAAAGCCTGCCACTTCCATCGCACACAACAGACTGACAATTTATTCCTGAAGAAAGTGTGTCAACAATATTTCCTGTTGTGGTGTTGATCACAGCAACAGACTCACCGCTCCCCCATCCTCCACAGGCGACAAAAAGCAGATCGCCCTCTTCATCCATCCACTCCGGGTTTGGACCAACTCCGTAAACTGTTGATGTAACTTGCATAACGTGGTAATTTACCATAGAAACAGAATTGTTCAGAGCCGACGTAATGGCAAGACTGCCATTCGCAAGCGGAAAAGAAGCCCAGCAATTCCAGCCGGTTCCTATTCCCAGCTCCTGCATTTCCCATGACCCTAACTCGAATCGCTGCAGGGTTCCTGAGTCATTACCTGAATTGACGACGAAGGCATACCCGTCGTGGATCACTATATCATTGGGGTAGGTATGCAGAAAGCCAAGTGACGGAGTGACAACGCCTGTTTCTGTGTCAATGTGTGCCAGATTCCCTCCGCTCAATACCAGGGCATCCCCGGATATCAGATACAGAAGAACCAGGCCGATTCCAATAGAGTTCATTTGATACTCCAGTTTTCGGCCGCGTGAAAGCAATGATAGGGAACATCCCCCCACCCTTCCCGCGAAGGTGAAGAAAACAAAGTCAGCAGAAGGTCTTCTGGCTTCCGGACTGCCTAGTTCCGCGCCTTCTCGCAGTAGCTGAACTGCAATGGCACTGAGCGGTTTCGTTTCCGGTTACAGCGGCGGGGCCGCGCAGGATTTCAACCTGCTTCCCTGACGCTGCCGACAGAACGAATATATTTCCTGCACTGCAGAATTGAAAAGTGCGGGGAGCGGATGAATGGGAAGTTTTTTTGGAGCGGTGCACCGGATAGTTAAAAAAATTCCTTCGGGATCGGTGATGACCTACGGCCAGATAGCTGAAATGGCGGGAAACCCCAAAGCATCCAGAGCCGTGGGATACGCCCTCCGGGCTTCACCTCCGGATGCAGAATATCCCTGGCACCGTGTTGTTAACTCCAGGGGAGAAATCAGCTTGCGAAACACCATGCAGGGTGATGACGACAGGTGCCTGCAACGTGTTTTGCTTGAAAGCGAGGGGGTGGTTTTCAGCGATTCAGGCAGAATCGACCTGAAGGTGTACCAGCTTCGTTTCTGAAGAGCTGCCAGCTCTTCTTTACCGGGTTATCAACAGTCTTCGGGAGTATCTGCGGTTTTGCTTATTGCCTGGATTGGCGAATCATCTTCCAGTGCTTTTTTCAGGTTCTCGAGTGCTGAAGTCAGATTCTGTTCGGGGCACCCTATATTCATTCTCATGAAACCGCTGCCTCCGGGTCCGAACAATATGCCGTTTGATAGGGCAAGACCAGCCTTCTCCACGAACAGTGCAGACAATTCTTCGTCGCTGAGCCCCAGCTTTCTGCAGTCAAGCCAGAGAAGGAAGGTTCCATCCGGTTCAATTACCGATATTGCCGGAATGTACTCGCGCAGATAGGAATCAACTTTTCTGTAGTTGCTGTAAAGATAGACAAGCAGCTCATCGAGCCACTTCGCTCCGAATGTGTAGGCTGCCTGGGTTCCCACAATTCCAAAAATATTCGACATGTGCAGGTGAAGCCTCATTATGGAATTTTTGAACCTTTCCCTGATTTCTTCATCGGGAATGATGTTCACCGACATCTGCAGCCCTGCCAGGTTAAAGGTTTTGCTTGCTGCGTATGAAGCAATGGTTCTGCAGGCCAGGTCGCTTGAAACACAAGCCGTGGGAATGTGCCTGTGAGGTGGAAACACTATATCGGCATGTATCTCGTCGGAAAAAACAAGAAGGTTGTGCTGAGAGCAGATTTTCCCCAGGCGATCCAGCTCATCTTCGGACCACACTCGCGATACCGGGTTGTGCGGAGAGCAGAAAACAAGCATTCTCGACAACGCCGCTTTCGCCTCGAGATCGGCCCAGTCTATCCCGTAGCGCCCGGCTTCCAGAACCAGCTGGTTATCAAACAGCTTTCTGTTGTTGAGCTCTACTGATTCTTTGAAAGGAAAATAAACCGGTGATTGAATTATAACTCCGTCACCTGTCCCGGTGAATTCCTGTATGGCGAGATTCAAAGCAGGAACAACCCCCGGAGTAGTTACTATCCATTCCTTTTCAATACTCCAGCCGTATCTCTTTTGAAACCATCCCATAACGGCGGTGAAAAATTCATCAGGTTTGGCAGTGTAGCCAAAAACTGCATGCTCTGCTCTTTTCTGAATGGGAGCAAGTATTTCCTCGGGAACTTCAAAATCCATATCTGCAACCCACAGGGGATTGAGGTCTTCCCTGCCGAAGAAGGCACTCAGATAGTCCCACTTGATGCAGCTTGTGTTCTTTCTGTCGATTGCTCTGTTGAAATCGAAATTCATAAACTCTCCTGAAACAGGGTCTGAGGGTTTCACTGTTCAGTGTATTCTACGAAAGAAAGGCTTAAGCTCACAGGGATTGACTCCGAAGGCATAAAAGAATCTATTTTAGTGCCTGATTTGGAGGAATCCATGAGAACGAATCTGTTGATTTCAGTGTGCCTGCTTACACTGTTTATGCGCTCTTTCAGCGCAGAACCGGGCCTTCTCTGGAATTCAGGGTTCTCATCAGCGGGTGAATCCGTAGTGTGGGATTCCATTATTCTGCCTTCCGGCGCATGTGTTGCTGTGGGAGATGTAGCTTTCGGGCAGTCTGAAAACAGAAGAATCAACATTTGCGAGCTGAACAAAGACGGGCTTGTTCTCTGGGAACAAACAGCTCTTTCCCTGGGAAATGCATCGGGATACTCCATTCTGAGTATTCCTGAAGGCTATGCTGTCTGCGGAGACAGGGTCGATTCCTCCGGTACCAGCGGTCTGATTCTTAAAACAGATCTGAACGGAAACACGGTCTGGAGCAGGGTAATCAGTTATGAAGGGGATGACTCTCTGCAGGATATGTGCCTCACTCCCGATGGCAACATCATTGCCGTGGGGTATTCTCTGAACAGTGAAACCTCCGACAACGATGTCCTGGCTGTCTGCTTTTCAGATTCAGGTTCTGTTTTATGGCAGAAGAGATATGTGTCCCCCGATTACCAGGCGGCCTATTCCATTGTTCAGAGTACGGATTCTCCCGGGAGTTATGTTGTTACCGGATCAGACGGCGGAGATGTATTTCTGATGAAGGTTAACGGTTTGGGCGACTGGCAGTGGAAAACAAGGCATTTCATCGAAGGTATTCAGATGGGCAGAAGTGTTTCCGGATTGTCAGACGGCGGATACGTTGTTGCGGGAAGCACCAGAGGAGAATGGGGCTTTTCCGATGCAATTCTGGTTTTCTTCGATTCGGATGGAACAGTTACCAATGATCTTGTGTGGGGAGGTGACGGCCCCGATAATGCCTACTCTGTGAGTGAAGTTCAACCTGCCGGATATGTGGTTCTGGTTAATTCCAATTCAGGCAGGGGCGAGGGTTATCGCCCATTTCTGGTAAGGTTCGACCCTTGGCTTTCCACCATCTGGTCCGTACAATTAACGGAGCTGAACGCTCTTTGCTATTCCATGTTCATTAATGATGACGAAGGTTTCACCGTAACCGGCAAAACATCCACCCCCGAGGATAATACCCATTTTTCAGCATTCCTTATCAGGCTTTCTTCCGAAGACCTTCTCAACTGGAACTGATAAGGTCCTCCAAATCATCCATCATCTGTAAAGCACCTCGAAAAACCTCGTAGGGACCATTTGCATTCATGTAACCCGGGGTTGTTACAATTCTGTTCAGCCTGTCGACATGTGTTTGTTCCGGGGAGCAGTTCACATGCAGGCAACCCATCTTCCTTATTTTTTCTGCGGTGCTTCTGTCGGTTCCCGTTGTTACAGATATTCCCGGCAGTACTCTTGCCACAAGAACTGGCGCAATGCACATGGCGGCAATTGGAATGCCCTGTTCATGTGCTTTCTTCAGAAAGGCAGCTACATCGGGATGAGCTTCGCATGATGCGCCTCTTCGGGAAAAATCACATAGCGTTGCGGAAGCTCCCTGTCCTCCTGGAATAACAATGGCGTCGACAGAGTCAAGAAGACCAGCTCCAAGTGGTTCGATATTTCCTCTGGCTATTCTGGCACTTTCCTCCAGAGCATTTCTCTCTGGTAAAGGCTGCCCTGTCAGGTGAGAAATTGATTTGCTCTGGGGAATATCAGGAGCGGTAAAAACCGTATCCCAGCCCTTCATGTCTATTGCTATTACTGCTGAGACACTTTCATGCAGTTCTGAACCGTCTCTGTTACCGCAGCCCGACAGGAGTACTGCGATCCTTGGCATGGTTTCTCCTTTCCTTTTACCCTGGATTGAAAAATAACCCTTTCTTCGTTATCTAACGGGTAACATATACAACAGGATGATCTGGAGGGGTCTATAATGAGAATTTGCATAGTGGCTATTGCTGCGCTGCTTCTTACTGTTTTTACAGGTTGTTACTACGGCTCCATGATTGGTGCCAGAACTCTGGGCTTGAATCACATGACGGTTACCGGAGCAGTTGCTCTTCCTGCATATCTTACTGCAGACGACCGGAGAGAGGCTGGTGAGAACAACATTGATGATGTTCCTTTGTCACCGGCTGTTACTTTTCTTTCCGGAGCAACAGACAGAATAGACATAGGAGTTTCGGCCAGGGCCTACGGCATCGGCCCTCTGGTTCGGGTGGGAATTCTAAATCCGCAGGGAAACGGAGCAGTCTCTATCATCGGAGGAGCAAGTTACATAATACCCGCAAAGCTTCTGGGAACACAGTTAGGTGTTTCGGCGGGTTATCTTCTTGGGAGAGAACTTGAGGTGTATGCCGGTTGGGATGGCGGATACGGCCCTGATGTAATCAACATCCCTGAGGACCAGGACGGAAACAATGACTGGGATGGGGTGGAAAACAAGTTTCATCACAGCATCAACGCCGGTGTGGTGTACGGGTTGCCTGCAGATGAAGCCGAGTGGATACCCGAGTCGGTCGGCTTTGAATTCTCGGTGCCCATGGATCTCTCAAGAAACCTTGTGATGTTCGGGCTGGCCGTTACATTCTAAAAAACCCGGCCACCGAAGTGACCGGGTACGATACTTTCAGGCGGTTCCTTTTAGAACGAGCTTTTTATGCCGGCCCAGCTCTGTCTTTCCAGTGCTACGGTTTCAGCCGGAACGATTATGGTGGCTCCATCGGGGGCTGTAATTGTTAAATCATCAATCCACACGGTATCACCGGGGTCGGAATAGGTTCTGATCTCTATCACAAGACCGGTGTGCCCAGTAGAAACGGTCCACTCGAATTGAGCCATATCCCATCCTTCGCCGGGTCCGTATTCACTTTGTCCGCTGGCACTTCCACTGTAAACATTAATGTCTGACGGGTCATCGTTCCAGTGGCCCCAAATTCTGCAGGAAGGAGCGGTGGTAGGAGTTACATCGTATCTCCAGACAGTGGCAGAAACTGTGTCTCCCTCGTCAAGACCTGTTACCCAGCCGATGAAAGCCTGGGGTGTTCCAGAGGGAGCATTATCTTCAAGTTGCAGAGACTGGTTTCCCGCGTAAACGGGATCAGTGGCGATGGATGCAATTATCTCTCCGGAATTGCCGAGGATTGTTTCGGTTCCCTCCCAGCCGCAGGTGGCTGTGGCAGCCCTGGAGGTAAGGGGGAGAGTAAGAAGCAACAAAGCTATAAAACAAAGGGTTTTCATTGGTTCCTCCTGTATGTTTACACGGATTAATCTTGGGGGCTTCGTCTTTCAAAGCCTAACTGTGTATTATAGTGAAACTGACCAAAGTTTGTAAGGAAGGGTTAACTGAATGAAATACAACGATATGCATGTGCATACAGAATCTTCTCCGGATGCGGATGTTCCCGCTGAGGAGCTTTGCAGGCTTGCGGTTATTCAGGGAGTGGAAACCATTGGCTTTGTTGCGCATCTTGATCTGCATCCAGCAGACTTCTGCTATGGCGGGTTCTGCGAGGCAGAATACCTTGCAGGGATTGATTTCGCCTCAGATAGCGGAGTTAGTGTTCTGACAGGACTGGAAATTGGCGAACCTCACAGATTCTTGAAGGAAGCGGAAAAACTGTTTACCCGCGGGTGTTATGATTTTTTAACGGGAGCGCTTCACTGGACGGATGATTTACTTCTTCTTGACGATAAGCCCTTTCTTAAAGGCGATCTCAGGGAAATTGTAGAGCAATACTACCGGGAAACCCTGACAATAGTGCAGAGCTGCCCCATTAACATCCTGGCACACATGGGCATATACAGAAGAGGAATGGCTCAGGCGGGTCTTGCTACTGATTTCGATGAAACTGAATTGTTTCCTGCTCTTATGCGGGAAATTCTTGATACCATGATTCAACGGGGAATTGCACTGGAAATCAACACCGCCGGTTTGAGAAGACTCGAAAAAACAACATATCCGTCTGCGGGTGTTCTACGCATGTTCTATGAACTTGGTGGAAATAGGCTTACCATCGGTTCCGATACGCACAAAAGGGAAAACGCCTTCTTCGGATTGTCTGCCGGCCGTTCTCTTTTGCTTTCCTGCGGTTTCAGGGAATCCGGTATTTTCAAGAGGGGCGAATACGTTTCCACCCCTTTACACGGGCAGAGAGTTTAAAGCATAATCACACAGGCGGTTGAGCACCGTCTGGCAAACCGGAAGAGATTCCGGGACGCAAAGCTACGGGTCCTAACCTGTTTTGGGGAAACAGGAAGGATTGCCGGGCTGCCGTTTGATAATGGCAAACCGGGAGAGATCCCGGGACGCAAAGCCTACGGGTCCCAGCCCTTTTCAGGGAAGGACGGCCGGGTTACCTGACGCCCTGCTTGAAGGCAGGGGAATTGGAGGTGCTCGTATGCGGAAGATTATGGTGCTTATCGCACTGCTTCTTCCAACGGTTCTGCTGGCTTCGGTAACGGAGACAGCCATACCGTCCACGTTCGAGGCATATCTGGCAGCTGCCGGGGATGCCATGGAAGATGGAGACTTTGAAGCTGCACTTCTTCTTTACGAAGAAGCAGTAGAGAGAGACCCCCACTCTCAGGCCGCGCTCGCCGGAAGGCTCGTTGCCTTCTCCCAGAGCCGCGACTACGGGTCAGCCGTCAATGTGGCCGGAATGAACTGAGCTGGAGGGTCCCGGCTGGAAGACCCCTTGGCCTGCCGGTCGGGACCCGAATTTTTAACAGAAATCGGAAGTTCATTTTGAGTCTACTTATACCCGAGGGCGAACCGTGCTGCGCTGAACCTTACAGACCAACCGGCAAAACATGGTTTGTGGTTGCCGGGGCAACGCTTCTGTATTTCTATTTATTCATGTTTTTCCCAAAACCGGTACTTACTTCTCTTCTCGCACTTCCTCTTCTTGTCGGTGCTTTGTTTCTCTGTTCCAATCCGCGAAGCTGGGTTCTTGTTCTACTGCCGGTGGCGGTTACATTTGGAAACAGAGTTTTCGATTACGGGCCGCTTTATGTTTCAGTTGCCACATTGGCTGTTCTTTCCACAGCAATGTTTTACCTGGTTTATAAAATTGCCGGTTTCAGGAGTTTTCCTCGCCTTCCAGTTCCGGTTTATCTGCTTCTGGCTGCGTATCTTGCTCAGCTTGCTTCTTTGTTTGTTTCTCTTCACTTCAGTGGAAATCTGTTTGGAAATACTTTCAGAGAAGCTCACAAAGTATTTATTGCCGCAGTTCTTGTTCCGGTGATTTATGACTGGTATGGCAGGGGAGATTGGTTTGCAAGAATGCTTAAAATGCTGGCAATCATGCTTCTTTGCATGTCTGTTTATGGCATTTACCAGTATAATGCAGGTAATCTGGATACTTTCGGTGAGAAGGCTTCCGGTTATGACCTTGCAGGCAGGGTCTACTCCACCATTTCCGGTGGACCGAATTCCTATTCAGGCGTTCTCGAGCTTCTTGTTCCAACAGTGCTGGCATCCATGTTCTTTTTCAAAGAGAAAAAGTGGAAGGTTATTGCACTGGCAGCGGCGCTTCTTGGGATTCAGAACGTAATGTACACGTTTTCCAGAGGCGGGTTTGTCACTGTAACGCTTTCATGTTTTGTTTATCTGATTTTTCGGTACAGGAAGAAAATGTGGGTACCTGTTCTGGCTCTTACGCTGTTTGCAGGTGCCTTGTTTGCTAATGCGGATGAATTTAAAAGGCAGCTGACTCTTTTCGGAGATACAAGGTCTCTTATGATGGATACCAGTTTGCTCCACAGATACACCTCTTACATGGGGTTCTGGAACACTATCCAGAGAGATCCCATCAATGGAATCGGCTGGGGCAGCAGCGAGTTTTATCATGGAAGAACATCTCTGTACAGCTTTTGGGAAGTAAGGCATGAAGACAGCATTGCCAAAATAACAAGGTTCGGAGGGTTGAACAGTCTTGTTCTTGAGATGCCCTTGAAGGGAGGGGTATTTTCACTGTTGTCACTCCTCCTGCTGGGAGGTGCCTGTGTGGTGGCTTCTGTCAAATTCATCAGAACCGGAAATGACACATCTCCAGGAATGGGCATGATATGCGGACTGGCTGCATTCGGAATTCACCAGGCAGTAGACAACCTCCTTCCGTGGCCTCAAACCGGTGCATTTTTCTGGATGGTACTGGCTCTTCTCATAAGCTCTGCTTATCCTTGTTGCGGTAAAGAAACGGATTCACTATAGATTTCAATGTTCTTTCATCCGGGGGGTTGTTCTGACTGCAGTTTTTGAGACATCGTTCTGGGTATGTGTAGCTATGATTCTTTTGCCCATGGTTGTGTACCCGGCGGTAATGTTTGTTCTCGGGCTGATTCACCCCCGGGGGAATGGAGCCTCTTTCAAAGAGTATCCGTTCGTAAGCGTCATGGTAGCTGCACGCAATGAAAACGAATGTATAGCAGAGAGAATCAGAAATCTTCTGTCTCAGGACTATCCCGAAAACAGATACGAAATACTGGTTGGTTCCGATGCATCCGCCGATGGCACCGACGAAATAGTAAAGTCTTTTGAAAAAGATGGAGTACGGTTTCTCCGATCCGAAGAGAGGCTTGGCAAATCGGCGCTAATGTTCGTTCTTTCTAAAAAAGCCCTGGGCGAGATACTCGTTTTCACCGATGCCAATACACTTTTCAAATCGGATACCGTCAGGCAACTCGTTGAACCTTTTGCTGACGAGTCTGTGGGTTGCGTTGATGGATCGAAGCAGAACAGTTTGAATTCTGTTACCTGCGAATCTGTCTACTGGAGGTATGAGCAGATGCTTAAGGCTCTGGGCAGTACGTTAGGAGCTGTTCTGGGTGCTACAGGCGCGGTTTACGCAGTGAGAAAGAGTCTGTACAACTCGCCTAACCCCGCCCGCGCTGATGACTTCGAAACCGCAGTGTCCACACGGATTCAGGGGTATGCATGTCTGTATAACCCAAATGCTATTGCCGCAGAGCCAACTCCAGACAATTCAAGCCAGTACCATCGTCTGGTTAGAATTGTCAGTTGGATGATAGGTTCCGCCTTTTCTCTTTTCGTAAAAGCATTGAAAAACAGAAGGTTTGGCCTTGCCCTGCAGCTTGCTCTTCATAAAATTCTAAGGTGGAACATGGGCCTTTTTGCCATTGCAGCAAGTATTGCAGGAATTGCTCTCGGAGTAGTAGATTCACCGTCAAACCCGATTTTTGTCAGTGTTGCAGTTTTCAACCTGCTTGCTGTGGTGGGCAAAATCGCAGGAAACAGATTTCCATCTTCACTGCGACTGCCCTATTTTTTCTGGCTGATGAGTATTGCCTCCCTTGCTGGTGTTGCCCGGGCTGTTACTTCCAGGGCTGCGGCAATCTGGGATCACAGTGCAAGATAGCTATGGATGCATAAGGAGGTCTTCTTGATGCTCTCAACGGTTCTCTTTTCGATTTTGCTGGTCAGTGCTGCACCCTTTTCAACCGAAACAACATCAAGCCTTCGGGTTAGCAGCTCATCGACTCTGACGTCTGCCGACTATTTCGATCCTGAAGAATATTTTATCGGCCCCGGTGATGAGATATGGCTGTCTTTCCCAGGAGGAATCCCTTTTTCCTACAGTCAGGAAACCGTTTCCCTTATTGTTGTTCCTGTTGCACTGGATGGCGTGATAAGCATTCCGACCATGTCACCGTTCAGTGTGGACGGCATGTCTCTTCAAAACCTTCAGCAGACAATTTCCGGGCTGTTTTCCAGGAACTACAGCGGGATGATCGTTACTGCGGGGCTTGCAAGATCAGCCAACTTTCAGGTTCCTGTAACCGGACAGATAACTACCCCGGGAATTATCTCAGTTAATGGTCTGACCCGTTTATCGGAAGCACTTAAGCAGACAGGTGGAGTGTCCTCGGCCGGTTCCATTTCAAGAGTTCTGCTTTTGTCGGCGGCAGGTGATTCAACAATATACGACCTTAACGATTTTCTTATCAACGGGAATATGGACTCAAATCCGCTCATGCGGAGGAATTCCAGGATACATGTTTCACAGGTTACCGCGACTCTTGTTGTTGAAGGAGCCCTGTCTGCTCCCTCGGGCAGGGATCGCATTTCGGCATTGCCTGAGCCGCAGCTTCCCAATCGCATTCTGATAGAATACATCCCCGGGGAGACCGCCAGTGAAGCAATTGCAAGAACTGGAGGAGTCTCCAGTATCGCAGATCTTGACAGGTGCTATGTTTACCGTGTCGGCGCCGACGGCACTAGTCAGGCGATATCTTTCAGTCTTCAGAATTCGGATATCAGCGTTCTGCTTCAGCCGGGAGACCGGCTGGTCATTCCATCGGCTGAAGACTACATAAGCGTTACAGGTCAGGTAGTTTCCACAGGCCCTATTCCCTATTGCCCCGGTATGACAGCAAATTATTACATCGGGATGGCAGGCGGGTTCACTTCAACCGCCAGAAGGAACAGTATCAGGCTGATAACTAACGACGGAGAGAATGAGCATATTGATGTTGCTTCGGTAGTTCCTCCCGGAGGAACCATAGAAGTACCCAGAGTGCCTGTAAAATTCTGGGAGGACTATCTGACTATTCTCACTGGAATAGCAACAGTAGTTATCGCATATCAGAGCATTTTTTAAAAAGGGATGATTATGAGCAGAGAGTCCGAGAATTTCCTTTATGTGCTTCTTAAAAACAGAATGTTCATTCTTAAGGTCTTTGCCATTGTCATGGCAATTACCGTTGCTGTTACATACATTCTTCCCAAGAAATACACAGTAAAAACCGTTATTCTTCCTCCCGAGGAGCAGGCTAGTCCCTCATTGAGTCTCGGGGGCCTTTCGCTGGGTGAATTCGCCGGATTCTTCAGTGGAGGAATGGGCTACTCCCTTCCCCTGATGACCACCCTTGCCGATGTCTATGTAGAGATACTTAACAGCAGAACCCTTATTGACCGGACCATTCTAAGCACTGGCTACATCGACTCCCTCGACCTTTCCGAGAGATTCGAGAGCGATCCGGAAGTAGCGCTGTACATGGCAAGAAGATCATTTAGAAAAGACTACTCTGCTACTGTCACCTCTTCCGGATTCATAGAGCTGCAGGTAACAACCGGAAAGCCTCTGTTTTCCGTCGAAATATCCAACCGGATAGTGCTTCTTCTTGACAGCATAAATACCAGCATTACTCTGTCACGCTACAGAAGCTCAAGGGAAACAACTGAGAATCAGCTGGCTGTAGCGCAGTCAGCGCTTGAAACCACCACTGCTTCCATGATAAGATTCGAAGAAGATTACGGCACCATTATGCCAACTGAAGAGCTTGTACAGGTAATGCAGGTGCTTGCTGAGATGAAGGGTCGATATATTGAAACCTCTCTTATGGCCGGTTCTATCAGGAATGGAATCAGGTCCGGTACCACTGCTCAGATTCTGGAACTAGAATCAGAAGCGGAAGCATTGAAACAGGCGATTCAGATGATTGAATCAGGTTCAGGTTCCGGGGGGATAAGCCTTGGAGCAGGCCTGAGCAATCTGCCGCCTGCACTTATTGAGTACGCAACACTGCAGACCGACTTCGAGATGCAGCTGAAGCTGTCCGCCGCTCTTGAGCTTCAGGTCGAACAGGCTATCATTCAGGAAGAAAACATCCAAAGCTCTCTGCGAATACTGGATCCTCCCTCGCATCCCGGCTGGAAGAGCAAACCTAAACGGCTGTATATCTGGATAGAAGTATTCCTTGCAACTACGGTGATTCTTGCTGTTTTCCTATTCTCGCGGGAACGCTGGTACCAGCTTCAGATAGAAAATCCTGAAGCCTGGAACAAGTGGAATGACCTGATGCAGGACATGAGGAAAGACTTCAGGAAAAAGAAGAAGTAGCCCAGCTTAATTGATTACTTCTGCTCCCATTCTATCAAACAGCACAGCAGGGAGCGCTATGCTTCCGTCCTCACGCTGTCCGTTCTCCACAAGAGAAATAATGAGTCTGGGCAAGGCAAGACCAGATCCGTTCAATGTGTGAACAAATTGAGGTTTGCCTCCGCCTGAAGGTTTGAATCTCATGTTTCCCCTTCTGGCTTGAAAATCGCGGAAATTGGATATCGATGATACTTCCAGCCATTTTTCCTGCCCTGCTGACCATATCTCAATGTCCAGGCATTTAGCTGCGGCAAAGCTGAGATCACCGGAGGCGAGCAGCACAACTCTGTAAGGAATCCCCAGAACCGCAAGCATTCCGGCAGCGTGGCTGACCATTTCCAGGTGAGCCTCATCTGATCTGTCCGGATGCTCGATCCTTACCATTTCCACTTTCTCGAACTGATGAACTCTGTTCAATCCGCGGGTGTCTTTGCCGTAACTTCCCGCTTCTCTCCTGAAGCATGGCGTATAGCCGCAAAGTCTCACAGGAAGCTCGGTTTCATCAAGAAGCTGGTCGCGGTAAAGATTAGTTATAGGAACTTCACCGGTTGGAATAAGGTAAAGACTGTCTCTTCCTATCGTATACATATCATCAGCCATTTTGGGAAGCTGAGCCGTAGCTGTCATGGATTCAGGTCTGGCAACGAACGGCGCCCATATTTCTTCCATGCCGGTGCTTGTGTGATAATCGATCATCCAGCTGATGAGATTTCTCTGCAGTCTGGCTGCCCAGCCCCGGAAAAGAATGAAATTTGATCCTGCAATTCGGCCTGCCGCTTCAGGCTGGAAAACGTTCTCCATCAGTTCCCAGTGGGGCTTTGGAGTGAAGTCGAACTTAGGAATTTCACCCACTGTTTGAAGAACTATGTTGTTCTCTTCTCCGCCCTGAGGTACATCCGGATCCGGCAGGTTCGGGAAACTCAATTCAAGCTCGTAAAGTCGCTTGTCCAAATCCGCCAGAGAGCTTTCAAGTGAGTTGAGTCTTGCGCCGGTGTCTCTGCTCTGAGCCACTTCCTCATGGGCATCCAGGTGATTTCTTTTCTTAAGAGAAACGGATTTTGAAAGCTCGTTGCGACGATTGCGAAGCTCTTCTGCTTCAAGCAAAATGGTTCTTCTCTCGGCGTCGTCATTCAGCCATAGATTAATGTCTATGCTCTGGTTCTTTGCAGCTGCAGCTGCAGCAACTCTCTCCGGTTCCTTTCTAAGCACTTTCCTGTCAAGCATTTTACATCTCCGGGTTATTCTAGAATATATGGGGCAGAAATATAAGGAAACCCGCAGCCGCTGCGGCAATCGACGAGGCAAGAACACCGGCGGCAGCAACATCCTTGGCATTTCCCACAAGCTTGTGCCGTTCGGGAGCAACGCGGTCTGCCAGAAACTCAAGCCCGGTGTTCATGGCTTCGGCTGCCCATACAGAACCGACAGCAAGGGAAAGAACGGCCCACTCTACTGCGCTTATCCCCAGAACAATGCCCAGAGTAATCACGCATACTGTTGCACAAAGGTGAAATCTGGCGTTCGGCTGGGACTTGACAAGAATTGTCAGACCCCGAAATGCATGCCCGAAGCTTTCTATTCTGTCTTTTACCATAAGCCGGGAGTTATCCTTCCTTCTGTATCCACAGAAAATGACACGGAAAAGTTGTTGCCGCTTTCCCCATCACTGTCTAGAACCCGGGAAGCAGCAATACCACAGGCGGTACCGATCGCGGCTCCCATTATCACATCGGAGGGGAAATGCTTTCCAAGGTTTACCCGTGACATGCCAGTATAAAGTGCCAGCACACCTATAGGTATTCCAGCTTCTGCACCGAACCTGTCCCACAAAACAGCAGCAGCGCAGAATGCTCCGGCAGTGTGATAAGAAGGAAAACTCAAATTATCTGATCCATCAGGCCTTGCTCTCCCTACTGAGTACTTGAGTATTCCTGTTATGCCGTATGTGAAAAGCAGACCTCTGGAAAGCTGCTCTCCGGAGTTTTCCAATTCACCGTTTCCAGACAGACTTCCCGAGAGCCAGAGTCCTGCTGCAGATATGGGCAGCAGAGGGCCGTAGACAAAGTCATCAACTCGGTCAAGTGACTCAAAGGGTTCTCCGGGAAGGAATGCTGCTTCGCCAGCAGCGCCCTCCAGAAAGTATGCACTCAGCGTTCCGAGGGCTCCGCCGGCAAACACCGCAACCGGTGCTGTTCCGAACAGATTCTCACCGGTGCTGACTGTTCTGCCTATAACACCGGCATCTGCAGTCACCACCATCAACAACAATGCAATGGGAAATCTACTTTCCGTAAAAGTCCCTGACTGCAGAAACAACAACATTCTGCTCATCTTCTGTGAGTTCTCCGAATACTGGCAGTGAGATTACTTTCCCGCTGCAGCTCTCTGAAACCGGGAAATCTCCTTTGGAGTACCCCAGATCTGCAAAGCACTCCTGCAGATGCAGCGGAAGAGGATAATATACAGCGCAGCCAATCTGCCTTTCCCGCAGGTAGTTGAGAAGCTCGTCTCTGCGCTCAACCAGCAGCGTGTACTGATTGAATATCGACCAGGCTCTGGGGTCTATAGCAGGTATTCTTACCTCTTCAAAATCTGAAAACGCCTGATTGTACCGCTCTGCGTTAGCCCTTCGGCCCCTGTGCCAGTCTTCCAGCCTGCGCAGCTTCACCCTGAGAAAACCAGCCTGAATAGCATCTAGACGGCTGTTTGTACCAACTTCTGAGTGAAGGTATCCCTGACCGCCGTGTTCACGAAGCTTTCTCAGCCTTTCGGCAAGTTCACTGCTGTTGGTTGTGAGCATGCCTCCGTCTCCCAGGGCACCGAGGTTTTTTGAAGGGAAGAAGCTGAAGCACCCAACCGCTCCCATGGATCCGGCTCTGGCATCTCTCCATCTGGCACCCACTGCCTGGGCTGCATCCTCTACAACGGGCAGCTGCCAGTTCGCGGCAATAGAGCAGATCGAGTCCATGTTTGCCACCTGCCCGAACAGATGTACCGGCATGATAGCGGCAACCCTGGTTCCTGTATCCCTGTGCACTACTCCCCTGCTGGTTACGGCGCAGTTAGTGTTCAGCCAGTCACTCAGGCGGTCGGGATCTATGTTCATGGTATCGGGGAGAATGTCAACAAAAACAGGCGATCCGCCGGCTCGTCTGATAGAACCTGCAGAAGCAAAAAAAGTAAAAGGAACAGTGATAACAATTTCATCTCTCTGCAAACCTGCCGCCTGAAGGGCAAGGATGAGAGCATCGGTGCCGGAAGCGCAGCTGATTGCATCCTTTGTTCCTGAATATGCGGCAAATTCCTTTTCAAAATCTTCCATGTCAGGGCCTTTGATAAATCTTGATTTGGAAAGCGCCTCTGTGAAAACCTGTATAAGCTCTTCCTCTATTTCTTCATGTTGACGGTGGATATCCAGAAGCGGTACCGGCATTGCAAATCCTTTCTTTACTGTGCTCAGTGAGCACCCTTCCCTGTAAGAACCACGATAACTGTTCTCGCAAGAATCTCCATGTCAAGGAAGAGTGACTGATTCTCAATATACTGAAAATCATGTTTGAGTTTCTTTGAAACATCCTCGATGGATGTATCGTATTCCAGTTTAACCTGTGCCCAGCCGGTTATGCCGGGTTTTACTGTAAGCCGCTTGTCGTAGAATGGAAAGATCGTTCTCAACTGTTTGATGATCTCAGGGCGTTCAGGCCTTGGGCCCACAACAGACATATCTCCCAGAAGAACATTCAGGAATTGCGGAACCTCATCTATTCGCGCATTTCTTAACAGCTTTCCTATTTTTGTTACTCTGGCATCATCTCTGTCGGCCCAGATTGCACCAGTACCTTTTTCGGCGTCGGCCACCATTGATCTGAACTTGAATATCCTGTAAACCCTGCCTCCCTCGGCAACCCTTTCCTGACGGTAGAAAATTCCACCCTTCGAATCGATCACGATAGCCAGGCATACTGCAATCCACAACGGCATTCCCAGAATGATAACAGTAATGCTTATCACATAATCACCCGCGGTTTTCATCAGTTTCTCCCAGAATGACAGCCTGTCAGGCAAAAGCTCCATAAGAGGCTGGCCCAGAATCTGGGTATTGTGCACATGACCCGCTACAACATCGTAAAGATCAGGCAGAAGTTTGACCCGTAGACGGCTTTGAACCGCCGGCAGAAGAAGCCCGAGAATGTCATCGTGAAAGTTTGAAGCAATAGTAACAAGCAGCTCGCTGATATCATGCTCTTTTGCGAGGAGCTCGATATCTTCCACTTCCCCCAGGGGAGCTTCCTTTATTGCCGGGTCGGGAACTGGATGGGGTGGGTTGATAAATCCCTTAACATGATAGCCCATGGAGGGATTTACAGCAAGGTAATCGACCAGTTCTTTAGCTGGCTTGCCAAGCCCGATGACGAGGGCGTTCCTCTTGAGTGCTCCTCTTTTTGCAAGCCTGCGCTCGAGAAGCCTTGAGGAGCATCTGGAAACAAAAACAAAAATATTTATCAGTGTAAAATACACGAAGAATATCCATCTTCCTATTGATGCCTCGGGTGCAACGAGAAAAGCGAAGAGGGAAAGAATGACAAAGCCGGAGACAACGGGTTTCACCACCAGCTTAATCTCATCTGCCCAGCTTCGATCCCAGTGAAGCCGGTAACCGCCGGTAACTGAAAAAATAGCCCACCAGTACAGAATGGAAACCAGACTGCCGTAGAATATCATCTGAATTGAAACGGGGGAAATGCCCGGGAAAAGACCCCATTTGAACTTGATCAGGGCAGAGAGATACAGCGACAGGAACACTGCAGCGGCGTCGAGGAAAAGACCGAGAAGGATACTTACCCTTTTCATTGTTTGCCCCCGAAAAGGTGTTTCCTGAAGGTTTTGAAGGCACGCATAGTTCGTCTTCCTTCAGTTGCCGGGTGAAGTACGGTCTGTAAAGCTTTGTATGCAAGATATCCCGGGCGAAGATAGAATTTTCTTCTGGCCTCGTCACACCAGCTGACAAGTTCCTCGGCGGATAAGCCCGGCAAATTGACCACGCAGTTGTGAAGCCCGTCTGCGGTGAGCCAGTCTTCATAATTCTCGGTTTTCAGGTATCCGGCTTTCTTGTACTGATCGTACAGCCTGGTTCCCGGATAAGCCATTATCGGAAAAAATTGAGCAGTGTCCGGTTTGAGCCTGATGGCCATTCTGAGGGTCTCGTCAAGTGTTTCCAGAGTTTCTCCGGGATTTCCGGCCATGAAGCACCCGTGAACCATGAGGCCTGCCTGCCTGGCCCTTACTGCAAAAGACATGTTCTGGTCGACAGTGGTTCCCTTTCCAACTCCGTTCAGAATACCCTGGTTGCCTGATTCGTAACCGACTATAAGCAGGCGGCAACCGGCTTTCTTCATTTTTTTCATAGCAGGAAGAGAGAGATTTGCCCGGGTATTGGCAGTCCATGGTAATCTGCTTCCAGCTCTGATCAAAGCATCAGATATGTCTTCGACACGCTTCGAGTCCACACTGAAAGTATCATCTTCAAAGACCACTTCCTGAACCTGTGGAAAGTACTCCTGCACTTTTAGAAACTCTTCGGCAACACTGGCTGCCGATCTGGCCCGATATGTGCCCCTGTGCAGAACCTGTGGCCAGAGACAATAAGAGCAGTTAAAAGGGCAGCCTCTGCTTGTTATAATCATAACTGACGGGTATCTGGCCGCAGCAAAAAAATAATTCTCGGGTTTGAGATGGTTCCTGTACACATCGGCAAGCATGGGAAGAGAATCCAGATCGGTTACAGGCTTCCTGTTCCCTGTAAAAAATGGTTTTTCCGGTGTATTCAACCAGAGCCCCGGCACGTTTCTAAGGTCTCCTCTGATCTCCAGGGTGGAAGCTGCTTCAGGCAGGGTATTATCGTATTCCCCAACAGCAATTCCGGTTATAAAGGGGGAACGGATAAGAACTTGCTCCGGCAGGGCACTGACATGGGTGCCGACAAGAAACACAGGTGCATCGGGCAGAAGAGCTGCCAGTTCTTCTGCAAGAGACAAATCGCTGACAATGGATGGGGTGCTGGTATCCAGAACGATCAAGGAGGGTGCTGCCTCTTCAAGTTTAAGCAACAGCTGATTCCTCGTTATGTTCTCAGCAGGGCAATCCAGAAACAGAACCTGGTGTTTTTCTCTTTCCAAAGTACCCACCGCATACGCCAGCCAGAATGGCCAGTACATGGTACCACTTTTAACTATAGCAGGAGATCTTGAAGTTCTCGAGAATCTTCCGTTCATGAAAGGAGGATTTATAACCGCAATTTTCATACAAGAGCCTCTATCTGCTCAAGAAAGCAGTCGGTGGTCTTTTCCCATGTGAATAAACCTGCTCTTTTCCGGCCGAATTCTCCAAGTTCTTTCAGCTTCTCGGGGGTGGCTGCTGACAGTTCTGCCATGCCGCGCATAATGTCTATCACGGAATACGGGTTTATCAGAATACCTGTGTCTCCCACTACTTCCTCAAGAGCCGTGTCTTTGGATGCAAGTACCGGTGCTCCGGTGGCCATAGCCTCGAGAGCGGGAAGGCCGAAGCCCTCGTAAACGGACGGTATAAGAAGAGCTTTGCAGGTAAGATAAAGCTTTCTCAGTTCGTCATCGGAGATGTGTGTAAGTACTTTGATATTGGAAAAGGCAGGATTCGAATCGAGATGCTTCCTGAAATAGCTGTAGGCTCTGTCTTTTCTAACAACCATAGTAAGAGGTGGAGTTTTTCTGTCCATAGCCCACAGTCTTCCGTAAGCCGTGAGAAATCTTGGTATATTCTTGTATCCACGAGCGTTACCAACATAAAGGAAAAAATTCTGTCTTTCAATCTGCTCCTGAACTGGAGATGTGAATAACGCCTGCCCTTCTCCGGTGATGAAAACCAGATCAGTTGCAGACCTGAAGCTTCTCATAACATCGAGTTTTGTTGCCATAGTGGGAACTGCCACGGCAGAGGCATGCCCTATGGAGTCGCCCAAAGCATTTCTGAACAAAAGCCGACTGATTGCGTTTCGAATTATACTGTCGCCGAAATAGCAGGGCAGGTTAAGTACCATCAGGTCGTGCACTGTGATTATCGACGGAGCATCGGGCTGGGGCCCCGCCATGGAAAAATTCAAAAATGCATCAGGTGCAAGTTTGTTTATACGCAGAGCAAGATTCCTGTTAGCTGATTTCTTAAATCTTGAAGAATTGTCGAGGATGACTTCAGCTCCGGTGTTTTCAAGATGAAATGCGGCATCTGTACCTATCAGAGCTGTAATCTTCCAGTCTGGTCTCTTTTCCATGATACATCTGGTAACATTCAGAGAGAATCTGCTGATTCCGTCAACATTCTTCTGTACTGCTCTTGCATCGATGAGCAGATGAAGGCTCATCTGGTGAGCCCTCTCTTCTGCAACTCGGTTGTGGCTTTGTCTACCATGTCGGTGGAAGTCTGGCTGCCCACCCAGCTGCACAGTTCGGCTACCCCTTCTTCAAAGGCTGTCTCAGCCTTGAAGCCAAGTATTTTACCGGCTTTAGACACATCGGCGTAACAGTGACGGATATCTCCGGCCCTGTACTGATTGTTTACGACGAAATCGTTTGTGGGTTTGCCCAGTTCGGTGGCAATGGCCTCGCCAACCTGCTTAATAGAAAGCTGTCGGCCTGTGCCCAGGTTAAAAACCTCTCCGTTTGACCTGGAGCTTTCTATGGCAAGAAGGCAGCCCCTGGCAATGTCTTTCACATGGATGAAGTCTCTGCTCTGACCGCCGTCCTCGAATATCACAGGAGGCTTTCCGTTCATGAGTCTTGAAGCAAAAATCGCGCCCACGCCCGTATAAGGATTGGAGAGTGCCTGCCTTTCTCCATAGACATTGAAAAACCTCATGGCAGTTGATGGAATTCCGTAGGCATCCCCGACTGACAGAAAAAGTTCTTCATGATCTCTTTTGTTAACTGCGTAGACACTTGTAGGGAAAAGCGGCTTGGTTTCAGGAGTGGGGGCAGGGGTGCAGGGTGCTCCGCAAAATGGGCAGAGCATTTCCCACTCCCTCCGGGCCAGCTGTTCGGCAGACCGAAGTCTGGGAGTAACTTCAGCGCAGGAAGGGCAGTTGTAAAGCCCCTCTCCGTATATGGACATTGAGCTTGCTACAAGCATTTTTTCTATATGATCTCTCTGCTTGACAGCCTGCTCAAGAACCACCGCCGCGCCCATGGTGTTTATGGAAGTGTATCTTGTTATCTCATACATCGATTGACCCACACCGACTGCAGCTGCAAAATGCACAAGGATGTCGGCAGCCTTAAGAGACTCGGAGAAGGACTCCGCATCCCTCACATCTCCAACTGTGAGTTCAACCTCGGTGTTAAGGTAAGATGGTCTGGAAGCATTCTCTCCGTGAACCTGGGGTTCAAGATTGTCGTAGGCTTTTACAGAATAACCCTGTGCAAGGAAAAGGTCTGCCAGATGTGACCCGATAAAGCCTGCTCCGCCGGTGATAAGAACCGTTTTTCCCATTGTTCCCCCTTCATATACCTAAAAGGAGCGAGTACTCCCTATTTGATCATGAAATTCCATGAATGGCCGAAAATAACAGAAGTTTGCTTTTTTGTACACCGGGGCGACTGGGTCATCCGCTAATGGATTTCTTTGCGTTCAGTGTTTTCTTCGCACAGTTGTTCCATGTGAGTATTTCTGAGAGCTCTTTTCTTTTAGTTTCCTGCTCTGCAGTAACTCCGGATTCAAGAGCGAGAAGTATTCCATTTGCTATGGATTCGATATCTGCCGGGTCAACCATCCAGGCGGTTTCAGCGAAGAACTCTCCCAGACCCCCGGTGTTGGAAGCGACCACAGGAAGACCCCACGTGAAGGCCCCGGGAACGGTGAACCCGAACCCCTCATGGTGAGCCGGATGAACCAGACAGTAAGCTCTGGAATACAGGTCCGACAATTCAGAATCGCTGTCCTCGTGATAAATAAGCAAACCTGGGTTCTGATAGCCTATTTTCTTGAACATCTCAGTTCTCATCATCATAGCGCAACCGGAGACCTGATCTACCTCAACTGCATGTTCAGGCAGATCGGAAGTATTATTAATGAACAGCTGCCTGCCCCCCCCATTTTCCATGGGATGAAGGAACCTCCCGCATGCCAGATAATCTCTTCTGTTTTCTGCATAGGAGATAGTGGGAGTAACCAGGCCAGTTTCTTTATGGGTTTCAAAATGTTCAGTAAGAAGCCTGAGGGTATCAGGTTCCACTTCAGTATCATTGTTCAGGAGAATTACTAAATCCACGTTTTCAGATGAAACAATTTCATAGGCTTTGATTTTGCCTGCGATGAAGCCCAGGTTGCCTGAATTTCCATGGAACAGGATGTCAGGGTTGTTCTTTACCCAGTTCGGCACTGATTCACTGGAATTGATATCTACCAGCCCAATAACTATTCTTACTCCCCGGGAATCCAGGACGGACTTAACGCATTTACGCGTAAGTTCCCATTGATTGTAGTTGATAAGTAGAACACCTGCAACGGGATGTTTTTCAATTTGCCTCATGTTCATTGGAATCAAACTCGTCTATCTCGCCAACCAGAATAAAGATATGGTTGGAAATCTCACCGAGGTCACTGAATTGAACTGTACCAAAATTGCTTTCTTCTGCTGAAAAGAAAGGCCCGGTAACCAGCCATGATAAGACATAAACAAATAACGCTATATTGCCCGGTAACTGTGGGTATCTGAAATTTCGGGGGTAGCAATTGATACGGCTTGTAACTGTTGTTACGGTGGCTTTCGGCAAATCGCAGACCGTCTCAAAATGGGTGGAAGAATGGTCGAAAACCGGAGTCTCATGTGTTATCTCTGATAATGGCAATCAAATACCCGATGGTCTTTGCGGAAATGCAAAAGTACTGCCTTTCACCGGCAACACCGGATTCGGTGCGGGGATTAACCGAGCTGTTCGGGAATCGGATACACCGCTGATTCTTATTACCAACCCGGATACCCTTCCTGAAACCCTGGGGTCACTTGCGGCAATTACCGATTATCACACCCGTGGCAGTCTTACCGGGGGGTGTACAGTCGATTCATCCGGTAAAGAAATGCATTCGTCAGGAATATGGCCCACTATCGACTGGCTCCGGCCGCAGGTTTTCAAACCTGCAGGAACACTGTGGCGTGGGGACAGAATTGACTGGCTCCAGGGGTCTCTGATACTGGCCCACCGCGATGATTTTCTTCAGATTGGCGGATTCAGCGCAGGCTATCCACTGTTTTTCGAGGATGTGGATCTCTGTGCAAAGGCGGAAAAGCAGGGGATGAAAGTGGATATCTGCAGAGAGAGCAGGTTCATACATGATGAAGGATCCGGCTCCGTTCGTGTGGGAGCCACGAGGCTTGCCTGTTTCCATTGGGGAATGCTTGAGTATTTCAGGAATCACGATCCTCTGCATGCTGGTACTGCAAGAAGGCTGCTCATCAGCAAGTGCATTCTAAGATTCATCGCGAATGCTGCTGTTAACATCGAGGCGGCACGGGGCTATTACCTGGGGCTGCATTCAATAATATCCGGGAATGAGCCCGGTCTTCCCGGTGCGCTCGATGGCAGATAAACCCGGACCTGCCGGCAACAGCAAACTGCTGGGCTTTTCGGTGCTCTCTGCCAGCAGTGTTCTTTCTGCTGTTTTTACCTATCTGCGTTTCGCTCAGATAACAGCAATCTTCGGCGCAAACTGGCGCACGGACGCTCTTGCTGTTGCAATGGTATTTCCTTTTCTTGTAAAGGAAGTCGTTGCGCATTCATTCGGATCTGCATTCATTCCCATTTATTCCAGAGTAATGGAAAGAAGCGGATACGGAGGAGCAGTAACCTTTGTAAATAAAACACTTTCATGGCTGGTTCTAACCAGTTCTGTGCTGGTTGCCGCCCTCTGGTTTTCAAGCGACATTCTTGTAAAAATAGTAAGCCCGAGCGGTTCGGCAGATCTGCTGGAGTTTGCTTCGTACCTCTTCAGAATTCTTCTTCCCATGGTAATACTTGGCACTACCAGTGGAATTCTTGCCAATTTTATCAAATACGAAAAAAGATTCACCGCGCTCTCTTTTTCCGGTATTCTCGGCCTCGTTTTGTCTCTGGCCGTTCTGCTGGTTGTCAAAGACGGCATGGGTATCGAGATTCTTCCTGTTTCGATGCTTATCGGAGGTGTTGCGGAGTTCATCTTCCTTCTTGTGCAAAGCATGAGAAGCGGTTTCAAAGTTCATCCCTCCATAAGCCACGACCCATTTATGGGGCAGCTCGCGAAAATGGCTTTTCCAGTTGTGGGAGGAACGATGGTTGGGTTTTTCGGCCCCATTGCAGACAAGATGCTGGCATCGTTTCTGCCCGAAAGCTCTGTCACCGCAATTGATTATGCAAACAGAATCAAGAACATTGTTCTTGCGGTTGTGTTTCAGCCCCTGCTGACCTTTGCAGATCTCAGCTTCTCCGCTGAGGCGGCAAAAGGAAAAGTGGAAGAACTGCTTTCAACTTTCCGGAGGAACCTTAACACAACATCTCTGGTGATGTTTCCCTCTGCTGCACTTCTGACTGTTCTGGCGGTTCCCGTGGTTTCAGTTTTTTTCCAGAGAGGCAACTTTACCGCGGATGATTCGCGGTACATTGGTTATGCGCTGGCTTTCTACGCTCCCTGGCTTGCTCAGTTCGGCACGGGTTCTTTGATTTCCAGGGTATTTTATGCACAGAAAGATTCGGGCACTCCGGTGATTATCGGCATTATCGGTGTTGTTGCAAATGTTCTTCTGAACCTGATACTTATAGGGCCGCTGGGCATTGGCGGTCTTGCACTTGCTACAACCCTTACCTCAACTGCCAAAACTGTTTATCTGATGTGGTCTCTGTCGAGAAAAATGGGAGGGCTTCATCTGAGGCTTATCGCCATGGAACAGCTTAAAATACTGGTCGCAAACGTATTTCTTGTGGCTGGCTGCCTTTTTGTGATTTATCTCTGGCCATTTTCCACTGATGTTTCCATTCCTGAACGATTCGCCAATCTGACGGCATGCGCTTCAGGTGGAGTTTTACTGATGATTGCTTCTCTTCACCTTACGGGAAGCGAGACTTACCTGCGGGTGCTTTCGGGCATAACACAGCGGGCTAGAAGCAGGTTTTCAAAAGGAAACCTGAATAAATTCTGAGAATAACTAGTCAACAACGGGATGGTCAGGAAGGGAAAACGGTGTTAAGTATTTCCCTGAAAAGTTTTCTGGGTATGTCGACTGAATAGTTTGTATTTATCCAGGCTCTGGCTTCTCTCCTGGTTTTCAGCGTTTCCATCCAGTTCTCGTTCAGGAAATCAAGCTGATCTGCAAGATCCTGTGCCGTGGTGAAGGTTCCCACCAGTTCAGGGGCTTCAGACACTATGTGTGTCCAGGGTTTTGCAAGGGTGTACAGCCCTGCTGCCATGTAGGCGTTGACTTTCATCTGATAGATTACAGGAGAAACTCTTTTGACAGTAGCCACTCCTATCTGATAACTTCCAAGAAGTTCAGGCACGGAGAGTCTGGGTACAGGGGGCAGACAGCGAACTCTCCCTCGGGTTTGGCTGCAGAGTTTGGAAATCTGCTTTCTGTCTTCTCCTGTGCCGACAATATCACCACTGATATGCTTTGAAAGCATAACTCCTTCGATGAACAGCTCCGGTTCATGAATTGCATCGATGCTTGTGAGCAGCAGTGCTCTGTCTGCCTGAGGGCTCTCTGTATATTTGAACCGGGAGAGGTCCTGGTTGTGGGGAACAACTGTTGTTTCAGGAATGTTGGTTTCCGGGCACGAGATGGCAAAAAGAGCGTTTTCCATCAGTTCGCTGAAAGGAGGGTTCCTGTCTGCCTGGCTGAGCTGTGAATGAAACCTCATGGCATAGGGAAGGCGGGAACGCATGGCTGCGTAGCCGGCAAGGGGATCGAGACAGAGAATGAAATCTGCTTTGAAACTATGGAAGCTCTTTTCCAGCACTATCCCGAAAGTCCTCTGAATAAGGGCATGTCTGTACCTTTCTCCACGCTTCCATGCTTGTGCCGTTGCTCCGATTCCCACGCACTCAACGCCCTCGATGATTCTTTTGCCCACCGGGCTGTTGCGAACAACATACATAGCCTGGTGTTCATCACCGAAAAGATCCAGGGGAGTGGTCCACCCTCCGGAAAAGGCCGGTATTGTGTAGGTAGTCGCTACGATAATCCGCATATATCAGCCGCCGAACAGCGATGAGAATTTTTTACCTGCCAGATCCTGTGAGCCAGTTTTCTCTTTCTCCGGGCAGTGCTTCCATTCTTCACAGAAGTTCTTGCCTTCGCGGTCAGCAACCGAATCAGTTGTCATTGAGCGGCACATTCCCGCTTGATAATCCCAGAGGGCACATTGAACACAGGAATGCATCCAGCAGCCGCATTTCCCGCAAACTGCACTGAAGGGTATCTTTTCTCCGTGCCATTCATCGCCGCAAAGGGTGCACTTCATGCTACATGATTTCTTCCATGAGCGTTATCTCTGTGATTCTCCACAGAGAGTCCCTGTCTCGCGGCAGCTGAACGGTATCCCCCTTTGAAAGCCCCAGAAGAGCCGCTCCCAGAGGGGCTTTGTAGTTGATGTAGCCATTCTCGGCGTCTGCATCCATGGGTCCAACAACACAAACTATGCGTACTTCGGAGTCATCATCCATGGATTCCATGATAATTCTGGTTGCCGGGCTGATAATCTCGCTGCTGACTTCCCCCACCGGGTAGGGTCTCATGAGTTTGAGTTCCTTGCGGTATCTGTTGAACATTTCAAGAAGGAAATCACGCTTCTCGAGGGCTGCGGTGTATTCTGCATTCTCGGAAAGATCCCCGTGGGAGGCGGCTTCGGCAATTGCCTTTGCAGCTAAGGGTATCTGGACCGTTCTCAGGTTCTCGATTTCGTCACGCCTCCGGGCAATGCCGCCCCTGCTGCTGAAGATCACGTCATCTTCCCAGAACTTCTTAATGTTGGTAAATCCGCCGGTTCTTCTTCCGGACAGCTCTCTTCGCGCCAGAAGAACGAGACCGCTTTCCTGGGCTCCTATGTTCTCCTCCAGGCTTTCATCGAGGGCTTCGAGTCTTCTGGTGTCCAGCATGGAAATGTGCTGTTCAAGTTGCGGTCTCAGGCTGTCCATGAGCAATGAGCAAATTCTGCGCTGAATATCTGATTTGGCAAAATTCAGATTTTTCAGTGCCAACTCGACTATTCTGCCTGGTTCCATGTATTCGCCAAGTTTAGCCGCCCTCTCGAGTGCCCACATGAAGTGCTCTGTTTCGCCAGGGTCACTAAGAGCCTGAAGAACAAACTCAGCATGTACGGCAGGGTTGAATGCAGCGGCATGATCAGCGGCCTGTTCCCTTAGAGTTCTGGGCAGTTTATTCAGAAGAAGCCTTATCTCCTCGTCTTCAGGAGAGTTCGCGAAGAACTGTTCCAGATAAAGCTTCGTACAGGGTACCGTATGAATTTCCCCGAGGGCTCTTTCAACCCGAACTGCCTTGTTTTCAACAAGATGAAGCACCCTGGAATTGAAATCGGGAAACCGGCCCTTGCCTGAACAGAGCCATGCAAGTTCGAACACTGCACCCTTTTCGATGTTCTCCATGGTTAAAGCGGTGTTATAGAGAGGCTCGAGCTGTTCTTCATCTGCTTTGGGAGCGGCCTTTATCAGAGCGATGATTGTTTTTGTTTTTTCTGAAAGGGGTACTTTTTTTATAGCAAGTACTGCCTCCACCTGCGCAAGAAGTGATGAATTGTCAGCAGGTATGATCGAATCGCCCATGTCCATGAAATCAGGAGAATCGGTGGCTGCCGCCTTCAGCGTTTTCCACATCTGCCTTGGCTTGATTTCTGAACCGGCAAGGAGTTTTAAGAGATTCACTTCTTTCAGGGTATCATCAACGGCAAGATCTCTGAATGATCTTTTCAGAAGAATTTCGCTTCCCCTGTTCAGGAGGTCTTCAAACTCATTCGGTTTTTTCCACTTCAGAACCTGAAGAGAATCCGAAGGAATGGGTTTTGTGGAGTCAAGCATGGCTTCTACGGTCATATCGTGATTCTGAGAGCGCTGGAAGTCGATAGTAAATGCGCTTCGGGAAACCCGCAGAATCTCTCCTGGCCCGAAGTCTTTGTGAATAAGATAATTACCCGTCTGATATCTGAGCAGCTCGCTGAGTCTGAGCCAGGAATTTTTCAGAGGTTTTTTGTCAGATAACAGACCGCTTGCGGTAATGAAAGTTTCCAGGGGCTCGTACATCAGATACTCATCCCGCAGGGCTTCCACCAGAACCGCAGCAATAGTTTTTGAATGCTGAAAAAGACCGGCAGCCCCGGAAGCGAATTCAAGAACCCTATTGTTGTTCTCTGAATCCATCTTCTCTACAGCCAGTTCAGCCAGATAAACAGGGAGATCTTCATCTCCCTTCTTAACAAGAACAGCAAGAGCTTCCAGAAGTTCGTCAACCGGTGCACAGGTCGTCAGAGCGTGTTCCCACTCCTTTTCAACAGCGTCGGCATCATGGTTATCAGCCAGTTCTTTGAGTCTGGACAATGGACTTTCCTCTCCGGTAGTATTGAACTTACATTCCAGACAACAATAACATTCTGTTGTCCTCTGGTGTTAGTCTTGACTTAGAAGGAGGAATTTCGGTGGATAGAAGAGAATTCCTTGAAAAAGCTGGCAAAGCGGGAGGAGCTCTTCTGCTGTCATCCATTGCAGGAAAAGCGATCGCCGGTGAAATGGAGCACGGAACTGCCGAGCTCTGGCAGAACGGTTCATTCCTACAGAACTGCGTAGACGCTTCCGGCGAGGCACAAGGTATTGTCCGGGCTTGTGTCGATGGTGTGTGGGGAGACTACAATACAGCAAGTTTGCCTGAAGCATTTCTTGACTGGAATCTTACCGCCAGGATTGAAATGCTCGACAATATCATGGGCATGGTTACCGGGCAGGGCGGAGCTCCGCCATCCCTTGCCGGGCCGCATAACGCAGCAATGGCCACTCGGGGAGCTAAAAGGAATGACAGCTCTCTCGGTATCAACAATGCCTTCAAGGGTATGGGTTTGTGCCCCCGAAGAGATGTCATTGCCGAGAAAATACAATACATGCGAGACACTCTGGAAGGCTCTATGCCCGACAAAATCGATTTTCTTAAGCAGCTCTATTCAGACAGAACAAATTTCGACACCACAAAACTGATAAGTCTTGAACTCTATTCAACTCCTTCTTTTGAAACCCATACTTTCATAAATCTTATGCAGGAGCCGGCGACGAGCCTCGTTTTCCTTGACGGCAAATCCTTCGAAGTTAAGGGCATCGGGCAGCTGGTGGATACAGCCGACATATCCTGCGGAGAGTATGCCTCCAGAATAGTGGAGTACACCAACCTCGCTCACTCCTATTTTCATGGAGAGTTTCCAAGACTTTTCCCGGGTATTCTTGTTCATGTTCTTCAAACCTTCGACAACACGCCTGGAACAGGTAGAGGAATACTGGTCACCGATTGAGTATCAGGGTTGTCATATGTGACCTGGATGGAACGCTCATCTCGGTTTCCAGCGAGTTTGAATTTGTTCTTGGTCTATTCCGGGATGGAATTCTTCCCAGGATAATTGTAACAAGGTTTTTGTATCACTACCTCAGGCATCCTGTGAAAACAATTCTCGAGGGCAGAGGATGGAACCGAGGCTATTTCAGTGGTTTACCCATGACCACCATAATGGAGGAGGTCGAGGTTTGCGTTCCAAAACTGCTGAAGAAAGTTAGACCGGAAGTTCTGGATCTGCTTCGCTTTCACAGTGATCAGGGTGCGCAGATCTGTATTCTTTCGGCGTCTCTTTCACCACTCGTACAGAAAATCACTGAATCTCTGGGGTTCAGTTGCTTCCGGGGCAGTATACCAGTAGTCAAAGACGGAATCTGCACCGGGCTTTTGATAGGGCAGAGGCCCTTCGGCAGGGCCAAAGTACCTCCGGCAATGGCTATTATGGAACAGTTCGGCGTAGATCCATCTCAGGTTCTTGCAATAGGAGACTCGTGGGCAGACCGTTTTATTCTTGAAATGTCCGGTTCCTCTGTTGCAGTTCATCCCGGCAGGAAACTTCGCAAACTGGCCATTAAAAAAGGCTGGAGAATCATAGAGAAAAAGCATGGCTGAAGTCAGGGCACTTGGTGCATTTTCCGGCGGTCTTGATGGCATGCTTGCAGCAAAATTGCTTCTGGATCAGGGAATCCATGTGGAGGCAATTACATTTGACAGCCCGTTCTTCAATGCGGAAGCAGGAAGAATAGCTGCATCCGTTGTTGGAATTCCCTGGCGGGCAGTTGATTTCACGCCCGACATACTCTCCCTTCTAAGCGATCCCCCAAGCGGTTTCGGCAAGAACATGAATCCGTGTATTGACTGTCATGCCGCCATGTTTGCCAGATTAAAGGGAATTGCCCGGGAAAGCGGCTTTGACTTCATTTTCTCAGGTGAGGTAGTGGGACAGCGTCCAATGAGCCAGAACCGCGGTTCTCTTAATCGGGTGAAGAACATTTCCGGCACCGGAGATATTCTGCTTCGTCCGCTTTCTGCCCTCTTGCTTGATCCGACCCCCATGGAAGAGACCGGGCTCGTGGACAGGTCCAGGCTTCTCGACCTGAACGGGCGAGGCCGGTCAAGGCAGCTGGAAATGGCACGGGGTCATGGCTTTTCCCACATTCCTGCACCCGCAGGCGGCTGCCTTCTTACAGACCCCGGCTACTCTGTCAGGCTTGGCATTCTCAAAGAAGCCGGTCTTCTTACCGGGGAAACTGCAAGGATCATCCGATACGGAAGAATGTTCCATCTGCCCGGCGCAGTGGCGCTGGTGGGAAGATCAGAAGCGGAAAACACCACACTGCAGAACACCGGGCTTGGTATTCAGCTTGATCTACCAGACATTCCCGGCCCGCTGGGAGTGCTTATCGGAGATACCTCCGAAACAAATCTCACACTTCTTACTGCAATAATGGCATCTTACACGAAGGCGAAGAAACCGGTCAGATCTCTCTCGAATACCGGAGAATTCTTTAAAGCCAGCAGTATTGACCCGGCTGACCGAGATGAATACTGCGTGGTTTTGTAACATTCAGTCGTTCAGATGGCCAGTCCAGACCGTTACAGATTTTTCCCGGTAGTCAACCACCACGGGCAGATCAAGCAGCATGGGAGAAAAACTTCCCTTTACCAGCCTGAGTTCGGTTCTGTCTGATACATGAGAGTATGAATTCAAGTATCTATCTGTTTCAGTTAAAACTGAATCAAATGGGAACCAGTTGTTTTCATCGAACTCCATAAACCATAGAGCAAGGGCGTAACTTCCCAGAAAACCGCTTGAAAAGGCGTCTATATAGTTTCCCTCACATGGAAAACCCCAGTTCAGATAAACAAAATCTGCAAAAACAGCCTCACTGCTCACTGTTGCCAGAAACTCGGCTTCATTTTCGAAACAGATTGAATACATCTGCAGGTCGAAGCAATCCGGAAGAACACCGCTTCTCATTCCATTTCTGAATTCTGTTGCTTTTCCTTCCATTTTTCTCCCTGTTTTCCGCCTTGCAGAGTTTCAGTACAGCTGCCCACTCTAGGGCCATAAAAGCGATAAATAAGTACCATACCCGATGAGTAACAATAATCCTTCCCATCGCTGAATTTTATTGCCGGTATGCATCAGCGGCAATAGAATAATAGAAAATGCTACCATTACACACAGGTCGGTTGCTGTTATTCCCCGCGCAGTAAGAGGACCGGCAATTGATGACAAGCCCAGAATCCCAAGAATATTGAAGATATTTGACCCGATAACATTTCCAACGGCTATATCAGGCTGGCGCCGCAACGCAGCAACAACAGAAGTGAATAACTCCGGCATGCTGGTTCCTGCAGCAATTATGGTGAGGCTGATAACTGCTTCACTGATGCCGAAAGAGCGGGCTATGTCTGTAGCAGATATTACAAGAAGGCGCGAACCGCTCACCAGGAGCAGAAGGCCGACGGAGATGAACAGTATATCCCAATACACAGATTTTGACCTGGAAGGAACTCCGTTCTGAAATTCCAGCAGCACATCAGCGGGTACGCTTTTTCTGGCCTGCCGCACGGTAACAACGATGTAAGCTATCAACCCCGCGAAAAGCACCATGCCTGCCGGTCTGGATATGGTCCCACCGGCAACGAGAAGCGCTGCAAGAACAGATACACCGACCATAATAGGGCCATCTCTTCTGATAATTTGAAGGCCAACCTTTACCGGGCAGAGAAGAGAAGTTATGCCCAGTATTATGCCCACATTGAAGATGTTGGATCCAATTACATTTCCAATGGAAATATCAGACTGATTGTTGAGTGAAGCTCCCAGGCTTACCACCAGTTCCGGTGCGCTGGTGCCGAAAGCAACTATTGTCAGGCCAATGATCAGGGGCTTCAGCCCCAGTCTTACGGCTATTGAAGCACTTCCTCGAACAAGGCTCTCTGCCCCGGCGGTAAGCAACGCCAGCCCGGAAACCAGGAGAAAGACATCCCAGATCATTGACGCCTGCGGCCTGGTGAAGGGAACACAGCCCGTTTACATTTCCATTTCATAGTCTGTACTCAGATGGTGTCTTCACCAATATCATCCTCAGACACAAGCAGGGCAATACGGTCTTCAACCTGATCAAACTGAATCTTTCCCTTCACAATGAGCAGTTTGACAAGCACCGGAATTGGAATTGTGGTCAGAATAGAAAGGCAGACGATGGCGTTGAAAAATGCAGGGCTGATCATTTGAAGCTGCAGCGCAACTGCCGCCGCTGCAAGTGTGGCAGACAGTTGGGGTACTGTCATCAGCCCGGCGCACAGCCCCTTTTTGTTCCCGAAACCTGAAAGCCTCATTGCAAGCCAGCCTGAAGAGACTTTGCTGATCACAAGCCCCAGGAAAGTCAGGCCGACCAGGGCAGCGCTCTCCCATGCTGCAGTAAGAATTCCAAGATCGGTTTTCATGCCTATTGTAAGAAAGAGGAATGGGATAACAAATCCGTACCCTATTCCCTCTATTTTACGGTGAAGAATTCGGCTCTTTTCCTGAAATGCCGGTACACTCACCATGGCCATACCCGCAACGAAAGAGCTCACTATTACACTGATGCCGATTAATTCTCCGACGAAGACAACAGCCAAAAGCCCTGCCAGAAAAAATGTAATTCGGGCATCATCGTTGGGATGCAGCCGAACAAGGATGCGCCGCGCTACTTTAGGCAGAAGCCAGAGGGAAATTCCGATAAAAACTGCAATCGCCGATAGAAAAACCAGAGGGAACCATTGTCCCAGCACTTCGGGACCGATCCGGTCGAAAATAGAGATGCTGCCTGTGATTGGCCCGGTAACCTCATGGCGCTTAAGCTGGATACAGATGGCAAGCAAAATAAGGCTGGCGATGTCTGTTATCACCGTAGAAGCCAGAACTGTAACTCCGAAGCGTGTATGAGTCACCTTGAGTTCCCTTATCATGGGGAAAACAATACCCACCGAGTGAGAGGCGAACAATGATGCATACACCCACTTACCGATAGTGTCCGATGGTTCGAACAGAGCGTATACCAAAAACCCTGCAGCAGCAGGAATGGAAAAGGTCAATAGACTGAGCAGTCCGACAGCGCGCTTTTCCGCCAGGATTATGCGAAGATTTACTTCCATTCCCGCAAGTGCCATCAGAAAGATAATGCCAAGCAGGCCAAGGGCATCGAGAACAACATAAATCTGCTCTGTTGGATATCCCCGTCCCAGAAATTGATTCAGATGGCTGATAAGATTCAGGGCGTTCGGTCCTATAGCCATGCCAACCAGCAGTATCGCTACAACCCCTGGGAAGTGCCACCGCCGCAGCAATTGAGGAACAATTGCCACCAGTGCCATCAGAATCAGGAACACTATCAGGAATGTCACTCCCGTCATGGATCAGCTCCTTCTGTATACCATAATTATTGCACTAGAATAGCAAAAAACGGCCATCAATCGGATGAAAGGCACTTCATGCATTCTGTAAGGTACCAGGAAAACCGTTCACCGCATTTGCACTTCCAGTGCTCATTCTGCAAATCTGCCCACTTTTCTGTGCCCATCTGTTTCAGCAAATTCAGATTACCGATTGACTCAGCGTGGTGTGGAATGCCATCGTTATTGAATCTGTTGAGCTTGTCACATGGAAAGTCGTTGCAGAGACTGCAGTACTCCAGATTTCTTTCCACTGCACAATCCTTTATTTCACAATCACCGCACCGGTTATCCATGCGACAGCCGGCACAGTGCTCCAGCGGGGCATTTTTCAGATAATCATACTTCATCGGCATTGCCGTGACGTGTTTCCTGTTCTTTTCTTCAAACGCTACCCTGAAACTGCAGGCACCGCAGTACAAACCGCAATATGCAATCAGTTCCACTGACATTTATTCTCTCCTCTGTCATACTGAGGATCAACCAGCGCTATGTGAGTTTACTCCCGATGTCGCCGGCCTGGTTCAACAGCTCGACGGGAATCTCCTGTCCGGCCTCCATGAATCCGCCTGCCGCTATTCGACCCACCACATCCATTTTAAAGAATCCGGTCAATGTTTCACAGAGGCTGTCCATGATTCCGGTGTATGTGTCTGCCGGGGCACCGCTCGTAAGAATGATCACTATTTTCTTGCCTGGAACCCGGTTCACTGTGAAATCGGGTTCGACGAAAATGCAGAATCTGTCTAGAAAGGTTTTTGCCGTGCCGCTGATGTAGTCGAGATAAACAGGTGCAGACCACACTATTGCATCGGCATCAATGAGTTGCTTCATCACGGGAACCAGGTCATCCTGCTTCGTACAGAACCCGAACTCGGTACCTGGCATTTCACAATTGCCGCAGCTTTTGAAATTAAGATCGTACAGGTTGACGTATTCAACCCGGGCCCCCTTCATCTCGGCTGCCTTGCACACAGCTTCTGTAAGCTTTGCGCCGGTTCCGTTTCCACGGGCACTGCTTATAACGGCGAGAATCTTCATCAAACATCCTTCCTTCAGGTTCACCTGAATATGCAACTTACTTTTCCAATATCCACTGCTCTGCAATGGCTACATGAAGTTCTTTTGTAGCAACAATAATATTGGAGACTCCGCATTGGAGCACTGACAGGACCGACATCTGCAGGGAGGGTTGACATCAGGAAATAATGGCATTAGAGTACCACTATACCATTATAGAGAGGAAAAAAATGGGACAGGTATTGAAGATTTCAGAAGCAGCCTCGATTGCAATGCATGCCCTTATTCTGCTGGCTGAAAAAGGAATTGAGCCGATCAGCAACGTGAGTATTGCCAGGGCTTTCAACATAAGCTCGAATCATTCGTCGAAAGTTTTGCAGCGGCTCATGAAGAGCGGGTTTGTAAGTGCTGTCAGAGGGCCCGGGGGCGGCTACAGCCTTGCCGGTGATCCCGGGAAGATAACCCTGCTTGATATCTATCGTGCCATGGACGGGGAACCGGACAATTCCGGTTGTCTGTTTGGAAAGGGAAAGCATTGCTCTCTTGGCAAATGCCTTTTCAGTGATCTCATCTCCGAAGCTGAAAAGCTTGTGGAGAAACAACTGGGCTCTGCTACCCTTGCCGATTACACAGCAAAAGACATTGCAATTGGAGGGATGAATCAGCGATGAAGAGAAACATCATAAGGATAGACGAAGAAAAATGCGACGGATGCGGTCTGTGTGTTCCTTCCTGTGCCGAGGGCGCACTTCAGGTCATAAACGGTAAGGCGAAGCTGGTCAGGGAATCGTTCTGCGACGGTCTGGGCAACTGTCTGGGAGACTGTCCCAGAGATGCAATCACCATTGAGGAAAGAGAGGCAGATCCCTTCGACGAGGAAGCAGTGCTGAGCAATGTGCAGCAGGCTAAACAGGAATCTGTGCCTGTTCATGCAGGGTGTCCGGGAATGAAAGCCATGAGCTTCAGTTCAGGAGGAAGCAGTACTGCTCTTCATCATAGTCAGCCATCCTCCCTTGAGCAGTGGCCTGTGCAGCTTCATCTGGTAAGTCCGCAGGCCCCGTACTGGCAGAACTCCGACGTTCTGGTGGCAGCCAGCTGCGTTCCAGTGGCGTATGGCGATTTTCAGGAGAGGCTTCTTAAAAACAGAAAAATAATCATCGCCTGCCCGAAACTGGACAGAACAGAGGGTTATGTCGAAAAGCTCACGGCAATACTGAAATTGAACAACATAGCAAGTGTGACAGTGGCGCACATGGAAGTTCCATGCTGTTCCGGCCTGGTGGCCATGGTGGAGAATGCGCTGGCCATGTGCGGTAAGGTCATTCCTTATCGAAGGGTGAAAATTGGGATCCAGGGAAACATTCTGGAAGAAAAGTAGGGAGAATATCATGAGCATGTTCTGCTATCAGTGCGAACAGACTGCCGGGGGAACCGGCTGCACTTCGGTTGGTGTCTGCGGTAAGAACCCTGACACCGCTGCACTCCACAATCTTCTGATACATGTGACAAAAGGGCTTGGACAGTACGCTTTCAGAGCAGAGAAATGCGGCATTACCGATGACGCGGTTAATATTGCAACAGCTGAGGCTCTGTTTACAACAGTAACAAATGTTAATTTTGATCCAGAGCGGGTTATTGAGGTCATTAATGCCACGGTTCAGGCAAGGAACACCGCCAGAATGCTTTATGAAGAAGCTTGTGAAAATCCTGAGGAATTAGCCGGTCCTGCAGTTTTCCAGGTGGCAGACAGCTATTCAGGTATGATTGCCCAGGGTGTCAGCATCGGGATTGAAGCTAGAATGGCTGTTCAGGGAGACGATGTAACCGGTCTTCAGGAGCTTCTTACATACGGTCTCAAGGGGGCCGCAGCATACCTTGATCACGCTCATATTCTAGGCAGAGAAAGCAAAGAAACCTATGCATTTTTCCACAAGGCACTGAATGCTCTGGCTGAAGGAGAAAGCAGCATAAGCGAACTTCTGGCCCTTAATCTGGGCTGTGGAGAGGCAAATCTTCACGCCATGGAAGCTCTTGATGCAGCCAATACAGGCGTCTACGGCCACCCTGAACCAACTCATGTGAGAATAACCCCGGTGAAGGGGAAGGCCATTCTGGTCTCAGGGCATGATCTGAAAGACCTTGAAGAGCTGCTCAAACAGACCGTGGGCACGGGGATCAATGTCTACACCCACGGTGAGATGCTTCCATGCCACGGTTATCCCGGGCTGAAGAAATACAGTCACCTTGTGGGCAACTACGGTGGCGCATGGCAGAATCAGCGGAAAGAATTCGAGGAATTTCCAGGCGCGATACTCATGACCACAAACTGCATTCAGAAACCCAAAGAGAGCTATCAGGCAAGAATATTCACAACAGGTCTCGTGGCATGGCCCGGAGTTGAGCATGTACCGGGCTTCAGTTTCAAACCTGTGATCGATGCTGCGCTTGAAGCTCCCGGATTCACTGAGACAGAACCCGAGAAAACGATTCTGGTGGGTTTTGGAAGGAACGCCGTGCTTGGTGTTGCCGATAAAGTGATCGATGCTGTGAAGTCAGGCGCCATAAGGCATTTCTTCCTTATCGGCGGTTGTGACGGGGCCAAAACAGGAAGAAACTACTTCACAGAGCTTGCTGAAGCTGTTCCCAAAGATTGCGTCATTCTCACTCTTGCGTGCGGTAAATACCGTTTCAACAAGCTTGAGTTCGGAGATATCGGCGGTATTCCGCGGCTTCTGGATATTGGACAGTGCAACGACGCCTACTCTGCAATACAGATTGCACTTGCTCTGGCAGGAGCTTTTGAGTGCGGAGTGAACGATCTTCCCCTATCGATGATTCTCTCGTGGTATGAGCAGAAGGCCGTTGCCATTCTTCTCACACTTCTTCACCTTGGCATAAAGAACATTAAGCTGGGTCCAACGCTGCCTGCTTTCGTTACCCCGGCTGTTCTGAATGTTCTGGTTGACAAATTCGGCATCGCTCCCATCACCACACCTGAAGCAGATCTGAAAGAGATTCTGGGCTGACGCCCAGAGAACAAACCCCTCTGCCTGAAAAGGCAGGGGGGTTTACCATGCCAGCCCCGCTGTTCATGTTCAATCATGCTGAGTTTCCTAACAGCGCGGGAGCATGCTCTGCTTATGGTGCTTATGGTAGAGCCGACAGATTTTGTCTTTTAGTGCCGGTGTGGAATGGAGTGGAATGATTTCAAAGGATCAGGTGAAAAAGACAGCATTTGATTGTGGAGCTGATCTGTTCGGTGTTGCCTCGATCGACAGGTTCGGCCAGGCACCGGAAGGTTTTCACCCGCGTGATGTTTATTCGAGAACGGAGAGTGTGATAGTTATTGCCATTCGACTTCCATCAGAAACTCTTTTTGCCGAAAACCCTGTGCCTTACACCCACATGAACACTCTTGCCATGAGGAAGATGGATTCAGTTGTGTTCAGCATTTCTTCCAAGCTGGACAGGATGGGTCTGAAAAATGTTCTTATTCCAACTGATGATCCCTATCTGCACTGGAATGAAGCACTGCAGGAGGGGCGGGCAATTCTGTCTCTGAGGCATGCCGGTGTGCTGGCCGGGCTTGGAAAACTCGGCAGGAACAACCTGCTTATCAACCGCACTTTCGGCAGCATGATACAGATCGGCGCACTTCTCACTTCAGAAAAGTATGAATCCGACCCCTTTGCCGATTATGAGGTATGCCGCGAACACTGCGGAATATGTATTGCGAACTGTCCCCGGAAAGCATTGACAGGGGAAACCGTAATTCAGAAAAACTGCAGACCTCTGTCCAATTGCAGAACCGATAAAGGTTTCAATATCAAAAAGTGCTTTGAATGCAGAAAACTGTGCCCCTCGGTTCTGGGGGTTGAATGAGCATTTGAGTCAGTACCCTGTCTGAAACCTGCATCCGCCGAAACAGTCATTGTTTCTTGCACAACTCTCGCAGCCGGTTGTCGGCCGCCACTGCCGGAATTTCATTATTTCAACCGCATTCCTTTTAAGGATATCTTCCAGAGACTCTTCAAGCAGATTCCCCAGCATTTTGCTGCTTTGTTCGCATGTTCTAAGGTTTCCCCTGTGGTCGATTGCCCACTTGGTTTCACCGCAGCGGCAGGTTGAAAAAGAGATGCCAGGGAAGTCTTTGTTTGAAGCGATGCATGGCTCTATCGGAACGCCTGTATAGATGTGTATACCAGTGGAGATTGCGGTCTGGTTGGCCATTTCAAGAGCTGAAAGAAGGTCCTCTACCTGGAGCTGCAGCAGATTTCCCGTTCTGATTGCTCTTCCGGTTGGAATGAACCGGTTGATTGCGATAGAATCGGCACCGAATGCTGCTGCCATTGAAGTAAGCATTCCAGTTCTTCTGTGATTCAAACCGTGCAGACAGATGGAAGCCGTTACCGAACAGCTTGAATTTACCGCTGAAGCAAGAGCCAGCCTGGTTTCTCTGCCGGGGTCGGTAAACCCGATGTCGAAATGCTGAACTCCATTGTTGACAAGTTCACTTATTGCGGTTTTGTTCAGCAGTGTTCCATTGGTGGCAACAGCAACCTTCAGACCCGCATCGAAGGCTGAACGGGCAATCTGCGCAGCATCTCTTCTTAATAGCGGTTCTCCCCCGGTGAGGGTGACTCCCTTTGTTTCCGGAATACCAGAAATGTTTTTGAACACCCGATTAATCTCATCAATGGAAAGGCTTTTCAGCTCATCCTTTTTAGTCTCATGCCAGACATTGTAGCAGAATTCGCATGAAAGATTGCACTGCTGCGTTACCTCAAAGGCAAACCAGAGGAAATTCAGCTTCCTGCCTCCATGAGATCTGTAAGCAGAATTCTGAGAAAAGGCTTTGCCAGCTGGAACTCTTCGTACCTCTTCAGAAACTCCTCGTGCTGCTGAACTGCAATCAGATAGTATTCCCTGTTTATCCCCGAACTGCTTTTTTCAAGAGAATCAAGAGCTGCTCTGTAGGAAAGATCGAGTCTTTCCAGCACCTCCTCCGTATTCATCTCCTCAGGCTCATAATAGAAGTCATAGCTTCGCTGTATCTGCGACTGAGCAAGAATTTCGAGAACCGCCCAGGTCTCTGCTTTCTGCAGAAGAGTATCTCTTGCTGCGATGAATTCTGAGGGGCTGATCTCTCCGGCCTCAACAAGCCCGTGCAGGGTGGTGATTCTTACCTCAAAATTGAAAAGCAGATTTTCCTGCACCGTATCGGTCCAGGGCGGAATCATACGGGTCATCAAAAGAGAACTCAGCCTGCTGAGACTCATCAGCCTGGCCGAAGTAATCCGCTGAATAAGGCTGAGTGACGCTCTGAGCGGCCCGTTTTCCAGCCCGGTGTCGGCAAACAGCCCATCGACAACCGCTCGGATAGAATCACCTTTTTCAGGCGCAATCGGTAAATTGGTCCAGTTTTGCGTAGGTTCCGCTCTGTCGGCAAGCCTCCAGATTGCTCTAAGTGTATCCCAGTCGGCAGATTCCAGAACCTGATCAAGTTCCGGTATCTCCGCCTCTGCTGCAGGAACTGAAAGAGCAAGCAGAACAGAACCGCTGAGAGCGATATCTGTGCAATTCGCCATTTTATATCCTCCTCCCTGTAAATTGCTGAACAAATCTACCATTGAAGACCCACTTTGTTCCATTGGTATTCGAATCCAAGTGAGTGCAGAATTGACAAATGTGAGTTCTCAATTATCATACTGCAAACCGTTCAACCTGGAGGTGTTCAATGATCAGAAGGAATTCAGCCGAATAACCGGGCTTTCAGCCACGGCTTTCCCTTAAAATTAAACCTCTTCGGCATATTGTGCCGAGTCATTCTGTTTTGAACGGAGTTTTGTTAAATGAATCAAGTTTATGACGATATTCCCAGCAGTAAAGGCTCAAGAATAAGCTCAGGCAGGCTTCTTTTGAGATTTGCTCCGTATCTGAAACCTCACTGGAAAGCTTTCAGTCTTGCAATTTTCCTGATGATTTTCGCCATCGCCGGGGAACTGGCAGGACCTCTTGTGCTCAGAGCCGTAATCGATGATGCAATTCCTTCGGGCAGCTCTTCAGAGATAGCAAAGCTCTCCGGCTATTATGCACTGATCTTTCTTGTAACCATGGTGATCTCCTATCTGCAGGTAATACTGGCCAGCCGTATTGGCCTTTCAATAGTTCGATCGCTTAAGCGCAGACTTTTCGATCATGTGCTTACACTGTCCATGGCATTTTTTCACGCAAACCCGTCGGGCAAGCTCATGGCCCGGGTAGAGAGCGATACCGAGAGGGTTCAGATGCTGTTCAGCGAAACCAGCATGGCACTGCTGAGGAATGCCGCCATGGTGCTGGGAACGCTGCTGATAATGTACAAGGCAGACAGCTACATTGCAGTAAGAGTTATTGCCATAACGGTTCCCGTGGGGCTCATTTCTCTGCCTGTTCTTAAAAAAATGCGCATCATCTGGGGAGATGTTCGAAAATCGTATGCATCTATTGCAGGGGTTGCTGCTGAATTCGTCAGGGCCGTGCCCGTGCTTCAGGTATTCGGCTCAACCGGATATGCTCTTAAAAAAATGCACATCCAGGGGAAAGAATACTTCAGAAGGGAGCTGAAAGCCTCTCTCTGGGAATATGGTTTCTGGAGTTTTCTGGGAAGCCTTGAAATTGCAGCGGTGGCGGTAATTCTTGTATCCGGACGCCCCGGGGTAGTAAGCGGTGCGGTAACTGTTGGTACAGTTGTTCTTTTCGTCGAGTACACCAGAAGGCTTTTCGGGCCACTGGTGATGTTCTCTGAAACCCTGAATCAGATACAGAGGGCTCTTGCATCCGGCGAGAGGCTCCTTGAAATTCTGGATACAAACACTCTTACTCCCGACGGAAGTATTCAGCAGACGGGTTTCCCGAGCCCCTGGGTAAAAATTGAGTTCGAGGATGTCTGGTTCCGGTACTCTCCCGAGACTGAATGGGCACTGAAGGGGGTATCTTTCACCCTTTCAAGAGGAGAGACCATTGCTCTTGTGGGCGACAGCGGGGGCGGGAAGAGCACCATTGTATCGCTGCTTCTTCGATTCCACTATCCCCAGAAGGGCAGAATCACCATAGACGGGGTGAATATCAACGATTTCACGCTCGATGCGTGGCGGAGTGGTCTGGGCCTTGTTCTTCAGGAGGTAAACCTTTTCTCGGGCACACTTTCCGGCAACCTCACCGTCTTTGATCACACAGTATCCCGCGAGAGCCAGGAGAACGCCCTTCGCCTTATTGAAGCAGATGAACTGCTTCAGAAAATTCCGGGCGGTCTGGATGGTCAGATCAGTGAGGGCGGCGCTAATCTGTCCATGGGGCAGAGGCAGCTGATCAACATAGCAAGAGCAATGCTGAGACAGCCTGAGATACTTGTGCTGGATGAGGCTACATCAAGTGTAGATCCGGGTACCGAGCAGAGAATTCAGAGGGCGACCAGCCTGGCACTTGAGGGCAGAACGGCTCTGGTGGTGGCCCACAGACTGGCTACGATAGTCCACTCATCGGAGATAATCGTAATCCGCCACGGAGTGGTGGCCGAGCAGGGAAGTCACGATGAACTCCTTGCCAGGAAGGGAATCTACTCAAGACTTCACAGGCTTCAGTTCGGGGGTGATGCTCATGCTCGGTGAAGGCATCAAAAAATGGTCTCTGTATCTGAAATGGATTTTCAATTACTGGAAACCCGTGCGCAGATACATGGTATTTCTTATTCTTTTCACCCTTGTTTCCAGTGCTGTGGCTCTGGGTTTTCCGCTGGTGTTCAGGTATCTGCTGGATAATGTCCAGATAATCATGGGCACACCCGATTCGGAAGGATTCAACAAAATCATACTGGTTCTGGGGGGTCTTGCTGTTGCCCGTTTCATCGCAGGACTTTACCCCTGCGCCAGAGGCATCATAAACAGTGCCATCGGAATTCTCGTAAGGGATGATGTTTTCAGGGCGATTATGCGGAAAGACTGGCGCTTTTTCAATCTATTCCGCCCGGGAGATCTTACAACCAGGCTTACGGATGACATTACTGACTACCCAAGAATTGCCTGGTTCAGCTGCAGCGCTTTCTTCCGCGCCCTTGAATCAAGCTCGAGGCTTCTGTTCTGCATGGCTGTAATGCTATTTATGAGTTGGAAGCTAACTATTCTCGCCATGGCCCCGCTACCGGTGATGCTGTTTATCTTCTATACCGTTGAGCATCGTCTGGGAAAGAGGGTGGCTGAGAGCAGAAAGGCCACCAGTCATACCAACGATCTGCTCGACAGCACTTTTGACGGAATCGCAATAGTTAAGGCCTACCGGGCAGAGAAGCCACTTGCATCCAGGCTTCACAGGCTTCTTAACGAGAGGTTTGACATCGATTTTTCTCTGATAAGGCTGGAGATGATTATCCATGGTCTCTACAGCGTTATCGGGCAGGTAGGCAAGGTAACGGTGATGCTTGCCGGCGGGCTGATGGTAATAAACAACAAGATTGGAATTGGTGATTTCTACGCCTTTTATGTTTACCTTGACATGCTTCTGGCACCGATGATGGACATCCCCAACCTCTTTGTTGCATCCCGACAGGCCTTTGTATCAATCGACAGAGAGCGCGAGGTTATGGATTTCCCCGAATCCGGCAGAGAGGGCAGAACAGACAAACAGGTAGAAGCAATAAACGACATCGTTGCCGATAATGCCTGTTTCAGCTACGATGGAAGAGGCGGTCTTCAGGACATGTGTTTCCATCTAAAAGCTCCATCGGTTGTTGCGGTTGTGGGCGAAGTAGGCTCAGGAAAAACAACTCTGCTGAAAATGCTTTCCGGGCTGCTTTCCCCGGACAGAGGCAGGATTCTTGTTAACGGAGCAGACCTGGAGAAAATGGATATTTCTGCAGCCCTTGGTTATGTTCCTCAGGATTCAGTACTTCTCGGTGAGTCAATCGATGAGAATGTTAGATTCGGCAGAGAGCGTGTGTCCGACGCCGAGATCCAGAAGGCTCTTGAAGTTGCTGGAATCGGCGGGGATGAACTCGACATGAGCAGAACGCTGGGTCAGAGGGGTGTGGGAGCAAGCGGCGGACAAAAGCAGAGAATAGCAATAGCAAGGGCTCTTGCCGGAAACCCTTCTCTGCTGCTTCTTGATGATTGCACCGCAGCTCTTGATGCGGGAAAGGAAGCCGTTTTCTGGAACAATCTGAGATCAGGAAACAAAAGAACCCTTACTCTGGTTGTCACCCACAGAGAGGCAACCGTTAAGCAGAGTGATTCCGTTCTTTTCATAAGCGACGGAAAACTGGCAGCAACTGGAACGCACGGTGGCCTGCTTGAATGCAGTGCGGAATATGCCCGGGTTATCCGGGGAATGGAATCGGAGGAAAGCTAGATGTACAAAGAAGCACAGATAAGAAGCGCTCTGAATTCTCTTGGAAGAGAGAACCCCTTCGATCTTCTCTTGAGGGAAACGGGAGAAAGGCTTCTTTTTACCCTGGAAATAGCAGAGGAAGTAAAGGCAAACCCTTCCTCCGAGCGGATCAGAGAGATCAATCTGCTCTGTCAGGCTCCACTGACCGGTGATGCCTACGATGCAAGTCTGGCCAACCCCGCAAAGGCTGTTGAGATCTTTGGAGAGGAATTGGGAAGATACGCTTCCGTGTTCTCCTACAGGATATTCAGCCTGTTCAGTGAAGCATTCTATCATTTCGATGCATTCATAGAACAGGGAGCAGATCTCTGGCTGGCAGCCGCCCGGGCTGGTAGTGGTAGTTTCATCGATGCAATGACTGAATGCTGGCGGGAAACAAGACCGGCTGTCATAGAGGGCAATTACAGGTTTGCCCTTGACCCAGACGCATCTCCCCTTACCGGAATTGCTTTTTCGGCAGATGCGCAAGACCTTTCATATCTGTACAGGTATGGGGTTCGAATAACAGAAAATGATGTAAAAACCGCCGAGTTCGTTTACTCTCTTTCCGAGAAAGAGGCGGAACTTATTGCAGGAACCATGGTGGAGGCATACATCGAGGGCTTTGCTGAAGAGAGCAAAGACTACTCCTCCAAGAATACCATTGGAGTGATACTTCAGGCTGGTTACGAAAGGATTCTGCCGCTTCTCGCAAAGGGTTTCCGCAAGCATGGCCTCCGGATTTTCATTCGTGAAATTGAAGGAACAAAGCTGAACAGACAGGCAGAATACGACCACAGATTCGATTACGCTCTCTATCTGAACGAAGAAAAGGTTGAGGCGCAGCTGTCCGCCACAAAGGATGCCTACGAGAGCATGAAAAATGTAATGTCCGATTATTCCGGCATCATTCTGCTGGAAGTGTTCGGGGAAGCCCCCTTCAGCCCTGTACCGAAACCTGAGGCGTGCAAAGCCGACGAGAAGGCTTCAGCTGTGTACAATATGCTTATGCAGAAGGGTGCTGTTCTTCGCAACAGGTATATGCCCCGGGAAGAGACCAGTTTTGAGATAATCGCGTTTCCCTCCCCCGAGATCAAGGGCAATTTTCAGGAAATATTCAAAGACACAGTAAGAGTCAACACGCTTTCCAACAATGTGTACAGACCTGTTCAGAAAGCAATTATTGACGCTCTGGACGGCGCGGTGTTCGCAAAAGTGAAAGGCAGCGGAACCAACGAAACAGACCTTACCGTTGCACTCTGCCCGTTGAGTGATCCTGCAGGTGAAACCGCGTTCATTAATTGCCTTGCCTCCGTAAATGTTCCACTGGGAGAGGTGTTCACCTCACCCATGCTGAAGGGAACCACAGGTCTTCTGCATGTTGAGGTGTCTTTCCTCAGCGGGCTCAGATACGATAACATCAAGCTGGGCTTCAAAGACGGGTATGTTGACCACTGGTCTTGTGACAATTTTGATGACGTGCAGAAGGGTAAGGATTATATCCACGAGAACCTCTTTTTCCCCCACAAAACACTTCCTCTGGGCGAGTTTGCCATAGGAACCAACACCCTTGTTTACGAAATGGCCCTGAAGCACAAAATAATGGGGCTTCTTCCTGTGCTGATTCTTGAAAAAATGGGGCCGCACTTTGCAATAGGCGATACCTGTTTCTCATGGGAGGAAGATTCACAGAAACCCTGCCATGTAACCGGTAAAACGATGATTGCCGTTGACAACGAGCACACTGCGGTGAGAAAGGAAGACCCATCGAAGGCCTATACCAACAAGCACACCGATGTCACCCTTCCTTACAGTTCCCTTGATTCAATAAGTGCACTGCACTCTGACGGAAGAGAAGTGTTCATCATAAAAGGCGGCCGGTTTGTTCTGCCCGGTACAGAAATTCTGAATGATGCCATTGAAAAGGCACATACCTACCTCTGATCTTCTTGGAAACTGTGAGCTCTGTCCGCGCCGGTGCGGGGCGGACAGGGCAGCGGGAACAACAGGATACTGCGGGGCAGGATCTTCCATGGAGGTAGCTTCGGCAGTGGTTCACCTTGGTGAAGAGCCCTTTTTCTCCGGTGAATCCGGCGTGGGCAATGTTTTTTTCAACCATTGTTCAATGAGCTGTGTCTACTGTCAGAATCATCAGATCAGCAGCCGGGGCGGGGGCACGAAGCACACTCCATCGTCTCTTGCTGCAGTGCTGACAGACTTTCAGGAAAAAGGATGCCCCACCGTCGGGTTTGTTTCCCCGGGACATTACCTTCCACTTGTGGCCGAGACAATTCAGATATCCAGGGCAGGCGGCCTGACTGTTCCTGTAATATGGAATTCCAACGGCTTCGAAACAGTCGAAGCTCTGAAGCTGCTGGAGGGTCTTATTGACATATACCTTCCCGATTTCAAGTACTGGAACGGGGAAGCTGCCATGGAGTATTCGTTAACACCCGGCTACCCTGAAGCAGCATGTGCAGCAATAAAGGAAATGTTCAGGCAGAGAGGACCCCTGAGGGTAGAAAAGGGTATGGCCGTCAGCGGAGTCTGCATCAGGCATCTGGTTCTTCCCAATGACCTTGCGGAGACTGAAGAGATACTGAGATTCATTGCTTCATTGTCTACCGACATCCCTGTAAGTCTTATGTCTCAGTACAACCCTGTTCACAGGGCATCCGCTCACATTCTTCTGTCAAGAAGACTCACTTCCTCCGAGTACTGGAAGATGGTTGACCTGGCGGAGGAACTGGGTCTTTCAAGAACGCTGATACAGGATCCTGACAGTTCACCGGATAACTATCTTCCCGACTTTCACAGCACGACTGTATTCAACGGCTGAAACCCTCGATGTGAAAGCGCCTGCCGGTTGCTTTGGTCAAGCGCTTCTGTTACAATCCTTTCAGGTATATCTTAGTGGAATGTTCACGTATTTATTGCTCGAAAAAACTTCTCCACTTCAAGGCATGGCGAATCCGCATTCATGATTGCTGTTACCACAGCTACCCCTGAACAGCCTGCCTTCATCACAAGAGGAGTGTTGCCCGGGTTGATTCCGCCAATGGCTATCAAAGGAAGAGGGCATGCTTCAGACAGCTTTTGCACCATCTGAATGCCCAGAGGTTCCTTTACATCCTTCTTGGTTTCAGTCGGGAATACAAGGTTTGCGGCAATGTAGTCAGCCCCGTTCTTCATTGCATCGAATGCTTCCTCCACCGTTCTTACTGAAACACCGATCACTGCCTCAGGGCCCATCAGCCTGCGGGCCTGAATAACAGGCATGTCGCTCTGTCCCAGGTGAACTCCGTCTGCACCGGCTGCCATGGCGACATCTATGCGGTCATTCACCACAAAGTAGCTTGAGTACCGCCTGCACAAATTTCCAAGCTCCAGAGCCACCTTGAAAAGAGCAGCGGTTGAAGCGGTTTTGTCACGGAGCTGAATAAACTTTATTCCGGCCGCCAAAACCTCCTCACAAGTTGGCAGTACCCCTCGACCCCCGTGCAGAACCGGGTCTGTAACAAGGTAGAGTTTCAGCGCTTCACACAGTTCAGGCTTCACAGATTCGTTTCCATTCGAAGCATGTTAAGAATTGTTTCCTCTTTGAGAGACGCAAGCTGATCGATGAATTCCGGCACAAATGAACCGGGCCCTCTTGAGTATTCCACAGCTATCTCACCCGCAATGTTGTAACAGGCAATTCCCGATGCGGCTGACTGAAGAAGCGGAGCCCCCAGGGCAGCAAAGCATGCTACAGCAGTGGTGGCACCGCACCCGGTGCCGGTAACGACAGCCATCATGGGGTGGCCGTTATGAATTTTTATCCACTTTGTGCCGTCGGTTATGAAATCTGTCTCGCCGCTGACTGCAGTGACAATTCCGGTTTTCAGGGCAAACTCCGAAAAAAGGTCATAATGTTTCTCACCGGTTGCCAGAGAATCAACTCCCCGTACAGCTCCCGATGTTCCAGCCAGCGACAGTATCTCTCCCGCATTTCCCCTTACTGCAGAAACAGTCAACCGATCGAGAATGGCTTTTACTGCATTTGTTCGAAGCTCTGTTGCTCCTGCTCCAACCGGATCGAGAACAACAGGAATGCCTTTTTCATTGGCAGCTTTTCCCGCAGCAAGCATGCTTTCAAGCAGATGAGGCGAGATGGTTCCAATGTTCAGAACAAGCGCTCCGGCAAAACCGGCCATCTGTGCCGATTCCGCGATTGACGGAGCCATCACCGGAGCAGCTCCCATTGCAAGTGTGATGTTTGCCGTGAAGTTGGTAACTACGCTGTTGGTGATGTGATGAATCATCGGGTGTTCGCTTCGAACCATCGTGGAAGCGGCGGCGATTGCTTTTCCGTTGAAACTGCTGTACATGGATTTCCTTCCGCAGATAGCTGATCAAGTTCAAGGGGTATGATCTCAGACTCCTATTTGAAGCCACCCCCAACCCATTCGGGAATTCTGGGTACTCACCGTAAGTTTGTCAAGAAGGACTTTCCCTGTTCGGGAAGATTCCCCCAGCTGTTTCGTGCTCTCAGGCTTTGCAGTATTTTACCGGCAACTATTGAGAACTCTTTTGCGCTTTTGAGAATACATCTGAATGGTCGGAGGAATTGTGCTCAGCCTGATAACCCAGTTTCTGGTAATGTTTACTCTGGTTCCGTCGTCTGTGATGAACGCCGCATCCGTGGCTCTGGATTCAGCTGGTATTGCTCCTTCGGAAATGAACTTCGACCGCCACTGGGCAACCGGAGTGAAACTTGCCGACAGCACAGTTGTGAGGTGCATACAGGATGTGTGGGCTCTTCCGGCTGTGGCGGACTCCGTTTGCTCCAGGGCAGTTGACCTGGGTTCCTTCACCCCGATCGAGGGCGGAGTTGATTCGCTTGCTTCAGTTCTTTGGGAAGTTAAGGTTGCATTCTCGTCGGTACTTGATACACTGTCATGCGCAGATTCTCTTGCCTTGCTCTGTACCGGCTTATGGGCTCAGAATGACTCTACAGGAACTTGCGGTGAATGGGGAATTCTTTATTCTTCACGGGGTTATTCTGTTCCTTTGCCCCCAGAGGAAACAGAGCTTGATCTGGATGAACTGGCAGTTCTTCTTACCAGGTGGCCCTTTGTGCGGTGCCCCGAACCCCAGCTGATTATCGGTCTGGTTGCCGGGCTTCAATTCCCTGATGAGTGCGGAACCCTGACAGCCCCCGGAGTGGAAGGCAGCGTGATAGACTTCGGTACTGGCTCAGGAATAACCTGGGTTATAGGGGGAAGCGGAAGAAATGTATACACCGGAGACACCAGGTACGATCTCATCATTGATACAGGGGGTAACGATGAGTACCTGGCAGGAGGAGATGCTGCAGGGGTGCTGGGTTTTCCGGTTGCCCTTATAGCAGACCTCGCGGGGAACGATACCTATTCCTCTGTGGTTCCCGTATCTCAGGGTTCCGGGTTCATGGGCTATGGAGCTCTCGTAGATATGCAGGGAGATGATGTTTACAGGGGCAGTTCCATGTCGCAGGGCTCAGCGGTTATGGGAGGCGGCCTTTTCGCAGACCTGAGCGGTGCAGACTACATGACATCCGATGTGCATTCCCAGGGGGCAGCCACCCTTGGCAGGGCTGTTCTGTTCGATGGTTCCGGCGATGATGTGCGCAGGATAAGCGCATGCGGGCAGGGGTTCGGAGGCCCTGGCGGAACAGGCGACCTTGTCGATTGCTCCGGGAACGACGTCTACCTTGCAGGGTTCACATATCCCCATGAGCCCCTTCTTCCTGATGACAACATCGCCATGGCTCAGGGGTTCGGAATGGGTCTTCGGCCATTCCTGGCCGGCGGTATTGGCACCCTCTGCGACCTCGAGGATGGAAACGACACATACAGGGCAGAGGTTTTCGGCCAGGGCAGCGCCTACTTCTATTCGCTTGGCGTTCTTTACGACACAGGCGGTCAGGATACCTATTCTTCTGCCCAGTACAGTCAGGGGGCGGGAATCCACCTCGCCTCAGGAATTCTTGCAGACCTTGGCGGAGACGATCAGTATGTGAGCCGGCGCGGGCCAGCCCAGGGTAGTTCCCACGACCTTTCCTCCGGTTTTCTCGTCGACATGGAAGGTGAAGACTACTATGCCACAGATGGCGGGCAGGGCCTTGCTCTCACAAACTCCGCTGCGGTTTTTATAGATTATTCCGGTTCCGATCTTTACGCAACTCGAGATCTGGGGCCGGGAGAGTCCAGATGGGGAAGGGGCTCGGCAGGCTCCGGCCTGTTTCTCGACCTTGCAGACAGAGATTTCTACATGGATGAAGGCGCCGACTCCACAGGCTGGTGCAGGGAGTATTCGGCAGGTCTCGACCTTCCGGGAGTTACACCTGTTCCAGTGGATGAGATCATTGAAACAGGGGAACCGGAATCTCTCACAATGGATTCTCTGTTTTCAGTTGCTTCTGAGTGGGAAGTGTCAGGGAATGCAGACAGGGTTATGGCCCACCGGGAAGAACTCGCCTCAAGGGGAAGGTCTGCTGTTGATTACATTCTTGCAGAACATCTTAACTCATGGGACGGTCTTGAGCACAGGGCAATCAGAGCAGTGTTTACCGAGAATGCAGACTATGCCGCCGGCAGAATGCTAGAGATTCTGCGCTCCAACCCCGGGAACGAGGAACTGGGCAATGTAATTCAGTGGCTGGGTGCCGCAGACTGTGAAGAGGCAAGACCGGTTCTTGAAGCAATGCTTTCCGACTCACAGTCAACCGGAATTATCATCACTCTAGTAAGCACCCTTGGAGAAATAGGCGATCAAAGCTCGCTTCCGCTCATTGTGCCCTTTGCCCTGTCGGAATCAGAGAGAGTGAGAAGGCAGGCGGCCGTCACTCTGGGAAAGTTCGGGGAACAGGCGGTGGAAGTGCTTCAGAGTCTTCTTGATGATAACTCCCTGGCGGTTAGATCAGCCGCCTGGAAATCTATCGAAGGAATAATTGAAGACGAATAAGTGTAACTGTGTTGGAGCAGGGGTTTGACACCATCCTTCGAAGAAGCTATCTTGCAAGTACGAAGGGCAAGACTCTTCGGAATGTAAAAGAACGAAAGCGAGGAGAGATTTATGAAAAAAATAAGTATACTTTTCATGGCAGTTGTTATTGCTGCACTTGCCGGCTGTGCCGGAGATACCACCGAGCCCGGTGGCGATCTTCCTACAGTGCAGCAGCTCTTGCTTGATGCAAGCAGCACCGGAAGAACAATCGTGCTCACATGGTCTGCCGTTACCGAGACCATCGACGGTTACCAGGTCTACTTCATGGCAGACGGCACAGGCAGCTGGAGCGCACTGGGCGAAAGCACAACCACAACCTACACGCACACCGCCTCTGTAGCCGGAACCTATTCCGTAAGGGCATACCAGGGCACAAACTACTCCATGGACTACTCCAACACAGTAAGCACTATGCCAAACATCATCAACACAACCTACACCATCTACGACAACTACTCACCTGCAGACACGTATAGCGGCTTCATATTCGGCCCCACTTCCGGTCAGGCCGGATCAGCTGCTTCGCCTAGTTTCCAGCAGGACATCTATGCCTACGACGAAAGCAAAGGCGACGACGATGTATGGCTCTACAGCGGTAACTTCGGTACCTTCGGAAACGGCTACCAGAGCTACTTCCAGGAACCGGTTGCAAACGGTTACTGTGACCCTAACGGTTCATGGAGCGGCACAAGCTATCCGCTCTACACATCAGACGACGTTGTGTTTGTTGCGCTCCCAATTGGATCCGGCAGCGCATACGTGAAAATGTACGGGCTCAGTGTAACACCCGATGGTGCATCGAACAACGGCACAATCGTAAGTTTCAAGTACGAATACCAGCCTGAAGACCTCGGGCTGACGGTTTTCACAAGCAACTCCAACTAGGATAGCTGCTTGACTATTGAGGGGGAGGGGATTGCCCTCCTCCTCTTTTTTAGTATGCGGTCTTCATCAGGAGGAAGTGGTACATGATCGCGATATTCATGAGTATTGTACTTGCGGCTCCCGGATCAGTGATGAAAACAGGAGGTCTTCCTCCTATGCTTCTGAATCCGGGAGGTGTTATTGCGGAAACTTCCGGAGGGTTGCCCGCCAATATGGGAGCAGTGATGACTCAGGTGGTTGCTCTTCCAGGCGCCACATTCGGCCTGGGGGTTGTGGATCTCAACACAGGTGAGCGTCTCACCAGGAATGCGACCCGGCGGTTTTACATCGATACCCCCGATATTGTCAATGCCGCTGTTTGTGTTGTTCGCAGCAACTCTGGCGAATTTCCACTTGACAGCCTTGTATCAAGAAATGAGCAGCTCTGGCAGGTTGCCTCAAGAGGGCAGCAGGGGGCCAGAGAGGCAACCCAGTCAATCATCTACTACATGGGCGGAATTGAACACATCGAAAGCTGGCTTGCTTCCTCAGGGCATTCTACCACAAGATTCCAGGGTGTTCAGCTTGACTGGGGAGGCGCACCTCAGGTGGCCGCAAGCTACACAACTGTGGAAGACTGCCTTGATTTCATCGAAATAGTTGCCGGTTCGCTTGATAACACAGCGGTAAGAAGAATGGCAAAAAACCCTCCCCTTTCCGCAGACCTCGAAGCAGCGCTGGGAACATCAAATGTGGTTTACGGTTGGGTAAGCGGCCGCGGAGACACCAGATGCCTTAACTTCATAATTTCCAGGCCCGACGGCGCCAAGTACGGCATTTCCGTGCTGACCAACGACCTTTGCTGCCCCGCCAAGGCAGATCTGGGGTTCTCCATGATATGGGATGCCCTGTAATAATGCATTTGGATTCCCCCGGGGAAGCCGGGGGAATCCTGTCTTTGCCTGTTCAGGCTACCAGATTTACACAGTGGCTGTTATCTTGCCCCCATGAATATTTCACTTGCTGTTATTGCACTCAACGAAGAAGACAGAATAAAGCGCTGTCTTGACAGTGTTCCATTTGCTACTGAAAAGCTGGTTGTTGATTCGGGGAGTACCGACGGAACCGCATCTGTTGCAAGGTCATGCGGAGCACGGGTTCTGCAGAGGGCATTCACCACATTTTCTGAGCAGAAACAGTTTGCAGTTGATTCGTGCGGTGGAGACTGGATTCTTCTTCTTGATGCAGACGAGTGCCTGAGTTCAGAGCTGTCTGATGCCATTCAGAAAACACTACAGTCCGGAACTCTGGGTGCTTACCGGGTACGGCGAAGGGTGCTCTACCTGGGCAGGCTGCTCAGGTTTGGTCCATGGAGCGGTGAAACGGTGCTGCGGCTGTTCCCACGGGGCAGTGCTGTATTCAACAAGGCTTCTGTACACGAAAAACTTATTCCTTCTGTTGAGGTTGCGGTAATAAATACAGGCTGGATCGAGCACAATTCTTACCGATCCCTTTCAGAGCATGCGGCTGTAATGAACAGGTATTGCAATCTCTGGGCAGAGGAACAGTATGGTAACGGGATTCGATCCGGCATTATGAAAACGGCTTTGCGAACAAGCTGGAGATTTCTGTCTGCTTTCATTCTGCGAGGAGGATTTCTGGAAGGATACCACGGATTCCTTGCATCTGTCATGTCAGCAGGCACTGTCTTCCTGAAATGGTCACTTCTTCTGGAGAAACATTGCAGAAAATAGTTCATGTTTCAACCGCCTCTTCATGGCGGGGGGGGGAAAGGCAGGCCCTTTTCCTTGCTTCAGGTCTCGCAGCAGAAAGCTTTGCTTCAACTGTTGCGGTCATGCGCGGCAGTGAACTGCATGCCAGGTGCATTGAAGAAGGCGTTCCTGTTGTTTCCTTCAGATTCAGAGGTGAATTTGACCTTCTCTCTGCGGTGCGCCTTGCAGGTGTTTTAAAAAAGCAAAGAGCAGATCTTGTGCATGCCCACGATGCCCACGGGGTTACACTGGCAGCTGCAGCAGGAGCCCTGACCGGAGTACCTGCCCTGGCAACAAGAAGAGTCGATTTCCCCATAAGGAGCTTGTGGAAGTACAAAACCCTGTCCCGGTTGATCTGTGTTTCAGGGAAAATCCAGAGCATCTGTGAGGAAGCCGGTCTTGATCATGATGCCCTTCCGGTGGTCTATGACGGTATCGATGCGGAGTGGACCACTGAAGTAGCGTCTGACAGAGAGGGAGTTGTTAAAGAGTTCTTTCCGTCAATTCAGGTGTCTCAACTGCTTCTGAATGTGGCAAGCCTTGTGGACCACAAGGGGCAGAGGTTTCTTGTAGAGGCAATGCCTCTGGTGTTGTCAAGATTCCCTGAAACTGCTCTGATCATTGCCGGAGAAGGTGAACTTCGAAAGAGCCTTGAATCCCTCGCCAGGCATCTGGACGTTTCACACAGGGTGATCTTTGCAGGATTCAGGGGTGATGTTGCCAGGCTTTTGAAGTCGTGCGATGTGTACGTTATGCCCAGCCGTATGGAGGGGCTTGGAACATCACTTATGGATGCGATGGCCGCGGGCAAGCCAGTTGTTGCAACCACTGCCGGAGGAATGGCCGAACTTGTAGAGAACGGCGTAAACGGCCTTCAGGTGCCGCCGGAAGATCCGGGAGCTCTGTCACAGGCACTGAGCGCCCTTCTGGAGAGCAGCAGCCTTCGGGAATCTCTTGGCGCTGCTGCTCGAAACAAAGCTCGGGAGTGTTTTGACCGCCGCAGGATGGTCAGGGAAACCGCGCAGGTTTACAGAAAAATACTCGGCTTTCATTGACGGTTTTGCATAAAGCACTATTTTTGCCCTATCCCTAGTTTACAAAATAATTTGAGAGGAGACCGCAATGGCCGTTAACCTTAGAGGGAGAAGCCTTCTTACACTTCTTGATCTCAGCCCAGCTGAGCTTCGCTATCTTCTTGATCTGTCACACAATCTTAAACAGGAAAGGCTGGCATTCCAGACTTTCCAGAGGTTCCAGGGAAAAACTCTTGCAATGCTTTTCGAGAAGCGTTCCACCCGTACCCGTTGTGCATTCGAGACCGCTTTCGGTGAAGAGGGCGGGCACCCCGTGTTCCTGAGTTCATCTGACATACAGCTTGGAGTCAAGGAATCTGTGGAAGACACAGCCAGAGTTCTGGGCAGAATGTTCGACTGCATTATGTTCCGTGGTTTCAAGCAGGAAATGGTTGAAGCTCTTCACGAGTATTCCGGAGTTCCTGTTTACAACGGGCTTACCGATATGTTCCACCCAACCCAGATTCTTGCTGATCTCATGACAATTGAAGAGAATCTTGGAGACCTTCGAGGAGTGAACTTCGTCTACACAGGTGATGGCAGGAACAACATGGCGAACAGTCTTATGATAGGTTCCGCCATGATGGGAGTGAACTGCACCATTCTTGCCCCGTCCAGCCTTCAGCCCGAGCAGGATCTCGTGGACACTGTCATGGGTCTTGCCGGAGTGAGCGGTTCTGAAATCAGAATAACCGACGATATTCAGGACGCAGTCACCGGTGCCGATGTTATTTACACAGATGTGTGGACCTCAATGGGTGAAGAAGACAAGGCTGCCGAGCGTATTGCTCTGCTTAAACCCTTCCAGGTGAACAAAGAACTCATGGAAGCCACAGGCAACCCCGACTGCCTGTTCATGCACTGCCTGCCTGCTGTAAAGGGAAAAGAAGTTACCTTCGATGTTATCGAGGGTCAGAACTCTGTTGTATGGGATGAGGCCGAGAACCGCAAGCACACAATTAAAGCGCTGATGGTTGCCACAATCTGCTAACGGCGATTTCACGGCCGCCCGGCCTGTTTGAGGTCGGGCGGCCGGGTGTGTTTCAGGAAAAACTGTTTTCTTCGTGAAGCAGCTTGATGTATGACGAATGCCTTTCACGGTCGATCTGGCCGCGTTCTACGGCCTTGAGCACAACACATTCCGGTTCCGATTCATGGAGACAGTTTCTGAATCTGCATTCTCCGTAGCCCTCGAAATCGGGGAAGCAGAACTTCAGCTCGTCTGCGGGGATATGGTCAATTGAAAAGGCTCTTAGCCCCGGAGTGTCCATCAGAAAAGTGTCTGTTTCCAGCTGAATAAGCCTGGCCGACACCGTTGTGTGCCGTCCTTTTGTTGTTTTTGCGTTCACGGCGCCTATGCGAAGATCGAGTTCCGGGTGGATTGCCCTGATAAGAGAGGTTTTACCTGCTGCTGAAATCCCCGCAAGGGCAACAGTTTTCCCCTGAATCAGTCTTTTGAACTCTTCCATGCCCTGGCCGGTTGTGGCACTGGTGCTGAGCACAGTGTATCCGGCCATCTTTCCGTAAACCCTGTTCAAGGTTTCAGGGCAGGCAGCTTCCTTTTCCCCTGCAAGATCGATCTTATTCAGAACCAGAGCCGCCGGGAGGTGATTCCACTGTGCTGAGGCAAGCGCCCGGTCTATGAACCCCCGGCGCAGAGGAGGGCTGGCGATGGAAGCCACCACAACGACAAGATCTATATTGGCTGCCAGAATCTGGGCTTTCCCAAGGGGCGAAGTTCTTTCCAGACTGCCCCTTCTTTCATGAATCTCCTCGACATACCAGGCTCCCTGCTGTTTGTTAACAGTAGCAACATCTCCACAGACAGGGTTTTTCACTTTCCTGAAAACATTACTGGACACCCGTGCTTTTGCCGTTTCTCCGTCTGAGAAAAGCAGAGTGACTCCCCGCTTTCCTGCAGACGCAATTCTTGCTGTTTTACTCTCTGAAATACTTCACCTCAATGAATTTAATGCACTGCAGCCATTCTTCGGTATGCTCAGGATAATATACCCCCCCCGGAACAATAACGATGCGGGAGACTCCGAACTGCAGCAGATCCTCCTCGGTTGCGTTCTCCCAGGCGGCTCGGTCGAGTGCAACGAACAGATTTCCGGGGTCATCTATGTTCCGGCTGAGGCAGATACCGGGAATAAGAAGCTCATTAACAGCCGTTACGCCTGCGGAGGGAAACTCGAAAGTTTCATAAAAAGTTCGTACCCTTTCCTCTTGTCTAATTTCAGGAAAGGTTCCCACCCACTGAAAAGAGGGGAAAAGTATCATTGCAATCACCGCAAATGTTCGGCGTCGACCAGAGAAATATCTGTGTGTTTCCAGGAAAATAAACGGCGCAGCCATAAGGAAAAGCTGATCAATATATCGCGGCAGAACCAGAGAGCCCATGAAAAGTGATGCTGCGAGCAGAAGGAAGTTAAGGGAAAAAGGAATCCGCATCTGCCATCTCCGGAAACTGAACAGAAGCACAGCCGCCGCCGGAGCCCCAAGAATGAGTATCAATCGGAGTCCCGCCCATGGCAGAAAAGTTAATGGGCCGGGAGTTGAGTAGCCCATGGCAGATACCGTGTACTTTACTTCCTTGACTGCCCAGAAAAATGAACCGCAGGTATACCGGTGAAAGACAAGCCAGCCCAGGCACACTGCACCCGGAAGAATCAGAAGTTTCCACTTCTTTTTCGCTATGCAGTGATGTATGCTGTAAATGAATCCCTCCGGTCTTGAAAGGGAAGCAATTACAGCGCCTGCACCTGACCCGCTTGTCGATTGAAGCAGGAACATTGCGCCGATGAATGGAACAGCCGGGCTGCTAACCAAGCACAAATAAATGAATACAGGGTTAAATCCGAGATAAATTGCTGTTTCAACTCCCTCCCGTCCTCCTCCCGATGCATACCATCCTGCGAGAAGAACAAGAAGCGATGTCAGCAGCACTACAGCAGAGTGAAAAAATACTCCTCCGCCAGCCCTGACTATCCCCGTTATCAGTTCAACCGGTTTGGGAACAGTGTTCGGATAGTAGAGTTTCCAGTCATCGAAAACACCGTTTTCCGAAATTGACAGCCTTCCGGTGTTTATGAGCTGTTTTGCCCACAAATCGTGGGCGTTCCTGTCAGGGTCGGGCAGGTCACCTTTCAGAATCAGAAGAGTAGCCAGCAAAGGCAGCAGTGATATGGCCAGAAGAGGGCTGACTTTATTCAGTTTCAATCTCCATGAATCTGATTATATGTTCGTTCTCTCGACCCCAGCCCATTATTTCTCTGACTCGCTTCTCCATGTAGGATGAATCGTTTTCCAGCAGGTATATAACTTCCTCAAGCGAGTCGAGTTCGACCCGGAGAGATTCATTCTGCCTTTGAACTGCATCAATGTCAGCCTGAATCCGGTTAATAGTCATGAAGCCGTTTCGGTTGAACAGCAGAATTGCTCCGGTAATGAGAAAAACGGCCGTTAGAAGAAGCACGGTGTACAATCGCGCTTTTCTGATTTCTTCCGGCGGCCGTCTTCTGTACATTTCATCAGCCTTTGATTACGCTCATTCCGGCAAATTCCGCGCTTCCGGACAGGGCTTCCTCAATCCGGAGAAGCTGGTTGTATTTTGCCGTGCGGTCGGTTCTGCAGGCTGAACCCGTTTTAATGAAGCCGGTGTTCTTTGCCACAGAAAGATCGGCTATGAATGTATCTTCCGTTTCACCGCTTCTGTGGCTGATTACTGCTGCCATTGCGTTTCGATGCGCCATATCTATGGCAAAAAGAGTTTCCGATACAGTTCCAATCTGGTTGAGCTTGATCAGAATTGCGTTTGCCGCTTTCATGCGAATACCCTGCTGGAGCCTTTCCACATTGGTTACAAAGAGATCATCGCCAACAATATGAATTTTATTACCCAGTTTTTCGGTCATCTCCTGCCATCCGGACCAGTCATCTTCTGCAAGGCCGTCTTCTATGCTTACAATTGGGAATTGATCCACCAGTTTGGCCCAGTAGTTCACTATCTGGCTTGAAGACAATCCAGAAGGGTCTTCACCGTGCATGAAGTAACGCCCGTCTCTGTAAAATTCGCTTGCTGCAGGGTCAAGTGCTATGAAAACATCGCTTCCGGGAGTATAGCCGGCAGCTTTGATTGTTTCCACGATGAATTCCAGCGCAGCTGTGTTGTCTGGCAGATCGGGAGCGAGACCACCTTCATCACCGACACTGGTGGACATACCTGCCGCGGAAGCTCTTTTCTTCAGAGTCTGGAATATTTCAGCACCAGCCTGGAGAGCTCTGCTGAAGGTATCGAAACCTGCGGGGACCACCATGAATTCCTGCAGGTCGATGGGATTCGAAGCATGCTGACCGCCATTGATGATGTTCATCATCGGTACAGGTAGAATCCTGGCGGCAGGACCGCCAAGATAGCTGTAAAGTGGAACCATAAGGCTGTCTGCAGCTGCCCTGGCGCATGCCATGGATACCGCAAGAATTGCGTTTGCTCCAAGATTGCCCTTGTTCGCCGTTCCATCAATGTCTCTCATGACAGTGTCGATCTCGATCTGACAGGAAGCATCTAATCCGGTAAGACGCGGTGCAATTCTGGTATGAACATTATCGACAGCCTGAAGAACAGACTTTCCGCCGAAAGCAGACTTGTTGTCTCTAAGTTCAACCGCCTCATGCTCTCCGGTTGAAGCGCCGCTGGGTACGGCTGCTCTGCCGAAACCGCCGTCATCAAGAAGAACATCTGCTTCCACAGTGGGGTTGCCCCTGGAATCAATAATCTGTCTTGCCAGAATTTTTATAATCTCAGCCATTTTGCTCTCCTTTTGTTTTACTGTATTTGATTAAAAATATTACTGTCAGTGATGCAGAACAGGATGGCCTTCAAGAAGATCCGACCCGTATGCCTGTAGAATTTCCTCGTAGGATCTGGCAAGTATAATCTCGGGAAATGCCTTGGCAAGGTTGGGATCAAATTGTGTACCCGAGTTTTCCTCGATTTGCTTCAGTGCAAAGTCAACACCGGGAGACTGCCGGTACACCCTGCTGCTGGTCATGGCATCAAAGGAGTCCGCCACTGCGAGGATTCTTGCGGATATGGGGATGTACCTTCCAGCAAGACCGTCAGGGTAGCCTTTTCCGTCGTATCGCTCGTGATGGTGTCTGATTGCAGGCAGAAGGTTCTTGAAGGCGATGATAGGCTCAAGAATACTGCAACCCTTGACTGGATGTGTCTTGATAATCTCGTACTCCTCGTTGGTAAGTCTTCCCGGCTTGTTCAGAATGCTTTCAGGAATCCCGATTTTTCCGATATCGTGCAGCAGAGCGGCGTTCCACAGATCACTTCGTTCATCACCGGCTATTCCGAGCCTGTCTGCAAGGGCAAGTGTGTAGGCGGTAACATTTCTGGAATGAAACAGAGTGTATTTGTCTTTGGCATCCACTGTCTGGGCAAGGGCAGTAATCGTTTGAAGGTAATTAATCTGGTTTTCCATGTGTTGAAGAGAATTGCAGATGGCTGATGCGGCATGCCTCAGAAGTATGGGAATGAATCTTGAGGAGGGAAGGAGTTGCCTTCTTCCAGCCCACGATCCCATTATCATCCAGCCGTGAACCTTGCCGTAATCATCAAGTTCAGTAATGGTGAATTCCGGGGAATTATCGTAAGAACAAATTTTATCTCCCACGAAGGTATCTGAATGAACCCCCATCATCAGCTCGGAAGCAAGCCTGCTGCCCAGATTTTTTACAATCTGTTTTTCGATGCTGGAGAATACCCGGTCGGCCGGGATTGCTTCATTTCTCAAAATGTAGCTGTATGGAGTTCCGTTTTCCAGGGAAACAAAAATACCCGTAACATCGAACGGAATGAAATCTCGAAGGCCGCGCGCAACGGTTGATACCGCCACAGAAACATCGAGAGACGATGAGAATCCACTGGTTACAAGATTAATTTTCTCAAGCTCACGGTTGTTCATCAGCAGGTGGTTTGTCATTTTGAGGTTCAAAAGCTGGTTTCCAAGCTGAGCTGCATAAAGCGCGAGAAGCTTCAGATCGCGGCTCTTGAAGCGGTCGCGCCTGCCGCTTCTTCCCGCCAGAATTACACCCAGATTCTCCTCGTCTGTGGGTATTACCGTTCCCATGAAGGATGCGTTTGTTCCCGACATATCTATATTGGCGGAATCGCTGGGATCGAGAAGCACTTCACCTCCGGACTGCATTGTTCTGCTGGCCAGGAAGTACCAGGTTACCTCATCAGCAAAGGATCCCTGCCCTATTTCGACAGTTTTTTCCAGAGAGGTTCCTGTCTGTTCGTCTTTCAGATAGATACGGAGAGAGTCAGCTCCGAAACTCTCTGAAGTCTTTGTTCCGAACCTTTCAAGAGAGGCTTTTCTGGAGGATTCAGTCATCTTGTTTGATACTGTAAGCTCATGGAGAATTTTCAGTTCGGTGTAAGTAATATCAGAGAAATTGGTTCTCTGCACGGTCTCAGCTCGCTGCACAGCTTCAATGATCTCATTGCTGGTGAACGGTTTTGTAATAAAATCGTAGGCGCCCTGTCTGATTGCTTCCTTTGCCAGGTCGACAGAAGCATGGCCTGTAAAAAGTATTACGAAAGTGTCAGGGTTCATGTCTTTTATCTCCGACATGAGTTCCAGACCATTTGTGTCCGGGAGGAGAATATCACAAAGAACTATAGGATAGGTTTTTGCAGACAGAAAATTGGAAACTTCTCTGCCGGATTTCGCTGCATCTGCAGAATAACCCTGATTCTTCAGTGTTTCAACAACAATTTCGCATATAACGGGGTCATCATCAATTACAAGTATCCTTGGATGGCTGCTGCTCACGGAGCTTCCTCCCTGCCTCCCCCTGAAATACCAAGTTTTTTCATCCTGGCAAGAAGAGTTGTTCTCTTCATGCCCAGTCTTTGCGCCGCAGCCGACCTGACCCCACCGGCAACGACCAACGCCTTCTGAATATAGTGCCGCTCCACGGCGTCAACAATTGTACCCAGATGAACTGCTCCGTTTTCTGAAGCAGGCGGAATTTCTGACACAGGAAATCCAGAAAACCAATCCGGCAGCGCTTCTGATGTGATTGCTCCGTTTCCAGCCAGAACCACAGCTCGTTCCATAACGTTTTCCAGTTCTCTCACATTTCCCGGCCAGGAGTATGTTACCAGTGCTCCTATGGCGCTGTCTTCCAGCTCGTTCTTCCCGAAAGGTCCTCTTAATCTGTTCAGGAAGTGCTCGGCGAGTGGAATAATGTCTTCCGGTCTTTCTCTTAAAGCAGGGATTCTGATTTCGAACACATTGAGACGATAATAGAGATCCCTCCTGAAAGCTTCGTTCTCAACCTCTCTCTTTATGTCGCTGTTCGTTGCCGAAACAAGTCTTGTGCTGATGGGAATCGGTTTTGTCGCTCCCACAGGAGTAACTTCACGTTCCTGAAGAGCTCTGAGCAGTTTTATCTGCATGGGCTGGCCCATATTACCGATCTCATCAAGGAAGAGAGTGCCTCCTTCAGCAGCCTGAAAATGGCCGATGGTGGTGGAATGCGCGCCGGTATATGATCCTTTCGTGTGACCGAACAGCTCGCTTTCCAGCAGCCCCTCGGGAATGCCTCCGGAGTTGACGGAGATGAAAGGTCCAGATGATCTTCTGCTCATTCGGTGAATAGCCCTGGCTACCATTTCTTTTCCGGTTCCACTCTCGCCGGTGAGAAGAACTGTGCTGTCGGTTATGCTTACTTTTTCAACGAGAGCCATTACATCCTGCATTATGGTACTGTTCAGAACAAGAGTTTTTCCCGCTGAATGCCGTCTCAATCGCTGTTTTTTGATCACAGATTCAACGGAATCAAGGATTTTGCGAACCGAGAATGGCTTCGGAAGATAGTCCATGGCGCCCAGATGCATTGCTTCTTTAATGCCTTCAATGGAAGCAAACCCGGTTATCACTATTGCTGCCATGTATGGATGCTTTTCCCTGGCGATTTTGATGATATCTATCCCTGATCCGTCAGGAAGCCTGATGTCTGTTATCAGAAGGTGATATGAGCCGGTACGGAGCTTCCCAAGCGCCTGTCTGCTGTTCGTAGCACTGTCGCAGAGAAAACCGTTCGACGCGAGCACTTCGGTAACGAAGCTCAGGGTCTCCGGTTCATCATCTACAATCAGAACTCTGTATCCCCTCCTTGAATCATCCATGCGTATAGTATTGACAGGGAATTTCCGGGTGTCAATATGCTGACGGGGGTTTAATGAGACATTGGCAATTTTTTGTCGCTGGCTTCGCGCTGATTGGCTGTTCGAGGGATCCTGCTCCTGAAGATAGCTATTATATATCGTATTATGATTATCAGCCGGACATATCCGATACTGTCAATACTAGTTTTCCCCATGACGGCTTAGTTATTCTTCCAGACAGTCAGACTGGAACTGCAGACAGTATTGTTCTGAACGATTCTCTGGGTTTGAGCCCGGACAGCATTTCTCTCGCGCAGGATTCACTTGATACTTCAGTTGATTCAGTCTCTATTCCGGATTCCATGGATGACTGGCTGTTTGCTGAAATTGAGATAAGGGGGTCTTTGTACCAGAGCCTGTCATCCATTCCTGGAGTAGATTCTGACATCCTGGGAGCTCACTGCGTGCGCTATCTTGTGTGGGAACTCGATCCATGGCACGGGCTTATTGCCGGAGATTCCGTTCGCATTCTCATTAACCCGGTAGCAACTCAGCGGGAGAATATGGTCATGGCGCTGGAGTATGTGCCCGTTGGAGGATCTTCCAACAACGCATTTTCCTGCTATGTGTTCACGAAATCTGGAGATAACTGGCCCTCTGTCTGGACACCGAACGGGTTGGAACTTGTCAGACTGCTGGATAGAATGCCCGTAAGAACTTTCGAAGAGATAACAAGCGTTTATGGAGAGCCCCGGGGCAGTCAATCCCATCAGGGTCTGGATTACAAAGCTCCCCAGGGAACTCCTGTGTATTCCGTTACCGGGGGTTCTGTTCTCAGAACGAACTGGAACTCGGCATATAACGGGAATTGCATAGAGATAGACTTCGCAGGGTACACGGAAATGTTCCTCCACCTGAGCTCAATCGAGGCCTGCGTTGTCCCCGGGGCATCGATTGAACCCGGAACTCAAGTCGGATCAGTAGGCACCACCGGCGCTTCCAGTGCACCTCACCTCCACTATCAGATAAACGGCTCAGACGGCTATTCCATCGATCCTTACCTCTATTTCAGCAGCCACAGAAGATCTCTGGGCGCCGACGATACGATCCGCTTCAACGAGTATGTGGAACAATGCAGAGTATTGATGGGAGGCTAGCATGACGCACTTTGCAGTTCTGACTCTGAACTGGAACGGCATGGAAGTACTCCCTGGTATGATCCAGTCTCTTGCTGCTCCTGTTGAAAAACTCGGTGGAGAACTGATAGTTTTCGATAATTGTTCACAGGATGGTTCAGACAAAGCAGCAGCTGAGACCTGGGGCGATAAGAAATGGTTTAAGCTCATCAGGTCGCAGGAAAACCTTGGTTTCGCCGCCGGGGCTAATCGCGCGGTGAAAGACATTGCAGCAGACATCATCGTCCTTGCAAACTCCGATACGGTTTTTTTTCCGGGAAGCCTTGAGATATTGCTTGATGCAGTAGAAAGGTATCCTCACGCTGGAATAATCGGGCCGCGTCTGCTCTGGCCCGACGGATCTCTTCAACGGTCCATCAGGGATTTCCCATTTCCCGGGAAACTGCTTTTGGAACACCTGCCGTTTTTAAGGAAACACTCGGCGATCAATCTGTCCCACGACAGGGAACAGACAGTAGACTGGCTGGTCGGGGCAGTAATGGTTTTTAGAAAAGAGGTCTTTGACAAAGCTCTGGGTTTTGACTCCAGCTTTTTCTTTTACCATGAAGAAACTGAACTGCAATTCAGGTTATCGAAAAGTGGGCATTCTTCAGTGTTCATTCCTTCAGCACAGGTTATTCATTTTGAAGGCGCATCTGCAAGACAAATGTTTGGTAGAGAAACCAGCCTGAAGTATATTCAGGCAAAGCTGAAGTTTCTAAGGAAACATGGTTACAAGGGCTCCATGCTTCTTTTCAGATTGTTCATGGGGTCGTTGCAGTTGTGCAGGGTTGTTTGCGGGTTTTTAAACCCCGGTTTGCGCCGGCGGGATTATCGATACACAGCACCGTATTGCCGCAAGGCTTTAAATGAGCTTTTCAGGCACTACAGACGGGATAAGTGATGACTGCTATTCTTGGTGTAAATTGTTTCAAGCACGATGCAGCTGCCGCTCTTCTGGTTGATGGTGTTCTTGTGGGCGCCTCCGAAGAAGAAAGATTCACAAGACGCAAGCATGATGCGGCATATCCTGAAAAAGCCATTGAATATCTTCTTGATCAGGCCGGGTTGAAACCTGTTGAAATTGATCATGTCGCATTCTACATGAAGCCTGAACAGGTGCGTAGAGAAACGTTCAAGGCCTTTCCTGGCTACATGCACAGAAAGGGTTCGATAAAGTTTTTTCTGGGGCAGCTCGGCGGTTCAGTTAAAATGGCCTCTATTCCAGCTATTATGGGAGAACACCTCGGAGAAACCTTTTCTCCGAAGTATCATTTTATCGACCACCACATCGCCCATGCGTGGTCTGCGTGGTTCGGGTCGGGATGCAGAGACGCTGCCGTTCTCACGATGGATGGAGCAGGGGAAAGGCATTCGAGCCTTGCCGGAGAGATTACCGGGGGAGTTCTGAAGGAATTCAGAAGAACTCGTCTGCCCTTTTCCCCCGGGCTTTTCTATTCTGCTGTTACTAAATTTCTAGGTTTTCAGCCCGATAACGACGAGTATAAAGTAATGGGTTTATCCAGCTATGGCGAACCCGAATTTCTGGATCTGTTCAGGAAGATCATATGGGCTGAAGACTGCAGCTTCGTCATGAACCCCCGCCTTCTGGATGTTTCAATGGGAGTTCATCATGCCGTTTTCTCTCCGGAAGTTCTGCGAAAAATCGGGAATCCAAGAAATTCCGGCGACGGAGATCCCGAAAAACGGCATGAAAACATCGCCGCCAGCGCCCAGAGAGCGATTGAGGAAGCCGGACTTGCAGTTGTAGAGCATCTTTGCGAGATAACCGAGTCCGACCTGCTGGTGATTGCTGGCGGAGTCGGGCTGAACTGTGTAATGAACGGGCTTTTTGAGCGTGAAAGCGGATTTGATGAGGTTCATCCATTCCCCGCACCTAACGATGCTGGCACATCAATCGGAGCAGCAGTTGCCGTGCACAGAAGGGTTTTCCCCGATACTGCTCTGCTCCAGCCTGAAACAATGTTCCTCGGACCCGGGTATTCTTACTCCCAAATCACAGCAGATTTGGACATGGCCAAACTCAGCCCTTCAAAACCGTTTGATCTGGCTAAAACTGTTGCTGAAATGATATCTGATGGAAAGGTAGTTGCTGTTTTTCAGGGAAGAATGGAATTCGGTCCCAGAGCACTTGGCAACAGATCCATCCTGGCTGACCCCAGAAGAGCTGACATGAAAGATATTGTAAACAGGATTGTAAAACACAGGGAAGGTTTCAGACCTTTTGCTCCCGCGTGCCTCCAGGAAAGCGCCAGCAGATTCTTCATCGGCTGTCAGGAATCACCCTACATGATAAAGACCTATCAGGTTGTCGAAGGCATGGCCAGCGTTATTCCCGCAATTACCCATGTCGACAATACAGCCAGAGTTCAAACGGTTACACGGGCAGAAAACCCTTTTTACTACGATGTGATAAGCAGTTTCGGCGAACTCACGGGCGTGCCGGTTGTTCTGAACACTTCTTTCAATATACGCGGCGAACCCATAGTAAATACACCTGTTGATGCCATAAGGTGCTATTATGGAACGGGAATCGATGCACTTGCCATGCCACCATATCTATTTGTGAAAGATCCAGTGAACAGGGAAGAAGGCTAGTTTGAGCACCATTCTGGGGCGGGGAACGGTTCTGTTTGTAGATCCGGAGAACGACAGAGCCTCCCGTCTTCGAGCATCCGCCTCTTCCCTCGGCTACAACTGCACAATCGAAAATTCTGCAAGATCCGCCCTTCGAAGGGTCAAATCAAGAGCTGTTAACGTTATAGTTGCCAGCGCAGATCTGTCAGATCTTCACATGAGCACTTTTCTTGTATCTCTCTCCAGGGCAAATATTGATTCAAGTGTGATTATTTATGGAAGAAACATCAGTGCTTCGGAAGCCATATCGTGGATGAGGACCAGTGTTGTTGATATTCTGCTGGATCCGTCCGATTCTGAGGCTCTCCGAAACGCTCTTCAGAACGCTTTCACAGTATCTTCCTCAAAACTGGCAACAAGATCAGACTCAACAAGGTTTAAAACTGCCGATAGTCATCACAGCGGACGCCTGCTCTATCGAAGCGCGGTTATGTCTGATCTTATGAAAAAAGCATCGAGGGTTGCACCAATAAAGGCAACTGTTCTTATTTCTGGAGAAAGCGGAACAGGAAAAGACGTTCTCGCTGAAGAAATACATCTGATGAGCAGGAGAAAAGGGAACTACATTGCCATCAATTGTGCTGCTATTCCCGAGACCCTCCTTGAGAGTGAACTCTTCGGCCACGAAAGAGGCGCCTTTACCGGTGCTGATGCACAGAGACAGGGCAAATTTGAAGCAGCCAATGGGGGAACACTGCTGCTTGACGAAATCGGAGACATGCCATTGTCAATTCAAGTCAAGCTGCTTCGAGTACTCGAAGAAGAAAAAGTTACCAGACTCGGCGGCAACAAACCGGTTCAGGTGGATGTAAGAGTCATTACCGCCACTAACCGCTCTCTGGCGGATATGGTTGCGACTGGAGCATTCAGAGAGGACCTGTACTACAGAATTAAAGTAATCGAGCTAGATGTTCCTCCTCTTCGATCCAGGAAGAGCGACATCCCTCTATTAGCCACTGCCCTGCTTGGACAGCTGGCGGAGAAGCACGGGCTTCCTGTTCCGGAGATTGATGAGGAAGTGATGCAGAGGTTGAAAATGTACCGCTGGCCGGGCAATGTCAGACAGCTTAAGAACACTGTTGAGAGCCTTCTGGTCACAGTGCAGAACAGGATTACCGTTGATGATCTTCCCCGGGAATTCGAGAGAGCGCGGGAAGATACCTGCAGCACTCTGGAGCTTTGCCTTCCCATGGCACTGTGTGATATAGAAGATGAAGTCATAAAGAGAATGCTTGAACTAACCGACGGAAACAGAACAAAAACAGCATCTCTTCTTGGCATCGGCCGAAGAACGCTTCAGAGAAAACTGGAATCATTCAACAAAGGTTAACATAGATTGAAGGGAGATGGTATGAAGGTTGTCACAGCTCAGACAATCGGGGCCAAACAGGTCATCATGGTAATAGTTGCTATTATTATGATAATATGGTTGCTAAACGGCGGCCCATTTTACATTGTAGGCCCCGAGGAACAGGGGGTGGTCCTCACTTTCGGCCGATTGACATCGGTGACTGAACCTGGCTTCCATTTCAAGTTCCCATGGCCGATACAAACGGTTCTCAAGGCTCCCGTGAACGTGGTACAGCGAATCGAAATCGGTTTTCGGTCTACTGAATCCGATAATTCACTTGAGTACACCGGCTTCAACGATCAGGATATGCTTCGTGAAGCGCAGATGCTTACGGGCGATGAAAACATCATAAACTGCTCGGTAATCGTTCAATACAGAATAGGTGATGTAACAGCCTTTCTCTTCAATGTTAGAGAACCTGAAGGCACTCTCAGAGATATCTCGGAAGCTTCCATAAGACAAGTTATCGGAGACAATGCAGTCGATGCGGTTCTTACTACAGGAAAACTGGAGATACAGACTCGTATAATGCTGCAGGTTCAAGAAATGGCAGACATCTATGGAATGGGTGTCGATATTGTTGCCGTTCAGCTGAAGGATGTTCAGCCGCCTGCTCAGGTTTCAGACGCGTTCAAAGATGTTGCGACTGCCAGGGAAGATATGCAGGCATACATCAACGATGCAGAGGGTTACAGGAATCAGGTTATACCAGAGGCAAGAGCTGATTCTGTTACAATAGTTAATGAAGCCATGGGCTATGCAACGGTAAGGATCAACCGGGCGATTGGCGAGGCTGAACGATTCTCGGCGATCGCCGCTGAGTACAATAAGAGCCCTCAAGTCACTTCTGCGAGGCTTCATCTCGAAATGCTCGAGAATGTACTGGGCGACGTTCAGGTAACAATTGTCGATGAGAACGCCGGTGCTCTGACTCACTACAATCTCGAAGGAGGTGCAAGATGACCACGCCTCCCAACCTTAAAGGGTGCCTTACGGTGATATTCATTCTTTTCGGGATACTGGTGATCTCCGGAGCTTTCTTTACAATAGACGAAACAGAGCAGGCGGTAATCCTGCAACTCGGCAAACCCGTCAGGGTCATCGTCGGAAACAGAACTGAACAGGAAATGTCTGAAATCGAAGCCTGGATGCAGGAGAATGCTCCGGGCGTAGCTTTGAGTTCCGGTGCAGGTCTTTACTTCAAAATACCCTTTCTTCAGCAGCTCCATGTTTTTGATGACAGAATACTGGAGTATGATGATGCGCCTTCCGATGTCGTCACCCGCGACAAGAAACATTTGCAGGTAGACTGCTATGCACGTTGGCGCATTCAAAACCCGCTGCTCTTCCTTCAGAGCGTACAGTCAGTTTCTGCTGCAGGATCCAGACTTGATGATGTGATTTATTCGGTTCTCAGGCAGGAGATTGGAAGAAGCGATCTGATCCAGATCGTTCGAAACACAAACAATCCCGTAGGTATCGGAGAATACATCAGGCTGGTGGACAATGTATCCTATACAGACACAACAGATGCAAGCATTGTCATGACTGACGGAGGGGAAGTCGTTGAGGTCATTCGTATGATCCGGGTTCCCCAGGGGCAGGGACGGGAAGCACTTCTTACCAGAGTTACAGAAGCAACGAGGGTAATGACAGAAGAGTACGGTATTCTTCTGGTGGATGTCAGAATCAAAAGGGCAGATCTTCCAGCGGCCAATCAGCAGGCGGTATTTACCAGAATGCAGGCCGAAAGGAACAGAATTTCAACAAGATACCGGGCAGAAGGACACCGCATGGCGCAGACAATCCTGGCTGAAACCGATCTTCGGGTTGACAGCATCAGCTCTCTTGCCGAGCGAAGCGCCCTCCGTATCCAGGGCACGGCAGACAGTACCGCTGCAGCTATTTATGCCTCAGCCTACGAATCATCACCCGAGTTCTACCGATTCATGCAGTCTCTGGAGACTCTGGACAGGATAATGGGCTCTGATGACGAAGTTGTTCTGAGCACAGGCGGCATTTTCCAGTACTTCTCGTCTACTCCCGGTTTGATGCGGTGAGAGAACTTTTTCTGACAGGCGCAACTGGCCGTCTGGGGAAAACTGTTCAAAGAGAATTCATAGGCACCTGGATCATACACCCCTGCTCGACAAGCAGGGGTGATGATCTGAGGAGGAAGGTGCCCGAAGCGATTTTAAGTGAGCATACAGATTTCGTTCTGAATTGTGCTGCACTATCATCAAGAAACGGATGTGTCAGCGATCCGCTCTCTGCCTTTCAGCTGAACTCCCTCTGGCCCGCGAAACTCGCTGATTTCTGCGCAGCTGCCGGCACAAGAATGGTGCACATATCTACTGATCTGGTATACGGGGGGGGAATACCGCCTTACACAGAGAAATCTCCTGCTGTTCCCCGCTCACTGTACGGCTGGACAAAATTGCTGGGAGATATTGCCGTACTCAGAAGAAACCCCTGCGCATGTGTGGTGCGTACTTCAGTGCTGGTGGGAGAAGCTGGAGCACCGACGACTACCTTTTCGGAAGACATTCTCTCCGGCAGGGCCACCCGGTTCCATGTTGACTCATTCAGAAATCACACCGACATTTCGCTTTTTGCTCAATACCTTTCCAGGTGCCTTTTTTCATCTCAATCTGGTCTCATTCTTGCTGCTGCTCCGTATTCCATGTCCAGGGCAGCCTATGCATACTCGCTAATCAAAAACGATATTGAACTCATCCCGACTCCGTCATCTATTCCGCGCGATTTATCTTTAAAACCATCCGAGGCCATTGGGCCATTTGACAAAATACCTCTTTAAGCGGTTACTGCAGTTGACACTATGACTGTAGCAGTAATCTGTGATGACAAATCTCATCAAAAGGAGCGTATAATGCCTTACGGAAGAAGACTCGACTGGCCTGGTGCAATGCATCACGTAATGTCAAGAGGAATTGACGGTCTTGCTATTATGCAAAGTGCATCTTCAAAAAAACGAATGATAGAACTTCTCGACCGGTATCTTCCCGAAGCAGGGGCGACAGTGCATGCATGGGCTTTGATGAACAATCATTTTCATCTGCTCATCGAAACCGGCGAGGTTCCGCTATGTGCGGTTATGCATCGGCTTTTAACAGCGTTTTCTGTTTGGCACAATATAAGATTAGAGAGAACCGGAAGAGTTTTCCAGGGAAGATACAGATCAATTCTCGTAAACTGTGAAGAATACTATTTCACCTTGGTTGCCTATATAAACTGCAATCCGTTGCGGGCTGGCTATGTTAATGATCTCGCTGAGCTTGGAAGTTATGAATTCTGTGGAGACGCATATATGAGCCATGGGCGCGAGAAATACAGATGGGAATACGATTACTGCACAGATGTCAGCTACACCGAAAACTACTATAAGATATTGAATGGAATAGCACAGAAAAACGTTAATAATGATACATATAATAAAATATTCACAGGAAACTATTTTCTTTCTTCCGCCGGGTTAATCAAATCCTCTGCACCGGCCCCATCGGAAAACTCTCAGACCTGGTCTTGTCGAAGCTTTGTTCTCGGGAAGCCCTCCTACATCAGAGATGTTATCTCAAATGAATTCGACAAGAGAATGCTGCCTGTAAGAGACAGAGGAAGACAGCATGAATTGGCAGAGGCTGCTCTTGAATCCGTTTGCAGGATATTCAACGTTTCTACAGATTGCCTTGCCGGCAGAAGCAGAAGAAATAAAATTGTTCGCGCCCGAACGCTCTATATTCAGTATTTAATTCTTTGCTGTGGCTTCAGCTTCTCTGATGCTGCTCGGCTGATGAAAAGGTCGAGGCAGGTTATTCGCTACATGTTCAATAAAAAACCTGAGCTTGATGTTTTCAACTTGATGCAGAACAACAAATAGAAGACGTTATTTGTCAAATGGCCCAACGACCCTGATTCTGGGTTTTCAAGTGCTGCCCGGTGTAAGAATGGTCACAATTGGCAACATCCCGGGGCGTTCCCTCAACGAGGATTTCCCCACCTCCGTCTCCTCCATCAGGTCCCAGATCAATCACCCAGTCTGAATTGGAAATAACATCAGGGTTGTGCTCTATCACCACAACAGTGTTGCCTGCAGAAACCAGTCTGTCAAGAACTTTCAGAAGTTTGCTTACATCGTGAGGGTGAAGACCCGTGGTGGGTTCATCCAGTATGTAGAGGGTATGACTGGTGGAAGGTCTGGATAGTTCTCTGGCAAGTTTTACCCGTTGAGACTCACCACCGGACAAGGTAGGAGCAGGTTGACCAAGCTGAATGTAGCCCAGTCCGACTTCATCCATTACCTTGAGAGTAGAATAAACAGATGGAATCCTCTCAAAAAGATCCATGGTGTTCTCGATAGTCATGTCAAGAATGTCTGAAATATTCCTGTCACGAAAACGAATCTTAAGCGTTTCTTTGTTGAATCTTTGCCCCTGGCAAGTTTCACATTCAATAAAGACATCAGGAAGAAAATGCATTTCGATGCGTTTTACTCCTGCGCCGCAGCAATCTTCACATCTACCCCCTTTGACGTTGAAGCTGAATCTGCCGGGTTTGTAGCCGCGAATTCTGGACTCAGGCAATTCAGCAAAGAGGTTTCTGATGCTGTCAAATACTTTTGTATAAGTAGCGGGATTGGATCTGGGAGTTCTGCCGATAGGGTCCTGAGAAATGTTGATGATTTTATCGATATGATTTAGACCCTCGATGGATTTATACGGGCCGGGAGTCATGGCGGAAGAACCGCCAATAAGCCGTGACACCGCCGGGAAAAGAGTCTGCCCCACAAGAGAGCTTTTTCCTGAACCTGAAACTCCTGTGACTGCAACCATTCTGCCAAGAGGTATGTGAAAATCAACAGACTTCAGATTGTGAAGGCTGGCTCCAAGAAGCGATAGAACAGGAGTTTTCTTTGTGCGGGGCTCGCCCAGCCTTACTATGGTTTTTCTTCCAGACAGATAGGCCCCAGTTATTGAATCAGGATTGTCCATTATTTCTTTTGGAGTTCCCTTGGCTATAATTTCCCCGCCGTGTGAACCTGCACCGGGTCCGAAATCAACAATGTAGTCGGCTCTCAGAAGGGTGTCTGTGTCATGCTCGACTACAATAACTGTATTTCCGATATCTCTGAGATGTTCAAGCGTTCTTACCAGTTTTGCGTTGTCTCTGGGATGAAGCCCTACAGTAGGCTCGTCAAGAACATACAGGATACCAGTAAGACCGCTTCCAATCTGGCTTGCAAGCCTGATTCTCTGAGCTTCCCCGCCGGAAAGAGAGGGAGCGGCTCTGTTCAGAGTCAGATAATGCAGACCCACATCAGTGAGAAAACCAAGTCGGCAGATTATTTCCTTCAGCAGCCTTTCTGCAATACTTTTCTGATAACTGGTCAGGCTAATGTTCTGAAAGAAATCAAGAGTTTCCCCTACCGTCATGTCAGAAATCTCCTGAATGCCGGTATTCCCGATAAGAACAGATCGGGCTTCGGATCTTATTCGTGTTCCGTCACATTCATCGCAAGTGCATTTTCGGAAGAATTTCTCATAGTAATGGCGCATTTCATCACTGCCGGTGGTGTGATAAAGTCGTTCAATCCTTTTTACTACACCCTCAAATGGACCGTTCCAATTGCCGGATGAGCTGCTTGTTTTCCAGTTGACCTCGAATTCCTTGTCGCCTGAACCGTGAAGAATGATTTCTTTCACTTCTTCAGGCAATCGAAGCCAGGGAGTATTCAAGTTGAAATTCATCTCTACGCTCATGTTTCTTAGAGAGGCTGCAACCCATCCTTGAGGAATACCCCATGGCACCACGGCACCGGCCTTTATCGACATAGCAGGTCTGGGGACGATCAGGTCGGGGTCGACTTTGAGTATGTATCCCAACCCTGAGCATCTTGGGCACATTCCGAGAGGATTGTTGAAGCTGAAAAGCTGCGGAGATAACTCGGGAAGGCTTATTCCGCAGTGAACGCAGGCATTGTGTTCACTCATGAGAGTTTTTTCGCCGGTATCGGCATTTACCACAGCAATAACTCCGTTACCCAGTTTCGCCGCAGTTTCAACAGAATCACTGAGCCGGCTTTCCATATGGGTCTTAATCACAAGTCTGTCAACAACTACTGAAACTGAGTTTCTCTTCTTTTTATCAAGAGCAGTCAGCTGATCAAGCTCGATGAGCTCATCGTTAAGAAGAATCCTTACAAACCCTTTTTCAAGAATATCGGAGAGAAGGTCTTCGTGAGAACCCTTCCGGTTGGTTAGAACAGGAGCAGTAATGTATATCCTTGTATCCTCAGGAAAACCGAGGATAGCTTCAGTCATCTGCTGGGAGGTTTGTGTGGTAACCTTTCTTCCGCAGGAAGGGCAATGGGGCTCGCCTGCTCTAGCGTAAAGTACTCTCAGATAGTCCGAAATCTCTGTTACCGTGCCAACTGTAGATCGTGGATTGTGGCTGACAGTCTTTTGCTCAATGGAAATAGCAGGGGAAAGACCGTCTATTGAATCGAAGTCAGGTTTCTCCATTTGTCCGAGAAATTGCCGGGCGTAGGAAGAAAGTGACTCTATGTACCTTCTCTGACCTTCCGCATAGAGGGTGTCGAAAGCAAAGGAGCTTTTTCCTGATCCGGAAACACCAGAGCAGACCACCAGAGAATCTTTTGGCAGTTCAACGGATACCCCCTTGAGATTATGCTCTCTGGCACCACGGACCGTGATCTTTTCGCTGGACATTTTTACTCCCGACTGTGATTGCAAACCCGTAATATACAATAGCGGCAAGCCCTCTGCAGGCATGCGTCACATTTGCACCATTGGCAGATCATGTGCGTAGAATCGAAACGAAGATGTATCACAACTTACAGCCGCACAACAAGAAAGAATGCAAACAGAGAATGGCATGGCATTTGCTTTACCTGATTGCAATGCAGGAGAATCCTGCTTTGTAATTAACAAGAAATATAGAATGAATATGGAAATAAATACTCAAATGAAGGAGGTACAGGAATGGGAAAAGTCATAGGAATTGACTTGGGCACAACCAACTCCTGCGTAGCTGTTATGGAAGGCGGCGAGCCTGTTGTTATCCCCAACGCCGAGGGAACAAGAACGACGCCATCCGTGGTGGCTTTCAATGAGAACGGAGAGAGACACACGGGAGTTGTAGCCCGCCGTCAGGCTGTAGCTAATCCCGGAAATACAATATTCTCGATCAAGCGCTTTATGGGAATGCATTTCTCGGAAGCAAAGGGAGAGATAAGCCGAGTTCCATTCAAAATTATTGAAGGGAAAAACAGCGACGCCTGGGTTGAGGTTTTCGGGAAGAAGTATTCTCCTCCCGAGATAAGCGCAATGATACTTCAGAAGATGAAACAGACTGCAGAAGATTATCTCGGGGAAAAGGTTACCCAGGCAGTCATCACCGTACCGGCATATTTCAACGACAGCCAGAGGCAGGCGACAAAGGATGCCGGCAGGATTGCAGGCCTTGAGGTTCTGAGAATTGTCAACGAACCAACAGCTGCCGCTCTGGCCTACGGCATGGATAAGCAGAAAGGAAATACTACCATTGCTGTATATGACCTCGGCGGTGGCACTTTCGATATCTCTGTACTTGAAATTGGAGACGGAGTCTTCGAAGTGAAGTCTACAAATGGAGATACTCATCTGGGCGGAGATGACTTCGACCAGGTGATTATTGACTGGATGGTGGACGAATACAAAAAGCAGCAGGGGATAGATCTTTCGAAAGACCAGATGGCGATTCAGAGGCTTAAGGAAGCGGCAGAAAAGGCAAAGTGCGAACTTTCCACCACGAAAAGCACCGACATCAGCCTTCCTTTCATTACAGCAGATGCAACAGGCCCCAAGCACATGAGTATGACTCTCAGCAGAGCCAGGTATGAGCAGTTGGCAGCAGCTCTTGTGGAGCGAACGGTTGAACCCTGTATCAAGGCTCTTAAGGATGCCAGAGTTACTGCTGCAGACATCAGTGAGGTTATCCTTGTGGGCGGCATGACCAGAATGCCTCTCGTGCAACAGAAGGTTACCGAGATATTCAAGCGAGAACCGCACAAGGGAGTCAATCCTGACGAGGTGGTGGCCGTCGGCGCAGCAATTCAGGCCGGCGTGCTCAGTGGAGACATCAAGGACGTTCTTCTTCTGGATGTAACACCTCTTACATTGGGTATAGAGACTCTTGGTGCTGTTTTTACCCCTATAATCGAACGTAATTCAACAATACCTACAAAGAAAAGCCAGATATTCAGCACTGCTGCAGATAATCAAACCAGTGTTGAGATACATGTTCTCCAGGGCGAAAGAAAAATGGCCTCCGATAACCGAACTCTCGGCCGTTTCACTCTTGAGGGAATTCCTCCTGCCCCAAGGGGTCTGCCTCAGATAGAGGTCGAGTTCGATATAGATGCAAACGGCATTGTGCATGTATCCGCAAAGGATAAAGCAACAAGCAAAGAGCAGAAGATTCGGATTGAGGCTTCCAGTGGTCTGTCCGACAAAGATATCGACAAGATGGTTAAGGATGCCGAAGCGCACGCCACCGAAGACGAGAAACGGCGGGCTGCTGTGGATACAAGAAACAAAGGCGAAAACCTTGCTTATCAGGTTGAAAAGCAGATAGCAGAGATGGGCGACAAACTCGATCAGGCAGACAAGGCTAAACTCGAAGAGGCTGTTTCGGAAACCAGAAAAGCACTCGAGGGAGAAGATGACAGCTTGATTGCCTCGCTGGTTGAGAAACTTGAAAAAATCTGGCATGAAGTTGGCGCCAGGTTCTATGAAAAGCATGCAGCCGATTCAGAGCAGGAACACGAATCCCATGACGACGAAACAGGCACCGAGAATGACACCACCGATGCCGATTTTGAAGTGGTGGACGACTGATGGCTGATCCTAGAAGAATGAAATCTTCATCTCAAAAGGTTCGACGGGGAGGAAAACCCCGTCGTGCCGTGCAGGAAGAAGGCATCTCCGCTGAGAATACAGCCAATGGCAGCGAGATTATCGAAGAAGCCCCTGCAGAGCAGAAGGAAGCCGCAGAAAAAGACAACCTGCTGGAAAAATACCAGAGACTTGCTGCAGAATTTGATAACTATAGAAAGCGTCAGGCTCGTGATTTCAACAGACTGATAGAGCAGGGCAGGAAAAAACTTGTGGAGGAACTACTTACCGTACTGGATAATTTTGACAGAGCCAGGCTTACCTGTCAGGGGGATCATTCCGACAGAGAGGTTGTCGATGGAATAATGCAGACATCCGATCAGCTCAGAACCATTCTGCGTAAAGAGGGTCTTGAGGAGATTCCCACTGATCCCGGGATTCCTTTCGATCCCCACATACACGAAGCCATGTCTGCTGAGAGCATCGAATCAGGAGATTGTGATGTAGTTCTGGAAGTGTATCAGAAAGGCTACCGTTTCGGTCAGGATCTTATAAGACCTGCAAGAGTCAAAGTGGGCAAAGTTTCAACCGTAGATGGAGGTTAATTCCAGTTGGCAAAGGATCTTTACCAGATACTCGGAGTAGACCCGGGCTCCTCTTCTGATAGCTTGCGCAAGGCATACAGGGATCTTGCCAAGAAGAACCACCCCGATGCCAACCCGAATGATCCGGCTGCTGAAGAGCGGTTCAAAGCTATTTCCGACGCATACGATATTCTGGGAAACCCGGAGAAGCGGGAACAGTACGACCTGATGCGGAGCAGGGGGCAAGACCCTTTCGGTGGAACAGAAGGCGCTGAAGGCTTTGGAGACTTGAGTGAGATTCTGAGATCCATGTTCGGAGGTTCCGGGAGTTCTTACGGCGGAGGTCAACCTTCCTCTTCAAGAACATCCCAGGTGGAAATAGAAATACCATTTGTTACTGCTGCAAAGGGAGGAACTATCCACCGGGTTCTGCGTCTTCCCGTCGGCTGTCACGAATGCGGAGGTGCCGGAGGTTCAGGAAGAGAAACCTGTGCCAGTTGCAGAGGCAGTGGCCGTGTATCAAGCGGGCAGGGTTTTTTTTCCACGATGCATCCCTGTGCCAACTGCGGTGGACGAGGATACACTCTCAGGAAGAAATGTGACACCTGCGGTGGATCCGGTGAAATACAAAGCAGCGAGAAAGTATCGCTTGGAATACCTTCCGGAGCCAGCGATGGAACCACGCTTAGAACCAGTGTGGGTGGAAACACTGTTCTTGTAAGGCTTCGGGTAAAGCAGGACAGGTTTTTTACAAGACAGGGCAGGGATCTGATCTGCAGTGTTACAGTTGCAGTATCGCAGGCGGTGCTTGGAGCTTCTCTTATGGTCAGAACCCTTGATGGGCGAGTGAAACTGAAGATTCCATCAGGCACCCAGCCCGGGGCTGTTTTCAGATTACGTGGAAAAGGAGTTACACACAACGGAGTTACTGGTGACCAGCTTGTAACAGTTGTGGTAAAGCTTCCTAAGGATCTCACAGATGAACAGAAAACTCTATGGGAAAAAATCAAGGAAACCGGTATTTAACAGATAGGAGAAAGTTTGAACTACTCATACCTTATACTTGTGGCAGTCGGTCTATTTCTGGCAATCACCGGTTTTGTACGAAACGGTAAAAGCAGAGGGAAAAGCTTTGTGGCTGGTCTGCTATTCCTTTTTGGAATCCTGAGCCTGACTCTTGGTATTCTTCTTACAAACGTCCCCGGCTTCTTTTCCGGTTAAGAGGGCGCTCCGGCTTAGTTTACAAAACCCAGTCTTTTCAGTTTAGTGTGGAATGAATCAAGCAGACTGTCGTTGGGGTGTCTCTTTACAGCTTCGGCAATCATCTGGCCTGCTTCCTCGAATCTGTCTTCCTTCACCGCTGCTCTGATTCTGTCTGCCCAGAGAAGAGCACCCTGATCAGTTGAAACGTGTACAGCTGCTTCAACGGGTTCCTTCTCCTGTAGTTTTTCGGGAACATTCGTCACCTCGGGAGAATGTGTTGCAGCCTCGATTCTGCTGAGCAGCTCATCCAGACCCTTTGTTTCAGGCATTATGTCAAATGCTTTTCTGGATGCTGCCACAGCCTTTTGAACATCGCCGCTTGACAGTTTTTCAAGACCGATCTTCACGAAGTTTGCTGCTTTTATATCAAGTGTGAGTTGTTCCATTCTCTCAAAAACCTCTGGCTCATCGGGAAAGAGCTGTGCAGCCTTTTTTAGATAAGCAATCGCCTTGGAATCGTTTCCGGATGCCATGGCTTCATCGGAGAGTTTGAATGCTTTTTCCAGCTTTGAATCCATGTTTGCAGTGCTATTCCTTTCAAATGCAGACGGCTGAACATCAATTTCCGGTAATCCATCATCTTCGTTGTCTTCGTTGGTTTCGTTGTTCAGAGAACGCTCTATCGAGAGTAATACTTCAGTTATTATCATTTCTCCGGGGTCGACAGACAATGCCTTTTTTACCGCATCCAGAGCCTTTTCACGGTCTCCTTCTGCCGCCAATTTCTGTGCCAGAAGCAGATGAGCAGTTACCCGGTCTTTCATCGTTGTGCTTAACCCCCCGCGGGAAACCTGAAAACTGAACACAGACACCTCCGGCCTGCAGGAAGACATAGTGCCAATACGCTATTTCCCCCCGTAACACTAGACCGGCACGATTCAATATAATTCCTTACAGTTAGTGGAGTAACCCCTCACGGACAAATTGGAAAGAGACGCAATGTCATTAGTAAATTTCTTTCGGAATCTGAAACCGGCTCCCAGAATGGAAGCAGTGCCGCGTAAGAGAGTGGAATTTGTAGATCTGACCCTAAGAGATGGCCAGCAGTCACTTCTCGCCACCAGGATGTCTACTGACCAGGTTCAGAGACTTCTTCCGCTTGTGCTTGATACAGGTATTCAGCTTCTTGAAGTATGGGGCGGTGCCACTCTTGACAGCGCCATGAGGTATTTGAACGAAAACCCCTTTACGCGACTGCAAAAAATGAGTGAAACGGCAAAACCCTACAAGGCCGGGTTAAGAGCCCTTTCCAGAGGCCAGAACCTTTTCGGATATGATCCGTACCCCGACGACATTGTTAGAGATTTCAACAGAGAAGCGGTGAATGCCGGGGTTACTGTAATGAGAATTTTCGATGCATTGAATTATACACCTAACTTCAAAGCCGCCCTGGATGGGGTTAATGAAGCTGGGGGCACCTTTGATGCAGCCGTCTGCTTCACTACCGGTACTCCCTATAACGTTGACCATTTCGTGCAGAAGTGTCTTGAGCTTGAAAGAATGGGCGCCCACATGGTGAGCGACAAGGACATGGCCGGGCTGAAAACTCCAGTTGAAGCCTGGGAGTACTACAGAGCCTTAAAGAAAGCGCTGAAGGTGCCTGTCGTGTCTCACACTCACTGCACACCTGGTTACGGTCATATCTCAGCTGTGATTGCTCTTCTCAGCGGTGTAGACATGATAGATACAGCCTTTCTCCCGCTGGCAGGCGGTTCGTCTCACCCATCCATCGAGATTATGTCTCTTTTTGCTGAAGTTCTTGGGATTGAAACCGGGCTTGACCTCTCCGACAAAGTTCTTAAGCCTGTTCATTCTGAAATGCGCAAGGTGATCGACGAGATCCAGCAAGAGTTCAAAATAAAAATACACAGGTCTGTCTGGCCAGGCAGAGAAATTCTTCTGCCCATGGTGAACGATATTCTGCATTATCTGGCAAAGGGCAAAATAGAGAAAGCGCTGCAGATAACCCATGCAATGGAGCTTGCCTGCGGCTTCCCTGAACCGAACATAGCGGTTCTTAATGCACAGATTCCCGGCGGGATGTACAGTAACTTCGTGAATCAGCTGTCTCGCGACAACAAATCCGAATATCTGGGAAGAGCTCTTGAAGCTGTCCAGGAGGTCAGGCAGAAGGCCGGCTGGTGCCCTCTGGTTACACCTACATCGCAGATAGTGGGAGTTAAAGCGTATTTCACTGCCATGGGCAAGTCCGCCAACCCTGTTCAATATTTTAATCTTATAGCCGGGTATTACGGCAAAACGCCATTTCCTGTTGATCCTGACTACAGACAGGAAGTTTGCGGTTTCAGAGATGAAAGAGAATACGATTCTTCAGGGTTTAAAAGAGAGATTCCAATTGCTTCGGAAACCGAACTGCCCCTTGCTGAAACGGTGCAGGAAAAACTGCTTTACTACCTTTTCCCAGACAGCTCCGGCAAGAGCTATCTCGAGGGCTTGAGGCAGGCGCAGTGGAGCCCTGTTGCAGAGGCCAGACAGGCAGAAGAAGAAAGAGAGCAGGCAGGAATAAGAGACAAACTTGTAACTAACGCTCTCATGAACAGGTACGCCGACGACATGGATTCCCTTTCAGAAAAGCTGTCAGGAGTTGTTGCGAACGGAGACTCTTTCAGCGAAAAAGTGCATGAACAGGCCGAGGATAGTCCTGGAGGACCATCGGCTACTGTTTGATGTAATGTTACAGATCTGAGCCCGGAACCCTTTGACGGGTTCCGGGTTTAATGTATATTATGAGCCTGCGTGGATTGATTTGAGGTTTATTGCAACCACGGTAAAAAAAGTGCTAAAAAGCCGTCAGCCAAGACCTCGGGCCGTCGGACGACGGCCTTTTTCTGTACTACTGCAAAGAGGAATGGAGACTATCATGAGAAAACTGTTCACCAGTGAATCTGTATCAGAAGGGCATCCCGACAAGGTTTGTGACCAGATATCTGATGCTGTTCTCGATGCACATCTTGCCCTTGACCCGTACGCGCATGTTGCCTGCGAAACCCTGGTAACCACAAATTTCTGCCTTCTTGCCGGCGAAGTGAAAGCTCAGGGTACCGTTGATTATGAAGAGCTTGCCAGGAATACTATCCGTGATATCGGTTACACTCTGCCGGAGATCGGATTTCATTTTGACAGCAACGAGTACCAGATAAGACTTCACGCTCAGTCTTCGGATATCGACAGTGGAGTTATTTCCAACGAAGGCGCCGGTGACCAGGGAATGATGTTCGGATATGCATGTAATGAGACAAGGGCACTAATGCCTTACCCTGTGCACCTTTCCCACAGGCTTCTTGAGCGTCTCAGTCAGGCAAGGAAGAATGGAGAGATAAACTGGGCCAGACCTGATGCCAAGAGTCAGGTTACAGTTGAGTACGCAAAGGGTGAACCTGTTGCGATATCCGAAATACTCATGTCGGTGCATCACGCAAAGGATGCAGGGAATGATGAGATGCGGCTGGAAATTCTAGAGAAGGTTATCAACCCGGTACTGGAAACATTTGTTCCTTACCTGGAATGGAGCGGTCATTTTCTTTACAACCCTTCAGGAAGGTTTGTGATTGGCGGACCTGACGGCGACACCGGGCTTACTGGAAGAAAAATTATCGTAGATACCTACGGAGGAATGGGGCGCCATGGTGGAGGAGCTTTCAGCGGAAAAGACAGCACAAAGGTAGACCGCAGCGCCGCCTACATGGCAAGATATATCGCCAAAAACATCGTTGCATCCGGTGCAGCTGACAAATGCGAGATACAGCTTGCATATGCTATCGGCCGAGCAGAACCAGTCAGCGTAAGGGTTGATACCTTCGGCACTGCCCGGGTCGGGAATGTTGCTGAAATCGAAAACGCTGTAAAAGACATATTCCCGCTGAAACCTTACGAGATTATTACTGCTCTGGGTCTTAGAAAGCCAATTTTCAAAAGAACGGCCTCTTTTGGCCACTTTGGTAGAATTCCCGGGGAAGACGGCAGCTTCAGTTGGGAAAAGACCGACAAGGCTGAAGAACTGGCGTCAAGGTTGCTTAAATAGGAGCTTTTAATGGGGCATTTCGCCTTTGTCTTCGTATGTATGGCTTTACTTGGTGACACAAGTTCAGAAGGTGTTGATGCCAGACTCGAACAAACAAGAGCATATCTTGAGGAACTCGAGGCACGACAGGCTTCAAGCGAAGAAATCCTTGCGGGCATTCACGAACACCTCGGAGCCGCCAGAGAGTACTATAACGAACTGGCGGTTCGTGAGGCCCGGATAACAATGGACATTCATCTTATCGATCAGCGCTGGTTTCTGACTGATTCAGCCAGAGCAGAATTGGAAGCAAGTGTTGAAGAATACATCCTTTTTCTTTATTCTCATCGCAGACTGGTGGGATCATCGGTTCTTTTTGCACCGGGTGGAATAACCACCTATCTCCGAAGGATGTCCTTTATGGATCATCTCGCAGGAAGCGCTGTGGAACGGATGCAGCGCCTGGAACAGTCTGGTGATTCACTATCAGGCTATCGTGATTCTCTTGAAACACTCGTTGAAAGTGTGCGGGTGCTTAGAATACAGATGGATGATATTCAGGAGCGAATCGCGAGAGAAGAGGAAAGGCAAGTAGTTTTACGCAGGAACCTTGAGAGCCAGATAGCTGCAGCGCGGGATTCCGCAATGGCCATGGAACAAAGGAGACAGCAGCTTTCAGCATTTGTTACCACCCTCCAGACAGGAACCTCAACTTCGGTTCTTCCTGTTGTTACTGGCGTATCTGCTTCAGCTTATCTTGCAGTGAACAGAGGAACTGTTATCTGGCCTGTTACCGGCTCAGTCATCAGAGAATTCGGTGTAGACAGTGACCCTGTATACGGTACGGAAACAATCAGTGACGGAATATCGATTGCAGTAACCGGCAGTTCAGCCAGAGTATCCGCAATAGGACCGGGTGTTGTTCTGTATGCAAGGGAGTTTCTGAATATGGGTAGAATGGTTGTTCTGGATCACCTTGACGGCTATTACAGCGTTTACGCTCATATGGGCAACCTTGACGTATCCAGAGGGGAAACTGTTGATGCAGGCTCATCTCTGGGTCTCACCGGCCCGCTCCCCGGAGGACGGTCAGGTTGTTACCTAGAGATACGCCGTGCAGGCGAGCCGGTAAACCCCATCGAGTATCTGGAGCGGAGATGAACCCTTTTTCAACATTGAAGGGCCAGACACAGGCAAAGCTGCTTCTTTCATCTGCTGTCAGCCAGGGAAGACTTGCTCATGCCTACATTGTTTCAGGTCCTGCCGGAAGCGGAAGACTGACCGCAGCTCTAGACCTTGCAAAAGTATGGATATGCCCGGTTGAGGAAAGAGGCTTCTGCGGACTATGCAGACACTGCAGGCAAATCGACAGCCTGATTCATCCCGATGTTCGGATCACTATACCCAGACTGAAAACCACCACTGAAGATGAGATTGCAGAGATATTCAGAACAAGAGCCGAAGACGGCATTACACCACTTCGCCTTCAGGGGAACACCTATGTGTCAATCGACCAGATCCGGGAGCTTGGACACAGGCTTTCAAGAAAGTCATTTGAGGGCTATGGCTATGTGGAAATAATAATTGATGCTCATCTTCTTAGAAGAGAAGCAGCAAATGCCATGCTGAAAACTCTTGAGGAACCCCCGGCAGGAACTCTTATTCTGCTGATTACCTCAAGACTCTCCGGCATGTTGCCAACTGTAAGGTCGCGGGCCCATACCATCAGGTTCGGGAGGCTTACAAACAAAATGGTTGAGGAAGTACTGACAGAGCGTACAGGTGTTTCTGCTGAAACAGCAGCCAAACTGGCTCTGCATGCAGACGGCTGTCCCGGTCAGGCTCTTCTTCTTGGAAGAGAAAAGCTTGATGATCAGAAGGAAGTAGAACGAGTTTTCCTGATGATCTTCGATGACAGCCTTGGGTATATGGAGCTTGCAGCAGAAGCGGATGGAATTGCCAGGATACTTGGAAGAGACGGGCTCATAACACTCTGCAGAGACATGTCTGCTCTTGTGCACGACTACAGGCGGGGGCTGTCCGGAGCCTCGCCTCTCACCAGACAGAAGCTTCCGGGCATCAGCAGCGCAGATGATTGTATGTTACACAATATGAGCCGGCTATTCATCTGTTGCGAGGAAAGACTGAGAGCAAATGTTTCGCCGGCAATGGCCTTCTCTGCCGCTGTTGCGGGTTCCAGAGAGAACAGAGCTTACAAATGAAAGGCATGGATACTCACTTATGGAGAACCAGCCCTTAGAAATACTGCAGCTTTCGTTCAAATCGAGAAGACTTGCACTGTTTGCAAACAGAACTAATAAACCTGTTGACATGGGTGTAATGGCAGTTGTTTCCGTTGATAGAGGCGAAGATATGGGAAAGGTTGTATCCAAACTGCCTCCCAGTGAGAGTAATATCGAGCTGACGGAAGGCGATTATCTACGACTGCCTCTGGCGCAGGATATCGAGGATTTCAAGGCTAACGTCGAATTTGAAGAAAAAGTACTGGATCATTGCAAAAAAAGAGTGAAGGTTCGTAATCTTGAAATGAGACTGACAGACTGCGAGGCGCAGTTGGACAGGAACAGAATACGAATCTTTTTCACTGCTGATCAGAGAACCGATTTTCGGGGTCTGGTGCGGGACATGGCATCCGCATTCAGAGCGAGGATCGAAATGCGTCAGATCGGTGTTCGCGATGATGCGAAGTATAAAGATGGCGTGGGCATCTGCGGCAGACAGCTCTGCTGCGCGGGTTTTCTGAACGAGTTTAAATCTGTGACACTTAAATCGGTGAGAGATCAGCATCTGTCTCCAAATCCCAGCAAGGTGTCCGGTGCATGCAGTCGCCTTATGTGCTGCCTTGAGTATGAAACAGAATTTTACCTTCGCGCCTCCAAAACTTGCCCCCGAGAGGGGCTCAAGTTGAAAGTAAATGGCGCTCCTGCTTGTGTTAAGCAATGTGACATCTTCAGGGAAACAGTAACTTTGACATGGGAAGATACAGGCTCGGAGGAAATGATGGAACTCGAGGATTTCCACAGAAGACGAACCATGACTGCACCCATGCCAGATGTTGAACCCCTTGTTCCGCCTCCTGAAGAAGCTCAGATCTGCGAACCACCCGATTCTGAAAAGAAGGAAGCAGACCATGAAACCGACGATAAAGCGGAAAAGAACAAAACCCGAAGCAGGTTCAGAAAAAGAAAGATCAGAAAAGAAGAAAGGAAGAACTGATGCCCCGATACATGGTCACTAGTGCGCTTCCATACGCCAACGGACCGCTTCATCTTGGTCATCTGGCTGGAGCATATCTGCCGGCCGATATCTATGTGAGATATATGCGTATGCAGGGACATGACATTCTATTCTGCTCGGGAACTGACGAACATGGTGTTCCCATTACAATTACCGCAGAAAAAATGGGGCTTACTCCAATAGAGGTCGTTGACAGGTTTCACTCTGTTATTGAAAGCGACTTCAAAAGGTTTGGAATAAGCTTCGACAATTTTTCAAGAACAACAAAACCCAACCACATCGAATTTGCTCAGAGCGTTTTTCTTGAATTGTTGAACAAGGGCCATATTGTCCCCAGAGATATGAAGCAGTTGTACTGTGGAAAGTGCAATCGCTACCTTCCCGATCGCTATATCAATGGAACCTGCCCGAAGTGCGGTTCTGCAGAAGCTCGCGGAGATCAGTGTGAAAAGTGCGGAACCTGGACAGAACCTTTCGAGCTGATTGATCCTGAGTGTGGACTATGCGGCACAAAGCCGGAAGCAAGAGATACCAGGCACTGGTTCCTTCTTCTGGATCATTTTCAGCAGTGGCTTGAGAACTGGCTTGAAGGCCAAACCGGCTGGAAAAGCAATGTTTTGAAGTATTGCCGGGGCTGGCTGTCAGACGGGCTCAGGGAAAGGGCTATCACCAGAGACATATCGTGGGGGGTTCCAGTTCCCCTTGCGGGGGCAGAAGGAAAAGTTCTGTACGTTTGGTTCGAAGCCGTTCTCGGCTACATAAGCAGCACTAAGGAATGCCTTGAGAACATGGGAAAAGGCAGTAATGAGTGGGAAGAATACTGGCGTAACCCAGAGACAAGGCTCATCCATTTCATAGGCAAAGACAACATTGTTTTCCACTGCATTATAGAACCGTCAATTCTCCATGGAATGGGAAATTACACCCTGCCGTGGAATGTACCGGCAAACGAGTTCCTTAACATCTCCGGCGAGAAATTCTCCACAAGCAGGGGAACCGGCATCGGAATGGGTGACTATCTTGATTGCTTCGATCCCGATCCAATGCGATATGCACTGGCAGTGAACGCCCCTGAAACGAGAGACACCGATTTCTCGTGGACCGAGTACCAGTCTCGGAATAACGAGCTTGCAGATGTTCTGGGGAATTTTATCAATAGAACTCTTAAATTTGCTCAAGGCAAGTATAACAGCAGGGTTCCAGATGCGGTGCCTGACCCCGCCCTGCTTGCGCGTGCTGCCGGAACAGCTGAAGAAATTGCGGTGCTTCTGGAATCCTTCAGTTTCAAGAAGGCTGTTGCAACAGCAATGGAACTGGCCAGAGAAGGCAACAGGTACTTTGATGCAGCAGAGCCCTGGAAAGCATTCAAAGCCGATCCTGCGAGCTGCTCTTCTACCATATCAGCCTGCTTAAACCTATGTGCTTCTCTCTCTGTCATTTTTGAACCATTCATTCCTTTCTCAACGGAAAAGCTGCGCGGAATGCTGGGTCTTGGTAAATTGAAATGGGCTGACGCAGGTTCTGTTCTTCTTGAACCGGGTCACCATCTGAACAGTAGTGAAATACTTTTTCGTAAGCTCGAGGACGGCTTCGAAAGCATTATCATGAAACCTGAAAAGGCTGAAGTTCCTGATAACCCGGAGGCTTATGTAGATTTTGAAGATTTCATGAAAATTCAGTTCAAGGTTGGCAGAATTGCAAGCGTTGACAGCATCAGGAAGTCTGATAATCTGTATCGGCTGGAAGTCGATACCGGAGACACCTTAAGAACAGTGGTAGCCGGTATGAAGAAGCACTACATCGAAGAAGAACTGGTTGGTCGGCTTGTCGCTGTAGTCTGCAATCTCAGGCCGGCAAAACTGTGCGGAGTAGTGAGCCAGGGAATGCTGATGGCAAGCGACGGGGACGCTGGAGTGTTTCTTCTGGAACCGGGTTCACAGGCAAAACCCGGAGACATCATCCGCTGACTGGTACAGTGAAAAAGCTTTTAGTATCTCTTCACGATGTAAACCCGGTGATGTATGACCGGTCCCGTAGGATCGCTGACATGATTCTTGAGCGAACCGGAACAGATTTCACTATGCTTGTTGTTCCTGATTTTCATTCCAGCGGAAGGATAGACCGGTTTCCAGAGTTCTGTTCCTGGCTCAGGGAACTCAGGGCAGCTGGAGTGGAGATTGCTCAGCATGGGCTGCATCATCTTGACAGCTCCCACGTGTTTTCTGCGAAAGGCAGCCTGTTTACCAGAGGCGAAGGCGAATTTGTTTCACTGTCACTGCAGCAGGCTCTCCCCAAAATCGCTCATGGTTTCGATCTGTTGTCAGGTGTTCTAGGTGAGCCTCCCTCGGGGTTTACTGCTCCTGCCTGGCTGTACAGCAGGGGAACCCGTGAAGCGCTTGCGGGTCTCTCTTTTCAGTGGATTGAATACAGGAACTGTATTCAGTATTCCGACGGGTTCAGGTGCACAGCCCCGGCAGTTGTGTTTGCTTCCAGAACTCCATGGAAGAGGCTGTGCAGTTCACTGTGGTCTTATCTTGGTCCTGCTGTTTTCGCAGGTATGGATGTTTTAAGACTTGCTCTTCATGTAAGGGATCTGCCTCTTCTGGAGAAGGCCGTTATCAGATCGCTGGATAAATCTTCCAGAGGCAGAGCTTTCCTTAAGGTGAAGGAACTGAACTCAGATGGCAGACAGGCACACTGATTTATAAGTATATTTATAACTTCCATAGAGTTAGCTCTGGCAAGGGAATTGCATGCCCTTATGGAAAACAAAAGGGAAGGGTGGCATAAATGCTGTTTCAAATGATGTACGACATGAATCCGGGCGTTGTTATAATTCTGGCTGCTTTTGTTCTGGGAATGATTGCCAGATCAAGGGTGAATTCCACATTTAACCACTACAGCACAATTCGCAACGGACTTGGCTTAACAGGGGCCGGAATGGCTAAAAGCATTCTCGAGAATTATGGTCTTGCCAACATTAGAATTGAGCGCGTACAGGGCAGATTGACCGATCACTATGACCCCCGCTCCGGAACACTGAGGCTTTCCACCGGTGTTTACGACAGCGACTCGGTGGCCGCCATCGGAGTTGCTGCCCATGAGGCAGGACATGCCGTGCAACACGCCATGGGGTACTCTCCGCTGAAGATCAGAACTGCTCTGGTTCCCCTTGCGAATCTTGGCAGCCAGATGCTCTTTCCCCTGCTTCTCGGTGGTTTTTTCTTCAGAATGACCAATCTCATTACCGTTGGAATAATCCTTTACGCTGCAGCCCTTCTTTTTCAGATTGTTACTTTGCCTGTTGAATTCAACGCAAGCGCCAGAGCAGTAACCTGGCTTGAAAAAGAGAGGGCGTTTCCCCCCTCCGATGTTACCGGGGTAAAAAAGGTTCTGACAGCTGCAGCCCTTACCTATGTTGCAAGTGCTCTTGCAGCTATCGGACAAATGCTCTGGCTGCTTTTCGCAGGGAGGAGAAGATAACATGCTGCTTGAGATGCCTCTTGTTCTGGTCATGGTATTCTTCAGCGTGGTCTGTCACGAAATTGCCCATGGCTATACTGCATACAGGCTTGGCGATCCAACAGCCTGGGGAATGGGCCGGCTTTCATTCAATCCTCTGGTCCATATAGACCTGTTCGGAACAATAATTCTTCCTGCTCTGCTCTGGCTATCCGGGAGCAGATTTCTGTTCGCATGGGCAAAACCGGTACCAGTTGATCCCAGATACTTCAAAGATCCCCGGAAGGGAATGATGCTTGTTGCTCTTTCAGGCCCTGCTACGAATCTTGCTATTGCTATTTCCTTAAGCATTGTTCTTCATCTGGCAGGAGGATTCCTGCCCGGTTTTCTCTGTACAGCAATGGCATGGGCTGCCCTGATAAACGCAGTGCTCATGGTTTTCAATCTTCTTCCGATTCCCCCCCTTGACGGCAGCAGAATAGTAGCCCGTTTTCTTAAGGGAAGGGTACTCTGGCAATACATGAAACTCGAAAGATATGGGATGTTCATTGTTTTCGGGCTTCTTTTTCTTGGTGTTATTTCCAGTATACTGAATCCAGTTATGATCTGGGCCGTTAAGCTTCTCGATATCTATTCTTACATCAGTTAGGAGTCAGAATGACTGTTCTTTTTCTACTGCTTATTGCGGGCATTTATGATGAAACGCCTATTACAAGGAACCTTGATTCAAACTTTCAGCCGGGCACTTATGCCGAATACAGGGCATCTCAACCAGAGTTTACGGAACTCAGGGTAACGGCTGTCTCCGGTGACTCCAGAGGTACAGAGCTTCTTGTCATTATGGAAGAGAACATGTCTGACAGCCTTGATGCCGGTATTGTCGATCAGTGGCTTTCTGATATTGCCGGAGAAGGCAATTCCGTAGCTGCAGTGGAGATTACCTATGCCGACCCCGTTGAGATAAGAACATGGCTTCAGGGACTTTATGCCGAAGGTCTCAAGGGTGTTGTTTTTGTTGGAGATATCCCCGCTCCATGGTCATGCACGGTAGATGCATCTAAAGCCGATGAAACCTTTCCAAGCGACTATTTCTATATGGATCTTGATGGAGTTTGGGAAGACAGCTGGATAGGTTATCCAACCTCAGGGGTTCCGGGTCAGGACAGCATCTACGACGGCTGGAGCGGAGATCTATTCCCCGAGATTTACGCATCACGCATTCTTACAAGTGTCATTCTGCTGGGAAATGAATACGACCTGATCGAGAGTTACCTCACACGCCTTCATGAGTGGAGACAAACCGGAGACCCTGAACCTCACGCTCTCTGCTATGTTGACGATGACTGGAGCAGCTTCGGCGGCACCTATAGAAGCGCGATGCTGAACCTCTATGATGATGTTGAACTCGTGAATGAGGTGAGTGCCACCAATGGAACGGACTACAGGCAGAACAGGCTTCAGGCCGGTTACACCTGGATAAGCCCTTTCGTCCACTCAGGTGCCACCATGCACCAGTGGAGCCCCGGCCCCAGTACAACAAGCGGACACATCTGGACAGATCAGCCTCCTTCCAGATTTTATAACCTTTTTGCCTGCGCAAATTGCCGGTTTACAACCAACTGGTGCATGGGATGCGCCTATGTGTTCGGCACAGACAGCGGCCTTGCTGCTGTTGGAAGCACGAAAAGTGGTGCAATGCTTCAGTTTGTTCCCTTTTATGCAGCTCTTGGAGATGGTTCCAGCTTTGGAGAAGCATATTCTGCCTGGTGGAGCTACATTATCAGCGGAGGGTTTACACCTTCTGAGCAATACTGGCATCTGGGAATGATAATTCTTGGTGATCCTACCATAATGCCCGCCATGCACATGCTTGGTATCGGCGGTGATGAGCCGGCATCTGTTCCGGTAGTTTACTTCAGCGCAAACCCAGCAAGCGGGGCAGTTACGGTTTATGCCCAGGGTGAATTTACCATTCATGACATGACCGGCCGTGTGGTTGCCCGCGGGCAGAACAGCCAGTCTTTTTCCGGTCTGGAAACAGGTATCTACCTTGTAAGCACCGAAGGATTATCCGTTTCGGAAAAACTCTGTGTTATAAGATAGCTGCTGATTGGGGGATGCAGTTTGCATCCCCCTCTATAAATCTATCCATGCTTCCGGATCGTTCGGCAGATCTCCGAGCACGCTTTGATTGATTTCAAGGCTGTAAAGTTGTTCCAGTTCACAAATCCATTCCATTGTCTTCTGCTCTTCCAGATGTATCAGAAGACTATTCTCGATGGATTCCTTCATCTGTTCCAGTGATGGAAAATGAGCCGGAACAATACCATGCAGCTTGTAGAATACGAACACACCAGGCTGAATTTGTACAGGTTCCTGCCACGCAGTGTCACTCGCTTCCAGATTAAACAGCACATCGCTGATCCGGTCAGGAAGCTCTGTTCTGCTCACCGGCCTCGACAGAAAATTGCAATCGTGGGCCAGAAACTCGCTGTAACCGGAATAACCCGCCTCCAGCAGAGCATCATTTCCACTGACTGCCCTGAAAATGGCATCATCCATTGAAGATTGCGGTACCTGCACAGAAACAAAAGTTCTGTATTCAGGTACTGTGAGCGCTGAGTCAAGGAGCAGGTAAGCATCCGCAGTCATTGAATCTGTAACAACAACTCTGCTGGTAACATTGTCTCGGAACAGCGTCTCATATGCCTGATTCCATGCAAAACGGTCGGCAGATAATTGAATTGCTGTGAAATCATCCGGGTAATCCAGCGAGTATTGTTGAGTTAGCGGATAGAGGCGTGCCTGATTAATCATCTGCCTGCTGACCCATTCTGGGGACTCAGGAAAAATCTGCTGCCCCAGGGAAGTGAACTCAAGAATGCCGTCAAGGTCCTCTGCGGTTATCACTCCATCAGGCCAGGCAGCCAGCTCGGCCTGATCCGATACACTGCTGCGGTTTGCGCAGTAAGAGAAAACAGCGTCTTCGTCAATAAAGAGAGAATCAATCGACTGGTTACTGAGCATATTCAAGTATCTTGTCATGCGACTGGAAGTGAGATTATCCATTGCAAATCTGTCATTCTGAAAATACATTGTATCGACAGGATTTTCCCAGGTGGTTAAAATAGAATCAAGAGAATAAACAATGCTGTCAATCAATATTGTTGAACCAGTCTGCATGGAATCAAAGGCAAACGCAACAGGCCAGGGCAGATCAGGAAGCCTTACCGGACCTTCTGTTGCTGAGCCGTCAGTGGAATACCAGACAACAGACCCGAGAAGCTTTCTGTAATTTTCAATGTCTGTATTTGTTATTTCCTGTCGGATCTGGGTAGTCAGAGAGTCTCGGTATGCCTGACAGGATGCATTTCTTATCCAACAGTCGCGCATGTTAATCGTTAATGAAGAATATAAATATTGCTCGTTGCTGAGTTCAAGGGTGACTATTGTGTTTCTACCAAGCTCTGATATGAAATCTGCTACGGTGTTATTCCCCGAAAGGAACCTCAAACGTTCATCTTGTTCCAGCCTGCTCCATGCTTCCCCTGCCTCCGAGACCGTTATTGTGTCACCAGTGGTTCGGATCAGCCATGTATCCCCGTGTTGCGTTCCACACGATAAAATCAGAAGCAAAGCTGACAGAATAAGATATTTCAACAAGTGTTATCACCCCATTTCTATGCTGAATTATACTTCATCCCGGAAGTCTGCGAGAAGAAACTTGAAAGCCCGAATGCCTTGAAACAGTTTTCTTCTTAAAAAAAGGAGGCCGGCGAACCGACCTCCCTTAAATTGATCACTGTAGCTGCGTTAGAATGTTGACTTGATCTGTCCCCATGTTATTCTTTGCAGGGAAGTCGGTCCTTCCAGTATGAAAGGAAGAGATACTCCGTAGGTTCCCTGAACTAAACTTACCCAGCCACCTGAAGTTGTGTACTGCATCGCAACACCTTCCGAAGGTGAACCGCTTACAGTGACAGGATTGGCCCATGGGCCTGATGCACCTGTTCCACCGGCCTGCATGCAGAGCCAATAGGAACCCTCTGTAAGTGTCCAGGTGGCAAGATCTGCCTGAAGAGCCATAACCGGGCGATCGGTGTTGGTATACAGGCCGATATTTACTCTGTAGCAGTTTGTCCAGGCAGCTGAGCTGAGAACATTTGTGCTCATGGAACCGTAAATGATTGATCCGGTAGTAGGTACATCATCGTAGACAGCAAGCCTGATGTCGTTGATGGTCGGGGTTGTTCCTGAACCGGTCTGGTAACCGAAGATTGTAATTTTGTCGATATTCCAGGTTTCACCTGCGGGAACTGTGAACACATCGGCGACAATGTTGCCGTTAACTACCTGAAAACCATAACCGTACGTGCCGTCGCCTGTCTGCATCTCGGAAATATCCGCACCGCCTGAACCCATGCCAACTCCAGTAACAAACGGGCCATTGTCGTACAGAACCGCTGCGGGATAGTCCCAATCACCGAATCCGCCTACCCCTCCGCCTGAGATACCGGCCCAGTCTCCAACATTGTCTTGAGCCGTTCCTGCGAAAGCAGCCACAGAAACTGCGAGAACCAGCAAAACAAACTTCATCTTTCTTCCTCCTTATCGTTAGGTTAAAACACCCGAAAAACATATACTGCAGAGCTTTTACTCTGTCAATAGATGAGAGAGAAAGTTATGTCTTTGTCGAAAAAGCTCATATTGCGGCAATAATCACAGATAAAATAACTATACTACTGTTTTCGGCTGGTACTCTCCAAATTCGTTTCGGAGAACGCCGCATATCTCGCCAAGCGTACCGTAGCAACGTACACACTCAAGAATAGCAGGCATCAGATTGTCTGGAGAGGCTGCTTTCTCTTTTAATACATCCAGAGTTGCTTTTACCCTTTGATTGTCACGGTTAAGTTTGTCTGCAGCCAGCTTCTCCCTCTGAGCAGCTTCAACGGCCGGGTCTACCCTTAACAGACCTGTCGGGGGGGCTTCCTTCTGTTGGAATTTGTTCACTCCCACCACAACCCTGTCTCCTGATTCTATGCTTCTCTGGTAATTATAGGCCGCATCCTGAATCTGCCGCTGCGGATAGCCTTCTTCAACTGCTTTTACCATTCCACCCATCGCGTCGATGTTGGCGATGTAGTTCAGGGCTTCCTCTTCAATCCTGTCGGTGAGGCTTTCAACGAAATAGCTTCCTGCCAGAGGATCTATGTTATTGGTTACCCCACTTTCATGAGCAACGATCTGCTGGGTTCGAAGGGCGATGGTGACCGCGTGCTGAGTGGGGAGGGCCAGTGCCTCGTCGCGGCTGTTGGTATGAAGGCTTTGAGTTCCACCCATAACTGCTGCAAGAGTTTGTATTGCCACTCTGACGATGTTGTTGTCTGGCTGCTGAGCGGTGAGAGTCGAACCGCCTGTCTGGGTGTGGAATCTCAGCATCATGCTTTTCGGGTTTTCTGCTGCGAAGCGCTCCTTCATTAATCTTGCCCAGACTCGTCTAGCTGCCCTGTACTTGGCTACCTCTTCCAGAAGGTCATTATGAGCGTTGAAAAAGAAGCTGAGCCTTGGGGCAAAATCATCAACGCTGAGCCCTGCTTTTCTAGCTGCCTGTACATAAGCTATGCCATCTGCGATAGTAAAACCGACTTCCTGAGAGGCAGTGCTTCCAGCTTCTCTTATGTGATAACCGCTGATGGAGATGGTGTTCCACTGCGGCACGTTATCGTTGCAGAAGCTGAAGATGTCTGTGATGAGTCTCATGGATTGAACAGGAGGGAAAATGTATGTACCCCGGGCCATGTATTCTTTGAGAATGTCATTCTGAATGGTTCCGCGGAGTTTGTCTCCGGGGACACCCTGCTTCTCTGCAACTGCAATGTACATTGCCAGAAGGATAGCCGCAGGGGCGTTGATAGTCATGGAAGTTGATACGGTATCAAGCGGGATTTCATTGAAAAGGAGTTCCATATCTGCAAGGCTGTCAATGGCTACTCCCACTTTTCCAACTTCTCCGGAGCACAGAGGGTGGTCTGAATCATATCCGATCTGCGTTGGAAGATCGAAAGCTACTGAAAGGCCGGTTTGCCCGGCCCCAAGAAGGTATCTGTATCTGTTATTGGATTCTACCGCGCTGCCGAATCCTGCATATTGCCGCATGGTCCAGAACCGTCCGCGGTACATAGTTGGCTGCACTCCGCGGGTGTAGGGAAATTCCCCTGGAAAGCCTGATTCAGTCAGGTAATGCTCATCAGGTCGAGTCGGGAAACTAACCCGTTCCACAGGACTGTCGGAGCCTGTAACGAATTCCTCTCTGCTCTCCGGAGACGTTTTGAGAGCTTTAAAGAGAATCGTATCTTCCCATATTTTTTTTGCTTCATTAAAATTATCAGTCATATATGTCCTCCGCTACAACTATTATTCAGGATTATAAAACCGGGGTTCTTCTTTATTTGTGAGTACCCGGAAAGCGCCCAGAGCCAGGGCTTCCATTTCCATTTCACCCGGATAAACCATCACCGGTGCAATGAAAGCAACCATTTCCTTAAGCCATTCTACGAATTTTTTATCGTAGGCAATACCACCCGTAACTATTACGGCGTCCACATCACCTTTAAGAACCGCAGCCATGGCGCCAGTGTCTTTTGCAATCTGGTAGGCCATCGCTCTGTATACCTCAAACCACTTCCGGTTACCCTTTTCAACCTCATCTTCAACCTGCATCATGTTGTTCGTTCCCAGGTAGGCAACAATACCGCCGCTGCCCTTTATCATCTTCAGCAAATCACTCTGAGTGTATTTTCCGGAAAAGCAAAGCCTGACAAGATCCCCCGCAGGAAGACCTCCGGATCTTTCAGGAGTGAAAGGACCGTCTCCGTCAAGGGCATTGTTTACATCAATAACCTGACCGTTTTTGTGTGCTCCAACGCTGATGCCGCCTCCGAGGTGGATGACGATGAAATTGCATTCATGATAATCCCTGCCGAGTTCTTTTGCCGCCTTTCTGGCAACAGCCTTCTGGTTCAGGGCATGAAAAATGCTTTTTCTGGCGAGTGCCGGATGACCGCTGAATTTGGCAATGGGCATCATCTCATCAACCACAACGGGGTCAACAATAAAGGCCGGGCATCCTGCAGTTTTGGCAAGTTCCCATGCTATAGGACCGCCAAGATTCGAAGCATGCTGCCCCATTATTCCTGCCTCGAGGTCTTTCAGCAGGTTATCGTCTACCTGATATGTTCCGCCGGGAATCGGTTTGACAAGCCCTCCTCTTCCAACCACACCATCAAGGCTGTGAACTGGATAGCCTGCTTCTTTCAGTGCTGCTAGAATAACATCACGCCTGAAGGAGTACTGATTGAAAATTCCGGCCCCATAGGGTGCCAGCTCTTCGGCAGAGTGAGTAAGTTTAAGACTCCAGGCCTCGCTCTCGTTTTCAAATACCGAAATTTTTGTAGTAGTAGAACCCGGATTTACCGCAAGGATCCTCATCTTCCCTCCTCAGGGGTTATTTGCTATCTTTGCACCTGTTTCACATTTTGAAGAATCTATCCTAACGGGAAAATTAAGGCAACCTGAAGATGAAAGGAAAGCTTAGAACTGCTGCCGATGCAGAGGGGCAATTGAGATTCATGGAGAATTCCCTGGATAGGCTTCTGGAGTCGTTCAGGCTGGAGAAAGAGGAAGCCAAGCTTCAGGGAATCGAAGCATTTCAGTTGCTGCGTGAACGCTCCCGTTGTCATTATCAGCCTTCCGCCGATAGGATACTCAACGACTTGCGGGAACTCCGTTACAGATTGTCGAAGATAACAGACGTTCCATCCCCTATATTTCTCAGGCTGGAAGTACTGGGAAAAGCAGTTAAGGAAGCTCAAGCTCATTTTTCGGGCACTACTAACCGCCTGCTCAGAAGTACCGGGCAGATAACAGGAGAAAACTAGAATTATGTACAGAATAGCAACCGATGTTGACCAGAAATTAACAAAAGCAGGTGATATTGCCCTGATGGAGGGGCAGAAGGTAACTGTTCATGGAATGATTCAGAGAATAAGAAGGCTGGGCTGGGGAGCATTCATTGTTCTCCGCAGACATGATGGTCTTCTGCAGTGTGTGATTGGCCGTGAAGGAAACGAAGAGTTGATAGACGGGCTTTCCGAAGAGCAGTCTGTTCAGATTACCGGCACCCTGAAGAAAGCTGTGATCAAAGACAAGTCGATAAACCCCAGCAGTGTCGAAATCCAGGTGGAGTCAGTCAAGGTTGTTTCGGCTCCTGCTGAGCATCCCCCTGTCGACCTCTCCAAGAAGATGCTCGATCTTCATATTGACACTAATCTTGATCTTCGGCCGCTCAGCCTGCGCCATCCGGTGGAAAGGGCAAGGCTTAAAGTCTCCGAGGCATTTGCAGCAGGTTTTGCTGATTTTCTGAGAGCCCAGGGGTTTACCGAAATCCGTACACCAAAAATAGGTGTTGCCGGTGCTGAAGGTGGAGCAAACATCTTTTCAGTGGATTACTTTGGCAGAAAAGCATACCTTGCACAATCTCCCCAGTTTTACAAACAAATGGGTGTGGGTATTTATGAAAGAGTTTTTGAGATAGGACCCGTCTTCAGAGCTGAACCCCACCAGACCAGCAGGCATATCAACGAGTACACCTCACTCGATTTTGAAATGGGGTTCATAAAGGATTACAAAGACGTGATGCTCATGGAAACTGCTCTGCTCAAATACTGCCTGAATCATGTACAGGAAGTCTGCGCATCCGAGCTCGATCTTCTTGAGGCGGTTATGCCGATTATCGGAGATGATGTTCCTGTTGTTACACTTGCAGAAGCACATGATATTGCCAGACAGATGACCGGGAAAGACTATTCGCAGGAGCCAGACCTGGAACCTGAGGAAGAACGAGCTGTCTGTGACTATGCAGCTGCCAGCTGGAACAGTGAGTTTGTGTTTGTGACACACTTCCCCACAGAGAAAAGACCCTTCTACACCCGAGATGATCCGGACAACCCGGGGACTACCCTCAGTTTTGACCTTCTGTTCAGAGGGCTCGAGATAACAACAGGAGGCCAGAGAATCAACGAATATTCCGAGCAGGTTGACAAGATGCTGGCATTCGGTCTGAATCCGGATGATTTTTCAGGTTACCTGCAGGCTCATAAGTACGGGTTGCCGCCTCATGGGGGCCTTGCAATCGGGTTGGAGAGGATCACAGCCCGGCTTCTGGGAGTAGATAACATCCGCCTGACAACAATGTTCCCGAGAGATGTAAAAAGGCTTACACCGTAGTTTTCAGGCTAAAAAAAAAAGGGGGAGAGCAAAAATGCTTTCCCCCTCTTGTTTTACGGAGCAGTTTACTGTTCGTTAAACACCCGGAGACCGCGGATTGACTGAACCTGGCCATCAATAACAAGAGAGTCGGTCATCGTCAGCGTGTCAGGGAGTGTATGCGAGCCGTCAAGCTTGCAGTAGTATCCGCTGTTAAGTGCCAGGAAGAAGTCTCCGCCATAGGCGATACTGTCACTCCAGTGAACAGAGTCGGTTGGTGCAGGGGCGACAAACCCTCCCACAGCGGAAATTCTGGTTCTCTCGCCACCGGGCCACATCTCAGGACGTGCATTTCCGGGGTAAATGTATCTCTGCGCCGATAGGAAATCAAACGCAACGACAAACTGCTGTGAAAACTCGAAGGACGACGGATCGCCAGCAATAAGGGAATCGCCCTCCATGTCAATGCGGAAACCAACGGGTCTGAAAGCAAACACTTCCCGTTTTTCAGTTATGCCATTGGTTTTGGTGTTAACGGCCAGACCGATATCAGAGGAACCGTTTTCTCCATTGAAGGCTGTAACAGTGTAGTAGGCAGACTGATTGGCGATGTGACTTCCGGCATTCCTTCCGCACACGGAAGCAAGCGACCAGTGACCCTCGAGGCCGATTCTAGTCCAGAGGAAGTATCCTTCAACCAGCGTTGTATCCAGTGCAGTCCATGTGACCGTAACAGTATCGCCCTTACTGGCAAGAGTGTCTAGTACTATCCCAGTAACAACCGGGAGCGTTCCCTGTATTTGTGTTGCTGAATCCCCACAACCGGTGTACATGGCTATAATGCCCAGAAGCATAAAAATCGTTATCCGTTTTTTCATCATACATCCCTTCGTTACTAAATATGTTTAAAAGACTATTATTGTTTTGTGATCAGTTCTGTCAATCCTGCCCCAACTCTTCGCGGAGACTCTCGAGTTCACGGTCTTTCAGCCCCAGAAAGGTTCCGAAAGCACTTTTTTCCAGCAGAAGAATTTCTGCAGCCTTTTCAGTCATTTCAACATAATCGCAGGCCATTTCTATGTCTTCTGCAAAACCAAGAATTCCGTGCTTTCTCCAGATAACGGCATTTGCACGCTTGAATTCCTTTTTTGTTTTTTTACCGAGCTCCCATGTTCCGGGGGGGGCGAAATCCAGAAAAGCGAGCCCCTTGCGCATGAGAATCGAAATTTCCGGGTGGGCTCTTTCCACCGCCTCCTGAACCATTTCACCTGGAATATCGCTTGAAGACAGAGCAAGCATTTTTGTTGAATGAGTATGCACTATGGCAGATGATTCCCATCCCATATCAGGTGCAAGCGAGTGAACCAGAATATGTGTTCCTATTTCGCTTGTTGGGCTGGGCAGGTTGGCCGGCCAGAGGGCTGCTGTACCAAATTCAGTCACGGTAACCGGTACTATTTGTGTATGAAGGTCTCGGTCCATTCTTCTGAAACGACTTCCTGAAGCAGTAACCAGAAGTGTTCTTCCCGCAAGAATACGAACCGGTTCAGGGAAGTGATAGGAGTTAGGATTATCTCCGGGGTCAGAAGCGGTGCCCCTTGGCAGCAGAACAGAAATATTGCCTGCATTTGCCTCAGACCAGCCCATGTGAGCCAGATGGGCTGCAATCTCTGCTATGTCTTTTCTTACTGCATTAAGTTTTTCCATGCCCGCAATATGGTCGATAACCTTTCATCTTTCCAGTGTGGATTTTTCTGCATCATTCCGCCTGAAGAAATATTACCCGAAATGCAGATTGCCTCTGTGTATTTTTATATGTAACCCAGATCCTCCAGATTATCATCCAGAACATCTCCTTCAACAGGGAGGGGGTTTCCAACAGGAGGCGTTGCCCAGTAGTTCTCCAGCTCGACACGAATCAGGGAATCCAACAGCCCTGGATCATTTTCTGTCGGGTCGAGAGAAAGGTTGTAAAGCTGCTCCTCCTGTGTGTAGAAGTTCATTATCCCTTTTGTGGAGTCTGATAGAACAGAACAGAGAAACTCGATCTCCCTGGGATCGGTGAAAGAACTGTGCCGGGGCATAGTACCGCTTGAAGGTATCACCCTCTGGGGTCTGGTCTCGTGAAACAGATCAATTCCTTCCACATACTCGGGAACCGAAGCTCCGATAAACCCCGCGATAACGGGCAAGATATCGAACTGACCGCAAAGAGTGGAATCAACTGCGCCTGCAGGAATTCCGGGGCCCGCTACTATAAGAGGAACATGAAGCTGTTCCTGGTAGAGGGCAAAGCCGTGAAACCCTCTGCCGTGCTCCAGAAATTCCTCACCGTGATCAGAAACCACAATTATATAAGCGTTCTCAGCTATGCCGTTTCTTCTTAGCTCTCCGAAAAATCTTCCCAGCTCAGAATCTACCCAGGCGATTTCGCCATCATACATGTTGATAAGGTGCTTGAGGGCTTCCGGGTTGAGAATAGTTCCCAGAGAATCTTCCCATTCGGTAACTCCACCGGTGCCATCCGGTGAGAATTGTCTGTCGAAAGGTTCAGGTGGATTATAAGGAGAGTGAACATCATACAGATGAATAACTGTAAACTTCGGGTTAGGGTTACCCTGATTATCGGAAAACCAAGCCAAAGCCTCATCAATTGTTAGAGCAGCCCGGCCGTGTCCCTGATCGGTTACTGAATAGTGATCAAATCCGTTGTTAAATCCAAAAGGATGACCTAGAAACATGACATTCACAAATCCCAGGGTAACATACCCCTCATCCTTCAGCAGAGTGGCGATGCTTTCCAGATTACTGTCTAAGCCATAATTGACAAGATTTCTCATTCCTGCCTGGTGTGACCGGGTCGAGAGCCCTGTCCAGATTGATGCTGAGGATGGAAGTGTCCATGGAGACTGTGCCTGACACCGGGAAAACAATGTTCCCGATGCTGCGAGGCTGTCAAGATTGGGAGTGGTTTGCCTCTCATAACCGTAGCAGCTCATATGATCAGCACGAAGGGTATCTATGATGATAAGAAAGATGTCGGGTTTACTCTGATCTGCAAACCTGCAGCCGCAGCAGGAAGCCAGTAGAACTAAAAACAGCCTTTGAAAAATGGACCTCACCTGTTTCTCCTGTCTGTTGCCGAAACTCAAGCACAACACCAACACCTCAAAGTGTTCTTCTTTCAGCAAAACATAATACTTCTCTTCGCTGTTTTAGTCAAGATGGCGTTTACAAATGTAATATGATTTATTCAGCTATAATAATAACTTAGAATGAGTCTCAATAAATAATAAATAATATATATTGTTAATGTTGGATACTAACCAAAACCCACCTGCTCCCTCCTTCTCTCCTTCTCCTTTACGGCGATGCGGCGGCTGTGCCGACCAGCATGACCTTGGTATTTTGGAAGCATCCAGACAGGTAGTTTGATGATGCAGCTGAAAGGAACAGAAAACGCAGCTTTTATCGCCTGCGTATTGCTATTCAGAGAGTGCTGCAGACAAGGGATTTCTAAGGTCTGAAGATTGAAAGGTTTTCGCAGCGCACTCTTGAACCTGAAGTAGTGAAACCAGGCCATAACCTGATCACTGAAAAATTTCTACTGAACATCATAGTGCTGAGGTGGAGAATAGGTTGAATTTTCTTATGGGTCAATGCATGCCGGAACACTAATGGAATAAGTATAGCTCCTTGCATGGTGTAAATTACGAAAGACTTGACAAAGGAAATGGGAGAGCTATAATAATAATAATTCCTATTATGAATTGAGAGAACAATGCAGAAAAAGGCTCTTGAAAGAAGAGGTTCCCGTCAGAAAGAAGTTGTCCAAAACTCCATTGTGGGGCTTTGCTCGCATCCCACAGCCGAAGAGGTTTACTTCAAGGCAAAGCAGGAGCATTCTTCTCTGAGTCTAAGCACTGTTTACAGGAATCTTCGCATCCTTGTTGAAGAAGGCACCCTTATCGCCATAAGCGGATCCGGTTCTGAGCTGCATTACGACAGCAACCTGTCAAACCACTGCCATGTAAGCTGCAGGGTATGCGGTAAGCTCAGAGATATCTGCTTTCCCGCAGTAAACCTTTCTGAACTGAAAGAAATCGATTCATCTGGTTTTTCTATTGACGGAGTTTGTGTTACATTCACAGGTATATGCAATGAATGCAGTTTCACTACCGGGAAGAAAGGAGATAACAGTGAGCATTAAAGGAACAAGAACAGAGACGAATCTTCTCAAGGCTTTTGCAGGCGAGTCTCAGGCAAGGAATCGATACACCTATTTCGCATCGCAGGCAAAAAGTGAGGGCTTCATTCAGGTTTTCAATGTTTTTACCGAAACAGCAGAACAGGAGAAGGAGCATGCCAAAAGGCTCTTCAATTTTCTGGAGGGCGGCGAACTAGAGATAACTGCAGCATTTCCAGCCGGATTGACAGGCAGCACCGCAGAGAATCTTAAAGCCGCCGCTTCGGGCGAAAATCATGAGCATACCTCCATGTACCCTGAATTTGCAGGAATTGCCCGTGAAGAGGGTTTCGATGTTATCGCGGCTGTTTTCGAGAAGATTGCAGTAGCGGAAAAACAGCACGAGAAAAGGTATCTTGGGCTTCTTTCCAACATTGAAAATGGCAGTGTTTTCAAAAAGGAAAGAACGGTAACCTGGTTCTGTCAGAATTGCGGTTATGTTCATTCAGGAACTGAAGCTCCAGCCAAGTGCCCTGCGTGTGATCATCCGCAGGCCTACTTCATGCTTATAAGCGAAAACTGGTAGTTTCACAAAGAAGAAAGAGGAGGTTAAAAATGGCCGAGAGACTGCAGGTTTACAAATGCAGCATGTGCGGGAACATCGTTGAGGTTCTTCACGGTGGTCCGGGCGAACTGGTGTGCTGCGGCAAGCCAATGTTACTTCAGATAGAGCAGACAGCCGACTCTGCAACCGAGAAACATGTACCGCTTATCGAAGCGGTTGAGGGTGGTTACATGGTTAAAGTTGGCTCTGTTCCTCACCCCATGACCGAGGCACACTACATAGAGTGGATAGAGATTACCGCCGACGGCGCTGTTTACAGGCAGTATCTCAACCCCGGAGAAGCAGCTGAAGCTTTCTTCTGTGTGGATGCAGAACCTTCATCAGTCAGAGAGTACTGTTCGCTGCACAGTCTCTGGAAGGGGTAAGAAGCATGCTGTCTGATAAAATGCAGACTGCCCTGAACGCTCAGATAAACAAAGAGCTTTATTCTGCCTATCTGTACACCGCCATGTCCATGTTTTTCATGGCGGAAGATCTGGCCGGGGCAGCATCATGGATGAGAGTTCAAACCCTCGAGGAACTTGTACACGCGGAAAAATTCATGAACTATGTGAATGAGCGCAGCGGAAGAGTCGAGCTTGAATCTCTTCTGAAACCCGTAAAGTCATGGGAGACCCCTCTTGCAGCCTTCCGTGCAGCTCTTGAGCACGAGCAGTTCATTTCAGCTTCCATAAGCAGTCTGGTAAGCCTTGCCCGGGAAGAAAATGACTTCATGTCAGACAACTTCCTTCAGTGGTTTGTAGCCGAGCAGGTTGAAGAAGAGTCTTCTGTGAGCGAGGTTATCAGAATGTTCAAACTCGCCGGTGAAGTCGGGGGAGGTCTTCTGATGATAGACAGAGAGCTTGGCGCGAGGGTGTTTGTGCCCCCCGTCGCAGTATAGAATTCGGAGGTGCAATGGGTTCCTTCACCGCAGAAAAGATAAGCGAGAAGGTCTACTGGGTTGGAGCAATCGACTGGGGTGTGCGCGATTTTCACGGATATCTCACCGAACGGGGCACAACCTATAATGCCTTTCTTGTAATTGATGAAAAAGTAACCCTGATAGATACAGTGAAAAGCCCGTTCATGAACGAGATGCTTGCCAGGATAGCTTCCGTGATTCCTCCAGATAAAATTGATTACATTGTAAGCAACCATTCGGAAATGGACCACACCGGGTGTCTTCCTCAGATGATAGCTCTGGCAAGCCCGGAAAAGGTGTTTGCCTCGGTGATGGGGAAGAAAGCGCTCGGCAGTCATTTCCATTTTGGCCCGGATGCCGTTACCGCCGTGAAGAACGGCGAAAGCATCTCTCTTGGAGAGTCATCCCTGACTTTCCTGGAAACTAGAATGCTTCACTGGCCTGACAGCATGGTTTCCTATCTCGATACTGATAAGGTTCTGTTTTCCCAGGATGGGTTCGGAATGCATCTTGCATCCACTGAAAGGTTCGATGACCAGCTTCCCGCCTGGATTCTTAAGCAGGAGGCTGAAAAGTATTTTGCCAATATTCTTCTTCCCTTTTCTCCGATGGTTACTGGTTTGATGAAAAAGCTTGAAGAACTCAGCCTGAACATAGAACTTCTCTGCCCTGATCATGGCCCTGTATGGAGAAGCGACATTGCAGGGATTCTAAAAAGCTGGAAAGAATGGGCTCTTCAGCCGTGCATAACCAGCGCCGTAATCATCTACTCTACGATGTGGAAGAGCACCGGCCATCTTGCGGCAGCAATCTGCGACGGACTGGTGTCACAGGGGATATCTGTAAAAGTCATGCCTCTGGATTCAAGCCACCGAAGCGATGTTGCCACTGCAGTTCTTGATGCGGGAGCGCTTCTGGTAGGAAGCCCTACCATCAACGGCCAGATGTTTCCTGACGTTGCAGCTGTACTCACCTACCTCAAAGGGCTGAAGCCGAAGAATCTCATTGGAGGTGCTTTCGGGTCTTACGGCTGGAGCGGTGAAGCCGTTAAGCAGGTTGAACAGTATCTGGCCGACATGAGCATTCCTCTGGTGGTACCCGGCCTGAATATCAACTATATCCCCTGCGACGATGATCTGGTCGAAGCCCGGGAACTGGGGGTTAAAGTGGGCATAGAACTCAACAGGAGGTGTTCTTCATGAAGGAAATGGATCTGTCCGCACTCTTTACGCTCAGTTATGGCCTGTATACCATAGGGTCATTTTCCGGCGACCGTGTGAATGCTCAAATTGCAAATGCTGTTTTTCAGGTAACTTCAAGCCCAGCCAGAATAGCGGTTGCGGTGAACCGCCAGGAACTCACGAACGAGTTTATTAAAGATTCCGGGTTTCTTGCAATAGGTGTTCTCAGCCAGGAAGCTGATCTGCCTTTTATCGGGCATTTCGGTTTCAAGAGCGGAAGGAATATCAACAAGTTCGAAACGGTTGAGTACACAACCACTCCATCCGGGTGCCCCTGCCCGAAAAAGAATATGCTGGCATGCATCGAGCTGAAAATTGAAAGCACTGTAGAGGTGGATACACACACTCTTTTCGTTGGTGAGCTCACCCACTGCTCACTGCTTGGTCAGGGAATACCCATGACCTATTCTTACTACAGAGAAGTACTTTGCGGAAAGACTCCGCCCACTGCTCCCTCTTTCAAGGCTTCTGTGAAAAAGGGCGATATCTGAGAAACAAAAAGGAGGACAAGATCATGATGAGTTATGTCTGCGATGTGTGTGGTTATGTATACGACCCGGAAGATGGTGATCCTGATGGAGGTATTGCACCCGGAACCGCCTTTGAGGACATTCCGGAAGACTGGGTTTGCCCTGTGTGCGGAGTTGGCAAAGATCAGTTTTCGGAAGAATAGGCTGATGCTGTTTAAGGAGATAACATGAAAAAAACGGTTATGGTGGTTCTTATCAGCCACAGAAATGACGCAGCTGCCAAGGTTCAGGCTGTACTCACCGGCTGGGGATGCATGATCAAAACCAGGCTGGGTATACACGAGGGTGTTCAGGAAAGCTGCACAGAGAAGGGGCTTCTCTTTCTTGATCTGGTTGGAGAGCCGGCTAAACTTGATGAACTTGAAAGAAAACTGAATGTAATCAAGGGTGTTTCCGCACAGAAGCTGGAACTTGAACTGGAAGAATAGTCATTCATGAACGGTTCCTCCGAACTGAAAAACCAACTGGAGGAGATATACACCTGTTACAACAGGCGTGAGTTTGTTCACCCGGACCCGCTGGAATTCCTGTACCGCTACCACCACACAGCAGACAGGGAGATAGCGGGTCTGGTTGCGTCCGGTCTGGCTTACGGCAGGGTTAATCAGATTCTGAAAAGTACTGCGGTCGTTCTTGATGAACTGGGATCGGCCCCTTCAGAGTTTCTTTCAGGTATGGAACTTCATGATATTTCCGAATTGCTGACTGACTTTAAGCACCGTTTCACAGCGGGCACAGAAATTGCAGCTTATCTTCATGCCATTTCAACCATTCAGAGAGACTATGGCCTGGTTGGCAGTTTTTTCGAATCCCTTCCTGGTAAACTCTCCTATATGGAAGCACTAGACAAATTCACGGAAGAAGTACTGTTTCGCATGCGGTACTGTCATGGGGAAGTCTGTCATCTTCTGCCCAGACCATCCAGGGGCAGCGCCTGCAAGAGACTTCATCTCTTCATGCGATGGATGGTGAGAAAAGACACCGTGGACCCGGGCGGCTGGTGCATGGTCGGACCCTCGAAACTAATTGTTCCTGTTGATGTACACATGCACCGGGTGGGCATACGCCTTGGTTTCACAGCAAGGAAATCAGCGGATTCCGTTACCGCACTCGAAATAACTGAGGGCTTTAGAAAAGTGTCTCCGGAAGACCCGGTGAAGTATGATTTTGCTCTTACCAGATACGGTATACAGGGGCTTACCCGCTGTGAACTTTTCAGCGGCCTGTTGAATTGAATCAGAATGTAAACTCAGTATCCCTTTGTTCAAAACATCGTACCATGAACTTCAGAAAGGCTTACCTGTGAAACAGACGGGATTGATTATCCTTCTCTGTATGGTTGTTTCAGTTCTGTTCGGCATCGTCCATAATCAAATATCCGCAAGGGTAAGCATTGAATACTTCACAGTGGGACATTCCAGAATCATAGATTCCGTTTCGCCTGTTCTACTGGGAATAGCCTGGGGAGTTAAATCCACATGGTGGGTGGGGCTGTGTCTCGGTATCCTTCTATCCCTGGCAGCAAGAACCGGAAACTGGCCGGTGCGGAGCGCGGCATCCCTTGTTAAACCGATGCTGACTCTAGTTCTTTTCTGCGCAGCTTCATCCGCCTCTTTTGGAATTGCCGGTTACCTTCTGTCTGCAAGGGGTATGATTTCTGTGTGCAGATACATGATTCCTTCGATTTCTCCAGACAGGCACGCAGCATTCGTGTCTGCACTATGGATGCATACAGCGAGTTATACGGCAGCTGCAATGGGTGGGCTGATTCTCTCGGTACGAACATTCGCAGGAAGATTATCTGCGGGGAAACAAGGCTGATGCTGTAACTGGGTCCCCTGTATGTGTGATTATTGCGGTTCCTCTGTTCCCGGGCGAAATGTGTATATATTTCCTGTTATGTTTAGCACATAAGACCGCTGCAGGCTTAAACCGGAAGAATCTTCCCGTCAGTCTTGCACAGGAGTATAGCGGTCCTCCCCGGTGTTGACGGTGAACCCGAAAATAACGAAGGATGAAACCATGAGCACAAACCAGAAGATTACCTCCAAACAGGCGATTGAGCTGGAGCATCGCTACGGCGCCCATAACTACCATCCTCTTCCTGTGGTGCTGTCCAGGGGAGAGGGAGTGTACGTGTGGGATGTGGAAGGAAAGAAGTACTTCGACTTTCTTTCAGCGTATTCAGCGGTTAACCAGGGGCACTGCCATCCGAGAATACTCAAAGCCCTCATAGATCAGGCTGGAACGCTTGCACTTACCAGCAGAGCTTTCCACAACGATGTTCTCGGTGTATTCGAAAAATATGTTACGGATTATTTCGGCTTCGACAAGGTTCTGCCCATGAACACCGGTGCAGAGGCAGTTGAAACAGCTATCAAACTGTGCCGCAAGTGGGCTTATCTGAGCAAAGGAATAGAAGAGAACCAGGCAAAGATTATTGTGTGTGAGAACAACTTTCATGGAAGAACTACCACCATTGTCTCTTTCTCGAACGATCCCGATGCCTACAGCGACTACGGACCCTTCACTCCGGGATTCATCCGCATTCCCTACAACGATCTGGATGAGCTGCAGAAAGCTCTGAAAGACCCCTCGGTTGCCGGATTCCTGGTTGAGCCCATCCAGGGCGAAGCCGGAGTTTATGTCCCCGGAGACGGCTATCTCAAGGGTGCCGCCGAACTCTGCCGAGAGAAAAATGTTCTTTTCATTGCAGACGAGGTTCAAACAGGAATCGCCAGAACAGGTAAACTCCTTGCCTGTGATTACGAAAATGTCAAACCCGATATTCTCATTCTGGGAAAAGCCATAAGCGGCGGGATGTATCCCGTCTCCGCTGTTTTTGCCAATGATGATATCATGCTTCTTATCAAACCCGGGCAGCATGGTTCGACTTTCGGCGGGAATCCTGTGGCGGCAAAAGTAGCAATGGCAGCCCTGGATGTTGTTCGTGATGAGAAGCTTGCCGACAGGGCGGCAAAACTTGGGGAGATTCTCAGAAAAGAACTGAATGCGATTGATTCAGACATGATCTCCCTTGTGCGGGGCAGGGGTCTCCTGAATGCAATAATAATCCGACCCAGGAATGGCAAAGAGGCTTGGGATGTGTGCCTGAAAATGGCAGAAAACGGGCTTCTGGCAAAACCCACCCACGGAGACATAATCCGATTTGCACCTCCTCTGGTTATAACCGAAGAACAGATTATGGAGTGCGTAGAAATTATCAGAAAGTCTATAGCTTTTTTCCACTAGTTTCTAGAAATGACATGGGCCGCAGTATCATACCGCGGCCCATGCCATTGAAAAACCACTACTGCGACTGATCGGCAAAAGCCTTTTCCCTTAACAATGCAATGCTGTCCAGCACCGAATCGGTAAGAGTGAGTTCTACTCCAAGCATTCCCTTCATCAGTCTGAGAATAAAGAGACTTCTGGTTTCGGGAGAAGTGATATCACCTTTAGCGACCATTGTGAACATTTCCGGTATCATGGATGCCGAGATAACTGTAAACATCATCTGACCAAGTGAATATCGGATGTCTTCAGCAGACATTTGTACCTGTGTCTGCAGCTCTGAAGAGATTCTGTCTGAGAGAGCGGAGAAATGGTACACGAAATCTCTTACAGGCGTGGAACCTGTGGGTGAATCGAAAAAGTACGAAGTGGTCAGCCCGGGATATCTTATAACACCTTCCATGGTGAAGTCCAGCAGGAAGAATACTTTCACTGCAACATCCATTTCAGGTTCGTTCAGTATCATGTCCCAGTCACCGAAGAGATGTGAGAGGGTCAGCTCTGTCACCTTCTGAATCAGATTCTCTTTCGATCCGAAGTAGTAGTTCATTGCGGCGGAGTTGACTCCGGCTTTTTCGGCGATTCTGCGGGTGGTAACTGCTTTTATGCCGTGAGTGTTCACAATATCGATAGCAGCTAAAATAATCTGCTGCATTGTTTTCGGGCTCTTCAAGATAACCTCCGTTTTGCTTTGCCGTGTAAGTTAAGCACATTTTCTAAAAAGAACAAGCAGGGGGTTGACTGATTCAATCTTTCAACTATTATAATCACACGATTGAATCATACGATTGAACCACTCGATTAACAAGGAGACCCGACAATATGAAAATATCTTTTATCAGTGCAGCCTCTCTTCTTCTTATTTTTTGCGTTCCACGGCTGTCTGCCGCTGAACCGGCAGGCAGTATCTCCGGGACAGTTGTAGCCAGGGCAACGCTCGATCCCGTTCCGGGAGCATTCGTTTTGGTAGATGGCACTTCATTTGGCGGCATAACCGATGGAGACGGCTGTTTTTTAATACAGGGAGTTCCTGTGGGCGGTTATACGCTGCGGGTCACCAGTGTTGGCTACTATCCCCAGGCAAAGACGGATATCATCGTTAGACCTGAGCGGATAACTCAGGCAGAATTCAACCTTGAATATTCAGTTCTGGATGGGGGGGTTATCCATGTGACACCTGATTACTTCAGTGAAAATGCAAGTGAACCCGTGAGCAGAACCGAGCTCTCTGGGGAGCAGATCAGAAGATCTGCCGGTTCTGCAGGCGACATTTCCCGGGCTATTGCTGCCCTTCCTTCCATCTCAAAGGTGGATGATCAGTACAACGGCATGGCAGTCAGAGGGGGAAACCCCATGGAAAACGGTGTTTACATCGATAACATGCAGGTACCGAATATCAACCACTTCCCCAGGCAGGGAACTTCCGGAGGCGGTTTGGGAATTGTGAACACCGATCTTATCGAGAAGGCCGAGTTTTCTGCCGGAGGTTTTTCACCCTCGTTTGGCAACCGGCTTTCTTCAGTAATGCAGATAGATATCAGAGAGGGAAACAGAGAGGAGTTCGACGGACAGGTGGACATGGGCATGTCGGGTTTCGGTACTGTTCTGGAAGGACCTGTTCAGGGAGGTAGAGGAAGTTTTCTCGTTTGCGCCAGACGATCCTACCTGGATCTTCTGGTAAACATTGCAGACATTGACGCTCTGCCTGTGTATTCGGATTTCCAGGCAAAAACGGTATTCGATATCAGCGATGCCCACAGAATTTCATTCAGCGGGGCCGGAGCAAAGGACTATGTAGATTACACCATCGATCAGGCATACGAAGACGGTAACGATAACTTCGGAATAACCGACAACTGGAATGCAGTCTGCGGGCTGGGCTGGCGATGGATATGGGCGGGAGATGGATTCTCGAATACCAGTCTGTCGTACAGCGGTATCCAATACGGTGGAGAGTATTATGAAACTCTTACAGGTAATGTTCAAGCGCTGCAGAACTCAACGGAGAATGCTCTGAGGCTTGGAAACAGGAATACCTGGCAGATAACACCAGCACTGTCAACGGAATTCGGTGTTGAAGGTTGCATTGGGATGAACAGGTTCGATAACTTTTATGCAGCCGACACAAATTATACCGGTGAGCCCATTCCAGAGCTACAGGTGAACACTAGAGTGAATTCCTTCAGTGCAGGAAGTTTTGCCTCTGGAGCATTGAAACTGTCAGGCAAGTTCACCCTGACCGCTGGAGGCAGAGTTGACTACAACGATATTACAGGAAGAACTCTTGTTTCTCCCAGAGGTTCGCTGTGCTATGAACCAGCTGATGGAACAGCATTCAGTGCAGCAATCGGGATGTACAGACAAGATCTGCCTGCAGAACTGCTTGCAAGGGGAGAAGAATTCACAATGCTCGAAACGCCGGAGTCATTCCATACTGTAATCGCTTTCAGACACCTGATTACCCGGGAAACAAAGCTTCAACTGGAAGCCTATTTAAAAACCTATCGGGGATTTCCCTACGACCCGGAACAGCCCGGCTACTTTATCATGGACGGTGTGAGCAGCGAGCAGGATCTCTACTCTTTTGAAACCCTCGTGTCAGGCGGGGATGCACGATCATCAGGTGTGGAAGCGACTATTCAGAAGCACCTGATTAACGGACTTTACGGAATGATCTCCGGCTCGTTCTCTGTTTCAGAATACAGAAATCCCGGAGAGGAATGGCGAAGGCGGATATTTGACAACAGGTGGACCGGCACCGTAGAGGGAGGATACAGGGTCGATCAGAGCTGGGAGTTCAGCTGCAGATGGCTCCTGGCTGGCGGCAGACCCTATACTCCCCTGGATATTGAAGAATCGGCCGCTCAGAACAGAACGATACTGGATGATTCACGGATTAACGGTGAAAGATATCCCACTTACAGTTCTCTTAACATCAGAGCAGACAGACGCTTCAATTTTCAGCAAACCAGTCTTGTCTGCTATCTGTCTGTGTGGAATCTGCTGAATAGAAAAAATGTCACTGCCACCTACTGGAACAGGATAGAGAACAAAGAAGACAGCATCTACCAGTGGGGAAGGATGCCCATTTTCGGCCTGGAGTACGAGTTTTAGAGGCGGCTGTTTTAGAAAAGAAATACTTGAGGAAGGCTGAAGCTGTTATTCCTGGTATTGACAGCACACAGCTTCCCCATGTATTTTAATTGAGTTTCATGCGCTAAAAAATGAAGGACAGTTTCTTGAAAAGTAATAGTTTCGGCAATGATATGTCTGTGCTTCTTATGTCGGCTTTTCAACAAACAGGCGAAGGCATTGCCATAGTCGATCTTTCCGGAACAATACTTTATCTGAACAAGGCATTTGCGCAAATGCACGGCTACACCGAAGAAGAACTGACTGGAATGAATCTCTCCATTTTCCATCTTCCTGAGCACATGCCCGCTGTGATTGCTGCAAACAGGCAGGTTGCCGAAACCGGGTCATTCAGCGGGGAGATTATTCACCTGCACAGAAGCGGTTCAGTATTCCCCACTCTCATGCAGAGTTCACTGGTGAACGATGAACACGGCAAACCTCTTGGAATAGTTGGTACGCTGAGAGACATCTCAGATTTAAAGGAGAGCATTCAGACAGTTGAGGATGCGCACAAAATGCTGATGAATGTTCTTGATGCCATTCCCGATATTATTGGTATTCAGGATGCCAATCATGGCATTATTCAGTATAACAAAGCAGGGTACAGTATTCTTAACACTACCTTCGAAGAAGTCAGAGGGAAAAAGTGCTACGAAATCATCGGGAATACAGAACCGTGTGAAATTTGTGCCACTTCCTTAACATACAGAACACTGAAGCCTCAAAGGGTAGAAAAGTATTTACCCGAGCTTGACAAGTGGCTTGACGTACGCTCTTATCCGATTCTGAATCAAAACGGCGAAATTGACAAGGTTATCGAGCATCTAAGAGATATTACCCGCATTAAAGAGTCTGAATCTCATAACCGAAAGCTTGAAGAGCAGATAAGAGTTACACAGAAGCTTGAAAGCATGGGTGTGCTGGCGGGGGGAATTGCACACGACTTCAACAACATTCTCATGGCCATTCTTGGAAATGCAGATCTTGCAATTCTGGAAGCTGAAGACGCTGAACCCATATCAGGATACCTCAGAGACATCGTAGATTCTTCAAGAAGAGCCGCCGATCTTGCAGGGCAGATGCTCGACTATTCAGGCAGACGAGAATCCAGCAAGATTCCCGTAAACATTAACAGAATAATTCATGAGACCGGGCACATGCTCAGTGCTTCTGTTTCCAGGAAAACTTCTCTGGAGTTCAGGCTGTTCGAGCCGCTTCCAACCGTCCTGGGTGATCCCACACAGCTCCGACAGGTAATCATGAATCTTATAACCAACGCCTCGGAAGCGCTGAACGATCGAACAGGAACAGTTCTAATATCTACATCTGTGAAAATGTGCTCAAAAAAAGACCTGAGCGGAGCTTACATATTTGATGATCTTTCAGAGGGAGAGTATGTAACGCTCTCCGTTACCGATTCAGGAACAGGAATGGCCCCCGATACGATTACAAGAGTATTCGATCCCTTCTTTACAACAAAGTTTACCGGGAGGGGGCTTGGTCTTGCTGCGGTTCTGGGTGTGGTTCGCTCTCATCTGGGTACGGTGTTCGTCGATTCTCAACCAGGCCTTGGTTCAGTGTTTACCGTGTATCTTCCGGTCAGCGGTATGGTAGAGGAAAGCCCTTCCTCGCCCGGGTCCGGAGCGCAGATATGCGGGAAAGGCTGCATGCTGGTCATCGACGATGAAGAAGCTGTTCGTATCGTAACAGGCAGAATGCTGGAGAGGCTGGGCTATACCGTTGTTTATGCATCCGACGGGCAGCAGGCAGTTAGCCTTTACAGAAAAACTTCACAGGGAATCAAGTGCGTTATTCTTGATCTGACAATGCCTGTAATGGATGGGCTTGAAACCTTCCAGCAACTGGCAAGAATCAACCCAGACGCAAAAGTAATAATTTCCAGCGGATTCTCCCTGAATTCAATCATGAAACAATTCAGCAGAGAGCCGATTGCAGGCATACTTCATAAACCCTATTCAATCGACGATGTTTCCCTGGCGATAAGAAAAGCTTTGATGAATGATTAACACAGGCCGCCTGAAAACAGACAGCCTGTGTCGGGGAAACTAAGAAGTTTAGAAAATTTCGTCCATGGATTTCCCAATGATGCCCATGGCCTTTTCAACTTCCCCTGCGGTGATGTTCAGGGGCGGACGGAACCTGATGGTTTTGTGCCCGCAGGGAAGAATGATAGCTCCGTTATCGAAGATTTTTGCCACAAGAGCATTTCGGATTTCCGGGCTTTCAAGATCGAACGCAATCATAAGACCGCGGCCTCTTATTCCCTTTACTTTGCCGCGGTGCGAAGCGGCAAGAGCAGACAGCCCACCGATAACCTGCTTATGCCTGGCTCTTACATTCTCCAGTATGTTCTCCTCTACCATTATTTCCAGGTATTTTGTGCATCGGACCATGTCAACCAGGTTTCCCCCCCAGGTTGAGTTAATGCGGCTCGACTCATGGAAAACATTCTTTTCAACTTCATCTACGCGTCTGCTGCATGCAATGCCGCAAACCTGAGACTTTTTGCCGAAACAGAAAATATCAGGTGCTATTCCCAGGGACTGCCATGCCCACCATTCACCGGAAAGACCCATTCCTGTCTGTACTTCATCGAAGATAAGAAGAAACTGGTGCCTGTCAGCTCTGTCACGGAGGGCCTGCAGGTATTCAGAACGGAAGTGGTTGTCGCCGCCCTCACCCTGAATGGGTTCAATAATAAGGCTTGCAATATCGTGTCCGTGGGTTTTTATTGCCTCATCAATCTGCTTGAGGCTGGCTTTCTCGGCTTCCTGCACAGCTGCAAGGTTTTCTTCAAGAGGGAAGATAATGGAAGGGGGGTCGACTCTCGGCCAGTCGAAAAGAGGGTAATACATGTATTTGCGAGGATCTGCCGTGTTTGTTAGACTGAGAGTGTATCCGGTTCTTCCGTGGAAAGAATGCCTGAAGTGAATTACCTTCGTTCCGAGTTTATCACCTCGGCCGGCTTCGATATTTTTGCGCACCTTCCAGTCAAATGCGGTTTTCAGGGCGTTTTCCACCGCCAGAGCGCCACCGGAAACAAAGAACAGATAGGGATGACTGTCAGGAACAACCGTATTGGCGAATGTGTCTACGAAAACGGCCATTTCTTCTGTATAGAAATCGCTGTTGGAAGGCTTGTTGATGGCTACATCCGCAATATGATTTTTCCATTCGGGTGTGGTCATTGCGGGATGATTGAACCCAAGCGGAGCGCTTGCAAAGAAGCTGAAAAGATCCAGATAGTCTTTTCCGGTCACTGCATCGTGGATGTACCTCCCCTGGCTCTTGCGCAGATCAAGGGCGATGTCATATCCATCGGCGAGCATGTGTTTACCGATGGTCGATTTTACTTCAGTTGCTGGTATGTGCCTCATGTACGGCCTCCCTTTTGTTACAAGCGGAGACAAATGCATTCGACTGCTGTTCCGGCAGGAAGCGGACTGATTCTCCGTTAGTGATTAGTCAGGCTAATCTTAAAGGGGAAGCGCCCGATGTCAACTCACCGGCAATGTGGCGTCAGAAATAGCCTTTACCTATATTTCTCAACCAGGCGGAAGCCTGCTGCGAAAACAATATGCTGCATGTTTTATGGAATAATCAATAATAATAGAACGAAGGGATGATATGAAACCCATAATCAGTCTTGAACAGTTGAAGAACTACGCAAGGGATCTTCCTTCAAGCATTGTCTCAGTGGTTCGCGCCGATGAAGTTGAAACACTCACTGCGGTTAAGGAAGCCTACGAGGGTGGAATGATTGACTGCATTCTTGTCGGGCCTGAGGAGGAAATAAGAAAAGCTGCTGCAGAAGCAGATTTTGATATCAGTAAGATCAGAATTGTTCACGCAGAGGGAGACAAAGACAGCGCTGCCAGGGGAGTTGAACTGGTCAGAACCGGAGAAGCCCATGTGCTGATGAAGGGTCTGGTGGCTACAAGCACATTCCTGAAGGCTATTCTCGATAAAGAGCATGGTCTCAGGGGCGAAGGTCTTCTCAGTCATGTCGCGGCATTTGATGTTCCGGCGTACCACAAACTGCTCATTGTAACAGACGCCGCCATGAACATTGCCCCCGATCTGGAACAGAAAAAAGAAATACTGAAAAACGCTGTATTAGTTGCAAAAGCCCTGGGGCAACAGGTTCCAAAGTGCACATACGTATGCGCTAAGGAAGTTCCCTACGATAAAATGCCCTGCACAATGGAAGCTGCCGAAATGAAAATAATGGCAGATGCAGGGGAATTCGGTGATATCATCTTCGATGCACCGCTTGCTCTCGACCTGGCGGTTTCTGAAGTTTCCGCCAGAATCAAGCAGATAGAAAGCCCGGTTGCCGGAGATGTGGATGTTGTTCTAATGCCTGATATCGAAGCTGGAAATGTGCTCTACAAGGGCCTTATTTTTCTAGCCAATTCCGAACTTGGGGCTGTTGTTATGGGCGCAACAAATCCTATTGTTCTCACCAGCCGCGCAGACAGTGCTGAAAGCAAACTGTGCAGCCTTGTACTGAGCGCAGTTGTGGCTGCCTATCAGGGAAGGCAATAGCATCAATGATAATAGCCCTTGCCAGCGATCATGCCGGTTTTTCTCTTAAGGAAAACCTTTTATGCGCGCTGAAAGCCGGAGATCATTCTGTACTCGATCTGGGTCCGTTTTCAACCCGGTCGGTGGATTATCCTGATTTCGCCGGAATGCTCTGCAGATCAATTCTTGAGGGAAAAGCTGAGCGGGGTATTCTGGTTTGCAATTCAGGTATCGGCATGAGCATTGCCGCCAACAGATTCAGAGGTATCAGGGCTGCATTGTGCCTTTTCCCCCGCATGGCTTTTTACGCAAGACAGCACAATGATGCCAATGTTCTTGTACTTGCCGGGGGCTACACCGGATTCTTTCTTGCCTCTGAAATTGCCGGGGTCTTTCTCTCTGAAGAGTTTCAGGGCGGCCGCCATTTAAAGAGGATAGAGAAAATCGATTCAGAGGATGCTCATCAATGATAGATCTGATCTGCGGAGCAAGACCCAACTTCATGAAGATTGACCCAATCATCAGAAACCTTTCTGAAAAGGCCAGACTTATTCACACAGGGCAGCACTATGACTATTCGATGTCAGGCAGCTTCTTCGATCAGCTCGAGCTTCCAAGACCAGACATCAACCTCGAAGTGGGCAGTTCAACTGTAACTGTTCAGACTGCAGACATCATGAAAGCCTACGAACCGGTATTTCTTCAGGGCAAACCCGATGCCGTCGTTGTTGTGGGTGACGTGAACTCCACGCTGGCGTGTGTACTTACAGCGGTTCGCTACGGTACTCCTACGGTTCATGTGGAAGCAGGGCTCAGGAGTTTTGACAGAACCATGCCGGAAGAAATTAACAGGCTTCTCACCGATCAGATCAGCGATCTTCTTCTTATTACAAGCAGCGAGGCAAGAATCAACCTGCTGAACGAAGGCAGGCCGGAGAACGCAATTGTCATGGTGGGCAATCCCATGATAGACACACTCCTGAGGCTTCTCCCCGAGTCTGCACACAGCACAGTGCCTTCTGAAAATTTCGGTCTTGTCACCCTTCACCGTCCGGCAAATGTTGACGACAAAATTCTTCTGGGAAGCATTCTGGATGCTTTGGGAGAACTTGCACCGCTTCTGCTCATTTTTCCCGCACATCCCCGAACAGTAAAGAATATTCGGAACTGGGGATTGCAGAGCAGGGTTCCGGATAATCTGAAATTGGTTCCTGCTATGGATTACCTGTCTTTTATCAGACACCAGCAGGCAGCCCAGGTGGTAATTACTGATTCCGGAGGAGTTCAGGAAGAAACCTCGGTGATGGGCGTACCGTGCGTAACAGTGAGGCCAAACACCGAACGTCCTGTAACATGTACACTTGGAACAAATGTTCTCTGCCCTGACCCCGGGAGTATTCCTTCCGCGGTAATAAAGCAGATAGAAAACCGACCTGATGTTCCTCCCTTAATCCCCATGTGGGACGGTGGAGCAGGAGCCAGAATTGCCCGTGAAATAGAGAGGATACTTAAATGAAGATATTAATGGGATTCCTTTTTGCTCTGATGATTGCCGCGGCCTTCGGCGGATGCGATACCGGCAGTGATGACCCCGGACAGCCTCAAACTTTTGCCACAGCAGATGTACAGAAGTTCGCCGTTTCTCTTCAGGGCGAAGATGTGGGTTACATGACCATGCAGACTGAAACAGTAGATGATTCTCTCTTCATCACGCAATCCATGGAGTGGCATCTGCTGCTCATGGGAACCAACCGCACCGTCTCAATGGATGTTCAAGCCAGAACAGGCACGAATATGGATCTGGGCTATATCAGCATGACCATGTCTGACGGAACCTCGATAATACAGGCCACTGCAGTTAGAACCGGCAACAGTGTTGAAACAACCATGAACACCTCCGGCCGCGAGATTTCCTCTACCAGTGAGTTTGAGGGCGATTTTCTTCCCGCCTTCATCGACCTTGCAGCAGCCACAATGGATTGGGAGCCCGGAGACGAAAGAACATACCCCACCTTCGATCCGTCCACAGGAATGATTTTTCAGGCAACGGTCACCTGCGAGGCCATGGAAAATGTGTCTCTCATGGGTGACACGGTTGAAGCGGCACGGCTTCTTATTGCCCAGCAGGGCATGAGGAATTCGGTGTGGGTATATCAGGGACAGATAGTCCGCGAGGAAGAAACCGGCATGGGAATGGTTCTCACCAGGGTAGCACCCGACACCGAAGACAATGTGATTCCTTCAAGCGATCTCTATGAAGTTTATGCAGTTACCTCTAACGATGTAAGAGAGCCCCGCTTGACAGGCGAAAGATCATGGCTTCTCGCAGGTGATGTTGACTGGAGCCAGTTCCAGCTTGATTATCCCGGCTTGCAAACCGCCTCAGAAGGTCCCGTGATCACCGTAACATCATTCCCCCCGGAAAATCCCTCTTCTTTCCCCATGAACGATATTGGTGCTGAATTTTCATCCTATCTGGCTGCTGACGCCATGATTCAATCTGATGATCCGATGATTATAGCAGTTGCAGACAGCCTCACAGAAGGAGCAACAGATTCATGGGATGCCGTAACACGCATTTCAAGGTTTGTCGACAGGGGTGTGGAGAATGTTCCCACCGTGTCTCTTCCTTCAGCTGTGGATGTGCTGGACAATATGCGGGGCGACTGCAATGAGCACGCAATACTCACGGTGGCTCTCTGCCGCGCTGTAGGAATACCTGCAGTTACCTGTGCCGGAGTGGTGTATGTGGATAACGGTATCTTCGGCTACCATGCATGGCCCGCGGTATGGGTAGGGCAATGGGTGGCGGTTGATCCCACATTTGGCCAGTCTCTGGCTGACGCCACACACATAATCCTCGCCCAGGGCAGCCTGGACGCGCAGTATGTTGTGAACGGAGTTCTCGGCAGACTTTCCATAGAAGAACAGTAGTCGGGGTCAGAATGTTCTGCCGGGCTGAAGAGCAGGCCATGAAGAGGGCCATCGAGCTGGCCGCGGCAGGGGGAAAGCGCGTGTTTCCCAACCCGGAGGTGGGCGCAGTAATCCTTTCCCCGAATGGTGAGACCATCTCTGAAGGATTTCATGCCTTCTGCGGCGGGGCTCACGCCGAACGTGATGCCCTCAGCAAAGCAGGCGATGTTTCCGGCTGTACGATGGTTGTCACACTGGAACCCTGTACCCATCACGGTAGAACTCCTCCATGTACAAGTGCCATAATTCAATCAGGAATCAACAGAGTTGCTGTGGGGCTTATTGATCCGGATCCCCGTGTGGGCGGAAAAGGAATTGAGCATCTGAGAGCCAGTGGCATCGATGTGGAAACCGGGCTGCTTGAAGACCATGTTCGCGAATTGAACCGGGTATATCTGCATCACATCGCAACCGGCAGAAGTTTTTTGCACCTGAAAATGGCCGGAACTCTTGATGGCAGAAGCGCTGCCCGGGATGGCTCCAGCAGGTGGATAACCGGTGAAGAGTCAAGAAAAAGGGTACATGAATACAGGCGCACTTCGCATGCGGTGCTGGTGGGTGGCGGCACTGCGGTTGCCGACAATCCTCTTTTGACCGCAAGGGATGTTTTCTGTTCTCCCGAAGATCAGCCGGTAAGAATTGTTTACTCGGGAAGTGGTCTTCCAGCCGGTCTGAAAATTTTCAATACACCCGGCCGAACTGTTGTTGCAGTGAAGAAGAAAATCGATGTGCCCGCTTCTGCAGAAGTATGGGAGGGCATTGAAACTCCTCTGCAACTCCTTGAAAAAACAGCTTCCGAGGGGCTGGGAATTGTTCTCTGCGAAGGGGGAAAATCACTTGCTGCTTCCCTGCTTCGAAACCGTCTTGTTGACAGATTTAGCATATTCGCTGCTCCGGCGCTTCTGGGGAACTCAGGAGTCCCGCTTATTGGAGATCTGGAGATAGACAGTATCAGTGGTATTCTTCGCCTGGAGGATATTACAGTTACCTTGATAGGTTCTGACACCCTGACGGAGGGCAAAGTTGTTTACAGGTCTGATTGAGTGCACCGGAACAGTAAAAACAGCCGGAGCGTTGCTTGGGGTGGAATCCTCAAGAGATCTGAATCTATCCCGGGGAGAAAGCCTTGCTGTAAACGGCCCATGCCTTACCGTCACGGCCACCTCCGGGAAACTCATTCAGTTCGATGTTTCCCCTGAAACATTTCAAAGAATTGTTGCTCCCGTTCCCGGTATGAGGGTGAATATTGAAAAGTCCATGCCTGCAGACGGCAGGTTCCATGGTCACTTTGTCACTGGGCATGTTGATGCAGTGGGTATAGTTACCAAAGCCAGAAAAGCGGCGGGCTTCACGGAGTTTTCTTTTTCCTGCCCCGCCGAGCATCTGCTGTACATTGTGGAAAAGGGTTCCATTGCGGTTTCAGGCATTAGCCTGACCATCGCTTCTCTCTCGGAAACTGGCTTTTCTGTATCCGTGATTCCGGCAACTCTTTGTGAAACCACCGCAGGAGAATGGAAACCCGGTTATCGTGTTAATCTTGAGTTCGACATAATAGGCAAGTATGTGATGCGGGCAGCTCAGGCTGCCCGATCAAAGGAATCACTTAGGGAGTATCTTGAGCAGTACCAGTCTGGCAGGAGCTGAAGAAGCCATCGCCGCTATAAAACGCGGTGAGATGATAGTAGTAGTTGATGACGAAAATCGCGAGAACGAAGGCGATCTTATTATTGCTGCAGAATTTTGTGATGCGCAGCATGTGAATTTTATGATAACCCATGCCAGGGGGTTGGTGTGTCTCGCTATGAAACGCGAACACCTTGCAAAACTGGATCTTCACGAGATGTGCCCCAGGAATACTGCTCTGCATCAGACAGCTTTCACTGTTAGTATTGACGCAGTAAACGGAGTGACAACCGGAATAAGCGCAGCAGACAGGGCAAAAACCATAGCTGTTGCAATTGATCCCGAGTCAAAGCCCGAAGACCTGGGCAGACCCGGGCACATTTTCCCATTGGCAGCAAGAGACGGCGGAGTGTTGAAAAGGATAGGCCATACGGAAGCTGCTGTTGATCTGGCAAAACTTGCCGGACTTCACCCGTCCGGTGTAATCTGCGAGATAATGAACCCCGACGGCACTATGGCGCGACTTCCCGAACTCAGAGAATTCGCTTCCGAGAACAGCCTTCTTCTGACTTCTGTTGAAGAACTTGTAAAGTACCGCCACAGAAATGAGCTGCTGGTCAGGTGTATGGCCGAGGCAAATCTGCCCACGGATTTCGGCGAATTCAGCATGAAAGTGTATGAGAGTCTTGTGGATGGGGAAACTCATGTTGCGCTGTTCATGGGCGATTTGGCTTCAAGGCAGGATGTTCTGGTAAGAGTACATTCCCAATGTCTTACCGGTGACGTTTTTGCAAGCAGACGCTGCGACTGCGGCGGACAGCTCCATGCGGCCATGAGAATGGTTGCTGAAGAGGGGTGCGGTGTAGTTCTGTATATGTCTCAGGAGGGGCGAGGTATAGGGCTTGCGAACAAGATCAGGGCCTATCGTCTTCAGGACCATGGCCTGGATACAGTAGAGGCAAATATGGAACTTGGCTTTGCTCCTGATCTCAGAGATTACGGCATTGGAGCACAGATCCTTTGTGATATGGGTCTGACATCGATAAGACTCATGACCAACAACCCGAAAAAGATTGTAGGGCTTTCAGGCTACGGGCTCCATGTGAAAGAACGAGTTGGAATCGAAGTATGTCCCACGGATGAAAACCGCTTCTACCTCCGAACCAAGAGGGATAGAATGGGACACCTGCTGAAGGGAGTAGATGAAGATGGCCTGGATACATGAAGGACAGCTTGACGGCATAAACCTGAAAATAGCTATTGTGGTATCACGATTCAACAGTTTTATAACAGGAAGACTGCTGGACGGTGCTCAGGACTGCCTGCTGCGCCACGGAGTAGAAGAAGAGGATGTGGATGTTTTCTGGGTACCCGGTGCCTGGGAAATACCCCCGGTTGCAGCAAACCTTGCCTCCAGCAGATCATTCGATGCGGTTATCTGCCTGGGTGCAATCATTCGCGGAGAAACACCTCACTTCGACTATGTCGCCTCTGAAAACGCCAAGGGAATTGCTCAGGCCGCTATGAATTCCCAGGTTCCAGTGATATACGGAATGGTAACAGCAGATACGGTTGAACAGGCTATCGACCGTGCAGGAACAAAAGGCGGTAACAAAGGTTTTGATGCAGCTATGACGGCTCTTGAACTGGTTGATCTGTATGAGCAGATCCAAACCTTCACGCTGTCTAACGAAGAAAATCCGGAGGAGTAATTTGGGTCAACGCACCAGGGGCAGGAAATTTCTTTTGCAATGCAGGTATGCCGCCGATGCAAACGGGCAATCTATAAGCGAGAACATGATTTCCATGGAGATCAGTCTTAGAATTCCTGATGCTGATACAAGAATATGGGTAACCGAGCTGGCTAAAACAGTCGGAAAGAACAGGGAAGAAATTGATTTGCTTATAGAAGGTTCGCTCGTGAACTGGGCCATGGACAGGCTTACTCCGGTAACAAGACTCATACTTGAACAGGCAATTGCAGAGAAGAACTATATGTCTATTCCGGCCCCTGTGGCGATAAAGGAGGCTGTCAGGCTGGCAATTGAATTTGAAGGGCCGAAAACAGGCTCCTTTGTTAACGGAATTCTCGATAAGCTGCTGTGTAACGGAAGCGCTTGCTGAAATTCTAGAAGATTCAGGCAGGTACTCGAATTGCCCCTGCAGGCAACTGATAAATTTTTCTGAATACTGAATGCCCGGCGGGTTCAGCCACCGGGTTTTTATTTTACCTTGTGTATTGACAAATACCCGCCTTTAAGCGATTTTCAGAGCGGAAGGTTATGTAGCACCAAGTTTTTCGTTTTTGACACAGCAGAGGGGGCTTATGCTGATCAGGGTTTTAAGTGATATTCATGGAAACCTTTCAGCATTGAAGGCGGTTCTTGAAGATCCTACTGGAATGAAAGCCGACAATACCATCTGCCTTGGCGATACCTTGGGTTACGGCTCTCATCCTGTTGAATGCATGAATGTTGTAAGAAAAGTATGCGACGAGGTGGTCGCAGGCAATCACGATCTGGGGGCGGCCGGTCTTATCAGCATATCTCACTTCAATTCCGATGGTCAGAGAGCCATCGAATGGACAAGAACACAAATCGATCCCACCGATGTGGAATGGCTTAAATCTCTTCCTCTGCATACTTTCTACTATGGTTTGAGTATCAGTCATGCCTCTGTCTGCGACCCGGGCTCATGGATCTACATAATGAATGCTTCAAACGCTATAGATGCAGTGCTTTCGGCAGGTGAATACTTATCGATCTATGGCCATACTCATGTCTCGATGCAATGGAACAGAATAGGAGATTGTTCAGACAAGCTGGCCGGATTCTTCGCCGATACAGCTCTGATCAACTGCGGCAGTGTGGGTCAGCCCAGAGACGGAGACCCCAGAGCAGCATATCTTCTTCTTAATACCGATGAGCAGACCTTCCGGCATGTGCGGGTGAACTACAACATCGATGCAGCGGCAGCAGCCATCAGGGCTGCCGGCCTCCCCGACTATCTGGCGGGCCGGCTGTATCTGGGCAAGTAAACGCTAATACTTCTTTTTATTATATTTATTGGAGGTTTATTTCTGAACAGGGGGTCTGTTATGAAATGTTTTCTTGCAATCATCATTCTATTTCTTTTTTCGGCCTGCGGTAGTGAATCTGCAGATAGTTCCTCTCGGGATCAAATTGAGATATCGGTAGACACCCTGTGCCCGGTTGACTCCATCGGAATTCTGATGGGTGACAGCTGCTATGTTTTCGGCGCAATAGCAGACTTCACAACGCTTCCTGGCGGCAGGCCCGTGGTTCTTGATCAGGTCAGGGGAACCGTATCCATTTTTGACAGCACTGGCATATTTGCAACTGGGTTTGGGGGGTTTGGTGAAGCACCAGGAAAGTTTCAGCACCCTTTTGGTATTGTGGGACTTTCCTCGGGATTGATAGCAGTATCCGAAGTGCTTGGTAAGGTCAGCGTGTTTGATCCATCCGGAGAGTTTCTGACAAGCTGGAACCTTGAAGACAGGGGAGTTCTTCCGCTTGTCTGCATGCCTTTCGATGACTCAACTTTTGTGTGTTACAGTTTTTCGATGAAACTGAGCGATATCGGATTTGATGTAAGCTATTCTCTGAAAAGGTACAATGCAGTTACAGGAAACATCGTAACAGAGTATTTCAACTGGACAGGGAGCCCGCAGCCTTCTACTGATTTTACCGAGGCTTATCTTGTTGCTGCCTGTGATGGTGCCGGTAAAATGTACGTCAGCAGAATACAGGCTGAAAGCTGGATGGTTGAGATATACGGAGAAGAGTCTGCTGCTCTTGACACCATCTCAATGTTTCCCGGCAGAGAAAGGGAGCCTGCACCTGATACAGTTATGGTTGCCGGAGTTCTTCCGGTTTCCTATGCTTTTCAGGATGGAGAAAACTTCCAGCAGGAAAGGGTAAACATGCCGGATCACCAGCCCTTTATCAGCGCGCTTGGCGTGGATGAAAACGGCAGCATCTGGTGCAGACGGGGCGGACTACCCGGTGACGTGTGGGATGTGATTTCACCTGAAGGAGAGTATCTCGGCGAAGCTCTTGTTTCACTGCCAGATTCTGTCTACTTTCTGGAAGTGGATGTGAATCCCCATGGCATTCTTGCTTTTGATATGTTCACAGAAGACTACCACAAACTGTACATAATGGGCAATCTGTGAGCAGACTCGAAGCTGGGCGGTGGTTTTCTGTTCCCGGGATGAGATGAAGAGACCGGACTCTTAAAGATAAGAATAGAAGAATTCTTCAAGGTGGTGAGCCGATGCGTTACGTCTGCCTGACTGCTGTACTTGCAGCTACCTGCAACGCGGGGCTTTTTTCCCTGCTTGGCGGAGTATCTTTCAGCGACTTCAGTGTTGTTCCGTCAGATTCGGTGCTCGTTGATTACGGGAAAACAGAAACTTCTTTTTCCATAATTCTTCAGTATCAGTTTCCTGTTACAGGTCTTCTGGACATAGGCTTCGAACTCGATGGATATTCAGCAGCGCCATTCAGTTGGGAATGGGCAGAACCCGGAGAAAACCCTGCAGTTTTCACGAGGGAATTGCGGGAGTACAGCGGCAGCGTTTTTGTGTCTGCTGGAAGAAATTTCGGTTGGGTCTCCCCTTTTGTGAAGGTTGCTGCAGGTGGCTACTACAACACTTCCTCTCTGAAGACCTCCTATTTCGGAGAATCTCCCGATTTGGAATCCGAAACCGATGCAACCCTTTACCCTGGGGTGAAAATTCTGGCGGGATTCAATGTACCGCTGTATGAAAAAATGACTGTTCGGCTGGAAGGCGGAAGAACATTTCTCCCCAGTGAAAGCATGGGAACACAGATAATTAGTGAAATTGACAGAATGAACAGTTGGAACCTGAGAATAGGGCTCACGCATGAAGTCTTTTAGAGTACTGCTGATCGGGCTCTTATTCAATGCCTTTTCCTGCAGAGAAGCCCGCCCTGACTTTGTTTCTCCATCGGGCAACTATACTGCCAGCCTGACCGTAGTCGAGGGAGCAGAGGGCTATGGGATATGGCGGGTGATGATAACCTCAGTCGAAGACGAGGTTCAACTGCTTGAGTTCATGAACCACTATCCCGGTAGTCTCATGGCCTATATCGCCTGGGATGATGAAGACAGGCTCTGGTTTTACAGCAGCGACGACGGCTGCTACTACTATTGGCAGAATGAAACAGGGGAATGGAAGAAATACTCCTGGAGCATTACGTCATCATCGGAAGAGACTCCGCCTTTGTCGCTCGATGAACAGATGAACAGCAGCAGAAGACGCTGAGCCCATCAAAGACATCCAGGCAAACCATAAGACTGCTGAGCATGCAGTGCAGCGCGGTGTTGCGCTGGTAAACTCTCAGTTCTCCGGGCTATTCATCCGGCTGATTCTTTCTTTCATTTCTTGCATGCTTTCTGGCCGATCGTTCATTGCCCCGTTTGTTGTCGCCGGTTAAACGGGCCATAAGATGCTGTTGTTCATCATGATCAAGAGAGCTGACATCCTCTCTGAATTCCATGGCTTTGCTGCCTCTGAGTGTGGCTGCATTCCTGCCATGATGAAAGATGACAATTTCGCCCTGTTTGGTGTCCTTGAAGGTGAACCCCAAGTCTTCGTTGAATTCCTTTTTCATAACAACTCAGTTACCTGAGCTCTCCATTCTTGAATCGGGTTGTCATTACACGGTAACAATAATACTCAGCTTCCCCTGTGAAAAGTATTCGCAAGGCTTGTCTGTCCGGTGAATCCATGAGATCAGGGCACTTTCACCGGTAGAAGGTTCGCCTCAAAGTAATCGCCCTTTCTCCCGAAGGAAATTCGGGTAATATTGAAGCAGCTGGTATACAGACAGGAGTCATCAAAATGGAGCAGAGCAGTAGCTGGCCTTTGAGGCCTGTTGTCGTTTGCAGCAGATGCCTGGGATTTGCCCATTGCCGCTACAACGGAGAAATGCTATTTGACCCGGTGGTGGATGCACTGAAGCCCTTTGTTGACTTCATTACTCCATGCCCTGAAGTCGATATTGGCATGGGAGTACCAAGGCAGCCTATAAAAATAGTTTCCCTGGGCAACCGGAAGCGACTGGTTCAGCACGGCTCGGGGAGTGACTACACAGACTTGATGCAGGAGAACACCAGAGAATTTCTTTCCTCTGTTGAAAATGCGGATGGTTTCATTCTTAAGTCACGGTCTCCATCATGCGGTCTCATTGATGTGAAGCATTACAGCGACTCCGGGGATAGAACAGTAATTCTCGGTAAGGGCTCCGGCTTTTTCGGAGCGCAGGTTCTTAGTAAATACCAGGGCTGTGCAATTGAGGATGAGGCAAGGTTAGGCAACCCGGAAAATTTGGAAAACTTTCTGGGAAAACTATTCACACTGGCTGCATTCAGAAAACTAGATAAAACCGGCGGGAAGAATGATCTTGCTGAATTTCATTGCAGGAACAAGCTCCTTCTCATGAGCCGGAGAGGGAAGGAGGTCAGAGAGCTGGACAGGATAGCTGCAGGTCAGAGTGAAACCGGATTCAGGGAATCATTGGTTCTCTACCGTACCAATCTGCAGAAAGCCCTTCAACGAAGCGCTACAGTTCAATCTAATACCAGTGTGCTGGAGTATGCTTTCGGTTTATTGTCAGAAAGGCTCACTGCAGGGGAAAAAGAGTGCTTTCTGAACAGAGTTGATCTTTACAGTGACGGAAGAGCCGGCCTGGCGGCGCTGCTGGAGCTTATCAATTCCTGGGCGATCAAATTTGACATAGATTACCTGAAAAATCAGACCATTTATGAGCCATATCCAGTAGAAATCAGAAAGAAACTTGATCATTCCGGGCAGAAAGGCTTTCTGGAGTAAATTCAGATGCTGCTCCATGTACACATTTAGCAGAATTACATACCGTTTGCTCTGCATGTCATACCGAATAGAATATGATACTGCGGTGCTGCCATACTCGGAGGATTGCATGAATAGATACTTTCCAGTTCTTTTGCTTCTTCTGCCGACTCCGGCTGTGCTTGCATATGCTTTTGTGATGTATGAAAACTCTGACGGCAGAACTTGTTGCCCGGAAGGCTTTAGCCAGCCACAAAATCGATTCCAGCTTTCTTAAAGGGCTGATTTGAACAGAAAGGAGAAAGCAGGTGGTTTACGGCAGAACAATTACGGTATCTACGAATGGCTTTTCAGACATAGTCAACATAACAGATCAGGTTCTGTCAGCCATAAGCGGATCAGGTATTGTCAGCGGAATAGTGTCGGTGACTGCTATTGGATCCACAACATCCGTCACCACAATGGAATTTGAATCTGCCCGCGTTGAAGAGATGAAGGAGTTTCTGAGCAGCCTGCTTCCTGAATCCCTCAAAGTCCCCCACCTGGAAACCTGGGGCGATGACAATGCCTTTTCCCGCATGCTTGCCGCCCTCATGGGTCCTGGTATAGTGCTGCCTGTGGAAAATGGGAAAATTCGAACAGGTCAATGGCAACAGGTGGTTCTTGTTGACCACGACAGTCGGCCCAGAACCAGACAGGTAAGGATTCAGATTGTCGGGGATGAACCTGCTACAAACAAAGCGTTCTCCGATTGATGCCACCGACGCGCATCAATCATGAGTGTTTCTGATTGAATCAGGGCTGTCGTTCCGGAACAGGAAAAAACTGCGTTCTGCACCCTTCAGCTCTCATGCCTGCCTAAAGACCCGGCAAACCCGGAACGATGAACAGGCAGAGAAAGAATGCGGGTGATTACAGCTCTGCCTGAATTACGCTCTGATCCAGCTTCCACTTTTCACCATTCTTAATCATGGCAATCTGGAAGGGTCCGGGAAGCTGACTTACCGTAAAGAACACTATGCTGCTGTCTCCGTTAACCTCGACACTTGTTACAACTATATCGCGCCTCGGAGGCAGTTCATTCAGGAAGCCGGGAGAGGAAAGAACAACGCCAATCAAATCAGTTCCAGTCCAACCCATAAGGTCTGCACCGGAGACTTCAACACCCAGTCTGCCGGATATTTCAAGAGCGGCTTCTTCAGGTTTCAACTTCATCATGACAAGCATCATATCAACCATAGCGACGGATTCGGTTGAAAGGCATTCGCGGAAGCTTTCTGCATTGGCCGCGTACATGGCATCAACAAGGTTTTCGAAGGCCTGTTCGGGGTTGTTGGCATAAGCAGACGAGGCGATTACCGCAATAACTGCAAAAACAAGCTTGTGCATTAATTTTCCTTTCGAATTTGTTAAGAAAAAATCTGTAAAATCTTTACCTTGAATCGATCTGAAAGTTCCACCACGCAAGAACGGATTTCTCAAAAGACTTCAGCTCCTCCTGATTCGCATGATAAGCCATCTCAACCTCAATCAAATGGAGACAGAGGGAATTCTAAAGGAATGAGGCAAAGAAATTGAATCCTGACAAAAGTTCTACACGGAAGAGGCAGGTGGTATTCCATGAAGAGCGGAAAATCATACTGAATAAACTCCGTGAACAGAAGCGGCCCGCACGGCATAATGCCGGCGGGCCGTTATTTACAAGCTCGGGTTACTCTGTATAGTCGAGTGTGAATTCCACTCTTCCCGGAGCGGTCTGATTCAGGCTGATTACAAGGAAGTGTCCCTCACCTGTATAGTAAAAGACCTGCTGGTCGCCCTCTGTCACAGATGTGTTGGCGGGATCAAATGCCCAGATGTTCGAGCTTACAAATTCCTGTCTTGCGTTGGTGTAGTAGTTGTTGGCCCAGGCCATTTCAGTGTTGCCAAAACCGGCGGCATGCATTCCCTGTTCATTGCGGCTGTACTCGGTGACGTTGAAGTCTGTCATTATGGGAACTATTCTTGGCCAGTCAACGGGTACAGTGTAGAAATCGAACAGAACTGCAGCTTCAGCAGCTTCAGTAACAGGCTCTTCAACAACCACCTCGGCAACGGCTTCCACTGCTGTGGTTGAATCAGCTGTTGCCAAGTTTGTGTTATCCTCAGTGGCAGGTGTTTCTCCACATGCTGCAAGAAGAAGCGCTGATGACAGTCCGAGCAGAATCAGGCGTGCTATCGAGTTCATTGTTACCCCATTCAAAAGTATAACCTATCATGATCACCGGGCGTTTCCACGGACAATCACAAGCCGGCTATATAAGCAAATCCGAAAGAACGGAACAAGTTCCGCTATCATTATTTCATTTACCTGTAGAGAGACTCTCCGGCTTCTCCTCTATTGTCAAACTGGTTCATAGATCTGCAGGTAATCCGTTATGAAGGTTTCGCTTACTCTGCAATTCCGCCCTGCACCTCAAGGGATAATACCTGCGGGAAGAGTTCGGGATCTGTTATCGACGCAAGAATGCCGTACTGGTCAACATGAAAAAGAATGCCTACGGTGCTTTCAAGTTCATTGAAAGAAGCTGTGTAAAGCAGGTTTCCATTAACATCCCATATATCAAATTTGAATCCATCTTCCGCATAAAGCCTTTGAACCCACAGGTTACTGTCTGAATCTATCCCCACCAGATCAATAAGCTGGCGGCTTGAGGCTGGCTCATATCCGCCGGTGTATGCATCATCCTGCACTGCATATGATTCGAAGATCTCAATCTCTTCCAGAATTTCCTCTTCGGTTTTGGGAATTTGCGGAACGTCAGAACACACTATTGATCCGATCATCTCTCCGGTTGATGAGTAGATAGAGATGGAATACCTGGTATTATCCATAGTAAGATAGAAGGTGCCATCCGGGGCTGCAGTGTAATCCACCATTTCAAATTCCGTATACATTTCCGGTGCGGGCCACTCCCACTGCCTGGTGTCAAACACCACCGCTGGCAATGAATCAGAGTCAAACCTGGCGAAGTTGACTCCGAAGAGAATCTGATCCTCCCCCATCACAAGATAGAGCATCGCGCCGGCGATGGAAGCGGGGTTTATCGTATCCATTGTATAAGGCACATACCTGTCTGTGGTGAAGTAGCTGCCAAGGTATTCTCCTGCTGTGTTGAATTCCATCACTTCTCTTTTTGCTTCGTCCGCCACAAGAATTCTACCGTCTGCCAGGCTGCAGATGGACATGGGGGAAAGCAGTTCACCGGGACCTTCGCCTTCACGGCTGATGAGGGTTACTTCGCTGCTGTTTACCATTCTGATGCACATAGCAGTTCTGTCCAGAATCAAAATGGAACCATCAGGGTGATAGCAGAAGTCATCTGCAGTGCCTATCATGCTGAGTGAATCGCCGATTTCAGAACCGTAAGTGCCCGCTGTCACCAACCGGAAATCAGGAATTCTTGTTTCATTTGCCTGATCTTTTCCTCCCGGCTCTGAACCGCAGGAGGATGATACTGCCAGTGTCACAAACGCCAGTATCTTCAGAGTATTCATATTCCTCCTCTAATGCGTCTATCTTCGAGCCGCCAGTTTCATAAAATTGACAACAAAGATAATATCGGTACAAAAAGCATTCAATACCAGTATAATGAAATGGTCAGGCTGCAGAGTTGTAAAATGCAGAATTCTCCAACCAGACTTGGGGAATAAGAACTCAGATGCCGGGCCATAAAGACAGTAAAGGATTAAATATTATCATTTTTGTGCTGCTTTTAATTTATCCCGGGTAATATTGACGAACTGATTTTACCCGGGTATAATACTTCATTCATAAAATCAAGGGGGGAGACCGGGAATGGAAAATTGTGGTAACCAGTACTGCACAGCCTTTGAAGGAAACCGATGCATTGCAGCAGGGCCACTTCTGCAGGTGGTACGGAAGGTAAAGGAATACATCGGCACTGACCATCAGATGCCCCTGCTCATTTTTAATGATCTTACCAGTGAACTGATTGAGATTGATTTCCGGGGAACTGTTGATGATGTGCTTGAAAGAGCAGGAAATCGTGCATCCGGGGCTGAATCGGCCAGTGGGTTGCAGGAAAATGATCAAAACGCGAAGCGCGGGCCCGGGCGTCCCAGGTTAGGTGTAGTTTCCCGGGAAGTAACATTGCTGCCCCGTCACTGGGAATGGCTGAACAGTCAGTCAGGAGGTGCTTCGGTTGCTCTTCGCAAGCTGGTAGAGGAAGCAAGACGAGTAAACAGGGGCAGAGATGCAGTGCGGCAGTCTCAGGATATCACCTACAGGTTCATTTCTGCCATTGCGGGTAATCTGCCGGGATTCGAGGAGGCGGCCAGAGCTCTGTATGCCGCTGATCGTCAGCGCTTTAACAGCTTTACAGAAGACTGGCCGGCAGATATCAGGGCACATGCTCAGAAGTTGGCGCATGCCGCCTTGGAAGAAAATACCGATGGCAGTGCCTGACAAACTGGTGCCTGCTCGACTGAGGTGATAAGGGAACGCAAGGTTCTGTTATGCTTCCCGCAGTTTCACTGTTGTCATGCTGTGCGGCTTAGTGACGGGGAGGCCCCCAACGAAGCATTTCCACTCCTGAAACAGGAAAATGCAAAACAGCTCCCACGCCGGCTGGAATCCAGTCAAGGCCGTTTTCGCTGTTTACAGTGAGTGCTCCGCTGCCGTCAGAGGGCCATAGAACTTCCTTTACGGCGAACTGTTCATCCCTCAGGGAGGTCATTCCAGCGCCCCATCGATTTATGCGGTAAAGAGAATAGTCGCTCTGCGGAGTTTCCGGGCTTTGCCCGAAGGCCACGAAGGCCATCACATCACCATCAGGTGTCACATGCGGAAAAGCGTAGAACCAGTAGCTTCTTGCGGGAACCGATTCTCCTATCATTGTATTCTGCCACTCGGGTGGAGTAAATCTGCAGAGGGATTCCTGACCACCGACACCTGGAATGCCCAGGTAAAGCTCCTGCCCGTCTGAACTCCAGCCATGGGTGACATTGCCTTCAATCAGAGTGTACAGTGAACAGTTGCCTGAAAGACCTTTCATTGCAGAATAAATCCGGTGAATACTTGAAAGTGGGTAGCTGTATGCGGTTACCAGTATCCGCTCACCATCCGGTGACCATGATTCCACGCTATTGAAAACAGTGCAATCCCAGTTCTCTCCGGGGGGAGGGAGCTGGCTGTTGGGGTGAAGTTCCAAAAGCGAGCAGTCTTCTGGGTTTATCAGCATAAGTCCGTTCTGTATGAAGGCGATTGATGATCCGTCAGGGGACCACCTTGGAGTGGCAATTCTCCCGGCGATTCGTTCCGGGCTGTTGTATGCATCAATATCACTTTCCTCGGGCGGAAGCTCAGCACCCTGGATGAGTACTGTTCGTTTCCCTGTTCCATCCTGGAGAATCAGTGAATTTCCAGCAACAAAAACAATGTCTCCAGTGGTCGGAGACACATCAAAGCTTTCAATTGAAATGCTCTCATTGGTGATCTGCGAAACTGCCAGACCATATCCGTTAAGACTGCATACCTGCCCGCTTTGAAGAAAATACACCGGTGCGGGTAAAGCTCCCTCGGGCATAGGAAAGAGTCTTATCAGAGCTATCAGTATTACTCCCGGTAATGTAATAATCACGGTATCCCTCCTTGAAAAAGTCCATACTCTTCTGTGTCTGCTGATTTTCCAAAAACACCCGCTCGGCCGGACGGAACTCATACAGCATTCACCATGATCATCTTCTTAAATATAGCCTTAATTCCAATTGCTGCGTGTTGTTAGCGATTCGGGCCAGCTGTAATCAGCAAGTTGCTTATACTAGGCCATCGGGTTGTTCTGGTACAGAGGGTGTCAGTAGCTGACCCCGGGGTGCTGAAGGAGAAGTAAATGAAGAAAACCAAAATAGTTGCTACCATTTCAGATCTGAACTGTTCAGAACCGTTTATTCAAGAGCTTTACGAAAGCGGAATGAACGTTGTAAGGCTTAATTCTGCACATCAGTCTCTTGAAGGAGCAGAAAAGATTGTAAAGGCAGTGAGAGCGGTTTCGGATAGAATAGCCCTGATGATGGACACTAAAGGGCCGGAAATCCGAATCGGTTCCCTTATTGAACCCCTTTCTGTGTGCACTGGTCAGCTGGTGAAGCTGAGCGGGACTATTGAGAGCTGCTCTATAGGTAACTGCATTCCCGTCACCTACTCGAACTTTGCCCGGGATGTTCCCCTTGGCAGCAGAGTGCTTGTAGATGACGGAGAAATAGAACTGATTGCAGAGAAAGTTGATGGGGATGCACTTGTATGCAGAGTGATGAACGACGGAATCATCAGGGGCAAAAAGAGTGTTAATGTTCCCAATAATCACATAGATCTTCCTTCAGTAAGTGAAAAGGATGTTGCCTACCTTGATTTTGCAGTTAAGAACAAACTTGACTTCATTGCCCATTCTTTTGTGCGAAACAGAGCAGATGTTGAAGCTGTTCAGGCAATTCTTTCGATGAAAAACAGTGATATCAGAGTGATCGCCAAAATAGAGAATCAGAGCGGTGTTGATAACATTGATGAGATACTTGATCTGGCCTACGGAGTAATGGTTGCCAGGGGAGACCTTGCAATAGAGATACCGTTTGAAAAGGTGCCAGGAATACAGAAGATGCTTATCAACAAGTGTATTGAGAAGAGAAAACCTGTCATCATCGCCACCCAGATGCTGCACAGCATGATTGAATCTCCCCGGCCGACCCGGGCAGAAGTGAATGATGTTGCCAGCGCAATATACAGCCAGACAGATGCAATAATGCTCAGCGGGGAGACCGCTGTTGGCAGCTATCCTGTTCTGGCCGTTAAAACCATGTCGGCCATTGCCGGCGAGGTAGAAAAAAGCAAAGAGGCCATGAATGATATTCCCATCGTGGTGCTGAACAACGATATATCCGCTTTTCTTATAAAGTCTGCAGTTCAGGCTGCCGTACAGCTGAATGCTGAAGCCATTATTGCAGATACCACTTCGGGAAGAACCATCAGAAGCCTTTCTGCATACAGAGGTAACAAGATTATTCATGCTCAGTGTTACAGCAGAGAAACCGTGAGACAGCTTGCGCTCTCCTATGGTGTGTCTGCGAGGTATATGGAGCCCGGGCAGGTCAGCCATGAATTCGTAGAAAATGCTCTGACCCAGCTAAGAAATGACGGTACTCTTAACGAATATGACATGGTCGTTATTGTGGCAGGCAATTTTGGAAGGAGCAAAGGCGTTTCGTTTGTTGAAATCGGTTCAGTCGAAAATCTTATTGATGCAAGCGTGAAACAGTAACCGGAAGAAGCTTTTCTAATAATACAGAGCAGTTTTTCAGTGTAAACTGGTTCTTCTGTAATCAATAACGGTGGAGCCAGCTAAACACCTTCTGTAACGGGAATAGAGACGGAGATGTAATGGAGAAATCATTTCCATGATGGAAAGCAAAAAGAGTGCTGCTCTGTTCTTCTTCATGATAACACTGTTCCGTCTTGTTTACATCAATTTTGTTCCTCTTATGCCGCAGGAAGCTTATTATTGGAATTATGCCAAACACCTGTCGCTCAGCTATTTTGATCACCCTCCACTGACAGCCTGGACAATCGCGTTTTTCACAGCTATCGGCGGAGATCATCTGTTTTTTATAAGACTTGGCAGCGTTCTGTTTTCGCTTGGTTTATTGATGCTGCTCTACAGAATGGTACTGGAACTCTTCCAAAGCAGAAAAACGGCGTTCATGGTCATTCTGGCAATAAGCTGCACCGTACTGTTCTCTATAGGTGCCACCATTATTACCCCCGATGTGCCCCTGCTGTTTTTCTGGACCCTGTTCGTTTACAGCCTTGTGAGACTGCGATCAACAAGCCTGGCCCGATACTGGTATATCGCCGGTATCGCTCTTGGACTAGCCCTTTTGAGCAAATACTCGGCAGCACTCATTGTGCCAGGAACACTCCTTTACATTCTGCTTTCAACGAATCAGCGGCATTGGCTGAAAACTGTTCACCCATACCTGGCAATTCTTCTTGCTTTCACCGTTTTTCTTCCGGTGATTATCTGGAATTCTCAAAACAACTGGGCATCGTTCATGTTTCAGTCGTCAGGCCGCTTCTCGCAGATGAACCGTTTCAGGCTGGACTACTTCGGCCAGCTTGTCGGTTCGCAGACTGGTATGCTCACTCCGTATCTGCTGGGTTTTACCATCGGGGGATGGATTTATGCAGGGAAAAAAGCTCTCCTTGAGGATGAAAGATTCAGTCTGCTTTTCTGGATCAGCTCTATTACATACCTGGTCTTTCCTTTGTTCAGTTTTTGCAGCCTGGTTAAGCCAAACTGGATGGCTCCTGCTTATGTCACATCAATCATTGCTGCTGTTGCCTGGGTGGAGGCAGGAGAAACGAAGACAGCTCTCTGGTATAGAAAGCACTTCAAATGTGGCCTCATACTGGGGTTTTTGATTGTTGTTTTCATGCATCTTCTACCACTGTTTCCCATTCTGCCCTTGCGCAGAGGAGACATCTGGACAGGTTGGCCGGAATTGGCACAGCGCATTGAGCAGGATCTTCTGGAAATGGAAGCAAACACTTTTGTGTTCGGGCACGAGTACAAGATTCCAAGTGAGATTGCTTTCTACACAGGTGGCAATTTACAGACCCACTGCGGCGAGATAATAGGAGAACGGGGACTGCAGTACACTTACTGGACCGACATCGACGAACTCATTGGTCGGGATGCCATCTTTGTAACCAGCGACGCACAGCGTTACAGGGAAACCGATAGAATTCTGGAGTACTTCGAAGCAATAGAACAGGAAGAACCGCTTGTGATTGAACATCATGGAGAAGTGTTTCGCACATTCTACATATACCGCTGCTACGATTACAAGGGCATTTAGAACTGAATTGTATATTCTGCGGGAAAAATCGCCTTTCAACAAGCGTTTTCACTTGCCCCTGAGGCTGAAGGAATATATGAAAGAGCCATTTTGGGAAGAAACTTATAAAGTGATGGATTACAAAACACTTGGAAGGCCAAGCCCTGAAATTATTCAGCTGACAAAAACCATGCCTGAAAATGCCAACATTCTAGATGCTGGTTGCGGAGATGGACGAAATAGTTTGTACTTTGCAAGTAATGGTTTTCACGTTGATGCATTTGATATTTCAAGCAATGCCATTAACAAAATTAGGAAACTAGCTGAAATAAATAATCTTGCATTGAGTTGCAAAGAATGCTCTTTGCAAGAATTTCATTTTGAAAAGTATTATGATTTAATTATATCATCAGGAGTATATCACTTCATTGATAAGAATATAGCAATGGAGTTCATTGATAAGTCAAAGAAGCATACAAAACTGAACGGATACAATTTTATAGTCGTCTTTATAGATACATTGCCAATACCAGAAGATTTAAAGGATATTGCAATTGGATTATATGCAGATCATGAAATAAAGGATTTGTATTTTGATTGGGAAACAAAATTTTTCAAATCATACGAGTTTGAAGACGATCATCCAGGAGGAATACATCATAAACATGCCGCTAATAAGTACATTGGGAAAAAGCTAACAACTGCTTCGCCTCTGCAAGTTAACAAATGAGATGTTCTGATGCACAACTCCTTTCCGGGGTAAAAGCAAGAGTTGACACGTAATTATTACGTATTAATATTACCACGCGAGAATATACCCACGAGAGGAGATTGAAATGACTGTTGAAAAAATGCTTACCAAATCGGAGATTGTGCTACTCGGCCTGCTCAGCGAAGGAGCGAAGTACGCCTGGCAGATTGAGAAGGATGTTGAGCACCGGGCAATTCGCTTCTGGACAGACTTGTCACAGGCTACTATCTACCGGCAGCTCACCGCACTTGAGAAAGCCGGGATGATTGATTCTTCCCGGGGAGTGGTTGATGGCCGGGCGAGGAAGACCTACACTTTGACGGTTCTGGGAAATGCTGCACTGTGTGAGAATCTGCTTGGTTTGCTCACAGCGCCGGAACACATGAAATATGGAATAGATCTGGCAACTTACAATTCCGGTCTTTTGCACAGGAACGATGTACTGACCGCACTGAGCAGCTACCGGGAAAAGCTGCTGGAGGCGATCCGGGGATACGAGGAAACGGAGGAGTACATGCGCTCCGAAGGTTGCCCTTATCACAGACTTGCGGTGGTGCGTCGGCCCCGCTACCTGCTTCAGGGTGACATCAACTGGATAGACGATTTCATGCAGGAGTTGGTAGCCCAATAGCACAACAATATCATTGTTGTCACTTCAATATTTTGCACATGAACAACTTGCTGCCGATTGAAAACTGCCTGATCAGGCAGACCATAAAGTCGGCAGCAAGTATCAATACCGCGACAGCTTTGTTCTCAGATTTGCAGAAAGTTTGTGACTTACAGGCCGATTACCGTTTTCCGGCTGCAAGTTTCAGCAGACCAAAACCAACAGCACCCGCAACGATTGGAGACCATGTAACTCCAGTGAGGTCAATAATGTTGAAGTAGTATAAAGCAAAATCAGCGATGCCGAATGCTATGCATGCGTAGCCAAGAATCTTAAGAATCATAAGTTTCCTCTCTGCAGGCAACTGCTTTTTGAAACCGTTTATTCACGAACTGCTTAGAATACTATCTGAAATTTATGGAAGTCAATGTGCATATTCAGCTCAATGTGAACAGGCGCTGAAAACGAATATTGTCTATTCCCTTGCGGTTTCTGCTGCGCTCCTTCATGTTGCTTTCATGTGAATAAAAATGCTGTTCTCTGTTGATGGAGGAAATGCCATGATAAACTTTCCGAGTGACATTGAAATTGCCAGCAGGGTAAAAGGTCTTTCTATTGTTGATGTTGCAGCGAAATTGGGATTATCAGCAGCCGATCTTGACCTGTACGGAGACGACAAGGCTAAGGTTCATCTTGACACCCTTGCTACCCGGGCAAGGGGAAAGGGAAAGCTTGTTCTGGTTTCTGCAATAACTCCCACTGCCTCCGGAGCAGGTAAAACAACCGCAACAATCGGATTGACCCAGGGGCTTTGCAGGCTGGGAGAGAAAGCCTGCGCTGCTGTGCGTGAGCCGTCCCTCGGGCCGATATTCGGAATGAAGGGTGGGGCTACAGGCGGGGGCTATTCTCAGATTATTCCCATGGAGGATATCAATCTTCACTTCACAGGTGATCTGCATGCCATTACTGCGGCGAACAATCTTCTTGCTGCAGCTCTCGATAATCATCTGCACTGGGGGAATGCATCCAGAATTGACCCCCGAACGGTATCGTTTCGCAGGGTAATGGACATGAACGACAGATCTCTGCGGAATACTATCATCGGCCTCGGCGGAAGAACACAGGGCGTTCCCCGGGAAACCGGTTTCGACATAACAGCCGCAAGCGAGATAATGGCGATTCTTGCGCTTTGCACCGATATGGATGACCTGAAACACAGAATAGACAGGATATTCCTCGGGCTTACATACGATCAGCATGAAGTTCTTGCAGAGAAGATGAATGTTACCGGGGCAATGGCAATGCTTCTTAAGGACGCCATCAGACCCAATCTTGTTCAGACCCTCGAAGGAGACCCGGCATTTGTGCACTGCGGTCCTTTCGCAAACATAGCGCACGGGTGCAACTCGCTTCTTGCAACCAAAATGGCTGTTGCCTTTTCTGACTGGGCAATAACGGAAGCTGGTTTCGGGTTCGACCTGGGAGCCGAGAAGTTTTTTGACATTAAATGTCAATATGGAAAGCTGTGCCCTTCACTGGTGGTGCTTGTGGTTACATGCAAGGCTCTCAAAATGCACGGAGGAGTTGGAAAAAAAGATCTTGCTGTACCGGATGTGAAAAGCCTGGTTGCAGGGCTTCCCAACATGGAGAAGCACCTTGAGAATATCAGTAAGTTTGGCCTTCCAGCCGTTGTTTGCCTGAACAGATTCGCCACCGATACCGATGAGGAAGTCAATGCAATTCTTGGGAGGTGCAGAGAGCTGGGCGTTCCAGCTTCCGTGGGAAATGGATTTGTTTCCGGCGGTGCTGGAATGGAAGAGCTTGCATCCCTGGTAATTGAAAATTCAAAAGATTGCTCGGGCACCTTCAAGCCACTGTACGATTGGAACGATAGCGTTGAAAACAAAATTGAGATAGTAGCAAAAAGAATTTACGGCGCCGAGCATATTGACTATACCAACCTGGCTAAAAAGGATCTGAAAACAATAAAAAGACTGGGTTACGACAAACTTCCGGTTTGCATTGCCAAAACGCAGAAATCACTTTCCGACAATCCTGACCTTCTGGGCAGGCCAAAAGATTTCGTTGTTACAGTCAGGGAAATTGCCATTTCAGCAGGTGCGGGTTTCCTTGTTCCCATAACAGGCGAAATAATGAGAATGCCGGGATTGCCCCAGGTTCCTGCAGCGGGTTTGATGAATGTGGATTCTGATGGGAATGTTGCGGGGTTGTTCTAACTGTTGTTTCAGGAGGGGTCATGGAAAGATACGGCTGTTTTGAGATAAGAACATCATGCGGAAGCTGCGGTCAGCCAGTACCGGTAAACGGACCTTTTAAGGAGGTCGCTTGCGGTGCCTGCTTTGAGAAAGTAGTCATTCCTCCGGACATCATCGCCGGCTTCATGAATGATTTTGAGGAAGAATACGAAGGCCGTGCCGATCGCGAGGGGTCAGGCGGCACTCTGATGTCCGGAAGCGGTACTTATAAGTACGGACAATGGCGGCTTGCTCCCAGATGTTCCTCATGCAAAAAGCAGCTTGTTCTTTCCGATACTCCCGGTGTGATTTCTTGTGAGTGCGGGTTGAAGTACAACCAGTATGGAACTCCTGAGTGGCTCACAGGGCTGGTTCCTTCACTTCGAAAATGTATCTCGCAGGAAGCACTTTCTGAAGACGGGTCTTCAGTTAATCCTGTTTTCGATAACGAGTCGTTGAAACCTGTTGTAATGAGCTGTCCCCAGTGCTCCGGCGCGTTGTCCATCTCCGCAGCTAGTGAAAGAATAATGGCGTGCAGGTACTGTGATTCCGAAGTGTATGTCCCTGATGCCATCTGGACCCGGCTGCACCCAGTGAAGAAAGTTCAGGAATGGTTTGCCTGTTTTGAAGGAAAAACAGAAAAGCAGCTCAAGACGGAAAGGAGGCTGAAGGATAAAAAAGAGGAAGAAGATTCACTGAAGGGGTGGAAGGCAAAAACTTCTACTAAAAGAACAAGCAAAAAGTTCCGCCCCTTTCTTATCTATACAGGAGCGCTGGCAGGTTTGTCCATTATTGCAGTGGCATGTGTTAGTTTTGCCACTGACAAAGGGTTTGGGGAATCGTTTTCCACCGTTCTGCCTATCGTTGTAATGGCTGCCTTTATGGGTATTCCCCTGTCCTTCGTTTTCACGGCGATGTTTTCACCTGCCCCGGTCGAAACAAAAAAGTGCCGGGAAGCAATGGCAAAGCTTGCTACTGCCAGGGGGTGGCAGCATTCAGGCATTGAGACCAGGCTCGCCATCGGCTCCATCAATGAAAACTACAAAGGACGTGATATTGAGATAGATCCCGGTGATGACTATGCAATAGAGATTGAAGTGGAAGACTCTTCGATTTTCCTCAAGACTGAGCCTCCCGGTTATCCCCCTGAAGACCTTCAGAGATTTACAACCGGTGACAGTGTTTTTGACACATTGTTTCCGTTCCGTTATGCAAAACCCGGACTTGCCTCCCGAATTGACAATTCACCGGACCAGGCCCGAACACTTCTTGCTCCTGTATTTCTGTTTCTGGAAAGATGGGGCAGCAGACTCGGAATGCTTCAGGTAGACTGGTCTTCTGTTTCTGTTCACATCACACCGGGATGCTATGAGATTATGGATATGGGTGGCCGGTATGTACTCGCTGATGACCTTGAACCCCTTTTTGAAGACATGATGAAACTGGCCAGAGGAATAGAAGAGTTATCCGGCAGAAAACAGTAATGAAACCTCTTTTCCGGGTTGAATCTCTGCAGTCTGAGTACACCTGATCCGCAGGGTTCAGCCGATCCGGAGTAAATGACAATTCTGCTTGTGTGTATTTTATCTGCCTCCCCTGCGTTCAGTTCGCAGTCAACATTTATCAGCGATCTGGCATTCGGTGGATGCCCGTATCGCTTCCTCAGAATGAAACTCGACGAGTGGGGTAACGAGCAGTGGCGGAGCATATTCGAGTACCCCCTTGAAAACAGGCCTGTGCTCATGAGGGTTAACGGCGACGGTTCAGTTCTGCTTGTTATCAAGTCCTGTGAAGAGGGTACTGACCTGCCTGGAAACTATTCTCTTATCCTGTTTAGACAGGGCACTCAGGATCTATGCTCGCCTGAGAGGATGCTTGCCGGTGATAAGCAGCCAGAACAGGGCAACGAACCATGATACTCTCTTCCAGCCGGTAAGGTATCGCAGATTCAAAAGAGTGGGTGCCTTTCTTGGGGATGTGAGCATTTTCAGAATCTGTTCACCGCTACTGATGGATTTGCCCGGCAGATCGGTTACTGCCTGCGGAACCGGGGCTCCGAACAGAAACCTTGCGGCTTTAAGTACATCTGCAATAGAACTGCCGAGTTTTGTCGCCTGGGCATTACGCGAGAACTTGCTCCAGCTGTTCTCTTCAGTTACCTTCTGACACAAAAGGCAGACATCCACCCACCATACAGGTCTCAGGACGGTGTTTGTGAGCATATGAAGAAGAACCAGAAGCAATGCGTTATGCCATGCAAAACCCATAAGCCCCGGTTCAAGACTTCTGCCGTTCAGGAAAAGGTCGGCTGGCAGCCTCCCGGGAAAAGTAGCTGGAAAATAGAAAATGTGAGTGTGCAGCTCTGCCAATATGTCTTGTTTGAAAAGCTTCATCTCCGAAACGATACCTGAGGTAAAGATTCCGTCTCCGGGAGAGACCCTGGACCATCCGGCCTGATGAAAAATGCTCAGAATTCTCTGCCTGTTGTTTTCTTCAATGAACAGATCGGCATCGCACATGGGTCTGCCTCCGGGAAACGGGTAAACGCTTCTCGCAAGATCAAAGCCTTTTAGTGCCCATACTTCAAAGCCTTCCGCAGAGAGGCGTTTCAGAACCGTTCGGATAATCTGTTCCTGACGAAACCAGATTGCATTACTAAGAAGGCTGATGCTGTTTCTTCCAAATTCCTTTGCCAGAAGAGGTGCAAGATCGTGACCGATAACGGGTTCAGGCCCGTAGTAAGCTCCGGGTTCACCTCCGGAAAGTAGCCATCTGCACGCAGCCTGTGTTACAGCATCGGTTTGGTCTTCGTATTTCATATGACTGAATTGATACTTCCCGCATCCAGATATCACAAGCCTTCTGCTGGCTCCTTCCAGGTCTGTGATATAGATTAGTCTTATGAAAAGCGATGCTGATAGAAAAAAGATAATGCTTGGAAGAGCTGTTGCACTCGTTTTGAAGAGCAGCCGGGGGCTTACTGCCGCTAATCTTCTGCTGACTGTAGTACAGGGATTACTTCCTCTTGTTCCGCTTTATCTGATGAAGCTCCTCATCGATTCCATAGAGGGTGTTATTACCGGCGGCAGTGCAACTTCCTTCCGGCATATTGGTGTTCTTATTGCAATCATGGGTGGTGCGGCATTGCTGACTGCTCTTTTCAGATCTGTCGGATCTATTGTTGAACAGACCCAGGCAAGTGTTGTCACCGATTACATGCAGGATATTCTGCACGGGAAATCTCTGGATGTAGACCTTGCATACTATGAAGACTCCAGATTCTACGATACTCTTCACCGTGCTCAGGGCGAAGCTCCCTTCAGGCCCACAAGCATTGTGAACGGGTTGATAAGCACTGCTCAGAACAGTGTTTCCCTTCTTGCCATGGTTGGTTTGCTTCTGTCTTTCCACTGGATAGTTGCTGTGGTTCTTATTGCAGCAGCTCTGCCCGGGGTGTTTGTAAAACTGAAGTTCTCTAAAAAATCCTGGAAGTGGCAGCGGGAGCGGACGGAAACCGAACGAAGGGCCTGGTACAAGCACTGGCTTCTTACCTCTTCCGGACATGCGAAAGAAATACGGATTTTCGGCATGGGAGAGTATTTCAGAGAGAAGTACCGAGACTTAAGAACCGTTCTTCGCACAGAAATGCTGGGAATTGCAAGGAAGAGGGCTGCGGAAGATCTGGGTACTCAGGTTGTGGCCACAACACTGGTTTACGGTTCGCTGGCTTTCATTGCCTGGCAGGCGTTCGGGGGGCTTATCACCATTGGCGGCATGGTGATGTACTTCCAGGCCTTTCAGAAGGGGCTGGGATACCTCAAAGGTCTGCTTGGCAGCCTGGCCGGGCTATACGAGGGCAACCTATTCCTCTCGAATCTGTTCGATTTTCTGGATATTGAACCATCTGTTGTTGATCCTCCTGAACCAGCGCCCTTTCCTTCATCTATCCATGAGGGGATTATCTTTGAGAATGTAAGCTTCGAGTACTCATCAGGCAGCGGCATGGTGCTTGAAAACATTGATCTTGCCATCAGACCCGGAGAAATGCTGGCTCTGGTGGGAGAGAACGGTTCAGGAAAAACAACCCTGGTAAAGCTTCTTTGCAGGCTTTACGACCCCGCCTCAGGAGTCATCAGCGTTGATGGTACACCTATTAGAAACTTCAGATTGGAAGATCACCGCAGAAACATAAGTGTAATCTTTCAGGAGTATGCAAGGTACCACCTTACCGCAGGGCAGAACATAAGCCTGGGAGATATTCAGCACTCACCCGATGATTCCGCAATAAGGAAGGCTGCTGCAACTGCCGGGGTTGACAGCCTTATCGAAAGCCTGCCCGACGGCTACGACACAGTTCTGGGCAGATGGTTCAAGAACGGCAAAGAACTGTCTATCGGAGAGTGGCAGAAAATCGCCCTTGCCCGGGCATTCATCAGAGATGCTCCCATTGTTATTCTGGACGAACCTACAAGTGCCCTCGACGCAAGGTCGGAACTGGATGTGTTCACAAAGTTCAGAGAGCTGGTTCAGGGAAAAACCTCTGTAATAATTTCTCACCGGTTTTCAACGGTAAGAATGGCCGACAGAATTGCAGTGATGCATAAAGGCAGAATTATTGAACACGGCACCCACACCGAGCTCATGGCTGAAAAAGGCAAGTACAGCGAAATGTACACCATTCAGGCCAGCGCCTATAGCTGACGCTTAACATCCTTAACTCTCACAACCAGGTCCCAGGGCTTCTTCAAAGCAAGTATCTCCCGTTCTCTGCACCACTTGCCAATGGTATGCCTTATGAAATGGGGCAACTTCATTTTAAAAGACTTGCATAAAGGCAGGTATAGTATTCTGACCGTGCCTTTTTATTCTGGCGAAGTTTTTGAGCCGGCACACCCATCACAGGTAGGATTTTTCAAAAAGAGATCGAAAGGCTTCCGGCAGTTAAAGCGGTTCTGCCCGGGCCACCACCTGGCAATGGTTCGGTTGTGCCATACATATTTGAAAAAAGTACCCCCAGGTGATTCAACCCGTAGTATCTGCACATCGGGTTTCCAGAGAAGAGGGGGAAGTGAGCTTGCTCTAAGTAGCGAGTAACCCCATTTCAAAGGCTTGCGCAAGGGCTGCGCAATGGTTCTGACAGAGCTCTGGACATTCGCTCTGAACAGGCCCCGCCATCCTCCTCTTACATGCTGTGTCTTTTTTCCTCTGATGAAGTCTGTTACCAGCCCGGTTAGCTGCTCGGGGGTGACAGGCAGGGGATCGGAACAACTGTTGTTGTCACCCCTGGTTACAAAACCACCCGGGACAACTGCTGTTATGCGGTGCACAATAATACGATGCGGTCTGGGATCATCCTGCAACGTGAACGAAACAATGTCTCCCCGGAGTAGCCTGGCAGGCACCGGCTTTATTTTAAGAAGATCACCCGACCTGAGAAGCGGCCACATGCTGCGGCCTGAATAAACAACAGGTTCCATTCAGTCTGCCACTGCTTTGTCCAGCGCAGTCCAGTCAATGTATTCCTTTGGAAAGCGCATGCGGTACACTGGCACTGAGCGGGAGGCCGCAATCAGCAGATCAAGAACTTTTGTTCGGCGGGCAACTGGCAGATGGTCCCAAAAGGGCCGGTTGTCTTCCCACAGAAAGTATACAAGAACCCTGGGATCCAGTGGTTCAAGGCTGAAAGTGTCTGCTTTTTCCAGAAGGAACAATCCGCCCAGCGGTGCACTGACTTCCAGGTTGCAGATTTTCCCCCAGGGCGTTGGGTGAACAGAAAAACCGTCTCCATTGCGCTTAAGAACATTCCTGTCGTCCGAAAGAATCTTTCCTTCTGACGAAAGACCCGCTGCAGTACTTTTACCGCCTTCGTCGGCGGCCAGGAAAAGCATTACTTTATCCCTGCGCCTTACAGCGGAGGAGTGAACAATGAGGCTACCAAAATCAGGAAGAAACATGCTGAACATCCTGCGATAGGCTTCAAATGCAAACTCAGAGTACAGAATGGATTCAATCTCATCGATATAGAAAACGTCTATACGATGCTCCCTGAAATCGCGGATCTCCACAGTTAATGCGTGGAGGATCAGAAGCACTTCCGATGCGTGATCCAAACACTTCCTGATATGGTCAAGAACAGCCGGTACGGTAAGTAAAGGAACTGAAAACGCTTCAGTGCCCCTCGAAAGTATGTCTGCCAGGGAGTGACTCTGCGCGGGACTCAACATAAGCGGAATTGTTTGAACACATGAGCCGATAAATGGAGGCATTAAGAAAGAACTCAGCAATCCTGAATGTTCCATCGGGGAATCAAGCTCAAGATTCTTTCGCGATATTCCGGTGAATACTATACAAACATCCGGGTGCATACTGTGAAAACTGGTTCCAAAGCAGGGAAGAGCATCAAGAATGGGTTTCCCGGCGGCAATACGGAAACTGACACCTGCCAGAAGGCAGTCAATTTCAGGCAAGGAACATCAACTTTACAATAGTTTCGGCTTAACCGGCGACATAAGTTCCAGAGTAGCACCCCGACAAGCCCATTCCGCCGGAAGCGCAGGAAGTGACTTCCTGATTATACCCGTTAGGAGCACAAGAACCGACTCCTGTGACGGCAGGACCAGTAGAGCAACTGGGTGCTGTCACTGACGTTCCATTAATACACATGCCGAGAGTAGCGTCGCCGCCTTCACCGGTAAGCAACCCGCCGCTTGCTCGGATACAGGAAAGATCACGAGCCATGGGTGGTTCGTAAACTCGTTTCTTCGTTTCCATGTTTTGCCTTTCCCGGCCAATGTGACCAGATACGTTGATAACAAGAATCTTCCGCCTTTCAGCGGTATTTTTTATGGCTTATCATAAGCAATCTTCTTTCGACTGTCAGGGAACAGCTCAATTGCATCCATTTCAGAACAGAAGCCGCATGAGGCGTTCATTCTGCCGCTATCGTGATAGTTATGGGCGACACAAAGACCCAAACAACTGTTTACATGAATACAGTTGCTGCAAATTCCTTCAAGCCCGTCCGGAATAGTTTTTCGCAGAAGCTCGAGCCCCGGGGCACTGTTCCAGATATCAGCAAGACTGCTCTTATGAAGATGCCCGAAAACCAGTTCAGGAACCTCTACACCAATGCCGCACAGCGCAGCTTCTCCTCCGCTCAGAATACCGAGAATTGTTAACACGCTGCACATTCCCGGAGGGGAATGAAGAATGTCGTTGAGAGAACGGAAAGCAGGAGGAATGTCAAAAAATACTCTGATCCCGCTTTTGCGGTAGCGCTTGTCAACACCGCGGTAGATTTTCGGCAACTCAGCAATTGGAATGGCCTCAGCGAAGGCCATATCCGCTCCCCGGCCGACATCCTGCAGATGGTTGAACTTAATCGATCCGCATCCCATATTGTCGGCAAATTGAACCAGTTCATCTATCTGGTTCAGATTTCCCTTGTGGAGAGTACATATCATCTGAGGATGATAGCCAGCCTTTACCAGGTGTTCAATACCCTTCACCGCTCTCGTGTAACTGCCCTTCACTCCACGAAGGTCATCATGGGTTAAGGCATCTGTGCCGTCAATGCTGACGGAAACAAAACTCATTGCTTTTGAGTTTTTCAGCAGTTCCGCGTTATCAGCAGTAATGAGAGTTCCATTGGTCTCCATTGTGAAGGAAATTCCTTCCTTCGACAAAAAGGAAACTATCTCCCTGAACTCAGGGTGCAGCATTGGTTCGCCGCCGGTGAGCTTCACAGAGGAAAGACCAAGCGGTTTTGCCTCGTGGACTGCTTTCTTCAAAAGATCCAGGGGCAGAAACTTTCCGCTGTGTGCATCGGGATCGAAGCCGGGTGCGATCCAGCAATGTCTGCAGGCAAGGTTACACGCCCCGGCGATGTAAAAGTATAAAGACCTCAGAGGCGGTATGCCGTTTCCTGTATCACAGGCCACCTGTGTGTTCACTTGTCCGTCACAGCGCATTTATCTGCCTTTCAGATTTGCCTGGTGTAGTCATTCTGCTCTTGATATACTGTTGGACCTCGTCGCTGCTTTCCTCAAGAAAATGCCGATAGCAGTCGAAAAGGCTGGGGCTGTTGAAATCTCTGCTGATTTCCTTCGCCATTGCAGGGCAGCTGCCATTGCAGAAGGATGCCCATACGCAATTTTCGCAGCCGAAAACCTCTTGCATTGGATTGTTTCTTCTATTTCGCAGAGCAATCAGATAGGGATGGTTCTGCCAGATATCACCCAGGGAATCCGCTTTTATGTTTCCCATCACAAAACCATGAAGAATATGGCATGGAACGATATCACCATTGTGAAGAACATCAATTCTGCTGAATACACAACCACAACCGGAGAGAGAACCCATACACCAGCGCGATGTCTTTACCCCTGAGAGTCTGGCATCCTCCATCTCGGTGAAGGCGCGCCGCTTTGCAAGGGGGCCGGCCTGTGCGATTATTCGACCGGGATACTTTTCAAGAAGAAGATCAAGTTTTTTCATTGCACTGAACTGCTCAGCGGAAGTCAGCGTTACCTCGTGTTGATTGGTACAGCCCATACCCATGGCGAATGCTTCACCGGTGCTGAATGACGGCAACCCCAAATCATCAAGAATAAGCCTGGCGATGTTTTCAAGGTCGTTCAGATTATGCCTGTTTATTGTTACCCGGACCTCAACGGGAAACTGCCGGGCTTTTAAAAGCCGCACTGCCGGGATCACCCGCTCAAAGCTGTCCGGTCGGCTCAGGTTGTGAATTTCCGCTCTGGAGCCGTCAACAGACAGCTGGATATTGTTAAGACGAAGCCTGCGTTTTCCAGTATCGAAACTGGCAAGCACTGACTCGTTTATTAGTGTGCCGTTAGTACAGATGTTGTAGCGCATCCTGTTTTCAATGATGCCGTCAATCACTTGGAAAAGGTCCGTTCGCAGGAAAGGTTCACCACCGGTAATCCCCACCTCCATTACCCCGAGTTTGGCCAGCTGATCGAAGCAGGAAAGCCAGTCGGCGGTGGGAAGGTCAATCTTGGATGCCATCTCATCGGCATAGTAGCAGTAGCGGCAGTTAAGGTTACATTTGCCGGTGATGGCAATATCGCACCGTTTCGGGTTAGAAATTGTTGGCATTTACTTTTCAGGAAGGCAGATGTACCCACCTTTGGCCATGTCGGTTATAAACTTAAGTATTTCTTCCTCCACCGTTGCGTTCGGAACTTTATCAAACTCTTCTTTTATCAGGTTAATCATGGCGGCAACACTTAGTTTACCGTTGCAGTTCTTCCAAACACAAGCCGCAGTCGGATTCAATACCAGAACCTGGTTGGTATCCGGGTTGAAGAGCAGTGCCCCGTCTTCATCCTCATCCCGAAGGACAACATCAGGATTTCTCAGGTAGGTTGTTTCAGTACACATGATTCCCTGTTTCGTTAGAATGTTTATAATTAAATAATAAGTATAATTTCACGCCATCTGCAGCAGCGAACCACTTACTGGTCTGATACTGCGACCGAAAGATGCCTGTAAGATATACTATATTATGCCGTTCTGCAATCCGTTACGCATAAGGTGCCCGGAAGGTGTGGTGCTATTCGTGCAAATTGAGAGCATCGAGGTGCGCTTTGTGGATGAGTTTTCCAACCTGAGGTCTGCTCAAACGAGCGGATATTGATTCTGCGGCTTTCTTTGTGTTTATTCCGTGGGTGCCCTGGAGAAGAAGAATCATTCCCCGGCTGAGTTCGTCGATGTCTCCGGGTTTAACAGAGAGCACATCGTCAGAGTGGACTGCAATGGTTTTACAGGCGGCCTCTGTTGCGAGTGCGGGGCACCCGCAGGCGATTGCCTCCATAAGATCACAGGAATGAGTTCCCTTGACGGAAGGGCATACGAAACCGCTGCTTGCCCGCATCATCTCGGCTCGCTGCTTCTTTTTCAAGAATCCGTGGAATATGAATGAGTTTGCGGGAAGCTTCTCCGATGCGATTTTCTTTAAGTCTCCCTCCCAGCCTCCTGAACCGACCAGGTTAAGCACCGCATCGGGATGGACTAAAAGAATGCGGCGGAATGCTTCAATAATGTCTTCCACTCGGTTGTTCTGACTGAAATTAGAAGCGTGGAGCAAACCTGATCTCCGTTGAATTACTTCGGCAGGGCGGAAGATTTCGGGGTCGAATGAATTCGGGATCCATCGTATATCTCCTTTAATGCCGTAGCGGCGAAGGCTGTTCTTGCCATGCCTGTCTGAGGAGAGGATAAGCTTTGCGCTGTTGAATGCTTTTCTGCATTTGATCTTTGTTCTTTTGTCGAGAAGCCGCCGTTCAAAACCCGACCAGTACTGGCTGACCACATAGGGGATACCCAGCAGTTTTGCCGTTGGAGCAGCGTAGAAGGAAGACATATCCTGGCAGTGAATCAGATCGGGTCTGCCCCACTTACTGAAAGCAAGAGAGAGGCCCCGAAGCCAAAGCAACCTGCGTTTTACTGTGTCGGAGAAGTGCGAACCTGATACGGGGGGAGTTATGTCGATTATTTCAAGTCCCATGCTTTCATAGACATCGAAGCATGTTCTGCTGCTGGACTCATCTTCAGTGCGAAGCATAAGCACATGGGCATTGTCACAAATCGCTGCGGCAGCCACCTGCTCTCTGAAGAAGGCTCCCCTGGAGGGCGGCATCATCTCGTGTGGCGGGTACCAGAAGGGTACGTACAAAATATTCAGAGGTCTGTTTATTCTTTTAATTTCAGTTCCTCATCGATCTGCCTGTCTACCCTGTTGAACCAGAAATCAGTTTTCCCGCAGTGCGCTGTGAGCAGCGCTTTTGTTAAATCCTCTACTGTGCTCTCGAGTTCAAGCATGAAGACACCATATGCGAATTCCCGTTTGGAATCAGAGGAGTCTGTGCCGTAAATGAGGCTGATAGATTCTTCTATAAGCTGATCCATGCCGAAGAGCTTCAGGTGCAGCAACTCGTGAACCACGACTTCCTCGAGGTGCTCAGGTGGCACTGATGAGTGGACCATGACTGCCGCCATACGGTTATCCATATCGATCTTTACATCGCCGGATTTCCTCCATGTTTTCGTAACAACCACCGGCTTAATGTCAAAATCTCTGAGTCTGAGGATACTCTGCCACTTTGTTAGAAGTTCGCCAAGTGTTTCAGCAGATACTTCCATGAGTTATTCCTGTTCTTTCTTTTGCTGCTCCCGTGCGGGAGTTACCGGATTGAAGCCGAGTACCTGGCAGAACAGGGGATTTTCTGCTGCAGGCAGCTCCTGCAGTTACATGAGGGCAAGAGTTTCCAGTCATTTTTATGTTTCCCGCCTTAGAGAGGATCTTACTTGTTCTGGACATGAAACCGCCTGAAATGTATCAGATTTGACTGCAGGCATTGTTAACACCGAATATCTGCGGCGCACACACTTCCATAATAACTACAGTAGCAGACTATACCGCTTGTGCAGAATATAATATATGGCATGACAGTTCAGGAAGAGAATGAGCACTCCTTCGTGTCATCACAGATGGCGGCTTGAGCCTGCGAAGGAGTTCCGGGAACCGCATCATCAATCTTAGCGTGCCGACCGATATTTCTGTACATTTTCCATGTGGAGATGCCCCCGGACAGGTTTTTCACCATGTACCCCGCCTGTTTCAGAATTCTTTCTGCGGCATATCCTCTGATTCCCACTGCACAGTAAACAACCACCTGTACGTTTGCCGGAATTTCGCCCAGTCGCTGCCTGAGCTGTCCGAGGGGTATAAGTGTGCTGCCTTCTATCCTGCCTGCAGCTGCTTCTTCCTTCTCTCGCACATCCAGCAGAAAGCAGTCTTTCGGTATCTCATCAGCGTGTATCTGCTCCGTCAGGCCTGTAATGATGTTGGCAGCAACGAATCCTGCGAAGTTCACCGGGTCTTTTGCACTGCCGAAAGGTGGTGCATATGCCAGTTCGAGCTCTGCAAGGTCGAAAACAGTCAATCCGTTCCTGATGGCCGTGGCTATTACATCGACTCTTTTGTCAACTCCATCGCCGCCGATTGCCTGCATCCCAAGTATCCTGCCTGCCGGGTCGAACAGGAGTTTCAGTGCCATTCTGGCTCCACCAGGATAGTACGAAGCGTGGCTGGCAGGGTGGATGTAAAGTTTTCGATAGTCCATTCCACAAGCCTTCAGGGTTTTTTCATTCGCCCCCGTACAACCTGCTGCGAGCTTAAAAACCTTTACAATTGAAGTTCCGATGGTTCCCCTGTAAGCAGAATTTCCCCCAAGTGCGTTTTCAGCAGCGATGCGCCCCTGGCGATTTGCAGGCCCTGCAAGAGGAATACTGGCCATATTCCCGGTTACCATATCTTTTACCTGTATGGAATCTCCCACTGCATAAACATCTGGAGCACTTGTCTCCAATCTTTCATTCACCATTATTGATCCGCGGGCAGACACCTCTATTCCGGCACTCTCTGCCAGGTCTGAGTTTGGCTTGACTCCCACAGCCATGATGACGAAATCGGCGGGGATGCTTTCTCCCGAATCAAGCAGCACCTGCAGACCTTCAGGGGTTCTTGTAAAGGCTTTGACGGATGTGCCTGTGCGCAGCGAGACTCTGTTTTTTACCAGTTCGTCTTCAACGGGGCTTGTCATTTCGTCATCCATAGGGGGCAGGATAGTTTTCTGCATTTCTATCAGGGCAACCCGAACACCAGCTTCAGAAAGGTTTTCAGCAACTTCAACACCGATGAAGCCTCCGCCGACCACCACAGCCCGACTGCCGGGCTCAATACGGCTTTTGATGCTGTCCATATCGGGTATTGTCCATAGAACGCTTACATCCCTGTCATCGACGCCCGGGATTGGAGGAATAAGAGGTGAAGATCCCGGAGAAAGGATGAGTTTGTCGTAACTTTCAGAGAATACATCACCTGTGATGAGATTGCGAACAGACACTGTGTGGTTTTCAGCATTGATTGAAGTTACGAGATGACGGATTTTAAAGTCAACATTGAATCGCTCGCGAAAGAGTTCCGGTGTCATGAGCAGGAGGCTGTCTCGTCGGGGAATTGTTCCGCTTAGATGATAGGGAAGCCCGCAGTTGGCATAGGAGATGTATTTTCCCCGCTCAAAAACAATGATCTCCAGATTCTCGTCGAGCCTTCTTGCCCTGGCCGCTGCACTTGCGCCTCCAGCAACACCTCCGACAATAACCAGCTTTTTCATAAAACACTCCGGATCAGTCTGAATTTAACAGCATTCAACAGGTTAACCAGCATTCAGGTGTAATCTGCCCTGCAGGGCAGGCCGCGCTAAAGAGTGCCACTTACCGATGCAATTACATGAGAGCCTTCGCTGCTGGCTCTTTTGAAGACATCGCCATCTTTGAAGATGGTTACCGTTACGCTGCCAGTTTCCCCCTGGTTCTGAGCGCTGAGATAGACATAATCTGCCGGATCTCCGGAAAAGGACAGAGACCAGGGCAACGGCATACTTGTAACCTGCGAAATCCCGCCGCTGTCATTCTGGTATGTAATGTTCACAAGCTCTGCGCTGCCTGTTACCTCATACCGCACATCTATCGATGAATCAAAGGGGTTGGAACAGGCCGGTACCAGACAGAAAAACGCCAGCAAACATAGTAATCTCATTATTCACCTCCTCCTGATTATACAGAATGAATAAGCCAGTCTCAATTGCCCAGTATCGGCAAAGGGGCGGCAGCTGCCGCCCCTTTATCTACAAGGTTACTCGGGAAGGTCTCCGTAGTATACCCGGGTGTAATCTTCCGGATTCGCATCAAAGGAAATGAAGTGGTCGCGGCTTATGATGGTATTCCAGTTGTTGGATCGGGCACCGGCATCAAGGGCGCACGAGAACAGATAGTTCCCGTCAAGGTCATATACTTTGAAGGTGGATGTTCTGGTGGTTCCGTTGGATACCCACAGCCTGTTACTGCTGTCTACACTCATCTGTGCTATGGCATTTCTGTATGGATCAGGTTCCCAGTTGGCCATCTCGGGAGGCATTCCCTGGCGAACCATCTGAGCGTTAACAAGCTCAGTTTCTATTTCAATTTCCTCAGTTGTTTTCAGAACTTTTTCGTAGTTCTCTTCAACAACTGTAAACAGTTCTTCTCCTTCAGCAGTCCAGCCCGTAAATGAGTATTCTTCGGTGGACATGGTGGAAGTGAAAACCCGACCATCAACGGTGGCAGCGAACAAGACCAGATCTTTTGTCATTGCACTGAGATCAGTCGGGTCAAACGGAGACATGTTGGCAGAATAGACCACTGTTGCAACAGGGTTTCCCATTGCCCATCTGCCTACTGTGAAACCCATAAACATGCCATCTTCGTTCTGCTCAAAATCAGGCTTCATGCCGATAATCTGCATTCCGTTGATTGCAGTAAGAAGCGCCGGGGGTGAAGGGAAAAAGCCCACATCATCGGTGATGTATTCGTAGTTTGCATCAAAGTAAACCAGTTTCTGACCCATTCCATCGGATACAACGAGACCGCCTTCGGGGCGGAAAGACATGCCAACCGGCATGAGGAACTCTCCGGGACCGCTTCCATTTCGGCCGATGGTTCGGATAAACTGTCCATCGGGGGTGAAAAGAGAAACAATTGATTTCTGAGAGTCGAGTATGGCTATGTTTCCGTCGGGTGAGTATTCAGCCCCTCCGATTACACCAAACACGTAGTTGCTGTCGCCAATTTCAACACCGATTGAATCGGAGACATACAGATAGACATCTGCCTCTGGAAGAGTATAGCTATCAGCGGAATCTGCCGGTGATCCGGCGGTATCTCCGGTGGCTGGTTCAGATGAACCGCATCCGGCGACAAGCAGCACTGTGGCGAAGAGTATCATCAGTAATCTCATTTATTTATCCTTTCTTCAGAGAATGAGGGCTTCTTTGTTTCAGGCTCATAATATTGTAGCATATTTGTTTCTGTCAATCTGAAAGACAAACTGACGAAAGCGAAAACTCTACTCTCTTAACAGCTGTTCCAGCGCATCCAGATGCTTTTCGAGACAGACCCGACCCGCTTCTGTAAGACTGTACCAGGTAACAGGTTTTCGGTTTACGAATTGTTTCTTGACTGAAATGAATTCTTCCTCCTCAAGTTTTCGCAGCTGTGCACCAAGGCTGCCATCGGTTTCTTCAAGAAGCTCCTTCAAGCGACTGAAGGAAAGTGCCGTGTGCCTGGCCAGAAGAACACATATTCCCAGACGGGCCCGGTGCCCCAGAATTGTGCTGAGTCGGTTCAGCGTTGCTTTTATGCTTTCACTGTCAGTGGCAGGCATGAATTCTGCCCTTGTGCAGTGCAATTCCTGTAAGGGAAGCTGCCAGCAGTATTCCCATTGCAGTCCAGACGAATCTGGAGAAGAAAAGGGTTCCTACGAAACCTGCAGCCAGCACCATTCCAAGCCAGAGAAAGTTCCTGTCGAAATGAACACCGGCAGTCCACCAGCCGAAGGTTACTACAAGAAGTATTACCTGGCTCAGCACAGCACCCTGAATGAATCCCCTGACTGCAAGAAGAACCGCGAGACAGATAAGAACAAGCATTCCACCCCAGTGCAGGGCGTGCTTTGTTCCTACTTCCCTGTCCATCTGGCCTTTGCTTATTCCAGCCCTGCAACCGAGAAAACCGCTTAAGAGGCCGCCCACCGGGCCGGCCAGCATCCAGTAGAAACCAACCCAATTCGGGAAAAAATCTACCATGGAAAAACCAGCAAGCACCATTATTGCCCACAGGTAGTAAATAGAGCCGGGAAAGGGAGAGCGGTCTGCCTTTTTTACAAGGTTCTTTACATATCCCAGATCGGATTGAATTTTGTCTGTGGTCATACCATACCTCTCATTGTTTTAGAGTACTCTGAAAAATAGAGTAGAATTTCAGTACCGTCAAGTGTAGATTTTGTTTACAGTGAGCGGGTCAGTCAGCCATGCTGCGGTGATGTCTACTAATCCGCTTACTGCATCTGTCGCTGGTCTTTACTGATTATCAAGTTTCAGAGAAAACCGTGCACCTGCCTGATGAGCATTTCACCAAGCTCGAATAGAACTGAAGAAGCTACAGATTCTCGAAGTACTCAAAGGCATCTATCAAGTCTAGATATACACCGTCAAAGCCAGTATCTATTATTTTTCTTAAGTAGGAATCATCATTCCCGAAAATTATGCCCTGCCATTCCGGATCCCAGTAGTTCACTTTGTAGTTTCCAGCCCAGTCAGGGTTTTCCGCCCCCATCCACTGGGGTTTATCCGTGTTCCAGCTTTCCTGCCAGTAGTAGCGGTAGTCTTCTGCCTCACCAATGCTCAAGTAGCACACAACCAGTCTGCTGCCCCCGTTACTCTTTGTTTTCAGCTGCTGAATTTCAGCGGGCGCAAAGGCCTCTTCGTTGTGGTACAAATCCATGATAATCACATCGTAGTCGGTTTCTGATACCGCATCGATGAAGTCCTGTCTGGTTGCATAATTTCCGGTGTCGATCAGATAGAGGAAATTGGCCGCCTGTGAGATGTCTGTCACATCGGCGCTGTTGACATTGTACGGGGTTGCGGGATAGTCAGGAATATTGTTCAGGTCCCTGTGATCGGCGGCGAAGGAGATAAAGCCGTTCTGTGCGTTCACTGCGTAGGAATCATCCATATTGCTGTGTGTCCAGCAGTAATCTGTAGCAAGTACTTCAACTTCATACTGCTCACATAAAAGACACAGTTCAACAAGGTACTGGCTTTCTGCCGATGGGGTTGGCTGATCATCACTGTCATACCCGTAGAACATGTCCTCTCTTCCGGTAGCGTCGATGGCGGCAAGATAGGCTGTCTGGGGTGCTCCATCTCCATCGCCTGTGTCGGTGACAAGCTCCTGCCCATTCTGAGGTATGATTAAAAAACTGCTGTTCAGGCTTTTGCCCCAGTTTCCAAGATCGGTAACGAAATCACGCATTTCCTGCCTGTAGTTGATGTCGCCTCCAGATGGGCCGTTAATATCATTATCACCACATCCGAAGAAGAGAACAGCAACTGCCACCGGAATGAGCGCAGGAATTTTGTACGCCATAGCATTACTCCTTCACATTTTATTCATATCCGCAGAATGATCAGAATTCCGTTCTGCGTACACAGTAACAGTATCGCCAAGCTTGAAAGTAGAGTTGATGAATGAGGCGAATGTCTTTAGAGAACTGGACCTCAGTATTGCCTTCAATAACTTCTTCACAAATGGCATTGAAGTTTCTGCACGGTCAGGTTTTTCAGAACTGCCACGAGTCTCGGTTGAATCGTTTTTGGTACTACGATGATCCATGTAGCGCTTAACCCCGGGAATGTACGGAACTCCCGTCACTCTTGTTTTTCTAGCGCGAAAGCCCGACTGGTTAAGCAGGGTGACAAGTGATTCTTTTGAATACCATATCAAGTGTCCCGGCCACTTCAGATGATCCCAGTTCACTTTTCTTTTCTTTCCTGGAATGCTGTCGATTATCACGGTTTTAAACAGAAAAATTCCACCCGGTTTCAGTACCCGGCTCACCTCTGAGAGAAGTCTCACAGGGGTAACCAGATGTTCCAGAAGATTAAGGGCAACTACAGCATCAAAAAAACCGTTTTCATAAGGAGCATCTTCAATTTGCCCATTGAACAGAGAAGCCCGTGGAACTCTGGAACCGGCAGCTTCAAGCAGTTTTTCCGAAATATCGATTCCATAGGTTTCCCAGCCGCCTTCATCAGCCAGAGAAAGAAGCAGCCCAGATGCACAGCCTATATCGAGTAACTTTCCTTTGGAGCCAAGCATTGTTTCTATCTGATCAATGTATTTCCTGTGACCCCTTGCGTCTGCGCCGGAGAAGTCTGACGAATAGAAGAACACATCGCTGTATATCCTGTCAAGCTGATCTTTCGAAGGCATAGGGCAGGTAAACGCTGTTTTGCAATTGTTGCATTCTGCGACATCGGTGGTATCAGGAAGGCCAATCAGAATCTGTGGATTATCTTTCTTTCGGTACAGCACGCGGCAGTCGGATAATCCACAGCACGGACAAACTTGAGTGCAATTCATCTGTTCCGCCAGTCGGAGTTGTTTCTGTGAGAAAAGAAAACCCGAGTATCGCCAATTATTGAAAACACAGATACAGCGGGCAACATCATCAAACAATACCACCCACGAACAATACCTTCATTCCGGTTCTAAAGAAGCACCAGACGGGAAACTGATTGGTTACCGCCAGTTTTCAGCCTCAACATGTAAATTCCTGTGGCAATACCGGAATCGCGCTGCCAGGAAACAGAGTGTTCTCCGGGGCCAAGCTCACCGGAAGCCAGGATTCCTGCAAGCCTTCCTCCCATGTCGTAAATCTCAAGTGATGCGCTTCCTGCAGTTTCCATGATGAAACTAACGGTTATCATGCCATTTGAAGGATTAGGAAACACAGACAGCTGGTTGAGATCTGTTCCCGGGGCTGCTCCGCTGATACCCAGATACGGCCCCAGTGATCCGTCCTGGTGAACGTTCTGTGCGAAAATTCCACTGCTGTTCCTGCTGTCATTCCAGGCATAGAAAGCACTCTGATCGAAACCGGGGCAGCTCTGCAGATCTCCCTTGTCGCCAAGGCTTCCTGCTGACAGCGTAACAGGACCCCACAGAACGGTACCGTCATAATCTATGTTGACGGTTCTCAGCGCTGCGTTGGGAGTTCCGTACAGATAACCGATGAAAATGCCCGGTTCATCACTATCCACAGCGGCCAATGGAGAAATCTGGCTAGAAGCAAGAGGCAGCAGTTCCAGACCGCTGTCGGTCCAGAGCCTGTCTCCTGCGGGAGAGAAACGCTGTCCGTATAGCCCGTACTGGTTCTGGTTGTCGTTCTCTTCAACCCAGAACACGCATATCTCGCCGTTAGCGGAATTGCATGTTGCAGAGGGATACATGTGAAGACGATCAGTTGAATTAGTGGAAGCCTGTGCTCCGTTAGCAGGGAACAGCAAGTTTCCACCGCTATCTATGTGCTGAACCCATACATTGAATGTGGAAAGGTCGGGAGAGTCGTACCAAGAGTAAACAGCTCCGTTATTGCCGTCTGATATAATCTCCGGGTTGTTCCACGCGGTAATTGCCCCGGAATCATAGATCAGCATCGGTGTGTCACCCCATACACCAACCCCGTTCATGTCGAACTTCTGGGTATAAAGGCTGATTACCTGTGAAGGGAAACTACCAGTGGCACTTTTCCACAGAACTATTACACTGTCTTCTCCTGCAGCTGTTACAAAGGGTGTACTGAGATCCGCTGCGCTTTCCAGAGTAATGCCCCAATCTCCCCATAACTTTTCTCCTGCAGGGGACAGTTTCTGGAAAACAAGAAAACTCTCGGTGGTTGCTTTGCCCCAGGTAACAACACAGTTCCCATTGCCGGTTATTGCCAGGGTTGGATATGGTTCAAACCCGGGTTCACCGGGGTTGGAAAGGCAGATGCCGTCAGGACCCCATAAAAAGGTGCCGTCGCTGCCTATCTTATATGCAGAGACATCAAGCTCGTCGGGTTCATTCCTGGTATCAGAGAACACAAGAACCGCGTTGTCATTTGCGTCAACTTCCATATCGTAGTCCACAAGCCATGTCTGCTGAGCATGATCACTTACGAGAAGCCCGTTCTCCGGAAAAAGTGTGTTCCCCTGATAATCGAGTCTCTGCAGATAGAGACAGTAGCTGCCGTTTCTGGAGTCGAACCATGAGATGAAACAGCCTCCATCGGTGGTCTCTGCTATTTTCGGAATAACCTGATCTCCGGTCAGATCGCATATCTGAAGATTCAGCAGTGAGTCTGAACTCCACTGTCCCAGCGCATTTCCAGCGAACAGGAAGCAGGCTGCCACGCCACCGGTTATGAACAATTCTGAAGTTCTCATTGTTTCACCTTTCAATACCGTTTTACTGCTCCGGGTAGCTGTTCTTTATCTCTCTTAATACATCGAGCTGCGAGTTAAAATGCTCTCTGAGCGCCGGATCGAATTTGGCGCCGAACAGTTTCTCCATCTCATCTGTTACCGTGCTATCGGCCCATGCGTCTTTGTAAACCCTTCTGGAGCTCAGGGCATCGAAAACATCAGCAACGGCAGTAATTCTGGCCATTAAGGGAATCTTTTCTTTTTTCAGCCCCTTCGGATACCCGCTGCCGTCCCAGTTCTCGTGATGATGAAGGGCGATGTCCATGGCCATCTCGTCAAATGCCGATTCGCAGTTACGCAGAATATCTGCACCGATGGTGCAATGTTTCTGCATGATTTTTCTCTCATCTGTAGTGAGAGAATCCTGCTTTTTCAGTATACTGTCGCTTATTCCTGTTTTACCCACGTCATGCAGCATTGCGGCCATTCTAAGAACATCACGGGTGTGTATTCTGTCTCTTTCCCCTGCACCACCGGCTTCTGCCCATGAATCGTAAATAGCTACAGCGTAACTACCCACCCTGTTAACATGGGGTCCGGTTTCTTTCGGATCACGAAGCTCTGTCATGCTGACCATTCTTAAGAGCAGAGTTCTGGTCATCATGGCCCGTTCCAGAGCAAGGGCGGCAAGTGAGGCAAAGTATTTCGCCAGGGGCTCAAGATCGCTGCTGAAATCAATGAATTTCCCGTTTTCGTCTCGGGCATTTATCAGCTGAAGAACTCCCAGCACGGCATGACGGTTGCTCATCAAAGGAAGAGTAAGGCAAGACCGGGTGTGATAATAGGAAATCTGGTCATAGCCGTCGTTAAAAGAATAGGGGGCTTTTTTCGGGATATTCCTTACATCGCTGATGTTTAGTGTTTCCGCTGTGCAACCCACATACCCTGCCATGCTCGATCTGTTCAACGGAACAGAAAAACGGGTATAGGGAATTCTGCCTCCACGGGAAACGATAGTGTCGTTCTGTGAATAACGGAAGGACAGAACGCCGTTTCCAACAATGTAAATTGACCCTGCGTCTGCGTTGGTGAAAAAACGGGCTTCTGTAAGCATCTGTTCAAGAAGAATATCGATGTCGCCGATGTTGATAAGAACGGTTCCCGCTGCCAGCACCCGTTCCATGAATTCCCTCTGATCAGACATGCTGCTTACAACTCATCCTTTCGCATTGAAAAATAAGATACAACAGAAGTGCCGCCTCTGCAACGCCGTGAGACAGAGGAAACAACGGCGGCTTCAGTGGGTACGCCTGTGCCGGGGATGAATGCTGCAGACCCCTGCGGCATTCAATTACCAGATATCAGTGTGAACCTTTTCAGCATCGAACCGGTCTTCGAATTCCTTTTCTTCGCCAGGAACGCCGATGGAAACAAGAGCAACAGGAACGATGTGTTCCGGAAGGCGGAAGAGTTTCATAATGCCTGCGATTCTGTCTTCCCTGGGGTAGACTCCCAGCCAAACTGCCCCGAGTCCCTGGTTCACGGTTTCCAGAAGAATGTTCTCGACGGCGGCCGAGCAGTCTTCAAGAAGGTATGAAATGTCTTCCTGAGACTTTCTGTTTCCGCATACAAGTATTATTGCCCCGGCAGAAGGAACCATCTGGGAATAAGGGTGAACAGAGGGAATCTTGTTCATAATGCTTTTTTCTCTGGTAACAACAAACTCCCAGGGCTGCAGGTTGCGGGCTGTGGGAGACTGCATTGCCGCTCTGAGAATAGTATCGAGCTTGTCAAGGGAAACGGGTTCATCAAGGTATTTCCTTATACTTCTTCTGTTTCTTATCACATCAAGCATTTCTTCCTCCCGCGGTTTTCTTCATTACATCAATCATCTTTTGCCCGGTTTGATCCCAGTTAAAGGTTTTTGCCCATTTAAGTGCGTTAGCAGCCAGCATACTACGCTTCTCTCCGCTGATCAGGATGCTTTCAAGGGCTTCTGCAAGTGCACGGGAATTCTGATGCTCAACCAGAATGCCTGTTTCTCCGTCTTTAACGGAATCGCGAAGCCCGTCTGAGTTGCTGGCAACCACAGGAGTGCCACAGCAGTTGGCTTCTATAACAGTAAGACCCCACCCCTCTTTTGCCGAAGGGAAAACAGCTACACTGGCTTTCTGCAGCCATCTGAGCTTGTTTTCCTGAGAAATGAAGCCCTCAAATGAGACACTGTCCTGCAAATCAAGTTTGCCCACCATGAGTTTCAGCGTATGAGAGTAGTCACCTTCTCCTATTATTGTAAGATTAGCAGTAATACCCTTACTATGAAGTATTTTTACAGCTTCGAGAAGATGCTGAACGCCCTTGTATTTCTTAAGCCGTCCCACGAAAAGCAATCTTCCCTTTTCCGGCTGCACGGTCGGATCATGCATGTAGAAGCCGGTGTCTATTCCACAGGGAATCACACTTATCTGCCCGCCGGGAATCCCTCTTCGCTGAAGATCGTGTCTGGTGCTGTCGCTTATGGCCACAAAATTACACTTCCGGTAAACAGACGGAATCATGGCTTCAAGCATGTTCACATAAACAGCTTTCAGGATGGATACTTCCCTGAATGCCGTAGTGCCGAAAAGGTGAGGAACAATTGCCAGCACCGGTGTTTCAGACCATGCAGGGGAGAATACAGGAACCTTGCAGATGTCTTCAATTATCAAGTCGAACGAGTCAAGGTCAAGTGATCTGCAATACTTCTTCAGAGTAAAATTGTAGGAATACCAGGTGCCGTGGCGATGTATCTGTACTCCCTCAATTACCTCCCGTTCCGGAAGCCACTGGATTGCATGGGATACCTGAATGACTTCATGTCCATCTCGAACAGCACGTTTCAGTATCTCCTGCAGATGTATCTCTGCTCCACCTGCTTCGGGGTTGTGCGGATCACGCCAGTTCAGTGCCAGAATTCTCAATGCTTCTCCGGTTTCCGGGCAAAAACACCGATAATCACTCCGGTTTTAGGCCCCAGCACACTTTTTTCAACCCTTTGTCTCAAAGCAGCTCTGAACTTGTGAAAGGCAGGGATAAGAACCGGCCGCTGAGGAAGGCTCACCTTAACCTTCATAAGTATTTCCCTGAGCATCCGGTAGCCCAGGGATGGAGAAAAGTACCTCCCGTACACTGACCATGGTTCCATACCGTGATCGATGAGGCAGGTTTCAAGCTGCCTCTGCGTGTACTGGGTTTCCCACCCGGCAAACCACGCGTTCAGTCCGATGAGAATCTTCTTGATAAGAGTATAAATGTGAAACGTCTGCGGAACATCAACAAGAAGTGTGCCTCCGGGTCTGGTTACCCTGACACACTCAGTGATCATTTTATCCGCATCATGAAAATGCTCCATGACTCCCTGGTGGAATACAAGGTGGAATGTATCGGTTTTGAAAGGGAGTTCATTGGCGTCTCCGCAGACAAGAAGAAGAGTGCAATTTTCCACCCTGGAGGCTTCTCTGGCAAGCTTAAGCGCTGAATGGGAATAGTCAAGAGCTACTGGAATGGCACCTTCTACAGCCAGAGCAACGCTGTCTCTTGCGGTCGCAGCTCCTACCTCAAGAGTGATTCTGTTACTGATATCAAGCCTTTTGCATACTTCAACTCTGATTCTGTCATCGTTGTCGTATATCTCAGACAGGTCTCGTTCCCTTTCCCAGAATCTGTCCCAGTGCGATCTTTCAGACGTGCGGGTCATTTCCCTCCTTCACGGTTTCTAATCTACAATATCGCATGGAAGTTGACCAATTGAGGGGTAATTCAATATATACCAGACAACTGGGAATACTACTTATCAGTAAGTAAACAAAAGGAAAGATTAGCATATGAATATGTCCCTCAGGCGTTTTGAGGAAAACGACCTGTTTCAGCTGGATTCCTGGAGTCAGGCAGTAGGATCCTACAAGTACATGCAGAAGGTCACTCCTTTGAATTACTCCGGCCCGGGTGATTTGAAAAACTGGGGTGAGGACTTTGTCTGGTTTGCCATCACAATTGACGGAGAAGCAATTGGAGGAGTATGGGTAGACCGGCGCCGCCCCGGCGACACCCTTGGCATTCTGGGAATAATAATCGGCAGAGCCAGCATTCTTGGAAAAGGTATCGGACGCCGGGCCATTGGTATTGCCATGCAGGAAGCCGTGCGGATTCTCGGGGTTACACGGATCAGGCTTACAGTCCGTAAAGCCAACGAAAGAGCCATCAGAGCTTACAGAAGTGTGGGATTTGAAGTAAGTGGCGAAGGCACTACGCTGCTCGATGATGGCACTCCCGTTCCATTCTATCGCATGGAAACCGACATGATTGAACTAGCTGAGGCCATCTGAACAGGATTTTTCATTATTTCCGTTAAAAACTGCATCCGTTGTGCTTGCCCGATTTGAAATCAGGTGTTATTTACACACCAATGCACTTCTGGAGGGAATATGAAAGCTGTGAAGGTGATTTCTGTGCTTGCCGGGCTGGCTGTTCTGTTTTTAGGTTTGGTGTTTCTTATTGGGGGCAGGCCTCTTATCGGTGTTGTAATGCTTGCCGTCGGTGTTTTTCTTGAAGTTTTCGGAATGAAAACTCCCAAAACCCGGGATGTTGTCATCAGGAGAGAGCTGGAACTCACCGGAAATGTGAACCTTGAGAGCATGAAATGCAGCCAGTGCGGAGGAACCCTTTCTTCAGAGAATGTTTCTGTTCGTGCTGGCGCGGTATTTGTGGCCTGCCCTTACTGCCACTCTGAATACCAGATCGAGGAGGAACCCAAATGGTAAAATTTGTTGCATTTCTGCTGTTGGCCGTAGTTCCTGTTTCAGCAAACGGGCAGAGCTACAATTTTTCTGTTCCGGAATTCAACTGCACCGTTGAAGTGAACAGAGACCGCAGTCTTACAATTGATTACGAAATACTCTTTGAGTGCACCCCGGGTTACAGCAGTATTGACGTGGTAGACATAGGCTTTCCCTCTGACGATTTTTTGATGGGTACCGTTCAGGCAGGAATTGACGGCAGCCCCCTGACCAGAATCTACTATTCGACCTACATAGACAAGGGAGTTGAGGTTCATCTTGATCTGAACTCAATTGTTTCCGGAGACAGGGGACACTTCTGGCTTACCGGAGTTAACAGCAACATGGTTTTTCTTGACACCGGGGAAGACGATTATGCCTCTGTGGAATTCACACCCACCTGGTTTGATGGAAGCGTTCTAAGCGGATACAGTGAATTTTCTCTGACGGTAATCTTTCCTGAGGGTGCTGAGCCCGACCTGGTAAGGTATCATGATCGCGCATTCACAAGTTCACGGGTAGACAAAGACGGAAGGGTCGTGTACGTGTGGGAGGAAACCCGAAGGGTGGATTCCCCATACATGGTCGGCATTTCATTCCCGGCTGATCTTGTTGACGGCCCTCTCTCCGAGAAGCCCAAAGAACCCCTGATATCCACTGAGGCTCTTGTGATATTACTTGTGTTCGGTTTTGTCTTTCTTTTCTTCGGGTTTTTCATTTTTGTGATCGTTAAAGCTGTGGTTGGCGCGAAAAGGCGGAGAGAACAGTACCTTCCTCCCAAACTGGGTCTTGAGGGAACGGGAGTAAAAAGAGGGCTTACTGCCCCTCTGGCAGCCTTGCTTCTTGAGGAAAGCCTGGACAGGGTTCTTGTGCTGATAATCTTCGGGCTCATCAAGAAAGATAAGCTTCGGCTTGATGGGCACAAGCTGAAGAAAACAGGGAATACAGACGGGCTTTATTCGTATGAAAAAGACCTGATGGTACAGATCCCCGACGGCACAGCAGAGAGCTTCAAAACAGTTTTTACCGACATGATAAAGCTCCTTGATAAAAAGATGGAAGGCTTTTCCCTGAAGGAAACCCGGGACTACTACCAGAGTGTGATTAGAAGTGCCTGGAGAATGGTCGACTCTGAAAAATCAGCGGAGAAAGCCGGCGAAATACTGGGAGACAGGCTTCAGTGGCTACTTGCAGACAAGAGATTTGACTCCCGGATGAAGAAACTCGGCTCCAATCGGAACGTTGTGCTTCCCGGTTTTATGTACGGGTACTTTTCGGGCAGCGCTCTTTCAACCGGAGGAAGCAGCGGAATGAGCCTGTCTCAAGCCTGCTCTCAGATGACAGTTGCTCTGGAGAAAACCGCAGAAAACACTGTAGCAGGAATTTCCAGAATGTCTCAGGCTGTTACAGCTACCACTAATCCGGTTCCTGTATCAACGTACCGCAGCTCTGGAGGCGGCAGCGGCTGTGCTTGCGCCTGTGCATGCGCCGGCTGCGCCTGCGCCTGCGCTGGAGGGGGGAGATAGCATGTTCAAGAAACTGAAGGAATCAGGAAAGAGAATTACCGAACCTGGCCTGTATCATTTCCGGCGCGGGGAACACCGAGTACATCTGCGCACAGGAGCCGATGGACGGGGAATTCTCACAATAGACGCTTCAAGAATCATACATCTGAATCCTGTTGCAGCAGACATGGCATGGATGATGCTTTCCGGTCTCCCTTCTAAGGCAATAAAGAAAGCGCTCACTAAGCGGTATGCGGTAAGGGGCAAAAAGGCCGCCTCAGATCTTACCGAATTCGGTAAGGTTTTTGAAAGCATTTTGGAAACAGGTGCAGCTCAGCCAATAACATTCATCAATATGGATGTCGCCGAACCATTCCAGACAGATGTCGAAGTGCCCTACAGAATGGATCTTGCCTTGACCTACAGATGCAACATCAGTTGCGGACACTGCTACAATCAAACCAGAGAGAAGGAGGAGCTCACAACTGACCAGTGGAAAACGGTGATGAGGAAGGTCTGGGATCTGGGTATTCCTCATCTGATCTTCACCGGCGGTGAAGCAACCCTCAGGAATGACCTTGTTGAGCTTGTGGAATTCGCCGAGTCTCTCGGGCTGGTAACCGGTTTACTGACCAATGGAGTTAAACTCTCTGATGCTGCGTACCTCAAGGGTCTTGTTGAAGCCGGTCTTGATCATGTTCAGATCACTCTTGAGTCGAGTAACCGCGATGTTCACAATAAGATGACCGGCGCAGACAGTTTCGATTCTACTGTGCAGGGAATAAAGAACTGCGTGCAGGCAGGAATTTTCACCATAACCAACACCACCATAACGGAAGAGAACTGCAGCGGAATGAATGAAACAATTCAGTTTGCCAAAGACCTCGGTCTTTCTGCTGTGGCTGCAAACGCTGTTATTCACAGTGGTAAGGCGCTTGAGGGTGGTTTCTCCGTCAGCCCTGATAAGCTCGGTTCAATTATTCTGTCGATGAATGAGAAGATTGAGGAACTTGGCATGAGATTGATCTGGTACTCCCCAACCAGATACTGCAGTTTCAACCCGCTTGAATTCGAACTGGGAGAGAAGAGATGCACTGCTGGTGAATACAACCTCTGTGTCGAACCCGATGGGGAAGTTCTGCCCTGCCAGAGCTGGTATGAGTCTGCGGGAAACATTCTCAACGATTCATGGGATTCCATCTGGAACAGCGAATTGATGAAGGGTGCCCGGAACAGAACATGGGTTGATCAAAGCTGCGGCGATTGTGTTCATTTCAGCCTTTGCGGAGGAGGTTGTCCTCTTGAAAAAAAGAACGGCGGTCGCTGCAGAGACTCTATGTAGAAGGGATATTCTCCAAAGAATTTATCAAAGACAGTTTCTGGAACTGGCACCTCTGCGCAGGCACATTTTCTCGCTGCTTCCTCTGAACCGGACAGTAACAGTTTTTGAACCCGGCTGCGGAACAGGGCTTCTGGGCAGAGAACTGCTCACTCTGACAGGTGCCTCATATACCGGAATGGATATTAGAGAGGACATTCTTCCCGAAGGAAATGAATTCGTTGCAGGTGATGCTCTGAAGAGTCCGCCCCGTGCGGATTTGTATGTTTCCTCCTTCTTCTTTTCCAGCGTAAAATGCCCGGAGAGGTGGCTGAAGAGGGTCAGAAAGCAGCTCTCCGGCCAGGGGCTGTTCGCAGTGTTTGCCGAATACGACTACAACAGTATTGTGGAGAGGCAGGAAACCGGTATGGCTGATCGCATACGAGTTGCCCTGGGCGAACAGGGGCTGTTCACGGGTCATGGTGGAAATCTCGACACTCTCTTCGAGAAAGCTGGGTTTATCAAGCTTTACGGCGGTGAAGCAGAAAGCAGTTTTCATCAGCCCGACCGGGAGTTCATGGCGGCTCACATCCAAAAAATGCCGGAAACACTTTCTGACATGATCTGGCGGATTGTCTGGGGAGTCTGGAAAAGAAAACCTGGCATAAATGAATGAGCCCCTGCGGAAGCTGAAGCAGTTTGGTGGTGTTCCTGTTCTCTTTCCTGGAATCTACGGGCTTTTCGTAGCAGTTTATTTTTTGTTTCTGACTGGCTTTATTCCGCTATCTGACGTGTTTCCCTACATCTATTACCTGTACTTTCCATGCGCGCTGCTTTCAGTCTTTTTTCTGGTTTTATGCATTATTCACCTTGTTACGGGCACTGCAGAAACAGCAGTAAAAATCAAAGTATTATGGCTGTTCTTCTTTTTACTGTTTACGGGAATAGCGTTGCCCATCTATTGGTACAGGCATATTAAGGAATAAATGCAGACAAGTGTCAGGGGCCGGGTATTCCCTGTTCCTGGCTGCCCGTGGCTGAAGCAAAGGAAAGAGCAGTTGCCAGAACACCCAGCCCGCCCAGGTACATGAAAAGATCAGGGCGAAGGGCTGACCCGATGGCAGGTCTGGGCAGAAGAGCCAGAGTAAATGCCATGGCTGAAGATACAAGCATCAAACACTTGAACAGCAGGATGTTGAGCTTGCCTGCTCCCACCGTTGCCGCCAGTGACGAAGCGAACATTAGAAAAGCAGCGATGCCTGCAATCAGATTCATCACAAAGCTGCTTTCCGGGAATTCACTGCTGTACCTGAAGTACTGAACTATGTCCGCTGTTCCTGCAAAAAAGCCTGCAATTCCTGAAAGCCAGAGAAACATCACAGCTGTCCTGACTGCCAGAAGGTCTGTAATGCAGGCAATTACACCTTTAGCAGTGATGTCGCTCACTGGCCGGGCCGGTTTTTCGAGGCCTTCAGGCTGAAGAGCACAGGGATTTTGTTCAGATGTTCAGGCAGTCTCCAGAAGCCGTCTTCACCCTTCTCCATGCTTTCGAGAGCCTTCCAGTGGATGAAATCAAACTCATGTATGTATGCTATTGTAAGCCCGGCGTTAACCAGCGAATTGTGAATTTCCGAAATGGGCCACAGAAACTCTCTTGTGGGGCTCTTTACAATGTAGTTCTCGTCGGCATAATCAGGCCAGTCTCCTGGCCATTCGGTGGGTCTGCCGTCTGTGAAGTAGGGGTGTTTAACATGCAGACCGCTGTTTTCATCATCGAAAACATTCATGAAAGGGTGAGACTCCATCAGGTAGAAAGTGCCTCCGGGCTTCAGGTATCGGCTGACAATGCCAGCCCATCGCTCAATATCCGATACCCAGCAGAGCACACCAATGGAAGTGTAAACGATATCAAATGTTTCAGTAAGTTTCTCCGGAAGATCGAAAAGCGGAGTCTGAATGAATCTTGCCTGAAGGCCGGTTCTTTTCGCCAACTCTCTTGCCACTTTAAGGGATTCCCCGGATATGTCTATCCCTGTAACCTCTGCCCCAAGCCTGACCAGAGAAAGAGTGTCTGTTCCGATGTGACACTGCAGATGGAGCAATGTTTTGCCGGTGGTGTCGCCAAGCTCTTTCACCTGAACAGGGTCGAGGCGATGACCGCCTTTGAGCAGACTTTCAATGTCGTATGATCTGCCGTGAACCGGTGCGACTTCATCCCAGTGTTTCAAGTTGATCTCTTCAGCAAGCAAATCTCTTGTGCCCACCATGCCTCCAAAATGAAATGCCCCCCGTAAAGAGGGGCAGTTCAACATCTGATCAGAACACGAATGGGTTGAACAACCTCAATCCTGTGATGCTCTGATACTGGTTGGAATTCAATACAACCGTGTCGTTGTACACTGTATCAACCCAGAACAGAGCATACTCATTGATGTCAAGCTGTACAAAGAATCTGTCGCCGTCCTGAACTGCTGCAGAGTTCTTCCAGGCGGAATCACCCCTGCCCGGAGCAAGGTAGTTTGTGGAGGGAGCTATCATGGAGTTTGTTCCACCGGGGTAGGTCGCCGGGTCAAAATCGCCCCGGAAGAAGAGGATGGTGTCACCCTCTCTCGCAATGTAAAGATCCTGGGCGAAGGAAGCGTCGGAAGCATCACCAAGTGCCGTATGGGTTTCCGCGAATTTTATGCCGTTTACCCCCCCCACGGTCAGAGTGTCATCTATCAGAAACATTTCGGCCCTGTCGTTTGCCTTTGCAGACTGATCTTCAGAGGAATCGATGCCTTTGATGGCGTCAACGCAGTAGTAACCCGTTCTGGTTGCCACATGCTGCGCTGTTGTGCCCTCCACCTGAGCGATGATACTCCAGTTGCCAGGATCGGTTTCGGCGTACCAGAGCCTGTATCCGTCTACATCCACACTTACTGAATCCCAGGCAACCACCACCGTATCGCCCTTGCTCTGTTCTTCTTCAATACGGCAGTTCTGCACGATTGGGAGCGTTCCCCCGGGGGAATTCGGAGAATCTGAACAAGCCGCAAACAGTATCAGAACACACAGCATTGCTGAGTACTTCATTGTTACCTCCCTGTTTGTGTTAATCGCAGATAATATAACCCGACAGCAACATCCAAACCCCCCTGCAGTTTTCAGTTTTGCTATAATTCCCGGGGGTTCAAAACGAGAGGAGTGGTTGTGAAATACCTGAGCCTGCTTTTTGCGTTAATGTTTGTTTTTTCAGTTTCTGAAGCTTTCGGGGAATCCATCTATGCCGTGCAGGGGGATGTTCTTTACCGTGCTGACGTGAACACCGGAGAGTGGACCTCTCTTTCCGAAACATGGCAGGATACGGAACTGCTGGCTGCCTGTTCCGGCAGCATGTATGCCATTCAGGGGGACCTTCTGTACAGGGTGAACACCGACGGATCGTGGACGGAGCTCACAAATCTCTGGACAGGAACCGTGGCTCTCGCTGCGGGAGGCGGAAATCTGTATGCTGCCCAAAATGATCTTATCTACAGGGTAAATCCTGTTGACGGAGACTGGGAAACCATTCCCGGAGACTATGTTGGAGTAACTCATCTTGCATGGTCCGACGGTGCACTCATGATAATCCAGAATGATGTTCTCTACCGTACGGATCCGGTAACCGGAGCCTACACTGAACTTCCATCAAGCTACAGCGGAACAACAGCTGTCGCTGGCACAACTGATTCCTTTTTCGTAATCCAGGGAGACGATCTGTATAAGGTCGATCCACTGACCGGAGATTACGAAAGCCTTGGTGGCGGTTATGAAGGAGCTACGGAAATGGGAGCCTTCGGTAATTATGTTTACTGTGTCTGGCAGGGCTCTCTCTGGAAAACCAATGCCCGCACAGGTGATTACGAAAGCCTTGGATCCAGCTGGGATGGTACTACTGCCTTCTGCGTTTTCTGACAAAATGTTATGCCCCCGGGATTGCCGGGGGCATACACTATCAGTTCATGGTGAAACTCCATACGGCTGACCATGGTGTGTAGACAGACTGCCCGGATACTGAAGCGCGAACCCTCCACCACCATGTTCCTGCAGATGCCGGGCTTATAACAGCAGCGGGATTGGTAACGGTGGTTTCCACCGGGGATTGCATAGCAGGGTTGTCTGAGATCTGCTGGTAATACTTCGTAGCCCCGGTGACCGCATCCCAGGTGAATGTTACCTGCGGGCCGCTGACTGATGCTCCGTCAACCGGGCTCACAAGAGTCGGCGCCTGCCCTGTTGTTCCCGGATCACTCGGGGAGCTACCGCAGGAAGTGACAAACAGAGCAACTGCAATGCACGCGGTGATTCGCAACACCATTTATGTACCTCCAATGTTTTCCTCACAGGGGTATTGAGTAATAAGAATTTTAACGTTTCAGTCAAGCCATAGACGAGGATCGCTGCAATAACTTGACCACGAACTGCGTATTGGTGCGCTTCTATAAATCACCCTTCAGACCCGACTTCTAAAAAGAGAGTTCGAATCATGACAAACCCCCATCACAGAACTCAAGCCGACCCGAACTGCACCCAACATATTTTTTGCTGAATACTCCAACTATTGACAGCGAGGCTTGGCTGGCCAGATACACGGTTGGCAAACAAGGGACAGTATGAGTACAGCCCGGACTTCGGTGCGAATCAGCAATACTCGTCTTACAAATACTATGATTATCAGTATACCCTTCCTGAAGCGCCGGGTTCCCATTAATCACTGGTATGGAGCCCGGTTCAAGAAGCTATCCGGATCCTAAAGCAGCTGGCATCAAATCAATGCATACAGCGCGCCAGGCAGTGTATTCTGTGGTCGTTCAGTCTTTTCGCTATTCAATTGCTATCAAGGTGGCCTAATGTGAATCAGTGCCGGAATTTCCAGCTTATCACCCGGAAGGACAATTGTTCTTCGGAGAATATTGTTCTAACTTTCAGCGGTTCTTACCTGTAACAGAAGTGAAAAGTGTTGCTTTCCAGAAAAAAAGCATTAGCATTCAATTGTGCTATTTGAGTTTGTGTTTTACCATGGCGCCTAAATGTCTGGTATATAATGTATTGCATTGTTTTTAATTGTTTCTCATTCTATTTACCACTGAGCTACAGGAAAAGCTTCAAGTCTGTGAATGCTGAGTTTCGATGAGCTTCTGATACGATTTTGATTGCGAGAGGGGATTTTAATGAAAGAACCGTCACTGACGAATCAAGAACTGCTTATTGAAAACTCCCTTCTGAGACAGAGAATTCAGAAGCTGGAACAAGCGGACGCGAAGCGCAGGGAGGGTGAAGAAGCAGTATTCGAGAGTAACAGCCTGCTTGAATTGATTGTTAATACCATACCGCAATCCATTTTCTGGAAAGATTCCAACGGGCGCTATCTGGGGTGTAATACCGTGTTCGCCTCAGCTGTCGGTATAAACGATCCCAGTCAAATTATCGGCAAAACAGATTTTGATCTTTCATGGCCCAGAAAAGAGGCCGAGGCCTATCGCGCTGACGACAGGCAGGTGATTGAAAGCGGCCAGCCTAAACTTCATATCATTGAACCCCTTCAACAGGCAGATGGCACACGACTTTTAGTTGACACATCAAAGATACTTCTACGAGATGCCTCAGGACGCCCGATTGGTGTTCTAGGCGTGTATGAGGATATCACCGAGTGGAAGAATGCGGAAGAAACGCTTCAAGCCAGCGAAGAGAGATATCGCGGCCTGTTAACACATCTTGAAACCGGAGTTGTTGTTCATGCGGCGGATACTTCGGTCATCATGAATAATCCAAGAGCATCAGCACTTTTGGGGTTAAGTGACGATCAAATGAGAGGGAAACTGGCAAATGACCCGGAATGGAAGTTCTTAAAGGAAAATCGTACTCCATTTCCCATTGAAGAATATCCGGTAAATCAAATCGTCAGCACAAGGCAGGCAATTAAGGATATTGTTCTTGGCATCAGCCGACCTGCAACCAATGATGTTGCATGGGTTTCAGTCAGTGGTTTTCCTGTGCTTGATGACATAGGCGAAATATCCGAAATAGTGATAAGTTTTATGGATATCACCGAGCGGAAGAAAGCGGAAGAAGTTTCGAAACAAGAGCAGGCCCTCAGCGATGCCATCATCGAAGCTATCCCCGGCACTTTTTACATGCTCGATGAAATCGGTCAATATGTGCGCTGGAATGCCTATCAGCGCGATGAAATCGTCGGCAAGCCGGATGACCAGGTCGGCAGCACCAACGCATTGGACACCATTCATCCAGACGACCGCGAGCTGATCCAATCTAAAATCGTAAACGTATTGGCAAACGGTGTGGATGAAACAATAGAAGGTCGGGTCCTTTTGCGTGGTGGGCCGGCATTCCGGTGGCTCCTGATGACGGGCTGTAGAATGTTCATAGACGGTCGTCCGTTTCTTGTCGGCATCGGTATCGACATCACCGAGCGCAAGCAGGCGGAAGAAGAGTTGAGGGTGAGCGAGAAAGATTTGAAAGAATCACAACGAATCGCCCATGTAGGAAGTTGGCATCTGGATGTATCAACCAACCGGGTCGTTTGGTCGGAAGAACTCTACAGAATGTATGGTTTTGATCCCACGCTTCCTCCTCCGCCCTACACCGAACATATGAAGTTGTTTACTTCTGAAAGCTGGGAGAGACTTTCTACCTCCTTGGCCAATACAAGTAATACAGGAGTCCCTTACGAACTGGAATTGAATACCGTACGTAAAGATGGAAGCAACGGTTGGCTTTGGGTCCGTGGCGAGACAGAAGCTGATTCACAGGGTAATACCGTTGGTCTCTGGGGAGCGGCCCAGGACATCACCGAACGCAAGCGGGCAGAAGTAACGCTTGCTAATGAGAAAGAACGCCTGGCGGTAACTCTGCGAAGCATTGGCGATGGCGTTATCACCACCGATACGCAGTGTAATGTCGTCATTATGAATAAAGTCGCAGAGGAACTCACAGGCTGGAAGCAGAATGAAGCGCAGGGTAAACCAATTACTTCCATTTTCAATATCATAAATGAAGAAACTCGTCTGCCTTGCGAAAACCCTGCAGAAAAAGTTCTTTCAACCGGGCAAATCATAGAACTCGCAAATCATACTCTTCTCATTTCAAGAGACGGCACAGAGCGAATCATTGCAGACAGCGGCGCCCCCATAAAAAACCAGAACAGCGTAACCATCGGCGTGGTTCTGGTGTTTCGTGACATGACAGAAAAGCAGAAGCTTCTTGATGTTATTCAGCGAACAGACAAGCTTGACTCTCTTGGTGTTCTTGCCGGAGGAATCGCCCATGATTTCAACAATATGCTGGCCGGGATTTTCGGTTACATCGATCTAGCCCGCGCAAGCACAACTGACAAGGCGGTCTCTTCATATCTAGATAAATCGATGTCTGTCTTCAGCCGCGCCAAAGACCTTACCCAGCAGCTTCTCACATTTTCTAAAGGCGGAACGCCGCAGCGGCAGGTATCGGAGTTGGGCTCTCTAATCAGGGAAAGCGCAGCGTTTGCTCTTTCAGGGTCACAAATTGGGTGTGATTATGATATTGATAAAGACCTCTGGCTTGCCAATTTCGACAAGAACCAGATAGGGCAGGTAGTAGACAACCTCGTGATAAATGCTCAGCAGTCAATGCCCCTTGGTGGTAAAATTGTCATTTCCGCCAGAAATACTGTTCTGAAAGAGGGCGAAAATCCGCTTCTCAACCCCGGAAAGTATATCAAATTGTCAATAACAGATTCAGGAATAGGGATTCCACCAGATCTGTTAAAGCGCATCTTCGACCCATTCTTTACAACCAAGCAGAAAGGACATGGTCTGGGCCTTACAACGAGCTACGCCATTCTTCGAAAACACGACGGCTGTATCGAAGCTGAATCCCTGATGGGGAAAGGATCGGCATTTCACGTGTTTCTGCCTGCCTCGAATCAGGAAACTGTACAGTCTGCTTCAGGAACATCAGTTTCTCACAGAGGCAGCGGAAGAATACTGATAATGGATGACGAGCCATCAATCAGGGAAATTCTGGGCATTTCACTCAGGGGAATGGGCTATACTATTTTTGTGGCGAAAGATGGAGAAGAAGCCCTGCGTATTTGCGCCGAGGCCGCGACTAAAGGCGAGCCCATTGACTGTGCATTTTTTGACCTGACCATTCCTGGCGGAATGGGCGGCAAAGAGACGATTACTCAAATCCGCCAGTGCTATCCCGATTTGCCGGTCTATGCCACAAGCGGGTATTCAGAAGATCCGGTTATGGCAAAACCGGCTGAACATGGCTTTACCGACAGCATTCGCAAACCCTACCGTAAAGAAGATCTGGTTTCCTTGCTGAACCGGCACACTCTTGAAAACTCCTCGCAAGACAAATGCCCCTGAAGGTATTGTGAGGATGAAGACAGAAGCAGAACATAGTACAGGTGCCGGAATCTGATTCGAATCAGATAACGCTCCACCGCCTCAAGCAGAGAGGTATCGGGTAGTTAAAGCAAAGGTCAGACAAAGCAGCTTTCTCGCTCCACGGGGTGGAGAATGGTATCCGGCTTTAGAGGCAGGGGGTTTGATTGAACTCCGTTGTGGCCGAACTGTGACCGCTGTAATTCTTCCTTTTCATTTACTTTATACTTGGAGAAGGAGGGCAAGAGCAACATTATCTGGCAGTAAATGTGTAGCATATTTCTGCAAAAACCATAAACAGAGAGGGTTTCTATGAAAATGAATGGTGTACTTCAGATTGCATTACCAGTGCTGTTTCTGATTGCCTGCGGCAATTCGGAACAGCAGACAGAGGCATTAAGCTTGAATACCTCACCTGAAGAGACTCTTCCGCCAGAACCTCTTGTTTACTACTACTTTGTTGATAGTCCTGACACTGACCTCCCGGCAGGCAGTGTGGTAATTCTACCGGATATTCTTGCTCTGGCACCTGCAGAGTCGGATGTATCCCCGGCTTCCGATCCAGGTATTGATTTGAGCTCCTCCCTTCAGGCAATGATTGATGATACACGCAACCAGTGGACCAGTGAAAACCTGGAAGTTACCTCGATATCCTATGATCAGGGGAGCGTTTCTGTTGCTCTTGACGGAGAGATAGAAGCTGCAGGTGATATTGTACTGGTTGCATTCAGAATGCAGGTTCTCCTCACTGTGTTTGCCAACACCTCCGTTGACTCTGCCATAGTCACCCTTAACGGAGAGTGCATCGGCAATCTGGGCATCAGTCATGAGAGTGAGGCAAGACCACCAAGCTTTGCCTTTACCCGGGCAGATATCGAATCCTGGTGACTCGGGTACTGCCCACTGCAGAAACCCGTACAGAGGTGTATATTACACGGAATTTAAAGAACTCCTTCATGTATTCTACCCTTTGCTGTTTTAGCGCAGGCTGCGAAGTCCGGGCTCTGCGTTTCTGACGCAGAATGGTAGCTGCAGAAGCAGCCAGTCTTCTCAAAGTTGTATCACTGCAGGGTAACCTGCTTCTTAAGGAAGGGTTGTTGTGACCATGGAGCGATCCCGATTCATGCCTTCGCACTTGTTTGTCTTCTTCACCGGAGCTTCAGTGATGGCCACCGAGATGTGCGCATCCAGGTTTATTGCTCCCTGGTTCGGAACTTCCATGATAGTGTGGGCGGTTCTTATTTCAGTTGTGCTTGCGGCGATGTCACTTGGCTACTGGCTCGGAGGCAAACTGGCTGATCGCCGACCATCATGGAAGATTCTATACTCGATACCGGTGATAACGGGTCTGCTTATCTCTTTTATCCCGTTTGCAGGGTATTTTCTGTTCTCCAAACTAACCATGGGCATCATGGGCACACCAGTTAACATCATTGTACTTGCATTTGCCGGCATTGTTGCTGTTTTCGTACCGCCTGTATTCCTTCTGGCCATGATCAGCCCCTTCGTCATCCGTTTGCTCGCCCGGGCGGAAAACACAGGAAGAACCGCAGGGTCGCTCTACGCAATGTCTACTCTGGGCAGCATAGCAGGAACTCTGACTCCGTCTCTTCTTACCATTCCTCTGCTTGGTACCAGGGAAACACTGTTCCTCTGCTCGGGGATGCTGATTCTTCTGGGAGGTCTCGGACTGCTGGGGCTCAGGGGCAGGGGCAGGCTGGCTCTTATTCTGCTTGCGGTACCGATTGCCGGCTGGATGCTCTCCAGCGACTCCATCAAACGGGGAACAACCACCATCCACGAGGAAGAGAGCCTGTACCAGTACCTTCAGGTTCAGAGAAGAAGTGACGGCTCTACTGTACTGGTTGTGAACGAGGGCGGAGGTATACAATCCATCGCCAGAGAAGGTGATGAGCTTCGCCCGGCTTCCACCTACTATGAAAGTTACCTCCTGCTGCCCTACATGATCGAAGAAACCGACGGGCCGGAAGTGCTGGTTATAGGATCAGGAGCCGGAACCATTCCCCACTGGCTGGCCGTGTATGTTCGCCCCTGCATGCCCGGGCTTCGAACAGATGCCGTTGAGATAGACAGGCGGGCTTCCGAGCTTGGCAATGAGTGGTTCGGTACAAGCAGCGAAGATGCCCGGGTGATAAATGCTGACGGCAGGATATTTCTTAACAGCACATCCTCCCTTTACGACATAATCATCACCGACACCTACAGCAACCAGATATACATACCCTTCCATTTAACCACATTCGAGTATTTCACCGCTCTGCGAGAACACCTGAACGCCGGAGGTGTAGTTGCTATGAATGTGAATGCACTCACAGAAGACTCCGAGCTGCTGCAGTCTCTGGGGCGCACAGTCTGTGAAGTGTTCCCCTTTGTTTACATCGCGTATGTCTCAGATGACTACAACTACATGCTCATGGCTTCCGACACTCCGCTGCATGCCCCTTCTGCGGATTCGCTTGCTCTGTGGAATCCGCCTCTCAGGGAAACCGCAAGGCTGTTCGAACCGCTTTTCAGACCTTTTGAGCCTTCAGGCGGTATGATTCTCGCAGACAACAGAGCACCCGTCGAGTTTATGACCGACATGATGATACTGCAGGAGGCCACCGGCGGAAACAGATAAGCGGACTGATAAAATAGCTTGAAGCAATTATTATGACATCTATACATAATATGATTATAATGAAAGCTATTATCAGCTTTTAATCTTATATTTTATTATCTCAATCAAATCATGGATCTGATCATCTTTAGAAATATCCAAAGTAAGTGGCTTTAGCTTCCCTATGTTTTTACATGCCTTGAAGTCAGCTTTGATACTTTCAGATATTGCCAGTTCATTGATTCCGCTTCCTGTTTTTTCAGTGAAATAGAAGCCTGCTTTAAAGTACCCTTCCCACACAGAAAGCCAGAAAATTGTTTTAGCTTTGTTCGTTACTTTGCACAGCCAGGATTTGCCATCAGTATAATATTTCCATTCCTGCTTTAAATTAATATCGGATGATTCTAATGCACTCAATAACATTTTATATGCCTTAAATGAATCACCTAATTCTGCCCTGATAATATCTGATTCCGGATACTGCTTTTCATCATTAAGCTTTGGCTTTTCTTGTATTTCCGAACCTGACACTTTTTTCTCCTTCGCGCATAGAGTCGGTCTACCGTTCATAGGCTGCAGGCTGCTGGCCCTGCTCAAATTGCCTTAGTGCAGCTCTTCTGCCTTTGCTGAACACAAATCTCTGTTATAGGTTGAAACAACAATTTCCTGAGCCTTCCTTTTGAACCCCAGTCGTTCTGCAAGTTTGATAGAAGGAATATTATTCACATCGACCAGATAGATCGGTCGAATTCCATTCTGAATACACCACACAGTTGCCCGCATAACAACAGACCTACCGTATCCCCTGTTTCGATACTTGTCTTTTGTGCTGACAACAATATTCGCAGCCCGATTATCAATGTCAGAGATAAATGAGGAAGATGCGATCTCATCATTTTCGATTATCGCGAAGTACCGGCCTGCTCTAATAGTCTCCAGCCTTGCATTCCACATGAATTCTGTGAGTTTCCTCCCTCTGTGAACCGATTGCTTCTCAAACAGGGTTTTCGAGCCCTCAGTTAAAGCGATGACATCATAGTTCTCAGAGTCTGGTGAATAGTCAACATCATCCAGTGTCATGCGGTGCATAAGCATAGGATTGTAAGCCAACGCAGGAAGCATATAAATGAAAATATCATCTATTTCTTTACATAAGTCTGAATTGACCAGTTTACTCTGATGCTCCCCAATGGCATTGCTAAATTCATCAGCAAGTTTCGGCGACACTGAATAGATCAACTTTCCGTTAATCACAGTCGAGATAAGATGATGCACATAGAAACAGGCAACGGATTCCGCTCTTCTTTGGGCATGAACAACAATTCCTTCCGAACCGGTGTCACTGGAGTTCAGGCCAAGATACTCTCTGTAGTACTCTTCAAATGAGATCAAGTTTGCTCTTTCTTCCATTAATCTTTGCCGGGATGGTATTGACGGAAAATAAGCGATGCTTCGTAAATGCAAAAGGGTTAAGCATACTGGCTGTAAAATTGAAATCTCCAATACCCGGGACCGCGTCTCAAATGCATTACTGCAATAATCCGGATCATCTCAGGTTTAATTCTGAACAGAACACAGAATTGAAGGCATTTTTGCCTGACAACGCTGAACATCACTTTCGGCAATTGAGAAAAGCTTTGAATTGAGTTCAATTCTCTGCTATTGATCAACTCAGTAAGAGGATATGGCCTGACCTTCCTGGACTACTGAGCAGGCCGGGTTGCCCGGCGACGGAGAAATCGTGCTAAGTCCAGTCTCTTTACTCCGGTAGAGGAATCAGATGAAGGTCTGACATAAAGCCGGACGCCTGAATCGGAAGTACCCGAATGAGGCGATGAAATGGGCCTTGCAGTATGTCTTCCCCTCCAGGGAACCTGGAATCTCCGGCAGATCGCCTCTGGGTTTTCTTCGCCTTTCGGAGGGCTGCTTCCCTGCTCTTGTTTTTATGTGAACATTTGTTTAGCATGCATCCATGAAAAAACCACTTCTTCTCTGGGTGAAAAGCGCCTACAGCTTCAAATGGGGCACAGAGTTACCTGAAACCCTCGTTGAGCAGGTGCACAGGTGCGGGTACGGCGGAGTAATGCTTGCAGACACCGGTGGTGTTTACGGACAGCACCGTTTTGCCCTTGCTGCAGTGAACACCGGTGTTAAAGGCATAGCCGGTGCCGAGATAGAAACAATTGCGGGGAACCTGGTGGTGGGAGCTCTTTCCTCGGGCTGGGCCCAACTGTGCAGGCTGATTACCTCGGTACATATTCAAAACAGGGTTAGCCCCATGGAAGCCTTTTCGGATTCCGATAATCTGTTCGCCATAGTGAAGGATGGTGCGCAGGGAAAAACGGTTATTGAAAAGGGATGGAACGGACGGGTTTACATCCCGGTGATGCCGGGGGGGGCCGACCCCGATTGTCCGGGTGGTGTTCTTCCTCTGGCCTGCTTTCCCTGCATGTTCTCCGGCGAGAACTCCAGTCTGGTGCATGGAATGCTCAGAAAGTTTGACGAGCTGCTTCCGTCTCCCCATGTGCAGAAGCCTCCCCTTTTTCGCTGTACTGAACCAATACAGCACTATTCCACCCGGTTCTGGCAGAGTGCTCCCGTTGCACTGCGGAATAATTTCAGGCTTTATGAACTTGTCTCTACGCTTCCTGTTCAAAGCCCTTACAGGCCACCGGTTATCACCGATGATGACACAGGCAGACTCAGGGAGATTCTTTTTCCAAAGCTGATTGAGGTTTACGGAAACAGTGAAGCCGCCGAGAAGAGGCTGATTGATGAACTTCGGGAACTGGCCGCCGCGGGCCTCTGCGGATACTTTTTAGTATTTCACCGGATAATCTCCCGCTGCAGAGAGCAGGGAATACTGGCAATTGCAAGGGGTTCCGCTGCTGGAAGCCTTGTATCCAGGCTGCTTGGTCTTTCTGCTATCTGTCCTGTCAGGTATGGTCTTTCCTTTTCCAGATTCTTTAATCGCCTCCGTGACGACCCTCCCGATATTGATCTCGATATAGACGGCAGCCGCAGGGATGAGGTGTACAGGTGGTTTCTCGACGAATGGGGAGAGAGAACAGCTGCGGTTTCTGCAACGGTAACCTACAGAACAAAGTCCGCAATACGTGTGGCTGCAGCTGCATGCGGGATTTCCCGAGATGAAACCGATGTGCTGGCAAAACTCTCTCATAACCCCTGGAATCCCCTCTGGAAGCAACCCCTGCCTGCCAGGGTGATGGAACAGGCTGAACTGCTGAAGGGTCTTCCTTCACACTTGATGCCGCATCCCTGCGGTGTTGTTGTTGGAGAAGGTCTTATCAGCTCAACCGTGCCTGTAGAGATGTGCAGCGGAGGGTTGCCTGTTACCCAGCTTGACATGCACGGAGTGGAGTACACCGGTCTTATAAAAATGGATCTTCTCGGGCAGAGAGGTCTTACTTCGCTTTCCCTGGCTGCGCTCGAGACCGATCCTGTTAAACTTGCAGATCAGAGCGGGTTTATTCAAAGGGAAACGCTCCGTCTGATTAACGAGGGAAGAACAATAGGTGTTCCACATATAGAAAGCCCTGCCATGCGGGGCCTTCTGAAGAGAATGAGCATCCGGTCTGTTGAGGATGTGGCCAGAGCACTGGCTCTGGTCAGACCCGGAGCGGCATCCGGGGGAGGCCGCGATAAATACATGGCAGGCGGTGAAAGAAACATTCCGCCGGTGCTGCGGAACATTCTGCTTGAAAACCGTGGTGTGATGCTGTATCAGGAGAATGTAACAGAAGCTGCGTGCGCGCTGATGGGGCTTTCACCGGCTGAAGGAGATCTGATGCGGCGTAAGCTGAAGCGCAGAGCAGTCGGTCAGGAGGAAATTGTGGCACGGTGCATGGGAAACGGCTTTTCACGGGAAATGTCACTGCGCGGGTGGGAATTGCTTTCCGGCTATGCTGGATACGGTTTCTGCAAGGCTCATGCAATGACATACGCAGCAGTTGCCTCTGCCTATGCTTCCATAAAGGCAGATAGACCTGCCGGGGCAATGGCTGCTTTTCTTGCTGCAGGAGGCGGGTTTTACCGGCACCCTGTGTACATTGAGGAGGCAAGAAGGCTTGGCATTAAAATTCTTCCTCCCGATGCCAACACTTCAGAATGGTTCTGCACCTCGCCTGATGATGGAAGCCTCATGGTGGGAATGGGTTACCTTGCCGGAATGGGGGAAACCGAGTTCGAAAAGCTCAGAAAGGGGCGGCCGTACTCACACCCGGTGCAGGTCAGAGCCGCAGGACTCGGGCTGAAACTCGCTCTGAACATGTCCATGGCAGGGAGTTTTGACTCTATGGGAATGAACAGGGCCCAGGCTTCCTGGTGTGTGGGCGAGGGTGCGAGCACTTTGTTTCCCTTCGGCATGCCTCCTCCTTTTCTGCCTCCTTACATTCCATCTGCAAGGGCATCAAAGGAGCTTGAACTCATGGAAGTGACAACCGAAGCCCACCCGCTGGTTTTCAGAGAAAGACCTCCTGGAACAGTTCACATCGCTGATATGCCCGGGCGGGGTGTTTCTCTGATATGGGGAAGAGTTCTTACCGGAAGATCACTGAAAGGGGGGGCGGGCTTTTTCATGATAGAGGATGAAACCGGCGTTGCAGATGTGTTTGCTCCTTCCCCCTGGTACAGAAAGGCTTCAGTGTTACTGCGGCGCCCGGGGGCAACACTTCTGCTCCGCTGCGAAGCCACAGCGGAGCGAATGATTGTGCGGACAGTTGCCGAGTAACTACTGTGTGCTGCTGAAAAGGTGAACATCTCTCTGTGGAAAGGGAATGGAAATACCTTCTTCATCCAGTCTCAGCTTTATGCTTTCGTTAAGGGAGAAAAACACATTCCAGTAGTCGGAGGTTTTTACCCAGGGTCTTACTGCAAGGTTTACAGAACTGTCGGCCATCTCAAGCACGCCCACAAAGGGAGCCGGATCCTTGAGTACCCTCTCATCCTTCTCCAGCTCATCCATAAGGATATTCCTCACGGATTTCAGATTGCTTCTGTATGCAACACATATCTTAAGATCCACTCTGCGGATATTCTCGGCAGTGTAGTTGGTTATTGAGTTGCTTATCAGCTTTGAATTTGGAACAACGGTTATCTTGTTATCAATGGTTTTCAGAGTGGTAGCAAGCAAATTTATCAGCAGAACTGTTCCTGTATCCGTTCCGGATTCAATGTAATCTCCTATTTTGAATGGCCTTGTAACCATGAGTATCACTCCTGCAGATAGATTGGACAGAGACCCCTGAAGAGCAAGGCCAATGGCCAGTGCCGATGCTCCAAGAATTGCCACGATGGATGAAGTTTGAACCCCGAGCTGGCCGAGAGCCGCTACCACGATAAATGCAAGAAGCATGACATAGGCCAGTGAGCAGGAAAAATTTGTTACTGTGGCGTCTATGTTTTTCCTTATGAGAGCTTTTCTCACAGATTTCCTGACGAACATTGCAACCCAGCGCCCTAATATTACAATGACCAGAGCAGTAAGAATCTTCAGCCCGTAGGTTGAAAGCATTATTGGAAGCGATTCAAAGAATTCTTTCATCGTAATCTCCTTTCAGGAGTTGAAAGTTTTTCAGAGTATAGCATGGAATGACTGTTACCATGCATGCCTTTCAAAAATAGGCGATTTCTTGTATTCTATACGCTCGCAGATGAAAACCCTTTTGTACCAAATCCGGAAGGCGGGAATATGGAATTCAAGTCTCTCAAACCATCCGAGCTCAGATGGACATGCGCACCTGACGTTTTTGATTTCGACAGGAGCACCGAGATTACTCCTTCCAGGGAAATAATTGGTCAGGACAGGGCTGTGAGTGCGGTAAAACTCGGCCTTGAAATCCCCAACAGCGGCTACAACATGTTCGTTACTGGAGTATCCGGCAGCGGAAGAGAAACCACCGTCAAGCGCATACTTGATCAGATAGACACCACAACCGATGATCTTCAGGATATCTGCTATGTCTACAATTTCGATGACTCAGCCAGACCTCGGGCGCTGGTGTTTCCCGCAGGAGACGGCAGGAAATTCAAAGAGGGAGTGGAGCAATGTGTTGAACTCCTTCAGAAGAATATTCTGGTTGTTCTAAGGAGCGAAAGCACTGCCGCCGAGAAGGGGGCTCTGATCGAAAGCTTCTCGGATCAGAAAAAAGAGCAGATGGAACTTGCTGAAAAAGCCGCAATCGATGCTGGTTTCGCAGTTGTCAGCATACCTGTTGGGCCTGAACAGAGCCGACCTGATGTTCTTCCCGTTATCGACGGAGAACCCCACACATATGAAAAGCTGCAGAGGCTTGCTGCAGAGGGTAAGATTGATCCGGAGAAATTAAAGGAGTACAGAGCACTTCACACGAAACTGTTTAAAATGCTCACCTCTGCCATCAGAAGTGCACAATCCATCGAGATGAAAGCACAGGCTGAACTGGATAGAATGGATCAGAGAATCCTCGAGCCTACTGTAACCGGAATTCTGGACATGCTGTCCGGTCTGGGAGAAAAGGAAACTGCAGAGCATGTTGAAAGAATGGCTGAAACCATTCTGAACAACATTGAGGCATTTTCCTCAGAATCACCCGACGCGGATCCCTATGCAATATTTGAGGTGAATCTGCTGGTAGACAACTCGGGCAATAAGAAGCGACCTGTGGTAGTTGAGCAGTTTCCCGATGCTGTAAGGCTCTTCGGAAACATCGATCACATACTCATAGACAACAAACCGTACAGCGATCACACCATGATTCGCGCCGGTTCTTTTCTCAGGGCAAACGGCGGTTATCTCATTATCAATGCCATGGATGTCGTTCGCCAGCCCGGGTTGTGGCAGATGCTTATTCAGACCATAAGGAACCGAACCGTTGTAACCAGACCGAATGACATGGCAAGGGCGTTCATGCCTATAGAGCTTCAGCCGGAGCCCATAGATGTGGATATCAAGGTTATTCTCATCGGCCCAGAGTGGCTGTATTCCGCACTGGCATCGCAGGACCCTGATTTTGGCTATCTCTTCAGGATCAGAGCGGATTTTGACGACCAGATGGATCTGAATACCAGAAATATTCAGGACTTTGCCGGAGTTATCGCATATATCTGCCACTCTGAATCCGTGCTGCCTCTAAGCAGAGATGCCATGGCGGCCATAGCCGAACAGGGGGTCCGGCTTGCCGGCAGGCATGACAAAATATCCCTGAAGTTCAACATGGTGGCCGATTATGTCAGACAGGCTTCATACTGGGCGAGACAGGAAGGCAAAGACACTGTCACTGCGGAAGATGTTGCCAGAGCTATCAGAGAGAAGGAATACAGACTGAGTATAGGCGAGGAATACGCCATGAACAGCATACTTGAGAATCAGGTCATGGTGGATACACAGGGCACAGCCGTAGGTCAGCTCAACGGTCTTGCGGTTTATTCCGGTGCCGACCATTCCTTCGGACTTCCCAGCAGGATAACGGCCACTGTCAGCCCGGGAGTGGAGGGCATAGTAAATGTGGAACGTGAAGCTGAAATGTCCGGCAGAATTCACACCAAGGGTGTTTATGTACTCACCGGCTTCCTTCGCGATCATTTTGCTCAGGACTACCCTCTCAGCCTGTCCGCCGGAATTGTTTTCGAACAGAGCTATGGCGGTGTTGATGGAGACAGTGCCAGTTCCACCGAGCTGTATGCTCTGCTGAGCGCTCTCTCCGGTGTGCCTATCAGACAGGACCTTGCCGTTACCGGTTCAGTGAACCAGCATGGCATGATACAGCCCATCGGAGGAGTGAACTACAAAATAGAGGGTTTCTTCAAAGTCTGCAGGAAACGTGGGCTCACAGGTACCCAGGGTGTTCTTATTCCCGAATCTAACATCATTCACCTTCAGCTTCATCAGGATGTGGTGGATGCCGTTGAGAAGAATCTCTTTCATATTTACCCTGTTACCTGCATTGCCGATGGGATCTCTCTTCTTACAGGTATGGAAGCCGGTGCCAGAAGCTCTCATGGGCCATATCCTGCAGACACTCTTTTCGGCATGGCAGACAAAAGACTGAAAAAAATGGCAGAAACGGTCAGAGACTTTGGAGGAAGAAACTGAATAAAAGAGTAGTCTCGTTCAGCTGGGGTGAACTTGAGTCTGAGGGTTCCAATGCCGGTGACACCGTTATCTTCAAGTCCCAGTTCAAAGAGCTTTCCGGAATGGGAGTTGAGGTGGGGGTTCTTTCTGCCGATCCTGACAGAACAAAACGAACATACCCCGGTGTAAAATGCTTCGATGTTTCCCGGGGCAGGCTGAAAGCTGCTGTTTCCGCAGTGAGATGGAGCGATATAGTCATAGTAGGTGGAGGCGAGCTTGTTCAGGATGTTTCATCTCTGTTTTACAGCCCCTACAATCTCCTGCCGCTTTTTCTTTCTTCTGTTTTCCGCAAAAAGTCTTTTGCGTGGGCAGTGGGCATCGGGCAGAAATCTGAGCTTGCTCTGTTGACTCCCCTGATGACCAGGCTCGCCCTGAGAAAATGCTCCGGTATTACTGTCCGGGACAGGGGCTCTTTCAATTCTCTTCACCGACTGGGCTTCAGAGAACCTGAAATGCTGCTCACCGCTGACTGTGCTCTCACTCTTCCTGCGGGCTCCAGGGAAGAGAAACCATCGAACATTCTTGGAGCAGCTCCCAGGGATGTTTCAAACAGAGCTGGAAAGCTGTTGCCCCTTGAACTCCGCAAGAAAATGGGGATACACAGGAATGCCGATCCGCTTCCTGCTGCCTGTGCCTGGGCATCGATACTTGACAGGCAGGCGGACAAGCATGGTTCTGAAATAATTCTCTTTCCCTTCCACACGGGCTCTCTTTCCAACAGCGATGATGTTTTCTGTGAACTGATAAAAAGCCGGATGAAATGCAAAAAAAGCGTTTCTATCGCAGACCCGTCAGATCCGGAAGGTTTCACCTCGCTTATCGCAAAGTGCAGAGTACTTGTTACCACACCTCTTCATGGTGCAATTCTTGCATTTGCCTCGGGAACGGTTCCAGTTGCTGTTTCCTATTCCAGCAAGTGTATCAGGTTTATGGAGCAGGCTCTGCTTATGGAGTACATAGTGCCCGGATGCAGGGGCATTCCCGGAGATACGGCTGTTCCGGTGATAGAGAAAGCATGGATCAATGCGGAGATTCTGCAGATGCGGATGACGCCCGTGAGAGAAAAACTTGTAAAAAGGGCTGTCGGGACTGCAGAGCACTTCAGGAAGACATTCAAACTGTGACAGCAGGAATTCATGTGTCCACCGCCGGGGGGATTCACAAAGCACCTCTCATGCTAAGGGAAATGGGGCTTTCCGCCGGGCAGATTTTTACATCCAACCAGAGAAAATGGATGGCTGGAGACCTGTCCGGTGAGAGTGTGGAGAAATTCAGGGAGGCATCCAGCGGGCTCACCATGATCTCCCATGCTTCGTATCTCATTAACCTTGCTTCGGCTAATCCCGAGGTAGTGGCGAAATCACGCAGAGCGCTGCTTGAAGAACTGCTGCGCTGCAAATCACTGGGCATTGAATATCTCGTAATGCATCCGGGAGCACATCAGAATGCAGGAGTTGACAGAGGCATCGAGATGATATCATCAGCGCTCAACGAACTCCTGCCTCAGGTTGAAGCCGGTCCAATCGTGCTGCTTGAAAATACCGCCGGAGCCGGAACAGTAATAGGTTCCCGTTTTGAAGAACTTGCCGCCATCAGAGCTTGTTCTGATGTATCGGATATTACGGGTTACTGCATCGATACTGCCCATGCTCACGGAGCTGGATACCGCGTGGACGATCCCGGGTTCGCACCATTGCTTGACAGCATTCTTGGGCGAAACAACATCCGCGCCTTCCACCTGAACGATTCCATGGCTGAATGCGGAAGCAGGCGCGACAGACATGAACACTATGGTGCAGGAACAATAGGCCTTCCCGGGCTTCGGTCGCTGTTCCATTCACCTTTTTTTACCGGTGTGCCGGGTATTGCCGAAACACCGGGAACTGATTTTGAGAGAGCTTCTGATATCCGGAAACTCCAGGTATTCGACGAAGGGAATTTCTGATGAAAAAACTGATCTTGTCAGGGTTGCTTGTTCTGCTGTCTGCCTGCGGGAAACCCGCAGAGGATGTGATTGAATCTTCAAACGGAGATATTGCTTCAGACCCCCAGGCCTTGTTTACTGCTGCAACAGAAGCTGTGCTTTCCGTTGATGCAATATCCTGCAACTTTGTTCTCGAGGGCATCTACGTAAACGAGGATACCATTGAATTCATTGCAGAGGGTGAAATGATTCTGCAGAAGGGAGTTACTCCCGAGGTGGCCGGAATCTACCTTAACTACACCACAACGACTCTTCCCGACCAGGTTGTTTCGGGAACGGTTGTTTCTGATGGAGCGGTTGCAAGAAGTATCAACCGAACCACTCAGGTTTTCAGTTATGGCTCAACAGCAGACGGCGGAGCAGCCTATCTGCTTCGGGACAACATCCCGCAGGGAGCTGTAATGCGCGAATACCTGTTCACCGGAGATCCCTTCGGTGCCGAGCTTGATGCCGCCGGATACACCGTACTGCCAACGGAGGAAATCGACGGTTTCCTGTGCAATGTAGTTCAAGTAGAAATGCCTCCATTTACATCTGTCTGGTGGCTTGATGCAGTTACCAACCTGCCCCGGGCAAACCGGATATACTCCTGGAATCCAGACGGACTCGGAATAGAGTACAAGCTCACACTGACCTCTCTGGATGTTGAAGCCCAGCCTGATCCGGCAATATTCCAGTTGGAATGCCCCGAAGGATTTATGCAGGAAGAAGTGTTCGGTTCCATACCGGTTGGCAGTACAGCACCTCTCTGGACGCTGCAGACCCCTGAAGGAGAAAGCATTTCACTTCAGGATCTCCGGGGGAAGATAGTTGTCATGGATTTCTGGGCAACATGGTGCGGTCCGTGTCAACAGGTTATGCCGGTTCTTCAGGAACTGCATGAAACATACGGAGAGCAGGTTGTTGTAATCGGCATAAATACCTGGGAGAATGCCGATCCGGCTCTGTTCATGGCAGAGAATGGCTATACATATCCCATATTACTCGGCGGTGATGAAGTTGCGCAGGCATATTTTGTGGAGGGAATACCTACATTTTATGTAATTGATCCAGACGGCAGAGTGGCATTCCAGGCGGTTGGAGCTGATTCTACAAATGAAGCCACTCTCAGAGAGATTATCGGAACTCTGGCCGGGGAATAGGGTATTCAGTAAAATGAAGGCGGGAGCTATTCTTCCGCCTTCCCGCAAACCACACCTTTGAAGGGAATATTTAATGAGAACTGCCATCCTCCTCTCTTCTCTTATTGCCGCAGTGGCTTCAGCATCCCCTGCTGATGATATGAACTCGGTACTTGATGCGCTTTACCGGGCCGATGGCGAAGCTGTTTACCGGTGTCTCTCCAATGAAAACCAGCAAGCCCTTTCAATGATGATGTCCATGTTCAGACTTGCTCCGGATCAGGTTGCCCAGCAGTTCAGACAGGAGCTCAGTGTTCAGATCACTTCCTCGGAGATACTCTCACTTACTGAGGAAAGCTTTATCTCTGTTGTTATAAACTCGCCATTTTTCAGGAGCGAACTCCCTGTCTCAAGAGATATGATAAGCTGTGAAAGCGTTACTATGGTGGGAGATACAGCTATTGTGCGCGTTGCAATATGCGGAGTAGATTCCATTTACAGCCATCCAATGCTTTTTCAGGAGGGATCCTGGCGGGTAGCCGACAATTTCTTTGGAGATATCTGATGCGTTATACCCTTCTTTTGTTCTTTGCGGTAACAGCTGCATTGGCTTCCTTTACCTCGTTTCCTGAAGACCCCTCCGGCGCCGAGGTAATTGACAGGGCTTTCTTCAGAGAAATGGTTGATGGCGAGGAATGTGTCGTTTACCTCATAATGTACAATCGTGGTAACCAGGGCGTACTTGACGTAATCAGCGCAACCCCCTCCTCCGGTGCATACAGATGGGAAACCGTCTTTTCATGGAAGCCCTCCGGCTATGATTCAACGCCTTTGAGTTTTGATCCGCTGAGCGTAATCAGCACTCAGCGCTCCGGCAACTCTCTTGTAATCACCTGGATTGACCAATTCAGCGACAGCTATATCGAGGGTCTGGCTACTCTGTATCTGGACTACAATCTTCAATGGAAAGGTGCCGAAGAGTTCTGGTCGGATTGAGAACTGATGTGTTTTTCACAGACACGCGTTTTTCAGAAAACAGCTGAACCGGGACACCTGTTACAGTAAGCCCTCTGGCAGTCACCAACAGTACCCGCAGCTTCGCCTCGGGTGCATTCTTTTGTATACTGCCTGGAACAATCCAGTTTTACAGAGGGAGGGTGAAATGTTTGTGTTTCTTTTCAGCCTGTGTGTAATCTCTTCATTTTTTCAGCCTGAAACCGGCAGTGTTATTCCGGGGGAACCGGGAATGGCTCACGGCTATCTTCCGGTGGAGCAGCCCGCAAGCCCCGGCATAGGGGAATGGACCGGCAGCGGTCCATGGGGCGGGAACCTGAAGGCTATTGCAGTATCTGCGCTCGACGATGACATTGTTCTTGCAGGGTGCGGTTTCTCTATGACACCGGATGCGGGAGGAGTGTGGAGAAGCACCGATGGCGGTGTCAGCTGGGTGGAAACAGAGCTGTGCCCCATTCCCGTAAATGCAATGTGTTCCGGAGGGCCTGCAGCACCGAACTCCTTTTATGCCGGCACAAGAACCGGGCTGTATGTATCATCAGACAACGGCATCACGTGGGAAACCGTTCCAGGCATGGCAACAGCCTATGTGATCGGTATCGGGATTAACAGCTCCGATTCAGATCTGCTCATTGCAGGCCTTTCATCCAACACGGGAATCCGCAGATCCGCCGACGGCGGACAGACATGGTCTGAGGTTGGTCTCAGTACCGGGTATATGAAGGGCTTCGGCTGCGATCCCGACCACCCCGACACGATGTATGTGGCAATGTCCGGGTTGAGCAATTCCCTTTACATATCCACAGATGCAGGCGCATCATGGTCTCCGACAGGCCCATCCGGTTCCGGGTGGGGGCTTCTTGTGGCACCCTTCGGCACCGGTGAAACCATAATTGTTACCACATCCGACGGTTTTTACATCACAGACGATTACGGCTCCACATGGAACCTGGCTGTTAGCGGTGGAAGCTATGCTCCTGCAGTAAGCGACGGCACTGATCTGTATGCTCCGGTTAACTCTGCAGGGGGAGTTTACGAAAGCACCGACCAGGGCCAGACCTGGAATCTGAACACCCAGGGAATTGTGGCCTCCTACTGGCAGGCTGGAAGTTACTCGTCTGCAGGGTATCTCGCAGGTCACTACGGCGGCATCTACAGAACACCCGCAGCCGGGGAAAGCTACTCCGTTTCCCAGCAGGGAATCGGTAACGGCTACATTCACGCAGTTTCCTACAGTGAGGCCACCGGCACCCTTCTGGCCGGGGGAGAGTATCACGGTCTCTGGAAGAGCACGGATCAGGGTCAGAGCTGGAATATCGTTTATCCCGGGCCTGCCAGCTGGGTAATTTACGACATAGCCCCGAAATCCGATGCACATTACAGTGGAGATGTACGCTATCTGGCCACCGCAGACGGTGTATTCAGGTCTGATGATGCAGGGGACAGCTGGGCACGGGCTGGTTTCACCGGCACCCAGATATCCAGTGTGGCTTTCAGTCCCACAGACCCTGACATAGCATGGGCAGGCACCGCCACTGCGGGTGTTCACTACACCACCGATGGTGGCGCAAACTGGACAGCCGGATCTGGTTTCCCGTTCGCCCTCTACCCTTCAATTGAACTCATTGAGCTTCCGTCTGGAGACCTGCGTATTCTGGTATCATTCCAGCAGAGCGGTGCAGGGGTTTACTACTCCGATGACGGAGGGGTTTCCTACACAGGGGCTCCTGTCTCGGGATCATATCATCCCGGTCTGTCCGCAAGGTGGGAAGACGGCGGTATGGCATATCTGGCCACCGATAACGGCATTTACCGTTCATACAACCAGGGAGAAACATGGGAAGCATGTCCCGGATCATCAGGGCTTTTATGGTCTGTTGAGGGTTCTTTGAACAGCTGTGTTTTTTCCGGCACAAACGGCACCGGAATCAGATGGAGCCCCGATGAGGGAGAAACCTGGCAGCTTCTCAGTACGGGTATCGAGAACAAAGTAGTCTGGGATATTGTTTACGGGCAGAATGAAACACAACTCTTTGCAGGTCTTAGAGGCTTCGGTGTAGTAGAACTTACAGATTCCCAGCTTGGTACTGAGAGTGGTGAAAACAGCGATTCTCCAGTAAGCCTTTCACTCTCGTGCAATCCGGTCACCTCTTCGGTCAGCTTCACCCTTGGGGGTATGAGCGGAGCCCCGGCTGAACTTGCTGTTTACTCTTCTGCAGGAAGACTTGTCTACAGTGAAATTATTGCCGCAGGAGCGGAACACTGCTGGACCCCCATGGCTTCAGTTCCAACTGGCGTCTACCTGGTGAGGGCGGTTTGCTCAGGCGAAACGGCCGTGTCGAAGCTGGTTCTTATCAGGTAAACAGGTAAGTCGCTGGAAGGGCTTTGCAATAAACCCTGTACTTTGCGTCAGGTACCGGGAGCGTTATAACCGGAGTTGGGTTTTTCTCTCAGATTTCTTCATCCGGGGGTTAAATGGAAGCGATTCAGGAGCTGGAACAGATTCTTGTGTGTACTGAAGGACCCGAAAGGATCTCTCCGCTCCTCGACCTGGCTTATGCTGTTCACATGAGAGACCCCTCAAGAATGTATTCGCTTCTGAACGAGGCCCTCGCCCTTTCAGGAGAGTATTCTGTTAATGCTTGGAATATAAGGCTTTACCAGCTGTTCAGTGTGTACTGGGGAATGAAGGGAGACTATGACAAATCTCTTGAGAACGCACTTCAATCCCTGTCATTTGCCGAAAGTTGTGGTGAAACTGCACGGCTTGCAGGTTTGTACAACAACCTTGGCATCATTTACAATCGCCTTGAAGACACAGTTAACAGCGACAGGTTCCTTCATCAGGCAATGGAAGCTGCCGACAATTCAGCAAACCCTGTAGAAAAGGCCAAAGCCCTTCACAATCTCGCCCTTAACCGTGAAACAGACGGCGACTTTGAAGAAGCATTCAGGAAATACTCAGAAGCAGCGTTTCTTATGGAGACCCTGGGTTTAACTGACCAGCAGTCAGTAGCGCTTATCAATGCCGCCGATATGGCCCGGAAAACCGGAAAAATGAAAGCTGCGGAAGAGAGTGCTCTTCGTGCTCTTTCAATGAGCAGAGAAGCCAATAATCACTATACCGAGGCTGCATCGCTGGGAATCCTTGCCAGAATCAATGCTGAAAATGGTCTCCCGGACAGAGCAGAAGAGTTTTTTCTATCTGCTCTGGGCTTTGCCCGTGAGATTGAAAATTACGAGCTTCAACTGTCATATCTTCAGGATCTATGGATGTTGAAAGAGAGCGAAGGTCATTATGAAGATGCTCTGAAACACCATAAAAGCTACAGCACTCTTAAAAGCAAAGTTCAAAACGACGAGAGAAACCTCTATGTGGCACGGATGAAGGCCGAAATGGATATGCACGAGAAGGAGAAGGAAGCTGAAATCTACCGTTTGCGAAACGTAGAATTGCAGTTGGCTAACGAAGTTGCCATAGCCTCTGTAAAAGCAAAAAGCGAGTTTCTTGCCACCATGAGTCATGAGGTTCGAACCCCCATGAATATTATTCTGGGCATGCTGCAGTTACTGCTTGATACAGGTCTTTCAGAATTGCAGGCCGGATATCTGCAGAAGGCATATTCCTCTACAAAGTCTCTTCTCGGGATAATCAATGACATTCTTGACTTTTCAAGGATAGATTCAGGCAAAATGAATTTCGAGAACATCCCCTTCTCTCCTGAATCTCTGATCAATGAAACCGCAGCGCTATTCGATCTGGCAGTGAGCTCAAAGGAGCTGACCATCAGTATCCGCCATGACCCCCGAATTCCCGCCATTCTTCTTGGAGACTCTCTTCGTCTGGCTCAGGTGCTGAGAAATCTGATATCGAATGCGGTGAAGTTCACTTCCTCAGGCAGAATCGATGTGGAATCAAAGCTTGAGTCAATTTCACCAAACTTGGCTGAGATTGAGTTTTCCGTGAAAGACACCGGCATTGGAATTGAGCCTGAACTGTGCAGCCGTCTGTTTCAGCCCTTTCAGCAGCTTGATACCTCCATGACCAGGAAATACGGGGGTACCGGGCTTGGCCTGTCTATCTGCCACAGGCTGACCACTGCAATGAAAGGCAGAATATGGTTTGAAAATAATGCCTCGCATGGCAGCAATTTCATTTTTCGGCTTCCATTTGGAATTCCAGACAGGCGAGTGACGTATGGGGGGCTGCCTGAACTGAAGAGAACCAGCCTGGAAGGCATCCGGGCTCTCCTTGTTGAGGATGAGGAAACAATCAGAGAAATTGCGGGGTATTTTCTGAATGAAGCCGGTATTGAATATGTCTCTGCCGAGAATGGCCTCGAAGCTCTGTCCAGAGTCAGAGAAACGGAATTCGACATCATTCTGATGGACATTCAGATGCCGGTGATGGACGGGCTTACTGCTGCAGGGAAAATCATAGAGATGGGTTTTTCCGTTCCAATAGTGGCCACCACGGGCCACGCGATGACCGGGCATCAGGAGATGTATCTGAATGCAGGGATCAGCGACTGTCTGGTGAAACCGTATTCCCGTGAAGAATTGCTTGGAATGATTGCAAAGTGGCTGAACCGAAGTGAGGATGGTCTCTAACTCTGACCCCCTCTCTGCAGAGGGGGCCAAATTCAGAGTTCCTACACGGGGAATCTGACTCCCTGCGACAGCGGTATGTCTCTGCCGTAGTTTGTGGTAACAGTCTGCCTTCTCGCATAGTACTTCCAGGCATCGCTGCCGCTTTCGCGACCTCCTCCGGTTTCCTTTTCTCCCCCGAAGGCTCCCCCGATCTCGGCACCGGCTGTGGACGTGTTTACATTCACTATTCCGCAGTCTGATCCTGCCGCTGATACAAAGCGTCCGGTTTCTCTTATGTCATTAGAGAATATTGCCGAGGAAAGGCCCTGAGGAACAGCATTATGAATGCTTACTGCCTCTTCAAGAGTTTCATACTTCATTACATACAAAACAGGGGCAAAAGTTTCCTGGAGAACTATACCTTCCTGCCTGTCGATCTCGATTATGGTGGGTTCAACAAAGCATCCGCCATCGCAAGTGACTGAGCTGTAAAGTGTTCCACCATAAAGAACTCTGCCTCCCTGTTCCTTTGCCTTCTGAACAGTCGACAAAAATTCCTTTACTGCATTCCTGTCCACCAGTGGACCAACCACCACCGAAGGGTCAAGGGGGCTGCAGATTTTTATTCTGCTGTATACATCCTTCAGCCTTGATATGAAGTCTTCGTAAATGCTCGTGTGAATCAATACTCTTCTTGTGGAAGTGCACCTCTGACCGGCAGTCGCGATTGCGCCAAAAGCAACTCCTTTAACGGCAAGAGCCATGTCTGCGGCAGGGGTTACTACAGCGCAGTTGTTGCCGCCCAGTTCCAGAATGGATTTGCCGAACCTTGAAGCAGTCTTTCGGCCGATTTCTCTACCGACTTCGGTTGAGCCTGTGAAAGAGATAAGGGGAAGCCTGTTGTCGTTAACCATCTGATTCCCGATTGTTCTTCCACTGCCAGAGGCCAAAAGAAAAATTGGAGGAAGGCTGTTTCTCTCAAGTACACTGTTAGCTATACGGGTCACTGCAACCGCAGTGAGCAGGGCGCTGCTGGAAGGTTTCCAGACGGTTACATTCCCCACAACAGCGGCGATAAGAGCGTTCCATGCCCACACTGCCGCCGGAAAGTTGAAGGAAGTTATAACTCCCACAGTTCCAAGAGGGTGCCACTGTTCCATCAGCCGGTGTTCCGGTCTTTCACTTGCTATTGTCAATCCGTAGAGCTGTCTCGAAAGACCCACTGCAAAGTTTGCTATGTCTATGGCTTCCTGTATTTCACCCGCACCCTCTGTAATGGTTTTTCCAACCTCAAGGGTGATAAGAAGCCCCAGAGTTTCTTTATGCTTCAGAAGCTCGGTGCCAATATCTCTTACAATTTCTCCTCTGCCCGGAGCGGGAATGGCAGACCAGGTTTTGAAGGCAAGTTCTGAAGCCTGCATCACCTTTTCATAGTCTTCGTCTTCACCCTGCGCCACCGAAGCAATTATTCCTCCATCAATGGGGCAGATGGAGTCTATCGTTCCCCTGCCTTCAACAGTCATCCACTCACCATAGTAGACTCCCGAGTTAACATCATGGAGATCAAGATCTTTCATCAGCCTTTTCCGGGCAGTAGCAACATTCATAAGTCACCTTTTTCTTGGTTATGTCATTGAATCATAACGGTAGTTTCGAATATAGTTGATTCCAGTTTCCAGATGGAAATTCAACACAGGGTTTGCTCTGCGTGTTATGTTCCGGATTCAAAACACAGTCAGGCAGACAGGCGAATCTTGAAAAATACAGGCACCTCGGGAATGGTCGATATGACAGTGGGCTCGGTCAGGGGCAAGCTGCTCCGTCTCGCGTGGCCTGTTATGCTGTCTCATCTGCTTCAAACCTTCTACAACCTGGCAGATGCTTTCTGGCTGGGCAAACTTGGCCGCCAGGCCCTGACTGCACCAACCATCACAATGCATGTTTTCTTCATCGGTTTTGCTCTTGCCGCCGGGCTGAGTGCGGCTGGAACCACACTGGTCAGCCAGTACAAGGGATCGGGTGATGAAAAGAAAGCTGCGCAGGTTGGCGGACAGCTTCTTGTTCTTCTTACCGGTATAGGGCTTGTTCTGGGAATTGCAGGTTTTGTTCTTACCCCCCAGATACTGAACCTGCTCCAAACCCCTGCTGATTCCTGGCAGATGACCTATGATTATATGCGCTGGATTTTCACCGGTTTTCCTCTGATGTTTGCCTTTTTCGTTTACCAGAGCATAAATACCGGGCTGGGCGATACCATTCGCCCCATGCAGGTTAACCTGATTTCGGTTATTCTGAATGCGGTTCTTGACCCGATACTGATTTTCGGCCTTGGCCCATTTCCGGAAATGGGGGTTGTCGGAGCTGCTGTAGCTACGGTATTCAGCCGTGCACTGGCCTCGGTCATCGGTGTTTCAAGGCTTTTTAAAGGCAACGCCGACATACGCATAAGACGATCTGATATGAGACCGAACGCTTCCCTGATGGGTAAAATCATGAAGATTGGGCTTCCTCTGGGGCTGGGGCAGCTTGGAACAAGCATGGGTTTTACTTTCATGATCGGCATAGTGAATTCCTTCGGCAGTGCGGTCACAGCGGCCTTCGGCGTGGGAAACAGAATAATCCACATGGCCATGGTTCCTGCTATGGGGCTCAGTCAGGCTAATGCTACTGCAGTGGGTCAAAACCTGGGTGCAGGTAAACCCGACAGGGCAGAAAGCTCTTCCAGAAGTGCTCTGCTTCTTATAGGTATCATTCTGCTGCCCATGACTCTTGCAATGTTCTTTTTCGGAGGCGACATTTCCAGGGCATTTGTCGACGATCCTGAAGTGGTACAACTTGGCAGAACTATGTTCAGGGTAACAACCCCTTCAGTGTTTGTTTTCGGATTCCTTCTTGTTCTTCTGGGCAGTTTTCAGGGATCAGGATACACATTCCCGGTTATGATTCTCAACATGTCCCGTCTCTGGGCGCTGCGTATTCCCGGAGCCTACCTGCTGGCATACACTGCCGGGATGGGGCCGATGGGTATCTGGTGGGCAATGTTCATTTCCAATACCGTTGTGGCAGTTGCAGGATGGCTGTGGTTCAGAACCGGAACATGGAAAACGAAAGCAACTCACCTTGTGCGCAACAGCATGGATGCTGATTCAATTGCTGCTGTTACAGACATGGACTGATCAGGCAAGAGCCTGAACCGCTCCGTACACACCAAGTAAAGACAGAATTACCAGGGCTTTTCTTCTGAAAGCCGAACTGTCTGTTACTTTTGCAAGATGAATGCCGATAATGCCGCCAACGGCAGCAGCAGGCAGATACAGAGCAGCGGTAAAGAGGTTTGCCGGGGTGGTTATGCCTGCTGCTACGAATGAGGGAATTGCTGTTATGGAGAGAACAAGGAATAAGGCTGAGAGATTTCCCCTGAACGAATCCTTGTCGGCATTGGTTGCGGTAAGGTAAATTACTGCCGGTGGGCCACTGAATGTTGTGAGGCCGTTGAATATTCCTGAAATTGCTCCGGTTACTCCCATGCCCACAGGAGTTCTTTTCAGCCGGGGAGCCCATTTTGAGAGGGAAAGCAGAGAAGCAGTGGTTACCGTTATTCCAATCAATACCCTTACAGTTACATCCGGCAGAGATCCCAGCATCAGTGCTCCCAGTGGAGTAAACGCAATTCCTGCAAGGGCAAGCGGAAGAAAACCCCTCAGTCTGAGTGTTCGCCAGGAGGTACTCAGAACCATGGTATTCAGAACCAGGCTTGAAACGGCAATCACAGGAACAGCCCACTGGGCAGGTGTGTAAAGACAGAGCAGGGGAAGAGCAAGCAGAGAGAATCCGAACCCGCAGAACCCCTGCAGCATCGCTGCCAGACCAATAATGACAAGGGTAGGAAACAGCAAAGAAATCTCCTTTCAGATACGGTCAGAATAGTAGGATTGAATTATAACAGCTGCATACAGGGCCTGTTTTTGTATGTTAGGCCATACGGGTTCTTCAAATCGCTTTCGAAAGGTGACCGGAATGCAGTGGTGGATAGATAAACCGAAACTGGTGGGTTCCCACAATCCCAGGCAGTCAGAACTGAAGATTGATCACCTTACAACTATTATTTCTCTGATCGACCCTTCTGAAGAACCGTTGAAATACAATCCGGCTATTCCGGGAATCAAATGGATTGAGATTCCGGTTAGAGACTATACCGCTCCGGCTCTGGAGAAGCTCTTTCGCTTCGTTAAAATTGTTGAAGAGTCTCCAGGCACAGTTCTTGTCCACTGCGAGGGCGGCAGTGGAAGAACAGGTACTTTCGGGGCAGCCTGGCTGATGAGAGAAGGCGGAGTATCTGCAACAGATGCAATTGAAACACTGAGGAAAGCCAACGCATTTGCAGTTGAAACCGAAGAGCAGAAAGCCGTTTTGATAAGGTTTGAAAGAAAATTGAGAGATGACGTGGGCTAGATGAGCCCTTTCATGTAACGGTTCCGCGTTTCCGAATCGAATTTTTCAACAGCATATCGAAGCATTGTGCGGGGCATTCGCCTGTACCTTGTGCAGAGGAAATCTTCCTCAAGTCCGGGGTTTCTGTTACCGACTTCCCGCAGCATCCAGCCCACCGCCTTTTGAATCAGGTCTACTTTGTCGTTCAGCAGTATTTCGGAAATGTCCAGCGTGTACGCGAAGGAATTGTTTCTGATAAAGTGCAGGGTGGCGATGATGGCGATTCGCCTGTCCCAGAGGGAGTTGGAAACTGCAAGGGCGTAAAGCGGCTGTTTTTCCCTGTTTTGGAGATAGACACCCGGAATGTGCGGTGCAGAGGAATCCACCAGATCCCAGCCATTTACTCTGTCTGTACTGTTCATGTAAAGATTGTAAATGGCGGTTCTTTCGGATTCAGTGCTTCGCCTGAAGCCCTCTGCCATAGACAGAAGGGCGAAGAGTCTTGCTTCGTGGAAAGGCGAATGAAGCATTTTCCCAAGTTCAACCAGCTCCAGCCCTCTGAATTCCCCCACAAGTTTTCTTACAACGGGTACTCTCACCCCCAGAAAGACATCGCCTTCTCCGTACTCACCAGGACCTGTTCTGAAATACTTCTGGCTGTGCAGAGCTCTTTCCGGGTTTCCAGCGCTCTTCAATTTACTGATTGCATCGCTGGCTTTTGCCATTCTATTCCCTCCATAAAGGGGCAGTGTCTGAGCCAGTTTCCCGGCCGCACTTCCGGAATTGGCCCTGAAAGTGGATTATAAGTAAAAGAGTCGGCCCTCCGGTGGAACGGGCAGGAATTGAAAAATGGCAGGAACAGAAGTGTTCGGTTAGAATACAAGAGTTAGAGGAAACGCTTTAAATTCTACGGATAAGGATGAAAATGAAAATATTCTTACTGCTCTTGCTGTTCTCTGCGGCAGCCATTGGGTCGGATATCGATCAGGCGATGGTAAAAATCTACACCAACAGTGCTGCGGGCAACTATTACGTACCGTGGACAACAGATGCTCCCATGGAAAGCTCCGGTTCCGGCTGTGTTATTGACGGCAACATGATTCTTACCAATGCCCATGTCGTTAGCAATGCAACCTATCTGCAGGTACGGAAAGAGGGTGATCCTAGGCAGTATCAGGCCTATGTGGCTGCGATTTCTCACGGAGCAGACCTGGCGCTTATTACCGTGATGGAAGAATCATTTTTTCAGGGAATCACTCCTTTGCAGCTGGGAGAGCTTCCCAATGCCAGGGAACAGGTCACTGTGTACGGCTATCCCATGGGGGGCGATGCACTCAGCACAACACAGGGTGTTATTTCCAGAATCGAGAGTTCCCGCTATGCCCACAGCGGGCTTTCCCTTCTCACTGTGCAGATTGATGCCGCTATCAATCCGGGAAACAGCGGAGGTCCTGCAGTAATCGGCAGCAGAATAATCGGTGTGGCCATGCAAACCATGAATCAGGCCGATAACATAGGCTATGTGATTCCGGTTCCTGTTATCAGACACTTTCTTGATGATATTGCCGATGGCAGTTACGACGGCTTTCCATCAGCTGGATTCAGCTATCAGACAATACGGAACGAGGCATTTTCCGAACGATTTGGTATAGAACAGGAGCAGACCGGAGTTATGGTGACAAAGATCGCCTTCGGTTCGCCGGCTGCAGAAGTTCTTGAGTCGGGAGATGTGATTACGGAGATAGACGGCAAGCAGATAGCCGGCGATGGCACTGTTGAAATCAGATCCGGCAGTCGAACCAGACTCGACTACATGGTTAACCGGCGCCAGATAGGCGAAACCATTCCTCTTCAGATAATCAGAAACGGTGTTCCTCTAAGGGTGGAGATAACCTTGAACACCACTCTTGAAGAGCTTACAGTGGTGCCCGACAAGATCTACGACATGTCTCCCGAGTATTTCATTTTCGGCGGTGCGGTGTTTATGCCTCTGACCCTTAACTATCTCGAGTCATGGGGCAGAGACTGGTATCTGAATGCCGTTGACTATCTCAGCCATCCATTCCTGTTCGACAACTGGCGGACAGAGAGCAGGGAAGAAATTGTTGTTCTTACCTTCATGCTTCCTGCAGAAGTCAATGCTGGATATGAAAGCCTCCAGAACGAGATTATTGAATCTGTAGACGGTGCGCTGGTAACAAGCTTTTCCCAGTTCGTGGAACTGGTTGAAAACGGCACTGGACCTTACCTTGAAATGACAACCAACCTGGGAAACATCATTGTTCTGAACAGAGAGCAGGCTCTTGTCGCAAACAGCGAAATTATGGCTGTATACGGAATTCCAGAAGACAGGTATCTGTACATCGAGTGACTCTAACTGCAAAATGAAACAAGTGCATGTCCAGGGCTTTTTACGGTAAGCCCGGCGAAAACGGGCATTGGCAATAGCGTTCTACCGGTGATGAAGCAGCTCTTCCACTATGAAGCGCTGTGTTTTTGCATGGCATGTTTCTATCCGGGTTATACTTGACAGAGTAGCTAAGTTCATGCATTTAACATCGGAATAGTGTTCTGCCATGGAGGAAGGAAGTTGATATGCATATTACGGTATTGGGTCAGTTGCAGCGTCTGACGGGCGCATTGTTTTTGATTATTGCTTCATGTGGCGGGTCGGATCCCAGCGGGCCGGGCGGTGAGGGCGGAACTGATTCTTACGGGGTAGATCACACATGCACCGATATCTCAGTTATCCCAGGCGTTTGGATTGAGTCTGTACAGGAAGACATCCGCGTTCATTACGCTCATACATCCCATGGAGAGCAGCTTATTCTGGGTCTTGAACAGATTGAAAGCGATGATCCTTCCTTCGATATGGAGGTAGGGTACAGCGAGCTTCCTCAAGCGCCAGGAGCCCTCTGTATTTACGACGGGCAGGAAGGGGAAACCTACATAACCCCTGAGCTGTTCTGGGAAACACCAGAAGGTATGGACATGACAAGAGAGGTTCTGGACAACAATCCTTCGATCAATGTCTGTATGTGGGGCTGGTGCACCCAGCTCGATTATTACGATCAGTCTCAGGTTCAGGTTTATCTTGACGCATTGTCCGCGCTGGAAGCTGAATACCCGAATGTTACCTTTGTTTACATGACCGGCAATGCCCAGGCCGAGGGTGCCGAAGGCTACAACAGATATATGCGTAACACTCAGATCAGAGAATACTGCGAAAACAACAACAAGCTTCTTTTTGATTTTGCCGATCTTGACTGCTGGTGGTACAATCCGTCCACATCTCAGTGGGAGCACAGCGTGTACAGCTGGCAGGGAGTTCAGGTTCCTTCAGAGCATTCGCAGTTCCACGGGGATGAGGCCGGACACACTACCTACCAGAGCTGTGAACAGAAGGGCAGAGCCCTCTGGTGGCTTCTTGCCGGGGTTGCCGGCTGGAGCAGTTAGAACCTGTACTGACGTGATTCTGCCACAGCTGATCCCGACACGTGATCAGAGGTTACTGGCATCTGATCATCGGCAGACAGTGTTGACATACTTTTTTTGCCTTGCGATGAATCCCTTTTACTTTGAAACCATAATCCCAGAGGTGAAAGATGAAATGCCTCGCCGTTCTTTCCCTGCTTGCTCTGCTTATAGGATGCGGTGGTGGTCCTGAACCGGAAACCGATCCTGCTATAAATATTCCGGCAAGTGAGATAGTTGACGGAATTAGAACGCCAGACCTTACCTCAGGCATTGACCGCGCCGGTGAGCAGGTTTGCAGGGCAAACATGCTGAGCGCTTCGAGCTGTATTGTTGTATACCAGGCCCAGTACTCACAGTTGCCGACCACATTACTTGAGGCTGGTGTTTCAGCAGTTTGTCCTGATGGGGGTCAATACAGATATACCGTCAGCAGCTCAAGCTGGAAGCTGGAATGCCCCGAAGTTTCTTCTCACGGCTTTGTTGAGAACAGCATCACAAGCTGGTAGCAGAGATCAGATCTTCTCCACACTTTTCCTGACCTCTACCACTGAAATACCCAGAAGTTCTGCAGCCTGTTCCAGATTGCCTCTGCAATACTTGACAGTTTTTTCCACATGATCTGCCATTACATCGCACAGCTTCGCAGGAGAGAAACCGCCTGTAACCGCCCCGGGAGTGATTCGTTCTCTGATGTAGGGGGAGAGGGAGTCAGGTACAATTTCCCCTGTGCTTGTGCCCACCACAGCACATGCGATGATGTTCTGAAGCTCCTGAATGTTATCAGGATAGCTGTATTGAACCAGCAGGTTCATGAAATCGCTGGAGAAGCATAGAGAATCGCTGTTCCTGTTCAGTTTTTCCAGTTCCTGCAAAAGAAAGTACTCGGCAATCAGTGGAATATCTTCAGGTCTTGCTCTGAGAGGCGGAATTTTTATTGAGTTCACCATCAGGTGGTAAAGCAGATCCCGTGAAAAAATCTCACGGTATCTTGAGCTGGTGAGGTCCTGGGTTGACGAGACAATTATCCTTACATTGCTTTTCACAATCCCCGTTGAATTGTCTCTGTAGAATTCAGAGTTCTGTATCACCCTTTTCAACCTTACTTGAACAGGCAGACTGAGACTGTCAATATTGTCAATAAAAAGAGTGCCTCCTGATGCGGCTTCTATGAATCCCTGCTTTTCACCGTGCTTGCCCCCCCAATCTTTTACCCTGCCGAAGAGCTCTGATGAAAAATCCTCTGGCTTGTGTGAAGCGCCGTCTACGGCTACGAACGGTCCTTTCTCTCTGGGGCTTGCCTTGTGTATGGCTCTTGCAAGCCTCTCTTTTCCCGTTCCCTGCTCTCCCCAGATAAACACACTGAGATCGCCTTTCGCAACTTTTTCCGCATGAAGGAAAATGCGTATCATCTCGGTGTTTCTACTGGGAAAGTGTTCGAAAGCCTCTTTGTTTGCCAGTTCAACCGGAGAAAGGGAATCAGACAGAACACTTGTTTTCCTGCTGAGCGCGCCGTGTTCCACGGCACTGTCAAGAACCTCAATAAGGTGTTCTTCTTCGACTGGTTTAGTCAGGTAATCAAAAGCACCGCGTTTCATGCTTCTCACTGCGAAATCAACATCATTTGCACCGGTGAGAATAATCACAGGGATTGAAATGTTTTGCCCCTGCATCATGGTAAGAATATCCATTCCACTCACATTCGGCATGTCAAGATCGAGCATAACCACATCAAAAGTTTCCATTTGAAGAAGGTTCTCGACCTCTCTGGAGTCATTGATTACCGTGGGCTCAAACCGTTCTGTCTGCATCAGAAAAACCATGAAATAGTTGGTTACAGCAACATCATCGTCCACAATCAGTACCCTTATCATGGCCTGGTCCCCCTGCGGTTCGAAGTTACGGGAATTCTGATGGTAAATTTGGTGCCCACCCCGGGTTTGCTTGTAACAGATATGCTTCCATTGTGTTCTTCAATAATCCGGTAACAGATTGCAAGGCCTAAACCTGTGCCCCCTTTGGCTCTTTTGGTGGTGAAGAAAGGGTCGAAAATCTGTTTCTGAGTTTTTTCGTCCATGCCCTTGCCATTGTCTTCTATCTCAACCACAACAGTGTCATCACTCATCGACGACCGCACAGTTATGAGTCCCCTGGTGTCGTCGGGTATTGCCTGAGCGGCATTGACAATCAGGTTGACAAGAACCTGTTCTATCTTCTGAGAGTTACCTGGAAACAGCCTGACATCTTCCGACAGCTCAAGCTTGATTTCACCATGCTTGTGCACTTCGTTCTGAACAAGTCTCTGTGTCGCTCCGATGAGGGTGTTGATATCCACATTATCTACAAGAAGACCTTCGTCTTTCCGGGCAAATCCTCTGAGCCCTTCCACAATACCCTTGATTCTCTCTGAGCCATGGGCCATGTCTTCAACAAGAATCATGATGTGCTCTCTGAAAAAATCGTATTTCAGCCGGGCTATCTTCAAATCAGGATGGTCTTTCCGGTACTCGTCCACGATGGGCAGCATATCATCGAAAGCCTGCTTCACAATTTTTATGTTGCCCCGTATGAACTGGTTGGGGTTGTTTATCTCGTGACCTATACCGCTTACAAGCTGACCCAGGGAAGCTAGTTTATCAGCCTGCTGCAACTGCTGCTCGTATGTTTTTTCCAGTGTTACATCGCGATAGAATTCAAGAATGCCCTCAACCTGCTCACTCTTGTTGAATACAGGAAGGGCATGTACTTCCAGAAAGCGGTCTTCATCTCTTATTGTCAAAGTGATCGGGGTTTTGTCTCTGATTATTTTCGAGAGTCTGCAGTCTGCACATGGGGTTTCCAGATTAAAACAGGAACGAAAGCACTTTTTACCCGGTTCAATGCCCGCCATGTTGCTCATCACCACATTCCGGTTGAGATCAACAAGTAGGACCTTGTCGGGAATTGCTTTGAACATGGTTTCGAGTCTTCTTGTGTTTTCTTCCATGGTTTCGTTTACTCTGTTCAGATACGAATCAACTGTGCTCAGCTTCTGCTTCTGGGCATCAAGCTCTCCCTCACGTGCTGCTATTTTCATTTCGAGAACAGCAAGTCGTCTTGTGTACTCTTCCTCTTCTCCCTGCTTCAGAGCGATTCTTTCGGAGAGTTCCTTTCTTTCCAGAGCAAGACTGAGCATTCTGCCGATCTGCTTCAGCATTTTCTGTTCTTCCGGAAGCAGTTCCCTCTTGCCGTTTATGTAGCCAACCTTAATCTCTCCCTTGGCTTCACCGCTTACGAAAAGCTTTACGCCTATGAAATCTTCCCCGGCAGGCTTCTGGCCGTACTCGATGTCCTGATACACAGAATAGACAGTTGCCTCCCCCGGGTAACGCATTCCTCCGGCAAGAAATGGAGAGAGTTTAGAGAAAAAATCGTGAATTGTTTCGGAAACCTCAATCCACTCTGCCACAGAGTACAGGCATGAGAGCTCTTTGACCCTTTCCTCTTTTTCCCAGTCATCAATTTTTCTGAGAGAATCAGCCTGCATTCCAAAGATAAGATACAAGCCTCCGGTGACACTTTTTGTATAGCCTACTTTCATGGGAATGGGAATGAAATCGGCTTTGCCTGTGGAAAAAACAGCAAGAACCCCCCGGGTGCCGCCCTTAACCATTTTCATGGCATTTCGTGTTGACTGAAGAGACTGCCTGTCAAGGATATCCTCGAGATGAAGAGCGGCTGCCTCAGAGCTGTCGGCAGAACAGATCTTTTTCATCAGAGGGCTTACATAGTGAATCTTTTCGTTGTGATCGACTACCAGAAGAAAGTCAAAGGTACCTTCTATAAGCGAATAGAGGTCTTCAAGATTAATCAATTGCTTCTCCCTGCCTCTTTTGAGAATCTTTTAAAATACATGGTTTTATCGGATGCTGCAATCAAGGGGTATAGTCATGTGTACTATGATGTTGAAGAAAAATAGTTATTGCAGCGGAACTCCGCAGTTGAAATGAACCAATCCGCTTCCATAGAAGAGAGCACAGCCGGAATTGAGTTATGGAAAACTGAAGACAATGGGAATTCTATAAGATAGCACTAATTATCATCAAACTAGATCAGATAGCATGCCATGATACAGCAGGGAGGGAAGATAGTTCATTGCATTGCTGGAGGTATAATAATTAACTGGCTGCTCCCACCCTGGTTATTAACTCCGGCCCTTGCACAAGCAATAATAATGCAATAAATTACTCACAGAAGGGGGTGATGAGCATGAAGCGATGTTTTGTTCTATTGCCGGGTGTTGTTCTGCTGGTTCTGCTTACCTCATGTACCGACACCAGTTATCCGTTCATTGTAGCTACAGATGCGGTGGATGTAAACTACACCATCGATGCTGATGGTACAGTGGATGTAATGGTGGAAAACAGTTACATGGTCACTGTTCGTTCACTTTTATCATCCGCAGCACAGGAAGCCGGCCAGCACATGGTTACCTGGGATCTGCTTGACGAGGGTGGAGACTATCCCGGAGACGGGCTATACACAGTTGAGGTCTATTTAGACGGGGAGAGAGTCTTCGTTCAGGTTCTGGAGGTGAACAGGCAATGACGGTACTCGTATCAATCCTTTCGCTGCTGGTTATCCAGGGCAGTTCCTTCAGAATCGGTTTCACTTTTGATGGCGGATTTCCCGGCATGTCTGATGAAAAAGACTTTGCCGACCTTCTCACGGAAGGCGGGCTCGACTTCAAACTTGATAACATCGCCTGGACCGGTGGCGTGGAAGCCCTTGGGGACATATCAGAAACCATCAGGCTGAGGGGCAGTGTTTCTGTCAGCAGATTCAATGGAACCTATGAGGATAACTACGATCCCGGAGGCTACATACTCATAGGCATTCTCACTGGTGGTCTTGGGTTTCTTCTTGGTTCAGGAAACAGTGATGTCGTGTCTCTTGAAGACCGGTCAATGAACATTGAAGCAGCAGCCTACTACAAGCTTACCGGGAACCCGGCGATTTCAATCGGGGGCGGTCCATCGGTATTAATGGTCGAAAGATCAATGAACACCCCTAACACCTCAACTTCCGATGCAGCTACAGGTATGGGTTTCAATGCCGGTTTGCGTATTGATCAGGAGTCGGGTGGCGGCTTTCTGGGCATACCACTGGTTTTTGCCGCAGAAGGAGGATATCGCCATTGCAGCGTAAAACTTGATGGGGATTACACAGGCGACTTCTCGGTCGATTTCTCGGGGTTTTTTGTCAAAATCGGAACCTACCTGAAATTCTAAGCTGAAGGCGCCTGCTGCCTGGGCGCCTTTTCTGCTGCAGGCGAACCGCCCGGCTGCATACAGCAATAAACCTTTTTGACTGCCTTTCCATTTCCCTCATTATTCGAGAGAAATATCTGCATATTACCCCTGGAAGAATACCGTCTGTAAGGGGCTGGTCTCTTCATTTTTTTGCACTCAAGCATTCATTCACAGGAGAGAACACAGATGAAAAAAAGAATGTTTCTGATACTGCTCGCAGCTGCGTCCATGATTTCGCTTTCCGGTTGCGGGAACCAGCCCGGAAGCGATTCCGCTAATGAAGGCACCGAAGCTGTGCAGGGAGAGACTCAGGTTGCCGAGCTCAGCGATACCATAGTTCTTCCGGATGGCTGGGAGATGGCCGACGCAATCAGCGCTTCGGATGTTGAAGGAATTCTTGGTGTTACCGGTTACAGCTTCTGGAATGAACCTCTCAGTGATGCAGGCGCGGGCAAACCTCAGGGAAGCTACTATGACGGTCAGCTGGCAAAGTCATGCATCAACTTCCTGGTTTACACCTTCGACGGACAGAGCAACTTTGACAGAGTCAGCGGATTTGTTAACAACAGCGTAGATGTTCCGGGCGACCTGTGGGACAGAGCAATCATCGGCGAAATGGGTGGAGGCTTTGACGATGTAACGGTTGGAATGCTTATTCTGCGCGGAGATGTATGCATCAGGATTAAATGGAGCCCTGAAATCTATCCCGGATACGACAGAACAGAACTCAGTGTAAAGCTTGCAGAGCAGCTTATCAACAACCTCTATGGCGGCTGAAGAAGCTCTTTAGAACTCCATCTTCTGTGCACGGTTTCAGTTATCTAGCTGAAACCGTGCGTTTCTATATGAAAGAGGGTCGATTGTTCCAAACCGGAACTTCATTTGCGGGCAGGTTCAGTATGACAGCAGTAACATTCAGTTAAACAGGCAGTTATGACCCCTTGCGGTTCTCATGTGAATCATTATATAACCTGCGGACTCTTACCGTAAGGAGATTAGAGAATGGCTGAAAAAAGCAAACCAAATAAGGACAAAAAGCCCGATCCCGCAATCAAGAAAGAAGCCATCAAGGCTAAGAAGAAGGCTAAAAAAGCCAAGAAAGACTAGTTCTAACAGGCCGGCTCCCCGGGGAACCGGCCTGGTTTTTTTTGTTCTATATACGCAAGATATGCGCCTGTTAAAGCATTAATTCGGTTAAATCATATACAGTTCAGCCTTACAACACTTATTCCTTATCCATCCATGTCTATGATAAGCTTGCAGAAAGCAGATTCTTTTGCATTTACCCCCCGGACTGATCTCTTCCCCGGCGGGATGTTCTTGCCTGTTAAATGACATGATATTCACAAAACGGGTTCGGCAACTGTGCAAGTGCTAAACTACAGCAAAGGATGCTGCTGAAGGGGTGAATTGAATTGGGTAGAATTGAGAAGATTGGTACTTTCTACCTCGGAAGGGAGTACGATCTCAAGAAGAAAGAGTGTTCCTCTTACGATGTAATGTACGATTCCAGGGATTTGACCACCCATGCAGTGTGTGTTGGAATGACAGGCTCGGGCAAAACAGGGCTGTGCATAAATCTTCTCGAAGAAGCAGCTCTCGACGGGATACCGGCGATAATTCTTGATCCCAAGGGAGACATCACAAATCTTCTCTTGACTTTTCCGAACCTGCTTCCTGAAGATTTCAAGCCGTGGATTAATGTCGATGATGCCCGAAGGAAAAATCTTTCGGTTGAAGAGTATGCGGAACAGATATCCCTTACATGGAGAAATGGCCTCGCAGAATGGGACCAGACGCCGGACCGCATAAAGGCTCTTCGGGATGGAACGGAATTTTCCATTTTTACCCCGGGGTCTGACGCGGGGGTCAGTCTGTCGGTTCTTTCTGCTCTTGCCCCGCCGGATATGAGCTGGGAAACCGACGCAGAACTGATAAGAGAGCAGATTCAGGGAGTAGTGAACGCACTGCTGGGGCTGATGGGGCTTGAAGCGGATCCTCTGCAAAGCAGAGAATACATTCTTCTTTCAAGTATCATTGAACACCACTGGAGAAATCTGAATGACCTGGATCTTCCGCTGCTTGTCACGTCGGTTCAAAACCCTCCGATGAAGAAGCTCGGAGTACTTGATGTGGATTTATTCTTTCCGGAAAAAGATCGGTTCAAGTTCGCTGTTTCACTTAACAACATCATTGCATCTCCCGGTTTCCAGTCGTGGCTTACCGGCGAACCTCTGGACATAGCTTCGCTTCTTCATACTTCTTCAGGGAAACCTCGTCACAGCATCATCTATCTGGCGCATCTGACGGAAAGCCAGAGGATGTTCTTCGTTACCCTGCTTCTTGAGCGGGTTGTCAGCTGGATGCGCACTCAATCCGGCACAACAAGCCTCAGAGCCCTGCTGTATTTCGATGAGGTGTTCGGGTTTCTTCCACCTGTTGCGGAACCCCCATCCAAGAGGCCTCTGCTCACCCTTCTGAAGCAGGCAAGAGCCTTTGGTCTCGGAATTGTACTGACCACGCAGAATCCGGTAGACCTGGATTACAAGGGCCTTTCAAACGCTGGAACGTGGTTCGTAGGCAGACTTCAGACAGACACAGACAAGAATCGCCTTCTCGACGGACTTGAGTCAATCTCCCGGGCATCGGGTACTGGCTTCAGCAGGATAGAGATCAGTGATCTTATCTCTTCTCTGGGCTCCAGGGTATTTTTGCTTCACAATGTGCATGGGAATCAGCCAGTTGTCTTTCAGACCAGATGGGTAATGAGCTACCTGAGGGGGCCCCTTACCCGCGATCAGATCAGAATTCTGCGAAGGAAACCTTTGCCCGGAGAAGAAAGCCATATCGCGCCGCCGGAAAAACAATTCATTTCGTCGGCGGGTTCAGGTGAACAACTCTACGCAACACCGCAGGTTCTGCCACAGGGTGTTCCACGCGTTTACCTGCCTCTGGGAATGAGCGCGGTCAAGGCTCATGAATCAATCGGTTTTTCCGGTGATCTTTCAGGGAAACTGGTTTATGAACCTGCGCTTTTTGCACTTGGAACAGTATCATTTCAAGACACCAAGCGGAGCATAGCAAAAACCGAAACCAGGTCGTTTCTTGTATTTTCCGGGAACCGGGGTGTTACCATCGGGTGGGCTGAGGCTGCCATTACTGAAGTGAAAGTTGAAGACCTTTCAGAAAGAGCTGAACCTGATTCCATGTATTCCGGCTCTCATCCCAGGGAATGGACCACTCTTAAAGACTTGAAGGCTATCGCAAAAAATCTCAGTGACTTTATCTACGGCAACAGCATCCTTGAGATTCCATACAATCCCGCTTTGGACCTGTCAGCTTTTCCCGGGGAATCGGCTTCCGATTTCAGCATAAGATGCAGAGAGAAAGCCAGAGAACAGAGAGACGCAGAAGTGGAGAAACTCAGGGTGAAGACCGCAGCTCTGCTTGACCGTCTGCAGACAAAACTGGAAAAGGAAGAACGGGAACTCGAGGAAGACAGGTCAGAATACAAAGGCAGACAGAACGAGGAAATGCTTTCCGCCGGTGAGACTATTGCGGGAATGCTGGGGTTGTTCGGCAGAAGAAGAACTTCCGGCCTTTCCAGTGCTGCCAGAAAGAGAAGGCTTACAGCATCCGCCCGGGCTGATATCAAAGAGTCAGAGGAAGAGATAAGGAAACTTGAGGATGATATCAGCGAACTTGAAGAACAGGTGAAGGGCGATGCCGGTGCCATTGCCGGCAAGTGGGAGACAGCGCTTGAAGAAAATAAAACGCTCGAGATCAAGCCCAGGCGCACCGATGTGCAGATTACTCTTGTCGCCCCTGCCTGGGCTCCGTTCCACTTTATCGACAAAGGCGACGGAACCCCTCCAGTAAGGGTTGCAGCATGGAAATGTGCTGATCCTCTGCTGAAGCTTCAATGATTGAAGTTGACACAGAACGACTGTCTCAACCTGCCGGGCGTCGTGTCGGGCAGCCGGGGCATTACATTGCTGCCGGGTACATTGAAAGCAGAATGGTCGAAACAGGGTTGACTTATTTTTCAGGGAACAGTTACTCGCTTCGCTACAGTGCAGTGAATCCAGCCACGGGGGTCAAAGAAGATTTCAGCAATCTCGCCGGTGTTGTTCCCGGCACAGACCACGGGGCAATGCCCATTCTGATCGGTGCGCATTACGACAGTGCCATAGATGCCCCCTGTGCCGATGATAATGCGGTTTCAGTTGCACTTCTTCTCGAGCTTGCTGGAACACTGGCGGAACTGGCACTTCGGCGCAGTGTGATAATCGTGTTTTTCGACGGGGAAGAGAAGCCCTTTTTTCTCACTGAGAGCATGGGATCGGTACGGTTTTACAACGACTATTGCCATGGTGTGGATTTTGCTTCTGTGATAATTCTTGACGCTGTAGGTCACGACTTTCAGACAGGGGTTTCACTTCTTGACAGGCTTATTCCAGGGGTAAGAAAACTGCTCTTTGTGCTTGGCTGTGAAAGCCACGGCACTCTGCCTTCTATTCTGGAGAAAGCGGTTTCATCTGCCAGAGGGCTGAAAGTGCTTCCCACTCTGAACAGATACATCGGCGACAGTTCCGACTACTCTGTTTTCAGAACCGGCTGCCAGCCCTACCTGTTTTTCAGCAGAGGGCGAGGGGTTCATACCCACATGCCCACAGACACCGTTGACTGGATAAACTTTACCGGGGCAGCAAGGGTGATGGAGCTCGTTCAGAAAGTTATCCTGTTGATCGACACTACTCCCATGGAGGAGAACAGAGGCTGCTGCGATCCGTTCGAGTTCGAGATACGGCTCCTTGAAAAGAGTGCAGGCTGGGCTCTGCCGTTTTTACTGCGATTCCTTGGATTTGGCAGAAGACATCTGAATTCCAGAGAAGACCTGAATCATCTTGCCGGAAAACTTAACGGACTGATCAAACTGTAACAGCTGCCAGCCCCGTGTTTGACCTGTTCGGGCAAAACGGAAACACAAGCAGGCTTCGATGCCGGAATAATTTTGTATACTTGGTTTCAAGTTTTAACCCATAGGAGGTTCGAATGTCAGGTATATTGATTTTCTTTTCCCTGATCTGCCAGTATGCCGGGCAGGGAGATCTGGTGTTCGTGAACTGCGATACTCGTGACGCTCAGGAGATGCCGTGGATGGCAGGCATGCAGGTGGTTCTGGCCGAAGCTGACTGCTTTCTGGCTATTGCCGGAGATGTTTCTCCCGAGGGAGTGGAGTTCTCGGTTGTCGAGCCGGCCCCTGTTGATCTTAACCTTTTTCGGGTTCTTTATGCGGCCCAGGCTGGAGAATTGCTTCCAGTGCTTCCAGGAGAGCCCGTACTTGTTACTGAAAAATTCATCCTTATAAAGCTTGAAAAGCCTTCATCAGGGCCGGTGATTGTGCCGGGTATTGGCTTTCTCAGGCCTCTGCGTCTGTTTCACCGGAGCTCCGTGCAGGAAATTGACTACAGATCCGGTGCAGACAGCGTTCTTGTGGGTCAGATTGTAGATGCGGTGAGTCAGGACAGCCTCACAGCTTTCATTCAGCACATGGAAAGCTATGGAACCAGGTATCTTTCCAGGCCGGAGTACGATGCCTGCGCCGACTGGGCAGACACGAAAATGGAATCGTACGGTATTCCCTGCGAACTGCAGACCTTCTTTTATGCGGGGGATTCCATGAGCAATGTTGTGGCGGAGATCATCGGCTCCGAGAATCCCGACGATATCTATATTATCTGCGGCCATCTCGATTCCTACTCTTCCAACCCCGCTATTGCCCCGGGGGCTGATGACAACGCAAGCGGAAGTGCCGGCGTGATGGAAGCAGCAAGAATAATGGCACCCTATTCATTCAGAAACACCGTGAGGTTCGTTCTTTTTGCTGCAGAAGAGGCCTGGATGGTCGGAAGTGAATACTACGTTGCACAGGCGTCCGCCCAGGGAGACAACATTCTGGGTGCAATCAACCTCGACATGATTCTGTATGCCCCGGGCGCTGCAGATTCGGCTTACATCCCCTATGATGATCAATCTCAGGCTTTTGCAGTACTTGCCGGAGAGATGTTCTCGGAGTATGCCCCGTCGATTTACCCCCGTGTTGTTTATGCACCGGGCGCTCCCAGTGACCATGCGTCGTTCTGGCAATTCGGATACACTGCAATTGAGATTGCTGAAGGCAGTGCAGAAGAGATTTGGGGCGGTTACAACCCATATTATCACCAGGCAGGCGACATCCTTGCCAACTACATGACCTACTTCCCTTATGGGACGGATATGGTCAGGGCTTCTGTGGGTCTTCTTGCTTCTGTTGCTGAACCCATTAGCTCATCGGGAGTAGAAGGCAGCACAGAAACGGCGGAGCTCTTCAGCGTGTACCCCAACCCATGCACCGGTTTCCTGTCTGTAAACAGCAACCAGCCATCTGTATACACCGAATTTGTAGTTTATGACATTTCAGGAAGAAAGGTTACCGGTGGAGAGCTGGGAGTGGAAGGTCAGTTCATGCTGAACATGCAGTCCTTACCAAACGGTATCTACACCCTCGCTTTTCCGTACTCGACGGAACAGGTTCCCATAAGAGTGGTGCTTGCCCGCTAAGATTGTCGTTAAGATGCGGATGCTGTTTTCATGTAAGAAATGCTGATGACAGCAAGTTGTAAAAGACACGTTAGCAAGCATTCAGCGCCCGCCCTAGGACGGGCGCTGAATGCTGTCAGTCGGTATCAGAGAACACGGAACCTTTCGGTTCCAACATCCTTGATTTCTCTTCGATATTTCTGCCCGTGGGTCAGGGGGGGCTGCATAGAGGAAGCCCTGGCATCCAATGTGATTGGAACAAGGGTTCCCCTGCCGTTCCAGTTCCTTTCCTCTCCTGTATTCCAGTAGAAACTCACCATGTCTCCCAGTTTCTCTCTTGCCAGTTCATCGGGAGAAACATTCAGTTCAATGCCGAAAGCTTCTACAAGGAGCTCCAGCACTTCGATGCCAGTTTTGCCCGAAGCGGGAGTTGCCACTCCGTTAAAGCAGATCACATTCCCTTCGAAGTTGCATCTGGTTCCGGGAGTCTCAAGATAAGTAGAACCAGGAAGTGTAACATCAGCTGCCATTGTTGTTTCTGTATCAGCCCAGTCCATGGCTGCTATGAATTGGCAGTTCTGGAACCACGAGCCGGTTCTGCTGTAGTTCAGTGGGTTCTCGCCAATTATGAAAGCTGCTCTTATCTCTCCGTCTTCAAGAAGCTTTCCGAGTTCTGTGATACTGCCAGCACCCGGCAGATGGTTTTCACCTGCAGGAACACGGCCGGGAAGGAAAGCCGGGTCGGCTCCCATCACCTCAAGGCCTGCGCTGTTGGCTATCAGTCTGGGCAGCAGAATATCGGCCTGCCTGCCTGCATTGCGGAGCATCAGGGTCAGGTCTGCGAAAATTTCCGTGTCGTCGGCAGAGGCATCCTGTGGCCTGTCTGGGCTGTGTATGAACACAATCCTTTCAGCTTTGCCTATCAGTTCTGCTGCTTTCAGGATGTCTTCAGTGGCCACTCCGGCTTTTTCTGCTGCCTGATGGATAGATACAAGCCTGTTTTCCAGGAATTCGTCTCTTCCGGGCATGTTGTCCGGTGAGATTGCACCCCTGTCCATCAGTTCCTGCAGCACGGCGTTCCAGAAGAAAGATGCCCGGCCTCTCATGGGATCCACCGTGAGCATTGACAGATGCTCGTCTGAATTGGCCAGCGTTGAGTTTGCCACAATAAGCCGTGCCCCGTCTCTTACCCTCTGGATAACTTCAACGGCGAGTATCAGATGATCTTCTTCCAGGGCAGTATTGTTGCAGATTATCAGATCGGCTGTTTTCAGGCAACCTCTGGTTGATGTGGATGCGGTGAAGCCAAAGGAGTTATCCAGCATCCCAGAGCGGCCTCCTCCGGAGATAATGGCAAGAGAACCGACATTGTTGGTGCCTATGCCCTTTCTTGCTATTTCCGAAGCGAGAAAAAGCTCCTCATTGGTGAGTTCGGGGGAAACGAAAACTGCGACCTTGTCGGCTCCGTGTTCTTCTACCGCCATTTTCATCTGAGTAACAATTGCCAGATTTGCGGCATTCTGATGAACAGCTGCATGAATGCTGCCCTCACGGATGGAGGGGGTCTTGATTCTGCTCTCCTTTATAAAAAGCTCGTTTCCGAATCTACCATAGCGGCACAGGTATTCGCCGGGATTTCCTCCCGACTTCATGAAGTAGTGCCCGTCACCGAAGCTTCTTACCGTGAGTACGCAGCCCAGAGAGCAGAAGGCGCAGCTTGTACTGATGTCTTCTGTGTCAAGGCATGCTCTACCGCTGAAGGGATACTTCATTGTAAGGGCACCAGTCGGGCAGGAATCAACGCAGTTTCCGCAGCTCACACAGGTGGTTTGAACCAGGGGATCGTTCATCGCAGGACGCATTTCGGTTTTAAACCCCCGGCCCACAAGGCCAAGCGCAGATATTGGAAGAATTCTTGCACATGTTCTGACACATCGGGAACACAGAACACACTTGTTTGGATCATAGACAATGTACGGGTGTCTGTCGTCAATTTTGTGTTTGCGCACATGACCCTTGAATTCGTTCATGTCTACACCGTATTCTTCGGCATAGAGCCTCAGGTCGCAATCGTCAAATCTCACACACCCGCATGAGAGGCATCTGCCTGTTTCATGCTGGCTGTCTTCCGGATCAAATCCGGTTGCAACTTCTTTGAAACTGCCTCTTCTTTCCTCGATCCCTATGGTATGAATCTCATGTCTGGAAGACTCCTTAACCTCACCAAGTTCGGTTTTTCCCGGCTTGGCCCAGAATTCTTTGTGAACTGCAAAGGGTTCGGGTGCAGTCTGCTTCCCGGCAAGCCATGCCACAATTGACTTTGCTGCCCTCTGGCCATCGCGTATTGCATCGATGGCAACGGTGGGACCGTCATCGGCAGCATCACCCCCTGCAAAAACACCCTCGATATTTGTTTCCATGGTGCTCGTGTTTACCACATAGGTGTTCCACCTGGAAACCTGAATTGCCCCGGTTTCGGTTTCAGTCAGTCCATCAAGGATTGTGTCCTGTCCTATGGCCGAAATGACAAGATCGCAGGGCAGCTGGAACTCGGAACCCTCCTGAGGAACAGGACGGCGCCTTCCTGAAGCATCGGGCTCACCGAGAATCATTCTCTGGCATGTGAGAGCTTTAAGCCTGCCGTTCTCGCGGATGATTCCTGTTGGGGCTGCAAGTTCCATTATCTCAATGCCCTCTTCTATGCAGTCTTCTATCTCCATTTTATCAGCAGGCATCTGTGCTTTGGTTCTTCTATACAGAATGATGACTTTGTCTGCGTTGAGCCTCCATGAGGTTCGCGCTGCATCCATGGCGGTGTTGCCGCCGCCCACCACCACTACAGTTCCCTTGAGGGGTGCCGGATTGTCTACCTTTTCCGGCAGAAAGTCTGCACCGGCCACCACTCCTTCGGTGTCGAACTCGCCCTCAACATGCATGGCTTTACCCGTCCAGGCCCCTGCGGCCAGGAACAAGGCATCATGCCTGCTGCGAAGTTCATTCAGTGATAAATCTCTGCCTACTCTTACTCCACAGTTTATTTCAGCACCGACTTTTTTTATGTAGTCTACTTCCCTGTCCATGACATCATCGGGCAGTCTGTACTCGGGAATACCATAGCGCAGCATTCCTCCGGTACGATCCCGCGCTTCGTAGATAACCGGCTTTATCCCGCTCTTTCCAAGGAACCAGGCTGCAGTAAGACCCGCAGGTCCGGCACCGACTATTCCAACGGATCTTCCGTTCGGGGGCAGGCAAACAGGCTCTGTTGCATAGGCGTTTGCCGCGTCGGAGAGGTATCGTTTGATGTTGTTTATAGCCACCGGAGCATCAACATCCATTCTTCTGCAAACATCCTCGCATTTCCTAACGCAAACCCTTGCGCAGACAGCGGGAAGAGGATTCTTTTCCCTGATCAGGTCGATGGCTTTCTGAAGCTCGCCCATTGCCGCCAGAGCAATGTATCCCTGTGCATCCACATTTGCAGGGCAACCCTCCATGCATGGTGAAGAGCAGTCTGCATAGTGGTTGGAGAGAAGAAGCTCGAAAGCGGTTTTTCTGGAATCAGAAATCCGCGGGTTTCTTGTTTCCACTTCCATGCCGGGGGCTATTCGGGTTGCACAGGAGGGAACCAGATTGTTTCTGCCCTTCACTTCCACAACGCAAACAAAACATGAACCGTAGGGTGCAAGTTCCGGGGAATGGCACAAAGTCGGGATGTCGTCGAGACTGTTCTCCCGGACAACTTCAAGGATTGTTTTCCCGGGAGCTGCCTCTATTTCCTGTCCGTTTATCTTTAGTTTAATGTTTTCCATTGTAGCCCCTACTGCTTTACTACTGCGCCGAAGTTGCAGCTTGTTATGCATTTACCGCACTTGACACACTTCTGCTGGTCAATTTCGTGAACTGCTTTCACTTTGCCGGTGATGGCTTTCACCGGACAATTCCTTGCGCACAGGGTGCATCCCACACATTTTTCAGGAATGATGATAAAGTCAACCAGCGCTTCACATTCCCCTGCAGGGCACTTTTTGTGATCGATATGCTCCATGTATTCATCAAGATAGTAGCGGATGGTTGTCTGCACCGGGTTTGGTGCTGTCTGACCAAGACCGCACAGGCTTGCGTCCTTAATTTGAACAGATAGTTTCTCGAGTTTCTGAATATCTTCGGAAACTCCTTCTCCACGGGTAATACGCTGAAGAATTTCAAGCATTCTGAGAGTGCCGATTCTGCAGAATGTACACTTTCCGCATGATTCGCTCTGGGTAAAGTTAAGGAAGAACCTTGCGATTTCCACCATACAGGTTCCCTCATCCATCACCACCATGCCCCCTGAGCCCATTATTGCTCCCGTGGCCGGGATGGATTCGAAATCAACAGGTGTGTTCTTGAGATGAGATGGTATGCAGCCTCCGGAAGGGCCACCCATTTGAACTGCTTTGAATTGCCGGCCTTTCTTTATTCCTCCGCCGATATTGAACACAAGCTGTTCAATAGTTGTTCCCATGGGCACCTCGGCAAGGCCGCCTTTGGCAACTTTACCCGCAAGGGCGAAAACCTTGGTTCCGGGGCTTTTCTCTGTTCCAGTGGATCGGTAGGCGGCTGCACCGTTGGAAATTATCCAGGGTACATTTGCAAAGGTCTCTACATTGTTGTTGTTTGTGGGTTTCTGCCAGAGACCCTTCTCTGCAGGGAAAGGAGGGCGAATTCGAGGCATGCCTCGTTCACCTTCAATCGAGGCAAAAAGAGCTGTTTCCTCGCCGCAAACGAAAGCTCCTGCTCCCTGCTTGATTTTAAGGTCGAAATCGAACCCTGAACCCAGTATGTCTCTGCCCAGGTAGCCTTTTTCTCTGGAGTCAGCTATTGCCTTTTCAAGCCGTTGAATGGCAAGAGGATACTCTGCACGGCAGTAGATGTATCCGAAACCGGCTCCTATTGCCTTGCCACAGATTATCATGCCTTCCAGAACTGCGTGGGGATCTCCCTCGAGAACAGAGCGGTCCATAAACGCACCGGGGTCACCCTCATCGGCATTGCAGACAACATACTTTTTTGCTCCTGCGTTTGCAGCGGCGAAGGACCACTTGAGCCCTGTAGGAAAACCAGCTCCACCCCTGCCCCGGAGCCCCGAGTCTTTCATGGTCTGTATGATTTCCTGAGAAGACATGGCGGTAAGAGCCTTCTTCAGGCCCTGATAGCCTCCAATTTTCTCATAGTCATCGATTGATTCAGGATTGATTAAACCGCAGTTTCTTAGCACAATTCTTTCCTGCAGATCAAGAAATGCCGCTTCCGAGCCGAAGGTTGCACCTTCAGGAGTAATCCCGTAGATAAGCTTATCGTCATCAATACTCTGACTGTTCAGAACGTGCCTTGTGAAAATTTCCACGGCGGATTCCTCAGAGACATCACCGTATATCGTTCTGCCATGTTCATCACTGATCTCAACCAGCGGTTCGCGAAAACACATTCCTATACATCCGGTAATGTCTATTTCACAGGCTTCCGGATTTGCTTCGGCGAGCGCTTTCAGCTTTTCATAAACAGGCAGGGCTCCGGCGGACAAACCGCATGTGCCCATTCCTACAACTATTTTTTTCATCTGACTGCTCCGGTTGTTTTTCGTGTTCTCAGTGGCTGCCATCAGGAAGCACCTGCAGCGGTATTCACGCCATCTGCACCTTTTCTGCGATACTCCTTGAGTATCTTCCGGAGTGAAGCTGGAGTCAGGCGACCATGAGTTTCGCTGTTCACCATCACCACCGGCGCAAGAGAACAGCATCCAATACATGCAACAGTGAGCAGGGTGAAAAGCCCGTCTTCAGTCGTGTCTCCCACTTCAACGCCAAGTTCGTCTTCTATCGTGTCAATGATAGACTTGGCGCCCGACACATGGCAGGCCGTACCGGCACACGCCCTCACTACGAATTTACCCATTGGCTGAAGCCTGAATTGACTGTAAAAAGTGATTACACCATAGATATCTGATTCGGGTATTCCAGTAACTCCGGAAATGTATGTAATAGCCCGTCTGGGGATATAGCCGAAATGCTCCTGAGCTGACTGGAGGAGAGGGATCAACTCTCCCGGTGCTCCGTTGTACCTCCAGAGCCTGTAGTTAAAGCTTTCCTTCTTGGCAGCCGTTTTCATCACTCCCTTCGGAATCTGTACCAACATCCCCCCGCAGACTCGAGCTTCCACAGGAAACAGTGGCGATCAGAGTTAGTTCTTTACCGGTTGTAACCTGAGCAGTTGTTTGTCAGTCATCCATAAGCTTGATTACTCTTGCCTCCCGAACCCTGAGAACTCCGTCAATATGGCTCAGCTTCTCGATTATTCTGGGTGTTTTGCCCACCGCGCCGTGGCCGGTGATCATTCCCACCAGTTTGGTTCCATTTTCAATAACATCGCATACAACAACTTCGTCAATAAAGAAAACAGTGGTAAAGATCTGCTGTATGGAAGCAGGATCAATGTCAGCTATGATGTAACTCATTGTACCCGGCTGTCTTCTTGCCCCAGCCCTGGCATCGACTTTCACTGCTTTCTGATAGGTATCTATGAACTGGTCAACATCTCTGTCGAGTTTTGGTCTTTCAACCTGCGACAGCGAAAGAACTTCAATGCCATCAATGGCTTTTACCCTGCTGAACACTTTGTTAATTTCCTCGGAGGATTCTCCCTGGGCAAGAAGAATAACATCAAAATCTCCCCTGACTGCGTCGCACGAAAGTATACCTTTCATGGAATACAGCTTGTCGAATATCTCCATGCTGTTTTCCTGGTCGGTTATCTTTATGGTGAGATATGCGCTTGTAGATTCACGCATTCCAGTATCCAGCGTGTCAGTTGCAGCATCAACCGAGGTTCTTCCGGGAGATAACTCTTCCAGAGCTTCCACAAGATCGGAGATCTCGAAGGGCTTATCCAGATAACCCGTGTTGTTCTCGGAAAGCGCGGTAACCATCAGTCTCTCATCTCCGAATCCTGTGATAACAAGAACCGGCAGATCAGGGTACTGATTTTTTATAACCTTGAGAATTTTCAATCCATCAATGTCGGGCATGAAGATGTCTGTTACAAGGTAATCGTAAGCAATTCCCTTGTTTCTTGCCTGATTGAGCTCATGTATTGCGGATATTCCATCGGGGCATGCCACCACGGAATAGTCTTCCTGAGTAAGGCCGAAAGTGAGATTTCTGCGGATCTCAGCTTCGTCGTCTATTATGAGTACGCGGCCCTTCAATGTTTTCCTCCTCTGCTGTTTATAAAGAAACGGGTATCAGAACGCTAAGCCCGGCTTTTTGCCAGGTCAAGAACTTGCTACCTTTCAACGCACTTCAGCCCTGCACAAAGAAAGAGCATCTTCAAGATCTGTCCATCTGCCCGAAGACAGGTAAAGATTCATTGAGCGGGCTGCCCGTCTGCCGTGCCCCATTGCAAGAATTACAGTTGCAGCACCAAGCACAATGTCTCCTCCGGCAAATACACCGGGAACGGAAGTCTGACCGGTGACTTCATTAACAATAACGCCACCCCAGCTGGTTACCGAAAGATCGGGGTAAGATCCGGGAACCAGAGGGTTCGGACTGTTTCCAATTGCCACAATAAGAATATCGGTATCCTCGATATACTCTGATCCTTCAACCTCGATCGGGCGCCTTCTTCCTGATGAATCGGCTGCACCGAGTTCCATTCTAATAAGCTCGGCACCCGTTACCCAGCCCTGATCATTGCCGATGAGCCTTACAGGATTGTTAAGAAGGTGGAATTCAACCCCTTCCTCTTTTGCGTGATGCACTTCTTCAAGCCTGGCAGGCATCTGCTCTTCAGCTCTTCTGTAAACTATCAGCGACCGTTCCGCTCCCATTCTAAGCGCGGTTCGGGCGCAGTCCATGGCTACATTACCGCCTCCCACGGTGATAACCTTTCTTCCGGTTACCAGGGGAGTGTCTGTCCGGGGAAAGCTGTATGCTTTCATCAGGTTTGCTCTTGTCAGGTATTCGTTTGCAGACAGAACACCCAGAAGGTTTTCTCCTTCAACCCGCATGAACCTGGGAAGACCCGCACCTGTCCCGATGAAGACAGCATCGTTCTCTTCAATAATTTTTTTAACCGGGGCTGTTTTTCCCACTATGAAATTGTACCGGAATTTCACACCGAGTTTTTCCAGGTAATCAACTTCGGTCTGCACTATTGCCTTCGGCAGCCTGAATTCCGGAATGCCGTATACAAGCACACCGCCAGCTTTGTGAAGAGCCTCGTAAACCGTCACTTCGTGGCCATACTTGATCAGATCTCCGGCCACGGTGAGCCCTGCAGGTCCACCGCCAATCACCGCTACCTTTTTTCCGGTTTTCCTTATCATGGGTGGAACAGCATACTCTCCCTGCTCTCGTTCCCAGTCAGCGAGAAATCTTTCAAGTTTGCCTATCATCACAGCCTTGCAGGGATCTTTCCTTGCCTTGCCGATGGTACACATCTGCTGACACTGTTCCTCCTGGGGACACACTCTTCCACACACTGCAGGAAGCAGGTTCTTCTGCTTAAGAATTTGAATGCCTTTCCTGAAATCTGCCTGTTCAATTGCCCCGATAAACCCCGGTATGTCAATACCTACCGGGCACCCCTCTACACAGAAAGGTGTTTTGCACTGCAGACATCGTTGTGCTTCCGTGACTGCCATTTCAGCAGTATAACCCAGAGGCACCTCTTTCAGATTGCGAATTCTTTCCTTCGGATCCTGTTCGGGCATGGGAGTAGGTGGAATCTTCAGTCTATCGGCCGGTTTCACCTTGCACCCCCTGGAATAGATGCATCGAGTCTGCAGCCCGTTTCACCTGAATAGTGTTCCAGAGCTCTTCTCTCGTGGGCTTTATAAGTGTTCAGACGAGCCATCATCTCATCAAAATCGACCTCGTGGCCATCAAACTCAGGTCCGTCAACGCAGGCAAACTTTGTTTTGCCTCCTACCGTGACCCGGCATCCCCCGCACATGCCTGTTCCGTCAACCATTACAGGGTTGAGGCTTACAATTGTTGGAATACAAAGTTTTTTGGTGAGAAGGCATACGAATTTCATCATAACAGGAGGACCCATGGCAATGCACTGATCGAATTTTTCACCCTGCTCCACGAGTTCGCTTATTGCATCCGTTACAAGACCTTTTTTGCCCTTAGTCCCATCATCCGTTGTGATTATTATCCTGTCGCTAACCTCGGCCATCCTGTCTTCAAGAATGAGCAGATCTGCGGTTCTGGCCCCCAGTATGCTTGTTACCCTGTTTCCTGCGTCTTTCATTCCTCTGGCAACCGGATACAGAGGGGCTGTTCCGATTCCGCCGCCAACACAAACCACATGACCTACTTTTTGAATATGGGTTGGTTTGCCGAGAGGGCCTGCAATGTCTGGAATTGAATCGCCGACTGACAGTTGTGCAAGCTCAAGAGTTGTTTTGCCCACTGATTGTATGATGAGAGTGATACTTCCATCATTGCGGTCAACATCGGCTATAGTAATCGGTATTCTTTCACCCTCATCACTTATCCTGATAAGAACGAATTGGCCAGGCTCCCTGTAGGCAGCAACATCAGGCGCCATAAATTTGAAAAGAGTGATATCAGGGCCAAGCTTTTCTTTGTACAGAATTCTGTGCATTGGTTTGCCCTCCGATTTTCTGAATGTTGGCTTTTTCGAGACAAGGCACCGCACCTGTCTGCCAGCTGAAGCGGAAGAGTAAGAAGAAACTCGAGTTCAATCGCTTTCAGTGTTCTGCATAAAAGCGGCACACATCACCATATTCCCGGCTGCCTTTCCAGTCAAGTAGCTTAATGATGCGTGGAAAGTGCTTGCTGCTGACCAGGGCTGAATGATAGAGAAACCGTGTTCAGGCTCTTTGAAGCTTCAGATTCCCTGTGTATACTTTATCGGCTCTTGTTTCAAGCTCATGAAGTTTTTACGGTGGGTTTTTCAAAATCAAGAGAGAGGTTCATATGAAGATGATTGCCTGCTGCGGGCTCGATTGTGCTGAATGTCCTGCGCGTACTGCGTTTATTACTGATGATGACCTGCTGCGAGAGAAAACTGCCGGGGAGTGGTCGACACTATACGGGGCAGATATTAAATCTGAAAACATAAACTGTACTGGCTGCAGAGAACCTGGTATCAAGTTTGCTCATTGCGAGAACGGGTGTTTCATGAGAAAGTGTGCCATGGGCAGGGGTATTGATACCTGTGCCCCCTGCGCTGAATTTCCCTGTACGGAACTGAACTCCTTTTTCGCTTTTGTGCCGGAAGCCAGGGCAAACCTTGAAGCGCTGGTCGACTGACTTCAGGCATTGAACTGGTTCTGTTTCAGAGCAGCAGTTACAAGAGAAAAACGGCGCTTCCTGATTGGGTTTTTTATATGATGACAGGCTTGACAATTAGACCTGCATAACAATAATTGCCCGATGGAAACGTTATTACTTTTCAGTGTTTTGTGCGGGCTTTTGGCCGCCAGAACTGATTGCCCCCCTGAAATCGACGGAATTCTGAATGATTCGTGCTGGACGGTGCTTGTACCCGAGGCAGGAGAGTTTACCGCTTTCCGCCCAAGGGCTGATGTTCCCCTGTCACAGCCAACTGAAATCAGAATAGCTTATGACGATTATTCCCTGTATCTGGCCTGCTTCATGCATGACCCCGATCCTTCCCGCATAAATCATCAGATTGGTGCCCGCGATGAAGATCAGCCTGTGGATAAGCTGTACATTTACCTGGATACTTTCAACGATGACTCCAACTGTTTTGTGTTCACCGTGACCGTTGACGGAGTCCAGCTGGATTCCCGAAGAACCGAGATAGGAGGAGAAGACAGAAACTGGGATGCAGTCTGGAATTCAGCAGTTTGCATAAGTGATTCCGGCTGGTCTGCAGAGATTGCATTACCCTTTTCCGCATTGAGGTATTCCTCGGAAGAAGTACAGCTGTGGGGAATCAACTTCGGGCGTACCATCTCCTGCACCAACGAAGCGGGTTACCTTTTCAGGATGGATGAATACGGCGGAACCGATGCCTCCTGCTTCGGCGATCTCACCGGCCTCCGGGGTCTTCCTTCCGGGCATGGCATTGAAATTCGTCCATTCATCTCAGGCCGTCTTCAGTTCAGGGGAGATGAAGGCATTTTCAACAATACGTGGGGCAGCGGCGGCGCCGATATCAAGATCCCCCTGAGCATGCAGTCTGTTATGGATGTTACTGTTTATCCCGATTTCGGTCAGGTTGAATCCGATGCGGATCAGGGAAATATTTCACACTGGGATCCCTGGCTTGCCGAGAAAAGACCCTTCTTCATGGAAGGGGCAGAGATATTCGATATGCCTTTCAACATGTTCTATTCCAGGAGGATAGGCTCTGTTGCATGGAACGGGGAACTGATTCCTGTTCTTGGAGGTGCCAAGATCACGGGCACTTCCGGCAGTCTCAGGTATGGTGCCCTTGAAGTAGTCACCGGAAGCGTGTGGGAAAACGACACTACCATTCTGGAGCCTGTCACTTCCTACTGGGTCGGGTCGATTCTCAACGAGTTCAGTCAGGGAAACTGGGTAAAATTGTCCACAACCAGCGCAGATGCGCCCGGCGGTGATGATATTGACTATACATACGGGCGGTCGGCTTCTCTATGCGGAATGCTGACACCGGTTGAACACATCGAACTTCAGGGAAAGCTTGGTCTTACCTGGAACAGATTTAATGAAGATTCCGACAATGCTGCCTTCAGGATCGACGCAGGATACTTTCGTGAGTGCTTTGATATGAATTTCAGAATAGAGAAAAAGGGAGAGGATTTCAGCCCGGGGTTCATGGGTTATATCGGAGAAAATGCTGTAACTTCATACTCAGTTTACTCAAGCGTTTATCGTGATTTCACCAGTGGGTTCATGGATGGTGCATGGTTCGATGTGTGCCCCGTTTACAGACAGGACTCAGAAGGCAGGAACGCCGGCAGCGGGGTGAGTATGTCTCTGGGTGGAGCATCTGTATCCAGATATGACCTTAACATGTGGGCAGACTACACCGATCGCAGATTCGACCGGTACGAAGGACCGAATGGAAGATGGTACCCCGATGGGTTTTCCAGTGGTTTTTCATCATCCACGGACTACAGAAGGCCAGTCGTAGGGTGGGTAAGCTTCAGCAACAGCAAATATCTTGATTCCCGCACCGAAGGGTATTACCTGGGTCTGCGGCTTAAGCCTTTTCCCGAACTTTTCATAAATCTGGAGCCATCACTTCAGATTCAGGGAGCTGCAACCAGATATAACTGGAGCGAGGAATTGTGGGAGAGAACATCTTCCAACTGGAAATCTCTTAATGTTTCCGCGTCATATATGCTTACACCGCAGATGAGAATAAGAGCCACAGGGCAGGCCTCAAGGTTCGATAGAAACTGGGAAACAGAATCCAGTTCATCTGTTAGCCGAAACATCTGGGGTAATATTCTGTACAGCTGGGAATACTGCAGGGGAAGCTGGTTCCACTTTCTTGTGGGTGAGCTGAGTCACGGCGACGAAGACCCGCAGTTCACCATTTACGCCAAGCTTACCCGCTATATCTGAGCAAACGCCATCTGATCAGTTTTTCAGCATTACTCCTATACCGGTTCTTCCATCTACCATGACCGTAACCGGTTCCTCTATTCTTACATGCTTCGTGTAAACGGTTTCCGATACCGGCTCAAGAGAGTTCAACCACTCCCAGTTTATCATTGAACCGGGGCGGTTGAAGGGAACGGTGAAATAGACAACTCCCAGAGATGTCATGTTCTGGAAGAAATGAGAGCCCTGGGAGGGGTCGATGTTCATGTTGGGCTGGCTTGCCTCCACTATCACCCTTGCACCGCAGATATCACTCCAGGTTACCGGAATCCCAAGCCACGGGTCTGATGACCCCCATCTGCCGGGGCCGATGAGAATGAAGGGTCTTTCCGCTTCAAACAGTAAATTGTTAAGAGCTTCCACTTCCTTCACAATGTCCCGGGTTTTGGCTGCGGTGAAGCTTTCCGGTTTTACATAGACAATGTCTCTGATGCTTTCAATAGTTCCGTTTCCCAGAGCCGTAGCTGTTTTGCACAGCAGTCTGTTTTCGTCAATCAGCTCAGGGTTTACATCGACCAGATCGCTGTTGACCACCATTGGTCTTATCTGAAGCAAGCTGAACTGGGCAGGCAGTACTCTTTTTTCCCCCAGAGTAACTGCGAATTCTATTTCAACCGGGCAGCCCATTGCCTTTTCTCCCATCTTGAGAAGGTAATCGGTGATGGGAGCCAGGGGAAAGACCTTGTTCTTCAGTATGTGGGCGAAGGTAATAAGCCTGGGGCCTGGTCTTGAGATACCGTCCATCACACGCTCGTTAGAAGAATCGTAGGTTGAGCCCAGGTACTCCAGAGTGCCATCCTTTTCTGCATGAGCCAGGTCGTGGGATGTTATGTACTGGTCTTCATCCTGCCTGGAGCCCCAGTAGTTATTGTCCATCTGAACGGCATAGAAATGCTTTTGTGAGTTGTCCATCATGTCTTTAACTTTGCCGAACTGAGGAAGAACCCCGGGATACCTGGGCGTGTATCGGAGAGATACCCCTCCATCGACGATGGCCTTTCCCAGCCCGAGAGCCACATTCACCACACCATCTTCGGGTTTAGCCGAACCTGCAGGATAGAAATCGTATGAGCGGCCAACGCCGGAGAAATGCGGGTAGAATACAGCGCCATGCTGCCTTCCTTCGACCTTTTGCAGCAGCACTGCCATTTTTTCTTCTTCCACCCTGTGATTGGTGGCGCGAATGTAGGCTTTTGCCGATTTCATGTATGTCGATGCCCATACGAATTTCAGGGCGCTGGCTAGATGTCTGAACCGTATATCAAGTTCTCTGGAATTGTTCGGAAGCATCTTTGTGGCGTAAATACCTGCAAATGGCTGGTATATAGCGTCTTCCAACAGGCTGGACGATCGAACCGCCAGGGGAGTAGTGACACTTTTTACATAGTCCCGCAGGTCTCCTAGAATCGTTGCGGGAAGTGCTGCCTTTTGAAAATCTCTCTGAATGCGGTCATCATCTTCGCATTCTATTGCAAACTGGTGAAGATTGTTCTGTTTCATGAACTCATCAAAAAACTCGGTGGTGATTATTACAGTATTTGGAACTGAAACAGTTACTTTTCCGAAGGCGTCATCCTTCAGGTTTGCCGCAAGCATCCGGTCGATGAAGGCCAGACCACGCCCTTTCCCTCCCATCGACCCATTTCCCAGACGACTGAAAATGAGCCCTTCCTCATGGAATGATCGGCTGTAGGGAGTTACATATCCCCGCCGTTGATCCGCCTTCCAGAGTCTGTATGCCTCAAGAATGAAATCCCTCACCGGCGATGCTTCGCATTCTCCCGGCGTGTACTGACTTACCTGCTCAGCAAGGTCAAGCTCTGTATGTATTTTAAGCCATCTGGACAGTTTCCCGGAGGCCCAGCACCGGAAAATTGAGTCTGCCGGAAGCTTTTCAAGAGCAGTGCCCAGTTCCCTTGTGTTGGAAACCTTTCTTATCACGTTGCCGGAATCATCCGCAAATACCAGGTCTCCGAAATCGAAGTAATTCGCAAGAGCACTGCCCAGATCGGTTATAAGTGTCGGTGAATGTTTGCTGAGATATCCTACACCCAACTGCTTTGCCGTTTCACTTCCGTTTTCCTCGCTGGTTTGAAGAACAATGGGGATTTCCGGCATCTTTTCCCTTATCTTCTCGATGAGGTTTAAACCTGCTCTGCTGTCATGATTCCCCCGGTGCTGGAATCTCATATCGGTAATAACACCGACAAGTGCACTCCCGTAGTTGTTTAGAATGTGTTCTGCTTCTTCCATATTTGTTGCAAGAAGTATTTTCGTAAGGGCGCGGCTTTTCAATTTTCGCATGGTGAGAGAGTTAACGCTGTTGAGAATTTCAAGACCTATCCTGTGTATCTGCCCCATGCCAAGATGAAGATATCTGGAATAAAAAAGAACATCGTCTTCAACAAGCATGAGACAGGGAGCACTCATGGTGCTGCAATCGTGTTTTGCGTTCTCTGTGTCCTCTGCCAGCTGAATTATGCCCTTTATTATCTCACCATTACCCATCCAGGTAAAAAGCCTGAAGGATGCATGGTCTTGATTGCCTGTGCTGATTTTTCTCAATTCCTCGGTGTTGTGGGTAAGCACTGTAACATCAAGACCGGGATGGATTTCATGAACTTTCCCGGCGAATTCCTCGAACGACATGCTTTCTCCGGTGGACATGCAGATGATCAGGTCAAACCTGGGGCTGGCTTTATCGTTCAGCATGGCCAGCGCAGTTGTCGCTTCAGACACCTGCGTTATTACCGGAATCTTTCCTGCATCACTGCCGGCGCAGTAAGTCTCCAGAATGTCTTCCAGCATTCCGTCTTCCTCAACAGTGTAGTAGTCATAAAGGCTGCACAGAAGCATCACATTGCGAACTCTGAACCTGTTCAGGTTTTTGAAAAGGTATTCAGTTCTTCTGAGCTGAAGCTGTCCTTCAATGTTGCCTGCTGAAAAGTTCAAGGAGCCCTCCTCCGGTGAATAATGTTCGTAATGAAACAAGCAAGACTTGCGTATCCCAATCCAACTTCCGCACAATTACTACCTTTGGCCTTCCTGCAGGTCAAGTTTGGCATTTTGTGAAAAGGCAGGTTGGCGGCTCTCTTGACAGTATATATGTTTTCACAGTAGTCTACCCAATTCGTGTGGGCCTTCATGCGGAAATACCTTGTTTTCGTTGTTAACCCGGACCCGAAAAGGAGAGTGAAAATGCTTCAGGAACTCTACCAGAAAGTTATCCAGAAAGACCCTGCCCAGCCTGAATTCCACCAGGCTGTTCAGGAGGTTTTTGAATCAATTGAAGTTGTTCTTGAGAAGCACCCTGAGTACAGGAGTGCCAAGATCGCAGAAAGAATTGTTGAGCCCGAGCGTGTGATAATGTTCAGAGTTCCCTGGGTTAAAGACGATGGAGAGGTTCAGATCAACCGGGGTTTCCGCATTCAGATGAACAGCGCTATCGGACCATACAAGGGCGGTCTCCGTTTCCATCCGTCGGTTAACCTTGGTATTCTGAAATTCCTTGCCTTCGAGCAGGTTTTCAAGAACGCACTCACCACCATTCCCATGGGCGGCGGAAAGGGCGGATCCGATTTCGACCCTAAGGGAAAATCAGACAATGAGGTCATGCGATTCTGCCAGAGCTTCATGAGTGAGCTTTTCCGTCATATAGGCCCCTATACCGACGTTCCCGCCGGAGATATTGGTGTCGGCGGAAGAGAGATCGGTTTCCTGTTCGGTATGTACAAAAAACTTCGTGTCGAGTGGAGCGGTGTGCTTACAGGGAAGGGTCTTCAGTACGGAGGAAGCCTCATTAGACCCGAAGCCACAGGATATGGAGCCGTGTATTTCGGAGAGGAAATGCTTAAAACCAGAGGCGACAGCTATGCTGGTAAAGTCTGCCTGGTTTCCGGGTCTGGTAATGTCGCCCAGTATGCGACACAAAAGGTTACCCAGCTCGGAGGAAAAGTAGTAACACTTTCCGATTCGAGCGGATACATTTACGATGAAGAGGGAATAGATGCAGAAAAGCTTGCCTTTGTAATGGAGATAAAGAATGTCCGCAGAGGCCGCATGAAAGATTACACCGACAAGTACCCCGAGGCAGTTTACACACCTATCGACAGCACTCTCAACTATAATCCGCTGTGGGCTCACAAAGCCGACTGTGCCTTCCCGAGCGCAACTCAGAACGAGATCAGCGCTAAAGATGCACAGACAATGGTTAACAACGGTGTGATTCTTGTTTCCGAGGGAGCCAACATGCCCACTGTTCCCGAGGGCGTCAATATCTTTGTAGACAACAAGATACTTTACGGACCCGGCAAAGCCGCAAACGCAGGTGGAGTTTCAACCTCGGGTCTTGAGATGGCCCAGAACTCTGTCTTCTCAAGCTGGACACGTGAAGAGGTCGATAAGAAACTGCACAACATAATGATTCAGATCCACAAGCAGGCCTTTGAAGCTGCAGAGCAGTACGGAGACCCGGGCAACTATGTTCTGGGCGCCAACGCCGCAGGTTTCTGCAAGGTTGCCGATGCAATGCTTGCACAGGGTATTGTTTAACGCGACTCGGTAGTTACCGGTAAAGAATTCCCCCGCTCCCGTAGCGGGGGATTTCATTTTGCGGACTATTTCAAGTAGGCAATAGCCTGATCGGAATCTCCGTTAAGAATCACCGAAAGTGTTGAATTCTCACGGATATCGGAAACCCTGACTACCTTGATGATACTCTCGAAACCCTCTGTTCCCAGTACCATATCTTTCAGACGATTCTTCCGGCTGAAAAAAACATCTTCCCTGAATATGACTCCTTCATCATCGGGATATAGCGGGAGATATCTGATATCCGCCTCCACCAGATCCTGAAAGAAATGAGTTCCGAAGGACAGGTCTGGTACCTGACCCTTCTTCATTTTCGCAACCTCGATGAGCATAGCGGTGTTGTTGATATCGCTGTAGCCAACATGAACTCCAAGCTTGATGTCTCCCTTGCTTCCCCATCTTCCCGGCCCGATGAGAATGAATTTCTTGCAGGGAAGAACCTGATTCAGTCGGCCGATAACAAGCCCGATTTCAAGCAGCCGGTCGCGACTTTCAACTTTATCGTATTCGTTGCCATCCACGTAAACGATGTATTCTATGCCATGGCAGGCTCCCGACATGATATATCTGGATGCGCTGAAGATAATTCTTTCGCTGTCTATACCCGAAGGAATTGTCGTATCTACGTTTCCCCTGCCTATGCTCTGAGGTCTGCACTGCAACAGGTATGGAGTATGAATATCAGGGCCGTATGCGAATTCAATATCCACCGGCAAGCCTATCTCTTCCTCCAGTATACTCAGTACCGTTTTAAAGAAGAGGGGAACCGGGCTTCTTTCTATAAGGTTGTGGAAGGTAAGGATGGTCTCCTTGTTTTGTATGTTCAGCATCGATCCCGGAGAAAGCTGGATGTTACCCTCGTCGTAAAGTGAAACCAGATAGGCAAGACATGGAATCTGTGCACCGTATTCCCTGATCATTCTGTCGGTGCTGACGGTTTCAAGGCAGCCTTTTTCAAGATTAATTACATCCATGTACTTCTGGGAGTAGCGGATGAGTTCATCTGAGCTTACATTTATCCTCAGTTTGGGTTGACCCGGGCTCATAAGAACTGGAAAATCCTGGCCGGTACGGTCAACTGCTCTGGTACCCAGACCAGCGACAATTCTCACAATTCCGTCTTCCTGTTTTATCCTTGGGGACCACCTGTAATCGTTTCTGCTGAATGCAACACCGGCGAAGGGAGGGAAGTAGTACTTTCCGATCTTGGTTCCCACCACTTCCTGAACCAGAATGCCCATTTCTTCGTTGAAATCAAGCAGTCCTCTTTCTCTGCGGTATTCGATTGGGTCGGGCCCGAAAATGCTGGCATAAATTTCAAGAACAGCGTCTACCAGAGCATCCAGTCTCTGTTTTCTGGTTCCCTGATTTGCAACGAAGAGACTCTTGTACTTGCCTGCAAAGGCAGCGCCTGTGCTGTCTTCGAGAAGGCTTGAAGAACGAACGACAAGCGGGGTGGTTCCGAAGTAATCGAGTGCGTGCTCCAGGCCGATCATCACGCTGTATGGCATAATGGAATGCTTGAAAACCTGTTCGAGAAGGTGGTATTCCTGCCTGATTTCCTCTGGTCGGGCGTACTTGATTGCCATCATTTCTTCCAGGGCGTTATGGCTGATGAATTCAAGAACCGAATCCGAAGTGATGAACCAGGTTTTGGGTACTTTCAGATTTCTCAGAACGGTATGTGACTTTCTGTGGGTGTTCAGTATTTTTTCGGCACGGAACAGACCGGCTGCCTTGCCTCCAACCTTGCCATTTCCATTAGCCGGGCCAATAGTATGGCCTATTACATCCATAAAATCACTGATACTTACGTGCTTTCTTATGGTATTTATGTATTTGAGGTCATCTGTAAAAATTCTTCTGGTTAAGTCAACGATGATGCTCTCTCTGTCGCGGGCTTCCATTTTCTGACTGCGCTTTGGCAGCATTTCGTACCTGTTCAGAGCTTCGCGAAGATTATCAAGTGGAACATCCCTTCTGCCTGCAGCAACAGAGAGGAAGCGAATCTTCTCATGACGGAGCCACCGGTGCAATGCCATTGTGATCTCATCGGGCGTCAGAACATCTTCTGCCACCCTGAACACCTGGGTGGTGATGTCTGCAAGCACTTTGTAATCTATTCTTGGTGCGGGCTGGTTTTCTCCGTAAAGATCACCGGTCTCGACAACATTAGCCTGTTTCGGGAGGTATTCCTCCATGAGCTCGGAAATTCTTGAAACCTTTCTTCTGAAAAGGTAGTTCATCATTTTCCTGCTCAGGCGGCTAAGCAGTTCCGGATCTGTTTCTGTAAGAAGGTTAATAATAATCTTCCATTCAGGTGTGCCGGAAGTGGTTACATTCAAGCTTTCCGCTGCGGTCATTTGGATACGCCTTTCTGCAAGGAGATTCTTTTCGAGCCTGTGTTCAGAATAATCCTACCCTGCCTTCTGCAAAAAAAAAAGGCCGGGGCGCAAACCCCGGCCATGTGAGAATTGCAGGTGTTACACGAGCCCGCGAAGTCTGGCGGCGTTTGCCACTCTGTCGATGGCGATCATGTATGCCGCATCACGCATGTATACAGACTGCCCCTCGGCCAGATCTGCAACGGCATGGAAAGCGGTTGTCATCTTGGTATCGAGCTTCGAGAGCACTTCGTCTTTCTCCCAGTAGTAGTTCATGTTGTTCTGAACCTGTTCGAAGTAGGAGCATGTAACTCCGCCTGCGTTGCAGAGGAAGTCTGGAATTACGAAAATGCCCCTGTCTTTAATAACCGCATCGGCTTCGGGGGTTGTGGGGCCGTTTGCGCCTTCAGCAATAACCTTTACCCTGGAGTGAATTCTGCCCACTGTTTCAGCGTTGATCTGATTTTCAAGGGCAGCGGGAAGAAGAACATCTGCCTCGGTATCGATCCAGGCGTCACCCGGGAGCTGCTCGTAACCGGCGGCTTTGGCTTTTGCGCTGTCGATTGTACCGAATCTGTCAGCAATACTCAGGAGGAACTTAAGGTCGATGCCATCCATTTTACGGTAGGTGTAGGACTTCATCTCTTTCTGGTCCCAGCATGAAACGCACAGAACTTTACCGCCATACTGAATGAAGAGATCAATGGCATACTGAGAGACATTGCCAAAACCCTGGCAGGCCATCGTTGAGCCCTTGATTTCCACACCAAGACGTTTGAGAGCTTCTCTTACGGTATATATTGCACCGTAACCGGTTGCTTCGGTTCTTCCAAGAGAGCCACCACTGCCGACAGGCTTGCCGGTAATAACGCCGGGGAATTTTCCGCCGGTGAGGGTTTCGTATTCATCCATCATCCAGACCATGTGCTGGGGAGTTGTCATAACATCAGGTGCTGGAACATCCTGAACAGGTCCGATGTTTTTCCAGACGCTGCGAACCCAGCCTCTGCAGATCTGTTCCTGTTCTCTCATGGAGAGTTCGTGGGGATCGCAGATAACGCCGCCCTTGCCGCCGCCAAGCGGAATATCCACCACAGAGCACTTCCAGGTCATCCAGGTGGCCAGCGCCTTCACAGTGCTGATAGTCTCATCGGGGTGAAAACGGATGCCGCCCTTGCTGGGACCGCGAACATCGCTGTGCTGAACTCTGAAACCGCGGAAAACCTGAACTGATCCGTCATCCATGTGAACTGGAATGGTGAAGTGAAACTCCCTCATGGGCTCACGGAGAAACGCTCTTGTTCCCGGATCAAGATCGAGTTTTTCAGCAACCTGATCGAACTGGTCCTGCGCCATTTTGAAAGCGTCGAAACTCCTGGACATTTCTAAAACCTCCAACCGGAGTGCCCCGGTATTAAAATGAAGACAGTGCTTCCTTAGTGTGGATACAGACGGCGCAGTTACGCCGGCTCGCCGGTAATATATGCCAGCGCAGGTGGCATAACAAATTCCCGTTACAACATCTGCAGAACCAGTCTGGAAGGCCTTCAGGGCTGTGTTTCAAATCACATTCAAAGCCAGTGGTTCTCAGGATGAAGTTCTTTTTCATGCTGTTACGAACAAGTGCAGAAATGAACTTGTAACGAACAGTAAGTGCACGCATTTCTATGCGTCACGCCTGCTGGAAAAAGCACTCTTGACTGCCCGATTAATTTTTATTAATCTTGTGAAAGATTGAACTATCACAAATTGGAAATGGAGACTTTCTTGATTGCAGCAAAAGTTTCTGAAAAAACCATACGAAGGCTCAGCCACTATGCGCGCTGTCTTCGCCTGGCGAAAATCAGGGGTGATTCAATTATGACTTCGCAGCAGTTGGCATCGAACTGTGGCATTTCCTCGGCAGCTGTACGCAGAGACCTTTCCACCTATGGAGAGTTCGGCAAGCAGGGATCCGGCTACAGCGTCAAGGAACTGCTTGTAAACATCGAGAACATACTGGGCACAACGGCTCCTCCTTCGGTGATCATCGTCGGGGCGGGAAGCATTGGATGCGCACTCATGGAATCCGGCCTTGAGGGTACCGGCGGTTTTTCCTACGAGGCAATATTTGATACAGATCCTGCAAAGATAGGAAGCCATTGCTCCGGGAAGCTGATAAGACCTGTTGAGGAAATTCGCGACGTGATGAGAAGCAGAAAAGAGGTCATTGCAGTAATTGCCGTTACTCGCGGATCAGGTCAGGCTGCAATAGATATGCTTGCAGACGCCGGATGCAAAGCAATACTCAGTTTCACTCTTGAACCACTCACTGCTCCGGATGGTGTTGAAATCAGGTATCTTGAAGTCTCCACAGAGCTTGACATTCTAACCTATGCTCTCAGGCGGAAGGAGCGTGCGGATTGAAAGGAAAAATACTGGCTGTAGTTTCCACTACGTTCATCCTGTTCGGTATATGGCTTGGTCTTACACTCAGCACCGACCCGGAGGAGATTATCCTGGGGGCTTCGGTAAGTGTGATTATTGCGGTTTCCACCAGAGGTATGCTTACCGGCAATCTTTTTCATCTGATGAAACCCGTCAAGTTTATTGCATCTCTGGAGTATGTGCTGTTTTTCCTGGGCCAGATGGTAAAAGCCAACATCGATGTGTTCATTAGAATCTTCAAACCGGTCATCCGAGTGAAACCCGGTATTGTAAAAGCCCGTTTGACTCTGAAGAATCAAAGGGCCAGGTCCATTGTTGCAAACTCAATAACCCTGACCCCCGGAACGCTGACCATCGACATTATCGGTGATGAAATATTCGTTCACTGGATATTTCTGCCAGGAGGAGATTATCACGCCGAAACGCAGAGAATGGTTGATCGCTTTGCGGGAAGACTGGAGAAAATCTTTGAGTAATAACTTCCTTTTAATCATTTTTGTACTGATCGGCGGAGGATTGTTCCTTTCCTTTCTTCGCATGGTCATTGGCGGAAAAGCCACAGATAAAGCCGTTGCCCTCGATACCTGCACAGTTATCACCACAAGCCTTCTTGCCGCAGTGGCCTTCCTGGAAGGCAGATCGATGCTTCTTGATGTGGCCCTTGTTTATTCAGTGCTCTCTTTTCTCGGGGTGCTGGCTATTGCCAGGTATCTCGATGGGGGGCTGAAATGAACTTTATGTCCGTTCTTGCCCACTCGCTCACTGGTCTTGGTGCCCTGGTGCTTTTTGCAAGCGGTCTGGGCGTTTTCAGGATGCCTGATGTATGGAACAAAATGCACGCAGGCACGAAAGCCACCACACTGGGCTCCATTCTGTTTCTGCTTGGTCTGGGTTGCTTTCAGCCATCCTGGATGCCCAAACTCCTTCTGATAATAGTATTCATTGTTCTCACCAATCCTGTCTCAAGTCATGCCCTTGCCCGGGCTGCACATGGTGAGCCTTCGGAGAAACCTGACAACCTGGTGACAGATGATCTTGCCGACAGAAAAGGAGGGAGTCTGTGAACCCGTCACTGCTTGCTGCCGCATCTATCGGTACAGGTCTGATGATGCTGATAGCCGCCATTGCGGCTCTTACGGTGAAAAAGCTTATCTCTGCGATAATTATCGTTGGTTTTGTGAGCCTTTCCTCATCTGTTCTTTTTCTGCTGATGAATGCTCCGGATGTTGCAATTACAGAAGCAAGCATCGGAGCTGCCGCCTCAACGGTAATTTTCCTCTGGGGAAGAGGCAGAATCGGGGGTGAAGAATGATAAGAAGCATTGTGGGGCTGATAATTGTTCTGACCCTCTCTGCAGTTGTCATATCAGTAATTCCCGACTTATCCGTTCCTGTAGATCTGCCGCGGACCGGGCAGTACTACACCGAACACGGCGTGGAGGATACCGGTTCGGTAAACCTTGTAACTTCTGTGGTGGTGGCGTACAGAGGGCTTGATACCCTGGGCGAAGTGGTGGTTCTGTTCAGCGCATCCACAGCCGTGGTTCTCATCCTTACCCTGATTCCTGTGGGATCTGATCCCACGCCCCCCAGTTCAATTGTTGCTCTGACAGCAAGGGTTTTACCTGCGGCTGTTGTTCTTTTCGGAGCATACGTGATCACCCACGGGCATCTCAGTCCGGGGGGAGGTTTCCCCGGCGGAGCAATCGTTGCATCGGCCTTTCTGCTGGTTATGCTTGGAAGCAGCTCAGTTCCGGGAAGCTCTAAATTCCTGGCTTCCATAGAATCCCTTGCAGGGGTTACATTCGGGCTTCTTGGTTTCTGGGGCATGATGGTTTTCGGCCAGTTCCTGAACAACCTCGTTATTCCTCAGGGCTCACCCGGGAAAATTGTTTCAGCAGGAATCATTCCTCTTGTTTCTCTGGCAATCGGAGCCAAAGTGGCCAGCGAGCTGTCGAGTGTATTCGCTTCCTACAGAAACAAAGGAGGTGAAGCATGACCGCCGAAGTAATTTTCTACTGGTCGCTTTCCGTCACAGCTCTCGGGCTGATAATCATCGGGATATGGGGCGTTCTTTCCAGAAAAAATATCCTCAGAATTGCTCTGGCCTTTACTCTTGCAGACACCGGAGTGAATCTCTTGCTTGTGTGGAGTGGCTTTGCTCCCGGAAGATCCGCTCCCATCGTGGATTCTTCGGTAACCTCCATGGTTGATCCTCTTCCACAGGCACTGGTTCTCACCTCTATTGTGATCGGCGTTGCAGTTGCAGCTCTCTTCGTTGTTGTGGGAGTTCTGGCTGCCCGTAAATCCGGTTCTTCCGATGTGCGCCGTATGAAGGAGCTCAGATGGTAAAAGCACTTGCCGTATTCCTGCCGCTTCTGGGAGCCTTTGTAAACGCATGGCTTCCGGGAAAGCACTCTGCTGCATCCAGGATAGTATCCTACCTTTTCCTCGCAGCAGGTCTTTCAGCAACTGTACTGCTGTCAATTCAGCTTGGGGCATGGGACCTTTCCGATCCGGCGAATTCAGTGATTCTCAGAACCGGAGTTGGAGAGCCGCCTTTGAGCATCAACCTGGAGATAACAGCCGGAGGAACTCTGGCTGCTATTGTGATGTACGCCGCCACAATTTTCTCCATACACAGGTTTTCCTTCAGAAGCCCGAAATCCCAGCCGCTCATACTTGGACTGTTAACCGCTTCTCTTGGACTTCTGTATGCCACCGATATTTTCAACTCTTTCGTTTTCCTTGAAATAGGGTCTATCGCTACTATCGGCCTCACTGCTGCCTGCCGCTGCGGCAACAGATGGGAAGCCGCTATAAAAGTTGCCCTGGTCTCCGGTCTTATGACAATTCTTTACCTTCTTGCGGTTGTTGTGGTTTACAGAACCACTGGAATGCTGACACTGAATGTGTTGAGCAGCCTGACCGGCGCACCGGCGCTTCTTGTAACCGCCCTTCTTCTTACCGTTATCGTTACGGAGATAAAAGCATTTCCTCTTACTGGATGGGGGCTCGACTTCTATCAGGGAGCAAGCTCACTGGTAGCAGGTCTTTACAGTGCCACATGGAGTCTTGCGGTTCTTCTTTGGGCAGCAAAGGTTCTTCCGCTTCTGCCCCTGCCGGATCCGCGAATACTGGCCTGGATCGGGGCAGGGGGGCTTGTGCTGAGCCAGCTTGCCGGTCTTCGCTCTTCCAGTTCAGGCAGAATTATGGGCTATTCCACATCTGCTTATGCTTCTCTGCTTCTTGTTGCTGCAGGAACAACCAGCGGCACATTTTATCAGACAACCGTTCTGGTGCTAATGATTTTCTCTTCAATTGCCAAATTCAGCCTCTTCATGCTGGGCAATCCGGAAAAGAGTGACCAGTGGAGCGGTTATGGAACAGTGCTTTTTCTTATTCCCGTGCTTCTTCTAGCGGGAATACCGCCTTTCCCTGTCTTCTTTGCAAAGTTTGCCTTTCTGACTCACCTGGCATCCTCTTTCCCCGGCATTTTTTATGCAGTTGTCATCGGATTGTTTCTTGAGGCCGTCTATCTCTTCAGGTTCTGGAGTGTGCGTTCTGGAGAAAAGGCAGAAAATAAGGTTTTCAAGCCAGAGTCTTTTCTTGCAGTTCTGGCAATTCTCGCCGGTGCCGTGTGGATAGGCAGAATGTGGTGGAATACCTTGAGCTTCTCCGGTTCTATAATCGGCTCATCGGACCTCCGGAATATTTTTCATGCAGTGTTCGCTCTCGGTACTCTTCTCTGCCTTCCCGGGGTATTCAACCGGCTGGATAACGAGAGGAATTACTGGTTCTGGCTATTGATATCCGGGGCAGCGCTTACCCTGCTTCCTGCCGCAGGCAACGGTATTACCTTCTTTATTCTCTGGGAGATCTCCGCATTTGCGGCGGTCATAGGAGTAAGCAAGGGAAAGAACGCATCAAGCGGTGCATTCTGGTATGCCGTTTTTGCTTCTCTTTCAGGTTATCTGCTTCTGGCGGGGCTTCTACTTTCCCGGGGAAGCTTTGTAACACCGGGGCTGCCGGCTGTTCTTGTGACCATAGCCGCTCTGGTTAAATTGGGTCAGTTCGGAATGCATCTGTGGACAGTCAGGGCATATCCGAAAGCTCCGGGCACAATGCCCGCGTTTCTCTCGGGTACTGCTTCAAAGGCAGCTATCCTTCTGCTTGTTGCCCTGGCCATAAACACCACCGGAGCATCTCTTCCATGGGGAAGGGGGCTTGCATGGCTGGGTGCTCTGACAGCACTCGGCGCTGCAGTAATGGCATCACTTGCACCCGACTACAGGAAGATGCTTGCATACGCCAGTGTTTCCCAGCTTGGCTATGTAATTATGGGACTTGGGCTAGCAAGTGTTCTGGGCTGGACGGCAGCGTTCTACCAGACAGTTCACCATCTGATCTTCAAAATGGCCCTTTTTCTTGGTGCAGCAGGTGTGGTTTTCAGAACAGGCACCTCTGAATTCAACGATCTTGGCGGGCTTGTGAAGAAAATGCCATGGACCTTTGCCTTTACCCTCATTGCGGTGATTTCATTTGCAGGTATTCCACCTCTTGCCGGGTTCGGCGGAAAGTGGCTCCTTTACAACGGGCTGATCGAAGCGGGATGGCTTCCTGTTACAGTTGTGGCAATGTTCGCTTCGGTAGTTGCATTTCTCTACTCTTTCAGGCTTCTTCACGGGATATTCCTGGGGCAGCTTTCCCCTCGGAATGCCGGTGTGAAAGAGGCTCCCCTTCCTCTGCTTATCCCGCAGGGCATTCTTGCAATGGCAATCATGGTTCTGGGCTTTAAACCGGCAATCTTCCTGAATTTTCTGGTTCCGGCAGTTGAGGCGATTCCGGGTCTTTCAGGGCTGGCTCCGGTAATACAGGGAGACATGGTGCTCACGGCAATGGGCACCTGGAATGCATGGATGACCGGACTGATGGTTGTGGGTCTGTTCGGCCTGGCTTTTGTTTTCTACTGGATTTCAGGCCCCAAACCAAGATATGTGGGGCAGCTTGACATCGGTTTTGCAGGTGAAATACCGCCTCCACCTGATGAAATCCACTACTCAAACAACTTCTTCCGACCATATGCCAGAGCACTTGCTTTTCTTCCGCGTATACATGCGGAAAAGATTTTCCGTGGCTCTGTGAAATTGATAAGCATGTTTGGTGACGGAGTCAGAGCTCTTTTCACAGGCGACGGCAGAACCTACCTTGCCCACTCGCTTCTGTTTCTGATTCTTGTTTTCGTATTTCTGAATGGAGGGATGTAATGCTGAGTAACATCATCTCTATATTGCTCACAGTTGTTGCAGCCCTTGTGTGGGGACTTCTGCTGGGAGGAATCTCAAGAAACATCACTGCCAGAATTCACGGCAGAGTGGGTCCGAGACCCATTCAGAATTTCATTGATATGTGGAAGCTGTTCAGGAAGACATCCTCTATTCACCACGGCGGAATGTTCTGGATGGCCCCCATGTTCAGAATCACAGGAGCAATCTGCGTGCTTCTGATGGTTCCCATAGTTGTCGGGCAGAGCATCAATTACAACATGTCGTTCGCAGGCGATATCTTTCTTCTGATCTACATAATGTTCTTCGGCTGTCTGGGGATGGCTCTTGGTGCAGGGAATTCAGGGCACCCCTATGCGGTAATCGCCGTGAGCAGAGGGCTGGCTCAGATGTCTGCGTATGAGCTTTCCTTCTCGATTGCAGTGCTCACTATAGCAGTTGGCCTTCATACTCTGAGGCTGGAGGGAATTGTTGCTGCACAGCAGGCGGGAGTAACCAGCTGGAATATCTTCCGCTTCCCGTTTGCCTCGGCGGCTGCACTTATTGCATTCCTGCCCATGCAGATGGCTAATCCCTTCGGCATAGTGCTTGCTCCCCAGGAGATACCTATCGGCCCTCCAACAGAGTACAGCAGCAGATTTCTCTCTTTCATGTTCAGCGGAAGGGCAATTTTCGGTGTGGCCAAACTGCTTCTGTTCGTTAGTCTTCTGTTTGGAGGCGCGTCAAGCTGGCCTGTTCTCATTGTGAAGACATTTCTTCTGTACATGTACCCTGTTGTGGTAAGTTCGGTCTTTCCAAGGTTCAGAACGGAACAGAGCATCAGATTCCTCTGGTTTGTTCCCACCTCTCTTGCTCTCGTGGACCTTGTCCGCGTGATGATTTAGGAGGCTGTGATGTACTGTAACAAACTCCCGGAAAAGCCGGGAAATAAAAAAGAGCTCTGGCAGAAGATCACCAACATGGCCCGGGCCAACAGCCTCTGGGTAACGGCATACGGCACCGGCTGCGGAGCAATAGAACTGCGACCTCTTCACACATCCAGGTACGACATGGAAAGATTCGGAATAGCGATGAGACCTACCCCCAGGCAGGCCGATGTTCTGATTATTTCCGGGTATCTTTCAACAAAAACACTGAAGAGGGTCATAAGAGTCTACGAACAGATACAGGATCCCAAGTACATAGTTGCGCTGGGTTCATGTACCATCAACGGGGGAATGTACTTCGATTCCTACAACACCCTGAACGTTCTGGACAGGTATCTCCCTGTTGATGTTTACGTGATGGGATGCATGCCCAGACCGGAAGCCATAATCGACGGGTTCATACTTCTGATGAGCAAGATAAAGGAAGGCCGGGCTGAGGGTTGGAAGCATTACAAGGAAAACCTGGATTACTACAGGGAAAATCAGAAGAAGATCATCACCGACTGGGATCTTCCGGACTACAACTGGTGAGGGGGTGTGAAAATGGCTGACGATGTAAAGAAAGAACTGGAAATGCGCTTTCCCTCACTCAAGCTTGTAAGAGAGCTTGGCAACTACCTCCACATCATGGTTAAGGCACCTTACTCGGTTGAAGCTGTTCTGATGGCAAAGACCAGGCTGGGATACGGCATTCTTCAGCTGATAAGCGCCGTGGATAGAATAGAAGACGGTGTTTTCCAGATTACGTGGATACTCGAGAACTACGAAGATTCCGCAGTATTGCTCATAAGCGCGCCTTATCCCAGAGAAAAATGCAGGGTTCCCTCACTCAGTTTGATATGGCCTGCGGCAAGCGCTTTCGAGAGAGAGCTCTTCGAGATGTACGGCATAAGCTTTCCTGGTAATCCCAGGGAGGGCGAAGATTTTCTTCTTGAGGGCTGGACTGACATACCACCCATGCGCAGGGATTTCGACACGGAAAAGTACTCGATGGAAAAGTTTGGTGAGAGGCAGCCAAGGGAGCACACTGATCCGAGACAGTATGTGGGCGACATAGTGGGGGAATGGGATACCACCCTCGGCAGAAAAAGAAGGGGGGAGAAGTGATGAGCGTGAATCCTGCAACCGATCCTAAAAAGACGACTCATCTATTCTTCGGCCCCCAGCATCCCGGTGTAACCGGCAACATGAGTATAGAGATGTGGTTCGATGGAGATGAGATTACAAAAGCCATTACCCATGTAGGATATCTTCACAGAGGCTTCGAGAAGCTCATGGAAAAGAGGCTGTGGATTCAGAATTTCCCGCTTGTTTGCAGAATATGCGTTCCTGAACCCGATACCAACGAAGAATGTTACGCCCTTGCTATCGAGGAGCTTTCAGGAATTCCTGTTCCAGAGAGAGCAAAATGGATAAGAACCCTTATTCTGGAGCTTGCAAGACTCGCTGTTAACCTGATGGCATTCGGAGGCCAGGCTGGAACAATCGGGCTGGGCACCGGAGCCATGTGGGGCATCACATTCAGAGACTTTGTGCTTGATCTGTTCGAAGAGCTGTCGGGAGCCAGGATCTATCACATTTTCATTCAACCCGGAGGAGTGCGGAAAGACCTGCCTCCCGGGTTTGAGAAACGAGTGCTTGAGGTATTGGCAAAAATAGGGGAGAGACTTCCGGAGATGGACCGTCTCATTCTTAACAACGCGGTTTTCAAGCTGAGAACGAAGAATGTGGGCGTTGTAGACCCGCAGTGGATCCAGGAGTACGGCCTGGTTGGACCAGTTGCCAGAGGCAGCGGTTCCGTGCGGGATGTTAGAAAAGACGCCCCCTACGAGGTTTATGACAAGCTCGATTTCAATGTGATAACCGAAAGCGGATGCGATATTTACTCAAGAGCCGTTGTTAGAAGACGTGAGATAGATCTGAGCATTTCACTGATCAGGCAGATTCTCGAAGGAATTCCGGAAGGCCCAGTTGCCACCCAGTTGCCTAACCTCACCCAATGGAGAGTTCCACCCGGTGAATACTATTCCAGAGTGGAGTCTGCCAGGGGAGAGTACGGCTACTATGTGGTAAGCGACGGTTCTCTGAAGCCCAGAAGAATACATGTTCGTGGGCCATCCTATGTGCACGCGGTTACTCTGCTGGAAAAAATGCTTGTTGGCGCAAACATCGCCGATGTATCCAACATCATGGTGAGCCTTACCACGTGCCCGCCGGAAATAGAGAGGTAGGAACAATGAAATTCACTGATGTTATCTCTCCCTTCCTGGCATGGTCCAGGGCTGCCAGGAAGGCAGACACGATTCCCTACCCGAAGCAGAAGAACCCCGGAGCAGACAGATACAGGGGATTCCACATAAACGACACTCACAAATGCATCGGCTGCGGAAGGTGTGAGGTTATCTGCGAGAACGCTGCAATAGACATGGTTAAGGTGGAAGGCATTGAACCCGGCAGGGGAGACTCCGGCCTTCGGCCGAAGGTAGACTACGGAAGGTGCTGCTGGTGCGCGCTGTGCGTCGATGTGTGCTCAACCGGATCTCTTGCCATGTCCAACCGCTACAGCTGGATTACCGAAGACCCTGACTCCTGCACATATACGCCAGGCTTTGACAGGAAAGACTGGGACAATGACGAAAAGGGCTACAGGCAGGATAATCAGGTTCTGAACTGGGCAGGTTCCTCCCGCGAGCCGATGCCTGTAGAGAAGCCCGAGAACAGAGTCAGGGGTTTCCATGAGGTTGTTAAAGGCTACACAGTAAAACAGGCCGTTGCAGAAGCTTCCCGGTGTATTCAGTGCGGGCTCTGTATAACTGCCTGTCCGGCGCACATGCACATACCTGACTACCTTATGGCAATCTCCGAAGGCAGATTTGCCGAAGCTGTGAAGCTCTTTTACGACAACAACCCTCTTCCTGAAATGTGCGGAAAGGTCTGCACCAGACAATGCGAAACGGTATGCGCCCTGGGCTATCAGGGAGAATCAATAGCCATCAGATGGCTGAAAAGGTTTGCTTGTGAGCAGTTCGATTCTCTCGCAGATGTGCTGAAGAGCGACGCTGAACCGGGTATTCCAAATGGCAGAAAGATTGCCGTGGTGGGTGCCGGCCCCTCCGGGCTCAGCGCTGCTTATTACCTGTCTCGAAAAGGTTACGAAGTTCATGTTTACGACAGGAACGACAAGGGTGGAGGTGTTGCCTGGCAGGCAATTCCCGAGTACCGCCTCCCTGCAGACGGCATAAGCAAACAGATGGAAGTGTTCAGGAAAGCCGGAGTCAGGCTGCACTACGGGAAAGACATCACTGACAGCCTGCTTGGTGAGCTCTCGGCTAAATTTGATGCTGTTTACCTGGCTGTAGGTTTACAGAAGCCGTCTGAAGCAAGGATGGAAGGGGAAGATCTTCCCGGAGTCAGGCCAGCCTTTGAGTTTCTAGTTAACTCGCCTGAAAAGGGAGATATCCCGATAGGGACCAGAGTGGTGGTAATCGGAGGAGGCAATGTAGCCATGGACACCGCCAGAACCTGCAGAAGGCTTGGCGCTGAAGTCACCCTTTCCTACAGAAGGCGTATTGAAGACATGCCTGCAGATGGAGAAGAAATCCACGAAGCCATGGAGGAAAGCATTGACTTCCGCCCCCGGACAATACCTCTGCGAGTGGAAAAGACCGATTCCGGCCTCAGGTATTTCTACCTTGAAGCAGAAATGATAGAGAACCCCCAGGGCGGCAGACCCCTGCCCAGACCCAAGGATGATGTTGAGCACTCCATTGAAGCTGATACCGTGTTCACCGCAATTGGCCAGACCGGAGACATTGATTTCATACCGGAATCGATGGCAAAGGAAATGGATATCAAACATGGCCTCATCGTGGTTAACCAGGACCAGTATACCGGATATGGCAATATCTTCGCCGGCGGAGACATCACTCCGGGGGAAGGCGACGCCATCACTGCCATAGCCGACGGCCTCAGGGCGGTAAGGGGAATAGAGAAGCTGCTGAGTTAACTCAGGCAACAGCACGAACAACGGGCAGATACAGAGTTATAGCGGTGGTGCCCTCTGAGATTTGTCAGACTGTAGCGGAAGAGACTGCAGGTTGAAGCTTGAATTTTGATCTGAATGGAGAACTGCCGTTCTGGCAGGGGATAGCCGGCAACTCTGAGATATGGTCTATTCAGCATTGGCAGACATACAGATAGCACTATCTGATCGTTAATCAATTCCAATAGCATGAGCAATTGCCTCAAAAAGGGCATTCATGCTTAACGGTTTTTGAACAAATCCGGTTATCTTCAGTCCATTCAGCTTTGACCTGATGGTTTCTTCGGGATAACCGCTTGAAAATACAACGGGCATGCTCTCGGTGAGTTTCCTGATTTCCACCAGGGTTTCAATCCCGTCCTTCCCGGGCATGGTAAGATCGAGAAGAATGCAGTCGATGTCATCAAGTCTCGATTTCAGTATATCCATGCCGGAATCTCCATCGGCTGCAAGCAGAGCATTGTTGCCGGAAACCTCCAGCATGTTGCCGATAACATTTCTGACTGATGTTTCGTCATCTACAACAAGTATTGTCTGCCCCTGAATGATGTGCTGTCTGGTGTTCGCCTTATGGTGGTGCCGCCGGTCTAATTCCGGCAGTACTGGCAAAATGACAGTGAATATGGTTCCAGAGCCAGACTCTGTCTTAATCTTCAGGCCGCCATGATGTCCCCTGACTATTCCCAGAACTGCCGCCAGTCCAAGCCCGCGGCCGTCGAATTTGGTGGTGAAGAATGGGTCAAAGATTCTGCTCAGTGTTTCGCTGTTCATTCCTGATCCGGTATCTTCGACTTCTATCAGCAGGTATTCTCCCTCTGGCAGATCATTCTGCAGGAATGTTTCAGCAAGAAAGCTGCTGTCGCAATTCATCACTCTGGTTCTGACTGCGACAGTGCCTGAGTTGTTTTCTCCTATGGCTTCCGACGCATTGGTGATAAGGTTCATAATGACCTGACCGATCTGGTCGGGATCAGCCATTACCTCAGGAAGACCCTCTCCAAGCTCTAACTTCAGTGAGATCTTGTGCGACACCGATGCCCTGAGGAGTTCCCCCATTTCACGGATTAACTGGTTGAGTTTCAACGGAGCTTTTACAAAAGAACCTCTTCCAGCATACGCGAGCATCTGCCTGCTGAGACCTGCTGCCCTTTTTGCTCCTATGATAATTTCCTCGATCAGTGTGAGGGCCTCTGCTTCATCCGGAATGATTCTTGCTGCCAGTTCAGCGCTGCCGAGAATGCCTGACAGAAGGTTGTTGAAATCATGAGCAATACCGCCTGCAAGAATCCCAAGGCTTTCAAGTTTTTGTGTGTGCTGAACCTGCTGCTCAAGCTTCAGTCTCTCAATCTCGGCGGCTTTGCTGTTTGTCAGGTCACGGATTAGTACTACAGAGCCTTTCAGGATTCCTGTTTCTTCCCATATAGGAGAGAGAGACACACCCATTTCCCGGTAGGTTTCGTCATGCACCTTCATAGCAAGCTCAAACCGGAAGCTTTGCTCTTTTTCCAGTTCAGTCAGCATATTGTCTAGAAACCCGATATCCTTTTCGCGCACCAGATTCTGTAGTTTTTCACCTTTTCTGTTGCCCATTATGGCATTTGCCTCAGGATTCAGGTGGGCTATTCTGAAATCGGATCCGTTGACCATAAGTCCTTCAGCCAGTGCTTCAGTCACCGTTCTGTAAAGGGTTTCCCTCTCTTGAAGAACCTTTCTTGCCTGGAAGCTTTCTATCGCTGTGGCAACACTTTCTGAAACCATGGAGAACAGATCGAGATCTCTCTCGGTAAATGTGCCTGAAAAGTCGTAATTCTGTACGACCATCACACCGATGACCCCCGTGGAAATCCGCAGTGGAACACCCAGCCATACCTTGCTGTCCGGCCCGATTATCTGTATCTGATTGCTGTTGGCTAATATATTTGAGGCATCCTCATCCACCAGAAGGGGTTTGCCGGTTTTTCTGACCATGTCGGTAAGACTGCCTTTAAGATCCAGCGGAATTGACCATTCTTCCAGAGCCTCCATGGCATCCACAACATAAGGAAAGGAATATTTTCCGGTCTCCTGGCTGTATAGGGCCACATAGAAATTTTCTGTATCAACCAGTTTGCCCAGCTCTTTTCTTACTGTTTTAAGCAGCTCCTCAAGCGATTGCTGAACATTGACGGCCTGAGCTATCTGATAGATAACAGACTGAATGGCCTCGGCCCTCTTCCTTTCAGTGACTTCCTGAACCAGCTCATTGTTTACCCTGGACAGTTCTGCTGTTCTAATGCTTACAAGTTCTTCCATGTGGTTCCTGTAGGACTCAACTTCGTTCTCTATTTCCTTCCTCGCCGAGATATCGAGAACTGCAGTGTTAAACCATTTGGAATCTCCGTTTTCATCGAATTCTTCACTGCCATTGATGGATACCCATAAAGGCTCACCATTGCTTTTCAAAAGCTGAGTTTCGAAATTGACAGCACTTTTTTGAGTAAGAATAATCTGGAGAAGCTTTGCTCTCTGGCTAACATCGTGCCAAACTTTTTCAATTGGGACTGAATAGAATACATTCTCGCTGCTGTAACCAAGCATCTCCACAAATGCTGCATTAACAGTTACAAGGTGTCCATCGGGCATAAAGCGGAGCATACCTACTGGAACCTGTTTCTGAAGGTCAGAAAACCCCATTTCTTTATCCTTCAGAACCTGTCTTGCGAAAACCTCCTGTGTGATATCTACCCAGAAGGAGACAGTATGCCCTGTCTCCGGAATTCTCCGGGCGGTAACCCTGTAATGCCGGCAGCCAGTTTCTCTGGTGAGGCATATCTCCCTGCAAAAGCGAGCGTTCCCCGTAAGAGCGGATTGCAGGAGGTCTGTCAAAGGGTCTAGTGCATCTTTGCTGAGCACATCTCTCAGAAGCACAGGCCGGTCAGCGGAAGGCTCAATTTTCAGTTCAAGCAGTGTTCTACCCGAGCTGTTGCAGTGAACAATTCCACTGTTTCCGAGCACTACTATTCCTGTTTCACACAGATCCAGTAAGTCCTTGTGATAAGCCTGCATCCGGAGCCTCCTGCTATTCCAGCTGATCCACCGTAGCCTGTATGCATTTTTGCTCAGTCGCGACAATCGCGAAGGGAATTGAATCTGAACATTGCCCCCGGATGTCTATATTTCATGGCTGATCGAATGTCCATAGTGAATGGTTTCATCTTCATTTCCTTTGTTGCTGCATGTGCGCACAATCCGGAAAAAAAGATCACCTGTATAGCATCCGGCAATAATCTGTTACAATCAGTTAATCTCAAGTTGATGGAAAATCAGGATATACCCTTCATACCACACACAGGAGGGTACAAAATGAGATACAGGGAGATTCTGGCAGCGCTTCTGATGCTTCCAGCAGCTGCTTCAGGCGAACTGGTGCCGGATGAGCATCCGCTTTTTCAGGCGGATACCGTGCAGGAGATAAGGCTTTCTTTTGAGCAGGATGATTTCTGGCAGCAGCTTGAAGACAACTACAGCAGTGAGACGTATCTGGAAGCGGAATTCATCTGGGAAGATTATGAATTGAACACTGTTGGAGTGAGGTTCAAGGGCGGATCAAGCTACCTCACCAATCCTACTATGAAGAAGTCTTTCAAAATTGATTTCGATGCTTTTGTTGAGGATCAGAGCATTGACGGCATTTACAAAATCAACCTGAACTGCAACTTCAACGATCCAAGCTTTATCAGGGAGGCGGCCGCATACGAGATATGCAGAGCAGCCGGCATCCCCTGCCCCCGGACAACCTTTGCCGCACTTTACATTAACGATACCTACTGGGGATTGTACACTCTTGTGGAGCAGTTCGACAAGCACTTCATTGAGCAGAGATTCGGCGATTCGGAGAATGGGAACCTGTGGAAGGGAGACGACCACGGATCTCTGGAATTTACGGGGTGGGAACCGGAAAATTACTACGGTGACTATGAGCTGAAAACAAATGAAACAGAAAATGATTGGACCAACCTTATTGAGTTTGCTTTCCACCTCAATAATACGCCTATTGAATTTCTTCCAGACACCCTTTCCGAGGTAATGGATGTAAACACCGCCCTGGCCATGCTGGCCATGGACAACCTGCTTGTAAACCTGGACAGTTACTCGGGCAGGGGGGTTAACTACTATCTCTACCATCTGGACAGGGATGACAGGTTCGTTTTCGGCCAGTGGGACATGAACGAGTCATGGGGATGCTTCAACAGCTGGGGTTATTCCATATCCGCGCTTCAGCAGCTTGATCCATACTGGACCAATACTGCATCGGGAGAGGAAAGGCCCCTGGCGGATGTGCTCTGGAGCGTTTTGGAGTATAGGAATGTCTATGAAGGTCATATGCAGAGGATGATGGCCCTGGAGGCGCATCCTGATATTCTTATCCCCCGTATGGAAGAAATGAGGGATCTTATTCGTGAATGGGTGTATCTTGAAGAGTTTCCCAGAAGTCTGTTTTCCCCTACACAGTTCGAGCAGGCAATGGAAACTAATGTTCCAATAGGTCCAGGCAGATTTGCACCTGCACTGGGTACATTTATAGAGAACAGACATGACTATCTCGTATCCGTGCTTGGAACCTGGAATCCTGTTGAAAGCCTGGTTCTGAATGAGTTGATGGCAGGGAACGACTCCACCATTGTAGATGAGAACGGTGAGTACGATGACTGGATAGAAATAGTCAACACTGGTACCGAGCCTTTAAACCTTTCAGGCTTCCGGTTCACTGATGACATGGCCTTTCCCGAAAAATTCACCTTTCCCGATACTGTGCTCTATCCTGACCAGTACATGATCATCTGGGCGGATGACGACCCGGAACAGGGTAGCCTTCATGCGAATTTCAAACTGGACGGCGACGGTGAAGAGGTCTACCTGATGCAGAACAATGTGATAGTTGATCAGATAACATTTCCGGACATGGAAGATGATGATTCATGGGGAAGATGGCCTGACCTTCAGGAACACTGGGTGGTGCAGGCTTACCCCACTCCGGGGGCTCCTAATTCAGACACGCCTCCTGACGAAGAAGAAGGATCGAGTGCCGGTTCAACCCTGTCAGTACTTTGCCCAAACCCGATAACATCCGGTTCAGCAGGTGTGCTGATCTGTGGAACATCAGGAACAGCTGAACTTAACCTGTACGACATCTCCGGAAGACGGATTTCGTCTTTATTCCAGGGAGAGTTGAGCGGTGAGCAGCCTGTCGGGCTGGATGTTTCCCTGCTTCCGGCAGGTGTGTACATCCTCAGGCTTTCCCAGGCCGGGGTAATGGCATGTGAAATGGTAACAATTCTTCAATAAACTATGCAGAGGAGAGAATAAGATGAAAGTACATTCACTGAAGTGGTTCGGCCTTGCGGGGGGATTGATCCTTCTTGTGGTTCTGACAATTGCCACTGATTCTGAAGGATACACATATCCGATTCCAGACACAGACCAGTCGATCTGCTACGACAGCCTCAATGTTATTGCGCCCCCCTCTGCAGGAGAGGCATTCCATGGTCAGGATGCTCAGTTCCAGGGAATTCAGCCATCCTATCAAAACAATGGTGACGGTACTGTAACCGACCTGAACACCGGGCTTATGTGGCAGCAGGGTCTTTCCGATAAAATGAGCTGGGCCGCAGCGGTTGCCGGGGCCGGCACTTGCACCACAGGGGGTTACAGCGATTGGCGGCTTCCCACCATAAAAGAGCTGTACTCCCTGATACTGTTCAGCGGAACAGACCCGAGCGGTCCGAACCCGGTCAATCTGTTCCCCTTCATTGATACGGATTACTTCGAGTTTGAGTACGGTGACACCCTTTCCGGCGAAAGACTAATTGATGCCCAGTACTGGTCATCAACGGTTTATCAAGGTTTGACCATGATGGGGGACTCCACCGCCTTCGGTGTCAACTTTGCGGATGGCAGGATCAAGGGATACCCCAGAGTGGCTGGTGGACCTCCGGGAAGGTCATTCCTGATGACTGCCTTCGTGAGATATGTCCGTGGCAACCCGTATGGAGAGAACCAGTATCAGGACAACGGCGACGGAACTGTGACAGACGTTGCCACAGGTCTCATGTGGCAGCAGACCGACGACGGCGTGGGCAGAAACTGGCAGGAAGCCCTTGATTACTCGGAAAACCTCACCCTTGCCGGGTATGATGACTGGCGGCTTCCCAATACACACGAGCTTCAGAGCATTGTTGACTACACAAGGTCTGTGCAGGAAACGAATTCTCCGGCCATTGATCCAGTTTTCAGCTGCACTCATATAACGGATGAAGGCGGAAACCCCAATTACGGTTTCTACTGGACCGGAACTACCCATGCCGCTGCGGTTGCATCGGGATCAGGGGGGTTCGCTGCTTATGTGTGCTTTGGCGAGGGTCTTGGGTGGCTCTGCATGCTGCCTGACTCAACCTATGTGCTCACGGATGTGCACGGAGCAGGTGCCCAGAGGAGCGATCCCAAAACCGGAGATCCGGCCCAGTACCCCCACGGGCATGGCCCTCAGGGTGATGTTGTGAGGGTATACAATTTTGCCAGGTGCGTAAGGGACACAGGCGTTTCCGGGGTTTCAGAAGAAGAGGGAGGGGGAAACATCTCCCTCTCTGTTCTCAGTGGAAGTCCATCCTGCTCGTCTGTTACCCTTTTCTACACCTCACCGTACGGCAATGTTCAGATAGAGGTATTCGACAGCGCCGGAAGAATTGTGGCAACTCTTCAGACAGTCTCCGCTGGAGAAGGCAGTGGAACAGCGGAATGGCTGCCCGACTCTCCAGGTCTTTATTTTGCCAGGCTCTTTTCTTCCTCTGGAAGCGTCAGCAGAAAGGTTCTTGTTACCCGGTGAATCAGAATTCAGATTGTACGCAGCACCCATCCCCCGCAGAAAAGTTGTTTCAACCCTATTTCCTGTGCAGCGCAGGGACCTGCGGTTTGAAATTGTTTGAAAAATGAGTTAGTTTCTGCCGACAGTATTGCTATTATCCCCGTCGACAGGAGAACCAATGAGTGTTTCATCTGACAAAGATACCCTTCATCTGCTTTCTATTTTCCACTACATCCTGGCTGGTCTGATTGCTCTGGTGGCCTGCATACCGCTTATCCACTTTACGGTTGGTCTGGGGCTTGTTTTCGGAGGTATTGGTGAAAATGAACCTGCACTTGGGTTTATGGGAGCATTTTTCACTCTGTTTGCCGGTGCCATTATTCTGGTTGGCTGGGGGCTGGCTTTTCTCGTATTCCTTGCAGGCAAAAACCTAGACAGGCAGACAAAGTATCAGCTCTGCACCGTGGGAGCGGCTGTTCTCTGTATCTTCATGCCTATGGGAACAATTCTGGGTGTTTTTACCCTGGTAACCCTGCAGGGTGAATCTGTAAAGGCTTTGTTCGACAGAGACAGCTCTTTCACCTCCAGCGGAGACCTGCCGATGGATTCCAGACCTTCCTGATCAGTAGGCTGTTTTTATCGATGCCCAGGTAGAGCGTGTCAGGGGGGTACCCAGCATCCAGTAGACTATCTGCTGGCTTATTGATTCAACCTCAGCCGGGCTGCAGGCTTCGAAATCGAATGTTGAAAAGATGTTGCGGTTGAGTTCGCTTGCGGAACTGTAGATCCACGAATCGTCCCCGATACATCCGTTTCCGGTAAGATTATCGGGCCACCAAATCCCTTCGGAGTTTCCCCCGGCGCCAGTGCTGAAATTGCTTATTTGAGCGGTTCCAGACCAGCCTATAAGGAACGAGCTTGGCAGGCCTATCACCGGGAAGGGATTTGTTCCGCTGGAAACGTCCTGCTGAATGCTCCCGCTGTCGAACCAGGAGTTCAGCCATGATTCAGGAACTCCGCTGAAAAGAGCATCCTGGCTTACAAGAACCACATGACCGCCGTTTCCCATGTAGGTATCCAGAGTGGATCTGGTGGCAGAAGTCAGAACTACTGAACGATATGCATCGAAGGTAAGAATAAACAGGCAGTCGTAGCTGCTCAGAGTTCCTGCATCCGGGATAACCTGACCGCATCTGCCCGTGTACCCCGGGAACCACTCCCATGACATTCCAAGGGAACTGATTGCAGTACCAAGACCTCCGTGCCAGTGATATGGAGAGCCCGACGGTTCTGCCCATGATCCTGCTATCGAGTTCAATGCCCATCCGGAACCGCTCTGTTCGAACGATGGGTTCCAGTAGCTGTCGCCGCAGGCATAAATGGTGTCCGGGCTGTAATCATCGTAACCGAGGAACATGAAGAGCACATCTGCGCCTTTACCCGGTGAGCCTTTCCATGCATCTGGCAGAAGGGGGACTTGATCAATTCCTTGTGATTCCTGCCGTTTAAACCCGAAAGAGGAAAGGCAGATCAAAACCGTTACAGCGAGAGCTATTCTCATGGCAATCCCTCCACTCGGCCTGCAGTTAACTATTGCAGTACATTACGTCATATAACATCAGTTAAATTGTGCTATTTGCTTCATCGGTTACATCAGGGTAAACTGTTTTCATGCAGTCGGGACACATTCCGTGACTGAGTTCCACTGCGCTCTCTTCATAAAGGTAGTTTTCAATAGACACCCATTTGCTCCTGCCGTTATTTTCAGAAGAGTCAATTCTTATGCGCCTGCAGTTCGAACAAATAGGCATGAGTCCCTCAAGTTTCTGCACTCTCACAAGGGCCGCGGTGAGTTTGTGAATCAGGGCCTTGTTTTCCTGTTCCACTTCCTTTCTGCGGGTAATTTCCTTCTGAGCAGTATCCAGCTCGGCTCTTACCTTTGCCGCTTCCTTAAGAACTGCAAGAACTGGCCGGTTCTCAATTTCAACCCCTTTTATTCTGTTCTGCCAGGAGATGTAAAGGTAGAGAAGCGGGAATGCTGCAATAGAGATAAAAAGCCTGGTTAAAAGAGCACCCTGGATAAGACCCGGGTACTCGGAATACCCCAGAAACGCTCCGGTATTGAAAAGAACAACATCCAGCCACATAACACCCAGAAGGGTCAGAAATGCCCTCAGCCAGAGCTTTACATGCAGTCGGCGTTTACCGAGAAATTCCCATACAACAGCCAGAAAAAACAGGTCAATAACAGTCGTTACAACCGAGGCGATGTTGATTCTTACGCTTGGAAAAGGGATGTAGCGAAGGTTGTCTGAGTTCGCTTCCCTGAAAGTATGGTGAAGAACCAGGGCTATCAGAGGGACAATGACAGATATCCCGGCAACAGTGGATATGGCGATACGGGTGGCATGGGGTCCGTCAAACACATACACAACGAAGATCCCCAGAAGAAGCGAAGTGTAAAAGACAGATGAGCCCACAAGAAATGTGACGCCAAATGCTTCTACAGAGGCACCTGCATCGGTAATCCAGGACATGATCGCAGTGAGGGCGCCAAGAAGGGCATAAAAATGTGCAAGGCCGTACCTTCTGCGCAAAGAATGAGCCCAGAGCACCAGAAAGTAAACTGCAAATGCTTCTGCAATCAGCATGAGAAGCTCGGGATTCATACAAACCTCCCGTTTCAAAGCAGCATCGCTTCAACTACCATACAAATAATCAGGGCATCGCCCCAGTCTTTGCCGCAGGAAGGCTGTGCAGCAATACCCGCTGCGGCTGAATCTTACCGGGAATCGGCTGATCCCCGGTGGAGTTCTTTTCGGGCTATCGGGCTCTGTAAGGCAGTTCAGCTATAATGAACCTGTTTATGCTGATGTCGGCAGTGGTTTCTGAAGTAATTTCAATGGTTGCTATCTGGTTTACTATCTCAGTTGGAATAAGATAGAGAATAATCACTTCTGTCGCAGAGTCAGAAAGAAACTGCGCTTCCCAGGTATTCCAGAAAGCGTCAAACTCGTCTTCGAACAGCACTCCGTCAGCCCACCTCCAGAGCTCTCTGCGAAGCATTGCGGGTTCGTCCAGAAACTGCAGCCCTTTGGGTATGCTGTTAATTATGTCCGCCAGTGTGAATACCCCGTACATCGGCCTTCCGCCTGAAGAGGTAAGAACTATGCACGGAATCTCGCCATAGGGCATCCGGATGGACTGATTTCCAGACTGACTGATATAGGGCAATTCTCCCGGGTTGCCGGGAACACACTCGTAGTAGATGAATCTGTCAAAAGTGTCGGACTTTACAACATCTAGGGCGTTTACCTGCCTCCACACTTCTGCGGGATATTGAAGATAACCGCATTCCGGCCAGCCTCCGGTAAATCTTCCGTCAGGTGCTGAGCTCAGTTCAAGGTTTTCCCAGAAAAGATAAGTGGAATTTATGCTTCCCTGGTTGGCCGAAGGAATCACCCTGGTGGCATACCCCATATCGGGGAAGGTTATTCTGAGGTTTATTGTGCATGGGTCGCCGTGGAAATAGACAACTGGAGCCTTGTCTTCGAACATTCCCGGGTCAGAAATATCGCAGGGTACTCCTCCGATTAATGAAAGCGGATTCTGTGTTACAACCCCCCACTCGTGCACCTGAAGACTGCCCAGAAGAATCAGCAGCGCAAGCAATTCAGTACACCCTGATCAGACCGAGGAACAGTCTGTTGTAGGTGATGGTTCTCTCTGCTGAATCATGAACATCAAGGTGCAGGGAACTGATGCTCTCAACCACATTCCAGGGCAGGGGAAAGAGTATCCACTGCTGACCGCTACCCCGCCTGTCGGCTGGAAGCCCGTCATTGTAAAGCACATCGACAGGGTATTCACTGTCGATAACTTCGGAAACGGAGAAGAAAGGTTTCCAGGTCTGCCAGAGGGCTGTGATCTCCTGGGATTTCAGATTGCCCCCCGCCCATCCGCAGATGATTTCGCATATCTTTTCGTCTGACAGAGGCTGCTCTGTATCCGGAGAAACACCCACTCCGTCTGGAAGCGGTACAAGCTGAATCCTTCCAACAGAAGGTTCAGCACCAGTTGTTATTACCAGCCCTTCAGGTGAGTAATACCCTGCAAGAATTTTCGGGTCGTAGATTCCATCGGGAGGTTCCCAGAAAGGAAGACCGGCTTCGTAATAAAGGAAGTTCCCCATGTACTCGCCTGTTTCTGAAGAAAAAAGGTCTCTGCCGGGTGCTTGCCTCCAGAAGTCCATTGCCCAGGCGAAAGGAATGCCGGCAGGCACTTCAATCTCGGGTCTCTGCTGAAGAGGCAGGGGCGGGGGTGCAGATATGTCCCAGGAAGCCGTAACAGGCCTTTCGCCGGCATCGGTAAAATCGGGCTCTGGATAGAGAGCTGTCAGCCAGCCCTGATTGGTCTTTACTGTCAGGGTAGCACTGTCGATGAAGGCACCATGAAGCCAGATAACAGGGGCGTCTACGCAAAGGGATCCGAACGGTTCTCTGCCGAAAATCACATTACCGTTCTCATCAGGAGCTCCTGCAAGGGTTGTTCCCATGGAGGAGAACACCACAACTCCCCACTCGTTCACGAAGATGTCCTGATAGTCTGGGGGAGGGGCTATTACAGTGTCTGCAATGAATGGAAACAAAAGCGGAAGCATACTTTCCCTCCTTTACAGGGGCATTGCCACAAGAAGAAAGCGTGATATTTCTACCGGAAACCCGGCTTCGTCAGGTACCACCGAGATGGTGCTCAGATTCTCTGTGAGATCTTCCGGAATCATGTACATAACAAGTCCATCGGCATATTCCGCTTCGTTCATGTGATCAGCAAGTACCCATGGAGACCATGTCTGCCAGAGCGCATCGATTTCTTCAATATCTATTACATCACATCCCCACCCGTAAAGAACACCGACTATGTGATCGGAATCGGCTTCAGTGAACTCTATTTCACCACCGTATACAATGTCTTTAAGTGTGCAGGTGGCGTATACAACTCCGTTTGGGCCTGCTTTTACAACAAGAGCCGCAATTTCTTTGTACTCTGCGCATACAGATGCCGCACCGGGAGAATATGGCAGGAAGTCAGTTTCAGCCGGGGCTGTTTCGTAGTATAGGAACTTGTCCTGCCATCCGTCGGCGCGGCTGATTGCCATGGCATAGTCAACACGCCACAAGTTGTAGTTCCACTCCCCCGGGGCCATCCCCCGGAAGTCCGGGTATTCCTCGATTCGTGTGTTGGTGAATTCAGCTGTCCAGGTACAGTAGTTATGGCTCCTGTCGTCGTCGGGCACTGAGGGATAAATGTCGAAGATAGAGCCGTTTTTTGTTTTCACGGTTACCGAACCCGAGAAATCCGGGCCATGAAAGTACAGAACCGGAGCTCTCAGAAGGTAAGGCTGTTGATCAGGAGGGGGGTCTACCGGAAAGATGGCTGCGGGAGTCGGTGTAGCAGGAGCCGATGAAAGAACAGGATCGCCCCCGCTCCATGCCAGTACACCCCATTCATGCACTTGAATTGGCGCCATATCACGCTCTGATTGACAGAAGGCAACAGCATTCAATACTGCAATTGTAATAAGAACGATTCTCATGGTTGTCCTTTCCTCTTTTTATGAATCTGTATTCCATATACCTTATACATTCCAGAACTTCATCCTATTCCGGAACCACCACAGTGAATACAACCGGTGAGTGATCCGAGGCTTTTTCCCATCCTCTAGGCTCAGAATCAATGTCGCAGCTGGTAATCAGGGATTCTGCGGAAGCGTTTGCCAGAACAAGATCAAGCCTCATGCCCCTGTTGCGCTTCCAGGACATCGCTCGGTAATCCCACCAGCTGTATGCCTTGCCTGCGGGGTGCAGTTTTCGGAACACATCTGTATAACCCGCAAGAGCGAATTCGGCAATCTGCTGTCTTTCAAGGGGGTGATAACAGACCATGCCGTTCTGCTCTTCGGGTGAGTGGGTGTCCTGCGGTCCGGGTGCAACATTGAAGTCACCGGTTATCACAGTTGGACCGGTTGAAACAGAGGCGTACTCTCTGAGCTCTTCCAGGTAGCGAAGCTTTTCAAGGAATGCGGGATCGCTGACATCTCTGCCGTTGGGCACATATACATTAATGAGCCTGATACCCATCACTGTGCATGCAATCATCCTTTTCTGGTCGGTCAGAAACCCGTTCAGATCGGTTTCAACTCTGTTTACCGGATACCTGGAAACAACTGCAACACCGTTCCACCTGACCTGTCCGTTTACGGATGAAAAGTATCCCAGATCAGTGAATTCCTTAAACGGGAATTGTTCTTCAGTTGCTTTAAGCTCCTGCATACAGAGAATATCAGGATTAGCTGCTTCAAGCCACCTGGCAATAGCAGGCATTCTTGCCCTTACAGAGTTCACATTCCATGTGGCTACCTTGAGTTTCACACAAAACCTCCCAATGTTTTCTACCGCAGCCTGCCGCATCAAGTCAAGTGCTTTGCCTATGGGAAGCGTTTGGAGTAAATTAGCGGGCATGAGCAGAAAAACCTATATACTTGCCGCAGTTGTACTGCTGTTAGCAGGAGGCCTCGCCCGGGGATGGGTAATCCTTCGAAACCCGACTCCAGCCGGTGACGGAATCGCCTCTCATATACTGTTGGCTGATAACCTCATAAGAGGGCTGGGGTTTTCCACATTCGTCAAGTGGACCCTTTACGACAATTCTCAGCAATTCCTGAGGCCGGAAGCAAACAGGCAGCCAGCTATGGCTGTGCTTCTCGCACCGGTTTTTGCAGTTTTCGGTACCGGCTTCACTCAGGCTCAGATAATCGCACTTGTCATCGGCCTTCTCGCTATGCTTATCTGCTGTGTATGGGCAGGGCGTTTGTTCGGGCGGGAAACAGCGCTGATACTTCTGGCATATCTTGCTGTTGATCCTCCGTTTGTATGGTTCTCCACCCAGCCCGACAGCCTGATGCTTTACGTGGCTCTTTTCTATCTCATTCTTATACTGACCCCGCGGGACGAGATATCATGGAAACGGGCAGTACTCCTTGGAGTCATGTCCGGGATTCTTTATCTTTCCAGAACCCAGGGAGTTTTCATGGCTCCCGCCATAGGCTTCTGGATTCTGCTTCGCGGAGGAAAGAGCAAATGGCCCAAGGCGCTTCTGTGCGGAGCTGCCGCGCTTGCCGTTGCATCTCCCTGGCTGTTACGGAACATTAACGAGTTTGGAAGCCCGACATACAGTCAGAACGGGCAGTTTCTGCTCAACGAGAATCACTGGTCAGCCTGGAGCGTGAGGGCAACAGCCCCTTCTTCTTCGGATATGCTGAGCAATCAGGGTCCCGTGGCGGTTGCAGAGTATGTAACAGCCGGCATTTTTAGAGTAATCGAGCCCTTCTCCACAGGAAGCACTCACCGCAGAGAGATATTCGGACAGCCCACTCTGGCTGTATTCACCGTGTTCGGCATTTATGCCCTCTTCTGCAGAGACACAAGAAAACGGATGATTCTGCCTCTTATTGCTCTTGCGCCGGTAATGGCGGCGCTTGTGCTTCATGAGCATTCTGGAAGATATCTTTCCGTTGCGGTTCCTGCCGCAGTCGCCCTGGGCGGAGCAGGAATTGTGAGGATGGCTTCGGAGCCGGGAAGAAAGGGAATTCTTTACTGGACTTCTCTTCTGTGTGTTCTGACCATCGCTGTTCCAATGATTAATGTGCTTCGTTCTGACAGTAGAGAACGAGAAGCCGAGGCCATGGAAACGGCTCTCTGGATAAGAGACAATGCCTCCGATTCTGCCTGGGTGTGCACTTACCCTAATGTTGAGCTGTTTCACTGGGTGTACAGGAAACCTACGCTGACATGGCCCAACGATTACGAGATGCTTCTTTGGCCCTACCTTGAAAACCACAATGTTCAGTACATGGTTGTAGACAGAGACCTGCCCACCCTCCGACCATGGCTGTCGCGATGCTTCAGGCGCTCCCCCGACGGAACCACCTGGGATGTGATAAACCCTCCGCCGTTCATCACAGAGGTGTGGAGAACGGAATCCGGCAACACAATTATCTATGAGTTCACAGGAGAAGTGCCGGAAGGGTACATGGCTGTTGATTCCCTTCCGCCTGATAATTTCAGAGCAATCGGAGCCCAATGAAGGAGGAAAAATGAGCACTGTTATCCTTTACTCCACAAAATACGGCACAGCAGCCAAGTGTGCCGGTTTGCTGGCCGATATGGCTTCAGAAGAAATCAAAGCTGTAAACATCAAAACAGCCCCCGATTTCTCTGTTGAACCCTTTGAAACGGTTGTTCTTGGTGCGTCGGTATATGTGGGCAAGATTCAACCTGAAATGACTTCATTCTGCCGGAAGAACCTTAACCTGCTTCTGACGAAGAAACTGGGTCTCTTCATCTGTTCCGGCGATCACAGCGAAAAAGGTCTTGAGTACCTGAAGCTGTTCGGAGAGGAACTGCACCGGCACGCCAAATCAAAAAAACTCTTCGGTGATGAGATCTGCTGGGAAAAGCTGAATTTTTTTGAAAAGCTCGCCATGAGAATGATCAGAAAATCAAAGGTCAGCACTTCTGATATAGAAACCGGAGCCATTGAAGATCAGGCAAAGGAACTGCTGCTTCAGTAACATCAGAGATTTCTCCAAGCAGAGCAGACTTCCTGCGGAAAATTCAAAGCGATAAAACAACGCCCCGCAACCCGCAGATGAATTCGCCGGCCAACTTTTGCAAACGGGCTTGTAATGCCTATGTTATTCCCTGTTCTCTTTATCAGGAGCAGGTTATGTTTTTTGAAGTGAATAAGCCCGGGCTTGAACAGGGGAAACAGTGCGAGGAAGTTCTTCGCAGTCTTCCAGAGTGGTTCGGTATTGAGAGCGCTCTTCTGACTTATGCTGCGGAAATTAACTTTTTACCCACATACACCGCTGTTGCTTCTGGCCGAACAATAGGCTTTGTAACTGTCAGGCAGCACTTTTCTGAAAGTGCTGAAATACGGATAATGGGTGTTGTGCCTGAGTTTCAGTACAGGGGAGTCGGCAGAGCTCTTCTTGAAACAGTTGAAACTGATCTCAGCAGGCGGGGAGTTAAATTTCTTCAGGTGAAAACACTCAGCCCATCCAGGCCGGATGCGGCATACAGGAAAACCAGACGTTTCTACCTCTCTGCCGGGTTTTCACCGCTTGAGGAAATGCCCGAGTTATGGGGAGCGGAAAACCCCTGTCTTATACTGGTAAAAAAGCTGGAGGAGAACTGTGGGTAAACTCAGGTACCATCATTTGGGAATTCCCACCGATGTGCCCGGAGATGGCGCGGTCTTTCTTCCTCAGTTCGGCATGTATGTGCCTGGTTACGATACTGACCCTTATGGAATAGAGTGGATAAGACTCACAGAGTGTTCCCCGATACCAGGCCTTGTGAAAACGATTCCTCATATTGCATTTGAAAGCGATGATCTTCTTCTGAAAATTAAGGGAAAGAGCATTCTCATTGAACCGAACAGCCCTTCTGAAGGCGTAACAGTTGCATTCACAGTGCAAAGCGGAGCTCCTACGGAGTTTCTTCAGTATTCAAAGAGGGGAGATCAACCATGAAGATGGATATTACTCAGGCTCCTTTCAACACATCTCTGATGGGAGTCATCCGGGGTGTTGCTGACTATTTTAGAATTGATATCTCCACTCCGGATCTGTACGGAAGGTCGGGACATGCCTTTCTTGTGAACATTCATGATGCAGTTTGCCCCAGTGGCCCGTACTGCTGGAATATCAACCCATTCATTGCTCTTCTTGACAACTGCGGCATCCGCATGAAAAAGCACGGTTTTTTTTCCTGCGAAAGTACACCCGCAGAGAGGAAAACTATTGAGGACTCCCTCAGGGAAGAGCTTGGCAGAGGAAATCCATGCTCCATGCTGAACATGGACCATCAATTGATAACCGGCTACGATGAAACCGGTTTTATCTGCGCAAAGCCCTGGGAATGTGATTACCCCCCTGAACACCTCACATTCGGAAGCTGGGAAGAAATCGGGAAAGAGATTCATGCCTGTTTCTACAGCTTTCAGAAAACAGCTTCTCCCGATCCGGCTTTTGCCGTTCAGAGGAGCATGCTTCATGCAATTGATCTTTGCGAGAATCCGTTTGATCATACCAGGAAGCCGTACACATGCGGAAAGGGCGCGTACGATGTTTGGATAAAGGGGATTGAAACAGGGTACGGCACCGAGCATGGAAACTGGTGGAACGGAACGGTATGGTCAGAGTGCAGAAAGCAGGGTGCTCTGTACTTCGGGGAAATAGCCAGAGCATATCCGTCATGCACCCCTGTGGCCTGCAAGCTTCAGGTTCTGTTCGATGCCATGGGCGATGCGCTGCTGAAGATAAGCAGCAGGGAAGAGAAGCCCTCCGAGCAGATTCGGCTTCTCACTGAGACAAAACATAATGAAGAAGAAGCTCTTGGATTGATCTTCGAGCTTTCGGAAACCATTCAATCATGATGGGAGCAATCAGATGAAGGCTTTACTTATCAATGGCAGCCCAAGGAAGAACGGCAATACAGATATGATGCTTGACGCTCTCAGAGAAAAGCTTAGCGAGGGCGGAATAGAAGTAGAGCGGGTTCAGCTTGGTGGAATGGCAGTCAGGGGATGCGCAGCCTGCATGATGTGCAGCACTAACCTGGACAGCAGGTGCGCCGTGGACGATGACATAATGAATGTTATTATTGAAAAAATGATTGATTCCGATGCGGTAGTCATTGGTTCGCCTACCTACTTCGGGAATGTCACCACAGAAGTCAAAGCCCTTATAGACAGAGCGGGGCTTGTAGGAATGGTTAACGGCAGAATGTTCAGGCGAAAAATAGGAGCAGCGGTGGTTGCCGTTCGCCGCGCCGGAGGAGTGGAAGCTTTTCACCTGATAAACAACCTGTTCCATCTGAACCAGATGATCATTCCAGGAAGCGGCTACTGGACAGTTGGATACGGAATGCGTCCCGGGGAGGTAGCAGGTGACAAAGAGGCCATGAATACCATATCAAGCCTTGCTGAAAACATGATCTGGCTTCTTGAAAAAATTGAGTAGCATGGCGAAGAGTTGTGAAAAGGCTCTTTTCAGACTCTTGCAGGTGTTTACGCTGCATGTCAATCGAAGATAATACCGTGCCATGGAGGTGGCTGTGAACTACAGGAAATTCGGTAAACTCAACTGGGAAGCTTCTGCTCTTGGTTTCGGAATTATGCGGCTTCCCACAAGAGAGAAGAACTACGGAGACATTATTGAGGAAGAATCCCAGAAAATGGTCCGCTATGCCATTGATCATGGGGTTAACTATCTGGATACCGCCTGGAACTACCACATGGAAAACAGTGAATCATTTCTCGGCAAAGCTCTTGCAGACGGGTACCGGGCAAAGGTTAAAATTGCCACCAAATTGCCGTGCTGGCTTGTTGAAAAACCTGAAGACCTCGACAGATTTTTTGATGCCCAGATGGAGAGACTTCAACTGACCCATATAGATTTCTATCTGCTTCATGCCCTGCAGAAAAACTGGTGGGACAAAATGAAAAGCTTTCACTACACCGACTGGGCAGAGAGGAAGATGGCAGACGGAGTAATCGGCCACATTGGCTTTTCGTTTCACGACAAGTTTCCGCTGTTCAAAGAAATTATCGACGACTACCCGAACTGGGCTTTAGCTATGGTTCAGCATAACTACATGGACGCGCAGAAGGAAGCTGGCATCGAAGGAATCTCCTATGCAGTCGACAGAGGTCTCGCGGTTGTTGCAATGGAACCCCTCAGAGGCGGGCAGCTTGCAAAGGAACCTCCAGACGATGTGAGGGCATATTTTTCGGAAACTGTTCCGGGGCGTTCAGCAGCTGAATGGGGCTTAAAATGGTTGTGGAGCCAGAAAGACATTTCCGTTGTTCTCAGCGGAATGACAACCATGGAACAGCTCAGGGAAAACCTGAAAATTGCAGATAGCTCATCAGAAGGGTGTATGACCCCGGAGGAACACAAAGCGGTTGCCTCCACCAGGCAGGCCTATGAAGCCAAAGCGCCCATACTATGTACAGACTGCAGATACTGCATGCCCTGCCCCTTCAATGTCGGAATACCATTTGTTTTTGAGTACTGCAACATGGCCAGGATGTACAACGACCTCCGTATGGCAAAAGCACATTATGCGTTTCTCGGAGAAGAGAGCAGTGCAGCAAACTGCACCCAGTGCGGCGAATGTGTGAAGCACTGTCCTCAGCATCTTGACATTATCAATCTTCTTAAAGACTGCCATGCTATCCTTTATACTGCTGACGAGAAAAAGCCTCAGGGTAGTCAGGAATAGGCATATTGCAAACGGCTGAAAAAGCTGCTTGCGCGTCTATATGTTAAGTAATATTTGACAAATTGGAATACTTTCTTTATATGTTGTTACTGAAAAATGTAATAACTGAAAGGAGTTCTAAATGAAAATGCTGTTTCTTCTTCTAGCCGTTTGCTTCATTGCTTTTTCAGCCTATGCTGAAGATGTGGTGAGGGAAGAAAACATCACCGCCGTACTGAATGCGGGAGACTGCGTTGAAATCAGCAATATCAACGGTGATATCTCCGTTGAGGGCTGGGCTTCTGAATCTGTTGAAGTTGTTTACATCATTACCTGCGAAAGTCAGGAAGAGATGGAAGCCATCGAAGTGCTTTGTGATACCTCGAACGGTATTGTCTGCGAAGTCAATTATGACGAAGACTGGAACAGAAACCACAGCGGTGAAGTCAGCTTCCAGATTCGGGTACCATCAGACCAGCTGCTTGAGTACAGGCTTAATGACGTAAATGGCGATGTGAAAATATCATCTGCCAGCGGTTCAGCTGTTCTCGAGGCTGTAAACGGTGATATCAGCGCCGGAGAGTTCAATGGTGAATTGACCGTCGATCTGGTTAACGGTTCTGTAACAACAAGTGGAGTAACAGGTTTGAAACAAGTCGATATAGTGAACGGCTCGATCGACTGCAGTGTGCAGAACATGGGCTGTGATCTTTCCATCTCAAGTGTTAACGGAGATATCAAAGTTGAGCTTATGGCTGATGCTTCTGTTGAAATTGAAACACTTTCGGGCGATATTGACATAACGAACGGCTACAATGCTCAGATTGCTGAAAGCATTGTCGGCTCATCTGCTTCTTTTGGAAACGGAGAATTCAGTATGGATATCTCCTCGGTTTCCGGCAGCATAGAAATAACTGACTGAGCGAACCCCAATATCAGTCACAGGGGTCGCGGTACCTTTCTTCTGCGGCCCCTTCATTCAATCCTCGGATTTCACCGGTTTTCCTGTTTGTACTCAAGGCTGAAGCCGTGCCCGGGAGAGATGCTCTCCACGGTTCTGATCTGCAGCAGATCGGTATCGGCAATCTTCCCTGCGGGGCACACGGCAAAACAGTTGTGACAGTACAATCCCCCGGCTGATATCTCGCTGCGTTTCGCAGTGCATGTTTCATAACTCCACCCGTCGGGGTATCTGACTTCAGGATTGTAAGCACCGGCAGGGCAGTTATTGATGCATAGAAAGCAATCCGTGCACGGTTCGAAACCGTTCAGTTCCAGATCCGGTTCCATGTCTGCATCTGTGAGAACTGCACCGAGACACATTCTGTTACCCAGAACCGGATTCAGAATAAGACCCGAGCGCCCGTACACTCCCAGACCGGATGCCTGCGCTGAGGGTTTCAACGGAGGAACTTTGTACGAAACAGAATTTCCGAAGTGAGTAAGGTACTGAATACACTTCAGGGTAACCGATGCTATGAAAAGCCGTGCAAGGCGATCGATGGCGTACTCTTCACTTTGTATGCTCTCCGGCACCGGGCCAAGATTTCTGCGGGCGTCACCCGGGGCTCTGGGACCAATGAATATGTTATTGCAGTCCGGAGACATAGCAACCGCAAAAACCACAACCGATCTGCACTCAGGCCAGATCGAAAGGGGCATTTCTTCTTCCGGCACTCTGTCAAACCCCTTTGAGGGGCAGGCTATTCGAACATCGAAAGCCCCTGCCTGCTTCATCCAGGCAGTGAGGCCTGCTTTAAATGAATTGTCCACTCTCGTTTTCTCCCATCGCTGTACAGGTATTGTTCTCTGCACACTCTGCGCCAATTGCCTGAATGATCGTTAACAAAAGCACCCGACTTCAGAAGCAATATCATACTGGCGCTAATGTTCAGGTGATGGTTCAGTTTCAGAGGGCATTAAGTCGAAGCCGTCTCCTGTCCAGTTGTACGACTTTGCTGTTTCATCCTCCAGGTCGTAGCTTTGCGTGTCTTCATTCCACATTTCACTGGTAGTCAATATTGTCAATGTGTTTTCCATGCCTCCCGGTTCACCAGGCAAAATGTATTTTTCCGCGAAATGGAAGACAAAGGCTTCTGAAACTGTGCTTGTGTATGGAGCGCATACAATATTCTCGCCTGTCCACAAAACAGCCGTCTCTCTGTTCTCGTAGCCGCACGCCCCATAGATGAATGAAATGACAGCCATGCCGGCAAGATCAGAGAACCCGGCGGTTTCCACAAGCGCCGACTCGACACAGTAGTAAAATCTGGTTCCATCTCCAAAGGAATCTCGAGGAGGTTCAATCTCAGCCTCAGCAAGAACTTCACCATTGCATACAATTCTTCCCAGCCCGTTGTAACTGCCGGTTTCAGGGTTGCATCCCGTTACTCCAAATACAAGAACACATTCATCTGAAAGCCCCTGGCTTGTGCAGGCAAAATTAGTGCCTGTAGCAAATCCGGTTTGAGATGAACCATCGGTTTCGCAACACACTTCGTACCAGTCTGTAACCATCCGATTCTCTATAGTGACAGAATCTGTTCTCGCGATGATAACGATCTCTGCCCCAGGCAGAACCCTGCGAAGAGCAGTAGAAAGAGTATCCGGCCTCTGAAAAAGTATGAATTCAGATAAGGCGACAGTTGAGCCGTAGAACTCTCCATAAGTGTAATCTCCGTACGCTTTAACTGCCAGAAGCAGTACTCCTGCCGTTTTCACAAAACACTTCATACAATCGGCTCTCCTTTTGTTCAGCGCTGCATAAAAAAGGGAGCCGGTGGCCCGACTCCCTTTAAACAGCTGCTCAGAATTACTTGATTGTGGCTTTGATGGCTGCCCAGGTGCTTGGAGTAAGAGCGTTGTCGACAACCAGGGTGATGTCGTCCCAGAAGATGGTGCTTCCGCCGTCGCTGAACAGGTCAAGAGCCTGAAGACTGAGGAAGCCTGCAGCCCAGGGGAGTGATTCAACAAAAGAGCCGTTGTAATAAACGCTCTGAAGGCCGCTGCCAAGGTTGATCTCTACAACAATTTCGGTCCACTGGTCGTAAACGATAGGTACAGAAGATGTTCCTTCGACAACATTCATCATGTCGATGTCGGAGTCGAACTCGAGATCGAGAGCCCACTGGTTGGTGCCTGCGGGATCATAGACGGCGAGAAGAATGAAATACTGCTTGCCAGTGGATCCGCTGGGGATGTAGTTCCAGGCGGACATGGTCCATACTCCGGAGGCGATATCGAACTGCTGAACGATATCAGAAGTGGGCAGAATACCAACCGAATGAGGGGCGCTGTATGCCTGAACATCGGTAACAAAAGCGTCTGCAGCTGGGCTGCCTTCCCATCCTTCCCAGCCGCCCTGACCGTGGAGACCACTGCCAAGCGCATAGGAATCGAAGTTCTCAGACCACTGTGCAACGGCGGCTGAAGCAGTCAGAAGCAGAACAGCCATCAATGTAAACATTCCTCTTTTCATTATATCCCCTTCCTGATAATTTCTTAGAGATTCCGGTAGCATTTGTTCATAGTTGAATGCAAACCTCAGGTCAAGTCTGTTCCCCAAGTGTCCCGGAACAGCGTATCGGCGTGCAGGAAGCCTGGATGGAAGCACTCTTCCGGGGTCTTCAGGCAGACGGGTTTGCTCTGCGTTCCTAGGTATGGCCTTGACAGCAATATAACAATGATACATATATAGCAAAGATATATATAATTATGAATGGAGGAGTGATGACAGAGGAAGAAAAGCAGAGGATGATTCACATAAGAATCAGCGGGGCAACCCACAGAGAGCTTCGCAAGGTTGCTGCAGAGAAAGATCAGACGATGCAGGAGCTTGTAGTCACAGCAGTAGAGAGGACGGTGGAGGAGACTGAACTTCAGTCTGGCGTTGAAAAAATCAAACTTAAGCTTGAAGAAAAGGCAAGGGAAATCGAAGAGAGAGCACTTGAGCTGGAAGAAAGAAGAGTGGAAATCGAATATCAGAGCAGAGAGCTTGCAAGCAGGGAACTGGAACTTGAGGTTGAGCTTGAACTCAGTGGGGAGTCTGCTCCGGGGCTGGAAACAGTCATTGACAGAATAAAGCGAATGGAAAAGCTCGTTTCGTCGCTGTCCTCCCAGTTGCTTTGCCTGAGGAACGAGCTTGTTGATCATGAATAATCATCTGCTTGTTTCAATAACAACTGTTCTTGCAGTGCTTCTGGCGTGTACAGAAAACGAATATCCAGACCTCACTGTGATTCAGATGACGGTTACAGACACTCTGGGCACGAACACCGGAGATGAGCACTATGTTTTCGGCTCAATCGAATGTGTTCGGGTCGACAGTGAAAGCCGCATTCTTGTTCTTGACGGCGTTAACTGCATGATAAGGGTTTATTCCGCTTCAGGGGATTACCTTCACTCCTTTGGAGGAAGAGGCTCCGGCCCCGGTGAATTCCTTGATCCTGTTTCATTCGCAGTACTGAATAACGGGAATATTGCTGTGGCAGACTGGGAAGCATGGCGTATATGGCTCTTTGACAGTTCGCATGAATACATCGGTGAGCTGGGACCCTTTCCGGACGGTGCTCCACTTTCTATAAGAGCAGGAAGCGGAGGAAGCATAGTAGGGCTCGGGCTGTCATTTGCCAATGCAGGAGATGAATTTGACGGCGAGTATCATGTTTCTGCGTGGGCAGACTCCACTGCTCCGTACTTTGAATACCTGTCTGGAGAGGTGGCCATTTCAGCCGGAGAGAGCGGGGAAATAACAATATCATACCCTGATGTCTGCTTCGACACCGATTCCTGTGGTACCGTGTTTGCTGCACTATCCACAGACAGCACCTGGTGCGTCGAAAGAATATCAGTCTCAGGAGAGTCAGAAGTATTTGTAAGGCAGAACTGGAGCAGGGCCGCATGGTCCCCGGAGGCGAAGGCTGCGCTTGATCAGTTTTTTGAAGAAACGGGAAACGAAATCGGTGCATCAGATCAGTTTGCTCCAGGGATAACCGGGGTTTACTGCGACGGATTCTCCCGAGTCTGGATCAGGTCTGGAACAGCGGCTCATCCGCTTTTCCACATTTACTCCGAAGGCGGAGAGTTGCTTCAGGCAGCTGAGTGTCAGGAGCTTTTTGATCCGTTGTGCGAGTTGGATTTTGTGTTTGCTGAGAATGCAGTTCTCGCCTGGAATACAGACCCTGCCGACTATCCGAAGGTGTACGTTTTTAGAAATCCGTTCGCACTGTAGAGTGCACAGATATTTACCATTGCCCTTGAAGAAAGCTTTGTTATGTTTCGCTCTGGGCTTTCGCCCGGGGAGGGTAATTGGCAGATCCTTTTGAAATTTCCTTTGATACCGTTAACAGAATTCTACACCTTAGAGTCTGGGGATTCTGGTCCGGGAAGGAAGCACAAAGGTACAGGGATGCCCTCCAGGCTACTGTAAGCTCCTTCAGAAACCAGAAATGGAGCATTCTTGCAGATGTCAGGCTTTTCCCGGTACAAACTCTTCCGGTTCGTACCGTTCACAGGGATCTGATGGAATACTCTCTCGGATGCGGCGCAGTCAGGTGGGCCAATGTTGTCGGCGGGCTCCTCACAAGGCTTCAAATCGAAAGGCTTGCCTCGGATGTCTGCCCGAACATCAGCATGTTCGGCTACTTTTCAACGGAGTCAGAGGCAAAAAAGTGGTTGCTGGAGAAGGAAATTGAGCGCTCTTCTACGGAGGGCAGCAGGCTTTTTCAAGCTGTCTGACCTGCCCCGTGAAGCTCGCCTGCTCGCTGAGGCTGAAGGGCTTTTGTTTTCTGCTGAAAGGCTCAGGATAACAGTATTTTACCGCAGATTCAAAGCACCCGGCAGATACTTCGTAAACAAGAGCAAAACGGGTTTTGGCTCGCTTGCAATTTCCAGAAAACGATTTTCAGGATACGCCTTCAGAAAGCGAATAATGAACATTCCGTTTGACATTGCAGAGAGCAAAGGTGTAAAATTCTCATGTATTAACGGAAAAGTTCTGGTGGCAGCCTTCGACGCGTCTGCTTTCAATATTGATCACAGCGGGCAAATGGAAATCAGATACCACTTTGACGGCGCGCTGGAAGCCTACGGGATAATCAGAGACCTGCAGGCTCCTGGCTGACGGGTGCAGGGCATATTTTCCTTCTACCGCATACCCCGCAGTACAAGCCCATCCAGATGTTGTCAAAGTACTCTTCCAGTTTTTGTATCTCCTCTTTGTTTTCAGTAAGTACCCCGACTTCAAAGTTTCTTTTCAGGGCAGATTTTGCTCCTATTCCCGCTCCTGTTAAATTTGCACTTCCCGTGTAAGCCATCCGGTAGTCCACAATGATAATTTTTGAGTGAACTCTGGGGCACAGTTGCATTTCAAATCCTTCGCCGCTTCTGAGCTCTTTTAGAACTGAGAGTGATTCAAGAAAGGGTGCGGACGGGGCTGAACCGTGAAGAATTCTTATGTTTACACCGTTTCGCTGAAGCTTTTCAAAGTGATTCAGCAATGGAACACTGCCGTGCCTCCCGCCGGGAACATGGAGGTTCTTGACATTTGCCGTTGCTATCCAGATTCTGTATTTTGCCTTAAGTATACCCTGTTCCACAAGATAGCTGTAGTGTTCCCTGTCTGCTATCAGTTTCATTAAGACAACTTTTTAGCTTCTTTGTACAGAGTTCTTCTCTGTGCGGCAATTGTGGATGAAACAACATTCTTCGACAGACCGGCACTTTCAGCATATTTCTCTAGAAGCGTCTTTTCAGAGTCAGCCAGTTTCCCGTCTGCAAGTGACATTCTCACCATGGCCTTGAGTACTTCCATTGCTTCTGCCGTGTTACTAGGGAGCGGAAGTTCCGTGCCAGGCTGGGCAACCGAGGCGATAACTGCCGAAAGCTGTTCGGCCGAAACACCTCTCTGACCAGCGAAGGCAGTGAGCATTTCCATCTCTGTGCTGTCAAGTTCACCATCGGAGTACATTGTGCCGGCCATGGCCATTAGAAGAATGTCAGGTGTGATCTGTGAAGTTCCCGTCAGAGGGGACACCATTGCTGCTGTTATTCTTGATCCGCTGAACTGTTCGATGGACTCAAGAATCCATGAACCTGTTCCGTCGTTAAGGGGTCTTCCGCAATACTCGCATGCTCCCGTATCTCCCCCTGTATTAGGAGCTCCGCACCCCGGGCAGTGAGCGCTGTTAAGCTCAGACCCTGCTCTTGTTTTAACTCCGTGTTTCCTTACCAGGTTAAAAATCTGAGGTCTGATGGTTTTGGGGCCGTCTCCCCTTGTTCTGCCCCCCTCTGCTATCCACTGATTCTTTGCCGACCACTTGACAAGCACCTGAATTCGGTCAAAATCTGTACTCTGGGAAATGCTCTGAACCTCCACTGCCCCCACTGCAGCATCGGCAAAGAACAGGTGAGCATCGCCATCCCGAGTTTTTTCCAGGCTGTCGGCCAGAGACAGGGAATAGGTTTCCATTGCTGTCTTTCGTATCGGGTCTGCGCTGTTTTCAAAATAGCTCTTGATGTAACGCCAGAAGATCACTGAAGCCGTATCTTCAATTGTCTGAAGGTTGAAAGCCGGATCAGCCTCTGCCATTTGTGAGTAGCCGGGTACCGAGGCAGGGTTGGAAGAGGCTCCCCATTCAACAGACTGGGTTATCTCGCAAAGTACCCAGTCATACTGGCCGCTGGTGATAATCGCATCGCAATGGTTGCATCTGCCGGAATCAGACAGCTCAAGAGGAGCGGAGCAGTTGGGGCAAAACCCCTCAACAAGCCCCTTGCCTGCAAGAGTTTGAACGCCCGGCTTTCTGAGAAAACTCCAGTATTCCACGAAGGCTCCGGAGTAGTTGCTACGGATTTTTCTTCCAGAGGCAATTTCAACATCGGAATCCTTTGCGCTGGCAGTGATCCTGGTGTGTATGGAGTCGAAGTGAGGATCACTTTCAATCAGAACTATTTCCGAGCTCTGAATCTGAATGTCTTCCATGCGGTTTCTTATGCCCTGTGCCTTCTGCATCGCTATCTGAAGCGAAAACCTCTCGTTCACTCCGTCGCTTATGAATCTTCTAACCCCGGAAAGATCCTGATCAGACCATGCATTTTGTACTTCAAGAAAGGCCCCATCAACTTTCTTCAAAAAAGCGGCCTCAGTGAACAGTGGGTCTCTGTTTTTGAGCTTTTCCAGCGCTTTCGTTTTAGCGTCGGTGCTCTGTGTCTGATTCAGATTTCTGTTTCCAGCTCTCTGAATTGTGCTGTACTGTTTCTTGAGGTTCTTTTTCTTCATGATGATTGAAACCGTAATGATGATTATTACAAGGGGAATTCCGATACACGGCTGCTCGATACACAGCCTGATAAGAAGGTAAACTATGATTCCCAGGCCATCTCCTCCGCCGCTTCCTGAGCCGCCGGAACTGCTGCCTCCATAACTCTGCCCTCCTCCGGCTCTGGCAACTGCAATGCCGGTAACAGATAAGAGCAGAATCAGCAGAAAAACAAAAAGGGGAGAGAACCTGAAATTCCTGTTCATGTTGTACCTCCATCCACGGCGTATATTATCATTTTGTTGCAAAAGTGAGTGTAGTCTATCCACAGAGGGCGGCCATGTCCATATATGATGTTCCCGATCATTTTCTGAGCAGCATAGACGATTTAAAGGGAGTCATCACAGTAGTGATAAATGATGCAACCAGACCTTCTTCAGAGAGATTCCTTTGCGCCTTGCAGAAGGTATTGACCGGCAGAACAAGATTTCTGTTTGCAACTGGAACCCACAGAGCTGTAACGGAAAAGGAAAGCCGTGAGATTCTTGGAAACCACTTCTCCTGTGAAGCGCATTCCATCAGCAATTTCTGCGACGACGGAACTCACAGGCACATCGGGACTACATCAAGAGGAACAGAGGTCGAAATTCACCCCTGGGTTGCCGCCGGGTCTGTTCTTGCTTTGAATACTGTAGAACCCCATTACTTTGCAGGATATACCGGTGGGAGAAAATCAATTCTTCCCGGAGTTTCGTCGAGAAGAACTGTTACTGGGAACCACTATCTCGCCTGCCTCCCCGGAGCCCTGCCTGGCAGGCTGCATGAAAACCCGGTTCATGAGGACATGATGGAAGGAATAGAATTGCTTTCGAACACCACCGAACTGCTCATGATAAACAGTGTGGCCGGGAAAGATGTATTTTTCTGCGGCGGGCACAGCGAGACATTTTACTCGGCAGCTGAAGTCGCCGGGGAAGTCTGCGGTGTTCCTGTTCCGGAGAAGTACCATTCTCTGGAGATCAGACCGGGCCGTAGCCTGGAGCAAAGCCTTTATCAGGCGATGAAGGCAATATTTATGTGGGAATGCGCCGTGGAAGACGGCGGAAACCTGGTTCTTGCCGCAGAATGCAGTGAAGGGCTTGGAGCTCCTCAGATGAACCGTCTTCTCAGGACTTCCATATCCCGAATTGCAGTTCCTGCCACCGCTCGGGACTATATTCTCGGTGACCACGCGGCTATCAGGCTCCAGAAGATAAGAAGCAGGTTGAAGCTCTCTTTCAGAACCGGTATTGACCTGGACCGGTTCGGGTTTGAATCTCCACCCGAGTCATGCGATAAGGTAGTGGAAAATGCAGGATTCACAATTCCGGTAATGGGAAAAGGAAATGCATAACACATTCCGAAGAAGAATTGCCTTTATACTGCTGGCCACCATAGCCATATGGGCATTTCTCTGGTACACCAACGATCTTGTAGACAAGTTGAACCAGTCCAGCAGAAAAGATTGCGAAACAATAGCCAGGCTGTGGGCCGGAGTTCAGTACCCCCTCAGTTTCATCGGAAACAGTTCCGGGCTTCTGTCCTGCACTGCCTGCGGACATCCTGAAGCGAGATCGAACACTGCTCTTGAGAGTGATTCGCTGTTTTGCCCTTCCTGTTCGGAAACAAGATTGTTCATCCACACCTCACGGCTTCTTCCAGACGAGAGAGATGATATCATCGCATCAACCAGACGACTGTTTGCAGAACTGGTTAACAGGCTTGATTTTCCCACAATATTTGCCGATATCGACAGTGTTCCTCAGATAGTAAACGGCCAGGTAGTAAGCGGATATCCGTCAGAAAGACTCATCGAACTCAGAAAAAGCATGAAACTGCTTTCTGAACAGAACAATCCCATTCCAATGTGTTTTCAGGGGGATACCATCGGGTATCTTTTCTATGGATCCAGCCCTCTTAACACCGAAATGAGACTGATCCCCTTTCTGGAACTGTGTCTGCTTCTTCTTGTGGCAGTTGTTGTATTCATGTTTCTCCGCTCTGAGATTTCAAGAGACAAGAGCATGTCATGGGTCGGCTTTGCCAGGGAAACCGCTCATCAGATAAGTACCCCGCTTTCCTCTCTCATGGGATGGATCGAGCTGCTGAAAGATGATCAAGCTCTATCAGACAACAAAGACCTTGCGGAAGCTCTGTTTCATATGGATGCCGATGTGGAAAGGCTTACAAGCATTGCTCAGAGGTATGGCCAGATGGGGAGACCCCCCAGGCCGAAACCAGTCAGCATCGAAAGCACCGTTTCCGGAATTGTGAACTATTTCAATGCAAGGAAGGGGCTTTTGGGCCATGGTGTTGTTCTGGAAATGATACCTGGCGAACAGAACCTCTTCGTAAACGGCAACTCGGTTCTTATGGGATGGGTTATAGAAAATCTTATAAAAAACGCCGTGGCATCCTGCGCCGGTAATCCCATGGGCGGGAAGGTTATTGTTAGTTACGGGTATTCGGGCAGGGGAAGCGCTGAGGCAGAAATACTGGTTTCAGACAATGGCAGCGGAATCCCCTATTCAGACCAGGGTAAAATTTTTACTGCGGGTTTTACAACAAGAAAAGGCGGCTGGGGTCTTGGGCTCTCTCTTGCCAAAAGGATTGTTGAAGAATACCATAAAGGCACCATCAGGCTGCTTTCAAGCACACCCGAAATCGGCACCACGTTCAGCATTCTTCTTCCGCTGACAAGAGGGGGTGAAAGTGATAACCATTCTCTGGGTAGATGATGAGATAGATCATCTTCAGGCTCATATACGGTTCCTCAGGAAAAGAAACTATGAAGTGTGCTCTGCCCGGAGCGGCAGAGAAGCTCTTGAAATACTGAAAAGCACCCGTGTAGATCTTGTTCTCATGGATCAGATGATGGTGGGGATGGACGGGCTTGAAACCGTTCACGAAATCCGTCGAAGCTACAAGGATCTGCCGGTGGTCATGGTAACTCAGAGCGAAGAGGAAGAGCTCATGGACAAGGCTCTATCTGGTACCATTGCTGACTTTCTCACCAAGCCTGTTAATCCCAGCCAGATTCTTCTGGTCATAAAAAAGCTTCTTGAATCGGGAAGGCTGAAAGTTAACAGAGCCGCCATGGAGGTTATCTCTGAAACGGAGAAGATTCGCCACAGCAGGGTGAATACGCTGTCTGACTGGACCAACCTGTACCACTCCTGGACAGAGAAGGACATCAGACTTGGCGGAGAACTCGATCAGAAATTGCAGGGTCTTCAGGGGGGGGGGCTGGATCAGGTTGAAATGGGCTTTTCCAGGTTCATCGAAGATAACTACCCGAACTGGCTTGCATCTCCCCAGTCTGCCCCGGTCATGGCGCATAATGTACTCGAAAGAAAAGTTATTCCAGAGCTGAACAAGGGAAGCGGAGAAGTGGTTTTCCTGGTTTTGGACTGCATGCGGCATGATCAATGGCTTCTTATGGCTGACTCCATTGAACACTGGTACCACAGAGAGCCCGGTTTTATGATTGCCGGGCTTCCTTCGGCTACACCCTACAGCAGGAACTCGATTTTCAGCGGAATGGTTCCCCGTGACATCTGGAGATTTTACAGAACCCGCTGGGTGGAAAAGTATGGTTATCCGGGTTTGAATTCTTATGAGCACGTGCTTCTTCGGGATGCTCTCAGCAGGATGGGATGGAAAAATTCCGAAAACACCGTTTACACAAAAATTTCAACAAGGGAAGAGGGAGAGAATGTCAGGCGTGGGCTTTCGCACTTTCTCCGCAGCGGTTTCATGGCAATAGTGGTGAACTTTATCGATCACCTCACCCATGGAAGATCCGAGCTCGATCTTATAAGAGATATTGCGCCTGATGTTCCTGCCTTCAGAAAGCTTGCCAGCGGATGGTTTGAGCACTCGTTTCTTTACAGTATGATAAAAACACTCAGCGCAAGGGGAACCACAATAATTGTGACAAGCGATCACGGTTCGATTCAGGCAAAAGGGATTACCACCGTCCGCGGCGCCCGGGGTATGTCTCACAGTGTTCGATACCGGTTCGGGCATTCACTGTCTGCCGACCCCAAGCACGCAATTGTGGTGAATAACTCAGCCGCATGGGGTCTGCCCGACGACAATCCCAGAAAGACATATCTATTTGCCAGAGAAGATTATCTGCTTATGCAGGATGGTATGAACCGTGAAGATCAACTGAAGTTCAAGGGTTCTTTCCAGCATGGAGGAGTTTCTCTCGAGGAAGTGCTTGTTCCATGCGAGGTGCTGAGATCGAAAAAATACAGATGACAGGGAAAATGGGCGTGAGCGACCTGGAAAAACTTGCCCGTGAGCTTGCTGCCTCTGCTGAACCCGGTGACAGGTTCTTTCTGTCGGGTTCACTTGGTGCCGGGAAATCAACTTTTGCAAGGGCATTCATACGCTCACTTGGGGTGACAGGCTCCATCCCCAGTCCCACCTTCATCATGGATTCTGTGTATAGTATCGCTGAATCCGGGCTTGAGATTCACCACATAGACCTTTACAGGCTTCAGGGCACAAGCGGAGAGATGCTGCTTCTAGGATTTGAAGACATACTGGAATCCACAGCAGTAGTCCTGATTGAATGGCCGGAGCGTATGGAAGATTTTCGTGAACGCAGGGGCTGCACTGTTTCCATTTCAGATGGCAGCTCTCCCGAATGGAGGATGGTAAAAGTTGAGTGGAATCTGGCTGGGTATTGATACAACATCGTCGCCCGGGGGGGTTGCTCTTGTCCAAAGCGGTCTTCTGATTACGGAATCAATTCTTCCTGTAGCAGGATTTCACTCTGAAAAACTTCTTCCCGCCATTGAAGCAGCCCTGAATGATTCGGGCATATCGGGTAAACATCTTGATGGCATCGGCGTGTCAACCGGTCCCGGTTCATACACCGGGCTCAGAATCGGCATTTCAACAGCGCTGGGTCTTTCCTCTGGTTGGGAAGTTCCCCTTAAAGGCGTTTCTACTCTCCGTGTAATGGCCGGTTCTCTGCCTTCCGGACCGGTGATGTGCTGCATAAAGGCAAGGGCAGGAGAGGTATTTGCAGGCGCTTTCACCTCTTCAGACCCTTTTTCAGAAGAACTCATTTCTCCGCGACTGTATTCATCCCATGCTCTTTTGAAGCTTCTTGACGGCAGAGTTTTTTCATGCATCGGATCAGGCAGAACTGAAATCAGCAGCCCCGGGCTCAACTGGGTTCTTCCGCTTCTTGATCATCCAAGACCATGTGTAGTGGCCGCCTTCGCATCTGTTCGTTCAGAGATGGAAGGGTTCGACAGAGATCTGGAGCCTGTGTACCTTCGCGAATTCAACCAGCGGGTTGATCTGCAATGATGAAAAACATCGAGATCTATCGTCCTTCGATGAACGATGTCGAGGGGCTTTTCAATCTGGAACGGCTCTGCTTTCCCAGCCCCTGGGATATAGGGGAAGTACAGGCACTCATTAACCGGGAGCCGGTGGTTTTTACAGCTGCGGCATTCAGTGACAGCAGCCCTGTTGGCTATATATCCGCATCGTTCTGTGAACGCAGGACGCTGCATGTTTTCACTCTTTGCGTTCACCCTGAACAAAGAAGAAAAGGCACAGGCAGAGACCTTCTTCTTACTGCGATGCACTGGGGCCGCCACATGGGTGCGGAAAAGGTTCAGCTCGAAGTGCGTGCAGAGAACGAAGCAGCTTCCGGGCTGTATGCGCAGGCCGGGTTCATAGTTCAGGAAACACTGCCGAACTTTTATGGCCAGGGCAGGGACGGTATCAGGATGGTGAAGCCTCTGGTGCCTTTCCAGCATGCGCTCAGAGTCTCTCAGTTTCTTCACAACCATCTTGAATCCACTCCCGTTCTGGGCGTGATACTCGGTTCGGGGCTTGGATGGGTCACCGAACGGTTCGGCACAGGTCAGTCTATCCCGTTCAGGAATATCCCGGGTATGGCAGGCGAGGCCGTACAGGGGCACTCTCATACCCTGCAGCTAAGCAGTAATGGGAAAATTGCTTTTCTGATGGGAAGGAGGCACCATTACCAGGGTTATACCGGCCCTGAAATTGCACTGCTGCCGTCTGCTCTGGCTGCTATTGGGGTAGGAAACTGGGTTCTCACCAGTTCTGCCGGAGCAGTTGATCCTTCTTATTCGGTTGGAGATGCCATGTTATTCACCGATCACATTAATTTCTCCGGATGCATTCCCGATCAGTCAGAGCAGTTCATAGGTCACAATGTGTATTCCAGGTCACTAATGGTTGTGGCAGACCAGTGCAAAGGTGGTTTCCGCAAAGGAATTTTTGCCTGTGTTTCCGGACCAGCCTATGAAACTGCGTCGGAGGTGAGTCTTATAAAAGAATGCGGCGCTTCAGCCGTATCCATGTCTACGGTTCAGGAGGCTCTGGCTCTTCGATCCCTCGGATGCAGAGTTCTCGCAGTTGCTTTGATAACTAACAGTACAGAGAGTGGAGATTCGGTCTGTCATGAGGAAGTGCTTTCTGCTCAGGATACCGTGAGAACCAGGCAGGAGAACTCTCTGATACAACTTCTTGAAAGGTTGTCGCTTTGAAATACTCTGAAGCTGAAAAATGGCTGTTCGGTCGGCGGCGTCTTGGAATGAAGTACGGGCTTGAGAGAATGGATTCAATGATGGATGATCTTGGTCATCCGGAGAGAGCATTCAAAACTATTCACATAGTGGGAACAAACGGCAAAGGCAGCACTGCGGCAATTCTTTCCGGAATTGCGGGCAATATGGGAATTTCATGGGGACGGGGAACTTCTCCCCATCTTCTCCATTACAGAGAACGGATAGTTGTAAATGATCAATGGATACCCGAGGACACACTGGCGGAGTTCATTACCGACAATATGCGCACGATCAGAAAGCACTCCGCGACTTTTTTTGAAATAACCACCGCAATGGCAGCATGGTATTTTGCTTCCTGCGGTGTGCAGATAGTCGCCGCTGAAGCAGGTCTCGGCGGAAGGCTCGACGCAACAAGAACCTACAACGGAATTGGAACCATCTTCACTGGAGTGAGAGTCGAACACAGCCGCATTCTTGGCGAAACCAGAGAACTGATAGCCGCAGAAAAAGTTGCCATTGCTGCACCTGGAACTATTCTTGTCGCTTCACGGCAAACTCCTGGAGTGGAAGAGGTTATAAATAATGCGGTTTCCAGTCAGAACCTCAGGCGTGTTCTCCCTGTTCCCGTGGATAGAAGCCCTCTTCCCGGTTCGCATCAGTTCAAGAACAGTTCACTGGCTTGCACCGCAGCTCTCGAGCTCTTTGACAGACCCGAATCAGAAGTACACGCAGCTTATCAAAGAACGTGCGATTCACTGAAGTGGCCCGGAAGGCTTGACTACCGTACAGGCAACCCTTCAATTCTGTTTGATGTGGCTCATAATCCCCAGTCCATGGAAGCTCTGGTGAATCACATAAACCACTGGGAAAAGCCAGTACCATTCGTTCTGGGTTTCCTGGGCGACAAGCCATGGGATCAGATGGTCGATCTCCTGAAGGGTGTTGCCGGTCCGGTGGTGGTAACAACACCGGATAGTGAAAGAAAGCTCGAAGCGAAAGAACTCGCCCGGCACATGGAACAGAAAGGTTTTCACGTTGAGGTTTGCGAGCGAATCGGGGATGCTGTTGGAAGATGCAGGGAAATCGCCGGAAACAGACCTATGGTTGTTACCGGCTCTTTCTATGTCGTGGGGGAAGCTGTAAACGAATCCATCTCCCGGGGCTGGGTGGGTACACTTCCCAATTCTGCGGAAGATGTCTTAGATTAGCACTCTTACCATTTATCAAAGTGAAACGGAAAGGAAGCAAATGGCCAACGAGAAAAAAGTCGCGCCTGCTGAAAACAGATCTGACACCGCTCCCTTCGGTACCATAAACTATATACTTTTTGCCGCGGGTCTCATTGTCATTACTGCCGGCTGGTTCCTTCTGAGAGCCGGGCACATTTCACTCTCTCCTTTAATGCTCATTCTCGGTTATTGTGTTGTGATTCCTGTGGCTATCATTCTCAAGCCCAGAAGCGGGAAGAGCAGCAGCCCTGGCAAGAAAAAATGAGAAGTTACCTGATTGCTGTTTTTCAGGTTATTCTGATATCGCTTTCTGCTTGCAGCGAAGAACGTGGAGCAATCCCCTCAGCTATGCCTCTGCAGCAGGAGGACACGGTTTTTGTAAATGTACCCGGAGGAACCTTTGTAAACTCCATGGGTGAAACGGTGGAGGTTCAGTCTTTCCGCCTTCTCAAAACGGAAGTAAGCAACAGGCTTTACAGGTATCTCGCAGATGAACAGGATCTTCCGCACCCTTCAGATCCCGGTTTTCCGGGAATGAACAATTATTTCTACGATTTTCCCGACTGCCCGGTGGTGAACATCAGCCCCCTGAAAGCAGAAGCTGCCGCTTCAGGTCTTGGATGCAGACTTCCCACCAGAAATGAATGGGAATTTGCGGCGTCCAGGGGTTTGACCGGGTCTATCTCACGGCAGTACCCGTGGGGCACACTGTCCCCCACCGAGGAGCCATCTTTTCCGGCAAATTACATGGCTTTCGATACCTGGGAAGAAAAAGACGCAGACGGTTATCTCTACACAGCTCCCTGCGGTTCTTACCCTCTTTCAAATGCAGGTTTTGCAGACCTGGCAGGAAATGCTGCGGAGATGGTAGTTTCACCGGCGGATTCCAGCATCCAGCTCATGGGCGGAAGCTGGGCGCAAATCGAAGAGTCGATGACTCTCGGGTTCAACAGGCACATTGGAGCGGGAGATGTTACCTGGTACGCCGGTTTTCGTCTGGCCAGATAGAAAAACCGGGAGAAAACTTCCCCCGGTTTCCTGAGAAGGGCTGAAACTGATCTGGATCAGCCCTGTGGTGGGCGAAGAGGGATTCGAACCCCCGACGTCCTGCTTGTAAGGCAGGCACTCTAGCCAACTGAGTTATTCGCCCCCGACGATGCTGAAGAAATACTCTATGCGGCAGTATCTGTCAATACTGGTCAAGGCTTCTCTTCTGCTTCATAATTCCGTAATGCGTAAAGATGAACAATGCGAAAGCGATCAGCCCGGTTGTATCGGAGATACATGTCCTGTGGTCATTATTCCTTCTGACCGCAGGCAGCAGATCTATTCCTGTTTATTCAACTCCAGCGACGATGTTTCAATTACCGTTGATGTCAGAGATGGCCTGGCTCTGCTTGGTGTTAGCGCAACCGACTGGGCCGGGTTGGCTTCAGTGGTCATTGGAGAGCTTCATCACAAAGGGTGGAATCTGGATCTTCTTGAGGGTTTTACCGTGGAAAAGCAAGGGGTGCGAAGGGGTTTTATCATAACTGGAATAGTTATGAAAGACTCCGAGGAGCGGGGAAGAAAATTCAGTGAAGATGCAGACAAACTCAGTGCACTGCTTCAAAGCCTGGCCCAGGGTAAAGAAGGAATAATATCGCTTCTAGACAGATCCGCAGATCGCGTCGAGTGCTACCAGGCAATACTCGAGGAGCTGGGCCGTATTTATTACGGAGAAATTCCGGAAGGCATTCTTGGTGAAAAAGGTCAGCTCGTTCTTTTCATAAGCAGCAGATCCGATCAGTATCTGCTGGCAAGAAAGCATTCTGATCTGGCCTGGATAGTTAAAACAAATCACGATCTTGTGGAAAAAGTTAGGAACAAGGGCGGAACCCCTTTCTATAGAATTCGGAATATAAAAGCCACCGGAGAGCATCTTACAGGAATAAACATTGTTGGTTTTGAAAGAGACATTTCCTTTCAGAATCTTGTTACAGCGCTATCGGTAGCCTGGCCTGCGGCCACAGTGAGGCACCAGCGCAAATACACCACACAGGACGGAATTGTTTCCATCAGGGTAGAAATGACAGGCCCGAATGGAATGGGAGCGAACAGAGAGGAACTCAAGCTGATCAGGGAGTACCTGAAGAAGCTTCTTGTTTCCAGAGGAATGGAAAGGCTGTTCCGAACCCACCACTACGGCGGGACAGAACATATTGGAAGGGCTCTTCTACCGCTTCTGATAAACGAGTGCAGAACAACCTGTATGAATCAGGCGTACATTGCCATGGAGAATACTACCACGTTCGATTCCGAGCTCAAACTGCTCATGGTAACATGCGCAGACCAGGGCAACGACATTCAGGATCATGACTCGAAGATACTGAAGCTTATTAAAAACCTTACCACGCAAAGAGGAATCGGCGTCAAATCATTCAAATCCCCATCGAAAATGAAGAACATCTGGGTCGATGTGTTTGATTTTATTGTCGAGCGAGAACAGTTTGATCAGATGGAAGATGCCTATTCCATGATCAAGCAGGCAATTCAGGAGAGCTTCGGTGACTTCAGAGACTTTGATCAGGGCATGCGCCTCAACGATGTTAACCAGCTTGAAACAATTCGGCAGATACTAACTCATATTCCAGACACCGTTATAACCGATTTTTATTACAGCCTGGAAGATTTCATGAGAGCATCGGTGCCGGCAATAGAGATTGCCCGGCACATCAGACTGATATTCGACACCATCACAAACCTTCTTACAGATAAGAACTCCCAGGGAAAAGCCGCCTGCGAGGAGATTCCTGGAAAAACCCGGCCAGTGGCCACTGTGTTTTGCTGCGCCAGGAAGGGCGAATGCAGAAATATGGAAGGATTGCTGGCGATTGTCCGCGACTTCACCGTTACTGCCAGCATCATACGATGGTCGGGTGTTGTTTCAGTACTGCTCCGGGTTCAGGAGGAATCCAGGGCATTAAGCCCCGAGAAAAGAGCGGCTGTGCTGCAGTTGATAACTGAAAGGCTTGGAAGCAATGACTGAATTTACTGAAGACACCCATACTGCCCAATCGGCAGACAGGGAAAGAATGGCAGGAATGCTGGAAAACTGGTTTCAGCGGAGAACGGAAATGACATCCAGAGCCTTCAGGCTTATTCTGCTTCCCCTTGTCGCTGTTCTTCTCTTTGCATCTGTTTTCTGGTTCAGCTTCTACATTCCTGTACCTGTTATTGTACCCATTGCTCTGGTTGCTGTTTCCATACTGGTGTGGGTTATCTGCCTTTTCATAGGGGGCAGAGCACTGCGAAGGGTTCGAACCGGAGACGCAATAATGCTTCGTAAAATAAGGTCATCAGCAGATTCCGATAAAACTTGACATAACTCGGAATCATCGGTATTTTTGCGGTTCCTCGGGGGCGGTGTAGCTCAGTTGGTAGAGCAGCGGAATCATAATCCGCGGGTCAGGGGTTCAAGTCCCTTCGCCGCTACCATTCAAGGGTGCTGGTTTTTTCGGCACCCTTTTCCCGTTATTGAACCCATCGAAACAGATTTCTGCTCTCTCTGTCCCAAGAAGCTAATACTTCCTTGTGATGAATGCACCAGGCTCCGGAATATCTGAAAGGGTTGTTTTTCTGCGGTTACATCAGGCATTCCCGGCGCTTTTTGAAAGCAGACCGTGCCAGAAAACCGCTGAGGAGCTTCTTCGAATACGATTAAGCTTTCCTCGTTGTCTTTTCCCCGAAGAAAACCTTGACAAATGATCTGTCTATCTTTACATTTGCATGTAAGTGCAAACGAGAAAGGAAACCGTGAAGAAACAGATCACCGGCAAGTGCTGCTCAGGGCTGAAAAATCTTCTGACCCCGGGCATGTTCAAAGCTCTTAGTGACCCCCACAGGATATCAATTCTCATCAATCTTGCTGAAAGCTGCACCCCCTGCAATGTGAGCCGGGTGGCAGAGTGCTGCCCTGTTGACATTTCTGTTGTATCCAGGCACCTGGCAATTCTTCGCAAGGCGGGTATTGTCGAAGCCCGAAAGAGCGGGAAAGAAGTGTTTTACTCGGTATGCTATCACGGTATGGTTGTTGCCCTGCGGGAAATAGCAGATGCGATAGAGTCCTGCTGCCCTGCTAGTTCCGCTGAAGGGGGAACACCACTATGAACAGCCTCAGAAAACAGACCGGAACCACACCTGCAGAGGAAAGCAGACCTGTTTGCGGCTGCGGAGAAGGTTTCCTCCAACGCGAATCCCTTCATCCGGACACCATGCGGCATTTCGTTACCGGTTTTGTGGAAACCCCTTCAGGTCCCGTACCGGTGGTTGATTCAAACCTCACCCGGGCTGACCGCTTTGGCGCTGTCAGAATCCGTCTTGGCATAGGCAGGATGAACTATTCAATAGACCCGGGTCTTTACGCTCTGGGCTCTCCAAACGAGAATTCACCGGTTCTTGTGACAGCCAACTACAAGCTGAGCTTTGACTGCCTTCGCAGCTCACTGCCCGGGCGATCAGCCTGGATACTGGTGCTGGACACCCGAGGAATCAATGTGTGGTGTGCAGCAGGCAAGGGCACATTCGGCACTGACGAGCTTGTATCGAAGGTGGAAAGCGTTCGGCTTTCAGAGACAGTAAAGCACCGCAATCTGATTGTACCACAGCTGGGTGCTCCGGGTGTGGCTGCGCATTCCGTTCGCAGACAATGCGGATTCAAAGTAGTGTACGGCCCTGTCGGAGCTTCTGATATTCCAGAGTTTCTTGACTCTGGATGCCATGCTACACCGGTGATGAGAAATAAAACATTTGATCTGAAAGAGAGAGCCGTTCTGATAGGAGTTGAACTGGGAACGGTTATAAAGTTCGGCTTTCCTGTTTGTCTGGCAGTACTATTTCTTGCAGGCGTGGGCTGGTCAGGCAGTTTTCGGCTGAACATGCTTCAGCATGGCCTAATCGGAGTAAGCAGTTTGATGGCTGCCATACTGGCTGGAACTGTTTTGACCCCTCTGCTGCTTCCCTGGCTTCCGGGCAGGGCATTCTCACTCAAAGGTCTCTCGGCGGGTATTGTTCCTGCTGTTGTGAACGGGGTGATCTGGCTTCCCTCAAGTTTCACTGCGCCCGTGTATCTGGAGTTTGCAGGCTGGCTGCTGATTGGGGCTGCCCTGACTGCATTTCTTGCAATGAACTTTACCGGCTGCTCAACATATACATCTCTTGCCGGGGTAAAAAAGGAGATGCGTCTCGCTCTTCCAGTTGAGACGGCAGGAGCAGTGGCCGGGCTGCTGCTTGTTGTTCTGGCACGATTTGTACATTGAGAGGGAGAATAATGATCTATCTGAAAAATGTGGTTAGCCTGACACTGAACCAGGACAAATGCAGCGGATGCGGAATGTGCCTGAAGGTGTGCCCGCACGGAGTTTTCTCCCGGGCTTTGAACCGGGTTCAGATTTCCAGCCTTGATGCATGCATGGAATGTGGAGCATGTGCTGTGAACTGCGAGAAGAAGGCAATTTCTGTTCAATCGGGCGTGGGCTGCGCTGCTGCGATGCTGAACATGATCACAGGCAGAACTTCTTCACCCTGCTGCGGTCCGTCTGAGGAAACCGGCAATTCCTGCTGCTGCTGAGTGAAATCGGGGTGTTCTGCAACAGAAGCTTTCAGCAGTTCGCTGGAAGCCTGAAAGCCACTGTTCATAAAACCTGCACTGTGATATCAGAATAGGTGCTTTGCGAAAAAACACATGGTCCTGGTACACAAAGATTATATTAGAAAATATGAGGGTGCTGGAACGGGTCTTCATGGAGACCATAAACAGAGAATCATTGCTGTGCGGTGAATCGAAAGTGACTGCTGCTGTTTCGGGCGGTGCGGATTCAGTTGCCATGCTGCATCTTCTGAACAGATTTGCCTCATCCAGAGGCTGGTGTATTGATGTTCTTCACATCAATCACCGGCTCAGACCCGATTCTGACAGAGATGAGCTCTTCGTGAGTCGGCTGGCAGAACAAATGGGGCTGCCTTTCCGGTCTGTTCACCCTGAGTCCGACCAGAGCGGGTCTATGGAAAGCAGGTGGAGTTCAATCAGGCAGAGGGTGTACAACCAGCAGCCTGGAATTGTTGCCTTAGCCCATTCTGCTTCAGACCGGGCAGAAACAGTTTTGCTGCGATTGTTCGAGGGCTCCGGTCTCCGTGGACTGGGCGGAATGGATTACAAAGGTCTTGGGCCGGTGCAGAGACCTCTTCTTGATATGCAGAATACCGAGATAAGAAACTGGCTTAAAGAAAAGAATTATGAATGGATAGAAGATTCAAGCAACAGGAACACAGACATATCCAGGAACAAACTGAGGCTTGCGGTTATGCCTGTTCTGCAGCAAAATTTTCCTGAGGCAATACCGGGTATCTGCCGTTCAGGTGCCCTGCTTAGCAGATGGAGAGATCTTCAGGATCAGCTTGGCATGATGTCTGAAGGCAATAGTGTAACAAGAAAGGAACTTCTGGAAATCCCCTGTGTTCTGGGAGCATTGACTCTGTGGCAGATGGCAGGAAGGCCCAGAAGCGGATTTGAGGAGTTTACGAAAACAATGGATTGGCTTAGCCGGGGGGGAAATGGGACTCATCTTCTTCCCGGAGGGAAAAGGCTTGTAGCAGAAGATGAGCTGATAACTGTTGAAATCAGGGGACCCGGGAGGTTCTGATGGGAATCAGGTACGATGTGCTGGTAAGATCTTCCGAGATTTCCGAGAAAGTAAGGGAGCTGGGGAAAGAGCTCACCGAAGTTTACAGCGGCAAGGAAGTTGTTGTAATTCCGCTTCTCAGGGGAGCTTTCATGTTCGCTGCCGACCTGATAAGGTCAATGGATGTACCTGTAAGAGTTGAATTTCTGGGAGCAGCAAGCTACGGAGAAGAAACCAAATCCTCGGGCGAAGTGCGTCTGACTCTCGACACTTCCTTCCCCCTGCACGACAAACATGTGCTTATTGTGGAAGACATTGTAGACACCGGCCTTACGCTGGCATATATTCAAAAATTACTTCTATCGAGAAACCCGGAATCAATTCGCACAGTGGTTCTTCTGGACAAACCATCCAGAAGGATTGTGGAAGCCGACCTGTATAGAACCCTCTTCACCATACCTGACAAATTTGTGGTAGGGTACGGGTTGGATGGTCCCGGCGGTTTCTGGAGGAATCTGCCTGACATTGTCGCATTGAGGGAAGAAACGGAGAATACGCAAAGTGGATGAAAAAAGAATGCCTCCCGATAACAAAAAACCCCCCTTGCCTCCTTCAGTACCAGGTCTTGGAGGATGCAGTTTCCGTACCATTACAATGTGGGTTATGCTGGGGCTTCTTGCATATGTAATGGTAATTTTCTTCGGCCAGGGTTCAGACAGGGCATCGGTCACCTATTCCGAGCTGCTCGAATACGCCGGTCAGGGGAAAGTGAAAACCGCTGTTCTTTCCACCGGAGGAGATGTGGAAGGAGAGTTCCGCTCTCCACAGATGATCGGTAACGGCGAATCAGCGCAGGAATACCTGAAATACTCCAGTTTTGTACCCTTCGAAGACGCAGGCTCGGTGGATATACTCAGAGCCAGTGGTGTGGATGTTTCGGGCAGAGGGCCCAACGGTCTTCTTGCAATACTGGTGAATATTGGGCCGATACTTCTGCTTGTTGTTCTGTGGATTTTCATCATGAGAAGAATGTCCGGGGGAGGGCAGGCGTTCAGTTTCGGCAAGAGCAAGGCCAAACTTATCACTGGCGACCGTCCCAAAAACACATTTGAGGATGTTGCCGGCTGCGACGAAGCCAAAGAGGAACTTGAGGAAGTAATAGAATTTTTAAAAGAGCCGGGAAAGTTCCAGAAACTGGGGGGTAAGATTCCCAAGGGTGTTCTTCTGATTGGCCCGCCCGGAACAGGTAAAACCCTTTTGGCAAGAGCCGTTGCCGGTGAGGCGAAGGTGCCCTTCTTTTCCATGAGCGGCTCCGACTTTGTTGAGATGTTTGTTGGAGTTGGCGCAAGCCGTGTTCGTGATCTCTTCGTGCAGGCCCAGGCAAAATCTCCCAGCATCATTTTCATCGATGAGATAGATGCAGTGGGAAGGCAGCGCGGAACAGGGCTTGGCGGCGGGCACGACGAGCGCGAACAAACCCTCAACGCTCTGCTGGTGGAGATGGACGGTTTTGCCAACAACCAGGGAGTTATCGTGATTGCGGCAACCAACAGACCCGATGTTCTCGATGCTGCTCTGCTTCGCCCGGGCCGTTTCGACAGAAGCATCATGGTTGGTATGCCTGACGTGAAAGGGCGCGAAGCTATTCTTAAGGTACATACCGCCCGGATGCCTCTTGACAAGGAGGTTGAGCTTTCAGTTATCGCAAGAAGAACCCCGGGGTTCAGCGGCGCCGACCTTGAGGCCCTTGCCAACGAGGCAGCTCTCCATGCTGCCCGAAGAAGCGCAAAATCACTAAGGATGCGCGACTTCGAGAATGCCGTTGACAGGATTATCATGGGTATCGAGAGAAGAAGCATGGTAATGTCCGAGGAAGAAAGGAAGCTGACGGCGGTTCACGAAAGCGGGCACGCAATAGTAAATGTTTTCAGCCCTCAGTCAGATCCGTTCCACAAAGTAACGATTATTCCCAGGGGAAGAGCTCTCGGTGTAACGAGTTTTCTTCCCAAGGCAGAAAGGCACAACTATTCGGTTGAGTACTGCGAAAGTGTTCTGGCCAGGCTTCTCGGAGGCCGCGCCGCCGAAACTCTTTTTCTTCATACACTCAGCACCGGTGCCGGAAATGATCTTGACAGGGCCACCGATCTTGCCAGAAAAATGGTATGCAACTGGGGCATGAGCCCTGAGATTGGCCCCGTATCCTTCTCCGACGAACACGCTCCGGTGTTTATCGGCCGTGACATCGCCAGAACAAAGAGCTACAGCGAACACACCGCCCGCGTTATCGACGATGAGGTTAGGCGCATAATGGGAGAGGCGTACAAAGCTGCGCTGGCCATTCTCGAAGCTAACAGAGACATTGTTGAAAGACTTTCCGAGGATCTTCTTGAAAAGGAAACTGTTTCCAGCAGCGAGATCAGAGAGCTGCTTAAGGAATTGCGCCCCGGTGTTGTATTCCCGGAACTCGAACCGGTCGACCCTGACGATCCTGTGGAAGAAGATGTCAAACCGAAAGAAGAGGAGGTGAACAATGATGGACCTGAACAAAGTGGAGCAGGGAGTGAGACTGATACTGGAGGGGATAGGCGAGAACCTTGATCGCCCCGGCATAGAGAAAACTCCCCAGAGGGTGGCTAAGTCCATGGCTGAACTCTGCAGAGGGCTTGATCCCGAATCCAGAAACCCGCTTACAGTGATGTGTGAAGAAGACCAGAATGAAATGATAATAGTAAAAGACATCAGCTTTTCATCGCTGTGCGAACACCATCTGCTTCCCTACCTTGGCAGGTGCGATATTGTTTACCTGCCTGCAGACGACACCATCGCCGGTCTCAGTGCAATAGTTGAACTCGTGGAGAATCTCGCCGCCAGGCCCACCATTCAGGAAAGACTGACCACAGAAATTGCCAACACGCTCATGGAAGAGCTCAAGGCAAAGGGAGTCATGGTGGTTATGGAGGCGGAACACATGTGTCTTGCCATGCGGGGGGTCAGAAAACGCGACAGCAGAATAGTCACCAGTGCCATGCGCGGGTATCTGAAACGACCTGAAACCAGAAGCGAGGCTCTGGCTCTGATAGGAAGGAGCATAAGCCGCAGGTGAGTTCTGTAAGGCTTCTCTCTTCCGGGCAGGGGCTTGCTTGGGAAAGCCTTGTCGATCTTGTGGGGGCTGATTCCGCATGTGTTCCCAGAGTTGTTCTGCGCGACAGAATTTCTGCTGTTCTTGTGGAAGAGGTTCCCAGCCCCGCTGCATCGATACTGAAGCAGTGCATGCTCGCAGGTGGAGCAGATGCCCTGGTTCACCGGGAAGTTCTCACCTGTAGAATCCCGGCATCCCGCGCCGTAGTGTATGGCACACCGTCAGCCATTCTCCGGGGCTGTAATTCCCTCGAGGGCCAGCCGTTCGGTCTCTCAGACACCGGGTGTGAAATAAGAAAACTTATGAAACCTGACGCACTGGCTGACCGGCTTCGGGTTAACAACCGGAATCTGATTTTTACAGAAACTCCACTCGTTATGGGCATACTCAATGTCACTCCCGATTCCTTCAGCGACGGAGGAGAGTTTTTATCTCCCGAAGAAGCTGCTTCAAAGGCAGTTATGATGGAAAAGGCCGGTGCTGACATAATCGATATAGGTGGTGAATCCACCAGACCCGGTTCCTGTGCTGTTTCTGCGAAAGAGCAGATAGCGAGAGTCATTCCCGTTATTGAAGCCATCAGAAACTTCACAGACGTACCCCTGAGTATCGACACATGCCTGCCTGAGGTTGCGGAAGCCGCAATATGCAAAGGGGCCGGTATGATAAATTGCATCGACGGCATGGAGACACCGGGCATGGCAGAATTGGCGGTTTCTCTTGGTGTGCCGGTTGCGGTGATGCACATGAAGGGCATTCCCGAGACCATGCAGATCAATCCGTCTTACGGGGATGTTTCCAGGGAGGTTGCTCATTATCTTCTGTCCAGAGTTGAATCTCTTGTGAACAGGGGTTTATCCGCCGGAAGTATTCTGGTTGATCCGGGAATCGGATTTGGAAAGAGGCTTGAAGACAATCTCTCCCTGCTCCATTCACTTGAATGGATAGGGTTGATTACAGGGTGCAGGGTTCTGATCGGCCATTCAAGAAAAAGCTTTCTTAAGACAATAACCGGAATTGAACTCCCTGACCGGCGTGATTCCATTACCCATGTTGTTACCTCGCTAGTCACAGGTGCAGATATGGTAAGGGTTCATGATGTTACGGGAACAGTTGCAGCACTTAAGCTGGCACTTGCAATCAGGAGGGCTTTGTGAATCTCCTCGGGCAACCTTTCTTTTCTTCCTTCTGGCTTATCCAGATACTCGATATTGCCCTGATAACCTATCTTGTCTGGCTGCTTTTAAGGGCGATTTGGGATCAGCCTGCCATGAGGGTCATTGTAGCAATGGTGCTTGTGTGGGGTGCAAGCGTTCTTCTGAATGCCATCGGCTTTTACTCCATAGGGTTGATAACCAGCAAACTTGCTTCGGTAATCTTTTTTGCCCTTATTGTGATTTTCAGCCAGGAAGTAAAAGATATTCTGGCCCGGTTCGGGCGTTATCTCAGCAGAATTGGCTTTCTTGATTTCAGACATCACCAGAGCGACAAAGATGTTCTGATATCTCTGGAAGCTGTGGTCGAAACCTGTGGCTATCTCAGAGAAAAGGGCTATGGCGGTCTTATGGTGCTGGAAAGGAGGGATAACACATTCGAGAACTGCAGCGGCGCTTATGAACTGAATGATCTGCCGGTCGGCGCTAAATTTCTTGAGTCTTTCCTCACCCCCCCGGGGCCTTATCACGATGGTGCAATCGTGATAAAGGGTGATAAAATAATCCGTGCCCGTGCTATTCTTCCTCTCACTCTTCCGGGTACCGACAACTTAGCTCTCGGAACAAGGCACAGAGCAGCAAAAGGACTTGTTGAAAGAACCGATTCCGTTGTTGTTGTGGTAAGCGAGGAAACCGGAAAAGTAAGAGTTGCGTACGACGGCAAGCTTACCGGTCCTTATTCTATCCAGACTCTCCGTGAAAAACTTTATATTTTGATGCAGTTCTCCAAAGAAACGGACAACAGATGAAGGAAGATGCTCTCAGAAGAATAAGGAAAGACACCGAAGACCTGCCTGAAAGGTGGAGAGAGGTTCTGGAGGAATCTCTTCTGGAAGGTGAATTCCAGAGCGAGGCCCATCTGCTCATGCAGTCAGCTCTTGCGATTCACACCGACTATTCCCCCATTCTGGAACCTGCGGAGTCCATACTGGCAGGAGACGCCTTCATTCCCATGTCAATAGAGTCCATGATAAACAGCGACGCAACCCTTGAGGAAATCGAGAAGTTCCTCAGCGGGGTCGCCGGGCTATTTGACAAATAACTTTCGTAATCAATAGTAGAACAATCAGATAAGTCACTTCTGCAGGGGATTTCTGCCCTGCGGTGTTTCTGGATGATTCAACAGCTCTGATATTGATCCGGTCAGGTTTTATCTGCGAACAGATTGTGGTTTAGCCGGTCAGAGTGCAGGTGCACTCCGGAGCTGCCCGAGGTGACCATGCTGACGCCTCTTGCACTTTCAGACATCGTAAAACGGCTGAAGCAAAGAGTACAGATGTTGTTTGCTCCCCCGCCTGCAAAGGATTAATATGAGTGATTCAGCCAGTATCCTAACTTTTGCTCGAAGGCATGAGGCGGAAACTGCAAAGGTCGTCTTCCTGAAAAGGGAATTGAATCGCTTGTTTCAGCAGACGACTGCGGCAGTCAGCCTATGGGAGTATCCTTGGGGCTGGGCTGTATCAAGTTGCCTGTTATGCAGGTTTCAGAACCGGCGGTTTTGTAGTAGTGATACCAGTATCAATGGAAGACAGCATGCCAGGCATGTCAGTTTTAATAATGTCTCTATTGACCCGTTGGCATACAGCTGTATGCTACTTGATATGTTGCAGCCAGTTATGCATATTGAGCCCGTTGATGTTTAAGGAATAGTGTTTCAGGTTGACCTGTCTGCTGCAGGTGCAGATACGGTTGATGTTCAGAGGAGGTTGCCTGCGGGGGTGATGAGATAACCTGGAGATAATCATGGAGAAAGCCGGAGCGAACAGGGCAGATGAATCAGAGATGAACAGCAGCAGCGGGCTGGTATCGGAACAGGCTCCAGGCGGGCTTCCGGATGAAGTTCCCTTCAGGTTTCCCATAGTGGGCATAGGTGCTTCGGCAGGAGGTCTTGCGGCCTTCGAAGCTTTTTTCGCAGGAATGCCTCCGGGCATAGAGCCCGGTATGGCTTTTGTTCTGGTGCAGCACCTGGCGCCTGACCACAAGAGCATTCTCACAGAGCTTATAAGGCGCTACACCAGCATGCAGGTGTACGAGGTTGAAGACGGAATGGTGGTGAAGCCCAACTGTGCCTACATCATTCCCCCCAACCGCGACATGGCATTTCTTCACGGCACTCTTCAGTTAATGGAGCCATCCGCCCCGCGCGGACAGCGGCTGCCCATCGACTTCTTCTTTCGCTCGCTGGCCCAGGATCAGCGTGAACGGGCAATCTGTATTGTTCTTTCCGGAACCGGCAGTGACGGCACGCTGGGCGTTCGTGCAATCAAGGGCGAGGGCGGCATGGCCATGGCCCAGAAAACCGAAACAACCGAGTTCGACGGTATGCCGCGCAGTGCGATAGGAACCGGCCTTGTTGATTATGTTCTTTCTCCTGCAGAAATGCCGACCCTGCTCATTGCTTATACGGAACACGCCTTCAGCAGGCTTCAGAATCAGCTCGGCAATCATGCACTCGGGGAGGAGAATTCATTCAAGAAAATATTTGTTCTGCTCAGAGTACAGACAGGGCATGATTTTTCAATGTACAAGCCAAGCACTGTTCAGCGCCGTATAGAGCGCCGCATGGCCGTTCATCAGATCGATACGTTAGATAAGTATTTAAAATATTTGCAGAAAACTCCGATAGAGCTGGAAGCGCTGTTTCGTGATCTGCTCATCGGTGTCACCAGCTTTTTTCGAGACCCGGAAGCTTTTCAGATGCTGGAGGAGAGCATCATCCCCAGGTTGTTTGCCGGAAAAGCAGGGGATGCACTTATTCGTGTCTGGTCACCGGGATGCTCAACAGGCGAGGAAGCATATTCAATCGCCATGCTTCTTCAGGAGCGGCTGGAGAGTATGAAGCAGAACTGCAGGGTGCAGATATTCGCCACAGATATCGACAGCCTTGCCATTGCCACGGCCAGAGCGGGTGTTTACCCCGCAAGCATCGCGGCCGACCTCACACCTGAACGGCTTAACCGCTTTTTCTCACCGGAGCCTGGTGGTGCGGATGGCGGCCCGGGCTTTTATCGAATTCACAAAAGCATCAGGGATATGCTTGTGTTTTCGGAACAGAGCGTTATCAAAGACCCCCCATTCTCCAGGCTTGATCTTGTCTGCTGCCGCAACCTGTTGATCTATATGGGAGCTGAACTGCAGAAGATACTCCTCCCGGTTTTTCACTACGCCCTGAACCCCGGCGGTTATCTGTTTCTTGGTTCCTCGGAAACCGTTGGTGAGTTCAGTGATCTGTTTTCGGTGCTCGATCGAAAATCTAAGCTGTTTCAGCGCAAGGAAGACATCCACAGTGCTCATCGTCTGACTTTCGGACGAGTTCTCATGCCGATTACTGGTCATGGTGTTCACCCTGTACGGAATACTGTTAAAGGCGCAGCCACCGGCAAACTGCCCCTTCGAGAACTGACTGAAAAGGCCCTGTTGCAGCAGGTTGCCCCTGCCGCTGCTCTGGTGAACGGTGATGGTGATATTCTGTATCTACACGGTCGAACAGGGATGTTCCTGGAACCTGTTCCAGGTGAAGCAGGCGTCAGCAATATTCTTAAAATGGCCCGTCCCGGGCTGAACCCTGAGCTTACTAACGCCCTTAGAAAAGCCACAACCGGTGATAGCATTGTCTCGAAACCGGGTCTTCGGGTTAAAACCAATGGCGATTTCACCACTGTCAATCTGACTGTTCGCCTGGTGAATACAGATTCTGCACAGAAAACCGGTTTGCCTTTGTACCTTGTGGTTCTGCAGGTGGTCTTGCCTCAGGATATGGCACCTTCGCACACCTCAGATGCTTTGAAACCCGGAGTTTGTTCAGGCCAGCCCGGTCAGGAGAAAGACACTGAAGCGTGTATTGCAGTTCTTCAAGACGAGCTCCGGGCCAAGGATGAATATCTTCAGAACGCAAATGAGGAGCTGGAAACAAGCAACGAGGAACTGAAGTCTTCCAACGAAGAGATGCAGTCTGTTAATGAAGAGTTGCAATCCACCAACGAAGAGCTTGAAACCTCCAGGGAAGAACTGCAGTCGATCAACGAGGAATTGTCAACGGTTAATTCGGAACTGCAGACAAAAGTGTCTGACCTGTTCCGTGCTAACAACGACATGAACAACCTTTTGGCAGGCACCGGCATTGGAACGATTTTTGTTGATTTTCAGCTTCGCATTATAAGGTTCACCCCCATGGTCACCAGTATCGTCAACCTTATTGAAAGTGATCTGGGCCGGCCGGTGGGTCATATAGTCTACAACCTTACCGGTTATGTAAACCTTGTAACAGACATTCGCTCAGTTCTGGATACACTGCTGCCAAAAGAGGCAGAGGTCCAAACCATCACCGGGCGCTGGTATGCCATGCGCATACAGCCCTACCGCACTCTTGACAATGTTATAGAAGGAGCTGTTATCACCTTTGTGGACATAACCGAAATGAAAGAAGTGCGGGAAGCTCTTCGAAAAGCAAATGAGCTGAAGCGTCTGGCTCTGGCGGTGCATGACGCCAGAGACGCCATTATTGTTCAGGATCTGAACGGCGGAATACTAGCGTGGAACCCCGGCGCGGTACGGCTTTACGGCTGGAGTGAAGATGAAGCACTGGCCATGAATGTACGCGAGATAATTCCATTGGAATTACGGGAAGATGCCATGGCTTCGCTGCTTGTGCATATCAAATCGGAAATTCTTGAGTTGTTCTTCACCAGAAGGGTGACCAGAGACGGCTCTCTTCTTGACGTGTCTGTAGTTTCCACCCCACTTTTTGACCGGAACGACAATGTATATGCGGTTACCACAACGGAACGGCCAGGAGTACCTGTTGGAAACAGCAGAGGTAAGGAGAAGAAATGAACCGGGACAAACCGGCGGTTGACCCTGCCAGGATGCGCTTTCTGGCCGAAAACGCAGCCGCCGAACTGCAACAGGAGAACAGGGAAACTCTTTCACCTGAAGCAACCGGACACTTGCTTCATGAACTCCGGGTTCATCAGATCGAGCTTGAGATGCAGAATGAAGAACTGCGCAGGATACAACTGGAACTTGAGGTCGCCCGTTCCCGCTATTTCGACCTGTACGATCTTGCCCCTGTGAGTTACTGCTGTGTTTCAGAGAGAGGTCTTTTTCTTGAAGCCAACCTGGCCACGGCAGACCTTCTGGGTGTTCCACGCAGTAAACTTGCCGGTCAGATGATCTCCCGGTTCATTCTTAAGGAAGACCAGGACAGATACTACCTTCACAGAAAAAAGCTGCTTGATACAGGCGAACCGCAGGCGTTCGAGCTGCGTTTTAAAAAAGAAGACGGTACTCTTTTCTGGGTGTCTATCTATGCCGCCCTTGCTACACACTCCGACGGTACTTTCATGTTCCGCATTGTGATGAGTGATATTTCCGAACGCAAGTATCAGGAGGGCATGCGGGAACTCAATGAACATCTGGCAAGGCTGGTAAACACAAACGAAGATTTCAGAAATTCTCTGGTTGATGTAAGCGCATCACTCAAAAACTGGTCCGGCTGCGAGGCTGTTGGTATCAGGCTCAGGGATGGAGATGACTTCCCCTATTATGAAACCACTGGCTTCCCTTCTGAATTTGTGCATGAGGAGAGCAAACTCTGCCAGACCGATAACGACGGTGAGATAGTGCGCGACCTTTCCGGTAACCCGGTTCTTGAGTGCATGTGCGGCAACATTCTGTCTGGGCGGTTCGATCCGGCAAAGCCTTTCTTCACGACCGGGGGCAGTTTCTGGACAAACAGCACCTCTGAACTGCTCGCGGGCTTCACGGAAGCAGACCGCCAGTCTCGAACGCGGAACCGATGCAATGCAATGGGGTATGAATCTGTGGCACTTGTGCCTCTGCGGTGTGGCGAGAAGGTATTAGGCCTTCTGCAGTTCAACGACCATATTCAGGGTCGGTTCACTCCCAACCTTATCGCTCACTTCGAAGCCCTCGCAGACAGTCTTTCAATCGCCCTTTCACGTCGGCAGGCCGAGGAAGACTACCGGCTGCTCTTCAATAAGATGCTGAATGGCTTCGCCCTCCATGAAATTATCTGCGATCAGCATGGGAAACCTGTCAATTATCGCTTTCTTGCAGTAAACCCGTCATTTGAACTTCTTACCGGCCTCCAGGGCAAGGATATTGTGGGCAGAACCGTACTTGAGGTGCTGCCTGATCTGGAGCATTCCTGGATTGATCTGTACGGCCAGGTTGCTCTTACAGGCGACCCCGCTTTCTTTGAAGGATATACCGCAGCACTGAACAAACACTATGAGGTTACTGCTTTCCGTCCCGCTCCGAATCAGTTTGCCTGCATTCTTTCTGACATATCACAGCGTAAACGGGCGGAGATTGAAAAAGTATTGCTTGAAGACCAGCTCACGCATGCCCAGAAAATGGAATCTGTGGGTCGTCTGGCCGGAGGAGTAGCCCACGATTTCAACAACATGCTCAGCGTGATTCTGGGGCATACCGAAATGGCAATGGACCGGATAGATCCAACCCAGCCGCTTTACGCGAACCTTCAGGAGATAATGAAAGCCGGTAAGCGCTCTTCCCACCTGACGCATCAGCTCATGGCATTCGCCAGAAAGCAGACCATCGCCCCTGTCATCCTCGACCTGAACGAAACTATCGGCAATATGCTGGAAATGCTGAAGCATCTGATTGGCGAGAACATCCATCTGACCTGGCTGCCCGGCAGTAATCTGCGGCCGGTCAGAATGGACCCGTCACAGATAGATCAGATATTGGCCAACCTGTGTGTTAACGCAAGGGATGCAATCTCATCAGTTGGGAATATAACCATCGAAACAGGATCTGTTCTGATTGAAGATGTGTCCGGTGAAAGCTTCCCTGGATTTGTTCCCGGTGAGTATGTGCAGATCAAAATCAGCGATGACGGCTGCGGAATGAACAGCAACATACTTAGCAATCTGTTTGAGCCGTTTTTCACCACTAAGGATGTTGGAAAGGGCACCGGGCTTGGGCTTGCCACTGTGTACGGCATAGTCAAGCAGAATTCAGGCTACATAAGTGTGGTAAGCCAGCCTGAGCAGGGCGCAGCCTTCACCATCCATCTGCCCGGATTCACAGGGAAAACCGCCCGGGTTTCCGAAACGGTCTCAAGGGAGCCAGGAAGCTTTGGCAGCGAAACGGTTCTGCTGGTGGAGGACGAACCGGCGATACTGAAGATTACAAAGATGATGCTTGAAAAAAACGGCTTCACGGTGCTTGGTGCAGGCACTCCGGGTGAAGCCATATCCCTTGCCCGTGAACATTCCGGGGAAATCGACATTCTCATTACTGATGTTGTTATGCCCGAGATGAACGGCCGTGACCTTGCGAAAAACCTGCTGTCTCTCTACCCGGGTCTCAAACGCCTTTTCATGTCGGGATATACGGCAGATGTGATAGCCCACCATGGAGTTCTGGAAGACGGCATGTATTTTATCCAGAAACCCTTCACTTCCAGGGAACTTGCTGAGAAAATTCAGCAGATTCAAAAGGTTTGATTTCTACTGTTCATCTTACCGATTACTGTACGCAGCACTCAAACCATGGTGTGCTGCTTTTGCTCTACTGATTATGTTAAACGGATAATCCTCGGGTCTTTAGGGCAGTGGCACCGCTGAATCCGGCATAGCATATTCGCTGTGAGAAGACCAGTCGGCATATTCTGCAGACCGGGGAAGCCGTAAATTCAATTCAGGGGGAACAAGATGCCTAAGCTGTTCGTTACCGATATAGAATCTGAAGCAGATCTCAAGGTGTTTGTTACAGACATCAGATCGGAAGCTCATCTGGTTGTTTACGAGACCACCAGCCAGTGGGAAGCAACCGAGAGTCAAATCTGGTGTTACTCGGATATCAGAAGCGATGCTGACAAAGTTGTCTACTTTACAGACGGCGCCTGGAACGCAGATGTGGTTGTGTTTAAAACCGACATTCAGTCAGATGCCTGCTGGCAGGACTCTTCAAAAGCAGATTTGCTGTAAGCACTTTACCCGGCACTACCACTGGTTCCGGCATGAACGCAGGAAAATATTCTGACACAGTGTGTTATTCAGGTTTGAAAATTGTGCATGGGGGGAAACATGAAAAACTGGATGTCATCGGATGCTGTGCTTGATTTTGCGATCGGAGAAGAAGAACGGGCTGTTGAGTTCTATACTGAACTCTCTGAAAAGGCTCATCACAGGCACATGGAAGAGGTATTCCTTCAGTTTGCAGGTGAGGAGAGAGGGCACAGGGCAAAACTCATTGCAGTAAAGGAAGGGAAGAAGTTCCAGCCTGAGGAAAGTGATGTTATCGACCTGAAAATATCAGATTACACAGTGGAACTGAGCACAGCCAATGTTGAAAACTACGGAGATGCCCTGGTTGTTGCCATGAAGAAAGAAAAAGCGGCATTCAAACTGTATTCCAGACTCAGTGAGATGACCGACTCACCTGAAACCGCCGGCCTGTTCAAAGCACTTGCACAAGAGGAAGCAAAGCACAAGCTTCGTTTTGAGATAGAGTACGACGACATGCTGAAGGAAAACTGAGTACTCGACCAGGCATATTTCTGGAATCAGCGTTACTGACCTACGAGAATTTTTATTCCTCCCGCAGTGTTGTTTTCCAGGTAAAGTTCTCCGGAGATAAGCATGTTGGGCACAAGGGCAGAAAGCTCATGAACATGGGTGGGAGTATCTGTTTCATGAAGCGCAGTGCTGTTGCCTGCAAACCAGTGCGAGGTATAGAAAGAATTATCGTCAGACAAGCCATCCCACTGGCATTCGATAATCAGGTTGTCCTGGCCGTTGTACCAGAAGGGTTCGTCCAGCACCAGGGTTGTCCACTGCCCTGATATTCCCATTATCTGAAGGGGATTTTTGCTGAATACCTGGGTTTTTGATCCCGGGATGTAGTTTGACTCGAAGTCAAGCTGCAGAGTATCCTCGGCACAGTAGCCCAGATGCATGGTGAAGTTCGGACATACTGCTGCCGGGTCTAAAGATACATACTTCCAGGAAATTGACGTTATCTCAATTGCGGTACCAATCTGGCTGCTTTGCACCACCACCTGGTGATGCATATCCAGGTGTCCTCAACACCCGAACGGGAACCCTGCAATACCCGCACTGCCATTGCCGATTTCAACATCCGATGCAGGCAGCACCTGTAAAAGAACAAGTAAGGGGAAAACACTTCTGAACATTGACTGCCTCCTTTAATAAACACTGTCAACTGTCACTCCAAATATGAAGTTGTCAGCCATCTATTGCAACGCCCGCTTTTGAGCTTTTCATCAGAAACTTACATCATGTTCCTGGGGTCTACGTCAGCATCCATTCTGACTGAGTTGCTTTTTATTTCCATGAATGCCTTTCTTACTGATTCCACTGCAGTAACCAGGGTTCCATGCTGCAAAGCTTTTAGCAGGGCACTGTAACGCCATTTGTCTGCTATTCTGGCCATGACTGCTTCACTGGGACCAAGCACTTTGCATTCCGGGGGAAGTTCCGCCTTGCATGAGTGTTCGGCCGCCTGTTTTACGGCATTCTGATTCGGACCGGTCCACAAAAGTCGAACCATTCTGGTAAATGGCGGATTGCCAAGGGATTTCCTCATTTCAAGCTCGCGTTCGATGAAGCCTGCATAATCGTGGCTGCATGCCATTTGAATAATCGGGTTTTCCGGGTCGGTGGTTTGAATTATCACCCTGCCGGCCTTTTCTCCTCTGCCTGCTCTTCCGGCAACCTGCAGAAGAAGATTGAATGTTTTCTCCTCGGCCCTGAAATCGGGCATATATAGGCTCATCTCGGCTCCGATAACCGCTGCAAGAGTTACACCGGGAAAATCATGTCCCTTGGCCACCATCTGCGTGCCCAGAAGAACATCTCCCTCGCCCCTGGTGAACTGCTGAATGATTTTCCAGTGAGAATGCCTGATGGCGGTTGTATCCGCATCCATCCGTATCACCCGTGTTCCAGGAAGCAGATCTTTCAGGGCTTCCTGCACCTTCTGTATTCCGGGGCCCTGTCTTGTGTACTGTTCCCCGCCGCAGCCGGGGCAGCGGGTTTTTGCGCTTTTCCAGTTGCCGCAGTGATGGCAGCGAAGCATTTCTCCCTGCCGGTGGTAGGTCATGGCTATGCCGCAGCCGGGACACTTTTCAACATGCCCGCAGCCTGTGCACATCTGTATGGGGGAGTGCCCCCGGCGGTTGATAAGAACTATGCACTGTTCACGGGCTGCAGTTCTTTTTCCGATGCCGGCAAGAAGCTCGTCTGAGAGAAGTGAGAATTTCCCCAGGTTGGAATCGACAAGTGTGATTTCGGGAAGGTCTCTTTCTGTTGCCCGGTCGGGGAGAGGAAGCAGTTTGTAACGTTTCTGAACTGCGTTCAAATAGCTTTCCGCGGAAGGGCTTGCTGAACCGAGTACAACCGGGATGTTCTCTATTCTGCCCCTGACCACGGCGAGGTCGCGCCCGTTGTATCTGGGAGTCGACCCCTGTTTGTAGCTGTGGTCATGCTCCTCATCCACAACAATGGCGCCAAGATTCTTCACAGGGGCAAATACCGCGCTTCTGGGGCCTATTACAATGCTTCTTTCCCCGCGCTGCACCATGTTCCATGCGTCGAGTCTTTCTCCTTTTGAAAGACCGCTGTGCAGCACCGCGACTCTTCCGGGAAACCGCTGGTTGAATCTGCTTACGGCAAGGGGTGTAAGTGAAATTTCAGGCACCAGTACGATGGCACCCCTGTTCTTCTGCGTTATCTGCTCGATAAGCCTGAGGTAAACCTCTGTTTTACCGCTGCCGGTTACTCCGTGAAGCAGGAATGTTCCCGGCGGTTGCTCCAGAATGGCGTTCAATGCCTGCTGCTGATGGGTATTCAGAGTCGGCGGCAGTTTGTTTTCCAGACATACTGTTTCCAGCATGGGATCCCGGGGCACTTTTATGTTTGATTCATGAATGAGTCTCAGATGCCGAAGCCGTTCCAGAGACGACGTACCAGCCCCTGCTATGCGGAGAAGCTCTTTTTTCGGAAGAGTTCCGTGTACCGCAAGAATACCAAGTATTGCCGCCTGCTTCGGAGCTCTGCTCTTCAGAGAGTGGCCGGCTGAAGTCAGCTCAGCCGGGGGAACCAGAGGTTCAATAATGGAAATTTCTCTGGGCGGCGGCAGTTTCAGGGGTTTCCACCAGCTTGTTATCAGGCCCTGTTCGGCTTCTTCCGCAAGGATTCTGTCAAGGGGCAGGTGGTCCGGAACAAGGTTTTTAAGCAGAGTGTATTCAATGGCACCAGTCTTGCCGACATACTTTCTTAATGAAGAGCGGCTTCCTGTTTCGATCATTTTGACAGCACAGCCCTGCATCCCCGGGGGAAAGGCTGCCGAGGCCACCATCCCGGGAGGCGCCATGTAGTAGTCGGCGGTCCATTTCAGGAGTTTCATCACATTGTCAGGAAGAAGAGGCTTTGAATCAAGTCGCTGCAGTACCTCTTTCAGCTTCGGAAACAGTTCAGGGGGCACCTCTTCTTTATCCCCCCAGATTATACCGGCAACCCTGCTTCCACCAAGGGGAACAACCACCCTGCATCCTTCAAGTCTGCCGCCGCACATCTGCCCGGGAAGAATGTAGGTGTATGTTTCCTTTACCGGCCTTGGAATCGCAACAGAAACCGTTTTAATCACGGTTTCATTCCAAGCGATAGAGCTCTCTGCCACACTGTTTCTCTTGCATCGGATATGCTCATGGGCAGTTTCGGCAGAGTTGGAAACTCGCCGTGATCGTACAGAACCCTGCCCATGCACTCTACCTTCCTTACCCTGCCCGCCCTGGGGATTTCCAGAAGAAATCTTTCCCTGTCTTCTGAGAGTTCCAGCTCTTCTTCCTCGGTTTGTGTGAGCTGCATTGTTACCAGATCACTCTCGAAGTTATTGAACCGGAAGAAATCGGCGGGAACCGTGCTGCTTATCTTTGCCCATTCTGTTCCGCTTATTACTCCGGGAGAAGCCTTTATCGAGGCAAGATTCATTGCCAGGCGGGCTTCTCCCGGAAGATCCAGGCGGTTGTTGCAGGCTGCCCCGTCGCTGCCCAGCATAACTGTAATTCCATTTTCCAGTAGCTTCGGCACATGGGAAATACCGCTGCCCAGATGCAGATTGGCCCAGGGGCAGTGGACTACTGCGGTTTTTGTGTTTTTAAGCAGATCAATTTCACCGGGCTGAAGGTGAACACAGTGGGCGAGAAGAGTTTTTCCCTGAAGGAAACCAAGGCTGTCGAGAAGGTGAATGTTTCCGCCCTTAGAGGATATCCGGAGGTCTTCCATTTCTCCTGGAGCTTCCGCTGCATGTGTTGTTCTTACAGTGTCGGGGTTCTGAGCGGCAACCCATTCCCACAGGGAGGGAGAACAAGACAGAACAAATCTGGGTGCCAGCCCGTACTGAACCAATCCTCCGCACGCCTTTCGTGTTTTCTCTGATTCCCTTGTGAGCCAGTCGAGTGGTTTCACTATGTACCCGGGTCCCGAGTCCATCAGGGCATTACAGGCCACCGCTCTTATTCCGCTTTCCTGAAGAATGCCCGCCGTCAAATCAGAATGCTGAACTGAGCCCATGTCCAAAAGCCCGGTGGAGCCTGTTTCTATGATTTCCCTCAACGAGAGAATAACGGAAACAGCAAGAGTTTCAGGGGTATGGGCGGCTTCCAGCGGCCAGATTCTGTCTTGAAGCCAAGGCAGAAGTGTACGGTTCTCCGCCATGCCGCGGAAGAGGGTCTGACATAGATGAACATGGCTCTGAACTGTTGGTTTAACCTTTTCCACTGCTTCCTCCGACCTTACTGTCGCTTTGTCTCGGTTAATGACAAAGTGTACCGGCGTATCATAATTTTCAGCTTGCGGCAGTTCTTATAATAAATGCCTGAAGCAATGTCAGTTCTCCTCTTTGAAAGGATCAGCAGTGCTGTACACTATTGTTCTTCTGCTAACGATGAATTTTACCGTTGTTGAGAGCACCCTTCCGAACGGGCTTGAAGTTATAGTCTATGAAGATCACTCCTCTCCGGTTGTTACCGTCTGCGTTGCGGTTAAAACAGGAGCTACCTGCGAAACACCTGAAACCAATGGGCTTGCTCACTTTTATGAACACATGTTCTTCAAAGGCAACACTGCGCTTCCAGACCAGACCGCATACAACACCAGAATGAGGGAACTGGGGATAATTCGAAACGGAACCACCGGTTCGGAAGATGTCAGATATTACCTTACTGTATCGTCAGATCTGTTTTCAGACGGGCTTGAATTCATGTACAACGCAATCACCGGCCCACTTTTTGATCAGGCTGAAATTGCGCAGGAGCAGAGCGTGGTAATGAATGAATATGAAAGAAACACTTCAAACCCTTACTGGACATTCTGGCGGACCCAGGAAGAGCTTCTTACCATTGAACCATGGAGGAGCAGTGCAATTGGATCACCTGAGGTTATTCAATCGGCGGACCGCGAAACCATGCTGATGTTTCAGCAGAAGTACTACACTCCCGAGAACTCTGCTCTGATCATCACAGGCGACATAGACCCGACCGCGGTACTGGCCGAGGTCTCCAGTCTCTTCGGCAGCTGGGAGTACGGGGGGCGGAGCGACTATGCCTCACTCACAGCGAACATAAGTATCGAAAGGGATACCACTGTTTCCATTGAAGGACCGGCTGGGGTGGGAATGATACGCATTGTTTATGTGGGGCCATCCATGGCCGACCAGCAGATCTGGACCTACCCGGCGGATGTATGGGGGCAGTATATGGGTAGAATGAGCGGTGAGTTCCATAACGATCTCGTTACCAATGGGCCGTTCTTTGATGTATATGCCTCCTACTATTCCCAGCGGTTCGAACCTTCCATCACCTTTGGAGGGTCAATTGATCCCCTTAATCTGACACAGGGCCTTGAGATGATGAGAGCGGAAATACAGAACATGTTCCTTGACGGTTATTTCGACGGAGATGGAATTGAACTCGCCGGGGAGCAGCTCAGAAGAGAGAGACTCTTCATGCAGGAATCCAGCACGGATATGGCCACTGAAACACTGCCGTTCTGGTGGGTAGAGGGCGGCGGTCTTGACTACTATCTGACTTATCCCGACAGCCTCGCTGCTGTTACAGCCGAAGATATTTCGCTTTTCCTGGAAAGGTGGATAAAGAACAAGCCTTCGGTAACTTTCATTCTTACTCCGGAAGGAGAGTGGACTGAATGAGCCTTTTTGCACTTGTGCTTGTTCTCATAGCATCCGTTCCTGAAAATGTAACCGAGTTTGACCTGGTCAACGGTATACATGTTATCTCCAGAACTGTTGAATCCGGAGAGGTTGAGGGGCTGAGTTTCTTTCTCACAGGAGGATCAAGGGTTCTGGATGAATCCACCCAGGGTATTGAAGCCTTTGCTATAGAAGCTGCCATGACAGGAAGCGAAACCTATCCTGACTGGAGATGGCGCGAAATCATGGATATTACCAGAGCAAGCTGGAATGCCTCATACAACTATGACTTCTCCCGGTATCACTTGAAGTGCCTTTCAGAAGATCTTCCCCTGCTGCTTGACGGCTTTGCAGACTGTCTTGTACATCCGGAGCTCGATTCTGTTGCAGTGCTCAGGGTACAGAGTTCTCAGCTTTCATCCCTTCAGTTGGAGCTTGATGATCCCGATAACCGAATCTGGCTTGTTGCAAACCCGGGTTTCATGGGGGAAGGCCACCCTTATCTTCTGAGACCGGGTGGAACTCCCTCAACACTCTCATCCTTCACTACCCGGGATGTGCAGAACTGGCTTGAAAGAAGAATAAGAAGCGGGAACATCCTTATCACACATGCAGGCCCAACACCACCTGAGCAGCTTGAGGAAATGCTTAACAGTTCATTCGGCGAAATACCCGAGGGTGGAGATGCGCTTCCCGAAGTTCCTGAATTCGGAATATTCAAAGACACCATAGCAGTGGAAAACGATGAAACCCTTACCGCATTCTGTGTTGTGAAGTTCAAGGCTCCGCGGGCGGGCGATGCAGACCTTCCAGTTTTCACCACAGCCTGCGGCGTTATAGATGAGCTGCTGTGGCAGGTTCTGCGAACGGACAATGCTCTTACCTATGCTGTCAGCGGCGGGAGTACCGACACTTATCGGAACAACTGGGGATACATGTACATAAGCACTACAGAGCCGGTACTTGCAGCTTCTCTTATGGCTGATGTGTTTCGCGATGTTGCCGCAGGCGATGTGGATCAGTCTCTTGTAACAGGAGTTGCCAACAACTACCGGACTATTCAGGGCATCAATGCTCAGTCGATGGACACGCAGTGCTGGATGCTGGGCAGCGGTTTTATCGCCTCGGGAGACTGGCGCACCTCCTATCGTCTTCAGGAATCCCTTGAAAACATCACTGTCGGCGAAGTTGCCCGGGTTCTCTCCTACTGGGCGGATTTTGCCGGATGGGCTATCATTGCAGACAGTACTTTAGTTGACTTTCGGGCACTTGAGCCCTGGACCCTTAAAGGGGGAGTAGAATGAAAGCTGTTATGTTTTCCGGAGCACTTCTGCTGATCACCCTGTGTTTTGCAGGATGCGGAACCACCGGAGCTTCCTCCCGCTATGAAGATTTGGTGCGGGTAACCGGAATAACCGAGGTGCTTCATGCCGGCACCCGGTCGGAAACCGTTATTATCACCGATGACTCCACCGGCGAGGTCTTTGCCCTTGTTGGTGAACTGGCATTGGACATCGTGCTGGAGTATGGCCAGCAGACAAGTGTTACCGGCAGAATAACCCAGGAGGGCTTTTCTGTTAGAGAAGATCTCAGAAAACTGAATGTAACCGACTATTCTATTGTTGGTGTTGAAGAACCCGGGAACTACTGATGTTCATCTAACGGCATTGTTACCAGTCAGTAAAGAAATTACAGCCATTGGAAAGTGACATTCCCGGGAACAGTGCTCTATATTCGCCTGTCTTTGACCATTTCCGGGGGTGTTGATTGTCCAGATTAAAGGGCAGTGGTTCAAAGCTTGACAGATCAAGCTTGAGGAACCTCTATGCCAGAATATTCAAACACAAGCTGGCTCTACTGGGTGGAATAATCGCCCTTATCGGTGTTGACGGCCTTCAGCTTGTGATTCCACAGATTTTCAGAAAGCTTGTTGACGGGCTTGCACAGGGTACTGCTGATTCTTCTTTTATATGGAGAATGGGCATTTATGTGGTAATAATTGCCCTTGGCATGGCTGTATGCAGATTCTTCTGGAGAATATTCATAGTGGGAGCCAGCCGGAAACTTGAGAAAGACCTCAGAGCTGAATTCTACAGCCATCTTCAGAAACTGCCTGCCCAATACTACGATACAACCAAGGTTGGCGACATCATGGCTCACGCCACCAACGATATCAATGCAGTTAGAATGGCCGCCGGAATGGCAACAATTGCGTCGTTCGATGCTGTTTTCATGAGTGCCGCAAGCATCGTGATGCTTCTTCTCATCGACTGGAAACTGACCCTGGTCACCATGATCCCGCTACCTGTGATTGCCCTGCTGGTTACGAGATTCAGTGGAATGCTTCACGACAGATTTGAATCGGTTCAGAAAGCCTTCAGCGGTTTGTCTGAAAAAACCCAGGAATCGCTGTCTGGCATCAGGGTGGTAAAGGCATACGGAGACGAGGTATCTGAGAGGAAACTGCTTGCAGAGAAAGCAGATAACTGCGTTCGCGAAAACATAAGACTTACCCGTATCTGGGGTTTCATGCAGCCTCTGGTGTCTGGCCTGGCCATGATGAGCAGTGCTATTCTGCTCATGGTGGGAGGAAGGGCCGTTATAGGAGGCTCGATCTCTCTCGGCCAGTTTGTGGCTTTCTCAAGCTATCTTGCCATGCTCACATGGCCCATGATGGCCATCGGTTTCGTTGTTAATCTTTTACAGCGCGGGGCGGCAAGCATGGGAAGGCTCGAGAAGATAATGCACACGGTACCGGCAATTTCCGACGGCCCGCTTGCTTCTGAACCTGAGCCGTCCATTCTTGTAAAAGACCTCTGCTACACCTATCCCGGAACCGATGTTCAGGTGTTGCAGGATATTTCCTTCAGCATTCCTGCAGGGGCCACCCTGGGCATTGTGGGACGGACCGGAAGCGGAAAAACTACGCTGGTAGAACTGCTTATGCGTCTTTATGACCCTCCTGCGGGTACTGTATTCATTGGCTCAGTCGATGTGCGTCAGAGGGAGTTGAACCGTGTTCGCGGGCTGTTCGGCTATGTGCCCCAGGAAACATTCCTGTTTGCACTTTCCATTGCAGATAACATTTCTTTCGGCAGAGACGAAATGCCGTTTGATAAGATAAGACAACTGGCAGAAATTGCAGAGATCGCCTCTGAGATAGAAGAGTTCAACCTTGGCTTCGAAACAATGGTGGGCGAAAGAGGCGTTACCCTTTCCGGTGGCCAGAAGCAGAGAATTGCCATTGCAAGGGCTCTGGCTGTTTCACCAAAAATTCTGGTTCTTGATGATTCACTTAGCTCCATCGACACTGAAACCGAATCCGCAATTCTTGAAAAGCTGAAACTTGAGATAGCAGGCCTTACAAGCATTCTGATTGCACACCGGATAAGCACTGTGCAGCAGGCTGACTCAATCATTGTTCTCGATGGAGGAAGGCTTGTTGAAAAGGGAACGCATCAGGAACTCCTTGAGAAAGACGGCTACTACGCAGAGCTGTACAGAATGCAGCAGCTGGAAGAGGAAGTTGAGAAAATTTGTGAAGGGGGTGATGTCTGATGCCGCCCCACGGAGACAGTTCATTTGCAGATGATTCCATAGAGGGAAAAGGATACGATTCGGTTCTTGTAAAGCGCCTTCTTCATTATGTCGCACCGCACCGCAAACTGGTTATTATGGCCATGCTGTTCATGCTGATTTCCTCTGCCGTTGAACTGCTGCTTCCATACATCACCAAGCAGGGCATCGATAAATACCTTGCCAGATTGTATCAGGTGTATTCCGACAGCCCTGCAGCATGCGACAGCCTGATGGGTCTTGAACCTGTTCCCGGTGATTTCATTCTGCTCTCTTCAGACAGTGTTCTTATCCGCAAAGCAGCCATGGACGGCATGGACCCGGCAGTTTCACATCTTCTTGAATCAAGCGGCCACTTGATTCCTGAAACATTTTACCTGTTTGCCGCTGAAAATTATCAGGGTGAGGCCGGCTGGATACAAAATGGCTACTGGATGGTTCCAGAGCGCGATCTGAGAAGAATACCCCCGAACAAACTGCTTCGCATCCGAAGTGAGGATGTGGCTGGAGTCTCCAGGTTAGCTTTGTTTTTCATGGGCTTGATAGTTATCAGCCTGTTTGCCGGATATGGTCATGTCATGACTCTTGTAATCGCCGGACAGCGCTCGATGTACGATGTTCGAACAGAGCTTTTCAATCACATTCAGACACTCAGTTTGAATTTTTTCAGCAGGAATCCCGTGGGCAGACTGGTAACGAGAGTGTCTAACGATATTGAAGCCCTTAATGAAATGTTCAGCGCAGTGCTTGTTAACCTGGTGAAAGACATTCTTCTGATTCTGGGAACAATCGCCATTCTTATGGTGATGGACTGGAAACTGACCCTTGTTTCACTTTGCGTACTGCCTCTTTTTGCCTTTGCTTCGTTTCTGTTCAGAATCAAGGCGCGAGCAATCTATCGGAAGGTAAGAAAGCACCTGGCCGAGCTCAATTCCAGCATTGCCGAAGACATTTCAGGGGTTAAAGTGGTTCAGATTTTCAGGCAGGAGAAGGCGAGAAAAGAGAAATACCTGCACATCAACGAAAACTACTACAAAGTTAGCATGAAGCAGCTTTATGTTTTCGGTGTTTTCAGGCCGCTTATCGAGGTTATCAGCCAGGCGGGTATTGCGATCGTTATTATCTACGGAGGTCTTGGCACTCTTTCCGGCACTCTTACTATCGGAGCTCTCGTTGCATTCATCAGTTATGTGCGCCAGATGTACAGACCCATCTCCGATATGAGCGAAAAATACGATATCATGCAAAGCGCCATGGCTTCGAGTGAACGGATTTTCGGCATTCTAGACACACGAGCGGAAATATTCCAGTCTCCCGAGGCACATCCTCCCATGAAGCTTCTGGGCAGCGTTGAGTTTCAGGGTGTTAACTTCAGATACCAGCCGGAAACCCCAATTCTCAGGAACATCAATTTTGCAATAGAGCCAGGCAGAAGTGTTGCTCTTGTTGGTCCTACCGGAGCAGGCAAAACATCCATTATCAGCCTTCTTACCCGTTTCTGGGATGTTGAAAGCGGGAAAATACTGCTTGACGGCATCGATTTGCGGAACCATGCAACAGAAACCCTCAGAAAGAACATAGCAATTGTTCTTCAGGATGCATTCATATTCAGCCGGTCGGTTGCCGACAACATCCGGCTCAGCAGCAATCTTTCCATGGAAGATGTACGCAGAGCTTCAGACATGGTGCAGGCCACCGATTTTATTGACAAGCTGCCCATGGGTTTTGATACCGTCATGGCCGAACGCGGCGCCACTCTTTCAACCGGTCAGAAGCAGCTTATATGTTTTGCCAGGGCTCTTGCCCACGATCCGCGGGTGCTGGTGCTGGACGAGGCCACAAGCAATGTTGACCCTACCACTGAACAGCTTATACAGAAGGCCATTGAAACTCTTATGAGGGGAAGAACCAGCATCATCGTAGCTCACAGGCTGTCTACAATCCAGAAATGCGACGAGATAATGGTGATAGACGCAGGCAGGATACTGGAAAAGGGTTCGCATCAGGAATTGCTGGCCAGGCGCGGTATCTACTACAACCTGTATCTGCTGCAGTGGGGCAACAGCGAGGCACCTTTCAGCGTATAGAATTGTTCAGTTGTTTTATCCCCGCCCATGTTGTTTGTGTGAGCATCAATGGTGTTGAGCTTTCTACAACAACATTATCGAAGAAGCAACTCAGATAAACGTCATATACTTGTTTTGAAGTTCCTGCTGCGAACAGCGCCGCTGCTCCTTCCCGTGACAAAGTGTCCGAGGCGAAAACAAACCAGTTTTCCGGTTCACTTTCCCAGGGAATCCAGGCTCTTCCAGTGAAACTGCTGCCATCGCACTGCATTCTCATTCTGTATGTGGTTCCAGCCTGCACAGTGAGCGGATAGGAGTCAATCAGTTCGATGGATGTCCAGTGCCACCTGTAAAGGTTCAGCGCCTGGTGGGGCAGACTCAGAACCAGCATCATGTTGTATTCTCCACCTTCTGAATACCGGAGCATCATCCCGCCGAATATCCCCACATCTATCTCTGTATCGGCACACATGGAATAGTCGGATGTACTCATGGTCTCGCCTTCGTCACCCCGGTAAGAAGTGGCGTCGTTCACTGCGCCGCCTCCGCTGAAATGGTATCTTCCTTCGTGTACATCGTAGTCAGATGGACCTACCGTGTACCACCCGAAGGCGTCTCCATCGGTGAAGTCATCCTGAAAAAAAATCGTTGACACCGCAAAAAGTATTGCCATCATACCGGTGAGCATAAACACTCCCTTCATCCCACTGGAGTATATATAATGCTGGAGCGTCGTTGAAGAGCCCGGTGATTGAAAAATTGATAATTGAAATAGATTTGCGTCAAATATTTTTATAACAAACAGGGAAGATACGAAAGCTGTTTGTCAAATGTCCCGAGCAACCCGTGACCGGAGGCTGTGATGAGAATCTGTATTTTTGCCGGAATGCTTGTTTTGGTTGCCTGCACTGTTAATGTGTACGACTACTCTTCTCATTCAGGCGCGGGTGAAGTTCAGAAGCCCGATACTGTTTATATAGGCGTTGTTGAGCCGGAATCAGGGTTGATTCCCATTCCACCCGCTGATCCCGACACCGTCGTTTCCATTTATCCACTTGCCGGCGGCGAAGTCAGAATTGAGAAGTTTGGCTCCTGGTCCCGGTTTACACTGTTCGGATGTATCACAGAAACCGACGGAGTTTCCCTGGAGATCAGACCTGTAATGGTTTCAGTTGTTTCCCCTGACGGTGCTGTGTTGGAAGACTATCAGCTTCAGTTCACATGCAGGTTGAAGTCTGCCCTTGCCGATACAGAACGGGATGATTCTGCCGCTTCCGCACCCCCGTCATCGTCTTCAAGCATGATTCTTTTGCCTGTTGTGACGGGAACAGAGCTTGTTACACTCATTGCTGACAGAACATCCTTCCCTTTCCTCGAGGAAGAGGCTCTAAAACTCGATACAAAACGGCTTTTCGATGGAACTCTTATTTATAGTGCGGTGTATGCCATGTCAGACTGGAAGCTTAGAGATATATGCATGGCCAGCCAACTGGCAGCTTCCTCTCAGGATCCCGAGTTCCGAGTTGTTTTCAGCGATTTATCCAGGGGGCTTCTTCAGCAGTACTATGATATATTCGTAATTAATGACGGATCTCCCCGGGCTTTTTCTGGAAGAGGCGGAAGGGCATCTGCTGAAAACTGATCTACTGAACGGAGCTGAATGCTTAAAAAAATACTGATTCCTGCAGTTGCCTGTGCGGTGATTCTTGCAGCTGCATGCGGGAATTCTCCTCTGGATTCAGCGGGTGACCCCACGCCCAGCGTTCTTTCCATACAGCTTCAATCTGATTCTGTTGTTTACACAAGCTGGAATCAGTGCCCAGATGCCGATTTTAGTGCCTACATTCTCTGGAGAGGCCTATCTGCAGGTATTCAGGCAGATCCGTCCCAAGCAGAGGCAATCAAAATATTCACCTCCGATCCCCTGCAGCTTGCCTGGTTCGATTCCCTGCTAACTCCCGGCGAAACCTACTGGTATGCTCTTGAAACCCGAAACACCGCCTCATTATCCGCATGGAGCAATGAAGAGAGTCTTACTGTTCCTCTTAATGAACCCGATAATCTCACGGTGTTTTTTATTGATCCCTCCCACGGGTCTCTTTCCGGTGATGCCATTCTTGTAAGAACCCCGAATCACCTGAATTATTTGATTGACGGCGGAGACAGAAGAAGCGACTGGAGCTGCGGACACGACAGAATTGTTCCAATGCTTGACAGTCTGGGAATAACGCATCTTGACGGGATTGTTGCAACCCATCCCCATTCTGATCACATCGGCGGGCTAATCGCCGTGCTTTTGGAAATACCCGTAGATAAAGTATGGGACTGCGGATGGACAGGAAGCGCCACTTCAACTTATGAAACCTTTCTTTACACCGTGCAGTCTTCCGGAGCCCAGTACATTCAGGCCAGCCAGGGTATGATACTCGACTGGGATCCAGACTTGCAGGTTAAAATACTTCACCCCGAACCAAGCCCGGGAACAGGCAGCGAAAACAATGCCTCCATCGTTATCCACATAGGTTTTCAGAATGTGTCATTCCTGTTTACCGGTGATCTTGAATCAGATGGAGGGGAAGAGGCAGTACTCTCGCTTTATTCAGAAGATGATTTGAAGGCTGATATTCTGAAGATCGGTCATCACGGTTCCAGCGATGCTACCGGAGAATTGTGGCTTGATGCCGTTCAGCCCACACTTGCCGCCATAGAAGTTGGCGCAGGGAATCCCTATGGCCACCCGCACAGCGATCTTCTTGAAAGACTTTCGAACCGGGGCATACCGGTTTACAGAACCGACGAAGACGGAACCTTCATAATTACAACAGACGGAACAAGTATCACTGTGTTTTAGTTTTGTTTCTCTTGTTCTCGTACATTATTCTGTCTGCCAGCCTCAGAATGTCGTCAATTGAGTCTTCTGCGTCGGGTGTCCAGTAGGCGTGCCCCATCGAGACCGAAATCGGCTCGCCTTGAATGGCGTTCAGTTTCTGAGACCGTTCCAGTGTTTTACTGATTCTTCTCTCTACGGTATGGCTGTAATCTGCAGACATTCGGGTAAGAATTATCAGAAATTCATCACCCCCGTATCTCAGTACGGTGTCTGTTTTTCTTAAAGCGTTCTGAAGAACTTTTGCCACTTCCTGAAGAACAGAATCACCTGCCTGGTGGCCAAATCTATCGTTGATCTGCTTGAAATTATCAACATCCACCATAATAAAGCCTATTGCAGAACCCATTCTTCTGGCCCTGTGCTCCTCAAGTTCAACCACCCTGTTAAAATAGTTTCTGTTGTAAATTCCCGTCAAAGGATCGTGTAGAGCCTGATTGATAAGCTGATGCTGAAGGGCGATACGTTTCAATCCCTGCTGAGTGTATCCAAGAAGCAGTTCGAGGATTCTGGTATCCACATTGCCGAAAACTTTACTGCTCTCGGAAACCAGCTGGAAAACAGAATTGTCCTCAAGCTGGAAACAGACACCTGATGTTCCAGCCGGACAGAAGCTTTCAGTTCTATCTCGAGAGCGGAAGTAGCAGGGGCTCGAAGTGCTCAGCGCAATTTCTGCCATGCCCAGGCTGCAGCCGTCGCCACAGGGGTACTGTTCGCGCCCTGATGATGCCACCAGTTCCATCTCGTCTCCGGTTTGAAGAAAAATGCAACTGCACACACCATTGAGTATTGATTGCCCGGCTTCGGCACATATGCGGTAAATTTCGCCTACAGAACGACTTCTCTGAAGCTCGGCTGCAACACTGTGAAGCCTCTCTATACGCTCGGGAGCCAGATTGGGATTCTCTGTTTCCCTTCTGGTTTCGGTGATATCTACGATGCAGCCTTCACAGAAATCAACACCGCAGCTTTGCATGGCATATGCTCTGCCTTGCTCCATCACCCATAGAATATCTCCAAAATTGTTTCTGATTCTGTATGTGATACTGTATTCAGTGCGATTATCCAGCGAATCCTGAACAGTTTTAAGAACAATTTCAAGGTCAGCATCGAGTATCATTCCACCATACGGATTTCTACCAGAAAGAATGTCAATCTCGGTATATCCTGTGAAAGAAGCAGAACCGGGTGAGATGAACTCCATGGTTCGTGCTCTGTCGGTTCTGCAGTGGAAGAACATTCCCGAATTCATTCCAGGGTGTGGACAGTCTTTGAACCGGTTACGACAGGCAACTTCAGCAGTGGTTAACAGTTCCGAATCGGAGGTTCTGTAAACCCGGAACCCCGCTTCCTGCCTCGACGCGGGTTTTGCCGGGGAGGATATCATGGAGATGTGTAAAGTGCTGCCACTCTTGGTTGTTCTCATGGTTCTAAGCCGTAGAATTCTGCCGGCCAGAGCCATGGCGTTAATGTATTCTGCTTCGGGTCTGATTGAGTCTGGAATTATCAGATCGGATATGCTCCGGCCAACTGCTTCAGCAGCAGTCCAGCCGAATTCCGCGGTGAAAGCAGAATTTGCCCTGGCTACATTTTCCTGAACATCGGTGTAAATGGAAGGCTCGCAAGAGTTCTCGAACGAGCTGTTCAGCAGTTCATGATCGTTGCAGTTGTCTGTTGATCTCTGCCTTGAAACCTCTGGAACTTCCTTGAAGATATAGCAGAGTAACTTGCCGCCGGAGTCGGTTTTTATCTGCATTACTATCTGAAACACACTGACCAGTTTCCCGTCGCTTTTCATCTTCAATGTGGAAAGAGATACCGGAGAGCCTGTGAGAGCGGTGGTGAAAACACTTTCTGATTCAGCAAGAAAGGGGGAAGGAGTAATAAGATCATCAAGATCACGGTCTTCGCAATCAGCCTCAGAAAGAAGAAAGAGGCGGGAGAAATCAGCATTGACAGCCTGCACATGTCTGTTGGTATCACAAAATGCAAGAGCCCCGGTGGTGGCCTTCCACAGCTGTTTCAGAAAGGGAGACTGAAAATCTTTCACCAGCTCACAGGTTTCATTCTCCATCAACCACCTCCTGTTGACTATCAAACTGGGCAAAACACCTTGACTTCCTCGGTACCCCGCTCAGGTGCATCCGGTTCGCCGAAAAGAAGCAGCCTGATGCTGAAAATGATCAGAGTAAAAGTGTAGCTTACGGGACGCTTTAAATAATGCAGAAATGTAGCGCTGGACTCAAGCCCCTCTGAAGCGAAATCAAATGACCGAGGTGACTGAGGGATGTTCCTGAGAAAGATGCATCCTGCAATGAAACCTTCTTCACCATTTTCGTCAAGTTCAACTGCGAGAGCAGCAAAGCTTTTTGCAGCCGCTGCCATATCCAGCCACAGAACTGTATTCCGGCAGGGGCAGACAAGAAACCTGGAACCATCAGCGAGCATTATGCTATATCTGGATTTCAAGTAGGACGGCTCGATAATGTTTTCCGAAGGGGGTAGCGGATTTCTCCATGACGGAATGCCGCAGGATTTCAGCCACTGCCTGACTATCGATTCACGGCAGAGCTGAAGATAGACTGAACCGCTGCCAGAAGACTCGGAATGAAGCTTTCCCATCAATTCATTCGAGAGGCTGATTCTTGTCAAAGAGCATCCTTCCGCGGGAGTCAACTGCGAATATCAGTGTGTTCGATGCATCAGGTCAATGCGATTTGCATTTCTTTCAATAACCGGCTAAATTATCACCCGCTTATATGGTAGACTGAATGAATTTTATTGTTTCACAGTTATTCCCGAAAAGGGGCAGTAATGGATAAAAGAACACCGCTTTATGAGATACATTCAGCGCTGGGTGCTACTATACAACCCTTCGCTGGATATCTCATGCCCATCAAATATGATACCATTCAGAAAGAGCACATGGCAGTTAGGAACAGTGTCGGTGCTTTTGACCTGACACACATGGGGGAATTCCGGGTCACCGGCCCTGATTCAACGGCATTTCTTGATAATCTGCTTACCAACGATGCAGATGTTTCCAACGGGAAGGCATACTATTCGACAATGTGCTACCCTGACGGCGGAATAGTCGATGACCTTATCGTTTACAGAATTGGAACCGAGGAATACCTGATGGTTGTAAACGCCGCAAATCTTGATAAAGATTGGGCCTGGGTGCAGAGCCATCTGACAGGTTTCAGTGTTAAAGTTAAAAATGAAAGCGATGATACTGCGCTTGTGGCTATTCAGGGGCCGAAAGCTCAGGCCGTTTGTTCAAAACTCACTTCGGAGAATCTTGAAGAAATCGGCTACTATGAACATACCACGGGAAAATTTGCCGGAGTCGATGCTCTCATTGCCCGAACAGGTTACACAGGTGAAGACGGATTTGAGATTTACATGAAAAACCAGGATGCTGTTGCTGTGTGGGAAGCCGTAATGAAAGCCGGCGAGGAGTTCGGCATTGTTCCCGTGGGGCTTGGAGCCAGAGACACACTTCGGCTTGAGGTGGGTTATCCCCTTTACGGCAACGATATTGATCACAGCACCACTCCTGTTGAGGCAAAGCTCGGGTGGGTTGTTAAGCTGAAGTCGGAAAAGCAGTTTATCGGCAGAGAGGTTCTTGAACAGCAGAAATCCGAAAAACCCGGCAGAAATCTGGTGGGCATGATGGTCACTGGAAAGGGTTTTCCAAGGCATGGAACACCTGTTTTCAGTGGAGACAGAAAAGTAGGTATTGTTACCAGCGGTTCTATCGCTCCTGCTCTGGGAGAGGCAGTCTGTCTTGGATACATCGAACAGGGTTTTCAGAAGATGGGAAATGAACTGGAAGCAGAAATAAGAGGGAAACGGATTCCTCTGAAAATAGTGAAACTACCTTTCTACACAAATGGCAGCCGCAGATAATTCAATTCAGATAATAAGGGAGACATACAATGAGTAATGTACCGGAGACCGTTCGCTACACTGAAACCCACGAATGGGTTCGCAAAGACGGAAACAGTTATGTAGTAGGACTCACGGATCATGCGCAGCATGAGATGGGCGAGATCGTAATGGCCGAGCTTCCCGAAGTAGGCTCTGAAGCCACCCGGGGAGATGCCATGGGCGGCCTTGAAGCCGTGAAGACCGCCGAGGATTTTTATGCCCCCATGGACGGGGAAGTTATCTCTGTTAACGAAGAGCTGGAAGCAAATCCATCATTGATCAACGACGACCCTTACAAGGGTGGCTGGCTGTTTGCGATCAAGGCGTCGAACGAATCCCAGTTCGATGATCTGCTCACTGCAGAAGAGTACCTGACTCACATCGGAGAGTGATTCAATGAGCATATTCGTTCCCAACGGCAAAGCTCAGCGCGACCGGATGCTGGAAGTGATAGGGGCAGAAAGGTTTGAGGATCTGCTGTCTCCGATTCCCCAGAGCGTCCGCTTAAAGGGTGAACTTGATCTGCCTCTGCCCGTGAGTGAGCTGGAACTGAAAAAAGAATTCAAAGACCTGGCCGGGAAGAACACTTCCGCAGACCTGATCTGCTTCCGCGGCGCAGGTTCCTACGATCACTACATTCCCACAGCAATAGACAGCATTCTGACGAGAAGTGAATTCTTCACCGCATACACTCCCTATCAGGCCGAAGTCAGCCAGGGTACTCTTCAGGCAATCTTCGAATACCAGACTCTGATTGCCAGGCTGACCGGCTGCGATGCTGCCAATGCATCCATGTACGACGGTTCTTCAGCGGTGGCTGAAGCGGCTCTCATGGCAATCAGGTGTACAGGCAAAAAGAGAATTCTTGTAGCAGGCAGTTTGAATCCGAGAACCATGGATGTGATGCATACCTACCTGGATAACAGCGACTTCCAGATCAATGAAGTACCTTTCGACAAAGACGGCCTTCTCGACCTGGGGTCTGCAGAAAAACTGGCCGAGGGCGGTGCAGCAGCTCTGGTACTTCAGTATCCCAACTTTTTCGGATCGATTGAAGACGTCAGTTCCGCAGCCGAACTCATTCACAGGCATAAGGGGCTTCTTGTCGTCTTTGCCGACCCCGTTTCCCTGGGTATTCTGGAAGCACCCGGAAAACTGGGAGCAGATGTTGTTGCCGGTGAAGGCCAGCCTCTGGGTATTGCCATGAGCTTTGGCGGACCCTATGTGGGATTCATGGCAACGAGCAATGAGTACATCAGGAAAATGCCGGGAAGAATTGTAGGCAGAACGGAAGACCGCGCCGGCAATACCGGTTATGTACTGACACTCCAGACAAGGGAACAGCACATAAAAAGGGCAAAAGCCACTAGCAATATCTGTTCCAATCAGGCATTGATGGCTCTTGCAAATACTGTTTATCTTACACTTACAGGTGAAAGCGGATTTGCAGAAGTGGCAAGGCAGTGCTGGCACAAATCACACTACCTCCACAAGAAGCTTCTTGAAATACCGGGAGTTACCGGTGTTTTTGATTCCCCGTTTTGCAGAGAATTCGTTGTGAATCTTCCTGTTTCCGCACAGAATGCAGCCTGTGCCCTTGTTGACAAGGGCTATCTTGCCGGGTTGCCCCTTCCAGGTCTTGGAGTTGGGGCGATGCTTCTGTGTGCCACAGAGAAGAGAACAAAAGCGGAGATAGACGGGTTTGCAGAAGCTCTTGCCGGATATATAAAGGAGGCAGTGTAATGGAAAAAACAATTTTCCAGTACAGTTGCCCTGGTCGAATCGGAGTGTCTCTTCCTGCTTTGGATGTGCCCGAGACTTCAGTTCCGGGCAGGTTCAGCCGCAAAGATCCGATCGGGCTACCCGAGGTTACCGAGGGTCAGGCGATGCGCCATTTTGTTCGACTCTCAACCATGAATTTCAACCTGGAGAAAAGCATCTATCCTCTCGGCTCCTGCACAATGAAATACAACCCCAGGCTTCATGAATTCCTTGCACGGATCGAAGGTCTTGCCTCGGTGCACCCGCTGTCACCTGACGATACAGTGCAGGGAACCTTGAAGATAATCCATGAGCTTGGTGTATATCTTTGCGAAATAACGGGTTTTGATGCCGTAACCCTTCAGCCTGCAGCAGGAGCTCAGGGCGAATTCACAGGGCTTATGCTCATCAAAAAATGGCAGGAGGCAAGAGGCGAGGGGCACCGCAACGAGGTGCTGATGCCCGATTCCTCTCACGGAACCAACCCTGCTACATGCACACTCGCAGGGCTTAAAGTGGTTAGTGTTGATTCTGATTCCCACGGCAGAGTTGATGTTGAAGACCTCAGGCGAAAAGCAGGAGAAAATACTTGTGCGTTCATGCTTACCAACCCGAATACCCTGGGCATTTTCGAGAGCAGCATCAAAGAGATTACTCAGATAATCCACGATGCCGGCGGGTTGAACTACATGGATGGCGCGAATATGAATGCCATGCTGGGAATCGCCAGACCGGGCGACATGGGTTTTGATGTGTGTCATCTTAATCTTCACAAGACTTTCAGTACTCCCCACGGCGGAGGAGGCCCCGGTGCCGGGCCTGTGTGCTGCAGAGAGTTCCTCAGCCCTTTCCTGCCCGCATCAACTGTTGAAAAGGCAGAACATGGTTACCGGCTCAGGGATGCCGGCGGAAATTCCATGGGAAGGCTTCTTGCATTCCATGGTAATGTGGGAGTGTTGTACAGAGCTTACGCTTACATAAGAACACTGGGAGCCCCAGGTCTGAACGAAGTATCACAGGTGGCCCTTATAAACGCAAATTATATGAAAGCAAGGCTGAAGCCCTATTATGAAGTACCCAACGACGACGGCCCGTGCATGCACGAATTCGTCGCCAGCGGTTCGGCAATGGGAATTCACGGAGTAAAAACACTGGATATTGCCAAAAGGCTTCTTGACTACGGTTTTCATGCCCCCACCATATACTTCCCGCTTATTGTGAAGGAAGCTCTTATGATAGAGCCAACGGAAACTGAAAGCCTTGAAAGCCTTGACGCTTTTGTTGATGCCATGATAGCAATAGCGGAAGAAGCCGGCGAGAAGCCCCATCTCGTTACCGATGCTCCTGTGAATACGCCCGTGCTGAGGCTTGATGAGGTTAAGGCGGTTAAAGATCTCTTCCTTGTGGAACCCTTCGAAAGTGAAGAGTAAATGGATGAACTGCACGAAACGGAGATCCTTACCTGGGTCTCCCTTCCGATGCGGGAACGGCCGGCAGCTACAGCCGCTCTGGTGGCTTTGATGCTTGCTGCATCTTTTGCAGCATCTCTGGTGATGGGAAATATCTGGTGGGGAATTACCGGGCTTGCACTTCTGTTCCTCTCCATGTGGAGCTACTTTCTTCCCGTGGTGTTCACAATGGATTCCCAGGGAGTTAAAAAGAAATCTCTGTTTGCGGAAGAAATACGCATATGGAGCCAGGTAAGAAGCATTGTCGCCGATAAATACGGAGTTCTGCTGAGTCCATTCAAAGAGCCTACCAGGCTGGCTAATTTTCGGGGGCTGAGTGTTCAGTTCTCGGGAAACAGGGAGGAAGTGCTTGAGTTTATTCGGGCCAGGATTGGATCCTGAGGATTTCCGGTCGGATACCCCGGAAGAATACGATGAACTGGCAAAGAAAATCGCCAGAAAGATTGTTGAAAGAGATCTGGCGATTCCTGCCATCATCTTTCTTGAATCGATCAAGCCTGTTTCGTTTCTGGGCAGTCAGATGCTGGTGTTTGCCAACCCGGTTGTTTCACTCATCGTGCAGTCCGGTGATTACTACAGGTTTGTGAGGATGGTTGAAGACCGGGCAAATATTGAAAAACTGACAGTAGCAATAGAGGAGGAAAACGCACTGGTTTCTGAACTCAGGCGGCAGGAAAAACGGAAAAGACGCGAGAACCGCAGAAGCTTTTTCAGAAAACTGTTCCGCAGGGGTAAAGATTAGCCTGATGCCTTACATTGAAGGGAGAAGCAGTGGCCGCAGAAAGAATAAAGACCATACTGGCGACCGACTGCGGTAGCACCACCACCAAATCGATACTCATTGAGTACAGCGAAGAGGCCGGGCGCTACCGTCTCGCCCGTAGAGGAGAGGCTCCAACGACAGTTGAAGCACCTGCGGAGGATGTTACAAAAGGAGTTCTTAATGCTGTGGGAGAAATCGAAGACCTTGAAGGCCGTCGTTTTCTCAAGCAGAACGAGGAGGGTGTTAATGTAAGGGAGGGATCCGGAGACGGTGTCGACCTTTATGTTTCCACGTCTTCCGCCGGTGGAGGTCTGCAGATGACAGTCGCCGGTGTGGTAAAATCAATGACCGGCGAAAGCGCCCAGAGAGCTGCTCTCGGAGCGGGAGCAATCGTCATGGATGTGGTCGCCTCCAACGACAGAAGGCTTCCACATGAGAAGGTGGCAGATATTCGCAGGCTCAGACCTGACATGATTCTGCTTTCCGGCGGTATAGACGGAGGCACAATCGATCATGTGGTTGAACTGGCAGAAATAATCCGTGCTGCAGACCCGAAGCCCAGGTTTGGCGTAGGGTTCAAGCTTCCTGTGATTTTTGCCGGCAACAAGAATGCCGCAGATGCGGTAAAAGAAGAGCTTGGTTCCATCGTCGAGCTGAAGATCGTTGACAATCTCAGACCTGTGCTGGAACGGGAAAACCTGTCGCCCGCCAGAGACCTCATTCATGAACTTTTCATGGAACATGTTATGGCGCAGGCGCCCGGTTATGCCAGGCTGATGGAGTGGACGGGGCACTACGTAGACGGAAAATGGAAAAACGTACCCATTATGCCCACACCCGGAGCGGTGGGAAAACTTATCGAGCGGGTGGCGAAACAGGAGAATATCCATGTTATGGGTGTTGATATCGGCGGGGCGACAACAGATGTATTCAGCGTGTTCGACAGCAACGGAGAGCCGGTGTTCAACCGCACTGTGAGTGCCAACCTCGGTATGAGCTATTCGGTGAGTAATGTGTTGGCCAGTGCGGGTATCGATAATGTCATGCGCTGGGTGCCATTTCACATGGATGAGGCCGATCTGCGCAACCGGATAAGAAACAAAATGATCCGCCCCACCACTATTCCTCAGGAACTCGAAGAACTCATTATAGAGCAGGCCATTGCCAGAGAGGCTCTCCGTTTGGCACTCGTGCAGCACAAAGACCTTGCCACCGGGCTGAAGGGTGTTGCTCAGGAGAGAACCATCGGCGACGCTTTTGAACAGACTCAGACAGGGGCAACCCTTGTCAATATGATGGAGCTCGATCTTCTCATCGGTTCAGGAGGAGTTCTGAGCCACGCTCCCAGAAGAAGTCAAACCGCTCATATGCTTATTGACAGTTTCCTGCCCGAGGGAATAACCATGCTTGCTGTAGACTCCATTTTCATGATGCCTCATCTGGGAGTTCTGAGCGAGGTTCATCCCCAGGCAGCAGTTGAAGTGTTCAATAACGACTGCCTCATAAAGATCGGTCCCTGCATCGCGCCGTCTGGTTCCTTCAGGAAGGTGTCTTCGCTGGCCACCATCAGTCTTGTCATGCCTGACGGGAAAATTATCGAGGAAACAATTGTTCCAGGTGAGATGAAACTCATACCTCTGGGTGCCGGGGAAAAAGCTGAAGCTGTTATCAATCCGATCAAGGGTCTTGATGTGGGCAACGGACCCGGTGAGAAGTGGGAGGGAACCATCGAAGGCGGAATCGTCGGTATCATTCTTGACGGAAGGGGAAGACATCCCTTCAATCTTCCCGACGATGACGCAAAAAGGGTTAAGATGCTTCAGAACTGGTCTGTGACTCTTGACACCTATCCGGAACGATTCCTGAGCATGGGAGGTGGTGAATAATGGCATTTGCATACACACCCGGCTTGAGAGTGGCAGATGTTGCAGAGGTTCTCAAGACCAGAAGGCTGCCCCTCAAAGGGGAAGTTCTTGTTAAACTGGGAGATTTGATACAAGCTGATACAATCGTGGCACGCACCGAACTGCCGGGTAATGTCAAAATGTTCAACATTGCCAATCTTCTCGGTGTACCTGCTTCGGATATTCCTGAACTTCTTCATGTGAAAGAGGGAGATGCCATCAAAGCCGATGAGGTTCTTGCCCAGAGCAAAGGAATATTCGGCAAGTGGTTCAAAAACTCCATAAAAAGCCCTATCGACGGTGTTTTCGAGAGCTTCAACGAAATTACCGGTCAGGCTGTTCTCCGAGAGCCTCCCATTCCTGTTGAAATCGATGGCTACGTCAACGGAACAGTAACAGAAGTGCTTCCCGGCGAGGGAGTCGTTGTAGAGACGCATTGCACTTTCGTACAGGGCATCTTCGGCATCGGCGGAGAGGTTCGGGGTGAATTGAAAAAAGTCTGTTCTTTACCGTCAGAGGAAATCACAGCAGACAAGATCACACCCGAGTGCAGAGACAAAATTCTTATTGGCGGCAGTTACATAAGCCACACGGTGCTTAAAAAGGCCGTCTCTGTGGGAGTAAAGGCAATTGTTGTCGGAGGTTTCGACGATAAGGATCTGAAGGATCTTCTGGGTTACGACCTCGGTGTGGCTATCACTGGTCATGAGGACAAGGGGCTTACACTTATTCTCACCGAAGGCTTTGGCAGAATGACCATGGCCGAGGGAACCTTCAAGCTTCTCTGCAGCCGGGAAGGCATGTTCGCAAGCGTCAACGGTGCTACCCAGATACGCGCCGGAGTCATGCGTCCCGAGATTGTCGTTCCACTCGAGGCAGATGTCAAGAGCGACAAGAGGGTTTCAAAACAGGCAGGCGCAATGGAAATAGGCAGTTCTGTCCGCTGTATCCGTGCTCCCTATTTCGGGAAAATCGGAACTGTGGCAGCCCTACCTCCGGAGCTTGTGGTGGTAGACTCTGAAGCAAAGGTAAGAGTTCTGGAGGTTGCTTTTGGTAACGGAACAAAAGCAACTGTCCCCAGAGCGAATGTAGAATTGATAGAAAGCTAGAATTGCAGTTCAGTTAAAAGGGGCGTTTCGGCGCCCCTTTTTTTCAGGGGAGTGCCGGATCACTTTCCCGTGAATCTGTAAACAGGAAGATTGGCTTCCCCCGGAGTCTCCCAGTATGCGAAACCCTCATTCAATGCGGCAGACAAAATTTCCCTGTGCCCGTCATGTATCATCATTTCCATAGTATTGATCTTTTTTATTCCTGCAAGAGCAAAGGCTCCCCGAATAAAGCCTGTGGGGTCGCTTAAAGAGTCTGTAAGGGGCGAAATCTCCGCTCCTCTTGCGGATGCGAGAAACCTTGCCCCCGTTGAAGCCTGCCAGAACTCTGCATTACCTCGCATCCAGTCCAGAGATCCTTCAGCTGAATGATGAATAAACTTCCAGCCGCATGGAGCGTGTTCCGGGTATACAGAGAAATCGGAAGCAGATGGACGAACTTTCTCTATGGTTATCGCTGAAGTTTCACAGTGAAGGCCATCCAATCCCACAACATGAAAGAACTCTGTGATGGCGAATCCCTGTCTTTCGGCCATTATCCGGCTTTCCACATTGTTGATGTAGGTAGAGAATTCTATGGCTGAAAACTCGCCTGATTCCACTTTCATGAGGGCGATATCCAGTATTCTTTGAGACATCACCCTTCCATAGCCATTTCCTCTGAAATCAGGGTGAACCCTCAAACCTTCCAGCCAGGCGATTTTCCCCGGCATTCCAGTTATCTTGCCGCATGCAATGACCCTGCCGCCTAATTCCCCGGCGATGAAACCGGAATCATTCAGCCACTGCGAAGATACATTTTCAAGATAGTCATTTCCTTCCCATGTTTTTCTGGAGATTTCCGCAACATCGTCCATGTCTTCCGGCGAGGCATCCCGAATAATCAGATCCATTGCTTCTTCCTCTCTAATAGGTGGCAAAGAATATATGTGTACATTTTCACCGCGTGCACAAAACCCCGGCAGATGCTTCTGCTGTTCTCTTATCTGTCATTGCCCATGGGGTCAGACCGGTCGGATTATGTATTGCTCTCTGGGTTTAAATGAGGCCATTATCTGTCAGGACAGCTGTCTGACACTTCCCGGTGGATCTGCGGTGGCATGAAAATTTCTAATTCCAAGCGGGTGTCTGTCCGCAAACAGGTAATACGCTTGTTACTGCTCGCAAAGTGAAATAATATAGAAACGCAGTAATCAATTAACAGCATGGTAAACAATCATATAGGTGAGTTATTTGTCAAGTGGCCCAATGGCCTTGTTGCGGGGGTCTGAGGTGCGTTATTATCGTCGGGGTGGAATATGCTTTTCATGGCTTATTAAGAAAGGGGTTCCTGCTGTATGAGAAATGTGCTTTGTGTACTTCCTCTTCTGTTTCTTGCAGGGGTGTCACTGTCGCAGTGCGGCGGGTGTCCCGCAGGGGCGGATGCGGGCTGCGTCAGTCCCGAACCGTGCGGTGATTGTTTTGTACTGTCACTCGCGGCTTTGGATGCGCCGAACGATGCCGGGGGGGGCATTGATCTGGTATGGACAGTGGCCATTGATACTGCTTTGCCCGATTCAATGGTTCTTGAGAGAATGGGCTCGGACGGGCAGTGGATTCCTTCAGCCACATTGACTCCGATCGACGGTCGATACACTGACAATGGTCTTAATAACGGCGAGGAATACTCATTCAGAATAGTCCCGTTCTACGCGGGAACGGCACAGACTCCAAGCGAGGCGGTGAGCGCAGTTCCTCAGAAGCAGTGGATACACACCGGCAGAATTGGAATGCTGATAATTCTGACTGTTATTTCCATAATCATTTTCTATTACATCGAGCAGGGTAAAAAAGGCAAAGATCTATACATAAGAATGATTGCAGGTCTCACAGCCGTCGAGGATGCGGTTGGCCGCGCTACCGAAATGGGCCGCCCCGTGCTTTACATTCCAGGTATCAACGACATGGACGACATTCAGACAATAGCAAGCATGGTTATTCTCGGCCGTGTCGCTCTGAAAACAGCCGAGTACGGCACAGCACTCATGGTGCCCACTTGCCGTTCCGTTGTTATGAGCGTTGCCCAGGAGATTGTAAGGGAATCCTACCTTCAGGCCGGAAGACCCGATGCCTACCAGAAAGACAATGTTAACTACATCACAGACGATCAGTTCGGTTACGCAGCCGGTGTTGACGGTATCATGGTCCGCGAGAAACCGGCAGCCATTTTCCTGCTTGGCACATTTTACGCAGAAAGCCTGATTCTTGCGGAAACAGGAAGAAGCGTAGGCGCCATCCAGATTGCAGGCACTGCAATGCCCAGCCAGATTCCGTTCTTCGTGGCAGCATGCGACTACACGCTGATCGGAGAGGAGCTGTTCGCAGCAAGTGCCTACCTTTCCAAGGAACCCAAGCTTCTGGGCAGTCTCCGGGGGCAGGATGTAGCCAAGGTATTCTTCATGGCTGTCATACTGCTGGGTGTTCTGTCCGCAACTATTGGCGAGGTATGGGCGCCGGCTGCAAAGCTGGCCGATTTACTCAGAACAATAACCAATGTGGAATAGGAGGCTGCGGAAGTGAGACTCGCAATACCATTGATGATCACATTCGTGACCGGAATGATAATGATCCTTCAGTTCTTCGTGCCGGCCACCCAGACAATGGGAGAAACCATCCAGGAATGGTTCATGATCATTGCAAGCGCCGCGATTTTTCTTGGAACCATCAATCTTATCCAGGTTCACATGCACAAGGTTCGGTACAAGGCCAGGAACTGGAAGTACAGCCCGGTTACTCTTACTGGATTAGCTGCGATGCTTGTATCCGGTCTTTTCTTCGGAGGAATAGAACAGGGCGGTGCTTTTGATTACATGTTCCAGCAGATGGTTGTTCCGATGGGAGCCACCATGTTCAGTCTGCTGGCCTTCTTTGTTGCCAGCGCTGCGTTCCGGGCTTTCAGAGCCAGCAACTGGAGGGCAACACTCCTCCTTTTAAGCGCTTTCATCGTCATGCTGGGGCGTGTTCCCATCGGAGCAATGATCTGGCACAAGATTCCAATGGTCAGCGAATGGATCATGCAGGTTCCAAACCTTGCAGGGCAGAGGGCAGTTATGATAGGAGCCGCCATGGGCGGGGTTGCCACATCACTGCGGATGATTTTCGGAATCGAGCGCAGTTACCTCGGAGGTACAGACTGATGGCAACTTTTATTGAAAAGCTTGGAAACACCGATAGAAGAGTCATCTTCATTCTCATGGCTCTGGCGGTTGTTCTTCCGCTTGCTCTGAGGATGAATCTTCCCATACTGATAGACGAGGGCCCCAGCAAGGATCACTACGATTTTGTCGAGGCTCTTCCCGAGGGCTCCAGGGTGCTGCTCAGTTTCGATTACGACCCGTCTACCATGCCTGAACTGCAGCCCATGGCTGTTGCGCTCTGCCAGCAGCTCATGACGAAGAACATCAAAATTGTGTCAATGGCACTGTGGCCGATGGGAGTTAGCCTTGGCAACGAAGCACTGACTGCAATTTCAGACAGCCTGGGACGCGAGGAGTATGTTGACTGGGTTAACCTGGGCTACAAGACAGGTGGCGGAGTGCTGATAGTCAGAATGGGCAGCGATATCCACTCGGTCTTCCCAACTGACTACAACGGATACCCCATCGCCGACATGCCCATAATGGACGGTATAAACAAACTTGGCGATTTCGATATGATTATCTCCCTTTCTGCTGGCGACCCGGGTATTCCCGCCTGGGTGATGATGGCTGGCGACAGGTACAACATTCCCATCGGCGGCGGCTGTACTGCGGTCAGTTCGCCCCAGTTCTATCCTTATCTGGATACTGGTCAGATGGTTGGTTTTCTTGGTGGCTTAAAAGGCGCCGCCGATTATGAAACCATGGTGAGAGCAGAGCTGGATGATGCTCCTCCCGGCACGGCTACCCCCGGTATGGCCGCCCAGTCGGTTGCCCATCTGGTCATCATGCTGTTCATCATCATCGGAAACATCGCGTATCTCAGCGAAAAGAAGAGGAAAGGAGGGGCGAAATGAACTGGGAAGTATTCGGAATCTGGATGGGAGCCCTGCTCACCCTCAGCCTGTACAGTTTTCTCTACAGAGACAATCCGTTCTACAAGTTCACCGAGCATCTCTTTGTTGGAATGAGTGCTGGTTACTGGGTCATATACACTATCGAAAATGTTCTCATACCCAACTGGTGGGACAAACTTGTTCCAGCCGAAGGTCCCATGCAGCCTGTCTGGCTTGTACCTGGTGTGCTTGCACTGTTCATGCTGTTCCGCATTGTGCCGAAACTAGCAGGTTTCAGCAGGCTTTCTCTTGCTTTTATCGTGGGTACCGGAGCAGGCATAAGCATTACTGCAATGCTGCAAACCAATGCCCTCGAGCAGGTTCACGGAACGATAATAGCCCTTTCAAGGGGCGGTGGATGGTTCGACTGGGTGAGCAATCTGATACTGGTTACCGGTGTGGTTTGCGGATTAGTATATTTCTTCTTCTCCAAGCCCCACACCGGGGTTATTGGGGGTGCAGCCAACATTGGAATTACTGTGCTGATGGTAGCCTTCGGGGCCAGCTTCGGCTATACGGTGATGGCTCGAATAAGCCTTCTTATCGGTCAGACGCAGTTCCTTTTGTTCGACTGGCTACCGACTATGGGAGTGAATCTTTAGAAAAACCCCGGCGGGTATCATGCAAATGCATGGTTTCTTAAGGGAAAATAGCGGAGGAAAACAGTGAAAATGGCACTTCTGGCTCTGGCAGCTCTTGCCTTTGCCTCTTTTGGACAGTACTTTGAGATATCCAACGAAACCGGTTTCGACATCTACTTCGTTTACATAAGCTACACCTCCGAGGACGACTGGGGCGGAGACTGGCTGGGAGAAGACATTCTTGGAGACGGTGAGACCGTTGTTTTCGACATGAGCGACTACAACTGGGACACTCAGCTCTTTGATATCCAGCTTGAAGACGAAGATGGCGACACCTATACCTTTATCGGTATGGATGCTGAAGACTACGGCGATGCTTCTCTGAACGAGAACGAATTCACCGTTACTCTTAACGATCTGGATTAAGTTCCGGCAATTGTGATACTTGGGCGGAGCCAATGGTTCCGCCCTTTTCTTGTGCGCCGAGCAGGCGCACAGTATTTTCTTTATCTGTCAATAACCTTTTCTTAAAGGCGAGCTGAACCGGCAATGTCCACACAAGGGCCTGCAGCCAATTTATGTGATTAAACAATGACTGCACTGCCAGGCAGTCAAACGGAAATACAGCCCACGGTACATGGGCTATAGTCAGCTCGAATAGCGGTACAATTCGATGTTACCTGCGCTGTGTGAAACAACTTATATCCGCACTCATCCCAGATGTTCCAAAACTACTGGAAACAGCTTCTTGACACGGTTCTGCCCCTTAGGTATCCTACACGAGGAATGGGTTGTGTAACAATAGGTTAGTACGCCGTAAGTCGGTGTGCTGTAAAGTGATAGGCGGCCATGGATAGCCATGGCGAAGGTGTTAACAGGTGCAGATCCGGTGCTTTCAGGGGGTGTACGCTGAGGTGCCGGTTGCATGCACGGTTTGTAGCACAGGAGAAAGGAGCTGCAAAGTGTTTAGGAGAGCGACAGTATTCTCTCTTGCTCTACTGCTGTTTGTGTCCCTTACTGCAACTGCAGGAACCACCGGTAAGATCGCCGGTCGTGTTACCGATTCCGACGGAACTCCGTTAATCGGCGCGACTGTTATGATTATCGGAACCACCTACGGTGCAATGACGGATTCCAACGGTGAGTATTTCATCATCAACCTGCAACCAGGTACATACGACCTGATGTCACGCATGGTTGGTATGAGCGAGCAGACCCAGAACGGCGCCAGTGTCATCGTTGACATGACTACCCGTATGGACTTTGTTCTTAATCCCATGACGGTGGGCAGCACTGTCATCACCGTAACTGACCAGAGGGGTATGATCCTTCGCGACGTAACATCCAGCGTTTCCGTCGTGAGCCGCGATGAGATCAGAACAATGCCTGTTGCAGGTATCGCCGATGTGGTGAACCAGCAGGCCGGTGCCGTGAACGACGGTCAGCTTCACCTGCGCGGTGGCCGCGGAGGAGAAGTTGCCTACCTGGTCGACGGTGTTTCACAAGTTGACCCAAACGGCCAGATGAGCGATCAGGGCCTCCCTCTGTCAGCTGTTGCTGAAACTTCGGTAACCACCGGCGGTTTCGGTGCAGAGTACGGAGATGCCCAGTCGGGTATCATCAATGTTGTTACCCGTGAAGGCGGAAACAACTACACAGGCTCCATCGGCATGAACGGCAACGACTTTTCCGCCCTCGGCCTTTCCGATGGCTGGACCTGGGGATACCCCGGAGCCTTCTTTGCAGGCACCAGATCACTCGAAGAGCACGCAGTAAACAAACCTGCCGGCTTTGCCGAGGCCAGGCTCACAGCCGAGGTGGCACTGGGTGGTCCGGAACCTCTTACTCAGGTTCTTCTTCCTGCCATGGGGCTCGATGTGGGAGCTGATGTCAGATTCTTCGGAACCTTCAAGTGGCTGCAGAACGGCGGCGGTCCTGACGAAAGCTACGGTTACAATTTTAACAACGGCAGCGAGCAGTACATCGGCAACCTGAAACTCACCATCAAGCCTAACCCCAGAACCAAACTGAATTTCACCGGATACTACCGTGATATGCAGATTGGCTGGTACAGCCCTGTTTCTGCGTTCGGCTGGGACTGGTCCCGATTCGAAGTACCCTACGAGGATCCTCTGTCAGGTGAAATGGTAGGCGGCGAATCGATAAAATACGGTCTTCCCGACCGCTTCATCACAAACTATTCCATGGGCTTCGCCTGGACTCAGACACTGAGCGATGCCAGTTTCATGGAGTTCAAGCTCAATCAGTATGTCGCCAGTGAAGAAAGACGCATTCAAGACCCCGAAGGCGGCTTCCTTGGTCAAGGCTGGACAGCTGCAGACTGGCTGAACTACACGCCAACCCGCATCACAGACGCTCAGGGTTTCTACCGAGGCGGAGCTTCCAGAATCGCCTGGTTCGATGCCAGAAGCACCATATCAACCGCCAGAGTTGATTTCACCAGTCAGGTGAATCAGCAGCATCAGCTGAAGTTCGGTGTTGAAGGCAAATACTACGATGTTTACGAGTACAATGTAGACACAGCTTCCGGCGGAAACGTTTACTTTAGTGACTTCCACAACTTCCCTCATGCAGGTTCCGCTTATCTGCAGGATAAAATGGAATACAGGGGAATGATTGTTAACGCAGGATTGCGCTTTGACTACTTCGACCCCAACTACGACAGCTACCCTGCCGATCTGTCCGACCCCATCAACCCGGGAACGGGAAGCGAAGACCCTGATCACATCAGGAACCCGGTCAGTGTAAGTGCCAAATATCACCTCAGCCCCAGGGTTGGCTTCAGTCACCCTATCACAGAGCGTGATGTTCTTCACTTCACATACGGGCACTACTTCCAGGTTCCCGATTTCAACAACATGTTCAGTGGAGCAAATTTCGACCTGGCCGGAGCTTATCCACAGGTGGGCAACCCTGATCTGGCAGCAGAATCGACTATCGCCTATGAAGTGGGTGTAAAGCATCAGTTCGACGACCTGACACTCCTCGATGTCACGGGCTACTACAAGGATATCACAGGCCTGCTCGACATGCGGAGCGAAAACTTCACCGCAGTTGATTCCTACGATATCTTTATTAACGGAGATTACGGAAATGTACGCGGTGCCGAATTCACGCTTATGAGGCGTCCATCCAACTTCATCAGCTTCAGCGGCAACTACACCTATTCCATTGCCAAGGGCAAGAGTTCCAGTGCAACCCAGAACTACAACTATGCCTGGGCAGGGTGGGTTATTCCCAAGCGTGAGAGTTTCCTTGACTGGGATCAGAGACATATGGTTAACGCCAATTTCGATTTCCGCATTCCCAGAGGCGAAGGTCCAGTTTGGGGCAGCACCCGATTCCTTCAGGGTCTCGGCCTGTCTCTTCAGTGGAACTACGGAAGTGGTCTTCCCTACAATGCAAGTGCACAGGGAACTGCCGATCCGGAGATCAACGGCGTAAGACTTCCGTTCACAATGAACACCGACGCCAGATTGAACAAAATGTGGTGGCTCGGTGACACTTCGCTTAATGTTTATGTGTGGGTTCTGAATCTGTTCGACAGAACCAACGTCGACTCGATAGTAAGAAACGGAGAAGCCTGGTACGACGCAGATCAGACCGGAGACGGAATACCCGATCACGATCCTCGCGGTGGTACATGCGATCCGGGAGCCTATGCAATGAGACGTCAGATCCGTTTCGGTATTGACTTCGAGTGGTAGAAAGAGAAACAGCGGCTATTCCGCATGAATAACATGAATAAGGAGAGTTACCGAATGCATAAAATTCTGCTGGTACTTCTACTGGTGATGGCACCCTTTGCCCTTGCCCAGGCTGAAGCACCGGAAGTTACAGACACCACGGGCGCGGTAACCGAAACGGTTGAGGAGGTTACTCCGCCCGTTGAAGATACTGCAACCGCAGAAGTTACTGAGACGCCTGCGGCCGAGGAAATTGTAAGGGCACAAAGCGCCAGCATGGATCTTAAAGATCTGTTCATAGCCGGTGGAAACTTCATGTGGCCCTTGCTTCTTTCCCTTATCATCGGTATTGCCGTTGCAGTGGAAAGGCTTATAGCCTTCAGCAAAGCCAAGCTTGATGTAACCAAGTTCCTCGAGCAGCTTGGCGGATACATCCGCAAGGGCGACCTGAACGGTGCCGAGGGTCTTTGTGACCGCACCCGCGGTCCTGTTTCCGCCATTCTCAGAGCCGGGCTGCTGAGACGAGACAAAGGGCTTACCGATGTTGAAAAAGCCATAGAGAGTGCCGGATCGATCGAGATGGCTCACCTTGAGAAGGGGCTTGTAGTTCTCGCCTCTGTTTCAAGTATTGCGCCCATGCTCGGATTCCTGGGCACAGTTTCCGGTATGATCCGTGCTTTCGGTGAGATAGCCGCGGCCAAGAATGTTGATGCCAGCCTTGTTGCAGGCGGTATTCAGGAAGCGCTGATAACGACCGCTGCCGGTCTTATGATCGCTATTCCCATTCAGATGGCTAACAACTATTTCATCGCGAAGATCGGTCGCTACGTAACCGATATGGAAGAGGCCAGCATGTTCCTCGTCGATCAGCTGGCTGACATGGAACACCTGAAGCAGCTGTGATAAGGAGCAAGAATGCGCAAGGATAAACCACGGGCAACAGGCGCGATACCTGACGCGTCCATGTCCGACATTGCATTCCTGCTGCTGATCTTCTTCCTGGTGACTACCACTTTCGAGGTTCAGAGGGGCATCAGCTACCAGCTGCCCAAAAAGCCCGATGAACAGACTGAAGAAGTGGTGATCGATGAGAGTAACAGACTGGTGATGACCATAAAGCAGTGGGGTCTTGGAAGCTATGTGGCTCTCATAGACCAGACTCCCCCTGACGGGCCGCTGCAGAGAGCCCGAGCCGGCGAGGATGTAAGCCTTGACGATCCGACCCTTCAGCAGGGAATAATGATCCTTGCAGCTGACAGGGCGGAAGGCATTGAAGCAACCGCTTCAAGGCTTCTGAACAATCTTGAGGTTGCAAAGGGTGTACCTTCGGGTACCTATCCCAATCTGCGGTCGGCTGTTCAGGCTGAAAACCTCACTGCCATTGTGCGGGCCGGTCTCATCCGAGAGGCCATGGGCAGTTCTGTTCCTGTAATCATCGATCCTATCTTCGGAGAAGTGGCTTTCGGCGATACCCTTGTTCTGGCAGATGCCCGACAGGGAGATATCGCATCAGTCGTCAGAGAGAGCGAGCTTGTTGTTATTCTCAAGTTCTTCCCTGACTGTGATTACGACGGCATGATAAATGCGCTTGATCTGATCAGGCGCAACGGTGTCAGCCGTACGGGCATCACCATACAGGAAAGGCTTGGAGGTGGTGTGTAATGAAGTTTAAAAGAAGACTGACTGTTTCCGGCAGCATTTTTACCGGAACTATGGCGGACATAGTGTTCCTTCTTCTGGTATTCTTCATGGCAACAACCATTTTCAAGGATGACAGTGGTCTCAGGATTCGCTTTCCCCAGGCTCACCCGCAGGTAATGAGCGAGCTGGGAAAAGAGAACCTCACTGTGGCAGTCTGGATCAAACAGATGGCCCCGGATGACGACCAGAGTGAAATCGTTGCAAGAATCGGTGACTACGACCTTCCCATGGGGCAGATCGCAGAGCAGGTAAAGAGGCTTGCCGACAAATTCTGGCGTGAGCAGAACAAGCGGCTCGATGTGATAGTGCTCAATGTAGACACGCGTGTTCCCATGCGTGCTATGGTTGATCTCTTCGTTGAGCTTCGATTTGAAGAGTTGTACAGCATTCAGTTTAACGCCCAGGATCTGGGCACAGGTATTTAGCTGGAGGTGAGATGTCTACAAGCGCAAACATAGAGAGCAGAAAACAGTCTGAACTCGGTTTCGAGTGGGGGATTGCAATTGCTCTGGCGTTTATGCTCATCTTCTTCGAGCTGATACCCGCCAGTGAGCTGGGCAGGTTGTCAACTCGAACTTCCGATTCGGAGATGGAAGCTGTCGAGGCTGATCTGGCCTTCGATGATGCTGTTGAAGAGCAGGAAGAGGAAGTTCAGCAGGAGCAGGAAGAACTTGAGCAGGATACGCAGGAAATAATAGAACAAATGGACATCACGCTGTCTTTAACCGAAGACAGCACACTTACTGTTGCGATGACCGTGGAGCAGGGTGAGGAACTGTCTGAAATTGGTGGATCGGAAGAGATCGGACCTCCGCGGTTCATGGCCGCAGAAGTGTTCCCTGTGTGCACCTACAGACCGGCTCCATCATACCCCGATCTGGCCAGACAGGCCGGTGTTGAGGGCGTGGTTACTCTGTGGATCTATGTGAAACCCGACGGCACAGTGGCTGATGTTCAGCTTTACAACTCCAGCGGAGTAGGCAGCCTCGATGAGGCAGCCAGATCAGCGGCGTGGAACACGCGCTGGTCGCCTGCGCGAAACAACGGCCAGCCCGTTGGCGTATGGACTTCATTGAGTTACAATTTTGAGTTGTCTAATTAGTGTGCGCCATGTTGGTGTGGCGCACAGCAAACGTAGGATCCAAGCCGAAAACGAAAAACGGCTTGGAAAAAGACAGGAGGTGAAAATGAGTATGAGGAAAACCAGGAGAATCCGAGGGTTCCTTGCACTCGCCGTGCTTGCACTCTTTGTGTTTGTAGGCACGGGCCTCGCAAGAGACCTTAGAGAGATTCCTCTTCCTGAAGATGGAACAGATGCCAGACCGCCATTGGTCTGGGGTTTGCACAACCTGAGTAATCTCTGGTGTGCATTTCTGAACATCGGCAGAACAGGCGATCCCGACGCGGTATTTCCTTCTATGGAATGGCCGGGCGGATCGGGCAGTTACTACATTTATTCCGGTGATTTCTGGGGCGCCTGCGCTGGTCCGATAACCAGTTCATGGCCGGACAGTTCCGGTAAATGGGCAAGTTGTTCAGACTTCACCGGTCTTGAGTTATGGGCCAGTGAAGGCTACCCGATGGAGAAGCTTGTACCGGGACCCACTGCTCTTGAGCAGACCCAGTACGGCTTCGACGACTGGAATGCCACAAGGAATTCTGATCCCTTCGGAATGCTTGTTCAGGAAGAAAATTACAGTTGGGGAACACCGGGCTTCAACAACCTTATCGGCACCCGACTCGTCATCAGCAGCGCCGGTGCGCCTTACGGTAGTGGTGCTCCTCTTGATGGCTATATCATGGGTTTGCGCGCCGATTGCGATATTGCAACGGCAGACCCCGTTGAAGCTGCTCTCGAAGACATGGTGTACTACGATGGCCATGCCATCTGGCTCAACAGTGCAGATCCTGAAGTGCCCAACTTCGAGTACATCTTCCAGGATGGCACTACAGCCAGCCAGCAGGAGATATACACCTACCAGCAGAACCCTGACAGCCCTCTAGCCGCCGATGATCCCAACAACATCTGGTATTACTACAACTATGTTGCTTCAGACGGCATCATGGACAACGATGTTAATGGAGACGGCGTGTCAGATCACTACACCATCCTTTTCAAGGTTGATGCAGTAAGCGGAGACACCCTGTACCCCATCAACAGCGGAACTGGAATACCAATGTTTACCGCTGGCGAACGCCCGGCGAACTACTGGCAGCATGTTGTTGGCGACACTACATATGCTGTTGTTCCCAGAAGCATGAGCTACATGTGGGATGGCGACGGCGCAGGTAGTTCTGTTGATGACAGTGGTGAACAGGATCTGAATTACCCTGCTGTCGGATTCCTTGCCTGGCGTCTTCTTGACTGCTGGGTTGTTAAGGCAGATGGCACAACAGAACGCCCTATAGATGTTTACGGGGTTCCTATCCCCCTTAGCCACTCGTGGTGGAACTGGGAGAGCGACCCGGGCACAGATATAGAGAAGTACGATTACATGTGGGGTCAGTTCCCCGACGAAAGCGGCCAGTACAGCGGGCCATTGTATCTTGACAGCTGGGTTGGAAACCCCAACACTCCTGAAGCCAGAATCGCTCCCAACCCGGGTCCGTGGCCTTTCGTTTACGACAATCCTCTTGCACTCAACTATCCCACTTTCGACTACAGGTTCCTTCCAACGATGGGCCCTGTAACCCTTAACGCAGGTGACAGCCTCGTTGTTATTGGAGGCTGGGCTATTGGAGCAGGTCTTGAAGGTCTCAGAGAATCAGCGGACCAGCTTCTCAGTGCCTATTACCTTGGTGGTGTCGGTGGCTGGGGAGTGCCTGCTCTTCCTCCTACTCCTATTCTTTTCTACGAAGGACAGGATAATGCCGTTCATCTTGAGTGGGGAGCAAACGCGGAAGCGTACTCACCATTTGGCGGCTACAATGTTTACCGGTCAACTTTCGAGCCCGGAAATTTCCAGCTTATAGCTGAGATAACCGAGCCGGGAGTGCGCCAGTACACCGATAACACTGCGCAGAATGGTTTCCCATACTACTATGTTGTTACAGCATTCGATGCCGAAACAGGTATTGAAAGCACGAAAAGTAACTACAAACAGGGTCTTAACGGTGCACCTATTTCGGTAACTCCCAACTGGGATACCGATTCCAACTGGACAGAGAATGTAAGGGTTGTTCCAAACCCATACAGAATAAGTGCAGCCTGGGAACAGACTTACTTCAATCAAATAGCCTTCATCAACCTGCCTTCAATGTGTGACATTCACATATTCACCCTGGCGGGCGACCACGTGATAACTCTTGAACATCGCGACTACACAGGCGAAAACGGTACAGAGTACTGGGATATGGTGTCAAGAAATGATCAGGATGTTGTAACTGGTCTCTATGTTTACAGAGTAGAGACCGCAGACGACTTTGTGATTGATAAGTTCGCAATCATCAAGTAGTAGAAGGGAGGAAACCATGAAGCGAACAAGCATGATCCTTGCAACAGCACTGGTTGCCTTCCTGCTGTTCCCATCAGCTGCAGAGGCGGCCTTTGCAAAAGTGGGAACCTCAGGTGCCCAGTTCCTGAAAATAGGAGTAGGATGCCGCGGAGTGGCAATGGGCGGCGCCTTTGTTGCCACTGCCGATGATGCAAGTGCTGCTTACTGGAATCCCGGAGCCCTTGTCAGGGTTCCCGGAACACAGTTCCAGTTTACAGGCACTCAGCTTTACGGCGATATTCTATACGGTAACGGTATTGTTACCCATGAAATGGTTGGAATAGGTACATTCGCTCTTCAGTTCGGTCTTCTTTCCAGTGGCGATATGGATCTTACAACCGTTACGAACCCCGATGGAAACGAAACCTTCACCTGCTCTAATATGGTAGTTGGGGTTTCCTTTGCCCGGATGCTTACCGATAGATTCAGTGCCGGAATGACCGCCAAGTATGTTCGTGAAACCTGGGATGATGTGTCCGGAGGCGGTATTGCCGTTGATCTGGGTACATTGTACGACACCGGTTTCAAAACACTCAGAATCGGTATGACCATCCAGAACTTCGGCCCTGAGATTACTCCCGGCGGAGAAGACACCACGTGGAACAGCGGAGTCGATTCCACGACTTCCTTCTCGGCTTATGCCATGCCTATGGCCTTCAAGCTGGGTCTTGCAATGGATGTTGTCGATCAGGGACCTCATCAGGTAACAGTTGAAGTTGATGGTGTGCATCCGGCAGACAATGTTGAGCAGGTCAACATCGGCGCGGAGTACTGGTACAACAACATGATTGCCCTGAGAGGCGGTTATCGCGTAAACACAGATGAAGAGGGTCTTGCAGCAGGTGCAGGTTTCCGTGTACCCATGGGAGACAAAACTCTGACTCTTGATTATGCGTATCAGGATTTTAACAGGCTGGAAATGGTTCATCGTGCCAGCCTCGGATTTACATTCTAGCAGGATTGCTGGAAAAGAAACGGAAGGGTTCGCTCTTCCAAGACCTCGGAAAGGCTTGAATGACTTCAGTCGCTCTTTTTACGGTGCTTGCTCTCACAGGATTCAGTCTAAGCTGGAATTCCCTGCCTGCACAGACCGGTGCAACCGGTTCTGCACAGGTAACGGTTTTCATAGATGAAGATGATCTTCTGGCAGCCAGCACAAACGGTGGCCTTGTGACCTCCTATGAGATCACGGCAACCGTAGACGGCGGGGGGTTCCTTCGCAGGAGCGGCAGTGTTGTCGATGGCTCTTTCCCATTTGTTGAAGTGCTTTCTTACAACTCGCTTACAGCAGGAGGGCATATTGTTTCGGTGGCTCTCACCGATCTTGAGTCCGGAGCTGTAACGCGCAGGGAAGAAGAGATTTTCATCGATTCTTCCAGCGGTTCCAACTGGTCTTCCGGTGGTCTTCGCGTTTCACCCGAGGGTTCGCTCAGAGCATCAGGCTTTGCTTCTCTCAGTTGGAATGTTTATGCCCCCGCAGACCAGGAAGTGCCCTCTTCAGCCTATGCTCTTCTTGACAGTCGTACGGACATTGTCAGGGAGGGCTGGCTGGTTGGCGAGTTGCGCGATGAAGGGGTAGTTACCTTTTCTGCCGATGTTTCTCTGAATTACCTCCCCAGAGGCAGATACAGAATAACTGTAGCTGCCATGCAGGGAGAGAGTGTGGTCTGCTCCTCCTCCAGCTCGATAGTGCTTCTTGATTCGTGGGATGTTTGGGGCGATGATGCTGATGAAACTGTTACTCTCATCAGACCCATCGCCACAACCCACGAAATCAGTGAGCTTCAGCAGGCTGGCGGGCTTGGCGACAGAAATTCCGTAATGGCTGATTTCTGGAGCAGAAGAGACCCATACCCGGCCACCAGGTCCAATGAATACCTTGAACAGTACCTTCTGAGACTAGACAGAATTTCAAGAGACTTCAGCACCACCGGCGTCCGCGGTATTAACACAGACAGAGGAGTTGTTTACGCAAAATTGGGTGAACCCGATATAATCGGCGATTATTCCATGGGAGGCCTTGTTTTGAACGAGGACTACCTTCAAACCGGCTACTATCCCTACATTAAGTGGGAGTACTTCACTCCGTCGCTTTCTCTCACATTTGTTGATCAGGATGGCTACGGATTCTACGAGCTTCTTGAAGAATGGGAAACCGTGAACAGAGCATTCAATTCCAGAGAGGAATGGTCACGATGACCGGAAATACACTTGCGATTCTTCTTCTTGCTGTTTTTTCAGCAAGCGCTTCGGGTTTGGCAACAACAAGTGAAGGCGGAATCCAGTTTGCCTTCGATACTGCTGTTTTCAAATCCGGAGTAGGGGAAGACCTTTTACTTGAGGTTTACCAGGAAGTTGATATATCGCAGTTCTCAAAGGATTCCGACGGGATGAGTTTCTTCACCACCGAGATATCACTCTCGAACCAGCAGGGAGATACTCTTTCCTGGGATATTTGGAATACCGAAGTTCAGTGGACCGAAAGCGGTAGTGCAGTGAACTGCACGCTTTTTCTTGTGAGCGCAGGAAACGCCACGCTTGCAATGAGAATGACTGATGTGGGCAACGGCATCCAGGGGGTTGCATCCAGGGAGCTCGAAGTGGTAGATCCCCGGCATATCAGCGATGTTGAGCTGGCAAGAACACTTATGCCGGCCGTCGAGGGTTCTGTCAGCTCTCTGTTGAAGGGAAATCTGATAGTTTTCCCTGCAGCATCAACCACATTCAGTGTTCCCGGTGAGAGTATGTTCTATACTTACACCGAGTTGTACGCTCTGGCAGGCACAGATATTGAACGCCACAGCATCTTCCTGAACTCCGACGGCGTTCCTGTTTATGCCAGACCCGCTGAACTGATTTCTATTCCCCAGGGAATGGAAACAGTTGCACTGATCGACAGTATCGACCTTTCTGCTGCAAGATATCCTGGGCTTTACAGCCTTTCAGTTATCTATACGCAGAACGGAGATACCCTTGAGGCAGTCAGCAAACCGCTGATTGTTGAAGTTTCCATGCCTTCTGTTACAGGCGGCGCGGAATCGCAGGGAGTATTCGAACGGAATCTTGAAGCGTTCCCTCTTCTGCTGGGCAGAGAAGAAGCAGAACTCTTCAGCAGACTCGACGAGTCAGGTCAAGCGCTCTACTTCGACAGCTACTGGGGTGCAAGGCCCGGAGAACTGAGTGGATATCTGGCCAGAAGCCGTACCGTTGCCCAGAGATTTCCCTCCTTGTTTAAGGCAGGCTGGGAAACTGACATGGGAAGAGTCTTTCTGATTTACGGTGAACCCGATGATGTTGAGGCCAATCCATTCAGCACCACGATGGTTCCCTTTGAAAGCTGGTCTTACTACGGGGCTCAGCAGGAAACCTTTGTGTTTGCCGATATGATGGGCAATGGAGAGTATCTTCAGATTTACTCCACAGTCGACGGGGAAGTCAGCAATCCGAACTGGCAGGGCATGATTCAGCTTGTCAACCGGGGAGACGGAACGGGTGATGAGGAATTCTAGCATGTGCTGCCTGAAATCACTTAATAAACGCCGGAGTCTTTTCTCCGGGACAGAAAACAGATACGAAGCAACAAAGAAACCCAGTTACGAGGAGGTTCAAATGAACACATTTACGAGAAGGGGAAGTACCGGTTTCCGGGCAATCTTCGCTGTTCTCCTGATGCCGCTCCTCGGTGTTGGCGCCGCCTCAGCTTTTGAGGTGGGTGAACAGGTTGAAGTGATGGTACCTGACCTTATGGAATTCTCTGAAGGAGCAGTACCTCAATCATTCACCTGTCGCGCAATAACCGAGCACGCAGTCTGGCTTGTGCAGAATGAAAGCTCAGTGGATAACAATGGAGGCTTTGACGACACTCTCTTTGTGCCCAAAGTTGTGTGGGGTGCAGACAGCCTTCTGAATCTTGTATCTCCTGTGTCTTTTACGGCTCTCACCAATTCGTTTGAGAGTAATGTATGGGGTACTGTCACATCTGCCTGTGGTGTACCCGAAGACCTTAACGGTGATGGGAAAGTAGTTGTAATACTTGCGTCAATTCCCACCAAGTATGCCGTGTCGCAGACAACTACTCCGCGCAACGACTTTTATTATGCCGATCCCGATTTCAATGAAATTGCTGGAGAAGCTATGGAAGTGTTTTACGTAAACATTCATCCATACACAAATTCTGGAGCCACAATGTCTTCTGCGGTTCAAATGAGAGAGTGGAATCTTGCCAATGGGCTGGTCAATCTCTGCATGAACTCAGTACAGGCTGATGAGGAAATGTGGATGATGCGTGGAATTGCTGAAGTAATGCAGTACAGATGTTTCGGCTTAACCCAAACAGTACCATTAACCAGCAACAGCCACGGTTTGTATGAAACACTGAAAGAGTTTCAGAAAGCAGCAAGTATTGAGCTGACGAATGTTACAGCAGGTAACGCCAAGTCTGCTTATGCAGCTTCCAGGGGTCAGCAGTTTTTGTGGCTGATGTATCTTGCTCAACGCGAGGGTGATGGCATCATTTCCACAATTGCTAAAGACGGAGTGAACTCCGGTATGCTGTCGATTGCTCTTGCGATCGATCCATCTGCTGATCCGTTGACTGCTGTGCAGGATTTAGTAGTACCTCTATACTTCGACTGGCTTGTATGTAACCTGCATAACGATTTCCGAAGTGACTATGCCGGTGGTATCTACAGGTACAACTTCCTCGAGGGAACAACCCAGGATACCTGGGCACATGCATCAATGGGTACTCCTTTCACACTGAGCTTCAGCAGTTATCCCATCGAAGGAACGATTGCAGTGATTCAAAAAGCAATGGCAGGTCCGTTATGGGCCAGCCAGTATTGCTTGTTCGAGGATTATGATCAGGCATGGACTACCTATTTCAACGGACAGTATTCCGATGGATCAGGTTCAGCTTCGGCAATAAACTCAAGATGGGAAGGTCTTGTTGTCAAATGCGACAATGAGGCCGGTGAGTTTGTTTCGGTGGAAACCATGCAGTTCGATGATCTGTACAACACAGCCTTCACCCTTACGGAACCCAACACATACATCATTGTTACCAACAACAACCCGGGTGGAGCTACAGGAATGAGATACTACATCTCCAATGATGAAACGGTTCCGGCTACTGAAACCGCCATTCATCAGAACACCCTCATATCGCAGTACATGACTGTTTACACCGCTCTGGTTGATGCAGAGACTGACGAAATAGAGGGCTACGACTGGATAGGCCCCATTTTTGAGGCTACTCTTGGTGATTCCACACAGAACATCAAGATGTCCAGCTTCTACGGCGGTGTCTATACAGGCGTGTTCTCCGCCTGGGCAACCGGCAACTACACCCTTTCCTTCACCGGTTACGACAGCACAGGGCACGGTGTTACAGGCTTAAGGGCAGTTGCTGTTGGCTTTGCCGACACTGACCTTACTCTTGAGATTTCAAGTGCCCGACTTGATGTTCCCTGCGGCGGAGCTCCCACCGGCAGCATGATCACCCTTGCCGAAACCGGAGTTCTCGGGATTGCAGTTGAATCCAGTGCTTCCATTGCGAATGTTCGCGGCCGTATGACCGGAATCATTGCCGGTCCCGTTTCCATTCCTGATGTTACCGGAACACTGTCTTTCAACAGCAGCACCAGCGAAGCATCTGTGTATCGCTACACCGATCAGGGCTGGATTAAGCTTGACAGCTGGATGCAGTACGGCAAAGTTTCAGCCTCTGTTACAGAGGGTGGTATCTACGCCCTCGGGCAGGGTATCGGTGTGTTTGCACCCGAGCTTCCAGCGCAGCTTGTTCTCAGCGGTAATGCACCCAACCCCTTCACCGCCCAGACTGCGATCAGCTTCGGCCTTCCCGTAAGCGGAAGCGTACGGATTAACGTTTTCGACATGACCGGCCGCCTGGTAAACACCCTTGTCAATCAGGAATTGGCAGCGGCCAACCACACTATCGTCTGGGACGGAACCGACGCCAATGGTGTCTCTGTTGGAGCGGGAGTTTACTTCTGCCGACTTGAGGCAGCAGGGCAGGTTCTTACTCAGAAGATGCTCAAAGTACAGTAGGAAGGGGGAAGAATAATGAAAAGAATAAACTCAGTGCTCATCGCTGTTCTGGCAGCCTCCCTCATCCTTGTGGCGGGATGCTATGAAGGCGGCGTAACTCAGCCGCCGGTATCTGGTTATGACGGCTTTATCGCCGACGGCTGGGCTGCTTTTGAAGCAGGCAGCTATGACAGTGCAATGGTTCATTTCCAGGCAGCCATCGACATGGACACAACCCGGCCCGAGGGTTTCCTCGGTGCCGGATGGTGCACAATACTGCTTCCTGATTACTGGGTAATCGGCGATCAGTACGACTTCATGGCAGTTCAGCTTGATGACGGTACATGGCCCGTTACATTTACCGCTGAATCGCAGATACAGGACATGTCATGGTCAGTTTTCCAGTGCGTTGATCCCCAGCTTACTGCTGACGATTATCTGGTGATCAACTCTTTCGGCACAACCGACACTCTTATAGTGGGCGGCACCGTCGTGTTTGCTCCTGACGCTGATAAGCCAGCAATGGATAACTATGAAATTGGCGAATGGCTGTATGATCAGTACGGTGCTGTGGACTTTCAGTACACATTTGAGATCGCTGATCCGAATGTTGCGGCCATCTTCACTGTGGCTAACGGCTTCTCTCTGACGGATGCGACAGTTGACTCGATTGTAAACGGTGCGACTACCAGCACTGTTTACCTGAGTGTACCGCATTTAAGGGTTCCTGTTGGAGATGACAATTATCGCACCTGGTGCATGTACGAAAATGTCATGTCTTATGAGTATGCTTCGTACAACCCTGCGGGTGGTTCAACAGCCATCGCAAATGATGCAGCCGCCGCTTTCGGCATTCTTCAGAATGCCAGGGGCGTAAACGGTAATGTGTACTACGGTGTTGCGGCTCTTATCGGGCTGGCCGATGAGGCCGAGTACAATTTCAGCCATTATGATGGCATCACCAGCCTGAAGCTCAAGGGAATGGCAGCTGCCATGGCCTACAGCAATCAGTACTTCAGGTTTGCTCTTGGCGTATGCAGAAGCGAAGGCTATGCGCTTGACGTGGAAACTACAGATCCTAATTTCCTTATTGAGCTCATGCAGGCCGTAGAACTGATGCTTCAGTAAACTGCTGATGCAGTTAATGAGGGGCCGCCGGTTTTGCCGGCGGCCCTTCGCTTTTGTGAGCATGCAGCTGTCTTTTCTTTAAAAATGGTTGAGGTCTGAAACTCAACCTGCTGAACTCGGAGTTTTACGCGGCTCAGACTGCATCACCTGCCCAGCAACAATTAGAATTCCAAGCAGAGGATCAAGATTGTCGCTGATAAATTACTCATATTAGTTGATATTCCCCCTGCGATGCAGGGCAAAAGAGCAGGCAATAGCTCTCTGCAGGAAGCGATAGCAATGCTTATGGCCAGCCGCAACGACCAGGGCAATGCGTTCCACATGGAAGACATTCCTATGCACCAGCATCTGGGGTATACTCTTCAAGCCAATTACATAGAATTACATTACCAGGGAAGAGACGGCTCTGGAATCGAGAAGATGTCAAGGTTCCAGGTTCCACTGACTCTGTCGGAGCTGAATGCTATCCAGCTCTTCTTGGGATTCCAGGCCGGGTACTGATCGATGCCGGGGTCATCGGTTACCTGGATGAGTGTATCGCTCGTGACAGGTGCGATATAGATTTCGTAGTTGCCTGTTCTGTTGGAGGAGAAGGCTATCCACTCTTCGTTGGGTCCCCATGTTGGATGAATGTCGTCAGCCGGGTTCTGGGAAATAATTCTCTGATCACTTCCATCGGAGTGGGCTATCATCACGTCCCAGTCGTCGGAGGAGGCCGCTCTGTGCTGAAAGAGAACCCATGTTCCGTTCACCGGGCTGTATGATGGTCTCAGGATGTCTCCTTCGGGGAACCCTGACAGCAGAACAGGCGAGCCTTCAGAGTCAGGGGTGAAGTTGTAGGGAATATTGTACAGACGCCAGTTGCCTGTTGTATTGCAGCAGTAAAGAATACTGTCGCCTGCGGCGTTGTATGTTGGAAAAGTATTGAACAGGCTGTCCTGCACATGAACCGTTACATAAATATCGTTGCCGGCGATGGACCTGATCTGGCTGCGCATGCTGTCGGCATCAAGGGCGGTGAAAACAATTCTGCAGTTTTCACCATTCCATGCACCGAGCGGACCCATGAACTCGTCCATTCCGGAAAATGTTCGTTCGGATGGAGCACTAAGCCCGTCGCACCCGAAAAGCCGCGTGGAGCCGTCGGTGTAGGCTGAGAAGAAAAGAATGTCTCCATACGGAGACCATGACAAGGCGGTATCGGCATAAGCACCTGCAAGCCACAGTGTGCTGCCGTCTTCCCACACGGGTTCAGGCTCAGATTCACCGCAGGCGTTCAGAAGAGCAAGGGCAATAAAAGCGAAAAAAGCATACTTCATATCGGCACTATCCTATTCATGGCAATCGAGCGGGCTGATATCTGCGCCCAGGCTGTTCAACCGCTGAACGATGTTTTCGTACCCTCTTTCAATCTGGTTCACATTGTGAATGATGCTCTCTCCGCTGGCACAAAGAGCTGCGGTGAGAAGAGCCATCCCTGCTCTTATATCCGGGCTGGAAACTTCTGTTCCCACCAGTTTCGAAGGGCCGGACACAACCACTCTGTGGGGATCACACAAAATCAGAGCAGCTCCCATGGCCGCAAGTTTGTCTACGAAGAACATTCTGGATTCGAACATTTTTTCAAAAATAAGGCTGGTTCCCCTTGACTGAGTTGCCAGAACAACAGCTGTGCTGGTGAGATCGGGAGAAAACCCGGGCCACGGTGAGTCGTATATAGTCGGAATATCACCGCTGCGATCAGGTTTCACAGAAAGTTCCTGATTGGCGGGAATAACCAGCGAATGCCCGTCATGCTGTACCTCTACACCCAGCCGCCCAAGACCTATCATTGTGGGCCTGATTATGTTGTGCGGCACACCCGGTATCTCAACCATGCCTCTGCAACAGGCTGCAAGCCCGATGAAACTGCCTATTTCTATGTGATCCGGGCAGATTGTATGGGTGGTTCCATTAAGCAGTTTACCATTTCCAATAACGGTTATTCTGTTGGTTCCTTCGCCCTGAATGTGCGCTCCCATGCCCCTGAGCATAACTGCAAGATCCTGAACATTAGGTTCACAGGCGGCATTGTAGATAACCGTGGTGCCTTTCGCAACAGAAGCTGCCATAACAGCATTCTCTGTGGCTGTGACACTGGGTTCGTCGAGATGAATATCAGTGCCAGTAAGGCCATGCGGAGCCTCAACTCTTATCATTCTGCCTTTGAAAGATACCGTTGCACCAAGCATTTCCAGAACAAGAAAGTGAGTGTCGAGCCTTCTTCTACCTATCACATCACCGCCGGGCGGAGGAAGCTCAATTGAGCCTGATCGCGCAACCACCGGGCCTGCGAGAAGGATAGACGCTCTTATCCCGCGGGACAATTCACAACTCAGATTGCCGGCACAAATACTGGAAGCGGTAACGGTAATGGAATGAGGGTCGGCGTGCTTCCTGACTGAAGCTCCAAGGCCGCTAAGAAGCTCTGTCATAGCTCTTACATCGAGGATATCAGGACAACGGTGAAGAGTAACCGGCTGATCAGTGAGGAGAGTCGCAGCCAGTATTGGCAAAGCGGCATTCTTGCTGCCGGAAGGTATCAGGGTACCGCAAAGCGGATTGCCCCCTTTAACTCTCCAGCTCGACCCTGATGTCAAGACTCGGCTCCTGTTTTGCAGAGAATAGTGTAGTGAAGATCAGGATGCTCTTCGGGAAGCCATTTCTGTTTCATAAGCCACCTTATGTATTCAGGGTCGCTTGCCACAGTGTCTTCAACAAGATTGCCCCGGTATTTGCCGAAGCTGAATATTTTTACCTCGAGTGGTGTGCTGATAAAATTCACAAGTGCATTCCAGTCATTCTGCAGGGAAGAGCAGGCGTTCTGCTTAAGGGAGAAATGCAGAAGAGACTGCACAAGACAGGTATCGAAGAGAGCACGATGCGCCTCGCCCTGGAGCCCTTCATCAAGCTCGAAACGATATCTTAGTGCCTGCAGTGAATGAGAGGGTATCTCCTGCCAGATGTGCCTGGAAAGCCGGAGAGTATCGATATGAGTGCCCTGTCCAAAGTTATTGAATACTGAAGGGTACTGCCTCTTCAAAATAGCAAAGTCGTAGGGAAGGTTGTGGGCAGAAATGAAGTCTGCCTTCTCTGCCAGATTTCTTATGTGCTCTGTAACATCTTCCGCCGCGGGTGCGGAACTGACCATTTTATTGCTTATCCCGTTTACTGCAGAAGCTTCAGGAGGAATAGGAACAGACGGTTTCACCAGAGTTTCGTAAACCTGGGAGTTGCCGGTTAAGGAAAAGCCGCTGTATTCAGCCAGAACGAAAGCTACTTCGCAGACTTCAGCCTTCGACGGGTCTGCACCGGTAGTTTCCGTATCAAGGAATAGAACACGCACATCACCGTTATCTATGCAGCTGAAAAGATCCTGATTTTTCCTCATAACCTCAATTCTAACTCAATGACAATAGTATGGTAAAGGCGATTTTTTTGACAAGTGCATGCCGGATTGATTACACTATGCCCTATACGGTTTTAACTCTGTTTGGAAGGAGATGGAATGAAACGATCTTTGGTTGTTGCTGCACTGAGTCTGATGGTAATTGCTGCCTGCGGAGGCAGTGACCCCTCAGAAGTGGCTAGCCCGCTTTCTGTAATTCCAGAAGTAACAATGATTTCAGTTGTGCTTGATGATCCGGCTGGAATTGTAAGAAATATTGATGGCTATATCGCCACCGGAGCACCTATTCTCGGGGAAGCAATTCTCGAAAATCTGATCTGCGCTCAGCTTGGAATTTCTTCTCTTGACTCCATGCAGGCCAGGTACGGTTTTGATCCCTCGGGTCAGGTTGCTTTCTGGATGGAAAGTGCAATGCCCCAGAGCATGGGGCTGGCCGTGTCTTCTCCCGATTTTCCTCTTTTTGTTTCACTTCTTGAGGAATTGGGTGCTGAACTCACTTTGGGTGAGCCCATCAATGGCGAGGCAGTGTATTCAATGCAGTCTGAGAACGGAACAGTATACATGACTGGAATGCGCGGTGTGGCCCTTATGGCTATGTCTTCAGGCAAACTCGAGGGAATGATGGCAGCTCTTTCTCCAGATGTTTCCACAGAATCGATATCTGCCAGTCTTACCATGAAGTTCAATCTTGCAATGATAGGTCCCATGGCAGCAGCTCAGATGCCCATGGCGAGAATGATGATGATGCAGGGAATGGCGGCTGATTCCACCATGCCAGCTTTCGTTCCAGGGCTGATGAATGTTTACATGGATGGTATCGAGGTTTTGCTCTCCCAGGCGGAAATGCTTGAGCTCACCCTCGTCACCGGCCCTGAAAATTTCATTATAAGGAAAAACATAACTTTCATCCCGGGCTCTTCTCTTTATGAAATATTGAGTGGTGTTGAAACAGCAGACATGCTCCAGTACATCCCGCAGGGTGATGTTGCAACTGTTCGTTTCCGCATGCCTTCCGAGATTTCATACGAAGTAGTAAAGGCATTCATCGGCGTGTTCACCACTGAAATCAGCGAAGAGAACCTTAGAATCTGGTCATCCATGAGTTCCAATGCAGCGGTTTCCATGTTCGGAGATCAGCCGATGCACATGGTTGCAGCCTACGACATCGGCGGGGAAACCACCATTGAAGACATCGCTCAGATTTATTCCGACTACATGGAACTGTTTATTCCTCTTATGTCGCAGAATGAAGAGTTCGCCAGCGGGTTCGAGTTTGTAGACAACGGCATCGTTCAGGTTGACGGGGCAGATTTCTATTCCGTGTCGATGAAGATTCAGCCCGATTCAACGATTAACATGAGCTTCGATTACTGGATGACCATAAACGACGGAGTGCTGCTGCTTGAAACAGGAACGGAACCTGAACTTCTTCTGGGAGTTCTCTCAGGAAACTATACACCTGCACAGGTTGAAGGCACAGGTGACATGGCCGGAGAGATGAGCCTCGCCGGTTACATTTCGCTGATGATGGCCATCACAGCCCCTGAAATGGCTCTTCCGGAAATTGGTACCGATGTTATCATCAAGTGGAACAGCACTTTTGCAGACGGCAGTATTCGCGGTGAAGTATCTATGGACGGAAGCGACGCGGTGGCAACAGGATTTGCCTGCTACGGGTTGATATCGGCCATGCAGTAACAGGTACTTAAAACTCGATTGACGGGGGGTTTTGCCGAAAGCAGAATCCCCCGGCTTTATTCCAGAGTTCCGTTGTAAACAGACTGAGCTGCATCAATGCCGTTCCTTACCACATCGAGAGCGCAGTCGGCAGCACGGTGCGCCATGACAGATGCCAGCTCCTGCTTATCTCCCGGTACCTTTCCAAGAACATACTTCGCCAGATCCATTTTTTCCGGTTTGGGACCAATGCCCAGCCTCAGTCTTGGGAATACCTGGGTACCCAGAACATCGATTGTGTCTTTAAGCCCGTTCTGCCCACCGGCCGAACCGCTCTTCCTGAGACGGAGCGAGCCCAGAGGAAGGTTAACATCATCACAGATGAGAAGCATGTTCTCGGGTGTCTTTTCACGGGCATTGAGTATGGCGGCAACCGCCCTTCCGCTTTCGTTCATGTAGGTGGAAGGCTTTACCAGATGCACACCCCCCGGAAGGTAAGCAACTTCGAATGCGCCAGCTCTTTTGAAAGAAGCGCCGGCTTCACGGGCAAGAATATCTGCCACCCAGAAGCCGGCGTTGTGCCATGAAAGTGCATACCTGGGGCCGGGATTGCCCAGACAGACGATGATGCTTATTCCCGGCTCAGAAACACACATTTAAGCTATTAACCTTCAGATGCCGTGTCCCCGCCCTTGGCGGCTGCTTCTGCGACTTCTTCCTCTGCAGTGTTTTCTTTCACTTTCAGAGACTTGGGCACTATAACAGATGCAATAACGGGATTGCCGGTAAGATCAGCGGTAAGACCCTCGGGAAGAGTAACATCGGAGAGGTGAAGCCTGTCATTGAGCTTCAGATGGGAAACATCGAACACAATCTCAGGTGGAATGTCTGAAGCCTTAACGGTTACAAACAGCTGGTGCATGGAGTGATCAAGGATGCCCCCGTCTATGGACACTCCGGGAGGAGTTCCCTCGAGGTGAACAGGAACTGGAACTGTGACAAGCTGGTTGTCTGAAACAAGCTGGAAATCAAGATGCACGGGATCGTCTGAAAGGGAATCCCACTGTACATCTTTGATGATGCTCTTCGATAACTTGCCGTCAAAATCAAGTTCAACAATTCCCAGTGATTTGGCATAACCTATTTTTGACATGAATTCAGCAGTGTTCAATCTTACTGACACATCTGAACCCTGACCATAGATAACCCCGGGAATACCACCTGATCTGCGAAGCCTTCTTGACTCTCGGGAGCCAAGTTTGGTTCTCTTTTCCAATTTAAGCTGGATCGGCATTACTATTTCCTTTCATTGCTAACGGGAAAGCTGGCTGGGGCGGGAGGACTCGAACCTCCAAATGCAGGGACCAAAACCCTGTGTCTTGCCATTTGACGACGCCCCAATTTACCTGGACTGACAGCGAAACACCCACGGGAATTTCCCGAAGAGCTGTTTCTCCGCTTCCATCGCTTCTGTCTCGGACCTGAAGAGAGCGTAGAAAGAAGGTCCGGATCCGCTGAGCCCCCAGCTGTCTGACAGAGAAGAAATCTCCAGAGCAGTTCGGGCAACGCCTGGGAAGCGCTCCAGCAGAATGGGAAGGAAGTGGTTGTTCAGTCTGACAGGGAAAGTCTTACCCTCATGCCAAACTCCAAAATTCAGGGCGGTATAATGGCCCTGAGAGCGTGTCTCTGTCAAGCCCCCCCCGTACTTATCCCACAGTTCAAATGCCAGCGGAGTTGGAATATTGTCTCCGGAATGAACAAGCACACAGTGGAATTCCGGAATTTCAACCGGTGTGAGTATTTCTCCCCTTCCGGCTGCAAAGGCTGATTTACCGGCAAGAAGAAAAAAGGGCACATCACTCCCAAGCCTTTCTCCCATTCGGGAAAGATTGAGACTTGAGTCGGTAAGTTCCCGCAGAGCAAGAAGAACCGCCGCAGCATCGCTGCTTCCCCCGCCAAGCCCTCCGGGAGAGGGAATATTTTTGTGCAGGCTGATACTTATACCACCTCTGTATCCTGATTCGTCAATAAACATACTGGCAGCTTTGAACGCAAGGTTTGTTCGGTCTGCAGGTGAAGGTATTCCTGAGCAGATAAGTGAAACACCCGAATCGTTGCTGCATAGTGATACAGTCAGATGATCGCAGAGTGTAACGCTTGAGAAAACACTTTCAATTGAATGGAAACCGTCCGGGCGAATACCGGTTATACGCAGGCCTAGATTGATTTTTGCCGGAGCTTCAAGAGAGACGGAGTTCATTTCCCTGCAGGATTGGTGAGAAGTATGACAACTACAGTTATCACCCACAAAAGAATGTTGATCTTCAGGGGGGTGTCTTTGAGAAGAACCCTGTCAGGGCTGCCCCCCAGCCCAAGGCCGTAAACGATGAAAAGATATCTGAAAACGCCGTAAGCTACAAATGGGATGGTAATCCAGAGGTAGGGAGAAACCACTTCCGAGGTTCTGTCGCTGACTGTGTAAATCGAGTAACCCAGAATACTTGTTCCGGCTGTAATTCCGATCACCTGGTCGAGAAGGGGCACAGAGTAGTCTTTCAGGTTTGTTCTGTGATCTTCAGCTTCGCTTCCCATGGAGACAAGCTCGTGCCTTCTTTTAGCAAAGGCCAGCAGAGAAGCAAGAAAAAAAGTGCAGATAACAAGCCATGGAGAAAGAACAATCGGCTCACCTGCGTCAAAAAGCACCGCTACACCTGCAAGAGCCCTCAAAACAAAGCCCAGAGCTATCAGAATGCAGTCAAGAATAACAATGTTTTTTAAACCGAAGGAATACGATAGCTGTTTTACAAGGTAAATAGAGTATACGAGAGCAAGCCAGGGGGAAAAAGACCATGCAGTAACCAGAGTGCCGGAAGCGAGAATCACTGCTGTCGCCACAGCACTTCGTACAGAAAGCCTTCCCGAGGCAACAGGTCTGTTGCGCTTTTCCGGGTGGAGCCTGTCTTTTTTACAGTCAACAGAATCGTTGATAAGGTAAATAGCAGAGGCTATCAGGCCAAACCCCAGAGCAGCCAGCACTGTTTCTTCAAATGCCCGCGGTGACCAGACTTTGCCGAAAAGCAAAGCCGCAAATACAAAAAAGTTTTTGGTCCACGCTTTTATGCGCATGGCCTCGAAAAGTGTTTTCAACGCAACCATTCCGGGACAATAACATGATTTCACCTTGTTTCACAGTGTCGGCTTCGCGAAAAATCTTTTGCTATATTCCCGTAGTCTTTTCCATGAAGAAATACCGGTTCTTTTTTCTGTTGGGAGTGTGCTGTTGAGATACACCATTCTTGCACTTGTTGTTTTATCTTCCATCATGATGGCCCAAAACGAATTAGGTATCAGGGGCCTTAACTACATCGACTATGGTAATGCCGATAGGGAACTTGCCACTCCTCTTTCCGTTGAGATTACATCCCTCCGAACCGGAGTTCCAGTTGCCGGATATTCGGTTCATTTTGCCGTTACAGGCGGATATGCCGAACTAAGGCCTGCTGAAGGCTTCTACACAATCGAGGAAAATTCTGCTGATGGTCTTGTGGTGCAGACAGACGAAAACGGTATTGCCAGCGTGGATGTTGACCTTGGCAAAATGGGTGAGATAAGCGTAACCGCTACTATTACCGACGATAGCGGCGAGCCTTCAACAGCCTCTTTCACTTTTGTTTCTCTTGATGTGGGTGCGATAGTTTTTCAGATTGTCGGCGGTCTCGCGGTGTTTCTGCTTGGTATGCAGATGATGTCTGCCAATCTGCAGCAGGTAGCGGGAAACAAAATGAGATCAATTCTGAAAAAACTTACTGCCAATCGCTTTATGGGCATCATTGCCGGTGCCCTGGTTACTGCTCTTGTTCAGAGTTCCAGTGCAACAACAGTTATCACAGTCAGCTTCGTAAACAGCGCCATGATGACCCTTCAGCAGGCAGTGGGAGTGGTTCTGGGAGCAAACATCGGTACCACGGTAACCGGCCAGCTTATTGCATTCAAGGTTACGCAGTACGCTTTCCCCATGATCGCTCTCGGGTTTGCTCTGTCTTCATTCTCTAAAAATAGAAAAAGGCAGATGTGGGGCAGGGTGATCATAGGGCTGGGGCTTCTCTTCCTGGGTATGACAACCATGAGCGATGTAATGAAACCGCTTCGGGGAAGTGAGCCTGTCAGAGAATTCTTCACTACTTTCAGCACCAATCCCATTCTCGCAATTATTGCCGGAACCCTTGTAACTGTGCTTGTTCAGAGTTCAAGTGCCACTGTCGGTCTCACCATGACCCTTGCTGGCTCGGGTCTGATCGGCCTTCAGGGAGCGATATTCCTTGTTCTGGGTGACAATATTGGAACTACCATCACCGCTCAGCTGGCGGCCATTGGAAGCAGTCGTCCAGCTAAACAGACTGCTATGGCTCATACGCTTTTCAACATGATAGGTGCTGCCTACTTCGCTCTTCTGATCGTGAATAAAGATGGTTTTTTCATGAGAATGGTCAGAAGTTCTTCAGCAGACACCATGCGCCAGGTCGCCAATGCCCATTCCATGTTCAATATTGTCAACTGTATTCTGTTCATCCCTCTTGTTCCGGCTCTCGCCAGGCTCTGCAAGATTATTATTCCGTCGGGTGAAGAAGATGAAACCCACCGCGGGGAAGTTGTTCTTGATGCAAATCTTCTTGAAACTCCAGCTCTGGCCATCGACATGCTTGACAGGGAGATGGCCAAAATGGCCAGGTTCTCGGGAAAGGGGCTGGTTTGGGCTGCAGAGCATTTTCTTACCGGCGACCATCAGGCCAAAAGAATATTTGCCATGGAAGACAGCGTTGATGAAATGCAGAGAGACATGACCGTATATGTGTCAAAACTGTTTAATACCGGTCTTTCATCGGAACAGAGTCTCACTTTGCCAGTTATTCTTCACTCTATTAACGATATAGAGCGGGTATCAGACCATGCTGTAAATATGGTTGAGGCCAGAGCCAGGGTTACGGGGAATGTTCTTGAAGAGGAAGGTCCGCTTACCTCCGCCGCCGGTATGGCATTCGAAACCATACGAGATATGGTTGATCAGGTGGTGGCAGCTCTTGAAACACACGACCTGCGGGCTGCACAGAAGGTTCTTATCCTTGAGGGTAGAATGAATCAGATCGACGAGGAAGCCAGAGATAACTACAGCCGTTCACTGGCCACCTATGGAATAGCCAACATGACCGGGCTGGCCATACTTGATTTCATTGACTATTGCGAAAGAGCCGGTGACCACATGAAGAACATTGCCCAGTCTATCATCGGAGGAGGTGTGTGGCATGGTCAGGAGCCAGGAGAGTAGTTTTTCTGTTGACCTTGACAGGATAGAAGAGGGTATTGCCGTAATACTGGTTCCAGGCGGATTTCAGTGGAATCTTTCGGAGTCCTATCTGCCGCCGGGCATCACCGAGGGAATGACCATGAAGGTGACCCTTGAGATCGATGAGGAATCGACGGATGCCAGAATCGAAAGGATCCGAAACCTTCGGGCCAGTATGGAGAACCGGTGAGCAGAGACTGCGTGGGAACACTGGTTCTTGTTGCAACGCCAATCGGAAACCTTGATGATATCTCTCCACGGGCTCTTGAAGCGCTCCGCACTGCTGACGCGGTCATGGCTGAAGACACAAGAAGAACAGGAAGATTTGTTCCCGACCACAAACGCCTGTACAGTTGTCACGATCATAACATGCCCGGAAGGCTCCCTCAGATAGAAGAATTCCTGAGGCAGGGTGCAACTGTCGCAATGGCCAGCGACGCAGGAACCCCCGGGATTTCCGATCCGGCTTACAGGGCAGTGGGGCTTGCAGTGGCAATGAATGCGGTTGTTACCATGATACCGGGTCCTTCTGCCGTTATAATGGCTCTTGTTGTGTCGGGTCTTCCCACCGACAGATTTGCATTTGAGGGCTTTCTTCCGTTCAAGCAGGGGAAACGACGGAAAAGGCTTGAAACCATGGCGGGTTATACAGGTACGCTTGCCTTTTATGTTGGGCCGCACCATCTTTCATCGGTTCTTGATGATATGATTGCTGTTTTGGGTGACCGAAGATGCTGCATAGCCCGGGAAATGACCAAGATCCATGAAGAGATACTTCGAGGCACCCTTTCGGAGATGCAGGAAAAGTATTCCAGTTCGGTTCCAAAGGGCGAGATAACTCTTCTTCTGGAAGGAGCCTCCGTTTGAACCCTGAACGTGCAAGAGCAATTTTTAAAAGCCTTCTCAACCCCGCTGTAAAACTTCTGGTCAGGCTTGGCGTCACCCCTGCGGCGGCAACTGTTGCCGGTCTGTTCATTACCTTGCTGGCATCCTGGTTCGTTTTTGCAGGATCGTATCTTGTCGGAGCAGTTATTCTTATTTTCGGAAGCATTTTTGACGCCATCGATGGCGGTATAGCAAGAATGACAAACTCCTCCTCAAAGGGAGGTGCCGCCCTGGATTCAATCCTCGACAGGGTGGGCGAAATCGTGATTTTTACCGCAGTGCTTGCGGGAAAGGCCGGAAGTGAACATGATAGCCTGTTGTATATTATACCCCTGGCTATGGGCGGTTCGCTTATGGTGAGTTACGTCCGTGCCCGTGCCGAGGGGCTTGGCATTGAGTGTAAAGTGGGTCTGTTCACCAGAACAGAGAGGCTTGTGCTGGTTATTTCCGGTATTTTCTTCTCTTCTCTGCTGCCCTGGGGAACAGATGTGCTCGTGTGGAGTTGTGCTGTTATCGCAGTCGGTTCCTGGGTAACAACTCTGCAGCGATTGTTAAAAGTAACCGGAGACGGGAAGGGTATTCCCCTGAACTAGGGGCTTCTTTTCCCTCGAAACATTACCCGTCAGGGAGGATATTGAATGTCTAAAAAAGTGAGAGTGGCCATCATCGGCGTGGGCAACTGCGCATGCAGTCTTGTCCAGGGTGTGGAGTACTACCGGAATGCCAAAGATGAGGACAAAGTTCCCGGCCTGATGCATGTTAATCTGGGCGGTTACCATGTGAAGGATGTTGAGTTCAGTGCAGCTTTCGACATCAACGCAACAAAAGTTGGAAAAGATCTCAGTGAGGCAATTTTTGCCGATCCAAACTGCACCATAAAGTTTTGTGATGTTCCCAAAATGGGAGTTACCGTCAACAGGGGAATGACCCACGACGGGCTCGGCAAGTATCTGAAACCGGTTATAGAAAAGGCTCCCGGTCCCACGGCCGATATTGTGAGTATTCTGAAGGAAACGAAAACCGATGTTGTTGTGAGCTACCTGCCGGTGGGCAGCGAAGAGGCTACCAAGTGGTACGTGGAACAGATACTTGAAGCCGGCTGCGCTTTTGTTAACGCCATTCCGGTTTTCATAGCTCGTGAGCCATACTGGCAGAAGCGTTTCCGCGACAAGAACCTCCCCTGCATGGGCGACGACATTAAGAGCCAGGTTGGCGCAACCATACTTCACAGGGTGATAACCAGGCTCTTCGAAGACCGCGGTGTTCGACTCGATCGTACCTATCAGCTGAATGTCGGCGGAAACACCGACTTCCTCAACATGCTTGAGCGCGAGCGTCTTGAGTCCAAGAAGATCAGCAAGACCAATGCGGTTACCAGCCAGATCCCCGGTGGCATTCTGCCCCGCAATGTTCACATTGGGCCCAGCGATTACATCGAATGGCTCGACGACAGAAAGTGGTGCTATATCCGCATGGAGGGCACCAGCTTCGGTGATGTGCCAATCAATATTGAAGCAAAGCTTGAAGTTTGGGACAGCCCGAACAGTGCGGGAGTTATCATCGATGCAGTCCGTTGTGCCAAACTTGCTTTGGACAACGGCCTCAGCGGAGCTATCGAAGCTCCTTCCAGCTACTTCTTCAAGTCACCTCCTGTACAGTACTACGACGACGTCTGCCACAAGATGACCGAAGAGTACATTCAGACCTATGGCAAGAAGAAAGCTGAAAAACAGTAGGAAAGAGAGATAATTTTGCCCGGACTTTTCATTACTTTTGAAGGAGTTGAGGGCTCGGGCAAGTCGTCAAGATACAGAAGCCTTCAGAAGGCCCTCCGGAAAGCCGGTTGTGACACAGTTTTCACGCGGGAACCCGGAGGGCCTGATGTATCAGAAAGAATTCGCCTGATTCTTCTGAATCCGGAAATTGATATTCCACCGCTGACTGAGCTCATGCTTTATCTTGCAGGCCGCTCAGCCAATGTTGACAGAATAATTAAACCGGCTCTCAACCGGGGAGCTGTTGTTCTGTGTGACAGATTCACCGATGCAACACTGGCGTATCAGGGGTGGGGAAGAGGGATTCCGGTTGACCGCATGAAAACGGCAAACGAACTTGCAACCGGTGGACTGAAACCGCATCTGACAATTCTGATGGACCTTGATCCGGAAGAGGGATTCAGAAGGATGAACCTGTCCGGGCGAAAGCTGGATCGCATTGAAATGGAGAAACTTCCATTTCACCGCAGAGTTCGCGAAGGTTATCTGAATCTTGCTCAATGGGAACCGGAACGATTCCTTGTTGTAGATGGTTTACTGAGTGAAGAAGAACAGGATTCAATGATACTGAAAGAAGTTCAAACAAGGGGTGCAGAGAGAAAGGTTATCAATTTATGAAAGAACTAGTCCCCGGCTGGGTTGCCGCAGTTACCGGCACACTGCTTCTCACGGCTGCTCTTGTTCTGGCACTTCCTCCTGCTGCTGTTGCTCTGGATGAAGAAACACCTGCCGCCAGAGCTTCATCTCTGGAACTGTTTTTTGATGTTTACGGGCTTACACGGTCTTCTTATGTGGATACTCTCCAGAGCCAGCAGCTTATTGAAGACGCTCTGCAGGGTATGCTTCAGTCCCTTGATCCCAACAGTGTTCTGCTTACACCCGAGGAACTGGAAGACCTTCAGATCCAGCTTGAGGGTTCATTTGAAGGCGTGGGAATAACCCTGGGGCAGAGAGATAACTGGCTTACTGTTATATCGCCTATTGAAGGTACACCGGCGTACAGGGCAGGGATGAAGGCAGGTGACCGCATTACCGAGATTGACGGAATGTCTACCGAAGGAATTACTACGAACGAGGCGGTATCACATATAAGGGGGCCAGGTGGAACCATTGTTGAACTCACTGTTCTAAGACCCGGAATGGAAGAGACCATCCTGTTTCCCATCCAGCGGGATGTTATCGACTTTCCATCGGTTTCAGCCCAGTTCATTGTAGCTCCGGGCATCGGATACGTAAGGCTTTCCAGGTTCAGCGAAGAGTCAGCCAACGAGGTTCTCGAAGCGGTGACTTCACTGAGAGATCAGGGAGCCGCCAAAATGATTCTGGATCTTCGAGGGAACTCCGGAGGTCTGATGCTGCCTTCAATCGATGTTGCAGATATTTTCCTGCCTGCAGGCGCCGTTGTTGTAACCACTCGAGGACAGGCGGTAGGGGAGTATACCTACAGAACCAGACGCGGCGTTCTTTATTCAGGCGAGCTGGTGCTTCTTGTGGATGGGGGCAGTGCAAGTTCATCCGAGATACTTGCCGGTGCCCTTCAGGATCAGAACGCAGCTACTCTTATCGGTTCAAGAACTTTCGGCAAAGGCTCTGTTCAGTCTCTCTCTGATCTTGGAGAGTATCCGGGGCTGGGTCATTACGGAGTCAAGCTCACAACTGCCAGGTATTACACTCCAAACGGCAACAGCATTGACAGAACCCTTCGAGACGATTTCATGACTTCAGATGCCGAGGAAACATGGGGCATAATACCCGACATTACTGTGGCAACCGATTCTTTCAGTATAGACCTGGTTGCAGAACTCGAGTTTGACGGCCACTTTTTTAACTTCGCAGTGCAGTACACTCTGGAGAATGATATTCCTCTAGATTTCTGGCCTGATGAAACTGTATTCGGCCTGTTCCGTGAGTATCTGAACGAGAAGGGGATTGAATACACCGAAGCGGAATTTGCTGAGAGCTACGTTTATATCGAGCGTGCCCTGCTACGGGAGATAGCGCTGCGGGAATGGCCCCTGAACAGGTACTACGAAGTCACTGCTCCCCACGATAACGTGATTCTGCGGGCAATAGAATTCCTTACGGAGGCCTGATTTCCATGATAATAAAGTTCGGCACTTCCGGCTGGAGGGGGGTTATCTCCCGTGAGTTCACCTGGGACAGAGCCATGGCTGTTGTTGACGCTGTTGCCCTCAGACTGCGGGCATCCGGCTTCAACAGTATTGCCGTTGGTGGAGACTGCCGGTTCCTTTCTCCCGAGTTATCTGAGGCAGCAGCGGAAAGAATGGCAGGATGCGGCTTCAGGGTGTTCCTTTCAGAAAGAAGTGTACCAACGCCCGTTCTATCCCATGCCTGTAGAAAATTGAACCTCGGGGGCGTCATAAACTTCACCGCAAGCCACAACCCTCCACTTTACAATGGAATCAAATTCAGCCCCCATCACGGCGGCCCCGCCGGCAGTGATGATACATCTGCTATTGAAGAATTGATTGCTTCAGGGGCGGTTCCAGAAGCGCTTGCGGGGGGTTCCGTTTCCGTGACCGATTTCATCTCTCCATATCTCGCAGACATCGATGAATTCCTGAACCCCGGGGCATTCAGAAAAGCCGGTTCTCTAAGGGTGGTTTACGACGCGTTCAGCGGAGCTGGCAGCGGAGTGCTTGACAGAAAGCTTATCGAGCTTGGTGCATCTCTCCGTATACTTAATGGTAAAAGAGATCCTCTGTTTGCCGGCAGAGAGCACCCCGAACCGAGTGAGGAGGGTCTTCTTGATCTCTCTGCAAGTGTGAGAAGAAGCGGAGCCTCTCTGGGGCTGGCCACAGATGGAGATGCTGACCGGTTCGGAATTGTGGATGAGAGCGGACAGTTTGTCACCCCTCACGATTTCATGGCACTTCTTGTTGACTATCTTGCTGCTTCCGGCAGAACCGGCAGAATTGTCCGTTCAGTTACCACAGGAAGTCTTCTTGACAGGGTGGCCGAATCCAGGGGTCTTGGCGTTACGGTTACTCCGGTTGGGTTCAAGTACCTGGGTGCCGAGATTCTGAAAGGTTCAGTTCTTCTTGCGGGCGAGGAAAGCGGCGGCCTCACTCTGGGTACACATATCCCCGAGAAAGACGGCATTCTGGCCGGGCTCCTGGCTGCTGAAATGGTTTGCCATTACGGTATGGGTCTTGGATTGCTTCTTGAGAAACTGTGGGGAACCCACGGACGATATTTCAACACCCGCTTGGATTTGCCTCTGACCCCATCTATGAGCAGTTACATAGTTGACAACCTGTTTGATTCGGACAAGAAGGAAGCTGCCGGTCTTCCGGTACTGAGTGTAAACAGGATTGATGGTGTTCAACTGATACTCGATGAAGATACATGGGTTCTTGTGAGGCTCAGCGGTACGGAACCTCTTGCCAGAATATATGTTCAATCACTCAGCGCTGCAGAGAACAAGAGAATATCCGATTCCCTGGCTGAAGAATTTGGAAAGGGGTCTATATGAGGCTGATCGAAGATTCTCTGTCCCTGCCTATCAACACCATTTCCAGGGGAACGAACCGGGAAACATTTACGATTGCCATGAAAAGCATCGACTGGGATATTCCCGACATGGAGCCGCTTTCAGAGGAAGGTATTCTTGATCTCGAAATTATAAGAACTGAATACGAGATAATAGTAAAAGGGTTTCTTGAGGCAGATTTCATTGTGCAGTGTGCCAGGTGCCTGGATCCGGTCTCTATCCCGGTAACCTCAGGGATAGAGAGAATGTATTCCTGGGATCCGGAAATGCTTACAGATCCTGAAGTTGAGCCGGTCTCGCATAATGATGGAACTGTTTGTATATTAGACCCCGTTCGTGAGGCGATTATTTTCTCCGCACCCATTGTTTCTCTTTGCACCGAGAATTGCAGAGGACTTTGCCCTTACTGCGGGATAAATCGCAACAAAGAAGAATGTGAACACGGCTTCGAGGCCTGAGCCTCGAGCAGATAGATGAAAGAGAGTACCAAATGCCCGTTCCAAAAAGAAGGCATTCTTCCACAAGACGCGACAAAGGCCGCGGCAACTGGAAGATTGAAGTTCGTTCCATCAGTGTGTGTCCCCAGTGCAATGAACCCAGGCTTCCCCACAGAGTATGCAAACACTGCGGTACCTACAATGGCAGGCAAGTTACCGAACCAGTTGCAGACTAAACCAGTTTCCATATAAGGGCTGAAGTTGAGTAAATCCGTTGTTGTGGCGCTTGATGCCATGGGTGGAGATTATGGCCCTGGGGTAGTTGTTGAAGGGGCTGTACGGTTTTTCAGGGAGAGCAGCAGGAAGATTCACAAAGATGTGAAGATCATCCTGGTCGGGCATCAGGATACCGTTGCCCGGCTGTTGACCCGGGCCGGCGGTCAGAAGCTTCCTATTGAGATTCGTCATGCCTCCCAGGTCATAACGATGGATGACCATCCCGCGGAAGCTCTGAAGGACAAGCCCGACAGCTCCATGGTTGTAATGGCAGAGCTGCAGCGCAGCGGTATTGCCAATGCCATGGTAAGCCCCGGGAATACCGGGGCAATGATGGCCAGCAGCATGTTTGCCCTGGGCAGAATCAGTGGAATCCCAAGGCCTGCACTTGCCAGCAGTTTGCCCACAATAGGCAGTCCCACCATTCTGGTTGACGTGGGAGCCAATGTGGGCTGTCGTCCTCTGCTTCTCTACAAGTTTGCCATGATGGGCAGCATTTATTCAAGGCTGGTGTTCGGCGTTGAAAATCCGAAGATCAGTCTGCTTAATGTGGGCAGTGAACCCTCCAAAGGTTCAGCGGAGATAAGAGAAGTTTACAAGATGCTGACCGATGCTCCTCTTAACTTTACCGGGAATATTGAGGGCGACGGCATTCTTATGGGGCGAGCCGATGTTATTGTATGTGATGGCTTTACGGGCAATATTCTTGTTAAGTTCATCGAATCAATCGCTTCCATGGTGGGTGGAACTCTCTACCTGGAAATGAAGAAACAATGGGCTTCCAGGCTGGGCTATCTTTTCATGAGGCCATCATTCAGTAAGTTATGGAAGAAATTTGATGCTGCCGAGTACGGAGGAGCTCCTCTTCTGGGGCTGAACGGGGTCGCTATTGTTGCCCACGGAAGTTCTTCCGCACTGGCTATCAGGAATGCAATAGCAGCGGCCTGCAATTTCAGGTGCAGCGGTGCGGTTGAAGCCATTCGAGACAAGATGGCAGAACTGATGGAGGAGGAAAAAGCTGTTGAATAGTAGACATGCCTACATTATTGGTACCGGTCACTTTGTTCCTGAACCTGTTCTGACCAACGCAGACCTTGAAAAGCTGGTCGACACAACAGATGAATGGATAACAACAAGAACAGGCATCAAGCAGCGCCATATTGCTCCTGATCACATGGCCAACAGCGATATGTCCCTGGAAGCGGCCCGGATAGCCATGGAAGATGCCGGCTGGAAACCTGAAGATGTTCAGGCGGTCATACTCGGAACGGTCACCCCCGATTTCACTTTTCCCAACACAGCTGCTCTGGTGGCTGATCGTCTGGGGCTTGGTAAGGTTCCATGTTACGATTTTGAAGCAGGATGCAGTGGTTTTATTTTCGGGCTGATCCAGGCGAAAGCATTTATCAAAGCTGGAATGCTTGACAGAATTCTTGTTATCGGAGCTGAGAAGCTTTCATCAATCGTTAACTGGGAAGACAGAAACACCTGTGTTCTTTTCGGTGACGGCGCAGGAGCAGCCTGCATCAGCAGCCAGGGACCCGGTGGAAAGCTAGGAGGATTTCACTGGGGCAGCGACGGATCCCTCGGCTCTCTTCTCGATCAGCCGTCAAGCGGCTCAAGGCTGCCTATTACACACGAAACCATTTCTGACAGAAAAAACACCATACACATGGCCGGCGGCGAAATAATGAAGAGTGCCGTAAGAGCCATGCGTGATTCCGCTTTGAAGGCCCTCGAACAGGAAGGGCTGACTTACAAAGATGTTGATCTTCTGATATCACATCAGGCAAATGTAAGAATTATTGAATCCACTGCCCGGGTTCTCAGGCTCGAGTGGAAAGACGTGTATGTAAACATCGATAATTACGGAAACACTTCGAGTGCTTCCATACCCATTGCAATGGATGAGGCACTTCGTAACGGAACTATCAAGCCCGGTTTTACAGTTGTTCTTGCCGCCTTCGGTGCAGGGCTCACCTGGGGAGGCATGGTTGTGAGGTGGAGCGATGAATCTTAATGCCACTGCTGTGGTAACCGGGGCTGCCAGGGGCATTGGCCTTGAGATTGCCAGAAAGCTTATAGCTGAAGGATGGACAGTTGCAGCTCTTGACATGCTGGAAGATGATCTGAAAACAGCAGCTTCAGAATTCGGGGGGAAGTATGTTCCCTATACGGTTAACATCACCAGTTCTGAACAACTGGCAGGAATTGCTGAAAAAATCGCCGTTGATCTTCCGCCGGTAAAAGGTATTGTGAACAACGCAGGGATAACCAGAGATGCCCTGATGATGCGCATGAGTGAAGATCAGTGGAATCAGGTTATCGATGTTAACCTTTCCGGTGCCTGGAAGGTTACACAGGTTTTCATGCGGTCTCTTATCAGAGCCAGAGAAGGCTGTATTGTGAGCATATCATCGGTCGTTGGCCTTACCGGTGCAGCCGGGCAGACCAACTACGCAGCGAGCAAGGCAGGTCTTATTGGAATGTCAAAATCTTTAAATCGGGAGTTGGCGGCACGAGGAATCAGAGTTAATGTTGTGGCACCCGGATTCATTGAAACAGAAATGACCAGGGATTTATCCGAAGATGTTCGCAGGGATTACCTGTCCAGGATACCTGCGGCCAGGCTGGGATTGCCTGTAGAAATAGCAGAAGCGGTTGCATTTCTCATGGGCCCTTCAGCTAAGTATATTACCGGCATAGTACTGCCCGTTGATGGCGGTCTCACTACCTGAGAAAGGAAGAATTATGTCTCTTGAAAACCGTATCGCTGAAATTATTGTTAGTCGGTTGAATGTGAAACCGGATGAAGTAACAGGTTCAGCCAACCTTAAAGACGACCTTGGAGCTGATTCTCTTGACATGGTCGATCTCATGATGGATCTGGAAGATACATTCAATCTTAAGATCTCCGACGAAGAAGGTAACAACCTTCAGACTGTTGGTTCCGTAGTAGAGTTCCTCAAATCAAAGGGCATAGAAGCCTAGCAGGAATTATTTTTTGAATCGCCGGTAAAGCGCCGCAGCCGGAGGGGTGCGGCGCTTTACCGGATTAAATACCGGGAGGAATTCCGTGGCTGACAAGCGGGTAGTTATAACCGGTCTTGGAGTGCTGAGCCCAATTGGGAATTCTGCTTCACAGGCCTGGGAGAACGCCATTGCCGGAAAGAGCGGTATAACAAGATTATCCCTCGTCGACCCGGAGCTGTTCTCAAGTCAGATAGCCGGTGAAGTTAAAGACTTTGATCCAGTTGAGCTTCTTGGCGCCAAGGAAACAAGAAGAAACGACAGATATACTCAGCTGGCCATTGTGGCTGCCAGACAAGCCTGGGCAGATTCCGGTCTCAGCGAGGCTTCTATTGATCCCGAGCGGGTGGGTGTTGTTATTGGATCCGGCGTGGGCGGTCTCGGCACCTACGAAGAGCAGCATACTATTGCTCTTGAGAGAGGTCCAGGAAGAATCAGCTCGCTTTTTGTGCCCATGATGATCAGTAATATGGCCGCCGGTCAGGTTGCAATTGAAATCAATGCAAAGGGTCCCAATTTCGCCACAGTTACCGCTTGCGCGTCCAGCACCCATGCAATTGCAAGCTCTGTTGATGCAATTCGCCTTGGCAGAGCGGAAGTAATGGTTGCAGGTGGTAGCGAAGCACCTCTGACTCTAATGAGCATTGGCGGATTCTGTTCGATGAAAGCTCTCTGTACCTCATTCAATGATGAACCTGAAAAAGCCTCAAGACCATTTGACCGAGACAGGTCAGGATTCGTGATAGCCGAGGGTGCCTGTATTCTGATACTTGAAGAGCTTGAGCACGCAAAAGCCAGGGGAGCGAACATCATCGCAGAGGTTTGCGGGGTTGGAATGTCGTGCGATGCTCATCACATTACCGCACCTGCTCCAGGCGGTGAAGGCTGCGCAAGGGCAATGGTGATGGCCATGAACGATGCGGGAATGAATGCCGAAGATGTCGATTATATCAATGCTCACGGCACATCGACGCAGCTGAACGACATAAATGAAACTGAAGCGATAAAAACAGCTCTGGGCAAGCATGCAGCTGAAGTTATGGTGTCAAGCACGAAATCCGTTCACGGGCATATGCTTGGAGCCACAGGAGGCATGGAGATAATGCTCACTGCACTGGCTCTGAAGAACGGTATTGTTCCTCCCACATCGACTCACATGATACCAGGTGAGGGTTGTGATCTTGATTATGTACCGGGAACCGCCCGTAAAGCTGATATACAGTGTGCTCTGAGTAATTCTCTAGGTTTCGGGGGACACAATGCCTGCATTGCCCTTCGCAAATACAAAGGCGACAGCTGAGATTTTGAATATTGAAAGGCTGGAGCAGCTGTTTGGAAGCTCCAACCTGCTGGGTGTCGCCCTTACGCACAAATCAGCAGCGTCCTCCGAGAACAACGAGAGGCTTGAGTTTCTCGGCGATGCTGTAATTGAGCTTGCTGTCAGATGGAGTCTATTGAACGATAATCCGGGTGTTTCCGAAGGTGAACTCACCAGAATGAAGATCGATCTTGTTCGAAAGGCAACACTGGCAAGATGCGCAGACCGACTTGAACTGAGAGGTGCCATTAAAACCGGCCCCGATTTCGGAGAAAGGGAAATACCTGATTCCCTTGCGGCAGATGCCTATGAAGCTGTAGTTGGAGCACTTTTTATCGAAAACGGGTTTCAGGAGGCTTTCCAGTTTGTTAAGGAAACTCTTACAGACTGCGAAGCAGCAAGTTGTTCCGGTGACCCTAAAACGCTTCTTCAGGAGTACTGTCAGGCAAGGGGGTTTCCTCTTCCGGAATACAGAGTTGATTTTACGACCGGACCGTCACACGATCCGGTTTTCCAGATCAGTGTATCAGTAAAGGGCTCAGTGCTGGGCGCCGGCCGGGCATCAAGCAAAAAAAACGCTCAGGAAGCTGCCGCCACAGCGGCTCTTCAGGCGCTTGAAGGTGAGGGTGTAAATGAATTACATGTTGAATGAAGACATTCTGGCGATTAAAGAGATTTGCGCGGAAATTGGAGAAAAATACATTATCCCGGTGAGAGCAGAACTTGACGAGCATAACAGGTTTCCCACAGAGATAATGAAGATCATCGCACGGAGTGATCTCTTCACCATTTACATTCCCGAAGAATACGGCGGCACAGGAATGGGAGCCATTTCTCTGGTGGTTGCTACGGAAGAACTGAGCCGTTTCTGCGGCGGAGTTGCTGTTTCGTATGCAGCAAATGCTCTGGGAGCAATGCCGATTATTCTAATGGGTTCCGAAGAGCAGAAGAAGAAGTATCTTCCTCAACTGGCCTCCGGCGAAAAGCTTTGCGCCTTTGCTCTTACCGAGTCTGAAGCAGGAAGTGATGCCGGAGGAATAAAAACCCGCGCCATCAAAGACGGCGACCACTATGTGCTTAACGGCACAAAGCAGTGGATTACCAATGGTGGAGAAGCACAGATATACACCGTAATCGCCCTTACCGATCCGGAAAGAGGTCCCCGTGGAGCAAGTGCGTTTATAGTGGAAGAGGGCACACCCGGTTTCAGTTACGGCAAAAAAGAAGACAAAATGGGTATCAGAGCCTCGGCTACAAGGGAACTTGTTTTCGAAGACTGCAGAGTTCCCGCGGAGAACCTTATTGCCCGGGAGGGCATGGGGTTCATGGTGGCCATGAGAACCCTCGACAACTCCCGCCCCGGTGTTGCTGCTCAGGCCGTAGGAATTGCTCAGGGAGCCCTGGAAGAAGCCCTGAAGTATGCCTCGGAAAGAAAGCAGTTTGGAGTGAGGATTGACTCCTTCCAGGGATTGCAGTTCATGCTTGCAGACATGGGTACACAGATTGAAGCCGCCAGAGCTCTTACCTATTCCGTGGCAAGAATGATCGACAACGGAGATAAGGGATTCGAGAAAGAATCCGCCATGGCCAAAGTTTTCGCAAGTGATGTTGCAATGAGGGTAACCACCGATGCGGTTCAGATACTTGGGGGATATGGTTACATGAGAGAGTATCCTGTGGAGAAGATGATGCGCGACGCCAAAATCACTCAGATTTATGAGGGAACTAATCAGATACAGCGAAGTGTCATCGCCAGAGCCATGATTAAAGAAGCCCACAGAAAGTAGGATCCGATGAAGTTCGTTGTTGCAATTAAGCAGGTGCCGGATACTGCCGAGGTACGGATTGATCCTGAAAGAGGAACCCTGATTCGTGACGGCGTACCTTCTATTATGAATCCTTTCGATACCTACGCCCTGGAAGAGGCGATGAAGTGGCGTGACGACCTGGGAGGGACGGTCACGGTTATCACCATGGGCCCGCCACAGGCAGAGTCCGTGCTGAGAGAAGCGGTCTCCATGGGCGCAGATGATGCGGTACTCATAAGTGACAGGGCTTTTGCAGGCGCAGATACCTGGGCGACAAGCCACACTATAGCGGCGGCTGTTAAAAAAATCGGGGGCGTGGATGCCGTTTTTTTCGGAAAGCAGGCCATCGACGGAGATACCGCCCAGACAGGTCCCAGCGTGGCAGCTTCACTCGACTGGCCTCAGATAACATTTGTGGGCAGAGTGAGAACGCTGGATGTTAAGTCAATAATCGCCGAGAGATACGTGGAAACCGGTGTTCAGGTAGTTCAAGCGGATCTTCCTGTTGTTCTCACTATCCTTAAAGACGCCAATGTGCCCCGGGTACCTTCGCTGCGAGGGAAGATGAAATCAAGAAAAGCTGAGATCCCGGTATGGGGTCTTTCTGACCTTGGTCTATCTCCTGATGAAACAGGTCTTAACGGTTCTCCCACAAAAGTTGTTGTAACTTCAACCCCTGAGGCCCGTACCGGCGGCGCCATCCATACCGGCACCGCAGATGAACTTGCCTGTAAACTTGCCGATCTTCTGCTGGGCGAAGGAGGGGATGCATAAAATGAGCGGCTATCTGGAAATTAGAGAAAATTGCACAGGATGCGGGATTTGTGTCAGAACCTGCCCTGTCGGCGCCCTTTCAGTAAACAGCAAGCGGAAAGCAGAGGTTTCTGAAGACTGCACACTCTGCAGCATCTGTGTCGATTCATGCCCTTTCAAATCTCTTGCCGTACATCATTCATTCGGCGGGAATAAAGAGGAGCTCGAAAAATATTCCGGCATTCTTGTTCTGTGTGAGATGAGAAATCATTCTCCCGACAGGAGTGCGTATGAATTGCTGGGAGAGGCTCGAAAACTCTCCGCAGGGTCAAAGGAAGTAACCGCGCTTATCATAACTGACGATGCCTCAGACGCTGCTGAAAAGCTCATTCGCGCCGGGGCAGACAGGGTAGTAACAGCGGTTCACCGAAACCTTGAGCATTTTTCCACAGAGCCATGGAACACCATTCTTACCCATGTTATCAGAACAGATAAGCCTGAAATAGTTCTTGCCGCAGCCACAACAACAGGACGCGACGTTATGCCCAGGGTGTCCAAGAGTCTGGACACCGGTCTTACCGCTGACTGTACCGAGCTGCATATAGATCCGAAGAATGGAATGCTTATGCAAACCCGCCCGGCGTTCGGCGGCAACATAATGGCCACTATTGTCTGTGACAGAACCCGACCTCAGATGTCTACGGTTCGCCCCGGAGTAATGAAACCACTTGAACCTGACTGTTCAAGAACGGGCAGAATTGTTGAGCTTCAGATAACCGATTCCATGGTTGCCGGAAGATCAAGGGTTCTGGAGTTTATTCCAAGTCAGGGCGACGAGGTAGATATCACAGAGGCGGAAACAGTAATATCCGGCGGACGCGGAATGAAGGATCCAGCCAATTTTCACATGCTTCATGAGCTTGCACACCTGCTTGGAGCAACGGTTGGCGCCAGCCGCGCTGCGGTGGATAACGGATGGATTGAATATCCCAGGCAGGTGGGCCAGACAGGCAAAACCGTGCAGCCCAAAATCTATCTTGCTGTGGGTATTTCCGGAGCTGTTCAGCACCGTGTCGGTATGCAGTCTTCCGATGTCATTTACGCAGTTAACAAAGATCCCGATGCAGGCATATTCCAATTCTGCAGCCACGGTTTTGTCGGAGATCTTTTTGAGATTATTCCAGCTCTGATAAAAGAGATCAAGAAACGCAGAGGCTAGCTCGATTTGGCAAAGCAAACCCCCGTGGTCTTTGATGAATTCTCGGCCACGGGGGTTCTTCACGTTCATACAAAGAGATCAGATGGCTTTGGAGAGCCTGAAAATATTGTAAGAGATGGAATTGAAGCCGGCCTTGATTACATTGCCTTCAATGACCACAGAAATCTCGATCTCATGGATGAGGGTTGGCATGGCAGGATCACAGACGGCCTTCTTACGGTGGTAGGGTCTGAACTGCAGCACTCCAATTACAAGAGCCACCTTCTTGTATACGGGGTGAATGAAGTGAATCCGGTTGGACACATTCTCGATCAGCTTGACCACGTTCTTTCCCTGAAAGGGCTGGCAATTATTGCCCACCCCCGGGAAGTAAGACCAATCGTGCCTGGTATTGGCGGTTTCCCCTGGTGCTTCGGCACAGACCATCCCGTAAGCGGTATCGAGGGCTGGAACTGGATGAGCAGCTGGAAGGGCAGAGTAGATCCTTCGAATGTATGGAACAGAATCAGCTTTCCCGATGACATGGTGAGACACCCTGACAGCCATGCGGTGGATATGTGGTTTGAAACCGGGGGATGTCTTGTTGGGGGAGCTGATGCCCATGGCCACAGAATCCTGTGGAAAGATGTGTTCAACTACAGAATGCTGTTCAGCAGAGTGAGAACCCACATTCTGCTTGATTCGCCTCTGAGAGAGCCCTCACAATTCACCGAAGCACTGCGACTGGGCAGATGTTTTATAAGCAATGCCCTGGAAGGAGACGCCTCCGGATATAGATCGGCTCTTCATGGAGGAAAACTCTATCTGAAACTTCCCGGCACCGCCCGGGTAACATTCAGACAGAAGGGAGAACCGTTCAGACCTCCTGTTTTCCTTGACGAGGGTGTTCACTGCCTTGGCCCTGCTGTTCCTCCGCTTTACATCGAGATCTACCGCGGCGGGCGAACCTGGATAGCCGAGGGTCGTTGGGCCACTTGACAAATAACTCTTTTAACTTGAAGCAAGATAAGGAGATAAGAAAATGAGGCATAGTATTTTTATTGGGCTGTATTTATCAATAGTATTCGTGGCGAATGCCTCGCCTGTTGACGCTGCATACGATCTTCTCGATGCAATTGAGTACAGTAGCGGTTATGCCCTGGAAGACATTCTGTCGGGCGATCTTTACACTGCATTCACAGGTTTTCTGGACCAGGTGAGAGCACTGGCTGAGACTGATCCGGTTCTTGCTGAAAGCATTTTGAGCCAGCGGTACTCGGGAAGAATAACCATTGAAGATTTTACGGTGCTGAACAACCAGGAGCTGCTTGGGAAAATCATGAGTGAGGTCAGCCTTCAGCCTGATGACCAGATTCAGCAGGAAACAGCCGACATGCAGGGAAGAAATGCCACGGTGGTCATATCATACTTCGACGGGGCTTCGATTTCTTTTTCTATGGTATGGGAGAACAGCGGGTGGCGCGTGTCGGACACGAGCCTTCTTGGAACTGTTTTTCAGTAGATTCGTCTTGGAATTCAGCTGTCTGAATGCTCCACATCCAGAGGGGTTCGTAGAATAACCAGAACAGAGGAATAGGGGACCACGAAGAAGACTCCGGAATTCAGACGGATTTCCCAAGCTGCACTTTTTACATACAGAACAAAGTCGCCTTTTTCCACCTGAAGGGGATAGTGCTTTATCGAAGGAGCCTCTGAAGGTTTCCAGGGCTCTTCGGATGAACTGCTCATTTCCGGTATGGGATACCCGGGGCCGACAGCCTCGACCCAGCCGGCCATTACTTTCCTTTTGTCTACTGCGGAATCAGGAACATAAAGCCCGGAATCTGTTCTTTCCCCCGGGGCAGGCTGGCTGACCAGAATGCGGTCTCCTGTGACTATAAGCTGTTTGTCGCCCATGAAAATCGAATCAGCCATTACGCTCCTGGAAAGACAAGCTAAAGTGAGTCTGGCGGAGGACCGGGGACTCGAACCCCGATGGGTGATTAGCCCGGCGGATTTCAAATCCGCTGCCTTACCAATTAGACTAGTCCTCCGTAGGGCGGTAATTTATACTAATATGTGGCTCAGGTCAAACCCGGCTGGTTCAGGAGGATGGTTATGTTTACCGAAGTTGAACTGAAATTTAAAGTTAGAGATTTCACTCAGGTCAGAAATTATCTTCTCAGTGCCGGGGCTGAGCAGAGGTACCCGGAAACAGGAGAGGAAAACACCGTATACGATCTGCCGAACGGAAGTCTGAAAAGCTCTGGCGTTCTCCTCAGGCTGAGAAATTTTGGCGGCAAAGTGTTTCTGACTGTTAAGGAGCCGGGGATTCCGGGTCCCATGAAGATAAGAAGGGAACATGAAGCAATTCTTTCTGTCCCCATGAAGGCGGCAGATGAAATGCTTTCGGCTCTCGGGTACAGTTCTGTGTATGCCTACGAAAAAAAGCGGGAGATATGGAGTATGGACAGAGGAATTCATATCTGTCTGGACTCCTTGCATTTTGGAATGTTTGTGGAGATTGAGGGAGACACTACGGAGAAGGTTCTTGAAACAGCCGTATGTCTCGGTTTCCGCCCCGAAGACGGACTGTGCCAGAGCTACAGACAACTGGAAGCTTCTTCCTCTCCAGACGGGAACTGACTACCTGCCATATTGCTAACTCTTGACATAAGACACTTTTGGTAGCATAGATGCGCCTGTATGTGAGAACGGATATGTATAATTTAGTAATTAAATAAGGAGATATTTGTGAATCAGCATAATGTCCAGGAAAGACAGCTCAAGAGTGATATTCACTTTAAGAATACTGTTCGGAAGGAACTTGCGTTCAGCCTTAATCAGCTTCACAGCTGGCAGGAGAAACTCAGCATCATAGGCAACATTCGCAAAGAGAAAAAACTGAACACAGCAGTAGTTCGATATGCGAATTACATCCATGAAATCAAGCTTTTTCTTACCCCGGTTCTTGATGATCTCGAGGGAAGAATTAAAACCGAAATGAACTTCAGCGAAGCAGAGATTAAGCAGTTCAAAGCTGAGGTAAAAACTGAAGCTGCAGAAGCGGCTCAGGCAAGAGTTGCCTTTGAAAAAGCCAAACAGCTTCTTGAGAGCACCGAAGAGAAGAAGCAGGCTGAACCTGAAGAACTTGCCGCAGCCAGAATTGCTTACAGCAAGGCTTTCAAGTCTTTCAGACTCGAGAAGGCAGAGTTCGAAAATGTTAAGAAAGAGCTTGAAAGCGAGCTTAAAGACCGCGAAATATTCACTCGCGAGTTGAAAAGAATAATGATTGAACGCCATTTCATGGCAGAGGTATAGTGGAAGTATTTCCTGAAAAGAAGATACTGAACAGGGCGCTGCTTACTGCAGCGTCCTGTCTTCTTTTAAGCGTTCCTTTTCTTGTGATGGGAAGAGGGATTGCAGTCTCCCTCTCTGTGATCTGGTCGATGGGAATCATTTACTATTTTCTTTATTTTTCTAAATACATAAAGCGGGAAAAGATTGCCGGTAAAGGGCTTGATGAGAATGTTAAAAAGATTTTGTCTGAGCGGGTAAGCTTTTATGCTCACCTCTCCGCTGCAGACAAGGCTCTCTATGAAGCAGACATCGCAATATTTCTTGCCGAGCATTCCATTGCCGGTGTTGACGGTGTGAAGATCACAGCGGAAGTACAGGCACTGGTGGCTGCCACCGCAGTAAGACTAACATTCAAGAGACCTGGCTGGGAATACTACAATTTCGGAGAAATTCTCATATATCCTTCAGGCTTCACAGCCGATGGAAACTACTCCACAAAACAGAATGGAGCATTTTCCGCCGCCGGCATGGTTCATTCCCAGGGAGGTGTGATACTGTCGCTTCCCCATCTGATAAGAAGCTTTGAGCATGACAACGACGGTTTCAATGTCGGCTACCACGAGTTTGCCCATGTTCTAGACGGGAGGCGCCCCGATGGCGTTCCCGATGAGCTTTCACTGGGATCATACAGGCCATGGGCTCAGGCGATGCAGGCTGAGTTTGAAAGAGTTCACAGTGGTCATTCCATTCTGAGAGATTATGCCGGAACGAATCCCGCTGAGTTCTTTGCATGCGCAGTTGAGTATTTTTTTGAAAAGCCGCTGCAAATGAGGGAACAGGCTTTTGAAGTTTATGAACAGCTGAGGGTGTTTTTTAACCAGGATCCGGTTTCGGAAGAGTAAGCCTACTTGCCCGATGAACCGGGCTTCATTATCTCAAAGCCCTGTTTGCACATCGGACACTCATCGGGACTGAAGCTCTCGGCTTTAACGGTAAGCAGCGACCTGTACGGCACCGGTAACTGCAGTTCACCCCCGGTTCTGTCAACAAGAAGACCTACCATGGCTACCCTGGCACCAAGCGCACCTAAAGCTTCAATGGATTCCAGCACACTGCCGCCAGTTGTAACAACATCCTCAATCAGGAGAACGCTTGAATCTTTTACCAATTCAGTGAAGCCGGAACGGATACCCATAACTCCACCGGCATCTCTCTGCAGAAATGCAAAGGGTTTCCCCATTGCAAGAGCCGCAGCGAAGCCGAAGACAATAGCCCCGAAGGCCGGGGCGCACACAACATCAATACTGTCTGAAATGTCGTGCATCTGTGCGGCAGTCATTCTGCCCAGTTCCATGACCAGATCTGGACGGCGGGCGACCCTGATCTTCTCAAAATAGAGCCTACCGTGTCTCCCTGAAGTGTATTGAAAGTGTCCCTCAAGCAGGGCATCGCATTCTCTGAGAATGTCCGACACGTTACCTGTACTCATTATTTCCTTTCAGAAGACGATTGAAGCCCGTGTGATCAGGGGCTGAAGCTGAACGGCAGCTGAATTGGAAGCGGACCCTCGTTCTCGCTTACGCTTCCAAAACGCCAGGTTTCAATGGTGCGGACAAGCTCAAGCTCGAATGCCTGGTTATACATGTTTGAAGAGACAATCTCAACATCGGAGACTCTGCCGCTGGGATGAATGATCATGGCAATATCTACACGACCAACCAGAAGCGGATCTGTTCTGAGGTGCTTGTTGTAAACATACATCACCTGCCCTCTTTTTTCGGCAACGAGTTCTGCGATTTCTTCAGCGCTTCTGGAAGAGTAATTAGCTGACCCTGTTACAGTTGGAGTTGCCATGCTGGACATGTCGCTGAAAACCATAATTTCCCTGCCGAGAGCTTCAGCCTGAGCAGCTACTCCGCTGGACACCACTCCTGATCTGCCCCCGGTGGAGCCTGCAAGGCCGATGCTTTCGCTTGATTCGCTTATAAAAGCGCCACTGCTGTTTAGGGCAGTCATGTCTATACCGCCACTTCCGGAAAGCATTGCCAGAAGATCGGCGGTACTCTGGGGCGGTGTTGCTGCTGATTGAACTGTACCGCTATCGCGCGAAGTTTCAAGAGGAGAGGAAACCATCTCATCGGGTCTGAGGTTCCCTGTTGCCCCCTGTTGTTCCGTCTGCCCGGCAACCGTGCCCGACTGTGACTGACCTGATGCAATTGAACCCGCATCGGCAACAGCAACCTGTATTATGTCTGGAAGAACTTCCAGATCGAACTGCAGCATATGACTGAACCCCGGCTGGGCGCTGAGAGTATGGTATTCCGTGTTGTATCCAACCTGATAAACATCAACTTCATAGTCGAGGCCGCCAACGAGGCCGTCAAGCATAATGGGGGTTACTCCCATAAGCTGCCCGTCAAGAGTAACGAAAGCTCCTGCGGGTTCGCTTCTGACCATGGCGGAAGCCATTGAATTGTCTCTGACGCTGTCAAGAAGCTGCTGAAGTCTGGGGTTGGCCCTGGTGCTTAGATCGTAGTAAACATCCAGATGAAGAAGCTCGAGATAAGCTTCTCCGGCTGCTTCACTGTTTCCCATGGCAAAGTATGAACTGCCGAGACGATCCCATGCCCGGAGTTCTTCATCAAAAGACAGTGAGCCCGTGGAAAGCATCTGTTCCAGAGCGACAATGGCGCCAGGAATGTCTCCTGTTTCATAAAGCTCTATGGCCTCATCCACCGTTGATACCGATATCAACGAAAGAACGGCCAGGTATAAACTAAGCAGAAGCCCCCCTTATTCTTTACGGCTCGCACAACCCTCATCACCATATAAATTGCTCATAAGCTGCTTGAAGTCAACAGTTGTAACTGGAGCGCCAGCGGAGTATACAGATGAATCATCTGGTTTCATGAAATTAACCCTACCTTCGATTCTGTGTGTTGTCTAACGGCTATACACATTCCGGGTTGTATTGATTCCATTGCTGCTGTATTGCTTTTGAGAACACAAGTTTTAGATTACTATGCACTGGCGGCAGGTGTATTCTTGAACTGCTTTTAAGCGGAGAGGCTTGTAATGATCTCAGCTGACAACGGGTACTCGTTCGTTTCAGCACCGCTGAGAATTCTGCGGATCGGTCTTCAAACAGAACGCTGGATTGCACAGGGGGAACAATTTTATGCAAAACAGGTTATATTAACGCAGAAACTCTGAGCTGAGGTTTTTCCTGAAGGAAACTGGAGGAAATATGTTTTCTAGTAAAAGAACAACCGGGTTGGCAGTGGTTACAGTTTTTGCGCTGTTGCTTTCTGCCTGTCTTTTCGCACCTGACAAAACAAGCCCGGGAGAATCCGAGTTCTACTCTCCTGCAGACAGTGCCTGGAAGGTTGTGGCGAATCTTGAGCTTGCCTACAAAACAAAGAACTTCGACGAATACATGAACTGTCTGCATGAAGAGTTCGAATTCATGCTTCTTGAAACAGACTGGGATGACTACGACGGAGACGGATTCATCGATGAGTCATGGGGAAGAGACCTGGAAGAAGAGTTCACAGGCAACATGTTCTCAAGCCCCGACGCGGATATCATCGAGCTTACCCTTACAGGAAACGACGAATCCCCCTGGTATGGCGATTCTACCTGGACTACTCTTCAGCTGGTAAGAGCTTTCGATCTGAAAGTTTACTACTACGATGGCGATGAGCAAAAAGGATACAGAGCGGTGGGTAATGCCGTATTCCTGTGCAGGCGAGATGAAAGCGGCGAATACAAAATCTGGCAGTGGATCGATCAGTCTGAGATCTGATGGCAGTTTTTCTTATCATCTTTGCCCTTGTTCAGGGTTCCGCTCCCGATGAGGGTTATTTCTGGGTTTTTTTCACCGACCGGGGTTCAGATGTTGAACAGAGGCTTGAAACTGCTTCCCTGGAAATACTGAACGGCCCCTCCGCAGAGCGAAGACTTAATTCCGGAACGCTCAGAGCCGATCAATACGACCTTCCTCCCTGCGCTTCTTATGTTTCTGCGGTGGAGAGTGTCAGTTCACTTCCTGTTCGCACATCCTCCAGATACCTTAATGCGGTGAGCGTTCTGCTTACCCCGGCTGAGGTTGAAGCACTTCGGGAAAAACCGTTTGTAAAAGAAATACGGCCTTTAGGCACCTCAACTTTTTGCCCTTCTGAAGACATTCCCGCGCCGGACTCTTACGGATTGTCTCAGTCGCAGCTTGATCAGATTAATATTCTGGCCCTCCACCAGCGCGGGTGGACCGGTTCCGGTGTTGTTATCGGCATGCTGGATACCGGCTTTGAGCTGCAGCACCCATGCCTGCAGTCCGTGAACGTTCTTGATCAATGGGATTTCGTCAACAACGACAGCATCGTTGCCTGGGAGGCTGGCGACCCCGACAATCAGCCTTCTCACGGAACCAAGGTTCTATCTATTATTGCCGGGTACGAACCCGACCTGTATATCGGCGGTGCGTTCAATTCCGATTTCCTGCTTGCCAAAACGGAAGATTCCAGCGACGAGTACCAGCAGGAAGAAGATTTCTGGGTTGCAGGCCTGGAATGGCTGGAGGCCGGCGGCGCTGACCTGGTCAGCAGTTCCCTTGGCTACACCAACTGGTATGAGCCGTATCAAATGGACGGCAACACCGCCGTTACAACTATAGCTGCAGACATCGCAGCCTCCAGGGGCATGGTTGTGTACAATTCCGCAGGGAATGATGGCCCGGGGGAAACCACTCTTGTTGCTCCGTCTGATGGAGATTCCGTTTTTTCAGCTGGTGCTGTCGACGGTGCAGGTAACATTGCAGTGTTTTCCAGCCGCGGCCCTTCTGCGGACGGCAGAATAAAGCCCGACGGCTGTGCAAGGGGTGAGAACACGGTGTTCGCCTCATTCGGCGGAACCGGCTATTCTTCAGGAGGAGGCACTAGCTTCGCAGCCCCTCTGATATCTTCAGCTGCAGCCTGCATATCCTCGGCACATCCCGACTGGTCCATGATGAGGATCTATGAAGCTCTCCACGTTACGGCAGACCGCTTCAGTTCTCCTGACAACACGTACGGATACGGCGTTATCAATGCCCTTGAAGCCCTGAAGCACCGCTCAATAATCGGGCAGGTGCGCAGGAGCGACACAGGGGAACCCCTGACTCTGCTTCAGGTTTCGATCACCATGGAGTCCGAACCGCCCCTGTACACAACAACCAACGAACAGGGCTGCTTTGCACTGGAACCGGGCAGTTTCGGCAGTTTTTCCGTAACAAGCAACGGCTGGGGCTTTCCTATACCGCATGAGGGAGTTCTGAATGAGAATGGCGTCGAGATAACGCTTTATGTGGATCCACCGGGTTCTTCCCGGTTGCCTTCTGTTTATCCCAATCCATCTTCGGGTTACTTCTATATCGGTTTCGATGTTGTCGGTAGCCCTTCAGATGCTTCTCTCTCGATTTTCACCGTCAGCGGCGAACGGATCTATTTCCAGGATAGAGGAACGATTCAACCGGGTTGCTACAGGGCGCCTTTACCGGATGAGGCATTCTTCTGGGACGGACAGGATGAAAACGGAAATCCTGCAGCTTCAGGTCAGTACATCGGGATGCTCAGGGTGGGTGATTCAGTTGAACTGCTTAGCCTGGCCCTTGTAAGGGGCATGGAAGAGGACTGATTTGAACAACAGGCTTTTAAGAATATTTGTACCGCTGGTGGTAATAACCCTTCTTGCATTCGCCGGCATAATAGATCTTTCCCTTCTGCCCTGGAGTGACCCCGATTTCCAGGCAACACTGGCCACCGTGGGAATCTATCTTCTCTGGACTGTTCTCGAAAGCGGAACGGAAACAGATTCATCCCGAATAACGCTTTATGCAGTTCTGCTTGTGAGCGTGCTTGACAGTTTCCTTCTCCGCCTCACTGCATTCTCGGGACTCCAGATACTCAGATGGCTTGGAGTACTGGCTCTGACTGCAGGATCGGCTCTGAGAATTTATGCTGTTCACTGCGGTAATAACGGGTTTCTCCGGCAGGGAAGAATTGCTCAGGGGTTCGGTATTGCCCTTGGTCTTGGCTCCATAGCAGGAACGGTTATTGCCGTTTTTCCCGGTATCCCTTCATTTCTAAAAGAAAAGACTTGATGAAGGCCCTCGTTCAGAGAGTTTCCGAAGCCTGTGTATCGGTTGATGGATCAGTTACCGGGCAAATCCAGATAGGTTTACTGGTTCTTGTGGGTTTCAAGGCAGACGATACACTCAGGGAACTTGACTGGATGGTGGAAAAACTGGCGGGTTTGCGGATTTTTCCCGATGATCAGGGCAACATGAACCGCTCCGTTTCCGACATTTCGGGAGAGATTCTTGTGGTCAGCCAGTTTACGCTTCACGCCGATACCAGAAAAGGGAAAAGACCCAGCTTCATCAAGGCAGCGGATCAGGCGACAGCTAATATTCTTTACAGATTGTTTATAGAAAAAACAAGAGACAGAGGAATCAAAGTTGCTGAAGGGCTGTTCGGTGCCCATATGAAAGTTCAGCTTGTTAATGACGGACCTGTAACCATCATGGTTGATTCTCCTTCAGAAAGAGATACATGAATTACTGGTACCCGGCGGATACCGAGCTTGTTCTTGCCAGCAGATCTCCAAGAAGAACTGATATTCTCAAGCTGGCAGGCGTGCCCCATTCTGTTTATCCGTCTTCAATTGAGGAGAAAACCATCGAGGGGTGTCCGGCCGATATTGTTGTGCACTGGGCTTCTGCAAAGGCAGCAGATGTTGCTGGAAAGTTTCCTGATCATCCCGTGCTGGGTGCGGATACAATGGTTTTCCAGGATGGTGTTCTTCTCGGCAAACCGCAGAATGACCAGGATGCCGCCGAAATGGTTCGAGCACTTTCAGGCAGGTGGCACACTGTCTATGGCGGAGTTGCGCTGGTGTGGAAAAGCCGGGGGATATTCTTCAGTTTTGCACAGGCAACGAGGGTAAAATTCAGAAACCTTCCACCAGATGAAATTGCCGCATACATCGCTTCCGGTGAACCTGTGGATAAAGCCGGATCTTACGGTATTCAGGGGTTGGGATGTGTTCTTGTGGAGAGTGTAGAGGGCTGCTACTTCAATGTAATGGGGCTTCCCGTTTCTGAATTCCTGCTTCGTTTCCGTAAAAGTCTTTCATGAACGGCGGGAGCGGTTTCCCGCTCCCGCAGCATTTCACTGTTTTCAGCGGATAACCGCAATCGATTCGGTAACACTTATACCCTGCGATGTTGTGAGTCTCACAAGGTAGACACCGGGTTCATCGATACTCAATGTGTTTGTATCAGCTGCGGAGCGTGAGAACAGCAGTCTTCCTGTAAGATTGTAGACTTCAACTGTTCCAGTGGAATTCATTGGCAGCGAGGCACTTATATCGATCTGTCCATTTGAAGGGTTGGGACCCACTGAAAGTAGTGGAGAGTCGGGCGAGTTCCATCCAAACTGGTCAATTCCGGTCTGAAGATCGAGGAATTTTGCCCAGTGGCAGTTTTCCACCTCATGCTCATTCTGCGTATAGGAGCACTGCACGAAAGTTGCCAGATGAAGCTCCTCAGCATTCCATGAAGGATTAATGGAGTAATCAGCGCTCATGTATACGGTGTCAGGGAAACTGCCATCAAATGTTATTTCTTCACCATAGTAGCCAAGAACGTTGTCTCTGAATGCCTGTTCAAACACAGACCCGGTCCAATAGCCAACTCCAGGAATATTGTCTTCCACAAGAATTGGCCAGAGCACCATCGGTACTGTCCATTCCGGATCTTCTTCTGCAATGATTCTGAAACTGAAGGTTCCTGACATTTCATTTCCATTCCTTGCCACATCGATATCAATAATGGCAGGAATGTTAACCCTCTGGTCGAAGAGAGCCTGAAGATTACCCGCGCTGGCGTTCAGAATGCCGTCGATTTTGAAGTATGGAACGCTGCTTACTCCGTACTGCACTTTTCTGACGTTCTGCTCTACCGGGTTTGCCAGGTATATGGGATCATTTGCAGCGGGCCAGTTAACATGGGTTCTGATGACACACAGGTTACCTGATGACAGGTTTGCGTTGACAAAAGAATTTACCTGAGATTCGACATTCCAGCAAGGACTGCATCCGCTGTTGGTGAAGTCTTCAAACAGAACACATCTCTCTGCCGCAATTACCCGGGAAGCAAAAAAAACAAGGAACACCAAAACGACGCCCGTTTTCACAACAGACCCCTTTCATCAATGCTCCCCTGCTTTTCTCAGAGACTAAGATAGATAAAAAAGGGAGATCCTGCAAGATCTCCCTTTTAGAACAATCGGATATCAGCGAGCTACAACGATGGACCTTGTGATGCTCTCTCCATTGTCGGTACTCAACCGTACAAAATACAGACCGGTTTCCTGAACTGAAAAAGCTGTTCGAGAAGAAGATGCCGATTCAATGCATCTGCCGGATACATCGAAAACATCAACGGATGCTTTGACTCCGTCGGGAAGGGCACAGGTTACTGAAAATGATCCTGTACTGGGGTTGGGTCCAACGGAAAACTGGAGATTCGGAACATCGCCTTCGATGCCCATTATTGTCGCAAGACTTTGGTAATATGAGGCATTAAATACCGTTTTATCGGAATAATCTATTGCGAAAGTAAGAAGTCCCATGTTGTCGAAATTCCAGGCCGGATCAATTGTGTACTCTCCCTGAAGAGAAATAGTCTGGGGGTAGGGGCCTGCATATTCCAATTGAACACCGGTTGTGCCAAGTGGAGCCATCCTTGGAAGCCAGTGAATGGTTTGCCCATTGTATCCTCCCCAGCCCGTTGTTGCGGCAACATCTGTTTCTACAAGAACAGAGATCAGTCGAACCATACCCACTGATTCCAGATCCTGCTCGGCTGTAATGTTGTAATAAACAACTCCAGAAGTTTCATCCCCGCCAATAGTTGCGTCGATGTCAAGGTATGAGGGCGTTGTAAGCCTGGCGTTGATCGCATTCTGACAGGCACCCTGGTTCCAGCCTATATTCTCGAATACTCCATCGCAGAAGAACGAAGGGGTGTAACCAGTTCCGTAAAAGCCGCTTAAAAGGTTAACGAAATTCCAGGTAGCCGGGCCTGAATAGAAAAGCATAAGAGGGGCCATGTCTCCCGAGTCTACATAAGGCTGCATCATGCTGTTCACCGCACCTGCGATGGTTGGGCAGGTGGGTCAAGTTATCGAGGTAAATTCACCGAAGAGAACAACTCTCTCCGCTGCAATGGCTCCTGTAGCCAGTACAAGAAGCAGTACTGCTGACATTAGTTTCATAACAATCACTTCCTTGTTAGGGTTTTGTGAAACTTTCATTCATTCCTATGGAATATATTCAATACTGCTGCTTGGGTGCATCCTCCATTATGCTCAATTCTTTAAACCTTGTTGACATTCCCGGGTCAAATTCCTATAGATTGAACCCGGTTCTGAGTGGAGAGGTGTCCGAGTTGGTCGAAGGAGCACGGTTGGAAACCGTGTATGGCTTTTGTCATCGAGGGTTCGAATCCCTCCCTCTCCGCCATTGCTGGAAGGTGACGGGCTCTTTAATACAGGGCGGTCCACTCCTTCCCAGTACGGCCGCCCGGATTTACCCCGTACACTGAAAACGGTTGAACTGTTTAGGATGTACATAAATCCATACCTGGGGGTGCTACTTATGGCCGACGCTTTCACTAGCGAGACTTACAACGCCTTATGCAGAGACGCTGAGGGCTATCTTGCACGAGGTCTGGCGGAACAGGCCAGAGAACTGCTGCTGAAAGCTACAAGTCTTATAGGAACAAGGCCCAGAGCTAGAAGCCTTCTTGCCGATTCCTGCATGCAGCTTGGCCTGTGGGGTGAGGCAAAATCTCAACTTGAGGCACTTGCCACACTTGAAGTCGATAATATTTACACGCATTTCAGGCTTGGGCAGGTTCTTGAAGAAACCAGGGAGTACGAGCTTGCCAGAGATAATTTCAGAGTGGTTCTCGACATGAATCCTGATCATCACGGGGCAAAAGTATCTCTCACCAGGCTCGAAAAACTCACAGAAAAGCCGCAAGCTGCTGCAAAACATATTCCTGTCGAAGGCCAGCAGATTTTTGCCGATTCCGAAGACAGCAACGGTGTTTTTGCGGGAGATGGCGAAAGCTCCGGTGCAATCGATGACCTCCTTGATTCAATAGGTATGGGGGAAAAGAGAGATGTTCCTGGGGTTGAGGATCTTCTTAACTCAATAGGAATTGCAAAAGAGAAGAAGGAAGAAAAGCCAAAAGTAGACTTTGGCTCGATTTTCGGAGGCTCTGCACCCAGGGAAGAAGTAATCGATCAGAGTCCTCTTTCTTCTGTCTTCGGTAAACAGAATTCAAATTCGACGGAATTCGATACATCGCCTGACCTTAACGCATTGTTCGGCGGCCGGAGCGATACCACAGTAGAGCCTGCTGTTCCTGATGAAGAATCCGAAGCAGTATTACCCGACCTGCTCTCCATGTTCGGCGGAAACAGAGAAACCTCTGATGTTCCGAGTTCCCGGGAGGAAGAAGAACCTGAATCGGCTCAGACAGACCTCAGCGCCATGTTCGGCGGTATCGGAGAAACCCCTGATGTTCCCCGTGTGCACGAAGAACAAGAACCTGAATCCGCCTCAGCAGATCTGAATGCCATGTTTGGCGCCTCCGTGGAATTGGCAGAAGAGCCTGCTGTTCTGGAAGAAGAACCCGAAACTGCTCAGGCAGACCTGAGCGCCATGTTCGGCGATATCGGAGAAACCCCAGATGTTCCCCGGTTGCGAGAGGAAGAAGAACCCGAATCTGCCCAGGCAGACCTCAGCGCCATGTTCGGCGATATCGGGGAACCCCCTGATATTCCCCGGTTGCGTGAGGAAGAGGAACCTGAGTCAGCCTCAGCAGATCTGAATGCCATGTTTGGGGTCTCTTTGGAATTGGCAGAAGAGCCTGCTGTTCAGGAAGAAGAACCCGAATCTGCAGAGGCAGACCTGAGCGCCATGTTCGGTGCAGGCGAGGAACCCGCAGAAGAGCCTGCTGTTCAGGAAGAAGAGCCTGAATCCGCTCAGGCAGACCTGAGCGCCATGTTCGGCGATATCGGAGAACCCCCTGATGTTCCCCGGTTGCGTGAGGAAGAGGAACCTGAGTCAGCCTCAGCAGATCTGAATGCCATGTTTGGGGTCTCTTTGGAATTGGCA